>Ga0207951_100010_pt1 | contig 200131 bp, 182 predicted proteins | sample Subbio12Aug_8Bad_FD_184830 | JGI IMG/M metagenome (GOLD analysis project Ga0207951, IMG submission 184830) | Serpentinite rock and fluid subsurface biosphere microbial communities from McLaughlin Reserve, California, USA - CR12Aug_8Bad (SPAdes) | ecosystem: Environmental > Terrestrial > Deep... | reverse complement strand
AAGGGCGCCTCCCTGCGCCCTCGGTCGGTGCGCCCGTCCGGGGCGCACCCTGCGGGCCTCACGTCTGATCACCGGGCTGGCCCTCGAATTCCGCCGCAAGCTCCCCAGCCTGCCTTGCGGGGTGCTTCGCTTGCGGCCGATGCCCGTCAGCGAGCGCCGCGCGTCGGCAGGCGCGAGGGCGTGTTCTTATTCCGCGCTCCAGCAGGCCGGGACGCGCCCGGAGCAGCGCCCCCGCCGCGACAGGCTAGGACGCATCCGGAGCAGCACCCCACGCTGCGACAGGCCGGGGGCCCGCGGCGGACTCGGGCCGACTGCTGTGCGGCAAGCAACCCGACGGGCCGACCGATGGGCACATCCTGTGCCCGCGGTCGGTGCGCCCGTCCGGGGCGCACCCTGCGGGCCTGGCGTCTGATCACCGGGCTGGCCCTCGAATTCCGCCGCAAACCCCTAGCCTGCCTTGCGGGGTGCTTCGCGGCTGCGGCGGTCATGAAGTGAGCAGCACGATCTTGGCTTCGCTTCGCATCCTTTGGGTGGATCCTATCCTGCGGCCAATGCCCATCAACGAGCGCCGCGCCAGCGCGGCCTCGCGGACAGCGAAGCGAGCCATGGAGGGCGAGCGTCGGCGAATGCGGAGCGGGACGCGGAGCCTGAGCCGTCGCGTCCGCAGGTCGCGCGTCGGCAGGCGCGAAGCGTGATGGGGCGTCGCGTTTCGGCAGGCCGGGACGCGCCCGGAGCAGCGCCCCCGCCGCGGCGGATCAGCCGCCGGCAGCCGGCGGGCAGAAGGCCCGGATCGCCTGCTCGGCCAGACGCCGCTGGGCGGCGCGGTCCTCGGCGGAAAGCGGTTCGGCGGTACCGTCGCCGTCGCGGTCCATGGTCAGCGGCTGCTCGCTGTCGAGCTGGGCCAGCGAGAGCCGGGCGCGCTCGCAGCTGCGCTGGTCCTCGGGGCTGACCGCGGCGCGGGCGGCGGCCTCCGGAGCGGCCGGTACCGTGGTGCCGATCGGCTCGTTGCGCACGCCGCGCACTTCGTAGGGGATGCCCTCGGCGGGCGGGGTCTGCGCGTAATGGCGCACGCCTTGGGCATCGACCCAGGTGAAGACCGGTTCTTCGGCGGCGAGCGGCAAAGCGGCCAGCAGCAGGGCGAGGAGGGTCGGTGCGAGCAGGGCGGTGCGGGGCATGGGTGGCTCCGGGTAGGGGCCCTTGCATGGTAGCGCCAAGCCCGATCGTCGGGGGCAAGCAAGGGCTACACTTTGCCGATGGACGAGCAAGCCCCCACCCCGACCGGCCCGCGCAACCGGCACATCTACCTGCTGCCCAACCTGCTGACCACGGCGAACATGTTCGCCGGGTTCTACGCCATCCTCGCCGCCGCCAACGGCCAGTTCGTGGCGGCCTGCGTGGCGGTGCTGGTGGCGGCGGTGTTCGATGGTCTGGACGGCCGGGTGGCGCGGATGACCGGCACCACCAGCGCCTTCGGCGTGCAGTACGACTCGCTCTGCGACCTGCTGAGCTTCGGTGTGGCCCCGGCCCTGGTGATGTACCACTGGGCGCTGGCGCAGTTCGTGCTCGACGGCGCGGTCTGGGCCAAGGTCGGCTGGGGGGCGGCTTTCCTCTACGTCGCCTGCGCCGCCTTGCGCCTCGCCCGCTTCAACGTCCAGGCCGGCAGCACCGACAAGCGCTGGTTCATTGGCCTGGCCAGTCCGGCCTCGGCCGGCGCCATGATCGCGGTGGTCTGGTTCTTCACCGAACGCGGCCAGGGCGGCGATGAGCTGCGCTGGGTGGCGCTGTTTGTCACCGTGGGTTGCGCGTTGCTGATGGTCAGCCGCATCCGCTTCTTCAGTTTCAATGGCGGGTCCGGCAAGCGGGTGCCGTTCTGGGCCCTGCTGCTGGTGCTGGCGGTGTTCGTGGCCCTGCTGATCGATACCGCCTCGGTGATCTTCGTCGTGGCCGCGGTTTACCTGGCCAGTGGTCCGATCGGCTGGCTCTGGTCGCGCCGGCGCGGTGCAGGCACGGCATGAGTCTCTGGTCGCCCACACAGCGGCAATGGCTGCAGGCGATGGGGTTCACGCCCCTGCTGCGGCGCCCGGCCGGGGCGTTTGTGCCCCTGCTGGGCGCGCTTGAGCTGCCGCCGCGCCTGCGCCAGCGGCTCGAACACTGGGCGGGCCGCCGCTGGTGCGACTGGCCGGCGCCGCCCGGAGCGCCGCAGGAGGCCGCTTTCAAGCGTGCCCTCTGGCGGCGGCTCCGCGATGGGCGTCGACAGGGCTGAAACCTTGGCGGGCCTGCCCTTGCCCGGGGAGCGTTTGCGGCCGATGCGCGAGGAGGACGTGGCGGCGGTTGCCGCCATCGAGGCGCAGGCCTACGTTTTTCCGTGGACGGCGGGCTTGTTCCGCGATTGTCTGGTGGCCGGCTATTCCGCCTGGGTGCTGGAAGCCGAGGATGCCACTCTGCAGGCCTACGCCATCCTCGCCGTCGGTGCCGACGAGGCGCACCTGCTCAACCTCTGCGTCGATCCCTCCCGCCAGGGACGGGGCTTGGGCCGGCGTCTGTTGCAGCGCATGGTCGAGCTGGCGCGCTGGCATCGGGCCGGTCGGATCTTTCTTGAAGTGCGGCCCTCCAACCCGGCAGCGATCGCGCTCTACCGCAGCGAGGGCTTCATCGAGATCGGCCGGCGGCCGCGCTATTACCCGGCGCGAGATGGCCGCGAGGACGCCATCGTGATGGCCCTCGATCTGCCGTCCTGAAGCTTCAGGCCCAGACCTGCGTGGCCACCGCCGCGACGTGCAGGCCGCTGCCGGCCAGCACGAAGCCGTGCCAGATGGTGTGCGAGTAGCGGATGCGCCGGTTCAGGTAGAACAGGGTGCCGAGCGTGTAGGCCACGCCGCCGGAAACGATCCAGACCAGTGCCCAGGTGCTGAGCTGCTCGGTCATCGGCTCGATCGCGACCACGGCCAGCCAGCCCATCACCACGTAGATGAGCGTGCTGAGCACCCGGAAACGGCCACGGGTGTAGAGCTTGAACACCACGCCGACCACGGCCAGGGTCCAGATCGCGCCGAACAGCCACCAGCCGCCATGCTCGCGCAGGCCGACCAGGGTGATCGGGGTGTAGGTGCCGGCGATCAGCAGGTAGATGGCGCAATGGTCGAGCACATTGAGCCGGGCCTTGAGCGTGGTCTTGAAGGGGGCGGCATGGAACAGCGTGGAGGCGGTGTAGAGCAGCACCAGGGTGATGCTGAACACGATGGCGCTGGCCAGCTGCCAGCCGTCGCCCCAGACCGCGGCTAGGCTGATCAGCACGGCGGCGGCGGCGACCGACAGCACCGCCCCGGCGCCATGGGTGATGGTGCTCCAGCGCTCATCGCGCAGGGCGTGCTTCAGACCATGGATGCCGAGGCTGCTCATGACCCCCAGTGTGCGGCAAAAACCGGACCGCGGGGTTCAAAGCCGGCGGCGGTTCGCTTCCAGACCTTCCTGTGTCGTCGTCCATTCAGCCAGGCGCCTGCGCTCCTGCTCGACCACGGCGGCGGGCGCGTTGGCGACAAAGGTGCTCGAGTCGAGCTTGGCCTTGCACTTGGCGATCTCGCCGGCCACACGTTGGATCTCCCGGTCCAGCCGCGTGCGCTCGGCCTCGAGATCAACGAGGCCGGCCAGCGGCACCAGCAGGGTGAGTTCGCCCAGCACCGCGGCGGCGGCGGCCGGCGGTTCGCCCTGCAGCCAGTCGATCGACTCGAGTTTGGCGAGGAACTTCAGGCCGGCGGCGTGGCGGTCGATGCGCGCACGGTCGGTGGGCGCGGCCGTGGCTGAGGCGTGAACGAGCAGGGGCACGGCCTTGCCCGGCGGCACGCCGAGCTGGCTGCGGATCGAGCGCAGCGCGGTGATGGCGGACTTCAGCCATTCGATGTCGGTGGCGGCCCGGGCGTTGGTGAGCGTGGCGTCGAAGGCCGGGTAGGCCTGCACACTGATCGATGCGGTGGCTGCCGCGGCGGCGCCGTCCAGCGATGCCGTGTCGGCGAGCCCGAGCTTTGGCGCGAGGTGCGACCAGATCTCCTCGGTGACGAACGGGATCAGCGGGTGCAGCACGCGCAGGCTCTGCTCGAGCACGTACAGGAGGGTGTGGCGGGTCGAAGCGATGGCGGCCGCGTCGTCGCCCTGCAATGCCGGTTTGGAGAGCTCGAGGAACCAGTCGCAGACCCCGTTCCAGACGAACTCGTACATGGCCTGCGCGGCGAGGTCGAAGCGGTAGGCGGCGAATTGCGTTTCGACTTCCTTCAAGAGCTGCTGCAGGCGGTCGAGGATCCAGCGTTCGGCGTCGGTTGTCGGCGTGGGCACGCCCGAGGCGCTGAAGCCCTCGGTGTTCATCAGCACGAAGCGGGCGGCGTTCCAGAGTTTGTTGCAGAAGTTCTTGTAGCCCTCGCAGCGGGCGAGGTCGAACTTGATGTCGCGGCCGTGGGTGGCGAGCGACGCGAAGGTGAAGCGCAGCGCGTCCGTACCGAAAGCGGGGATGCCCTCCGGGAACTCCTTGCGCGTGGCCTTCTCGATCTTGGGCGCATCGGTGGGCTTCAGCAGGCCGCTGGTGCGCTTGGCGATGAGTGCTTCGATGCTGATGCCGTCGATCAGGTCGATCGGATCAAGCACATTGCCCTTCGATTTCGACATCTTCTGGCCGTCCTTGTCGCGGACGAGGCCGGTGATGTAGACGTCCTTGAACGGGACTTCGCCGGTGAAGTGCTCGGTCATCATGATCATCCGGGCGACCCAGAAGAAGATGATGTCGAAGCCGGTCACCAACACCGAAGAGGGCAAATAGCGGTCGAAGCCGCGCTCGGCCATCGCCTGCGCATCCGGCCAGCCCAGGGTCGAGTGCGGCCAGATGGCGGAACTGAACCAGGTCTCCAGCACGTCGCTGTCCTGGCGCAGCGCGACGTGCGAGCCAAGGCCGTGCGTTGCGCGCACCTCGGCCTCGTCGCGGCCGACGTAGACCTTGCCCGAATCGTCGTACCACGCCGGGATGCGGTGGCCCCACCAGAGCTGGCGGCTGATGCACCAGTCCTGGATGTTCTCCAGCCAGTGCCGGTAGGTATTGATCCAGTTTTCCGGCACGAAGCGCACGCGGCCGCTCTCGACGGCCTCGAGGCCCTTCTTCGCGAATTCGTCCATCTTCACGAACCACTGGTCCGTGAGGTAGGGCTCGATCACCTGGCCGGTGCGGTCGCCGCGCGGCACCATCAGCTTGTGCGGCTTGGCTTCGACGAGCAGGCTCAAGGCTTCGAGGTCTTCGACGATCACTTTGCGTGCGTCGAAACGATCCATGCCGCGGTACCTTGCGGGGATGTGGCGAAGCACATCCGCCATACGGATACCTGCACTTACCGCTTCGTATGCGGTTTGCGAAACGGTTTGGTACGCGGAATCCTCATCGCCGCCGATGATTCGAGCACTCGGCGTGAGGATGTTGATCATCGGCAGGCCGTGGCGCTGGCCGACCGCGTAGTCGTTGAAGTCGTGCGCCGGCGTGACCTTCACCACGCCGGTGCCGAAGGCGCGATCAACGTAGTCATCGGCGATGATCGGGATCGTGCGCTCGCACAGCGGCAAGCGCACCTGCTTGCCGACGAGGTGGGCATAGCGCTCGTCTTCCGGGTGCACCATCACCGCGACGTCGCCGAGCATCGTCTCGGGGCGGGTGGTGGCGACCACGAGGTAGTCGCGCGTTTCGCGCAGGGTCTCGACGCCGTCGGCATCGGTTTCCACGTGCTCGTAGTTTGCATCGACCAGCGGGTAGCGGATCGACCACAGCTGGCCGATCTCTTCCTCGCTCACCACTTCAAGGTCGGAGATCGCGGTCTTCAGCACCGGGTCCCAGTTGACCAGCTTCTGGCCGCGGTAGATCAGGCCTTGCTCGTGCAGTCTGATGAAGGTCTCGACCACGGCCTTCGAGGGCATCGGGTCCATGGTGAAGACGCTGCGCGACCAGTCGCCCGAGCTGCCCATGCGGCGCATCTGGCGTTCGATGGTGTCGCCGGACTCCTGCTTCCACGCCCAGACCTTCTCGACGAACGTCTCGCGGCCGAGGCTGTCGCGGGTTTCACCTTCACCGGCAAGATGGAGATTCCGCGAGACCACCATCTCGGTGGCGATGCCGGCGTGGTCGGTGCCAAGCTGCCAGAGCGTGTCGAAGCCGCGCATCCGGTGGTAGCGGATCAGCGTGTCCATCAGCGTGTGCTGGAAGGCGTGGCCCATGTGCAGGGTGCCGGTGACGTTCGGCGGCGGCAGCAGGATGCTGTAGGCCGGTTTCGTGGTGTCGCCTGAAGGCTTGAACAGGCCTTGGGACTCCCAGTGGGCGTACCAGCGCGATTCGAAGGTGGCGGGCTCGAAGCTCTTGTCCATGCGGCGCGCGACCGGCCTTCTGGGCCGGTCGAAAGGTCGGATAAAGGGCAACAAGCCTAGCAAACGGCCGTTCTGGAGCCGACACCTTTGATCTGGCCGTCAGCGAACACCGCGCCAGCGCGGCCTTGCGGACAGCGAAGCGAGTCATGGAGGGCGAGCGGCAGCGAATGCGCAGCGGGACGCGGAGCCTGAGCGGTCGCGTCGGCAGGCGCGTAGGCAGGCCGGGACGTGCCAGAGCAACGCCCCCGCCACGACAGGCCGGGACGTGCCAGAGCAGCACCCCCGCCACGACAGGCCGGGGCCTGCGGCGGACTCGGGCCGGCTGTTGTGCGGCAAGTAACCCGACGGGCCGACCGAAGGGCGCCTCCCTGCGCCCTCGGTCGGTGCGCCCATCCCGGGCGCACCCTGCGGGCCTGCCGTCTGATCACCGGGCTGGCCCTCGAAATCCGCCGCCGGCCCCCAGCCTGCCGTGCGGTGTGCTTCGCGGCTGTGTCGGTGATGGCGTGAGCAGCACGAAGCCCGTCTTCCGAAGCCTATCTTCGCTTCGCATCTTTCGGCCGACGCCCGTCAGCGAGCGCCGCGCCAGCGCGGCCTGAGGGACAGCGAAGCGAGCCATGGAGGGCGAGCGGCGGCGAATGCGGAGCGGGACGCGGAGCCTGAGCCGTCGCGTCCGCAGGTCGCGCGTCGGCAGGCGCGAGGGCGTGGCCTAACTGCCGTGCTCCAGCAGGCCGGGACGTGCCCGAAGCAGAACCCACGGCGCGACAAGCCGGGGGCCTGCGGCGGACTCGGGCCGGTTACTGTGCGGCAAGCAACCTGACGGGCCGACCGAAGGGCGCCTCCCTGCGCCCTCGGTCGGTGCGCCCATCCCGGGCGCACTCTGCGGGCCTGGCGTCTGATCACCGCGCTGGCCCTCGAAATCCGCCGCCGGCCCCCAGCCTGCCGTGCGGGGTGCTTTGAGGCTGCGGCGGTGATGAAGTGAGAAGCACAAAGCTCGGCTTCGCTTCGCATCCTTTGGGTGGATCGCATACTGCGGCCGAAGCCCGTCAACGAGCGCCGCGCCAGCGCGGCCTCGTGGACAGCGAAGCGAGCCATGGAGGGCGAGCGTCGGCGAATGCGGAGCGGGACGCGGAGCCTGAGCCGTCGCGTCCGCAGGTCGCGCAAGGCAGGCGCGAGGTCAGGCGCGAGGTCAGGCGCGAGGTCAGGCGCGAGGTCAGGCGCGAGGTCAGGCGCGAGGGCAGGCGCGAGGGCGTGGTCTTATTCCGCGCCCCAGCAGACCGGGATGCACCCGGAGCAGCACCCACGCCGAGGTCCACGAGGCACAAAACCGCCAGCAAAACCGCTCACACTTCCGCGAACGCCTCCCGGGTGAGGTTCTCCGGCGCATCTTCGGTGCAGACGACGTCGTCTTCGATGCGGATGCCGCCGTAGGGCAGCAGCGCCTCGATCCTGTCCCAGTCGACCGCCTTGGCGTGCGGGCCGGCCTGGAGTTTGGCCAGCAGGGTCGGGATGAAATAGAGGCCCGGTTCGATGGTGACGACCATGCCGGGCTCGAGTGTGCGGGTCAGGCGCAGGTAGGGATGGCCCTGCGGGCGCGGGATCTCGCGGCCCAAGGCATCGTGGCGGCCGGCCACATCGTGCACCTGCAGGCCAATCAGATGACCCAGCCCGTGCGGGAAGAACACGCTGGTGACGCCCTCGCTCACCATGCTGCCCGGGTCCATGTCGACGAGACCTGCGTTGCGCAGCACGCTGCCAAGGCGGAGGTGGCCTTCGAGGTGCAGATCGCGGTAGTCCTTGCCCGGGCGCACCAGATCGCAGAGCGCCAACTGCTCGTCGTCGAGGGCGGCGATCAGTTCGGCGAAGTCGCCCTCGTGCGCGGCGTAGCTGCGGGTGATGTCGGCGGCGTAGCCATCGACCTCGGCCCCGGCATCGATCAGCAGGCTGAGCGGCCGGCCGGGGCGGGCCGGGGACTGGTGCTGGTAGTGCAGCACCGCGGCATGGGCGCCCAGGCCGATGATGTTGCCGTAGGGCAGGTCGAACTCGCCGTGCCCCGTGGCTTCGAGGTAGGCGCGGTGGATCTCCAGTTCCGAGGCCCCGTTGCGGAACGCCGCTTCGGCGACCCGGTGGCCCTTCACCGCGCGGCGCTGGGCGCGACGCATGCGGTCCAACTCGTAGGCGGTCTTGAAGCCGCGCTGGTGGTGCAGCTCGTCGAGCAGGGCCTGCGGGTTGTTCGGTACCACGCCATCGAGGGCGGCATCGGCTTCGCCCAGCACGGCCGCGCGGGTCTTCGGCAGGTGCGCGAGCGCTTCCGCGGGTTCACGGATGATGCGGATGTCGAAGTGCTCGACCCAGAAGCCCTCGGGCGCGCTCGGCGGCACATGCCAGTAGTCGTCGGGCTGGTGGTAGACCAGCAGCGGGGGCCTGCCCGGCGTGTGGACGATCCAGCCGTGCGGATGCTGCAGCAGGGGCAGCCAGTGCTTGAAGTGCGGGTTGGGCTTGAACGGGTAGGGCCGGTCGTCGAGGAAGTGGTACTTCTCCACGCCCGAGGCGATCACGAGGTGGTCAAAGCCGCTCCGCGCAAGGGCCGCATCGCTGCGCTGCTTGAGAGTGGCAAGGTGTCCGGCGTAGTGCTGCGACATCGTAGTATTACTAAAACCTTGAATACCTCGTTGCAGAGTAGCAGGCAGCCCGGACGCCCGCCCCAAGGGGGCAGGCGGGCTGCGGCTCAGGGCGCGCGGTAGGCCAGCTCCAGCAAGGCCGTGCGCGGCGGCGTGGCAAAGCCGCTGGCCAGGGTGTAGGGGCGGTCGAGCAGGTTCTCGACCCGCAGGCCGAGCCGCCAGCCGGGTGCCAGCGGGGCCTCGAGCCGGAGATCGAAGCGGGCGTAGCCGGGCAGCGGGCCATCGAAATCCTGGCGACGGGCCGCGGCCAGGGCGTCGAGACCAAGGCGCAGGTGCGGGCCAGCCGGCAGATCGACCGAGACGGCCGCCTTGCGAGGAGCACGCCGCAGCAGGGGCGCGCCGCTCAGGGCGTTCTCCGCGCGTTGCCAGCCGAGCTGACCGCGCCAACGGCTGCTGCCCCAGTCGAAGCCGCCGTCCAGCTCGATGCCGTCGAGCTGCGCCCTTTGCACGTTGCTGGCCGCGAACACAGGACCGGCGAAAGCGATCAGGTCGGCCACCCGGCTGCGGTAGACCGAGAGCCCGGCGAAGGCCGTATCGCGCCGCCATTCCAGACCCGCTTCGAGGCTTTGCGAGCGCTCCGGGCGCAGCGCCGGATTGCCGGCGAACAGGCCGCCAAAACCGGGCGAATAGAGCTCGTTGGTGTTCGGTGCGCGGAAGCCCTGGCCCCAGCTCGTGCGCAGCCGCCACTCGCGGGACAGCGCCAGGCCCCAGGCCGCCTGCGCGGTGCGCGTGGTGCCGAACTGGCTGTTGTCGTCGAGCCGGGCGGCGAGGTCCCACTGCTGGGCTCCGGCCACGCCACGCCAGGCGGTGAACAGACCGTTGTTGCGGCGACCGCGGTCGTACACCAGACGGCCATCGGCTTGCCGTGCGAGGGCCTCTTCGTCGCTGTGGTTCAGACCGAACAGCAGGGTCTGGCCGCTGCCGAAGGCCAGTTCGTGCAGCCAGTCGAGGCTGTTGCGACGGCTCTCGAAGCGGCTGCCGAAGGCGGAGCGGGTGAGCAGGTCCTCGCTGGCGTGCCCGAGCACGAGCTGCTGCGACCAGTTCGCGGCCAAGGGGCCGGTCAGGGTGGCGCCGCCACTGCGCGATTCGGCGAAGGTGCGGCCGCGGTCGAAATCGATCTCGGCATCGGTGAGGAGCGCATGCGCGGCCAGCGATTGCGCACCGAGCCTGGCGCGGGCCGACAGGCCGAGGTGCTGGTTGCGGTAGCCGTCGCGGTCGGGGTCGAAGCTGAAATTGCGCGGCGTGCTGGCGTTGAAGCCGCCGACGTCCTGAAGACCGGCACCGATGCCGAATTCGCCAAGTGCGCCCTGGCCGCCCCACTGCACCGAGGCTTCGCGGCGATCGAAGCGGCCAAGGCGGAACTGCGCCGTGCGCTCGGCGGGGCTGCGGGTGAAGATCTGGATCACGCCGCCGATCGCGTCGGAGCCCCAGAGCGCGGCACGCGGGCCACGCACGATCTCGATGCGCTCGATCCGATCCACAGGCAGGTGGGCGAAATCGAAGAGGCCCTGCTGCGCCGAGTTCACCCGCACCCCGTCGATCAGGACCAGCACGTGGTTGGAGTTGCCGCCGCGCAGGAACAGGCTCGACACCGCGCCGGGCCCGCCGGTGCGGGAAACGTCGACGCCGGCCTGACGGGCGAGCAGGTCGATCAGGTCCGGCGACTGGGCACGTTCGATAGCAGCGCGGTCGATCACGGTGCTGGCGGCGAGTTCGAGCGGCAGAGCATTGAGCGCGCGGGTGGCGGTGACCACCACGGCGTCGAGGCGCTCGGCCTCTGGGGTGTTGCTGGTGGCTTCGGTACGGCTTTGTGCCGTGCCGGCGAGGAGGGCAAGGCCAAGGGCCAAGCCGGCGGCGAGGGGGTTCAGGGTCATGGGTTGGAAGTCCTTACTGGTTCGAGCGCACACCCGCGGGTGGCGCGAACGGAGAAGCAAGGACGTCAGATGGCCGCGCCGGAGCAGGGCCATGCTCACGCCTCGCTGCCCACCGCAGCGCGCCATGACCGGCCACGCGCCCGGGATCTGGCGCGTCGTCGGTCTGAAGGCCGGTCTCCGGACTCGACGCGGCGATGCGCTTGGGCATCGCGGCCTGCCGCCTTCCCAGGGCGCACCCCAGTGGCTTCGTGGCAGGTTGACGCGGCTTACCGTTGCGGGGGCAGTGCCGGATTTCCACCGGCTTCCCGAACACCTTCAGCGCGGCGGAGTGTAGCCGATCAGTGGAGGAACAGGCTCACCAGATCGTTGTTGAAATTGCGGCCCTGCGCGGTGAGCGCGTAGACCTCGCCCTTGGCTTCGAGCCAGCCGCGTTGCTCGGCCATCGCGAGTCCGTCGGCAATCGCGCTGCGCGGCAGACCGGTGGCCTGCTCGAAATCGGCGAGCGCGAAGGGGGCATGCAAACGCAGGCGATTGAGCATGTAGTCGAAGGGGCGCGCCGGCAGCAGCACGTCCTCGTCGCCGCCGACATGCGCGCCATGGGGCGCGCCCGGTGCCAGTGCCGCGAGGTAGTCGCGCGGGTTCTTTTTTTTCCAACGGCGCAGGATGCGGCCGTCATGCCCAAAGCTGATCTTGCCGTGTGCGCCGGCGCCGAGCCCGAGGTAGTCGGCGTAGGTCCAGTAGGCGAGGTTGTGCCGGCATTGGCGGCCCGGCTTGGCGTAGGCCGAGATCTCGTAGTGGCCGAAACCGGCGTCGGAGATCCGCTGCTGGCAGGCCTCCTGCATCGCCCAGGCGCTGTCCTCGTCGGGCAGGCCCGCGGGCGGCTTCGCGGCGAAGACGGTGTTGGGTTCCATCGTCAGGTGGTAGTGCGAGAGATGCGCCGGTTGCAGCGCGATCGCGCGCTCGACATCGTGCAGTGCCATCGCCAGGGTCTGGTTCGGCAGCGCGAACATCAGGTCGATGTTGAGGTTGGCAAGCCCGGCGTCCTGCGCCAGCTTCACCGCGCGCTCGGCCTCACCGCTGTCGTGGATGCGCCCGAGCGCTTGCAGGCAGCCGTCATCGAAGCTCTGCACGCCGAAGCTGAGCCGGTTCACGCCGGCCGCGCGGTAGCCCTCGAAGCGGTCGAACTCGGCGGTGCCGGGGTTGCACTCCAGCGTCACCTCGGCGCCGGGCGCGAACCGCATGCGAGCGCTGCAAGCGGCGAGGATGTCGTTGATCGCCGACGCCGGGAACAGGCTGGGCGTGCCGCCGCCGAAGAACACGCTGTGCACGGTGCGGCCCCAGACGTTTGGCAGCTCGAACTCGAGATCGCGGATCAGGGCCGCGACATACTCGGCGACCGGCAATTCCTGCGGGCGCTGGTGCGCGTTGAAGTCGCAGTACGGGCAGCGCCGCACGCACCACGGGATGTGGATGTACAACGCGAGCGGGCCGGGCACGAGGCTCATGACGGCGCGCTCACCCGCGCGCGATCCAATCCGCCAGCCGGGTCTTGAGCTGGGCCAGTGCATGCCCGCGGTGGCTGATCGGGTTTTTCATCGCGGCCGGCATCTCGCCGGCGCTCAAGGCCGTGGCCGGATCGAAGAACACCGGGTCGTAGCCGAAGCCGCCGTCGCCGCGCGGTGCATCGAGAATGACCCCCGGCCATTGCCCTTCCGCGATCAGCGGCTGCGGGTCGTCTTTGTTCCGCAGCAGCACGAGGCAGCAGTAGAAGCGGGCGCTGCGGCGCTCGGCGGGCACCGCGCGCAGTTCGTGCAGCAGTTTGGCGATGTTGCCCTTCGCGTCGCCGTGCACGCCGGCATAGTGCGCGCTGATCAGCCCCGGCGCGCCGCCCAGTGCATCGACGATCAGGCCGGAATCATCGGCCAGTGCCGGCCATCCTAAAAGGCGCGCCGCGTTCCGCGCCTTGATCAAGGCGTTCTCGACGAAGCTGTGGCCGTCCTCGACCGGGTCGGTAATGCCAAGCTCGCCCTGCGGCACGAGCTCAAGCCCGGCGCCGGCTAGGAGCCCGCCGAGTTCGGCCAGCTTGCCGGCGTTGCCACTGGCCAGCACCACCTTCATGCCCGCACCTCAGCTGGTCAGTGCGGCGCGTTGCAGGGCCACCAGCCGGGCGATGCCCTGCTCGGCCAGGGCCAGCATGGCGTCCATCTCGGCGCGGCGGAAGGCGTGGCCCTCGGCCGTACCCTGCACCTCGATGAAGCCACCGCCCTCGTTCATCACCACGTTCATGTCGGTGTCGCAGCCGCTGTCCTCGGCATAGTCGAGGTCCAGCACCGGCACGCCGCGGTAGATGCCCACCGACACCGCGGCGACCGCGCCGAGAATCGGCGGGCGCGTGGTCTTGAGGGTCGAAATGGCATCCACCAAGGCCACGTAGGCCCCGGTGATCGCCGCGGTTCGGGTGCCGCCGTCGGCCTGCAGCACGTCGCAGTCGATGGTGATGCTGCGTTCGCCGAGTGCTGCACGGTCGATGCAGGCGCGCAGGCTGCGGCCGATCAGGCGCTGGATCTCCAACGTGCGCCCGCCCTGCTTGCCCTGGGCGGCCTCGCGACCCATCCGCGAGTGGGTCGAGCGCGGCAGCATGCCGTATTCGGCGGTCACCCAGCCCTCGCCTTTGCCGCGCAGAAAGGCCGGCACCCGCTCCTCGACGCTGGCGGTGCAGAGCACGCGGGTGTCGCCGAAAGCGACCAGCACCGAGCCTTCGGCGTGGCGGGTGTAGCCGCGCTGGATCCTCACCTCGCGCAGGGCGTCCGGTGAGCGGCCGCTCGGGCGGGAAAATAGCGTCATGGTGGCGGCCAGTGGTGGCGGAAGGGCGCGGAGTTTACCATCCGCGTCCCTGTCGCCCGCCGCGTGAGCCCCGCATGATCCGCAGCATGACCGCCTTCGCCGCGGTCGAACGCGCCACCGCCGCCGGCACGCTCGCCATCGAACTGCGCGCCGTCAACCACCGCTATCTCGAACTCTCGCTGCGCCTGCCGGACGAGTTGCGCGTGCTGGAACCGATGCTGCGCGAGAAGATCGCGGCGAAAGTCTCGCGCGGCAAGCTCGACCTCGGTCTGCGCCTGCGCAGCAGCGGCGATGCGCTGCGCCCGCTCACCGTCAACGCGGCGCGCTTGGAACAACTCGCCGACCTGCACGAAACCTTCGCCACGCGATTCCCGACCCTGCGCAGCGGTTTCGCCGAGTTGCTGGCTTTTCCCGGCGTGTTGGCCGAGGCCGGCACCGACATGGACGCCCTGCGTGCCGAGGCGGCCCTGCTCGCCGATGCCCTTTTGGCCGATTTCCTCGCCCACCGCGAACGCGAGGGTCGGGCTTTGGCCGTGCTGATCGAGGAGCGCTTGGGCGCCATCGAGGCCTGCATTGCCGCGGTGCGGGCTTTTCTGCCCGAACTCCGTGGCGCGATCCGCCAACGTATCGAGACCCGCTTTGCCGAGTTGAAGCTCGAGGTCGATCCGGCCCGGCTGGAGCAGGAACTCGTGCTGCTCTTGCAGCGCGCCGATGTCGATGAGGAGCTCGACCGCCTCGCCACCCATGTCGCCGAGGCCCGCCACGCCCTGCGCCGCGGCGAGGCGATCGGCCGCAGGCTCGATTTCCTGCTGCAGGAGTTCAACCGTGAAGCCAATACCCTGGGCGCCAAGGCGGTCGATGCTCGCCTCACCCAGGTTTCGGTCGAACTGAAAGTGCTGATCGAGCAGATCCGTGAACAAGTCCAGAACATCGAATGAAACCGGAGGACCGCCCCGCATGAGCCCTGCCGAGGCCCGCCCCGCCATCGAGCGCGGTACGCTGTTCGTGGTCGCCGCCCCATCCGGTGCCGGCAAGTCGAGCATGGTCAACGCCGTGCTGGCCCGCGAGCCCGGCATCAGCCTCTCGATCTCCTACACCTCGCGTGCACCACGCCCCGGCGAGCGCCACGCCCAGCACTACCACTTTGTCGGCAAGGACGAGTTCGAGCGGATGATCGCCGCCGGCGATTTCTTCGAATACGCCGAGGTGCATGGCGACTACAAGGGCACGGCGCGGCAGTCGGTCGAACCGCAGCTTGCCGCCGGCCGCGACGTGCTGCTGGAGATCGACTGGCAGGGCGCGCGCCAGGTGCGTCAGCAGATCCCCGATGCCCTCAGCGTCTTCATCCTGCCGCCTTCCCGCGAGGCGCTGGAGACGCGCATGCGCAACCGCGGTCAGGACAGCGAGGCGGTGATCGCCCAGCGCCTTGCCGCGGCCCGCGAGGAGATGGCGCATGCCCCGGAGTTCGATTTCTGGATCGTCAACGAGCACTTCGACACGGCGGCCAACGAACTGCGCTCGATCTTCATCGCCCACCGCCTGCGCCGTGCCGCTCAAGCTCGCCGGCATGCCGCCCTGTTCGCCGGCCTGATTGCGGGTGCTTGACGCAAGTCATTGATTCTTTTATTGTGTTTGGTCTTTGAAGGCAGGCCGCCCGGCCCGCCGCGCCGGAGTACCGCATGGCCCGCATCACCGTTGAAGATTGCCTGGACGTCGTACACAACCGCTTCGAGCTGGTGCTGATGGCTTCCAAGCGCGCCCGCCAGTTGGCCAAGGGTGCCGACACCGTGCTCGATCGCAACGACCACGACGACAAGTGCACCGTGCTCGCCCTGCGCGAGATCGCCGCACGCCGGGTCGACGATGCCCTGATCGAGCGGGTCGAGAAGGCCGAGCGTGAACGCCGCGAGCGCGAGGCCCTGGAATGGGCCGCCGCCGAGGTGGTCGACGACGACCTGAAGGGCGGCGACGACTGAGTCGCCACGGACCCGCCACGCTGTGAATCGAAAGCCCGCTCCGGCGGGCTTTTTCTTGCCGGCACGCCGGAGCAGCCGTACATTCGGGCCATGAGTGCCAGTGCCGCGCCCGCGCAAGCAGCACCGACGGCCCCGGACCCCTGTCCGGAGCTGGTCGATGCGCTTGCCCTGAAACTGGCCGATCACCTGCCGCCGGAGCAGGTCGCCCGGGTCCGTGCCGCTTACCGGATGGGCGCCCGTGCGCACGACGGCCAAGTGCGCAAGAGTGGTGAGGCCTACATCACCCACCCGGTGGCGGTTGCCGGCATCCTCGCCGAACTGCGGGTCGATGCCGAGACCCTGTGCGCCGCCATCCTGCACGACACGCTGGAGGACACGCCGCTGCCGCGGGCCGAGATCGTGCAGGCCTTTGGCGAGCCGGTCGCCGGCCTGGTCGATGCGGTGACCAAGCTCGACAAACTGCATTTCGCCAGCCGCCAGGAAGCTGCTGCCGAGAGCTTTCGCAAGATGATGCTGGCGATGGCGACCGACCTGCGGGTCATCCTCATCAAGCTGGCCGACCGTCTGCACAACATGCGCACGCTCGATGCCATGGCCGCCGAACCGCGCCGCCGGATCGCCCGCGAGACGCTCGAGATCTACGCGCCGATCGCCCAGCGGCTCGGCATGAACAAGATCAAGGCGGAACTGCAGGACTTGGGCTTCAAGGCCCTGTACCCGCGACGCTACGCGGTGATCGCCAAGCGCTTGGCCAGCCAGCCGGTGATGCGGCGCGAGGCGATGGCCACCATCGAGGCGCAGATCGCCCAGCGGCTGGCCCTGGAGGGCTTGTCATTCCGTATCGTCTGGCGGGTCAAGTCGCCGTGGAGCATTTACGCCAAGATGCGCCAGGAGCACAAGACGCTGGAGCAGGTGCTGGACGTGTTCGGCTTCCGCATCGTCGTGCAGCGGGTCATGCAGTGCTACCACGCACTCGGTGCGGTGCATGCGCTCTACAAACCGCTGGAGGCGCGATTCCGCGACTTCATCGCCATCCCCAAGGCCAACGGCTACCAGAGCCTGCACACCGTGCTGTTCAGCGCCCACGGCTCGCCGGTCGAGGTGCAGATCCGTACCGAGGAAATGGATCTCGTCGCCGAGCGCGGCATCGCCGCGCACTGGGCCTACAAGACCAGCGCCAGCGGCGGCAGCAACGCCCAGACCCGTGCCCAGGACTGGATCCGCAACCTGATGAGCAGCGAGCAGACCGCGGCCTCCTCCTCGCTGGAGTTCATCGAGAACGTCAAGGTCGACCTGTTCCCCGCCGAGGTCTACCTGTTCACACCGAAAGGCGACATCCTCGCCCTGCCGCGCAATGCCACCGCGCTCGATTTCGCCTACGCCGTGCACACCGGCATCGGCGACCACGCCGTCACCGCCCGTGTCGACAAGAAGCTGGTGCCCCTGCACACCCGGCTGGAATCCGGGCAGAGCGTGGAGATCGTCACCGCGCCCTCGGCGGCACCCCGTCCGCAGTGGCTGGAGTTCGTGGTCACCTCGAAGGCGCGTACGGCGATCCGTTCCAACCTCAAAAAGCTGCAGCACGAGGATGCCGTCAGCCTCGGCCACCGCATGCTCGATCGTGCCTTGGGCTCACTCGATGCCTCGCTGGAGCGGGTTCCGCCGCAGCGCATCGAGAACTTCCTCGCCGAGCACCGCTACCCGCGGCTGGAAGCGCTGCTCTCCGACATCGCCTTGGGCAACCGGATGCCGGTCCAGGTGGCGCAGGCCTTGACCAGCGATGGTCGCACCGGGGCGGCGGTACCGGGCGCACACCTCACCGAGCGCCTGCTCATCAACGGCAGCGAACGCGGCGTGCTGAGTTTCGCGACCTGCTGCCATCCGCTGCCCGGCGACGCGATCATGGGTTACCTGTCGGCCGGCAAGGGTGTGGTGGTGCATCGCCGCGACTGCCCGAACGTCGAATCCTTCGAACGCCTGCCCGAGCGATGTCTGGTGATGGACTGGGACCGCGAGGTCAAGGGCGATTTCATGGCCGTGCTGCGGGTCGAGGTCGACAATCGCCCCGGTGTCCTGGCGCAGGTCGCCGCCGCCATCGCCGAGAGCGATTCCAACATCGATTCGGTCGAGTACCGCGAGCGCGACGTCAACCTGTCGATCATGGTTTTCGGCATCGAGGTGCGCGATGTCGAGCACCTGGCCGAAGTCATGCGACGGGTGCGGCGCCTGCAGGTCGTCCACCTCGTCCGCCGGCTCTGAGCCGTGCGTGCGTCGGAGCTGCCGGCCCGCCTACACTTGGGCCTCTTTCCCGTCGAGCCCCGCCATGCCCCGCACGCCGATCACCAGCCCGCACGCCCCCGCCGCCATCGGTCCCTACTCGCAGGCCGTTCGTGCCGGCCACACCGTCTATCTTTCCGGCCAGATCCCGCTCGATCCGGTCAGCGGTGCGCTGGTCACCGGCGACATCGCCCTGCAGACCCGCCGTGTCTTCGACAACCTGCGCGCGGTCTGTCAGGCCGCCGGTGGTGATCTCGACCAGCTGGTGCGCATCGGCATCTACCTCACCGATCTCTCGAACTTCGCCACCGTCAACGCGGTGATGGCCGAGTACTTCGAGGCCCCGTACCCGGCGCGCTCGACCATCCAGGTGGCGGGCCTGCCGAAAGGGGCCGAGGTCGAGGTCGACGGCATCCTCGTGCTCGACTGAGGCGATGCCGCGACCGGCCCGACCCGCCCCCGCACTGGCCGAGGGCGACACGCCGGTGACGCGGCTGGCCGGTGTCGGCCCGGCGGTCGCCGCCAAGCTCGCCGAACGCGGCATCCACACGCTGCAGGATCTGTGGTTCCTGCTGCCGCTGCGTTACGAGGACCGCACCCGGCTCACGCCGATCCGCGAACTGCGGCCCGGCCGACCGCTGCAGACGGAAGGCCGCGTGCGCCATGTCGAGCGCCAGTTCCGTGGCCGGCCGGTGCTCAAGGTCACGCTCGCCGATGAGGACGGCGCGCTGCTGCATTTGCGCTTCTTCCATTTCCGCGGTCCGCAGGTGCAGGCCTTCCAGCCGGGCCGGCGCGTGCGCGTGTTCGGTGAGGTGCGACCCGGTCTGGGCGGCTGGGAGATCGTCCACCCGAGCTACCGGCTGCTCGAGGAACAGGACCCCGGCGAGCTGGGCGACCGGCTCGATCCGGTCTACCCGCAGGTCGAAGGTCTGGGCCCCGGCAGCATGGCCCGGCTGGTGCGTCTCGCACTGGCCGCACTGCCGCAGGCCGAGCGCCTCGAACAGCTGCCGCTCGCCTTGTGGCGCGAACTCGCCCTGCCGGACCTGCGCGAGGCCCTGCTCACCGTCCACCATCCGCCGGCCGATGCCGACATCGCGGCCCTGCTCGCCGGCACCCACCCGGCACAGCAGCGACTGGCGTTCGAGGAACTGCTCGCCCACGCCCTCAGCCTGCGCCGTCAACGCATCGCCCTGCGCGAGCACGGCGCCTTTGCGCTGCCGCCGGCACCTTCGGCGGTCGATGCCTTGCGAAGGGCCCTGCCGTTCGCCCTGACCGCCGCCCAGCAGCGGGTGCTGGCCGAGGTCGAAGCCGATCTCGGCAAGCCGCAGCCGATGCTGCGTCTGGTGCAGGGCGATGTCGGCAGCGGCAAGACCGTGGTCGCCGCCCTCGCCGCGATGCAGGCCGTGGCGGCGGGACGGCAAGTGGCGTTGATGGCGCCGACCGAACTGCTGGCCGAGCAGCACCTGCAGAACTTCCAGCGTTGGCTGGAGCCGCTTGGCATCCGGGTGGCCTGGCTGGCCGGCAAGGTCACCGGCAAGGCGCGCCGTGAAACGCTTGCGGCGATCGCCGAGGGGGCTGCACAGGTGGTCGTCGGCACCCATGCCCTGATGCAGGGCGGCGTGGTCTTCGGCGCGCTGGGGCTCGTCATCGTCGACGAGCAGCATCGCTTCGGCGTGCACCAGCGACTGGCGCTGCGCGACAAGGGCCTGGAGGGCGAGCGCGTGCCGCACCAGCTGGTGATGACCGCCACGCCGATCCCGCGCACCTTGGCGATGACCGCCTACGCCGACCTCGATCTCTCGGTGATCGATGAACTGCCGCCCGGCCGCACGCCGGTGACGACGGTGGCGGTCGCCGCCGAGCGCCGCCCGGAACTCGTCGAGCGCGTGCGCAAGGCCTGCGCCGAAGGCCGCCAGGCCTACTGGGTCTGCCCGCTGATCGAGGAGAGCGAGGAGATCGAAGCGCAGGCCGCACAGACGACCTTCGAGCAGCTTTCGGAAGCCCTGCCAGAACTGCGCATTGCCCTGCTGCACGGACGCATGAAACCGACCGAGAAGCAGGAGACCATGCGCCGGTTCAAGGCCGGCGAGTTGCAGTTGCTGGTGGCCACCACGGTGATCGAGGTCGGCGTCGACGTGCCCAAGGCCAGCCTGATGGTGATCGAGAACGCCGAGCGTCTGGGTCTGGCCCAGTTGCACCAGCTCCGGGGTCGGGTCGGCCGGGGCAGGGCGGCCTCGAGTTGCGTGCTGCTCTACCAGCCGCCACTCGGCGCCATCGCCCGCGAACGGCTGGAGGTCATGCGGCGCAGCAACGACGGTTTCGTCATCGCCGAAAAGGACCTCGAACTGCGCGGCCCGGGTGAGCTGCTGGGCACCCGTCAGACCGGGTTGGCGGTCTTCCGCATCGCCGATCTCGCCCGTGACGCGGCCTGGCTGCCGCAGGTGCAGGCGGTGGCCGAGCGGCTGCTCGCCGGATCGCCGGACATCGCCGAGGCGATCATTGCGCGCTGGGTCGGCAGCGCGGCGCGCTACGCTTCGGCTTGAGGCTTGGCCGCGGGCCGCCCCAGAGAGCACACTGCCGGCCCCTCGCTGCACCGCACTCCGCCCCGATGACCGACCGTATCCCACTGCTGATCGACACCGACCCCGGCGTGGACGACGCCTGGGCCCTGCTGATGGCCTTCGCCTGTGAGCGCCATCGGGTGATCGGCCTCACCCTCAGCGCCGGCAATGTCGGTCTTGAACACACGGTGCGCAATGCGCTGAAACTCTGCGAGGTCGCTGGCGTTGAGCTGCCGGTGTTCCCCGGCTCCGCCACACCGCTGGTGTTCGCGGCCGAGGATGCTGCCCACGTCCACGGCCGCGACGGCTTCGGCGACACCGGCTACTTGCTGCCTTCGCGCAGCGCCGAGGCCGAGCACGCCGCACTGGCGATGATCCGCCTGAGTCACGCCCACCCGGGCCTGCTGCTGGTCTGCCTGGGGCCACTCACCAACCTGGCGCTGGCGCTCCGCCTCGACCCGACGCTCCCCTCGCGCATCGCTCGCCTGCTCGTGATGGGTGGCGCGGTGACCGGGCAGGGCAACACCTCGGTCAGCGCCGAGTTCAACATCGCTTTCGACCCGGAGGCGGCGCACATCGTGTTCGAGGCCTTTCCGGCTTTCGACCTCGTCGACTGGGAAGCGGTGCTGCGCCATGGCCTGCCGCACAGGGAGGTCGAGCACTGGCTCGCCACACCCAGCGCGCCGGCGGCCTTCTACCGGGCCATCTCCCGGCGCAGCCGCGAATGGTCGGAGGATCGCCGCGGCGAGCACTGGCACTGCGCCGACGGTCTGGCGATGGCGGCGGCGCTGGAGCCCGATTCCGCCGATTGGGCCCGCCACGCCGTCGCCATCGAAACCGGCGGGCGTTGGACCCGGGGAGCCACGGTGGTCGACTGGGCGGATCGCTCGGGTGGGCCGGCGCGGGCGCGCATCCTGCGCGGCTTCGACCCGGTCCGGCTGCGGCACCGGCTGCGTCAGGCTCTGGCCGGTGCCGGGGCTGGCTGAACCCCGCCGGCGCTCCGACTTGAACCGGAGGCTCTAGAGCCGCTACACTTCGCCTCTTTCCTCGTTTCTACGCTTCTTGGGACCCGCCATGAAAGAAGGTATCCACCCGAACTACCAGCCGGTCGTGTTCCAGGACGTGACCTCGAACTTCGCTTTCCTCACCCGTTCCACGCTCGGCTCGAAAGAGACGATCCAGTGGGAGGACGGCCAGACCTACCCGCTCATCAAGATCGAAGTCTCCTCGGCCTCCCACCCGTTCTACACCGGCAAGAGCAAGCAGATCCTCGACACGGCTGGCCGCGTCGACCGCTTCCGCAAGCGCTACGGCAAGTAAGCCCCGCCCGCGGCTGGTCCGCGTGCTGCCCCGAAGGCCGGCCTTGCGCCGGCCTTCGTCGTTTCCGGCACTCTCTGGAGGGTAGGTCAGCACCTTCTCGGCGTCCGCACACCGTCTCCGGGTGCTATGCGATAATCCATCTGATTCTGGCGCACCGCGCCCGACCCGTTTTCTGCGGCCTGCCGCCTCCTGGCGGACGCCCGTCCCAAGGAGTGTGAACGTGACCGAACCCACCAGCGTGACCCTGAATGTCGGCGACAAGGCCGTCTCCCTGCCGGTGCACCGCGGCAGCCTCGGTGCACCCTGCATCGACATCGGCAAGCTGGCCAAGGACACCGGCCATTTCACCTACGACCCGGGCTTCATGGCCACCGCCAGTTGCCGCTCGTCGGTCACCTACATCGACGGCGACGAGGGCGTGCTGCTCTACCGCGGCTACCCGATCGAGCAGCTCGCCAAGCATTCGAGCTTCCTTGAGGTGGCCTACCTGTTGATGCACGGCCAGTTGCCCTCGCGGCCGCAGTTCGATGCCTTCGAGCACGAGGTCACGCACCACACGATGATGCACGAGGCGATGAAGACCTTCCTCGGGGGTTTCCGCCACGACGCCCATCCGATGGCCATGCTGTGCGGCATGGTCGGCTCGCTGTCGGCCTTCTACCACGACACCCTCGATCTGGCCGACCCCGAGCAGCGCCGTTTGGCCGCGGTGCGACTGATCGCCAAGGTGCCCACCATCGCCGCCGCCTGCTACCGCCAGGCCACCGGCTGGCCGGTCTGCTACCCGCGCAACAACCTCGAATACACCACCCGCTTCCTGCACATGATGTTCGAGGTGCCGAGCGAGCCGCTGCAGCTGAAGCCGGTGGCCGCCAAGGCGCTCGACCTACTCTTCATCCTGCACGCCGACCACGAGCAGAACGCTTCGACTTCCACCGTCCGTCTGGTCGGTTCGACCGGCGCCAACCCCTACGCCTGCGTGGCGGCCGGTATCGCCGCGCTCTGGGGGCCGGCGCACGGCGGTGCCAACGAGGCGGTGCTGACCATGCTGGAGGAGATCGGACGCCCCGAGGACGTCGCCAAGGCGGTCGAGAAGGCCAAGGACAAGAACTCCGGCTTCCGTCTGATGGGCTTCGGCCACCGCGTCTACAAGAATCACGATCCGCGCGCCACGATCATCCGCGAGATGTGCCACAAGGTGCTGGGCGAGCTGGGTGTCAACGACCCGCTGCTCGAGATCGCCATGCGCCTCGAGGAAGCCGCGCTCAAGGACGATTATTTCGTCGCCCGCAAGCTCTACCCGAACGTCGATTTCTACTCGGGCCTGATCTACAAGGCGCTGGGCATCCCGACCGAGATGTTCACGGTGATGTTCGCGCTGGCGCGCACGTCGGGCTGGGTCAGCCACTGGCTGGAGCAGCAGGTCGATCCGGAAGCCAAGATCGGCCGCCCGCGCCAGATCTACACCGGCGCCACACCGCGCGACTACGTCGCCATCGACCGGCGCTGAGGCCTTAGAACACGTCGAAAGCCTGTTCCTCGATGCCGCCCACCCCGGCATCGGGGGGCGCGGCGAGCAGACGGTCGCGGTCCTCGGGGCGGAGGTAGTCGATGATCCCGCCCGGGCTGCCGTCCGGCAGCAGGGCGCCACTGACCGGATCGATGGTCAGCGCCAGCAGGCCCTCCGGCAGCGGCACCTCGCGGACCGGGGCATCGGCCAGCGCCACCGCCATGTAGTCGATCCAGATCGGCAGCGCGGCGCGGCCGCCGTATTCGCCCCGACCCAGAGGGGTGAAATCGTCGCGGCCAACCCAGACCGTGGTGGCCAGACCGCCGCCGAAGCCGGCGAACCAGGCGTCGCGGTGGTCGTTGGTGGAGCCGGTCTTACCACCAACGTCGGGACGGCCGAGCGAGCGGGCCGCCGTGCCGGTGCCGCGGCGCACCACATCGATCAACATCGAACGCATCTGGAAGGCGGTGCGCGGATCGATCGCGCGCGGTGCCCAGTGCTGTTCCGGCGGTCCGGGCAGGTCCGGGCCCTGGCCGGCCAGCACCGGCGCGGCCGTGGCTGGCGTGGCCGTGGCTGGCGTGGCCGTGATTGGAGCCGAGGCCACCGGTGTGGCCCCGAAATTGAAGCCATCAACCAATGCGCCTGAAGCGCCGGGCCCACCGGCGGGGTCGCTGCAATCGATGCAAGCCAGCGGCGGGTGGGTTTGCATCACCACCACGCCGTTGCGGTCGTAAACCCGGGCGATGAACCAGGGGTGGACACGATGGCCGCCGTTCTCGAAGGCCGCGAAGCCCGCCGTCATTGCCAGCGGGGTCAGGGAGGAGGTGCCGAGCGACATCGAGAGGTTGGGCGGCAGGCTCTGCGGCGGAAAGCCGAAACGGGCGATGTAGTTCTGCGTGAACGGCACGCCGACGGCATCCAGCAGGCGCACCGAGACCAGGTTGCGGGACTGCACCATGGCCTCGCGCAGCCGCATCGGGCCGGCGAAATCCTCGCCGTGATTCTGCGGCCGCCAGACGTTGCCGGCGCGGTCGCGGAACACCACCGGCCCATCGACCACGATGCTGGCCGGCGAGTAGCCGCGCTCGAAGGCCGCCGCAAAAACGAAAGGTTTGAAACTCGAGCCGGGCTGGCGCTGCGCTTGGGTGGCGCGGTTGAACTTGTTCAAGGCGAAGCTGAAGCCACCGACCAGCGCATGTACGGCGCCGCTTGCAGCATCGATCGAGACCAGTGCGGCCTGCGCCTCGGGCAACTGTGCCAGCCGCGGCGCGGCATCAGCGCCGGGGCGGAACAGCCGCACCACATCGCCGACGGCGAGCGGACGCCCGCCGCGGCGGGTCCAGGCGAGGTCCTCGGCCCCGATCTCGACCGTCTCACGGCCTTGCTCGATCAGGAGTACGCGGTGGGCTTCGACGGCGAGCACCACCGCCGGCCGGAGGTCGGGGATGGTCGTGAAGGCCGCCAGCGCGCGCTGGAGCTGGGCCGGTTCGAGCTCGGCGGGGTTCTCGATCCGTCCCTCCGCTCCGCGCCAGCTGCGCCGGCGGTCGTAGGCGAGCAGGCCGCTGCGGACGGCGGCGACGGCGGCGTTCTGCTCGTCGGCCCGCACCGTGGTGACCACCCTGAAGCCGGCGCTCAGGGCCTCGGCGCCGAAGCGCGCCTCCAGCTCCTGACGCACCAGCTCGGCCAGATGCGGCGCATCGACCTCGACCGGCGGCTCGTGTGGGCGGGCGTTGTTCGGTTCGGCCAGCGCGGCTTGGAACTCGGCTTCGCTGATGAAGCCCAGCTCGCGCATCCGTGGCAGCACGTAATAGTTGCGGCGCTCCATCGCCCGTTCCGGGTTGCTCACCGGGTTGGCGGTGGAGGGGAACTTGGGGATGCCGGCCAGCATCGCCGCCTCGGCAAGGGTGAGCTGGTCCAGCGTCTTGCCGTAGTAGAAGGCCGCCGCCGCCGCCACACCGTAGGCGCGGTGACCGAAGAAGATCTTGTTGAGGTAGAGCTCGAGAATTTCGTCCTTCTCCAGCACCCGCTCCATCTTCACGGCAAGCAGCATCTCGTGCAGCTTGCGGACGATGCTGTACTCGGTGGTCAGGTAGAAACCGCGCGCCACCTGCTGGGTGATGGTGCTGCCGCCGGGGACGCGGGCACGGTCGGTGCTGATGAGCAGCCAGACCGCCCGACCGATACCGATGAAATCGAGCCCGGCGTGCTCATAGAAGCGGGCGTCCTCGGCCGCCAGAAACGCCTTGCGCACCTTCGGTGGGATCTGCTCGATCGGGGTCGGGAAGCGCCGTGTCTCGCCGTACAGGGCGATCAGGCGGCCGTCGGCGGACTCGACCCGCATCGGCAAGAGCAGCTCAACGCGGCGTAGTTCGGCCATGTCCGGCAATTGCGGCCAGGCCATCCAGATCAGGGTGCCAGCGGTGATCGCGCCCAGCAGGCCCAGGGCCAGGCCGGCAAGGAGCAGCCGGCGAAGCCAGCGCAGCCAAGGTTGCATCGTGAGGCGGTCCGATCAGGAAAACCGCGTGAGTATAAAGGCCCGCCCTGCCGTCCTCCGAGCCGTCCGGACCAGCCGGCGTTAAGCAGACGTTGCGGATGACACAGTCTTCTGTTCTTAATGTGCTGGCGCATCAATCTCACGTAAGCGCCCGTGGGGAGGGGGAGAAGCCGTGGGTCTGTTCAGTCCATCCAAGGTGCCGGTGGTCGGAATCGACATCAGCTCGACGGCGGTGAAGCTGCTCCAGCTCAGCCGTGTGGGCAACCGTTACCGTATCGACCATTACGGGGTCGAACCGCTTCCGCCCCATGCCGTGATCGAGAAGAACATCATCGAAGCCGAGACGGTGGGCGAGGCGATCAAGCGTGCCCTCACGCGATCAGGGAGCAAGGCCAAGCATGCCGCGGTCGCGGTGTCCGGTTCGGCGGTGATCACCAAGGTGATCTCGATGCCGGCCGACCTCGACGGCGACGTCATGGAAGAGCAAGTCCAGTTCGAGGCCGCCAACCATATCCCGTTCCCGATCGACGAGGTCAGCCTCGATTTCGAGGTGCTCGGGCCGGTGCCGTCCAACCCGGAGAACGTCCATGTCATCCTCGCCGCCTCGCGCACCGAGCACGTCGAACTGCGCCAGCAGGCGCTGGATCTGGGCGGTCTCACGGCCAAGGTGGTCGATGTCGAGGTCTTCGCCCTCGAGAACGCCTTCCGGCTGGTGGCCGAACAGCTCGGCCTCGGCAAGGAGGCGATCGTCGCCCTGATCGACGTCGGTTCGACCACAACTATCCTCAATGTCTTCCGGGGCGGACGCAGCATCTATGCCCGCGAACAGGTCTTCGGCGGCAAGCAACTCACCGACGAGATCATGCGTCGCTATGGGATGAGTTACCAAGAAGCCGAAATTGCCAAGCATCAGGGCGGCTTGCCGGAGAGTTACGAGCCCGAGGTGCTGGAGCCTTTCAAGGAGGCGATGGTTTATCAGATCAGCCGTCTTTTGCAGTTTTTCTACGCCGGTTCGGAGTTCAACCGGGTTGACCGGATCGTGGTCGCCGGCGGCTGTGCCTCGATCGTCGGCATCGATCTGCTTGTCGAGGAGTATCTCGGCATCGCCACCGTGGTCGCCAATCCGTTCGCCAATATGGGCCTCGGTCCGCGGGTGCAGGCCCATGCCCTGCAGCAGGTCGCACCCTCGCTGATGATCGCCTTCGGCCTGGCCCTGAGGAGCTTCGACTGATGGCAAGGATCAACCTGCTGCCCTGGCGGGCGGAACGGCGCAAGCAGCGCCAGAAAGACTTCATGACCCTGCTTGCCGCCGCGCTGTTCGGCGGTGTCGCCGCGGTGCTTGCTGCTTCGACCTGGATGGACGGACAGATCGACGGCCAGCAGGCGCGCAATGCTTTCCTCGAGGCCGAGATCAAGCGGGTCGACGAGCAGATCAAAACCATCGCCGACCTCGAGCAGCGCAGGGCCAACCTGCTGCAGCGCAAGCAGGTCATCGAGACCCTTCAGGCCGATCGCTCGCAGAACGTGCGTCTGTTCGAGGAACTGGTGCGCACCATCCCCGACGGCGTCCGTTTGGTCAGCATCAAGCAGAGCGGTCAGGAACTCACCCTCAGTGGAAAGACCCAGTCGAACGCGCGGGTCAGTTCCTATATGCGCAACCTGGAAGCCAGCGGTCTCATCACCAACCCGCAGCTCGGGGTGATCCGCACCTCCGACCCGCGTGAGGCCGACCGTGCGCTGCCCTTCGATTTCGAGATGCGGGTGACCCTGCGCACCGCTGCCGAAGAAGCTGCCGCTGGCTCGGCAATACCGGCTCCGGCCGACGCTGCAGCCCCTCCCGCCACGACACCGCAGGCCTGAGGACCCGACCATGGCCAAGAGTGCCTTCAAGCTCAGCGACATCAATAAGCTCGACTTCAACAATACCGGCGGTTGGCCCAAGGAGGCCAAGATCGGTGCAGGTGTGCTGGTCGCCTTGCTCATCATCGTGCTTGGCTGGGTGCTGGTGATCCGCGACAAGACCATCACCCTCGAGAGCCTGGAGGCTCAGGAACAGACCCTGCGCACCACCTTCGAGAGTCGCGCCGGTCAGGCCGCGAACCTGGAACCGCTTACCAACCAGCTCGCGCAGATGGAGACCATGCTGCGGCAGATGCTCCGCCAGCTGCCCTCGCGCACCGAAATGCCCGACCTGATCGTCGACATCTCGCAGACCGCACTGGCCACCGGCATCGCCACCGAGCTGTTCCAGCCCGGCCCCGAAGTGGTCCGCGACTTCTTCGCCGAGCAGCCGATCAACCTGCAGATGAGCGGCACCTACCACCAGTTCGGCCGCTTCGTCAGCGGTGTCGCTTCGCTGCCGCGGGTGGTCATCATGACCTTCCACGACATCTCGCTGACGCCCAAGCCCGCGGTTCAGGGTCAGCCGCCGCCGCCACCCGGCACCCTGCAGCTGCGCGGCACCATCAAGACCTACCGTTACCTCGACGACGCCGAGATCGCCGCCAAGCAGGCCGCAGCCACGGCCACGCCCAGCAACGCGCCGGCGCCGGGAGCCGCCCGATGATCCTCCGCCTCCTGCCTGTCCTCGCTGCCCTGCTGCTGCTTGTCGGCTGCGGTCGCAGCACCGCCGACCTCGAAACCTGGGTCGCCGAGGTGCGCGCCCGCCCGGCACCGCCGCTCGATCCGCTGCCCGCCTTGCGCAGTTTCCCCACTTTCGAGTACCGCGCTGACACCCTGCGTGATCCGTTCTCGCCACCGCAGAACACCCGCGACGCAGCCGGGCCGCGACCAGACCCGAACCGTCGCAAGGAGGCCCTCGAGGCCTTCCCGCTGGACGCGATGCGGATGGTCGGCACGATCGGCACCGGCTCCGCCACCGTGGCTCTGGTTCTCGCCCCTGACCGGGTGACGCACCGCATCCGGGTTGGCAACTTCCTCGGCCAGAACGATGGCCGGGTGGTCCGGGTTGCCCCGGACCGGGTCGAGCTGGTGGAGCTGGTGTCGGATGGCGGCGGCGGCTGGTTCGAGCGCCAAGCCACACTCAGTCTGGAAGACATTTGATGGGAACGCGCATGATGATCACGACCAACGAAGGCGCACCGATGAACACCAGGAATCCTGCGGCCCGTGCCGCCCTCGCGGCCTGCCTGTTCTGTCTGGCGGCACTTCCGGCCCTGGCGGCCAACACCCTGCGCAGTGTGAGCCATACCGCCGGAGCGGATGGAAGGGTGGACATCACCTTCGAGTTCGCCGCCCCGGTCGGTGCGGTCAATGCCTTCACCACCGACGTGCCGCCTCGGATCGCCATCGACTTCCCCGACACCACGAGTGCGCTCGAGGAGCGACGCATCATGGTCGGCAACGGTGCTGCTTCGGCGGTGTCGGTGGTCGAGGCCGGTGGTCGAACCCGGGCGGTCGTCGATCTGGTCCGCAGCGCCGGCTACACCACCCGCAGCGACGGTAACCGGCTGGTGCTGACCCTCGAAGCCGGGGCCTCACCGATCACCGCGCTGGGGTTGGCCTCGCCCGATCCGGCCAAGCGCATCGATGGTGGCCTGCGTGTTGCCAATGTCGATTTCCGCCGCGGCGAGGACGGTTCTGGTCAGATGGTCCTGCGTTTCAACCGCGAGGGCGCCCAGGCCAACCTGCGTCGCGATGGCGACCAGCTCGTGCTCGACATCGAGAACGCGCAAATCCCGGTCGAGCAGCAAAGGCGCCTGGACGTCAGTGATTTCGCCACTCCGGTGCTGCGCCTCGATCCGGTCGCCCACAACGGCGGCACCCGCATCGTGCTTGCCACCGAGGGCTTGTTTGAAACCAGCGCCTACCAGACCGGTACCGAGTACATCCTCGCGGTCGCACCGCGCGGGGTGCCCACGGCGGTCGGCCAAGCCGGGGCGGGCGTCCAGGCGGCCCGCTTCACCGGCCGTCCGGTCACCTTCAATTTCCAGGACGTGCCGGTACGCACCATCCTGCAGTTGATCGCCGAGGAATCGAACCTCAACATCGTGGCCGCCGACACCGTGCAGGGCAACCTGACCCTGCGTCTGGTGAACGTGCCCTGGGACCAGGCCCTGGATGTGGTGCTGCGTGCCCGTTCACTCGATCAGCGCCGCGATGGCAACGTGGTCTGGGTCGCCCCGCAGACCGAGATCGCCGCTTTCGAATCCGCCCGCGAACAGGCCCGCATCGACCTCGCCAGCAAATCCGAGTTGATCAACGAACTCATCCCGATCAACTACGCCAATGCCCAAGAGATCGCCACCCTGCTGACCGAGGGCAGCAAGTCGGCACAGGGCGGTGGTGGTGGTGGCACCAATATCGAGCGTGGTTTCCTGTCGCCGCGTGGCAGCGTCAGTTTCGACACCCGCTCCAACACCCTGCTGGTGGCCGACACGGCACAGAAAGTGCAGTCGATCCGTGAACTCGTGGCCGTGCTCGACCGCCCGGTCGACCAGGTCCTGATCGAAGCCCGCATCGTCATCGCCAACGAGAGCTTCGCCCGTGATGTCGGCGCACGATTCGGCGTCAGCGGCCAGGAGAGCGATGTCATCACCTCCGGCAGCGTCGAGAGCAACCGCAATTTCCTCAACCAGGTCCGCGAGAACCAGAGGATCCAGGCACGCTTTCAGGCCGAACTGGCCGACTTCAATGCCGGCCTGACCACGGCGCGTCCGACCCCCCCGACCCTAACGGCTCCGACCTTCACTGACGTGTTGAACACCAGCTTCGCGACCGGTACGCAATCGGCGATGGCTTTCTCCATCCTTGGCAACCATCTCGACCTCGACATCGAGTTGCAGGCTCTGCAGTCCGAAGGTCGTGGCGAAGTGGTGGCCAACCCGCGTGTGATCACCGCCAACCAGCGCGAGGCGGTCATCCGTCAGGGCGACGAAGTCGGCTTTGTCACCGTGACCGGTACCGGTGCGGATGCCACCGCCACCGTGCAATTCAAGGAGGCTCTGCTCGAGCTCAGGGTGACCCCGACCATCACCCAGGACAACCGCGTCTTTCTCAATCTGGGTGTGAAAAAAGACGAGGTGGCCGGTTTCATCGATGTGCCGGGTGGCGGCAGCGTCCCGCAGATCTCGAAGCGTGAAGTGAGCACGGCGGTGCTGATCAACAACGGCCAGACCGTGGTGGTCGGTGGCATCTACGAGTTCGCGCGCCGCGAGGACCTCGCCAAGGTGCCCTTCCTCGGTGATTTGCCGGGCCTCGGCAACCTGTTCCGCAACCGTGGCCGCAGCAACGAGAAGGCCGAGCTGCTGATCTTTGTCACGCCGCGCATCCTGCAGGTCGCGGGCGCGGCGCGCTAAAAGCACTCGACGCCAGCGTCCCCTGCGATGCTACCCTCCAACCTTCGTCCATGGGGTTGGGGGGAGCATAATGCGGATGATCAACAAGCTGGTGGCTGCGGCACTCGCGGCCCTTGGAACGACGCCGGTGCTTGCGGCGGTGGCGGCGGGCGGGATCGACGCCTGGATCAACCGCCAGGTCGAACCGATCGCCACCTGGCTCGGTTCGGCGATCTTCGCCCGGGCCTGCATCGGTGAGCCGGGCTTCGCCCTCTCCGCGGCCTGTGCCGAGGGCCAGACCGGCATCCCGCTGATCGTGGTCTGGCTGATGATGGGCGGCGTGATCACCACGCTGTATTTCCGCTTCATCAATTTCCGCGGCTTCGCCCAAGGCTTCCGCCTGATGCGTGGCGATTACGCCGAGCCGAGCGGCCCCGGTGAAGTGACCCATTTCCAGGCCCTGACCTCGGCCATCTCCGGCACGGTGGGTCTGGGCAACATCGCCGGCGTGGCCGTGGCCATCACCATCGGTGGACCGGGTGCCACCTTCTGGATGATTGTCGCCGGTCTCCTCGGCATGACCACCAAGTTCGCCGAATGCACGCTGGGTGTGAAGTACCGGCGTGAGAACCCCGACGGCAGCGTTTCCGGCGGGCCGATGTACTACCTCTCGCGCGGCATCGCTGCTGAATACCCGCGCCTCGCCGGCTTTGGCAAGGGCCTGGCGGTGCTGTTCGCTGTCTGCGCCATGCTCGGTGCCATCGGCGCCGGTTCGATGTACCAGGCCAACCAGGCCTTCTCGCAGTTCCACAAGATCACCGGCGGTGAAGCCGGCCCGCTCGAGGGTATGGGCTGGGCCTTCGGCCTTGGCATCGCCGTGCTCGCCGGCCTCGTGGTGATCGGTGGCATCACCCGCATCGGCCGGGTCACCGAGAAGCTGATCCCCTCGATGATCCTGCTCTACCTCGGCGGCTGTGCCGCCGTGCTGGCCCTGCATTTCGATCAGATCCCGGCGGCAGCAGCGCTGATCGTCACCAGCGCCTTCGACAACGAAGCGGTGGCCGGCGGCATCATCGGCGCCCTGATCGTCGGCTTCCAGCGAGCGGCGTTCTCGAACGAGGCCGGCCTCGGTTCGGCGGCGATCGCCCATGCGGCGGTCAAGACCCGCCACCCGACGACCGAAGGGCTGGTTGCGCTGTGGGAACCCTTCATCGACACGGTCATCATCTGCACCGCGACCGCCTTGATGGTGGTGGTCACCGGGGCCTACCTGCAACAGGGCCTGGAAGGTGTGCAGATCACCTCGACCGCCTTCGCCACCGTTGGCGCCTGGTTCCCCTTCGTGCTGACCCTGGCGGTGTTCCTGTTCGCCTTCTCGACCATGCTGACCTGGGCCTACTACGGTGCCAAGGCGGCCACCTACCTCACCGGCGAGAACAAGGCCGTGCTCTACGGCTTCAAGCTGTTCTACCTGTCGATGGCGGTGGTGGCCTGCACCATGGACCTCTCGCAGCTGATCCATCTCTCCGATGGCCTCATCTTCCTGATGGCGATCCCCAACCTGATCGGTGTCTACCTGCTGATGCCGGTGGTGCGACGCGAGGTCGACGGTTACTTCGCCAAACTGCGCTCGGGCGAAATCCGCCCGACCCGCGTCTGAGGGCGGCGGACGATGGCTGCCGATCCCGCTGCAACGGGGCAGGGCATGGCCCTGCACACCAAGATGCTGCTGGGTTTCCTCGTGGGCGCCGTCGCCGGTGGCGTCGCCTACGAGTTCGGTCATGCGGTGGGTGCCGACGGCCTGAAACAGACCCTGCCTTGGTTGCAGGTGGTGCTGACCTGGATCACCCAGCCAATCGGCACGATCTTCTTGCACCTGCTGTTCATGCTGGTGCTGCCGCTGGTGTTCTCGGCGCTGGTGCTGGGTGTCGTCGAGATCGGCGATCCGAGGTCGCTGGGGCGCATCGGTGGCCGCACCCTGACCTTCATCCTGGTGGTCAGCGGCATCGCGGTGACGATCGGCCTCGTCGCGGTGAACGTGTTCCAGCCCGGTGCCGGCATCGACCCGGCGGTGGGGCAGGCCCTGATGGCCGAGACCGCCGATCAGGCCGCCGGCATCGTCGAGCGCGGTGAGGCTGCCTCGGCGATGCAGGTGCTGCTCTCGATCGTGCCGCGCAACCCGCTGGCGGCCGGTGTCGAGAACAACCTGATCGGTGTGATGTTCTTCGCCCTGCTGTTCGGCATCGCCGCGGCCAGCATCAAGAGCGATGGGGTGAGCACCTTCGTCGGCACCTTGCAGGGCATCTACGAGATCACCCTCAAGCTCATCAACGCGGTGATCCAGATCGCGCCTTACGCGGTCGCTGCTTTGCTCTTCACGTTGATCGCAAGCCGCGGCTTTTCGGCGCTGGTGCCGCTCGCCAAGTTCGTGGCCGTGGCGGCAGGTGCGCTGGCCGTGCACATGTTCGTGGTGTTCCCGTTGCTGCTCTGGTTCATCGGCCGGATGAACCCGCTCGAGTTCTTCCGTCGGGTGCAGCCGGCGATGTTGATGGCCTTCTCGACCTCGTCCAGTTCGGCCACGCTGCCGACCACGCTGCGGGTGGCCGAGGTGTCTTTGGGCACGCCCAAGCGCATTGGTCGTTTCGTCTGCACCCTCGGCGCCACCGCCAACATGAACGGCACTGCCCTGTTCGAAGGCGTGGTGGTGCTCTTCCTCGCCCAGTTCTTTGGTATCGAGCTGAGCCTCGGCCAGCAGGTGCTGGTGCTGTTGATGTGCATCCTGGGGGGCATCGGCGCGGCCGGCGTGCCGGGCGGTTCGCTGCCGGTGATCGCTTCCATTCTGGTGATGTTCGGCATCCCACCGGAAGGTATCGCCCTGATCCTCGGCGTCGACCGTTTCCTCGACATGTGCCGCACCACGGTGAATGTCACCGGCGACCTCGTCGCCACCGTCCTGGTTTCCCGCGGCGAGCCGCACGATTCTCCCTCCGAACCCGCCACCACCCGATGACCCGTCCGACCCCGCGCGACCTCGCCAACGCCCTCCGATTCCTCGCCATCGATGCGGTCGAGGCCGCCAAGAGCGGCCACCCCGGTATGCCGATGGGCATGGCCGACATCGCCGAGGTGCTCTGGAACGAGCACCTGCGGCACAACCCGAAGAACCCGCAGTGGCCAGACCGCGACCGTTTCGTGCTGTCGAACGGCCACGGCTCGATGCTGCTCTACGCACTGTTGCATCTGGCCGGCTACGACTTGCCGCTGGACGAACTGAAGCGCTTCCGCCAGCTGCACTCGAAGACCGCCGGCCACCCCGAGCACCACATCACCCCGGGTGTGGAAACCACCACCGGGCCACTCGGGCAGGGCATCGCCAACGCGGTGGGCATGGCGCTGGCCGAACGCCTGCTGGCGCAGCGCTTCAATCGCGACGGTCACACCGTGGTCAACCACCACACGTACTGCTTCATGGGCGACGGCTGCCTGATGGAGGGCATCTCGCACGAGGTCTGTTCGCTGGCCGGCACCTGGGGCTTGGGCAAGCTGATCGCCTTCTGGGACGACAACGGCATCTCGATCGACGGCGAGGTGCAGGGCTGGTTCACCGACGACACCGTCCGACGCTTCGAGGCTTACGGCTGGCAGGTCATCCGCAATGTCGATGGCCATGACCCGGTCGAGATCCGGCAGGCCATCGCCACGGCCAAGGCGGAAAACGAACGCCCCACGCTGATCTGCTGCCGCACCCACATCGGCTTCGGCTCGCCGAACAAGCAGGGCAAGGAGAGCAGCCACGGCGCACCGCTCGGTAAAGACGAGGTGGCCCTGACCCGCACGGCCCTGAAGTGGCCGCATGCGGCTTTCGAGATTCCCGCCGATATCCGCGATGCCTGGAACGCCCAGGCCCGCGGCGCGGAACAGGAAGCGGACTGGAACGCCCGCTTCGCCGCGTACAAGGCCGCCCATCCGGAACTCGCCGCCGAGTTCGAGCGTCGCATGGCCGGCGAGCTGCCGGCCGACTTCGCCGAGGCCGCGCATGCGTTGGTGGCGAAACTGCAGGCCGAAGGCCCGGTCATCGCTTCACGCAAGGCCTCGCAGATGGCGATCGAGGCCTTCGCGCCGCGCCTGCCGGAGCTGGTGGGCGGCTCGGCCGACCTCGCGCACTCCAATCTCACCACGTGGAAGGGCCAGAAGGCCGTCACCACGGCGGACGCCGATGCCCGCTACGTGCACTACGGCGTGCGCGAGTTCGGCATGACGGCGATCAGCACAGGCCTCGCTCTGCACGGCGGTTTCATACCGTTTGATGCGACCTTCCTCGTGTTCTCGGATTACGCCCGCAACGCCGTGCGCATGAGTGCGCTGTTGCCGGTCCGTTCGATCCATGTCTACACCCACGATTCGATCGGCTTGGGCGAAGACGGCCCGACCCACCAGCCGATCGAGCACCTCGCCTCGCTGCGTCTGATCCCGAACCACGATGTCTGGCGTCCGGGCGACGCGGTGGAGTCGGCCGTGGCCTGGGCCTGTGCGCTGCAGCGTGTCGATGGCCCGTCGAGCCTGGTGTTCTCGCGGCAGAACCTCGCCCACCAGCAGCGCAGCGCGGAGCAGGTGGCCGACATCGCCCGCGGCGGCTACGTGCTCAGCGATCCGCCTTCCGCGAAGTTCGACGTGATCCTGGTCGGCACCGGCTCGGAACTCGAACTTGTGCGGCTGGCCGCGGTCAAGCTGGCCGAGCACGGCATCGCCGCCCGCGTCGTCTCGATGCCCTGCTTCGAGGCCTTCAAGCGCCAGCCGCTCGAATACCGCGAGGGCGTGCTGCCGTCCTGGTGCCGCAAGCGCGTGGTCGTCGAGGCCGGCAGCACCGAGCACTGGCGGTGCATCGCCGGGCTGGACGGTGCCGTCATCGGCATCGACCGCTTCGGCGAATCGGCACCTGGCGATGTGCTCATGCGGCACTTCGGCTTCACCGTCGAGCATGTCGTGGTGGCGACCCAAGCCCTCGGCTGATCGCAACACGCCGGTTTTCGGCCCCACAACGCTTTCCCCCGGCCGGGCGCCGGGGGGAAAGCGTGACGCCCTCGGGTGCCCGAGGTGCGATGGGGGGGCTTGACATCATCGTTTACAGGCGTAATCTCAAGATTCGATTACGGGTGTAAACGAATGAACATCAGCGATGCGGAATCCACCGTCATGGCCGTCCTCTGGCAGCGCCAGCCGCTGTCTTCAGAAGAGGTGGTGGCAGCCTTGGCCGGTGAGCAGGACTGGCATGAGACCACCATCAAGACCCTGCTGAACCGGTTGCTGAAGAAAGGCGCGATCACCGCCGAGCGCGATGGCCGGCGCTACCTGTACTCCCCGGTGCTGAGCCGCGAGGCCTGGCTGACGCAGGCCAGTCGCGGTTTTCTCGATCGCCTGTTCGACGGCCGTGTTGCGCCACTGGTGGCGCACTTCAGCGAGCAGAAAGCGCTCAGTCGCAAGGACATCGCCGAACTGCGAGCCCTCATGGAGAAGCTCGATGGAAAGCCCTGACCTGCTCGCCCTGCTGTTCAGGATCACGCTGGCCGCGACTGTCGCCATCCTCGTCGTCTTGGCGCTACGCCACCCGTTGCGTGCCGCATTCGGAGCGAACGTCGCTTACGCGATGTGGACGCTTCTGCCGGCCATGATGCTGGCCGCCGCCTTCAGTCGTGAGTTGCCCGAGGGCACGGCTCCGCCTGCGATGGTGCTGCTCGCACCCATTCCCGAGTCGGGGCTCACGCCGGTGTCCGCGGCGGGCGGTCCCGATGCGATCACCGCCGTACTCGCCATCTGGGCGGCCGGCTTCCTGCTGTGGCTGTCGATCCGGCTGTTGGCACAGTGGCGCTGGCGCCGTCGGATCGGCCCGCTTCGACGTGTCGGCAAGGGCATGGCGGTGGCCGCCGCGGAGGCCTCCCTGCCCGCAGCCACCGGCTGGCCGCGAGCCACGGTCGTGCTGCCGAGCGATTTCGAAATCCGCTTTCCGGAAACCGAGCGCGCACTCGTGCTCGCCCACGAGCACCGCCACATCGAGCGTGGCGACCTGCATGCGCAGGTGCTGGCGGAACTGATCCGTGCGCTGTTGTGGTTCCACCCGCTGGTGCACTGGGCCGCACGGCGCTTCCGCCACGACCAGGAGCTGGCCTGCGACGCCGACATCATCGCCCGCCATCCACGCGAATCCGCAAGCTACGCCCGGGCCCTTGCCCGTGCCGCCGGCGTCCGTCCTCCCCCGATCGCAACGACCTGGGGCTTCTCCCATCCGCTCAAGGAGCGCATCGCCATGCTGACCTCATCCCCTCGATCCACAGCCCGGCAACGCCTTGGCCGGACCTCGGTCATCCTGTTGCTCGCATTCGCCTCGGGTCTCGCCTGGGCCTCGCTCGCCCGCACACCGGGCGCACCGCCGGACAACATGCTGCGCCAGATATGGACGCTCACCATCGGTGGTGGCGGGAAGCTCGCGCCCCTTCTCCTCGTCAACGCGCCCGGGGTGCCGGCGGAGATCCGCTTCGAGCACGAGGGCGAAGCGTGGACGTTGCGCTCGGCGGCCACGGCGCTTGCCGACGGGACCTTCGAGATCGATGCGCAGGTGCTGCGCGAGGGTGTCTTGATGAGTTCACCCCGGATGACCATCGGTGAAAGCGGTGGCTCGATCGCGATCAACCAGGATGTCAGCGTGGATGTCGGCAGTGGCGCTCTGGACGTGCCCAAGGCCTTCATGGCCAGCGTCCGGGTCGAGGCTGGCGAGGGCACGGCCCTCGCAGCGGTCGTGCCGCGTTATCCGGACGGATTGGCCAAGGCCGGGGTGGAAGGTCGCGTTCTGCTGCGGGTTTCGGTCGATGCCTCCGGCCAAGCGACCGAGGTGCGCATCGAGACATCCTCCGGCAATGCCGCGCTGGATGAGTCCGCCCGATCGACGGCGTACCGCTGGCGCTTCATCCCCGCGATCAAGGACGGCGCACCGATCGCGGGCGAGGTGCTCGTCCCGGTCGAATTCCGTGCCGAGGACAAAGCGCCGCTTGGAAGCCCCTGAGGCCTGCGGCGGCGGGCTCGGAGGGCAGTTTACCCGGTCCCACAACGCAACACCCCCGGCCGAGCGCCCGGCCGGGGGTGTTCTGGTGTCTGGATCAGAAGCGGGTGCCGACCATCACGCTGAACACCAGCGGATCGACCTTGACCGTGCCGATGTCGGCACCGTTGAGGGTGGCGTCCAGCTCGATATCGATCCAGCGGACGTCGGCGACCACGTCCCAGTTGCCGGTCCGGAACAGCACGCCGGCCTGGGTGGCCAGACCCCAGCTGTTGTCGAGGTCGACGCGGGTGCCGGCCACCGGGCCGCGCTCCTCGATGTCGAAGGCGATGGTGTGGTTCAGACCCGCACCGACAAAGGGACGGAAGGCGGCATCGGCCGCGCCGAAGTAGTACTGCAGGCTGAGGGTGGGCGGCAGGTGCTTGAGATCGACCGCCTCGGCGCCGTTGAGGCTGGCCGTGTGCTTGAAGGGCGTGGCGGCCAGCAGCTCGATCGCCCAGTGGTCGTCGAGGTGGCGGCCGATGGTCAGGCCGATCTGGGTGTTGCTGTCGACCGTGGTGCGCAGCGTGCCGGCCAGCGTGCCGTTGTCGGAATCCGGGTTGACGTTGGTGGCGCCGACGCGGAAGAACCAGTCGTCGGAGGCCTGCACCGAGGTCGCGGCGAGCGCGAGGGCCGTGGCAAGGGCAGTACGGGTCAGCAGGGACATGGTGTTCTCCTTGTTGATGCGGAGCTGAACGCTCCGCGTTGAAAGCACTATAAGAACCACCTGTGATACCGCCGTTGACGTCGGTCAACGGGGTTTTTGACGCCGATCAAGGCCGCATCAAGGCCCGCCAGTGAGTCGCTCGTGCAGCTAAACTGTGGACTTCCCGTTCCACGCCCACAGGAGCCCCCATGGCCATCAAGGTCGGCATCAACGGCTACGGCCGTATTGGTCGCAACATCCTCCGCGCGCTCTACGAGGCCCAGCGCCATGGCGAGATCCAGATCGTCGCCATCAACGACCTCGGCGATGCCGAGACCAACGCCCACCTCACCCAGTACGACACCGCCCACGGCCGGTTTCCGGGCGAGGTGTCGGTGGATGGCGGCGATCTGATTGTCAACGGCGACCGCATCAAGGTTTTCGCCGAGCGTGATCCGGCCAAGCTGCCCTGGGGTGCCCACGGTGTCGATGTGGTGCTCGAATGTACCGGCATCTTCAACAGCAAGGCCAAGGCCGGCGCGCACCTTGTTGGCGGCGCGAAGAAGGTGGTGCTTTCGGCCCCGGGCGGCAGCGATGTCGATGCCACTGTCGTCTACGGCGTCAACCACGGCGTGCTGAAGGCCTCCGACACGGTCATCTCGAACGCCAGCTGCACCACCAACTGCCTGGCACCGCTCGCCAAGGTGCTGCACGAGAAGGTGGGCATCGTCCACGGCCTGATGACGACCATCCACGCCTACACCAACGACCAGGTGCTGACGGATGTGTACCACTCCGACCTGCGCCGCGCGCGCTCAGCGACCATGAGCCAGATCCCGACCAAGACCGGCGCCGCCGCCGCGGTGGGTCTGGTGCTGCCGGAGCTCAACGGCCGGCTCGACGGTTTCGCCATGCGCGTGCCGACGATCAATGTCTCGGTGGTTGATCTGACGTTTGTCGCTGCTCGCGCCACCAGCAAGGACGAGATCGACGCCGCCGTGCGCGAGGCCGCGAACGGTGCGCTGAAGGGGATTCTCGGCATCAACACCAAGCCGCTCGTTTCGGTCGATTTCAACCACGACCCGCGCAGCTCGATCTACGACGCTACCCAGACCCGCGTCATGGGCGGCACGCTGGTGAAGGTGCTCGCTTGGTACGACAACGAGTGGGGTTTCAGCAACCGCATGCTCGACACCACGCTGGCCCTGATGGCGGCGAAGTAAGTCGTTCGTGCTTGCCCGCATCGGCGGCCGCGAGCGCGGACCGCCGGTGGCGAGGCTGCAAAGGGGGGCTCACTGGGAGCCCCTTTTTTCTTGGCGCTTACTTCTTCTTCGGCTTCGGCTTGGCCGCGGTCTTGCCGATGCCGGCCGCCTCTTTGAGCGCTTCGGCGCGGTCGGTCTTCTCCCACGAGAACGCGGTGGCGGTCTTCTTCTTGCCGTCCGCACCGGTGTAGCTGACTTCCTTCGGTTTGCGGCCGAAGTGGCCGTAGCTGGCGGTGGCCTGGTAGATCGGGTGCTCGAGGTCCAGCATCCTGGTGATGCCGTACGGGCGCAGGTCGAAGTTGGTGCGGATCAGCTTCTCGATCACCGAATCCTCGACCACGCCGGTGCCGAAGGTGGTCACCGAGATGCTGGTCGGCTCGGCCACGCCGATGGCATAGCTCACCTGCACCTCGCACTTGCGGGCCAAGCCGGCGGCGACGATGTTCTTGGCAACGTAGCGCGCGGCGTAGGCGGCCGAGCGGTCGACCTTCGACGGATCCTTGCCCGAGAAGGCGCCGCCGCCGTGGCGGGCCATGCCGCCGTAGGAGTCGACGATGATCTTGCGCCCGGTCAGGCCGCAGTCGCCCACCGGCCCGCCGATCACGAACTTGCCGGTCGGGTTGATGTGCATCTTCGACTTCGGCAGCTTGGCCAGCCATTCCTTCGGCAGCACCGGCTTGAAGATGTGCTCGATGACGCCTTCGATGATGTCCTTCTGCTTGACGCCCTCGTCGTGCTGCGTCGACAGCACCACGGCGTCGAGGCCGAGGATGCTGTTGCCGTCGTAGCGCAGGGTGACCTGCGACTTCGCGTCCGGGCGCAGCCAGGCCAACTTGCCGTTCTTGCGGATCTTGGCCTGCTGCTCGACCAGGCGGTGCGCGTAGTAGATCGGTGCCGGCATGAACTCCGGGGCTTCGTCGCAGGCGTAGCCGAACATCAGGCCCTGGTCGCCAGCACCCTGTTCTTCCGGCTTCTTGCGGTCGACGCCCTGGTTGATGTCGGGCGACTGCTTGCCCAGCATGTTGATGATGGCGCAGGTGTGGCCGTCGAAGCCGACCTGCGAATTGTTGTAGCCGATGCCGTTGATGACCTCGCGCGCAAGCGCCTCGATGTCGACCCATGCGGAGGTGGTGACTTCGCCGGCGACGATGGCCGCACCGGTCTTCACCATCGTTTCGCAAGCGACGCGGGCGCGCGGGTCCTGCGCGATGATCGCGTCGAGCACGGCATCGGAAATCTGGTCGGCGATCTTGTCGGGATGGCCTTCCGAGACCGATTCCGAGGTGAAGAGGTAGCTGCTCATGGGTCTTATATCCCTTGATTCGGATGGAAAGATGGCAGCAGATCATACACGCCCGTTGGTGCCTTCGCACCCCCGCCGTTCAGGCGCTGGATTGACGTGTGTCACAATGGTTCAATCCATCATACGCAATGATGAATCGCCTGCTACAGGGTGTGCATATTCTCGGGAGGCCGCGTGATCGATCTCGAACGCCGTCTGTCTGATCGTTTCCCCGAGTGGTTCGAGGGCGCACGCGCCCCTTGGGGTCGCCGCCTCGCGCGCGCTCTGGCTTGGCTCGGGCATCTCGATGCGATCAATGCCTGGCTGGCCGCCAACGCCCACCGCACCGGCTTCGACTTCATCGAACACGGGCTCGATTTTCTGGGCGTGCGCTACACGGTCGACCCGGTCGAGCGCGCCCGCATTCCGGCCCAGGGTCGGCTGCTGATCGTCGCCAACCACCCGCTCGGCGCCCTGGACTCGCTCGCCCTGCTGCATCTGGTCGGTTCGGTGCGCCGCGATGTGCGCATCCTGGCCAACGATTTCCTGCTCGAATTCAAGGGCCTGCGCAGCCTGTTCCTGCCCTTGCGGGTCTTCGGCGGGCGGCCCAGTCCTGATAGCCTGAAAGCCGTCACCGAGGCTTTGGAGGCCGAGCAGGTGGTGATCCTGTTCCCGGCCGGCGCGGTGGCGCGGCTGGGCTGGCGCGGCATTCGGGATGGTCGTTGGCGGCCGGGCTTCGTCCGCTTCGCCCGTGACAGCGCGGCACCGGTGTTGCCGGTGCGCATCGAGGCCCGCAATTCGGCCCTGTTCTACGCGCTGGCCAGCCTGTTCCGGCCGCTCGGCACCGCCCTGTTGCCGAGAGAGCTGTTCAAGGCGCGCGGCATGCGCATCGAATTGCGGATCGGCCTGCCGCGGCAACTGCCGCCGGCGGAGGGCGAGGACAGCCTGGCGGTGCTGGCGGCGGTGCGTCGGGATCTGGAGGCGATCGGCACGCCGGCCGAGCAGGCCCCGCCCGATCCGGCGCCACTGGCTCACCCGGTCGATCGCGCCGCCCTGCGCGCCGAGGTGATGGCCTTGCGCGAACTCGGCCACACGCCGGATGGCAAGCAGATCCGGGTCGGACGGCTCAGCTCCGACAGCCTGCTGCTGCGCGAACTGGGCCGCCTGCGCGAGCTCAGCTTCCGCAGTGTCGGTGGTGGTACCCGCCGCGCCATCGACGTCGATGCCTACGACACCTGGTACGAGCACATCGTGCTCTGGGATGCCGAGGCCTGGGCGGTCGCCGGGGCTTACCGCGTCTGCCGTGGCACCGAGGTGATGGAGGCACGCGGGCTCTCCGGCCTCTACACCGCCAGCCTGTTCGATTACGGCGCACCGATGCTCGTGCATCTCGCCCAGGGCATGGAACTGGGCCGCAGCTTCGTGACCCCCGAGTACTGGGGCACGCGCAGCCTCGACTACCTCTGGCTCGGTATCGGGGCCTACCTGCGGGCGCATCCCGAGTTGCGTTACCTGTTCGGGCCGGTCTCGATCAGTGGTTCCTTGCCGACCGAGGCGCGCGAACATCTGGTGGCCTACTACAGTCAGCATTTCGGCCTGCCCACGGCGCTCGATGCCGGCGATGCGGTCCGGGCTGCTGCGACCGCCAGTGCCGATGCCGATGCCAGTGCTATCGCCACCGCGGCCGCGGCCGGCGAAGGTGTGTTGCCTTTCGTGCGGGCGCGCCGGCCCTTCCGCTTCCATGCCGAAGCCCCCTGCTACCGCGGCCTCGATGCCGAGCAGAGCTTCAAGATGCTGAAGAAAAGTCTCGATGCCCTGGGTGCCAAGGTGCCGGTGCTCTACAAGCAGTACACCGAACTCTGCGAACCGGGCGGTGCGCGCTTCCTCGCCTTCGGTGTTGACCCGAGCTTTTCCAACAGCGTGGTCGGCATGATCGAGCTGGACCTGCACTGCATCAAGCCGAAGAAGCTGCAGCGCTACATCGCCGGTGCCGACGGCGGGCTCTGGCCGCCACAGGACCCGACGAAGGCGCCACCCAAGGACGGCTCGCAGCAGGTCGCCTGAGCCGCGCTGTTTTTTTGCAGGCCGCGTCGCAACGCGGTGGTCATCGCGGCATCACGGTGGCGTCGTGATCGGTCCGCAGGATGCGAGAAACCCCAGCGGACTCGCGCGTGATCCAGGCCAAGCATCGTCATCCTGATCGCCTCCCGCTCTGGATCGTCGGGGCCAAAGCGCCGCTGCAACGCGGCATGGACAAGGCCCGACGGGGTATCAATCGGCTCGGTGAGTTCAATGCCCGACTCAGTGCCCATGCCCAGCACAGCAGCGCCGTGCTGATGGATGGCGTACGGGGTTACTTGGCTTCGGCGCCGGCTCTGGCTCCGATCCGGCAAGCTCTGGAGGCGATCGGCAGTCGCCGCGAGAGCGCTCCACCGGCGCAGGCCAAGCTGGTGGCCGCGGTGCCCAGGGTTGCACTCGAGCGCGAGGTGGCGGCCCTGCGCGAACTTGGAAACACGCCCGATGGCTTGCAGATCCGGGTGGGTGGACTGGGCCGGTACAGCCTGCTGCTGCGCGAGATCGGCCGCCTGCGCGAAGCCAGCTTCCGCGCGGTCGGCGAAGGCACCGGTCGCGCTCTCGACATCGACCGCTACGACGCTTGGTACGAGCACATCGTGCTCTGGGACGCCAAGGCCCGGGCGGTGGTGGGTGCCTATCGCGTCTGCCGGGGAGCGCGGGTGCTGGCCACGCGTGGGCTTACCGGCCTCTACACCGCCAGCCTGTTCGAATTCGACGGCCCGGCCCGCGAGCGCATCAATCAAGGCATGGAACTGGGCCGCAGCTTCGTTGCCCCCGAGTACTGGGGCACGCGCAGCCTCGACTACCTCTGGCTCGGTATCGGCGCCTACCTGCGCGCCCACCCGGAGGTGCGCTACCTGTTGGGTCCGGTCTCGATCAGTGCCGCTTTGCCGATCAGCGCCCGTGAGCATCTGGTGGCCTTTTACGGCCAGCATTTCGGCCCGCCCGAGGTGTTGGCGGAGGATCGGCAGAAACCCGGCGTCCGTGCCCGTCGGCCGTTTCGCTTCCTCGCCCAAGCCCCCTGCTATCGCGGCCTCGACACCGAACAGAGCTTCAAGTTGCTGCGTGCCAATCTGGATGGGCTGGGCGTCAGGGTGCCGGTGCTCTACAAGCAGTACACCGAGCTCTGCGAGCCGGGCGGTGCGCGCTTTCTGGCCTTTGGCGTGGACCCGGATTTCACCAACTGCGTCGATGGCCTGATCGAAATCGACCTGCACCGCATGCAGGCGAGGAAGGCACGTCGCTATCTCGGTGACGCCGCCATCAGTTTGTCCACGCCGCCCGAGGCCGCCGCATGAGCCCATCCCCGAAGCACTCGCCCTCCGTCCGCCGGCGTGCGGCCTTCGTCTCCGATGTCCATCTTGGCGCGGCGCATTGCCACGCTGAAGAACTGGCCCGCTTTCTCGCTGGCTTGCAGGTCGAACGCCTCTACCTCGTCGGCGACATCGTCGATCTCTGGTGGCTCTCGGCCAAGCGCGCGGTCTGGGGAACGGCGCAGAACCATGTGGTCGAGGCCCTGCACCGGCTGCGCAGTCAGGGCACCGAGCTGGTGTACGTGCCGGGCAACCACGATCGGCCGATCCGCCATGTCTGCGGCCTGCTGCTGCCACGCATGAGCGTGCGTCGGCGCATCATCCATACCACCGCCGACGGCCGTCGCTTGCTGGTGGTGCATGGCGACGATTACGACAGCCTCACCCAGTTCGGCGGTTTCGAGGAGCGCTTCGGCGACTGGCTCTACGAGCGCATCCTCACCGGCAACCGCATCGCCAACGCCCTGCGCCGACGCTTCGGCCTGCGTTACTGGTCGCTTGCCGATTTTCTCAAGCGCCAGAGCGGTGCGGCCGAACGCTACATCCAGCGTTTCATCGAAGCCGGCCTGGATGATGTGCGCCGCCGCGGTCTCGATGGCATCGTCTGCGGCCACATCCACCGACCGGCGCTGATCGAGCGCAACGGTCTGATCTACGCCAACGACGGTGATTGGGTGGAGAGCTTGACCGCCTTGGTTGAAGAGGCCGACGGCACCCTGCGCCTGCTCGATCACCACGGGACGGTGCTGGCTGAGCTGGCACCGCGGACGACCGCGATGGTGATACAGCCAAGTATCGAGTCCCCCGTCCTGCCCATCGCCGCCTGAAGCTGGCGGCTCTTGCCGGCATCCTTTTGGCTGTTGCATCGGAAAACCGGCTTGCGGTTCTCGGCGGCATGGCGGTGGTGCTATTTCTGATGGGTGCTGTCGCAATCGCCGTGGCCCCCCGATCGAGCACACCGCACGCGTTCCAGCAGCGATCAGCCCCTGAGTTCCGGTCGGTGAGTGATCACTCCGGTGTGGTGCATCGCAGCGGTCGCTCTGCAAGCAGGAACGCTGCGCACAAGGCAGTGTGCGCCATCCTCCGACCCGTGTTCAGCGCAGCGTCGGCAGCCCGGCACCCACCGGCAGCCCGGGTGGACGCTGTGCGCCACCCGCCGGCGGAGGATCGGCGGCATCGCCGCGAGTGCCAGTGTCGGGGGGCGGTGCGGCCTCAGTTTCGGCTTCGGCTTCGACCTCGGTCTGCATGCTGGCGGCGGCCTCTTCAGCGGCCTTGTTCATGACGATGATGCTGATACGGCGGTTGATCGGATGAGTGGGATCGGCGGGGTCAAACAGCACGGTCGAGGCCAGACCGACCACGCGGGCGATCCGGTCGGCACCGAGCCCACCGCCGATGAGTGCGCGCCGGGCGGCGTTGGCGCGATCGGCCGACAGTTCCCAATTGGTGTAGCCGGTGTCGTCGCCGGCGAAAGGCGTCACATCGGTATGGCCGCTGATGCTGATGCGGTTCGGCACGCTCTGCAGGTAGGGCGCCAGTTCGTTGAGGATGCTGATCGTGTAGCTCTGCAGGCGATGGCTGCCAATGTCAAACATCGGCCGGTTGCGCTGATCAACGATCTGGATGCGCAGGCCCTCGGGGGTGATGTCGAGCAGCAGCTGATCCTTGAAGGCCTGCAGCGCCGGCGAGGTTTCGATCGCCTGCTGGAGCTCCTCCTTGAGTTGCTCCAGCCGGCGTTTTTCGATCTCGCGGGCCTCGGCTTCGATCTGCGCCTCGGTCATTGGTGCCGCACCCTCGACCGCGCCGTCGGTGGTGGCCGGATCGGGCGGCGTCACCGCGTCGAAGATCCGCACCGGTGCATCACCGGCGCCCCCGGGGCCCATCGCGCCGGGCGCCATCACGACCGAGCGGCCCTCGACGATCGAGGGGTTGCGGAAGTATTCGGAAATGCCGCCGAGCTGCTCTTCCGTCATGGTGGCGACCAGCCAGAGCAGCAGGAAGAAGGCCATCATCGCAGTGGCGAAATCGGCGAAGGCCACTTTCCACGAGCCGCCGTGGTGACCGGCCGCGTAGACCTTCTTCTTGACGATGATGATCGGCCGTTCGTCCTTCCCCGCCATGGGCGTACTCCTTGAGGGCCTGGTGGCTTACTTGGCGGCCTTCAGCTCGCCTTCGAGATCGGCGAAGCTGGGACGGAGGTTGGAGAACAGCTGCTTGCGGGCGAACTCGATCGCCACCGGCGGCGGGTAGCCGCGCACCGAGGCCAGCAGGGCGATCTTGACCAGTTCAAAAGGCTTGCTGTCGGCTTCGGCGCGCGTCCCCATGGCGGTGGCCACCGGTCCGACAAAGCCATAGCCCAGCAGGATGCCGAGGAAGGTGCCGACCAGTGCTGCGGCCACCATCGAGCCGATCACTTCCGGCGGTGCGCGGCCGACGTAGCTCATCACTTTCACGATGCCGAGCACCGCGGCCACGATACCGAAGGCCGGCAGGCCGTCAGCCACCACCTGCACCGAGTGCGAGGCGGCGTGGGTTTCCTTGTGGTGGGTTTCCAGTTCGGCTTCGAGCACCGCTTCCAGCTCGTGCGGGTTCATGTTGCCACCCACCATCAGGCGCAGGCAGTCGGTGATGAAATCGAGCAGGTGGTGGTCGGCCAGCACCTTCGGGTACTTCTGGAAGAGGGCGCTGGACTCGGGTTTTCGACATGGGCCTCGATCGCCATCAGACCCTCTTTGCGGATCTTCATCAGGATCTCGTAGAGCAGCTTGAGCAGCTCGACGTAATCGGTCTTGCCGTACTTCGGGCCCTTGAACAGGCCGAGCACGCCGCCGATGGTCTCCTTGATGACCTTCGGGCCATTGGCGGTGATGAAACCACCGAGTGCAGCCCCGCAGATGATCAGCATCTCGATCGGGGCCGCCCGGGCGACCACCATGATGTTGCCGCCGGCCAGCATGAAACCGCCGAACACGCAGGCGAGCACGACGACGAAACCGATGATCACGAACACAGCGACGATCCTTCTGGGCTGTTGGGGTTTTCCCTGCTAGCCCAGCGGCCATGAAGCCGCCGGGAACCGTTGCCCGAAACGGGCTTCGGTTTCGGCCCGCCGCGGTACGGCGAGTGCCGCCCCGGTGCGCTCGGTGGACAGGCTGGCCACCGCCACCGCCCAGGGCAACACGCTCGTGAGAGGGTGGTCGGGGGCACTGGCCCAGGCTGCCGCCAGCGCACCGTTGAAGGCATCGCCGGCGCCGGTGGTGTCGATCACCGTCACCTCGGGCACGGGCAGCCGGCAGGGCTGCTGAAGGCGCTTGGGCGCGTGCGCAGCGGCCCGGCCGCCAGCGGCCGCGAACACCCCGGCCGCGCCCAGAGTCAGCACCAGGGTGGAGCAGGGCAGGCGGGCGCAGAGCGCGGCGAGGCTTTCATCGTCGAGCGAGGCCAAGGCCGCGGCATCGACACGGACGCCCGCAAAACGCCCGAGCAATTGGGCGAATTCGGTTTCGTTCGGCGTCAGCAGGTCGGCGAGGTCGAGCAGCCCGGCATCCAGTTCCGGGTGGACCGGGGCCGGGTTGAGCAGGGTGATCGCGCCGGCGGCCCGTCCCAGTGCGAAGGCCCGGGCCACGGCCGCCGGTGGCGACTCCAGCGGTGCCAGCACCACACGGGCTTTGGTCAACAACTCGGCCTGGGCCTCGACATGGGCGGCGGACAGCCGGTCGTTGGCGCCGAGTGCGACCGCGATGCTGTTGCGGCCGGCCGCATCGACCAGGATGGCGGCGCTGCCGGTGGCGGCCTCGGGCACCGTTTCCAGCCGGGCTTCGATGCCTTCAGCCGCGGCCAGAGCGCGCAGGTCGGCGGCGAAGGCATCGGCCCCGCAGGCGCCGATGAAGGCCGTGGCCACCCCTTGGCGGGCGGCCGCCACTGCCTGGTTCATGCCCTTGCCGCCGGGGCCCTGACGAAAGCCCAAGGCACGCCGGGTTTCGCCCGGAGCGGGCAGGGCATCGAGTTCCCAGATCAGATCGTGGTTGTAGCTGCCGATGACGAGGACGCGGTCGTCCATCGCGAACCTCAGGACCAGTTGATCATCACGCCGGCGATGGTCGCCGTCATCAGCGTCGCGATCGAGCCGCCCAGCACCGCGCGCAGGCCGAAACGGGCGATGTCGGTGCGGCGCTCCGGGGCCATCGAGCCGATGCCGCCGATCTGGATGGCGATCGAGGCGAAGTTGGCGAAGCCGCACAGCGCGTAGGTCAGGATCACCCGCGTTTCGTGGCTGATGGCACCGGGGTCGCTGCCGACCGGCACTTCGGCGAGCAGCATGAAGGCGATGAACTCGTTGAGCACGATCTTCTGGCCGATCAGTCCGCCAGCGATCAGGGCATCGTCCCAGGGGATGCCGATCACCCAGGTGATCGGTGCCAGCACGAGGCCGAGGATCGCACCCAGATGGACCTGGGTGCAGCCGTTCGCGGCGATCGCTGCGAAGGCGGCGTCGCTGGTGCAGCGCGGATCGTTGCCGGCGTTGAGCCAGCCGGTCAGGCCGGTGTGGTAGGCCGCGCCACCGATCAGGGCATTGATGAGAGCGATCAGCGCGACAAAGGCCAGCAGCATGGCGGCGATGTTGATGGCCAGCTTGACGCCATCGCCGGCACCGGCGGCGGCGGCGTCGATGACGTTGACCGAGGTTTTCTCGACCTCGATGCGGACATTGCCGCGGGTCAGCGGCTCGCCGCGCTCGGGGCAGAGGATCTTGGCGATCACGAAGGTGGCCGGTGCGGCCATCACGCTGGCGGCGAGGAAGTGCTTGGCGTAGTAGGTCTGCAGCGCCGGGTCGCTGCCGCCCATCATCATCACGTAGGTGGCCATCACGCCGCCGGCGATGGTGGCCATGCCGCCGATCATCATGGTCAGCAGCTCGGAGTCGGTCATCTTGGCGATGTAGGGCCGCACCATCAGCGGTGCTTCCGTTTGACCGATGAAGACGCTGGCGCAGACCGAGGTGGTCTCGGCACCGGAGACCTTCATCACCTTGGTGATCGCCCAGGCCATGCCCTTGACCACCACCTGCATCACGCCGAAGTGGTAGAGCACGGCGGTGAGCGCGGCGAAGAAGATCACCGTCGGCAGCACCTGGAACACGAAGATGAAGCCGAGAGCCTCGGAGGTGGCGAGGTCGCCGAACACCATCCGTGCCCCTTCGGTGGTGAACGAGGACAGGGTGACGAAACCGCGGGCCAGGGTGTCGAACACCGCCGCGCCGAAAGGCGTGAGCAGCACGAAGATGGCGAACAGGATCTGGATCAGCACGCCGGTACCGACCAGTCGCCAGTCCACCTCGCGCTTGGCCATGGAGAAGAGCCAAGTCAGGCCGATCAGGACGGACAGGCCAAAAAGGCCGAAGAGGATCTCGGACATGGGCAGGGTCGGGACGGAAGTCCGGGCAGGGTAGGGGCTGGGCCGGGGCGGGGCAACCGGCAGGTGCTGTTGATCGATGCTTGACGGCTGCCGCAGGTCGTGCTGACCGTCTGGATCAGCCGGGCAAGCCGGTGAACGCCACCCAGATCGCCAAGACCAGGAACAGGCCAGCCGCCACCCAGCGTGCGGTGCTCAGGGGCAGGCGATCGGCGTAACGGTGGCCGAGCACCACCACCGGCCCGTTGGCCAGCAGCATGCCGAGGGTGGAGCCCAGCACCACCTGCCAAAGCGGCGAGTACTGCGCCGCCAGCACCACGGTGGCGACCTGCGTTTTGTCGCCGATCTCGACCAGGAAAAAGGCGAGGCAGGTGGCGAGAAAGGCCCCCAGGCGCGTGGGCTTGGGCGCTTTACCGGCATCGAGCCGGTCTGGCACCAGGGTCCAGGCCGCCACCGCCACCAGGCTGGCGACCACGACCCAGCGCAGAGCGTCTGGCGACAGCAGCGAAGCCAGCCAGGCCCCGGCCCAACCGGCCAGGCCATGGTTGGCGAGGGTGGCCACGGCGATGCCGGCCACGATCGCCCAAGGCTGGCGGTAGCGGGCCGCCAGCAGCAGGGCGAGCAGCATGGTCTTGTCGCCGATTTCAGCGAGGGCGACCACGGCGGTGGAAATGAGCAGGGCATCCATCGGGCGCGCACCCTATCACGGTGGCTTCGCTAGACTCCGGCGCCACACCGCCACAGGAAACCTTCCGATGCTCCATCGTCCACTGGGCCGTTGCGGCCTGCAGGTTCCGGTCCTGGGTCTGGCCGCCGGGCCGGATTTCGGCCAGGCACTTGGCCGGAGCGGCGCTCGCCGTCGGGTCGGGCAGGCTTTCGATGCCGGCATTCGACTCTTCGATAGTGCGGGCAGCGCCGCCGGTGGCGAGGCCGAGCGCCTGCTGGGCGATGTGCTGGCCGATCTGCGCCTGCCCCGCGAGAGCATCCTGCTCTGCAGCCGCGCCGGCATCGGCGCGGCGTCTGCCACACCGCTACAACGCGGTCTCTCGCGCAAGCCCTTGCGTGATGCCTGCGATGCGGCGCTGCGACGCCTGCGGGTCGATTACCTGGACCTGTTCCTGTGCGAGCAGGCCGACCCCGACACGCCGATCGAAGAAACCGCCGCGGCGATGGATCAACTGGTCGGTGCCGGCAAGGTGCTGCACTGGGGGGTCGGGGCATGGCCGGCGGCGGCACTCGCCGAGCTTGCCCGGGTGGCCGCAGTGCCGGGTCGTGCCGCGGCCAGTTTCGTGCAGGCCGAGCGCCTGCCGGAGGCTGGGTCGGCGAGCTCAGGGCTTGGCTGGATCTGCCCGTGGCCCCTGGCCGGTGTTTCGACCGACCCGGCCCGGATGACGCCGGATCTTGCCGAGCGCCTGATCGAGCCACAATTGGGCTGTCTGCTGCTCGATGCCGACACGGCCGATGCGCCCAGCATCGCTCTGGCAGCTTTGGAGGCGGCTTTCGGAAAGGCATTGCAAGAGGGCGCTTGACAGCTGAATGAGAATCAGTATCATTGGCATCGCCATCCCCCGCCCAAGGAGTGCGCCATGCCCAACGTCGAGCTGCCCCCGCTGCCCCCCAGTCCGATCCGTCTTCTCACGGCGGTCCGCCCGCCTTCCCTGCTGCACGCCCCCGCGGTCGACAGCCGCAAGCTGCTGCAAGGGGCCCGCGAGATCGAGATCGTTCACGGCGACAAGGTCTACCGCCTGCGCCACACTCGCAATGACAAGCTGATCCTCGTCAAGTAACGATCGGCCGGGCGCCCCGGCCGGTTTCCTGACCGTCTCCAACGGTCCCGGTCGCCTGCCCCGGCCCTTCGCGCCGGACGCCAGCTCCGCCGCTGTTTCAGCCTGCCTCAGATGCCCGCCCTGCGCTCAAGCCAGCGCAGGGTTCGGCTTTCCTATGTTTCCGAACAACCGGAGTCTGCAATGTCCGCTGCCTCACCGATTCCTTGTGTTTCGACCTTCCTTCCAAGGCGAGTTCGCGGTGAGCTTCAATTTCTGGGAGACCGTCCCGCTCAAGGCCGATTACGAGGCGCGCACCACCAAGGAAAGCGGTGCCCGCGAGCTGGTGCTGGTGATCGAGGATTCGCCATCCAGGATCGTGCTGCAGCACCTGCTGGTCGCGCCGAACGGCCATGTCACCAAGCACTGGCGGCAGGACTGGACCTTCGAAGCCGCTTCGCGCTTTGAATACGTGGCCCACCAGACCTGGCGGATGCGTGCACTGACGGCGGAGGAAACGGCCGGGCGCTGGACCCAGTGCGTGTTCGAGGTCTCCGACGCCCCGCGCTATTGCGGCACCGGTCGTTGGAACCACGCCTATGGCAACGCGACCTGGACCTCCGACCGTACCTGGCGGCCCTTGCCGCGTCGGGAGCACACGGTGCGCGAGGACTACAACGCCCTCAACGTCGAGAATCGCCACACCATCACGCCGATGGGTTGGACCCACGAACAGGACAACACCAAGGCCATTCGTGAGGGTGAGCGCACGGTCGGTGTGTTGACCCGCGAGTTCGGTTTCAACGACTACCGGCGCACCACCGACACCGACTTCGGGCCGGCCCGGCGCTACTGGGCGGCGACCGCACCGTTCTGGGCGGATGTCCGCAGCCGCTGGCAGCAAGCCCTCGACACGGGTGGTCTGGTGCTCGACACCGGAATCGACGGCATGCCGGTGATCATCGGCTTGTTCCAGCTGGCTGCCAGAGTCGAGCAAGGCGAGGTCGTGGCGCCCGAGGCCATCGAGCGGGTGTTCGCCCGACACGTCGAGCCCCTACCGGCGACGGTCGCCGCACGCTGACACCGTACTGCTCCTATACTCGACCGGAACGGCCGATGCCCGGCCGCTTCCAACGAAGGGGAATGGGCGATGGAAATCCTGATTGGCGTCATCCTTGTAGCCGGTGTGCTGTTCCTGTTGAAGATGGTCCGCGTCGTGCCGCAGGGCTTCGAGTGGACCGTCGAGCGCTTCGGCAAATACACCCACACCATGGAGCCGGGCCTGCATTTCCTGTTCCCGGTGGTGCAGGGCGTGGGCCGCAAGATCAACATGATGGAGCAGGTGCTGGACATCCCCAGCCAGGACGTCATCACCAAGGACAACGCGGTGGTCAAGGTCGATGGCGTGGTGTTCTTCCAGGTGCTCGACGCCGCCAAGGCCGCCTACGAGGTGTCCGACCTCGAAGGCGCCACCATCGCACTGGTGATGACCAACATCCGCACCGCCATCGGCTCGATGGACCTCGACGAATCGCTGTCCAAGCGCGACGAGATCAACGCCAAGCTGCTCGGCGTGATCGACCAGGCCACCCTGGCCTGGGGCATCAAGGTCAACCGCATCGAGCTGAAGGACATCCAGCCGCCGCAGAACCTGATCGACTCGATGGCCCGGCAGATGAAGGCCGAGCGCGAGAAGCGCGCCAACATCCTCGAGGCCGAGGGCCTGCGTGCCGCCGAGATCCTGCGCGCCGAGGGCGAGAAGCAGGGTGCGGTGCTCGAGGCGCAGGGCAAGAAGGAAGCCGCCTTCCTCGAGGCCGAGGCCCGCGAGCGCCTCGCCGAGGCCGAGGCCAATGCCACCCGCATGGTCTCCGAAGCCATCGCCAAGGGCGATGTGCAGGCGATCAACTACTTCGTCGCGCAGAAGTACGTCGAGGCCTTCCGCGAGCTCGCGCATTCGCAGAACAGCAAGTTCGTGATGATGCCGATGGAGACGAGCGGCATCATCGCGTCGATCGCCGGCATCGCCGAACTGGCAAAGGAAGGCCTGTCGAGTCAGCAGGCCGCGCAGGCGGTGAGGCTGGCCGCGCGCTCGACGCCAGGCAGCGGCCCCGGCCCGTCGCGCTGAGCCATGGATCTCGATTTCCGCCCGGTGGTGGTGTTCTGGGCCGTGCTGGCCCTCGGCCTGGTCGCTCTGGAAACCCTGGTGCCCGGCGCGGCACTGATCTGGCTGGGCCTGGCCGCCGGCCTGATGCTGGTGCTGGTGGTGTTCGTGCCGGACATACCGATTTTCTGGCAGGCGGTGCTGTTCGTTGGCAGCGCCTTCGCCATCGTCGGGATCTACTGGAGCCGCTTACGCAAGACCGGCATCGTCAGTGACCAGCCGCTGTTGAACCGTCGCGGCGAACAACTGGTCGGCCAACTCCACACGCTGGAGAGTGCCATCGTCAACGGTCGGGGCCGGTTGCGCATCGGCGATGCCTATTGGCAGGTCGATGGCCCCGATCTGCCGGCCGGGGCGCGGGTGCGCGTGGTTGGTTTCACCGCCATGCGCCTGCAGGTCGAGGCGGCCTGAGGGTTCTTGCTGACGCGAAACTTGCGCCGGAACGGATGAGAACAGTTATCATTGATTGGACGTTCCCGTTCCCTCCTTCAACGGTGCCCCGCCCATGATCCCGAACCGCCTTCTGCCCCTCGCCGCCGCGCTCGCTGCGCTGCTGCTCGCTGCTTGTTCACCACCCTCTGGCGGCAACGCCGGCACCGACCCCGCCACCAACGTCGCCGCCCCGATCGGCGGCACCCTGGTGATCTACTCCGAGCGCCGTTACCCCTTCCTGGAGCCGGTGTTCAAGGCCTACACCCAGCAGACCGGCATCCAGATCGAAACCCGCGTCGACGGCGCCGATGCCCTGATCGAGCGGATCGTCGCCGAGGGGGCCACCACACCGGCCGACCTGCTGATCACCGTCGATGCCGGCAACCTCTGGCAGGCCGCCGAGCGCGGCATCCTGCGCAGCATCAACTCGCCGGTGCTCGAAGCCAATGTGCCGGCCAACCTGCGCGATGCGCAGGGCCGCTGGTTCGGCCTCTCCGAGCGCGCCCGCACCATCATGCACGTGCCGGAGCGGGTCGATCCCGCCACGCTGTCGAGCGTCGAGGCGCTGGCCGCGCCGGAATGGCGTGGGCGGCTCTGCCTGCGTTCCTCGGCCAAGGTCTACAACCAGTCGATGGTGGCGACGATGATCGAGCGCATCGGCACCGAGGCCACCCGCACCGTGCTCCGGGGCTGGGTGGCCAATCTGGCTGCACCGCCGTTCGCCGACGACACTTTGCTGTTGCGCGCCATCGCCGCCGGGCAGTGCGAGGTGGGCATCACCAACACCTATTATCTGGGTCGCCTGCAGAGCGAAGACGCGAGCTTCCCGGTGAGGCCGTTCTGGGTTGACCAGGCCGGTGCCGGTGTTCACGTCAACATCTCCGGCGCCGGCGTGGTGGCGCACAGTGACCGCCCGGCCGAAGCGCAGGCGCTCATCGAATGGCTGGCCAGTGACAGCGTGCAGCAGCAGTTCGCGGCGCTCAACTTCGAGTACCCGGTCAAGCCGGGCGTGGCGCTCGATCCGATCGTCGCGGCCTGGGGCGAGTTCCGTGCCGACCCGGTCGACATCGCCGTGGCCGGCCGTCGCCAGGCCGAGGCGGTGATGCTGATGAACGAGGCAGGCTGGCGCTGAACCCGGTCCGGCCCGCATCCGTGTTCCAACGCGGCGCCCTCTGGGGCGCCGCGCTGCTGTTGTGCGCCCCGCTGCTGTTCCTCGCCCTGCGCCCCGGCGAGGCGCCGCCGGAGCTGTGGTCGCATCTGCGGGCGGTGATGCTGCCCGAGGTGCTGCGCCAGACCGGTGTGTTGCTGGTGGGCGTTGGTGCCGGGGCCTTGCTGCTGGGCATCGGCTTCGCTTGGCTGGTGGTTCGCCACGAGTTCCCCGGCCGACGCCTGCTGGAACCGATGCTCGCTGTGCCGCTGGCTTTTCCGGCCTATGTGCTGGCTTACATCTACGTTGCCGGCTTTGCTTTCGATGCCCCACTGGCGAGCTACTGGCGCGGCATCGGCTTGCCGGCGGCGGCCTTTCCCGAGGTCCGCAGCCTGACCGGTGCGGTGCTCTTGCTCACACTCACGCTCTACCCCTACATCTACCTGCTGATGCGTGCCAGCTTGTTGCGTCAGGGCAGCACCGCCTACGAGGCGGCCCGCACGCTCGGTGCCGGACCCTGGGCGGCTTTCATCCGCGTCGTCCTGCCGGCCACCCGGGTGGCTTGGCTGGGTGGCTTGGGCCTCGTGCTGCTGGAGACCCTGGCCGATTTCGGTGCGATGCGCATGCTCGGCCGCGACACCCTGACCACCCTCGTGCTGCAGAGCTGGATCGGCCTGGGTTCTCTGGCGCTGGCGGCGCAACTGGCGCTGGCCATGTTGGCGGCGGTGGTGCTGGTCCTGGGCCTGCTGTTGGCACTGGATCGCCGGCGTGTGGTTCCGGCGGCCGGCTCACGACCGCCGGAGCGACATCGCTTGAGCGGTGGCCGGGCGTTGCTGGCCACCGCCGCGGCGGCCAGCGTGGTCGGCTTCGGCGTGGTCTGGCCGTTCGCGCAACTGCTGCTCTGGGTGCCTTGGCCGGATCTGGCAACCGCCATTCCGTGGGCGGCCGTGCGCAGCACCGTACTGATCGCCGGACTGGCCGCAATCGCCAGCGTCTTGCTCGGGCTTGCTTTCGCGGCGGTACGGCGCCGGCATCCGGCCGATCGTTGGCTTGCGGCGGCGGAATCGGTGGCGGGTCTGGGTTACGCCGTGCCGGGCGCGGTGATGGCGGTGGCCGTGTTCTGGTTTTTGTCGAGCACCGAGCAGGCGCTGGGGCCCTTCGCCGCCGGCCTGTCGACCGGCGTGCTCGCTCTGGTGCTGGCCCTGCTGATGCGCTTCCAGCGGGTCGGACTGACGGCCACCGCGGCGGCGCTGGCGGCCCTGCGGCCCTCGCTGATGCAATCGGCGGCGGTGCTGGGGCACACGCCAAGGCAGCGCTGGTGGCGGGTCGGTCTGCCGGTGTTGCAGCCCGGGCTGATTGCGGCTTTTCTGCTGGTGTTCGTCGAGGTGATGAAGGAGTTGCCGGCCACCCTGATGCTGCGTCCTTTCGGTTGGGACACGCTGGCCATCGAGGTCTACACCCGCACCAGCGAAGGGCTCTGGCGCGAGGCCTCGGTGCCGGCCCTGATGCTTGCCCTGGTCGGCCTGCTGCCGGTGCTGCTCTTGCTTCGTGATGGCGGTGCCTGGTCGGTGCGCCGCCCGCAGGCTTGAGCCGGTCTTCGGGGTCACAGGGCGTGGCGCTGCGCTTCGGGGATAATCGGCCATCCCCCGACGGCAGGCCACGATGACCCGGACCACCCCCCTCAATGCCCTCCATCGCGCCCGCGGCGCCCGCATGGTCGATTTCGGTGGCTGGGACATGCCGCTCACTTACGGTTCGCAGATCGACGAGCATCACCTTGTGCGCCGCGATGCCGGCATGTTCGACGTCTCGCACATGACCGTGGTCGATCTGCACGGCAGCGCCACGCGGGCTTTCCTGCGTCGGCTGCTCGCCAATTCGATCGATAAGCTGAAAGTGCCGGGCAAGGCGCTCTACGCCTGCATGCTCAATGCCGAGGGCGGCGTTATCGACGATCTGATCGTCTATTTCATCGCCGAAGACCGCTTCCGCGTGGTGGTCAATGCCGCCACCCGCGACAAGGATCTGGCCTGGATCACGACCCAGGCCCAGCCCTTCGCTGTCGCCGTCGAGGAGCGCCCGGAACTGTCGATGATCGCCGTGCAGGGACCGAACGCGCGGGCCCGCTTCGCCGGCCTGCTGCCGACCGAGGCCGCCGCTGCGGTGCTGGCCCTTGGCCGCTTCGCCGCCACCGAGGTGGCGGGCGTGCAGCTGGGTCTGCACCGCAGCGGGCCGCTGTTCGTCGCCCGCACCGGCTACACCGGCGAGGACGGTTTCGAAGTGATCGTGCCCGAGGCCGATGCCGTCGCTCTCTGGGAAGCGCTGGAGCGTGCCGGGGTCGGTCCGGCGGGTCTGGGTGCCCGCGACACCCTGCGGCTAGAAGCCGGCATGGCGCTCTACGGCCAGGACATGGACGAGACCGTGAGCCCGCTCGAAGCCGGTCTGGCCTGGACTGTCGCCTTCGATGCCGGCCGCGACTTCAATGGCCGCGCCGCTCTCGAAGCGCAAAAGACCGCCGGCGTGCAGCGTCGGATGATCGGCCTCGTGCTGGACGAGAAAGGCGTGCTCCGCCACGGCCAGCCGGTGCACACCGCGAGCGGCATCGGCACGATCCTCTCCGGCGGCTTCTCGCCCACGCTGGGCCGCTCGATCGCGCTGGCCCGTGTGCCGAGCGGCGAGTTGGGCCAGGTCGAGGTCGACATCCGCGGCCGCCGTCTGCCGGTGCGTGCCGTCGACTATCCTTTCGTCCGCGAAGGCCAGCCGCAGCCCGGCGTGCTGGGCTGAACCGTCCCGCCGAAACCACCGCCACCGAACCTCTGGAGCCCACGATGAGCCACGTCCCCGCCGAGCTGAAATTCCTGAAATCCCACGAGTGGGTCCGTGCCGAGGGCGGTGGCCGCTACACCGTCGGCATCAGCGACCACGCGCAGGCCGCACTGGGCGATCTGGTCTATGTCGAACTGCCGGCCGAGGGCGAGGAGGTCTCGCAGGGCGCCGCTTGCGCGGTGGTCGAATCGGTCAAGGCCGCCTCCGATGTCTATGCCCCGCTCTCGGGCAAGGTCGTCGCGGTCAATGCGGCTCTGGCCGATGCACCGGAGGCGATCAACGCCGACCCCTACGGCACGGGTTGGCTGTTCGTGGTCGAGACCGCCGAGGCCGCGCAGCTCGATGCTCTGCTGGCCGCCGCCGATTACGCCGCCACGCTCGAAGCCTGAGCCGTACGTCGGCGAAAAACGCGATCGGGCCTTGCGCAAATCCCATGCTGCATCGCAGCAATCGCGGGTTTCCAAGGCCTTCTCTGCAATTTTCCGATTCGCCGTTCGTGCATGGCGGCTCGGTTGTCGAAGCTTCCGATCGGCATCGCGCATCGCTCTGCCTGCCATGAGTGATGCGTGGCAAAGCCGCGTCATTGCTGCACTTCGAAGACCGAAGCGAAGAGCGTTGCGGATCGATCGCGCTGATCGATCGTCCATGGTCTGGCCCACGCCCATCGACGGCATGGTTGAAGCGCGAAAAAAATCACGCAAAGTGGTTGACACAAAAAAAATGCGTGGCTAGCTTCCGCCGCAACGCAAGTCAACGTATGACGAGTGATCCGAACGAGCCTGCCAGCGCACTGCACCGCCGACGCTCCCGCCCACATGGCTCTTCGCCAGGGCGTGCGGACCGACTCCCTCCCGCGTTTACCGACCCCTGCGTTCCCCCGATTCGTCGCGACCGGCCCGTGCCGGCCGCGCTTTTGTGCGCGTCGCCCTCGGGCGACGCTCTCGACCCGCGCCGCCGGTAAGCCGGCCCACGGGTGTCGCCACGACGTTCGCGTCGTGGCCCTGCCTTTGCCACTGGGTAAGTGATGCAAACGCCAAACCACTGACGAGGAGAGCACCATGGCTGTCAAGAAAGCTGCGAAGAAAGCCGCCAAAAAAGCGGTGAAGAAAGCCCCGGCCAAAAAGGCCGTCAAGAAGGTCGCCAAGAAGACCGCGGTCAAGAAGACCGTCAAGAAGGTCGTCAAGAAGGCGGTGAAGAAAGTCGCCAAGAAGGCCGCCCCGAAGAAGGCGGTGAAGAAGGTCGCCAAGAAGGCCGTCGCCAAGAAGACGGTGAAGAAGGCCGCGAAGAAGGCTGCCCCGAAGAAGGCTGCCAAGAAGGCCGCGAAGAAGGCCGCTCCCAAGAAAGCCGCTCCGAAGAAAACGGCTCCGAAGAAGACGGCCCCGGCTCCGGCTCCGGCCGCGCCGGTTCCGGCGATGTAAGCCACACCCGATTGCTGTCATCCCGCCCCGGTCCGGTACCCAGCGGACCGGGGAGTTCCGCAAAGGCCTTAACGCCCCGCAAGGGGCGTTAGCTTTTGGTGCCGTCGAGGACCTTCAGCGTCCGCCGGAGTTGGCCTGCACCCAGTCGTGGGCGGGCAGGCGCAGGATGCGGTCGAGGTAGATCGGCATCAGGCCCGAGGGCTGCCTGGATTCGTTGTTCCAGAGCACCACGATGCCAGTGTCGCGGCGCGGCAACAGGCCGATCATCGCCCGGTACCCCTGCACCGCGCCGGCGTGGTAGATGAGCGGTTCGCCGGCGTAGTCGAAAACCCGCCAGCCGGTGGCGTAGTGGGCATTTTCCACCCGCTCGTTGCGCCAAGCCGAGCCGCTCAACTGGTCGGGGGTGCGCACCAAAGGCCTGTGCAGGTCGGCGAGCAGGGCCGGGGAGAGCACGTCGGGCCGATGACCGAGTTGGGCCTTGGCCCACAGCGCCATGTCGTTGACCGAGGCATTGACACCGGCGGCCGGCGGTACCCGGAAGTAGTTCTCGCGCGGGCGCACCGCCACCCAGCCGTTGCGACCGCGCACATGCGGCCGCGCCCAGCGTTGGCTCGACTCCAGACCATCGCGGCCGAAGGTGGCGTTCTCCATGCCGAGCGGGGTGAACAGGCGGGTTTCCACCTGGCGGGTAAAGAAGTCGCCGGTCACCGCGAACACCACGTCGCCGATCAGGCTGAAGGCGACGTTCTGGTAGCCGAAGCATTCGCCGGGCGGGCACAGCATCGGTGCTTCGTCGAGGCGGGCCGCCAGCACCGGAAACGGCACGTCGGCTTCCAGGTCACGGTCGAAGGTATGGAACTTGAGACCCAGCCGGTGCGCCAGCACATCGCGCACGGTGACCCGGGCCGAGCCGGCGGCATCGGCGAGCTGGAAGGTCGGCAATTGCTGGCTCAGGGGCATGTCCCATTCGAGCGCACCGCGTTCGACCAGCACAGCCGCCAGGGTGCCAGCGAACCCCTTGGACAGCGATGCGGTGCGGAACACCGTGTCGGCATCGATGCGTTCGCCGCCCGGGCCACCGGTGCGGCCGTAGCCGCGGGCCAGCACCACGCGCTGGCCGTGAACGATGGCCACCGCGATGCCAGGCACGCCACCGGCGACGATCTCGCGCGCCAGCCGGTCGATCTCGGCAGCCGCCGCATCGACCCGCGCCGCTGGGACCGGCAGGCGCTCCGCCGGTGCAGGAGCGGCATGGACGAACCCGGCAGCCCAGGCCGCCGTGGAAAAAAGCAGAGTCAGAAGCTTGCGTGAAAGCATGGTGGACGTATGCTGGAAAGCGCCGATTCTACGCTGCGCGGCAAAATCTCCCGGCTTGGAGTGCGTTCCGATGACTTGGTTCCTTTTGATCGTGGTCGGCGGCCTGCTGGCGCTCGGCCTCTGGTGGGTCGGCACGAACAACCGGCTCGTCGCCGGCCGCAACGCCTACCGCAATGCCTTCGCCCAGATCGATGTGCAGCTGACCCGCCGCCACGACCTGATCCCCAATCTGGTCGAGACCGCGCGTGCCTACATGGCCCACGAGCGCGACACCCTCGAAGCCGTGATCCGGGCCCGCAGTGCGGCGGTCGCCGGCCTGGGGGCGGCCAAGGCCGCGCCCGGCGAGGCGGGTGCCATGGCACAACTGGCCGGTGCCGAAGGGCAGTTGACCGGTGCGCTCTCGCGCTTGCTGGTCACGGTCGAGGCCTACCCCGAACTCAAGGCCAGCACCACCATGCAGCAGCTCGCCGAGGAGCTCGGTTCCACCGAGAACCGCCTCGCCTTCGCCCGGCAGGCTTACAACGATGCGGTGATGGCCTACAACAACCGGCGCGAGATGTTCCCGGCCAGCCTGGTCGCCAGCCAGGGCGGTTTCGCGCCGGCGGCCCTGCTCGAGATCACCGCCGACGAGGCCCACAAGCGGCTGCCGCCGCGCGTCCAGTTCTGAGCCCGCATGCTTTTCTTCGAACGCCAAGAGGCGGTCCGCCGCCGCTCGCGCTGCCTGGTGCTGGCCTTCGTGCTGGCGGTGCTGGCGGTGGTGCTGGCGGTGAACGCGGTGGCCTGGGTGCTGTTCGTGGCCCTGCCGGGTCAGCCGCAAGCGACCCTGCCGGTGGCCGTGGGCACCACTGCCGTGATCCTGCTGCTGATGGCTGGTGCCAGCCTGTACCGCATCATCGGCCTGCGTCGGGGCGGTGCCGCCGTGGCGCAGGCGATGGGCGGCACGCCGGTGCCGCCGGACACCACCGATCCGGCCCATCGCCGGCTGCGCAACGTTGTCGAGGAAATGGCGATCGCCGCCGGCACCTCGGTGCCGCTGGTGTTCGTGCTGGAGGATGAGGCGCGGATCAATGCCTTCGCCGCCGGTCACAGCCCGGCCGATGCCGCCGTGGCGGTCACCCGCGGCGCGCTCGACCGGCTCAACCGCGCCGAATTGCAGGCGGTCATCGCCCACGAGTTCGGCCACATCGTCCACGGCGACATCCGCCTCAACCTGCGCCTGCTGGGCGCCCTGTTCGGCATCGTCGTGTTGGGCTTGGTCGGTCGCCATCTGCTGGTGGCCGGGGGACGGCGTGGCCGCAACGCCCTGCCACTGCTGCTGCTCGCGCTGGCTCTGGTCGTGGTCGGCGCCATCGGCCTTTCGGCGGCGCGGTTGATCAAGGCCGGGCTGAGCCGGCAGCGCGAATTTCTGGCCGACGCCGCCTCCGTGCAGTTCACCCGCGATCCCGATGCCCTGGTGGGGGCCTTCCTCAAGATCGCCGGCGTGCCGGGTGGTCGACGCATGGCGGCGATCGAGGCCGAGGAGATCAGCCACATGCTGTTCGACGATGGTGCCGGGCTGTCCGGCTGGTGGGCCACGCACCCGCCGCTGCTGGCCCGCATCCAGGCCCTGCGCCCTGGTTTCAAGCCGGTCCGGCTTGACGATGCCTACGCCCGGCAGACAATGACGGCACCTTCGGGCCTCGACGAGGACCGCGCCCAGGCCCTGGCTGCCGTGGCGCCCTTGCCGGCTGCGGAGGCCCGGGTCGCGCTTTCGCCCGCGGCCCTGGTGGCGAGCATCGGTCAATGCCAGACCGCCGACCACGCACGCGCGCAGGCGGTGCTCGCCGCCCTGCCGGAGGTGGTCGAACGCGCCGCTCGCGACCGTGAACATGCCTTGCCGTTGCTCTACGGCCTCTTGCTGTCGACCTCTGCGCCGGTGCGTCAGCGCCAGCGCAGTGAGCTGGTGGCGCGCTTTGATGCCACGCAGCTTGAGCAGGCTTTCGATTTCTCCGACCGCCTGGCCGGCCTGCACCCCTCGCTGCGCCTGCCACTGGCCGAATTGGCCCTGGCAAGCCTCAAGCGCCGGCCGCGTGCCGAGTTGCAGCAGATCGCCGATGTGGTGTTCGCCTTGAGCCACGCCGACAGCCGGGTGTGCCTGTTCGAGTACGCCCTGGCGCAGCTGCTGCACCAGCAGATCGAGGCCAGCATCGACCCGGCCACGACCTGGCGGCGCCCGCAGCTCAAGTTGGTCGATTGCGAGGCCGAGGTGGTGGCCGTGCTGGCGGCGATGGCGCAGGCCGGCCATGAGAGCACCGCCGATGCCCAGCGCGCTTTCATGGCGGGCCTGCAGCGTGTGCTGCCGAACTCGATCGCCCGCTACGTGCCACCAGCCGCCGGCCTCGCCGCCCTCGACGAGGCTTGGCCGCGGCTCGATGCCCTGTTGCCCAAGGCCAAGCTGCTGGTGCTGGAAGGCCTCACGGCAGCGGCGAGCCACGACGGCCGCCTGCGCGTGGCCGAGGCCGAATTGCTGCGGTTGGTCGCCCGCCTGCTGCAAGCACCGTTGCCGGCGGCGCTGACCACCGCCTGAGGCCGGGCCTCAGGCTCCGCTCAAAATCCAATCGGCGGCGCGCTCGGCGATCATGATGGTGGGCGCGTTGGTGTTGCCGCCGATCAGGCGCGGCATCACCGAGGCATCGACCACCCGCAGGCCCGTCACGCCGCGCACCCGCAGTCGCGGGTCGAGCACGGCCATGCGGTCGCCGTCGGGGCCGATGGCGCAGGTGCCGACCGGGTGGTAGATCGACTCGGCCTTGCGGCGGATGAAGGCATCGATCGCGGCCTCGTCCACCACGCCGGCACCGGGGAAGCGCTCCTCGCCGCGGTAGGGCGAGAAGGCCGGCTGGGCGATGATCTGGCGTGAGATCCGCAGGCATTCACGCATCACCCTGCGGTCGAAGCCCTCTGGGTCGCCCAGGTAGTTCGCTTCGATGCGCGGCTTGGTACCGGCATCGGTGCTGGCGAGCAGGATGCGGCCCCGGCTCTTCGGCCGCAGGAAGCAGGCGTGCAGGGTGAAGCCGTGGCCGGGCAAGCGGTTGCGGCCGTGGTCGTCGAGCTGGGCTGGCACGAAGTGGAACTGCAGGTCGGCGCGCTCGTCCTCGGCCAGTGCCGAACGCAGGAAGCCCCCGGCCTCGGCGATGTTGCTGGTGCCCGGCCCCTGCCGGCGCAGGAGGTATTCGAAGGCGATCCGTGCCTCGTTGAGCAGCGTGTCCGCGCCGTCGTAGGTGATGGGCTGGGTGGCCCGTTGCAGGGTGCAGATGTCGAGGTGGTCCTGCAGGTTGTCGCCGACACCGGGCAGGTCGGTGTGCACGGCGATGCCGTGCTGGCGCAGGTGGGCGGCCGGGCCGATGCCGGAGAGCATCAGCAGTTGCGGGCTGTTGATGGCACCGCCACAGAGGATGATCTCGCGCGCCGCGCCTTCGGCGAAAGCCGCACCGCCGACCGTGTAGAGCACGCCACTGGCGCGCCCGCCCTCGAACAGGAGCTTGCGGGCGAGAGCACCGGTGATGATCTTGAGGTTGGGTCGTTTGCCGCGGATCGGGTCGAGGTAGGCGGTGGCCGAGGAACATCGCGCACCGTTGCGGGTGGTCGTCTGGTAGAAACCGAAGCCCTCCTGCACGGCGCCGTTGAAGTCGGCATTGAGCGGGAACCCGGCTTGGCCGGCGGCTTCGACGAACACCGCCGAGAGCGGGTTGCGGTGGCGGGGGTCGCTCACCGTCAGCGGGCCCTCGGCGCCGTGGAAGGCGTCAGCCCCACGGCTGTTGCCCTCGGCCTTGCGGAAATAGGGCAGCACGGCATCCCAGTGCCAGCCCTCGGCCCCCAGGCTCACCCACTCGTCGTAGTCGCGGGCATCGCCGCGGGTGTAGCACATGGCGTTGATCGAGCTGCTGCCACCCAGCAGCTTGCCGCGCGGCCACCAGAGCATGCGGCCGTCGAGCTGGGGCTCCGGTGCCGTGCTGTAGTCCCAGTTCAGCTCTTTTTTGAGGACCAGCTTGGCCAGTCCGGCGGGGATGTGGACGTAGGGATGCCAGTCGCGCGGTCCGGCCTCGAGCAGCAGGACACGGACACCCGGATCGGCGCTGAGCCGATGGGCGAGGACGCAGCCGGCCGAGCCGGCTCCGACGATGATGTAGTCGAACAAGGGGAGCGCCCGTCGATGGCGATGGCCGACCCTAGTGCGCGGGTCTAGAGCGTGTGCTCTACGCGGTCTTCCAGCCGGTGCATCGGCTACAGTGCGCTTCGCTTTTTCTTGCGGGTGATCCGATGGCGTCGACCGGCAGCGCGCGACTGCGCTGGGCCGACCTCCGGCAGGCTCTGGTCGATGTGCCGGCGCTGGCCTGGGGCTTCGTCTACTTCTTCTGCCTGCTGTGCGGCTATTTCATGCTGCGCTCGGTGCGTGACGCCTTCGGCGCCAGCCAGGACGTCGCCGCGGTGTTCCCGCCGGGGCTGATCGAGGTCTTCGCCGCCCGCGGTCTTTCCCTTGGCGATCTGACCCTGCAGGTGCTGTTCAGCACGGTGTTCCTCGCCATGCTGCTGCTCCAGCCGATCTATGGCGCACTGGTCAGCCGGGTGCCGCGGCGGGTGTTCCTGCCCGTGGTCTACGGTCTGATCGTGCTCGCCCTGCTCGGTTTCCACGGCCTTTTCGAGCATGACGTGGCCGGTCGAGGTGCGGCTTTCTTCGTGTTTCTCGCGGTGATCAACCTGTTCGCCGTCTCGGTGTTCTGGAGCTACATGTCCGACGTGTTCACGCCGGTGCAGTCGCGGTTGTTCTACGGCTTCATCGGCGTCGGCGGCACGCTCGGCGCCTTGGCCGGCCCGGCCCTGACCCGCGAACTGGTCGGCCGGGTCGGGGTCGAGAACATCGTGCTGATCGCCACCGGCTTCCTCGTCGTCTGCCTCGTGGTCACCCTCGTGCTGGCGCCCTGGGCGCGCCAGCGCGAGCGCGAGCGCGGTGGGCCGGCTTTCGACGACGCCATGGGCGGGCGCTTCCTCGAGGGCCTCTGGCTGGTGCTGCGCGACCCGGTGATGCGTTCGATGGCGCTCTTGCTGTTTTTCGGCGTTGGCGTGGGGACGCTGCTCTACAGCGAACAGGTCGCCATCGCTCGGCAGATCGTCGACGACGCCGAGCGCACCGCCTTCTTCGCCACCATCGACTTCTGGGTCAACATCACCACCCTGGTGGTGCAGAGCCTGCTGACGCCTTTCCTGATGGCGCGCTTCGGCATCGCGCCGCTGCTGCTGGTGCCGGGCATGGCGGTGATGGTGGGATTCGCCTTGCTGGCCGGCAACCCGCTGCCCGGCCTGTTGCTGGTGGTGCAGGTGATGCTGCGCGCCGGCGAGTTCTCGCTGGTCAAGCCGGCCCGCGAGACCATCTACACCCGCGTCGATGCCGAGCGCCGCTACAAGGCCAAGGCCTTCATCGACACCGCGGTCTACCGCAGTGGCGACGTCAGTTTCATCTGGGTCCACAAGCTGGTGGCCGGCTTCGGCACGGCCGCGGTGTTCCTGTTCGGCACCTTGGTGGCGGCCTGCATGGTCGCGGCGGCTTGGGCGCTGGTGCGCGCCCAGCGGCGCCTGCCCGGATGATTCTTCACTGCGCCGGTTTGGGCGAAATCCACATCGTCACTTCGGCACGGAACACCGGCTCACCGGCTGCATTTTTCACCTCGACATCGACCGGCAGTTCGTAGCCCGAAGCCGCCGCCACCAGCGGGGTCCGTGGCGTGGCCACGCCGTGCTGCGGGCCGACGGCTTTCTTCAGGTACTGCACGCGCATGCCTTTGGGGATCCAGCGCATGCCGGCCGGCAGCGAGGCATCGGTCATCACCCCGGCGCAGAACTCGGCGAGATTGCACAAGGCGATGGCGTGCACGCTGCCGAGGTGGTTCTGCATGCCGCGCCGGTGCGGGATGCGGGCCTCACAGCGGCCGTTGTCGAGGTCGATGATGCGCGGATGGATGGTGCCGAAGTAGGGCGCTTTGAAACAGACCGCACGGCTGAACAGCCAGCGCCCCGCCGGCCAGGCGGCGAAGCGCCGGTAGAGCCGGAGCAGGGGCGCTGGGCCCTGACTCATGCGGCGCGCCGGGTATCGCCGGATTTCTCGCCACGCACCAGCGAGGCCGCGACCAGATCCTCGTGCTCGAAATCGTCGACGCTGATGGCATCCCAGGTCAGCCGGCGCAGTTCCTCCAGCTGCAGTTTCTCCTCGGCAGTGATCAGGCCGCGGTTGACCGCCTCGACGAGCTGCTGCTGGGCATCCAGCGCGGTGATCTCGCCGCCCTTGATGGCCTTCTGGAACTTGCGCTCGACCGGCTCGGCGAGCACCGCGGCGGCCAGTGCGGCATTGACGCGGCCGGCGGGGTTGTTCTCGCAAGGGGACAGGAACACGCCGTCGATCAGGCGGTCGCGGGCGTCCGAGGGCGACATCAGCAGCGCGCCGGCGCGGTGGCCGAGGCGGTCGCTCGGGGCCTGGGCGCGGCGGCCGAGCGGGAACACCAGCAGCCAGAGCAGCCAACCGACCGGACGGATCGGGTAGTTGCGCAGCGCGCCGGACAGAGCGTTCTCGATCTTGAAGACGCTGTCGTGGAAGGCCCAGGCCAGCAGCGGGCGCTCCGAGACCGGGCGGCCCTCGTCCTCGTAGCGCTTCAGCATGGCGCTGGCAATGTAGAGCTGCGAAAGCACATCACCCAGACGACCCGAGAGCTTCTCCTTGAACTTGAGCTTGCCGCCCAGCGTCAGCATCGAGGTGTCGGCCACCAGCGCCAGGTTGGCGGAGTAGCGGTTGAGGCGGCGGTAGAAGCGGCGCGTGTAGTCATCGCCCGGGGCCTTGCCGAAGGCGGCGAAGGTGAAGCCCATCCACAGGCTGCGCACGGCATTGCTGATGGCGAAGCCGATGTGGCCGAACAGGTTGATGTCGAACTCGCGCAGGCGGATCGCCGGGTCGGGGTGCAGGGCGGCCTGCATCTCCTTCAGCACCCACGGGTGGCAGCGGATGGCGCCCTGGCCGAAGATCATCAGCGAGCGTGTCATGATGTTGGCGCCCTCGACGGTGATCGAGATCGGTGCGGCCTGCCAGCTGCGGCCCAGGTAGTTCGAGGGCCCGAGGATGACGCCCTTGCCGCCGTGCACGTCCATCGCGTCACGGCAGACCTCGCGGGCCATCTCGGTGGTGTGGTACTTGGCGATGGCCGAGGGCACCGCCGGCTTCTCGCCGCGATCGACCGCGGCGGCGGTGGCCTGCGCAAGCGCCGAGATGGCGTAAGTGTTGCCGGCGATGCGGGCCAGCGCTTCCTCGACGCCTTCGAAACGGCCGATCGAGAGGCCGAACTGCTTGCGGATGCGGGCGTAGGCGCCGGTGGCGGCGGCGGCGATCTTGACCCCGCCACTGGAGGTGGAGGGCAGGGTGATGGCGCGGCCCACCGACAGGCACTCGACCAGCATGCGCCAGCCGTGGCCGACGTACTCCTCGCCACCGATCAGCTGGCTGAGCGGCAGGAACACCTCTTTGCCGTGCAGCGGGCCGTTCATGAAGGTGCAGTTGAGCGGGAAGTGGCGGCGGCCGATGTGCAGGCCCGGCGTCTCGCGCGGGATCAGCGCGAGGGTGATGCCGCGGTCGGGCTCATCGGAGAGCAGCCGGTTGGGGTCGTACAGACGGAAGGCGAGGCCGATCACCGTGGCCACCGGGGCCAGCGTGATGTAGCGCTTGTCGAAGGTCAGCTTGACGCCCAGCACCCGGGCGCCGTGCCATTCGCCCTCGCAGACGATGCCGAAGTCGGGCAGCGAGGTGGCGTCCGAGCCAGCGGTGGGACCGGTCAGGGCGAAGCAGGGGATCTCGCGGCCGTCGGCCAGACGCGGCAGGTAGTGGCGCTTCTGCGCCTCGGTGCCGTAGTGCAGCAGCAGCTCGGCCGGGCCGAGCGAGTTCGGCACGCCGACCGTCGACGACAGCACCGAGGAGATCGAGGACAGTTTCTGGATCACCTTGTGGTGCGCCAGCGCCGAGAAGCCGAGGCCGCCGTATTCCTTCGGGATGATCATGCCGAAGAACTTGTTCTTCTTCAGGAACTCCCACACCTGCGGCTCGAGATCGGCGTGGACGTGGGTGGTTTCCCAGTCGTTGGTCATGCGGCAGGCCTCTTCCACCGGCCCATCGAGGAAGGCCTGCTCTTCGGCCGTGAGGGTCGGCTTCGGCTGCGAGAGCAACTGCTGCCAATCGGGCGCGCCGGAGAACAGTTCGCCCTCGAAGCCGACGGTGCCGGCTTCCAGCGCCGTCCTCTCGGTGTCGGAGAGCGGCGGCAGGATCTTCGTGTAGAACTTCAAGAGCGGTGCGGTGACGAGATTCTGCCGGATCGGCGTCAGCAGCAGCGGCAAGACCACCACCGCCAGCAGGCCGGCGACGATCCAGTTGGCGATCGGCGCCAGACCGCTCAGGCCGACGGCGACCAGTGCGGCGGCGGCCACCGCGCAGAACACCGCCAGCGACCAGCGGTGGTAGGCGGCCACTGCGATCACCAGCAGCACGACGAGGAAGGGAAGGAGGGCACTCATGGCTGGGCTCCGCTCAGGGCTCGGGGGTGGGGCCCGCGTCACTGCGGGCGTGGAGGAAGTCGATGACGATCCGGGTGAAGGCGTCGTTGTCGTCGCCGGCCACCATGTGGGTGGCGTCCGGCAGGCACTGGTGTTGGGCGTGCGGCACCAGTGAACGGAAATGGGCGATGGTGTCCTCGGACACCAGATCGCTGCGGCCGCCGCTGATGAGCAGCACCGGCACCTCGATGGCGCGCGCCGCCTCGGCCAGTTCCTCCTGGTGGCGGGCGCTGTCGGCGAGATCCTGCAGCAGGCGGGGGTCCCAATGCCAGCGCAGGCGGCCGTCCTCGCCGCGTTGCAGCAGGTGATCGAGGTCGGCCGGCGCTTTTTTCCCGCGCCGATGCGGCAGGTAGGCGGCGATCGCGCGCACCGCGTGCTCGTGGTCCTCGAAGCCCTCGGGGTGCGCGCCCATGAAGGCGAGGATGCGCTGCAGGCCGGCGGCTTCCCAGCGCGGCGTCACATCGACCAGCACCAGGGCGGAAAAAGCCGCACCGCGGGCCTGCGCGGCAAGGCCGATCAATCCGCCCATCGAGGCGCCGACCAGCACCGGCGGGCGATCGAGGGTGGCGCGGATGGCAAGGCTGTCCTCGACGAACTGCGGCACCGTGTAGGGCTGGCCCGGTGGGTTGCGTCCGGACTGGCCATGCCCGCGCAGGTCCCAGGCCGCGCTGGCCAAGCCCTGCCGGCCCAGCGCCTGCATGCTGCGTGCCCAGGCCTGGCGGGTCTGGCCGAAGCCGTGCGCGAACAGCACCGCCGGCGCCTCACCGAGCGGGCCGGCGGTGCTGGCGGCGAGACGCAGGCCGTCGTGGCCGGTCCAGTCGAAGTGCGCCAGCGAGGGCGTGGGGAGGGGGTTTGCGACCATACGGATGAGTATGGGCAGGGTCCGCCGCGGCTGTCAATACGTCTACGTATGGTGAAGTCGGCTTCGAGACCGTATTGTGTCGGTGTCCGCAACGCCGTCCGTCGCCGCATGCCCGTCGCCCCGCTCGCTGCCGCCAAAGCCGACCGCCCCCATCGACTCTCCGCCTTCGACTGGGCCAACGCCGCCCTCGATGTGATCGCCGAGGAGGGCGTCGCTGCCGTCGCGGTCGAGCCGCTGGCGCGCCGGCTCGGTGTCACCAAGGGCAGCTTTTATTGGCATTTCCCTTCGCGTGAGGCCCTGCTCGCCGCCGCCCTCGATCGCTGGGAGGCGATGGAGCAGGAAACCGTGTTCGGCAAGCTCGATGCCTACCCGGAGCCGCGCACGCGCCTCAAGGCCCTGTTCCAGCTTGTGGCCCACGAGCTCAAGCCGCACCGCATCTACAGCGAGCTTCTGAAGGCGCTCGACCATCCGGCGATCCGGCCGGTGCTGGCCCGGGTTTCGCAGCGGCGCATGGACTACCTCGCGGCCAGCTTCCGACAGGCCGGTCTGCCGCGTCTGGAGGCGATCAACCGCGCCCGCCTGACCTATGCGGCCTACGTGGGCTTCCTGCAGCTGAGCCTCCAGCTCGGCCAGCCCCGCCTCAACCACGACGAGTTCGGTGCCTACGTTGACCACGTCATGGACACGCTGATCCCCTGATCCACCATTGTCCAAGGACCCCACGATGCACAGCCGTCTTGCCGCCCTGAACGACTGGGTCGCCGCCGTCGCCGCCCTCACCACGCCGGAGCTCATCCACTGGTGCGATGGTTCGGCCGAGGAGGACGCCCTGCTGAAGGCGGCGATGCTGGCCGACGGCACCCTGCACTCGCTCAATTCCGAAACCCACCCCGGCTGCACCCTGCATCGCTCGCATCCGGGGGATGTCGCCCGCGTTGAGCACCTCACCTTCGTCTGCACCACTGAGCGCGACGACGCCGGCCCGAACAACCACTGGATGTCGCCCGCCGACGGTCACGCCAGGATGGACGCGCTGTTCGCCGGCTGCATGAAGGGCCGCACGCTCTACGTCGTGCCCTACTGCATGGGCCCGATCGATTCGCCGTTGTCGCGCTGTGGCGTCGAGATCACCGACAGCCCTTACGTCGTCGCCAACATGCGGATCATGACCCGCATGGGCGCGGCGGCATTGGCGCGCATCGAGCGCGAGGGCCTCGAGCGGGCCGCTCGTGGCGAGCGCGGCGATGCCTTCGTGCGCGGCCTGCACTCGACCGGCGAGCTTGACCCGGACCGCCGCTTCATCCTGCATTTCCCCGAAGAGCTCACGATCAAGAGTTACGGCTCGGGCTACGGCGGCAACGCCCTGCTCGGCAAGAAATGCCACGCCCTGCGCATCGCCAGCCATCAGGCGCGCACCGAAGGCTGGCTGGCCGAGCACATGCTGATCGTCGGCGTCGAGAATCCGCAAGGCGAGACGCACTACATCGCCGCCGCCTTCCCGAGCGCCTGCGGCAAGACCAACCTCGCCATGCTCATCCCGCCCGAGGGCTATCGCGAGCAGGGTTGGAAGGTCTGGACGGTGGGCGACGACATCTGCTGGATGCGCCCCGGTGCCGATGGCCGGCTCTACGCCATCAACCCGGAGGCCGGCTACTTCGGCGTGGCCCCGGGCACCAGCGCCGCCACCAATTCCAATGCGCTGGCCATGCTCGACCGCGATGCCATTTTCACCAATGTCGGCGTGACCGAGGACAACCAGCCCTGGTGGGAAGGCCTGCCGGGTCGTCCGGCACTCGACTGGCAAGGCCGCGAGTACGACCCGGCGCGCGGTCCGGCGGCCCACCCGAACGCCCGCTTCACCGTTTCAGCCAAGCAGTGCCCCTCGTACTCACCGAAGGCCGAAGACCCGCAGGGCGTGCCGATCTCGGCCATCGTCTTCGGCGGCCGTCGCGCTTCGCTGGTGCCGCTGGTGTTCGAGGCGCGCGACTGGACGCACGGCGTGCTGCTCGGTGCCGGCATGGCCTCGGAGACCACCGCCGCCGCCACCGGCGCGGTGGGCGTGGTGCGCCGCGACCCGATGGCGATGAAGCCCTTCTGCGGCTACAACTTCGCCGATTACTTCGCGCATTGGCTGAGCTTCGGCGGCAAGAGCGAGAAGCTGCCGAAAATCTTCCACGTCAACTGGTTCCGCAAGGGCAGCGACGGCAAGTTCCTGTGGCCGGGCTTCGGCGACAACCTGCGCGTGCTCGAGTGGATGCTCAAGCGCTGCGAGGGCCAGGCCGGTGCCATCGAGACGCCGGTCGGCCTGTTTCCGAAGCGCGAGGACATCAACCTCGCGGGCCTGCAGCTTGGCGACGAAGCCCAGCGACGGCTCTTCGACTACGACCGCGAGGGCTGGCTGGCCGAGCTGGCCGCGATCGGCGAGTACCTGGCCGAGTTCGGCCCGCGCCTGCCGGCGGCCCTCGAAGCCGAGCGCCGGCGCGTGGCGGCCGCCCTCGAGGCCGGGGCCGGGGCCGGGAGCGTCAGCGGGGCGATCCGGGTGCTCGAAGACCCCGCGTTGCAGCGCACAAGCCCCTGAACGGGTTCTGTGAAGCTTGCAACCGTAACCACCTGCTTCGTTCACGGCCCATTGCGCGGACGGTAAAAAAGCCGTTATTCTCCGCCTGTCGCGGTCCGGCCTGTTCGGCCCCGTCGGCGTCCACCGGACCTCGCGTCCTATCCGATTGTTGGAGAACTCACATCATGTCGAACATCAAGCAGCTGTCCAGTGCGATTCGAGTCGCACTGCTCGCGGGTGCCGCTTCCCTGGTCGCCCTTCCGGCAATTGCGCAGAATGTGCAGCCGCAGGCCAATGACGAGGCCCGCGTTCTGGATCGTGTCGAGGTCGTCGGAACCCGTATCGCCCGGGCCGACATCGAAGGTGCCCTTCCCGTCACCGTGATCGACCGCAGCCAGATCGAGCTCAGCGGCGAAGCCTCGGTCGCCGATCTGCTCCGCAGCACCACCTTCAACTCCTTCGGTTCCTTCCGTCCGCAATCGGGCAGCTCGGCACAGTCCTTCGCCGAACTCAGCCTGCGTGGCCTGGGCGGTGCCCGTACCCTGATCCTGATCGACGGCCGTCGCGCCCCGATCGCCCCCAACGTCGGCCAGGGCCAGGACCTCAACAGCATTCCGCTGGCCGCCGTCGAGCGCATCGAGATCCTCACCGATGGTGCTTCGGCCATCTACGGCTCGGATGCCATCGGTGGCGTGGTGAACGTCATCACCCGGCGCGACTTCTCGGGTGCCGAGATCAGCCTCGGCATGGGCAATCCGGTTCGTGAAGGCGGCGAAACGGAAGAGGGCTCGGCCATCATCGGCATCGCCGGTGAAAGCGGCAACGCCATCGTCGGTGCCTCCTTCAACAACCGCGGCATCGTCTTCCAGCGCGATCGCGAATGGTCGCGCGGTGGTGCCTCCACCTTCGCCAACAACCTGATGGTGGCGACCCCCGCTCCGGGCACCTTGCATGGCTTCCGGCCGGGCGGCTTCCTCGCCAACCCGACCTGGGGTTCGCGCGTGCCGGGCTTCGCCTGCAACTCGGATGGTTTCTTCGTCGCCGGAGCCGGTGCGGGCCAGCGCTGCAACTACGACTTCACCTTCGTCGCCGCCGACGAGGCCGAGATCCGCAACAGCTCGCTGTTTGCCCGTGGCGATTACAACATCAACGACGACTGGAGCCTGTACTTCAACGGTACGGTCAGCCGGGTCAGGAGCTTTGGTCGCTACGCCCCGGTTCCCTCCAGTCCGTGGCCGGGCGGTGGCATCTTCATCCCGGTGGGCTCGCCCAACCATCCGGCCATGCGTTTCCCCGGGGCCGGCTACGACGCCAACAGACCGGTCTTCCTGCGCCATCGTTTCGCCGCCGCCGGCAATCGCGATGTCAACACCGACGGCAACGTCTACTCGCTGGATGTGGGCGTGGATGGCCGAATCGGCGAGTTCGACGTCAACTTCGGCATGCGTCGCGCCGATTCGCAGTACTACGAGATCGGCCGTGGCTACCTCCTCGCCAGCTCGGCACAGGCCGCGATCGCCAGCGGTGCCTTCGACATCTACAACCCCTTTGCCAATTCGCGTGATCTGGTCAATTCCTTCACCGTCACCACCGGTCGCGACTCCCGCTTCCTGATCAACGAGGTCTATGCCTCGGCCAGCACCGACCTGTTCGAGCTGGCGGGTGGCACGGCGGCGATTGCCTTCGGTGGCGAGATGCGCACCGAGGAGTTCCAGGACCTCTACGACTCGCTCTCCGAAGCGGGCGTGGTCTCGGGCTCGGCGGGCAACTCGGCCCAGGGTGAGCGCGATATGCGTGCGGTCTATGTCGAGGTCCTGCTGCCGGTGATCGAGGATCTGGAAGTGACCGCGGCCGCCCGCCACGACCGCTACAGCGACTTCGGCTCGGCCACCTCGCCGCAGCTCAGCTTCCGCTACAGCGCACTCGACAACCTCACCCTGCGCGCCAGCGTGGGCCAGGGCTTCCGCGCCCCCACCCTCGACATCCTCCACGCCCAGGCCTCGTTCTCGGCCGACTCGGTGACCGATGCTCGTACCTGCGCCGCCTTTGGACTGGCACCGACCTGCTCCACCCAGGTGGAAGCATGGGTGATCGCCAACCCCAATCTCGACGCCGAAACCTCCGACCAGTTCAGCGCCGGCCTGGCCTGGGATCCCACCGACTGGCTCAGCATCACCGCCGATTACTGGAACATCACGGTCAACGACCGTGTGGCTGCCATCAGCACGGCCACCATCATGGGCTGCCTGGCCGGCACCACCACCAACTGCCCGCCCGGTCTGAGCGCCCTGCCGGCGGCGATCACCCCGCCCGTGGGGGGTCTGGGTCTGGGTCTGGCGCGTGCGCCCGGCACCGGAGAGATCCTCTACGTGCAGCGCGGCTTCGCCAACCTCGGCGCCATCGAGGCGGACGGCGTCGATCTCAACCTGCGTACCGAGTTCGACCTGGCCGACTGGGGTGCTTTCAGCAACCAGCTGCAGGTGAGCTGGAACCGCAGCTACACGGTCGATGGCGGTGACAACCTCATCGGCACCACCCAAGCTACTGAGTCGTACCCGCGGTCCCGTGCGCAGTTGCAGAATGTCTGGGAAGTGGGCGATTTCCGGGTGGGCTGGAACGTCAACTACATCCACGGCTACACCTCCACGGCTGGAATGCAGAACCCGCCGCACCCGACGCTGCCGCATGAGATGCCGTCCTGGACCACCCACGATGTGCAGGTCACTTGGTCGGCTCCGTGGAATGGCAGGCTCACCTTGGGTGTCAACAACGTGGCCGACAAGGATCCGGTGCAGGATCCCTTCGATCCCACCGGCCGCGGCTTCCTGTTCGCTCTGTACGACGGCCACGGTCGCGTGCCGTTCATCCGCTACACGCAGAGCTTCTGATCCCATTCCTTGGGGTTCTTCGCGGGGGCCTTCGGGCCCCCGCTTTTTTTCGGATCACCGCGCTCCGGCGTTCAACCGCCCCATCCAAGTACAAGCCCGTATGAACGCAAGCCCCTCGGTGGAAGCCTGGAGCGCCTATTGGCGATCCGGTGCCTTGCACAGCCTCGATACCAGCGCGCAGATCGATGCCGGCGCCTTGCTCGTCGACTGGATCGGCTGGTTTGACGCCTTGCCGGAGGGTGCATGCGTGGCCGATCTGGCCTGCGGCAACGGCTTGCTGGCCGGTTTGGCGCTGGGGTTCAACGGCACGCGCCACGACCCGCTGCGTCGGGTTTTCGGCATCGACATCGCCGAACTTGCGCCTCGTTGGATCGGACAAATCGACCCCGCCCGCCGGCAACAGCTCACTTGGCTCCAACGCACTCCGATCGAACGGATACCGGAAATCAAGGGAGGCTTCGACGCCTTCTGCAGCCAGTTCGGGTTCGAATACGCCGAACCGGATGCCGCCGTGGATGCCATCACCCGGGTCGCGGCCAGGGGGGCATGGCTCCAGTTCGTCGTCCACCATCCGGATTCCATTTTCGCAAGGCAGGGTGCGGCCGAGCTGAGCGCATTGCGGATGCTCCTGGCACCTGCCGGGCTTTTCGACACCGCCGGACGCATCGCCGCGAACCTTGCCGCGCGATTCCGCGGCATGCCCCTGGACGGCAGTGCGGAACGCGTGCGCCGGGACTACAACCGGCTGCAGCTGGAACTGGACCGGCTGGGCCGCGAGCGCCCCGCATTGCTGGCCTTGCTGGCCGAGGCACGCGAGGCGGTGCATGCCGCACTCGTGCATGCTTCGCAGACGGGCGATGTGGCCTGGCTGTCGCAGCAGCGCACGGCCTTCGATTTCGCCCTGCTGCGGCTGGAGAATCTGGTCCGGGTCGCCTGTTCGGAGGCACGGATCACTGCACTTCTGGCGCGTTTCGAGTCCAAAGGTTGGCGGATGGCCATCGCGGATCCGCTGCGACAGCAGGCATCGGGGGCACTGCTTGGCTGGCGCATCGAAGGGTGCTTTCATCCGGACTGCGATTCCACGACCGCCATGAAGGACGGAACCGATCGATGACGCACGAAACCTCCCCCGGTCGCAAGGTTGGTGGCCCGCCGCCGATGGACCTGCCGACCTGCATGCGCCTCATCGACCGGGCACGTGATGCCGGCGACCTGCCGGCGCTGGCGCAGCACGCCGCTTGGTTGGCGGAGATGGCACCGGGCCATCCGATCGCGCGCACCCTCCAGGCCGAAGTGCTACGGCGCGAGCGCCAGCCGCAGGTCGCGCGCGGCATCCTCGCCGAGGTGTTGCGGCAGTTGCCGGATTTCCTTCCCGCCATGCTGGAGGCGGCCGAGGTCGAGGATGACTTGGCCAATCCGCCAGCGGCCTTCGCCCTGCGCTTGAAAGCGATCAATCTGGCGGAAGCACAACGTGCACGCGGTTTTCCTCCCGGCATCGCTAGTGCCCTTGAACGGGCGGTCGCCGCGGTGAACGTGGCAATGGCGGAAGCGCTCGAAACCAGCCTGGCCGTGCACGAGCAGCAGCATGGCCGTGAGGCCTTGGCGCGCATCAGGGGGGCGGTCGATATTTTCGTCGGCCGGCGGCCACGGGGTGAGGAGCACCCGGAATGGTCGCCGGGCCTGATGTACATTCCTGGCCTCGAGCCGCTGCCCTGGTACGACAAGGCGGGCTTCGAATGGGCGGAGCGGATCGAACAAGCCACCCCGGTGATTCGCGCCGAACTGCTTGCGGCGATGGGTGGGCGCAGCGGCTTTTTGCCCTACGTCGACGATTCCGGTGGCCGCAAACGCTCCGATTACTGGGCCGAACTGAACCGCTCGCGGCGCTGGTCGGCCTTCCATTTCTCCCGGCATGGCCAGCCGATCGAGGAGAACCGCCAGCGCTGCCCCGAGACCGCGGCGGTGCTCGACAGCCTGCCGCTGATGCGGATCCCCGGTTATGCGCCGGAGGCGATGTTCTCGGTGCTCGAACCAAAGACCAAGATTCCGCCCCACTACGGCAGCGTCAATGGCCGTCTGACGGTCCATCTGCCCCTGGTGGTTCCGCCGGATTGCGGCGCGCTCCGGGTTCGTGGCGAGTCACGGATCTGGGAGGAGGGCAAGCTGCTCGTGTTCGATGACGCGATGATCCACGAGGCTTGGAACGACAGCGACCAGGTTCGGGCGGTGTTGATTTTCGATGTCTGGAACCCGCAGCTCTCAGCGGTGGAGCGCACGGCGTTTTCCGACGTGTTGAAGACGGCGCAGCGCTTCGAGGCCGGGTATCAGGCCAAGGCCTAAGCCGGGCAACCGACCTCAGAGGTCCTGCTGGTAGCGCACGTAGGGCACCCGGCCTTCGCGGCGCTCCAGCCGGTCGGGGCGCTGCGGCTGCGGAATCAAGGGGTTCTCACCGGTGCTGAGCAGGTTCTGCGCGCCGATGGTGAGCCGGCCTTCCCAAGGCGTACGCCAGGTGATGCCGAGGCCGAGGCTGCCGAAGGCTTCTTCTTCGCCGGGCAGGTGGACGACGCGGCCCACCACTTCACCGCCCAGCGCGCCGACGCCGCCACCGACGCTCAACGTCTGGCTGTTCCAGTGCGCGGCCATCAGACCGGGCAGGGCGCTGCTGGCCGGCAGCAGACGGGCCCGAGCGACCGAGCCGCCAAGTCGGATCCAGCCCTGTTCGCCGATACGCAACTCGCCGGCGATGCCGAGGTCGTTCTGTTCGACCTCGAGCCCGGCCAGTCCGGCGACCGGGGCCAGCTCGGGCATCAGCAAAGCCGATGAGGTGCCGGGGAACTGGCTGTCGAGGGCCTGGCGCTGCTGGCGACCGAACGCGGTCCAGTCGGTGCGCCCCAGCGAGACACGGGCCTCGGCCTGAAGGCTGCTGGCCGCCAGCGGTGCCGGACGGCCCAGTTGGGCGACGAAGCAGTCATTGGCCAGACCCTTGAAACCGGCGCCGTCACTGCCGCAGAGCAGGCCGAAGCGAGGCTCGGCACTGGCCCCGAGGGTGGCCGAAAGGCCGCCGCCTTGGCGGTTCCAGCGGGCGCCGAGGGCAGGGCGGCCTGCCACACCGGTGAGGGTGGAAGAGTCGATCCAGAGCACCGCCTCGAGCTTGCCGCTGGCGCTGTTCCAGACCGGCATGGGCAGCTGCGGTGCCGGCGCGCTGGTCCGCGCCGACACGGCCGCGGCGGGCAGTGCGAGAGCAAGGGCAAGAGCGAGGGCGGTGCGGCGGATCATGGCGGTGTGGACGCGGGGCGGGGGCAAAAAGTTCCGGACACGCACCGTAGCAGTTTACGCCGATTTAACCAAGTGCCCGCTGGCGGCCGGGCGGGCAGGGCTCATTGCAGGCCGGGCGGCTCCGGTCCCAGCGGCCGGGGCTGGGCGAAGATCGCCGCGATCGCGGCCCGCTCCAGCCGGTAGCTCTGGCCGCAGAACTCGCAATGCACCTCGGCCTGGCCGCTGCGGGCGGCGGCCAGTGCCTCCTCGCGGCCCAATCCCGCCAGCATGGCCTCGACCCGCGCTGCCGAGCAGGAGCAGCCAAAGGCCAGCGGCTGGCGGGAGAGCAGGCGCACCCCATCTTCATGGAACAGCCGCCAGAGCAGCGTTTCGGCCGGCGCGGCCAGCAGCTCGGCGGGCCCAAGCGTGCCGAACAGGGCTTCGATGCGCTCCCAGGCCTCGTCCTCGCGGCCGGCTTCGGGCAGCTGTTGCAGCATCAATCCGGCCGCGTGCCGATCGTCGGCGGCGAGCAGCAGGGCGGTCGGCAGCTGTTCGGACTGCCGGAAGTAGTCGACCAGGGCGGCGTCCAGCGTGTCGGCGGTGAGGCCGACCAGGCCCTGGTAACGCTGCGGCTCGCGTTGATCCGAGGCCCGGGTCTCGATGGTGATGGCGAGCATGGCCCCCGGTCCGGCGTCACGCAGGCTGAAGTCGGTGGGCCATGCCGGGCCGCTGCGGGCGATGCCGCGCAGGGTGCCGGCCGAGGTGCATTCGGCGAACAGCATACGCAGGGCGGCCGTGCCGCGCAGTTGCAGGCTGAGCCTGCCTTCCGCCTTGAGGTGCCCGCAGAGCAGGGCGGCCGCCGCCAGGGCTTCGCCGAGCAGGCGTTCGGCGGCCGGTGCGGCCGGCGCGCGGGCGCGCACTTCGGCCCAGCTGGCCCGCAGACGCACGTGCACACCACGCACGGCGGTCCGGTCGATCAGGAAACGGGTCAGGGTGTCGGTGTCGGCCATGGCGGCATGGACAGCGCGACGCGGGAACGCCACGCTGTCGCGTTCGAGATGCGAGGGGATCGGCATGGTACAGCGGTCGGGGCGGCGACGGGGTGGCGGCTGGCGGCGCTGGGCAGGGCGGCTGGCCTGGGGCCTGCCCCTGCTGGCACTGCTCGCCAGCGTCTTGCCGGTGCTGCTGCTGCGTTGGGTCGATCCGCCGACCAGCGCCTTCATGCTGGCCCGCCAGTTCGAGGCCTGGTCGGGCGGCCAGTCCGATTTCGTGCTGCGCTACCGCTGGGTGGACTGGGACCAGCTCTCGCCGCAACTGCCGATCGCCCTGGTGGCGGCCGAGGACCAGCGCTTTCCCGAGCATGCCGGCTTCGACTTCGTGGCTATCGACCAGGCCCTCGAAAACAACGCTCGCGGTGGGCGGATGCGCGGGGCCAGCACGATCAGCCAGCAGGTGGCGAAGAACCTGTTCCTCTGGGAGCAGCGGAGTTGGCTGCGCAAGGCGGTGGAGGCCTGGTTCACGGTGCTGATCGAGACGCTTTGGCCGAAGCAGCGCATCTTGGAAGTCTACGCCAACCTCGCCGAATTCGGCAACGGCGTGTTCGGTGCCGAAGCAGCGGCGCGCCATTTCTTCGGCAAGCCGGCAGCCGAGCTGGACGCGACCGAAAGCGCCCGGCTCGCCGCCGTGCTGCCAAGCCCGCGGCGCTACAGCGTGCGCGCACCGGGGCCCTTCGTGCAGCGGCGGACTGTGTGGATCCGGGAGCAGGCTCTCCAGCTCGGCGGCCCGGCCTATCTCGCCGAGTGCTGCGGCGTGCCGGGGTCGCCGCCGGCCAAGGACTGATCGCCGCCGAGCAGGGCCGCAGCAGCAGGAAGGGCAATCAGGGCGCCGACGCATTGCGCGATGACGAAGCCCGCGACGTCGCCCGGGGCGATGCCGGCGAAGCTCTGCGTGAGGCTGCGCGCCAGCGTGACCGCGGGGTTCGCGAACGAGGTGCTGGCGGTGAACCAGTACGCGGCGAGGATGTAGCCGGCGACCAGCGCTGGGATGGCGGCGGGCCGATGCCGCTGCGCGAGCAGGATGGTCAGCATCAGGCCGAAGGTGGCCACGCCCTCGCTGAGCCACTGCGAAGCGCCGGTGCGTTCGCGCGTGCCGGGCTGCCACAGCGCGAGGTCGAACATGGCGTGCGCCAGCAGCACGCCGGCCACTGCGCCGAGGATCTGAACGACTCCGTAGGCGGCGAAGCGCCGCCACGGCAGCTCGCCGCGCAGCGCCATCACCAGCGAGACCGCGGGGTTGAAATGCGCGCCGGAGATCGGCCCCAGGGCACTGATCAGCACCACGAGCAGTGCGGCGGTGGCGAGCGCGTTGCCCAGCAAGGCGATGGCGTCGTTCCCTTGCGAAAGCTGCACCCCCATGATCCCGCTGCCGACCACGCCGGCCAGCAGCGCGGCGCTGCCGAGGGCTTCGGCCAACAAGGCCCGTGCGAGCGGCGGCTTCGCCGCTTCGCTGGCGGCCAGATTCACCCGCGCGCCGCTCACCGCCATGTCTCTGGTGGAGTGGCTCACAGCCGCGCCAGCAAGTCGCGGACCTTCGCCGAAATGCGGTCGCGCACGCCGCGGTAGGCCTCGTCGTCCATGTGCTTCGGGTCGGGCAGGGCCCAGTCCTCGCGCACGCGCGCCGGCACCCAGGGGCACGAATCGCCGCAGCCCATGGTGATGACCGCATCGAACTCGCCGTCGATGTCATCAAGCGATTTCGAATCGTGTACGGCGAGGTCGTAACCCAGCTCACCCATGAAGCGGATCGCCTTCGGGTTGATCACGCCGGAGGGCTTCGAGCCCGCACTCAGCGCCTCGACATCGGCGCCGCCGTGGATTCGGGCGAAGGCCTCCGCCATCTGGGAGCGGTTGGCATTTTCGACGCAGACGAACAGGACTCGTTTCATGGCGATGCAATCCGATGGAAGGGAGGGCGGCTGCTGTCAGCGGCAAGGCGCCGCGCGGTCGGCCGGAGCGCAGGGCTCGCCGCCGCAGCAGTTCTCGGTGAGGTAGGCGAGCAGCAAGGCCATCCGTGTGAAGTCCGCACGCACGCGGATGGCGCGGCCTTCGCGGGTGTCCGCGACCAGCCCGGCGCGGCGCAGGGTGTTCAAATGGGCGCTGAGCGTGGCTGCTGGCACATCCAGCGCCTCGCGCAGAGCCCCGACGGTCAGGCCCGCCGGCCCGGCCTGCACCAGGCGGCGGAACGCGGCCAGTCGATGGCTCTGTGCGAGGGCCGCAAGGGCAGTGACGACGTCGGCGGCGTTCATTTCGATATTTCCATAAGCGTCGAAATATACCCCCCGACCCGGCCTGCTGGCTATCCTCCCCCGATGCCTACGTCCGTCGACCTCGTCCTGCTGGTGGCCGCCCACAACGAGGAGGCCGCGCTGCCCCTGCTGCACCTGCGCCTGCTTAGTGTTGCGGAAGGCTTGGGGCCGGGCGTGCGCGTGCTGTATGTCGACGACGGCAGCCGCGACGGCACTTGGGCGCTGCTTGAAGGCTTCAGCCGCGATGAGCCGGGGCGCGTTGGCGTGCTGCGGCTCTCGCGAAACTTCGGCAAGGAGCTGGCGCTGACGGCCGGCCTCGATCACGTGCCGCCGGGCGCGGCGGTGGTCGTGCTCGACGCCGACGGCCAAGACCCGCCCGAGCTGGTGCCGGCGATGGTGGCGCGCTGGCGGGCCGGTGCCGAGGTGGTGTTCGGACGGCGGATCAGCCGTGTTGGCGAGTCTTGGGTCAAGCGGGCGTCGGCGGCGGCGTTCTATCGCGTCATCAACGCGCTGTCGGACACGCCGATCCCGCGCGACACCGGCGATTTCCGCCTGCTCGGCCCGCGTGCGATGGCCGCGCTGCGCGGCCTGCGCGAGCGCCAGCGCTTCATGAAGGGGCTGTTCGCATGGGTCGGTTTCCGTTCGGAGGCTTTCGACTACGAGCGCGCGCCGCGGCTGGCCGGGAACAGCAAGTTCAACTACTGGCGGCTGTGGAATCTGGCGCTCGAAGGCATCACCGGCTTCTCGACGGTGCCGCTGCGGGTGGCGACCTACGTCGGTCTGGCGAGCGCGCTGCTGGCTTTCCTGGCGGGGCTTGCGATCATCGTGCGCACTCTGCTGTGGGGCGACCCGGTGGCCGGCTGGCCCTCGATGATGGCCGTCATCAGTTTCCTCGGCGGCCTGCAGTTGATGGCGCTCGGCGTCATCGGCGAGTACCTCGGGCGGCTCTACCTTGAGGCCAAGCAGCGGCCGCTCTACGTGGTCGACGAGGCCCATCTGCCCGGCGCTTGAGCTGCGGCCGCGCACGGGTATGATCGGGGTGAGCATCCACCGGAGCGGCCCATGCGCAGCGTGCGACAGATCCTCGACGGCAAGGACACCCCGCTGGTCACCGTGGGGCCGGACGACGCGGTGCTGGAGGCGCTCAAGCGCATGGCCGAGGCCGGCGTCGGCGCGGTGCTGGTGATGGACGCGGGGCGGCTGGTCGGCATCCTCACCGAGCGCGATTACGCCCGCAAGGTCGTGCTGCAGGGCCGCGCCTCGGCGACCACGCCGGTGCGGGCGATCATGACCAGCCCGGTGCGCACGGTGGGGCCGGAACAGCGCGCCGGCGAATGCATGGAGATGATGAGCGAGTATCGCTTCCGCCACCTGCCGGTGGTCGAGGACGATGTGGTGCTGGGCGTGGTGTCGATCGGCGACCTGCTCAAGCTGGTGATCGAGGAGCAGCGCCACGAGATCGCGGCGCTGCAGAGCTACATCGCCAGCTGAAGCGGCGGCCAAGCGCCGCCGCGCGCCGGATCAGAAACTGCGATCGCCGCCCAGCGTGCGGCCCAGACCGCCCAGCACCGAGCCCTCGTCGCGACCGGGTTGCAGGGCCGCCTGCAGCATCCGGCCAGCCAGCCGCGAGAACGGCAGCGACTGGATCCAGACCTTGCCGGGGCCGGTCAGGGTGGCCATGAACACGCCCTCGCCGCCGAACAGCATCGACTTCACCGAGCCCACCGACTTGATGTCGAAGTGGACGCCGTCGGTGTAGGCCACCACGCAGCCGGTGTCGATGTCGAGGCGTTCACCCGCGGCCAGTTGCCGTTCCATGATGGTGCCACCGGCGTGCACAAAGACCAGGCCGTCGCCTTCGAGCTTCTGCATGATGAAGCCCTCGCCACCGAACAGTGCGGTCATCACCTTGCGCTGGAAATGCAGGCCGATGCTCACGCCGCGGGCGGCGGCGAGGAAGCTGTCCTTCTGGCAGATGATGCGGCCGCCGTAGTTGGAGAGCGTCATCGGCACGATGGTGCCGGGGTAGGGCGCGGCGAAAGCCACCTTGCCCTTGCCGCTGCCGGTGTGGGTGAACACCGTGGTGAACAGCGATTCGCCGGTGACCAAGCGCTTGCCGGCGCCGAGCAGCTTGTCGGTGAAACTGCCGCCGCTGCCCTTGCCGTCGCCGAACACGGTTTCCATGCTGACGGCGGCGTCCTTGTACATCATTGCGCCGGCTTCGGCGACCGCCGATTCGCCGGGGTCGAGCTCGATCTCGACGAACTGCATGTCCTCGCCGTGGATGCGGTAATCGATCACATCGGAGCGTCCTCCACCCTGAAAGGCTGGAGGCAGGGCAGCCGCCATGCCCGTGGCCGGGCCGGCGGCGCGCAGTTCGGCGCAGGCGGCGATCGGCAGCCATTCGGGGAAACCGGCGCGCCAGCAGTGGCCGTTGGGGTTGCGCGCAGCCTGGGCGATGGCACCGGCGGTGTCGAGCGGGCCCATCTGCTGGCCGTTGTAGCTGAGGTACCACTGCTGCATGGGGGCATTCCGTGGGGAGGGCGGGGAGGTGGCGGGTCGTGGCCGGGTCAGAGCCCGAGTTCGGCGTGGAGCTGCTCGCGCGTGGCCGCGTCGAGGCCGAGCGCTTGCCCGAGTTCGTCGAGGTAGCGCACTTCGACCTCGGTGTCGCGGCCGATGGCGATGACCGAGGCCACGTAGACCGGCTCGCGCTGAGCGGGCCGGGTGCGCGCCACCAGTTGCGGCAGGCTCAAGGGGGCGGCCAGTTCACCCTGCAGTTCGGCGATGTCCTCGGCGTCCAGCCCGGCCTGGCGGGCGCTGCCGAGGATGCGCTCGCGCTCCTCGGCGTCGATCAGGCCGTCGGCATTGGCCGCGCAGATCATCGCCCGCAGCAGGTGCAGGGCCTCGGCGGCCTGCTCGGGTGCCGGAGCGGTCATCGCCGGTGGCGCTGCCGGACTGTGGACGGGCGGCGGTGGCGGAGTCGGGCTGTGGGTCGGTGGCGGTGGCGGCGCGGCGTTGCCGCCGGTGGGGCTGGCCGGTTTGGAGCGGTAGTGCTCGTAGGCAGCAATCGCCACCCCGAGCACGCCGAGGCCGATCTTGGCCTTGGTGGCGGTGGGCAGACCACCCCGACCGCTGCCGCCTCCGAGCAGGCCGCCCAAGCTGCCGCCCAGCCCGCCGCCCGAGCCGCTGGCCGGACGGCTGCCGCCCAGCACGCCACCGAGCAGGCCACCCAGGCCGCCGCTGCTGGCGCTGCTGCGTTGGCCGTAAGGGTTGTGGTGGCGGCGCTTCTTGCCACCGAGCGAGCCGGAAAGGGCCTCGCCCATCACTTGTTTCAACAGGCGTTCCGGATCGAACATGGGCGTTCCTTGACGTGGGGTAAGTTCACGATCATGCCAAAGCCGGGTTAAGGCCCCGTCAGGGCGGCCAAGGGCGCGGCGCGCTGCGGTGGCTGTGGCACACTGCCGCGCCGCCACGACGGACGCCGGAATGGCCGACAGCACCGACAGCCACGCACCGCGCTCGCCGTTCCAGGTCTGGCGGGCCCTGCGCTGGTCGCTGAACGGGCTGGCCCTGACCTGGCGGCTGGAATCTTCGTTCCGGCTCGAGGTCTACCTGTTCGCCCTGCTCGCACCGCTCGGGCTCTGGCTGGGCGAGAACGGCGTCGAGCGTGCCCTGCTGGTCGGCAGCCTGGTGCTGGTGCTGGTTGTCGAGGTGCTGAATTCGGCGGTCGAGGCCATCGTCGACCGCTTCGGTGGCGAATGGCACGAACTCGCCCAGCGCGCCAAGGACATGGGTTCGGCGGCGGTGTTCCTGTGCGATCTCAATGTGCTGCTGGTCTGGGGCCTGATTCTTCTTCCCCGCTGGCTGTGAAAACCGCATGGACCCTGCCTTGAGCCTTGCCACCCCGACCCTGCCTCCCCCTTTGTACCTGCGCCGTGGCGAGGAGCGTCGCCTGCGCGCCGGCCACCTGTGGGTGTTCAGCAACGAGGTCGATGTCGAGAGATCGCCCTTGACCGCCCTGCAGCCCGGCCAGCCGGTGATGCTGTTCGACAGCACCGGCAAGTCGCTGGGCAGCGGCTATGCGCACCCCAACACGTTGATCGCGGCGCGGCTGGTCGATCGCGGTGGCCATGCGCTCGACCGTTCGCTGTTCGTGCATCGGTTCAACGTGGCGCTGGCGCTGCGCGAACGCCGTTACGCCGATCCCTTCTACCGGCTGGTGTTCGGCGAGAGCGATGGACTGCCCGGCCTCACCGTAGACCGCTTCGGCGAGGTGCTGGTGGCGCAGGCCACCACCGCCGGCATCGACCGCCTGCAGGACACCATCACCGAGGCGCTCGACAAGGTGTTCAAGCCGCGCAGCATCGTCTGGAAGAACGACAGCAGCGCGCGTGCCATCGAAGGACTGACCGACGATGTGCGCGTGGTGGGGCTTCCGGTGGAGGGGCCCGTCGAAGTGCGCGAGGGCGCGCTTCGTTTCACCGCCGATGTGCTCGAAGGCCAGAAGACCGGCTGGTTCTACGACCAGCGCAGCAACCGCGATCGGCTGGCGCCCTGGCTGAAGGGTGCTGCCGTGCTCGATCTTTTCAGTTTCGCGGGTGCTTGGGGCCTGCGCGCCGTGGCCGATGGCGCCGCCCGTGCCGATTGCGTCGACGTCTCGGGGCGCGCCATCCAGGCCGTGCAGGCCAATGCCCTGCACAACGGCCTCGCCGATCGGGTGTCGGGCCAGGCCATCGATGCCTTCGATTTCCTGAAAGCCGCCCGCGCCGAACGCCGGCGCTGGGACGTCGTCATCGTCGACCCACCGGCCTTCATCAAGCGCAAGAAGGATTTCAAAGAGGGCGCGCTGGCCTACCGGCGCCTCTTCGAAGCGGCGATGCAGGTGCTGGCCAAGGACGGGCTGCTGGTGGCTTGCTCCTGCAGCCACCATTACCCGCGATCGGCGCTGGTTGAGGCGGTGCAGGCCGCCGCCCGCCACCTCGATCGACAGGTGCAGCTGCTCGAGTTCCTCGCGCAAGGGCCCGACCATCCGGTGCATCCCGCCATCCCCGAAACCGAGTACCTGAAAGGCGCGATCTTCCGCGTGCTGCCGGCCTGAGAACCCCGCCATGAGCTTCCTGCACGACATCGATCCGATCGCCCTCTCCCTGCCGTTCTGGCCGCATGGCATCCACTGGTACGGGCTGATGTACGTGGGCGGCTTCGCCGCCGCCTGGTGGCTGGGCAAGCACCGGCTGGCCCAAGGCCGCCTGCCCGGCATCGATGAGAACGGCTTCGGCGATCTGCTGTTCTACGCCATGCTCGGGGTGATCGTGGGCGGCCGCGTCGGTTTCGTCCTGTTCTACGACCTGCCGGCTTTCTTCGCCGATCCGCTGATGCTGTTCAAGCTGCGCGACGGTGGCATGAGCTTCCACGGCGGCCTGCTCGGCGTGCTTCTGGCTGGCTTCTGGTGGTGCCGGAAGTACGACGTGCACTGGTTCGACATCCTCGATTTCATCGCACCGCTGGCGCCGATCGGGCTGGGCCTCGGGCGGCTCGGCAACTGGATCAACGGCGAGCTCTGGGGCCGCCTCACCAGCAGTCCGCTGGGTGTGGTCTTCCCCAAGGCCGATCTCGGTGCCTACAGCGGCCTGCCGATGGAGCAACTGCGCGCCTTGCATGCCCAGGGCCTGCTCGACGCCTACGCCCGCTGGCCCTCGCAGTTGCTGCAGGCTTTCCTCGAGGGCGCGGTGCTGTTCGCCCTGCTCTGGTGGTTCAGCCGCCGGCCGCGGCCGCGCTACGCGGTGGCCGGCCTGTTCGGTCTGGCCTACGGGCTGTTCCGCATCTTCGCGGAATTCTTCCGCGAGCCCGATGCGCAGTTCGGTTTCATCGCCTTCGGCTGGCTGACCATGGGCATGCTGCTCAGCCTGCCGATGGTGGCCTTCGGCCTCTGGCTGCTGTGGCGTTCGCGCCGCGCCCCGACCCTGGCCGGCGGCTGAACCGAACGCGACACCAACGTACCCTCTGACCCGCCACATCCTTTGTCCATGCAGGCCTACCACGATCTTCTCGCCCATGTGCTGACGCACGGCACGGTCAAGGCCGACCGCACCGGCACCGGCACGCGCAGTGTGTTCGGCGCGCAGATGCGCTTCGCTCTCGACGCCGGCTTCCCGCTCGTCACCACCAAGCGGGTGCACTGGAAATCGGTGGTGCACGAACTGCTGTGGTTCCTGCGCGGCGAGACCAACATCGCCTACCTGCGGGCCCAGGGGGTCGGCATCTGGGACGAATGGGCCGACGAACAGGGCGAGCTGGGGCCGGTGTACGGCAAGCAGTGGCGCAGTTGGGCCGCGCCGGATGGCCGCGTGATCGATCAGATCAGCGAGCTCGTGCAGCAGATCAAGCACAATCCCGAGTCGCGAAGGCTCGTCGTCAGCGCCTGGAACGTGGCCGACCTGCCGGCCATGGCGTTGATGCCCTGCCATGCCCTGTTCCAGTTCCATGTCGCCGATGGCCGCCTGAGCTGCCAGCTCTACCAGCGCTCGGCCGACCTGTTCCTTGGCGTGCCCTTCAACATCGCCAGCTACGCCCTGCTCACGCAGATGATCGCGCACTGCTGCGATCTGGGCCTTGGCGATTTCATCTGGACCGGCGGCGACTGCCACATCTACGCCAACCACCTCGAGCAGGTGAACGAGCAACTCGCGCGCGAGCAGCGGGCGTTGCCGACCGTGCGCCTGAACCCGGCGGTGCGCGATGTCCTCGCCTTCCGCTACGAGGACATCGAACTCGTTGGGTACGACCCGCACCCGGCGATCAAGGCCCCGGTGGCGGTGTGAGCGGCAAGGCGGCCGAAACCGCTGTGGCGGTGGTTCTGGTCGCCGCCCTCGACCGCGATTTCGCCATCGGCCGCGGCAACGCGCTGCCCTGGTCGCTGCCCGACGATCTGAAGCGCTTCAAGGCGCTGACGCTCGGGCACAGCCTGCTGATGGGCCGCAAGACCGCCGAATCGCTGGGTCGTGCGCTGCCGGGACGGCGCAATCTCGTGCTGACGCGCTCGGGCCGCGCGCCCTTCGCGGGCATGGAGGCGGTGGCCTCGATCGAGGCGGCCTTGGCGCGACTGGCCACAGCGGCTGACGCGGATCCGGCATCGGTGGCGCCGACCACGGCGACGCTGATGGTGATCGGCGGCGGCGAGGTCTATACGCAGACCCTGCCGATGGCGACACGCCTGCACCTGACCTGGGTCGATACCCGGATCGACGGTGCCGACGCCTGGTTTCCGCGTTTCGATCCGACCGCCTGGACGATGACCGACAGCACGGCGCATGGCGCCGATGCCCGGCACGCCTTCGCCTTCCGTTTCGCCGACTACGTTCGGCGCTGAGCGTACTCAGTCCTCGCCGCGTGGCGGGCCGCTGACGCTGCGCCCCGGCACCTGGTGGACGCGCGGTTCGGGGCCGAGTTCCAGCGCGGTGAGTTTGCCGCCCCAGACCGCGCCGGTGTCGATGCCGTGCACGCCCAGGCCCTGGAACAGGCCGAGTGTGCTCCAGTGGCCGAACACCACCGGCAGTTCGCGTTCGGCATGGCCCGGCACCGAGAACCACGGGTACAGGCCGGCCTTCTGGGTGCCGGGCCGGCCCTTCTCCTCGAAGGCGATGCGGCCGCTGGTGGTGCAGTAGCGCAGCCGGGTGAAGGCATTGATGATCGCCCGCCAGCGGTCGATGCCGGCCAGCCGCGGCGACCAGTTCGGCTTGTCGCCGTACATGTGCTTGAGCAGGCGCAGGCCGTCCTCGCCCTGCAGCACCGCCTCGACCTCGCGGGCGCGGGCCTCGGCCATGCGCAGGGTCCAGCGCGGCATCAGGCCGGCATGCACCATGGCGAAGCCGAGCCCGTGATCGACATGCAGCAGTTTCTGCCGGCGCAGCCAGTCGAGCAGCACCGGGGCGGCATCGTCGAACAGCACACGTTGCAGGTCGGGATTGACCCGGCGCTGCTCCTCCGGCTTGCGGCCGGCAATGGCCAGCAGCGAGAGGTCGTGGTTGCCGAGCGTCACCACCACGCGCTCGCGCAGCTCGTGCAGCAGCTTCAGCGTCTCCAGCGACTGACCGCCGCGGTTGACCAGATCGCCGCACAGCCAGAGCCGGTCGACAGCGGGATCGAAGCGGAGCGCATCGAGCAGACGCAGCAGAACGTCGTGGCAACCCTGCAGGTCGCCGATCGCGTAAGTCGCCATCAGTGCAGGGTCCGCGGGATGCTCAGCGCGAAGGGCGCGATCTCGGCATCGAACTCGGTGCCGTCGTCGGCCAGCATCCGGTAGCGGCCCTGCATGCGGCCGCAGAAGGTCTCCAGCACCGCACCCGAGGTGTATTCGAACTCGCCACCCGGCTTGAGCCAGGGCTGCTGGCCGACCACACCCTCGCCGCGCACCTCCTGGACCTTGCCGTTGGCATCGGTGATGCACCAGTGGCGCGATAGCAGACGCGCCGGCACCTCGCCGGTGTTGGCGATGCGGATGGTGTAAGCGAACACGTAGCGGCCCTCGTCGGGTGCGCTCTGTTCGTCGAGGAAACGGGTGGCGACGGCCACCGTGATGGCGTAACGGCGATTGGACATGATGCGATTCTACGGAATCGCGGTCGCGGCGACGTGGTTGGCCAGCGCCACCCAGGCCGCCACCGGCACCTGTTCGGCGCGCGTGCCGGGGTCGATGCCGACCGCCGCCAGGGTCGTCGTCGAGCAGACCGTCGAGAGCGCGTTGCGCAGGGTTTTGCGGCGCTGCTGGAAACCGGCGGCGACCACCCGCTCGAACACCGCCGGATTCTGGATGCCCAGCACCGAACGCGGTTTCGGCAGCAGCCGGACCACCGCCGAATCGACCTTGGGCGGCGGCGTGAAGGCACCCGGCGGCACGTCGAACAGCGGCACCACCTGGCACACCGCCTGCAGCATCACCGAGAGCCGGCCGTAGGTCTTGCTGCCGGGCGGTGCGGCCATCCGGTCGACCACTTCCTTCTGCAGCATGAAGTGCATGTCGCGGACCGCTTCGGCATGCGCCATCACATGGAACAGGATCGGCGTCGAGATGTTGTAGGGCAGGTTGCCGACCAGGCGCAGCGGGCCTTCGATGTCGTGGCCCTGGGCCAAGCGGCCGACATCGACCTGCAGCACATCGCGGTGGATGATGGTGAGGCGGCCGTGCTTCGCGCCCTCGATGGCCAGGGGCTCGACCAGGTCGCGGTCGAACTCGATGACGGTGAGCTCGCCGTGCGCGCGCAGCAGCGGGAAGGTGAGCGCGCCGGCGCCGGGGCCGATCTCGACGATGAATTCGCCGGGCTTCGGGTTGATGGCACGGATGATCTTGTCGACCACCCCGGGGCTGGAGAGGAAATGCTGGCCGAGCTGTTTCTTGTGGCGGTGGGTGTCGAGGCTCATGCGCAGGTCCGGGTCCGGCGGCGGGCGAGCTCGGCGCACAGCGCCACCGCGTGGCGCAGGCTGGAGGGGTCGGCCAGGCCGCGGCCGGCGAGCGCCAGCGCGGTGCCGTGGTCGACCGCCACCCGCGGGAAGGGCAGGCCGAGCGTGATGTTCACCGCGTCCTCGAAGCCGCTGGCCTTGAGCACCGGCAGGCCCTGGTCGTGGTACATCGCCACCACCGCGTCGAAGTCGCCGCGCTGCTGCGGCAGGAAAGCGGTGTCGGCCGGCAGTGGGCCTTCCAGCGTGAAGCCTTCCGCCCGCAGGAGGTCGAGCACCGGCGCGATGATCTCGATCTCCTCGCGGCCGAGTTCGCCGGATTCGCCGGCATGCGGGTTGAGGCCCAGCACACGCAGGCGCGGTTGCGCGATGCCGAATTGCTCGCGCAGGGCGCGCTGGGTGATGCGCAACACGCGCAGCAGACCGGCCTGGGTGATCGCCTCCGGCACCGCCCGCAGCGGCAGGTGGGTGGTGGCGAGCGCGACCCGCAGCTGCGGGTTGGCCAGCATCATCACCACCTCGCAGGACGCGGCCTCGGCCAGCAGCTCGGTCACGCCGGTGAACGCGATGCCGCCGCGATTGATGGTGGCCTTGTGCACCGGGCCGGTCACCAGGCCCTGCACGCGTCCGGCCAAAGCATCGGCGGCGGCGGCGCGCAGCGCGCCGATCACGGCGGCGGCATTGGCCGGTGTGGCCTCGCCGAAGCGCACCGGCACGGCATTGCGATGCTCGACCAGAGCGAGTTCGCCGGGACCGGCGTCTTCATCGGCTTCGCGCAGGCGCAGCGGCAGGCCGAGGGCCTGTGCGGCGGCCAGCAGGGTGTCGCCGTCGGCGTAGGCCAGCAATCGCGCCGGCAAGGGGCTCTGGGCGAGACGAACGCAGAGCTCCGGGCCGACGCCGGCCGGCTCGCCGGGGACCAGGGCGAGCCGGGGCAGGCCGCTCACGGGTTCAGACGGCGCCGAGCCGCGACTCGACGAAGGCGTCGGTGCGCAACTGCCGCAGGAAGCGTTCCAGTTCCTCTTGGGCGCGCCGCTCGCCGATGGCCTGGCGGGCGCGGTTGCGGCGGTTCTCCTCGGTCACGTCCTGCTCGCGGGTGCCGACCCGACGCAGCAGGTGCCAGCCGGCCGCGGTGCGGAACACGGCAGAAAGCTGGCCGTCGGCGAGCGGAGTGATCTGGCCAGCGATTTCCGGCCCCAAGGCCTCGGCGCTGAACCAGTCGAGCCGGCCGCCGCGGTTGCGGGTCATGGTGTCGTTGCTGTACTGGCGGGCGAGGGCGGCGAAGTCCTCGCCGGCCTCGATGCGGGTGCGCAGTTCGTCGATGCGGCGGCGAGCGGCTTCCTCGCCGACGATCTCGTTGACCGCCACCAGCAGGTGGTCGGCCTGGTATTCGACGATCGTCTGCGGGCCGGGCCGGCGGGTTTCGACCAGCTGGATCAGCTGGTAGCCGCTGGGGCCGCGCAGCGGCTCACTGAACTGGCCGGGCTGCAGGCCGCGCACCAGTTCGGCGAAGCGCGGCGGAATGGCACTGCCCGGGCGCCAGCCGAGGTCGCCGCCCTCGAGCGCGTTGCGGTCGTCGGAGTAGCGGATGGCGGCAGCGCGGAAGTCCATTTCGCCGCGCACGATCAGGCCGCGGACGCCGTCGATCTTCTCGCGGGCGATCGCCACCTGCTCGGGCGTGGCGCCATCGGGCAGGGCGACCAGGATATTGGCCAGCCGGTACTCGGTTTCGTCGGCCCCGGCGCCGCGCGCCAGTTCCTGATCGACTTCCGACTCGCTGACCACCACCCGGCCCTGGATGACGCGCTGCTGCAGGCGGCGCATCTGCATTTCCTCGCGCACGCTGCGCCGGTAATCCTCGAAGGAGAGGCCCTGCGCCTCGATCTGGGCGCGCATCTGCTCGATGCCGATGCCGGAGCGGGCGGCGATGCCCTGCAGGGTCTGGTTGAGCTCGGTGTCGCCGATGCGGATGCCGGTGGATTCGGCCCGAGCCACCTGCAGGCGGGTCAGCACCAGCCGCTCCAGCACCTGCCGGCGCAGCACGTTCTCGGGCGGCAGTTGCGTTTCGCGGCCACGGAACTGCTCACGCAGATTGGCCACCGCGCGGTCGAGTTCGGAGAGCAGGATCACATCCTCGTCGACCACGGCGGCGATGCCGTCGATCGGGCCGCTGCTGCCCGGACCGGCCAGCAACTGGGCGTGGACTGGGAGGGCGAGGGTGGTGGCCAGCAGCAGGCTGGCAAGGGCGGGCTTCAACATGGTGCGGGCAGGCTCCGAACGCGCTTCAGGGGCGCGGACTACGGGGAAAAACCGAGGATAGCATCGGACAACAAACGCTCTGAATCGCGGCCGAAGCGACCGATGCCGTTCAGCTCGACTTCCAGGTAGATGCCGCGGTTGCGTTCGCCGCCGAAGTCGCGGATGTAATCGCGGGCCAGCACCCGCACCGCCATGCAGCAGCTGCGCCATTCAAAGCCGCCCAGGGTTTCGAGGCTGCGCTCATCCCGCAGCGACCAGGCCCAGCGGCCGACCGCGCGCCATTCCGCCGACAGCGGCGCGGCGAAGCTCAGGTCGGTCTGTTCGAGCACGCCCTCGCGGTAGCGGTAGCTGGCATTGAACACGCCACGTTCACCGAAACGGTACTGGGCGCGCAGGGCCGAGAGCTCGGTGACACGGCGGTCGGGGTTCCACTGCTGCGTGCTGCGCAGTGACCAGGCATCGTTCAGTTGCCAGTCCAGCTCGGCCACGTAGGCCGAGCCGTCCGGACTGGGCGCTGGTTCGCCGGGCAGGCGCAGGCGCGGCGGGTCGAAGTGAACGATCCGGCCGAGGCTGGCGGCCAGACGCTCGCGGCCGTCTTCGGCATCGAGCAGGCGACTCGTCACCGCCAGGGTGACCTGGTGGGCGTCGGCCTGGCGGTCGGGGCCGCTGAAGCGGTTCTCGCGGAACAGACCCGGCCAGCTGAAAGACAGCGGCTGGGTGTCGAACAGCGGCAGATCGTCCTGTTCGCGGTGGGGCACGTTCAGGTAGAACAGCCGGGGTTCGAGGGTCTGCAGCCAGCGGCCCTGACCCATGGCCGGACGGCGCTCGAACACCATCCCGGCATCGAGGCTGGCGATCGGCAGGCTGCGTTGCGGGCGGCGCTCGCGGCCGGGCAGGGCCGGGTCGCGCTCCAGTGCCCAGGCGGTGTGGCGCCAAGCGAGGGCCGGCGTGGCGAACCAGGCCGCGCCACCCAATGGCAGGCGCAACCGGGGCAGCAGGTCGAGACGCTGGCCACCGGGCCGCTGCTCGTGCTGGAAGCGCACCAGTTCGGCATCCAGCGAGGGTTCGAGCAGACCGTCCAGCAGCGGGGCGTAGCGGCCGCGCAGGCGGGGCAGGCGGGCGAAGGGTTCGCTGCCCGGGGCCAGCACGGGGTTGGCGATCTGCCAGCGTTCGGCGGAGATCGAGGTGCTCCAGCCGCGGCCGCGGCCGGCCAGCAAGGCGCTGCTCGGCAGCAGGATCTGGATGTGCTGGCCGAAATCGGCGCCGAAATCGCGCAGGTAGTTGGGGTCGCTGACGTGCTGCAGGTCGGCGCTGGCGAACCACTGCGGCGAGAGTGTGCTGCGGTGCTGCCAGATCGCCATGCCGCGGTCGCGCCCGGTCAGTTGGTCATCGCGCAGCCAGGTGCCGCGGAACTCGCCTTGGCTGCTTGCGCCGAGATAGCGGAACTCGCCGCCCAGCATCAGCCCGCGCCGCGACATCCAGCGCGGCGAGAGCGTGGCATCGTAGTTCGGCGCGAGGTTGAGGTAGTAGGGCAGTTCGAGGTCGAACCCGCGGTCGTCGCTGTAGCCCAGGGTGGGTGCCAGCAAGCCGCTGCGGCGGGCTTCGGTGGTGGGAAAGGCGACCCAGGGCAACCACAGCACGGGCACCCCGCCGAGGCGCAGGGTGGCGTTGCGTGCCACGCCGGTTTCGGTGCGGTCGTCGATGTCGAGGGTGGCGGCCTCGAACTCCCATTGCCGCTGACCCGGCGGGCAGGTCGAGAAGGTGGCGTCGATCAGATGGCTGCGTTCGCCCTCGCGTTGGGCCCGGGCAGCGGTGCCGCTGCCGGCGCGGGCATCGGTGAGCTGGTAGCGGACGTCCTCCAGTTCGATCCGCTCGGCGGCCTCGTCGGCCCGGGCGGTGGCGGCCTCCAAGCGCAGGCGGGCGTCCTCGAAGCGCAGCGGGCCGGGGCTCTGCCAGGTGCCGGCCGCATGCTGGTAGCGCAGTTCCTCGGTGGCCAGCCACTGGTCGGCGCGGGTCAGCTCGACGCGGTCGCGGAACACCGTCTCGCGTTCGCTGGAAACGTCGAGGCGGCCGGCCTCGATGAGGATGGGGCTGGCGGCCCGCACTTCGGCATCGACGGCGATGGCCGGGCTCGGGCGCAGGCCGGGCAGGGCCTCCGGCGCGCGGCACAGGGCCCAGATCGGGCCGCTGGCCACCGTGTTGGCCAAGGCACTGGGGGCGGCGAGGGCCAGCGCCAGTGCGCAGGCGAGGGGGTGGCGGACGGTTCGGGGCACGGTCGGGCCTGGTCGACAATGAAGCGGCAAGCTTGCGGCATCGGCCGCCCGCGGGGGAACCGGCGTCGGTGCCTCAGCGGCGACGGTCGTGGCGCCAGAGCACTTCGCCATGGCCGCTCTCCCGGGCCAGCACGCGGCAGAGCACGAACAGCAGGTCGGAGAGCCGGTTGAGGTAGCGGATCGCCTCGGGACGCACGGCATCGTGGTGGGAGAGCGTCACCACCTCGCGCTCGGCGCGGCGGGTGATGGTGCGGGCGAGGTGGCACTGCGCCGCGGCCATGCCGCCGCCGGGCAGGATGAAGTCGGCGAGCGGCGGCAGCTCGGCGTTGAAGCGGTCGAGCGTGTCCTCCAGCCGCTGGATGTCGGCGTCGAAGATCGTCGCGTGGCCGGGGATGCACAGCTCGCCGCCGAGATCGAACAACTGGTGCTGCACCGCCACCAAAACCTCGCGGACCGCGGCGGGCACCTCGCAGGCGAGCACGCTGCCGATCGCGCTGTTGGCCTCGTCGACCGTGCCGTAGGCGCAGACCCGGGCGGAGTCCTTGGCGACCCGCGAGCCGTCGCCAAGGCCGGTGCTGCCGTCGTCGCCGGTGCGGGTGTAGATCTTCGAGAGGCGGTGGCCCATGAAGCGGTTCCTTTTTGGGGGGCGGCCGGAGCGGCCCTCAGGCCAGCGCTGCCGTCTGTCGCTGGCGGAGCCACAGGGCCGTCGCGGCATGCAGCAGGGCGAACAGGCCCGTGTAGATCGCCGCCACCTGTGCGTAGGCCGGCAGCCAGTCACTGAAATTCTTCCACCAGCCGGCGAGGCTGGGGTCGGCAACGTGGCCGCTGAACCAGTAGAAGCCGCCCTGGGCGAGGGCGTGGCAGAGCACCACCGCGACCGGCAGGGCCAGCGCGAGGCGGCCAAGCAGGCGCCAGCCCGGCTCGCCGCCGCGGGCGGTGACCCACTGCCCGGCGGCGGCCAGGGCGGCATGTGCCGGCAGCAGGAACCAGTAGCCGGGCGAAATGCAGTAGTGCTGCCAGAAGTCGATGCCGGCAGCCGTGATCACCCACCCGTCCACCAGCACCGCCAGTGCCATCAGTGCCGGGAAAGCCCAGCGCTGGTGGCCGGCCAGCCAAGCGCCGGCGGCGAAGAACACCGCCCAGGACGCATCGGGCACGGCGCCAAAATGGTGAGCGCGGGTGGCGACCATCACCAGGGCGAGGAAGGCGAACACGGCAAGCGCGGGACGGAGCGGAAGGCGCATGTTGAGGAGGCCGGAGGAAGCGAACGGAGGCCGGCAGTCTAGCCGATGGGACGATGACCGACGACCGCGGGCTCGCCCGGCCTGCACGGGCGCAGGGCGTATCCTTGGCAGCATGGAATGCCGTGATCTCGACATCGCCATCGTTGGTGGCGGCCTGGTGGGCTGCAGTCTGGCCGTGGCCTTGGCCCCGCTGGGGTTTGCGGTGGGGCTGGTCGATGCCGGCGGCCCGCAGCCGCTGTCCAGTGACCCGCGCAAACTGGCCTTGGCCGCCGCCAGCCTCAACGCGCTGGGCGCGCTCGGTGTGCTGGCCCGCTTGCCGACCCCGCCCAGCCCGATCCGTCGCCTGCTGGTCAGCCGCGAGGGCGATTTCGGCCGCCTCTGCTTCGAGGCCGCCGAGTTCGGCCGCGATGCCTTTGGCGGCGTGGTGCTGGCCGGCGACTTGGGGGCCGCCTTGCAGCAGGCGGTGGCGGCCCTGCCGCAACTGCAGGTGGTGCGTGGCCACGCCGAAGCCCTCGAAGGCACGGCGGATCGCCGCCCATTGCGAGTCCAGCCCGAGGTCGCACCGGCCGAACTCTGGCGGGCGCGGCTGGTGGTCGCCGCCGACGGCACCGCCTCGCCCTTGCGCGCGGCGGCCGGCATCGGCATCGATCATCACGACTACGGCCAGACCCTGCTGGTGGCCTCGGCCCGCTGGGCCGCCGCGAGCCCCGACACCGCCCATGAGCGCCTGAGCGACCACGGCCCCTGCGCCCTGTTGCCGATGGCCGGTGGCCTGCACGGCGTGATCTGCGGTGTGCCGCCCGACGCCGCCCCGGCCCTGCTGGCGCAGAACGACACCGACTTTGCCGACTACCTGCAGACCCGCTTCGGCTGGCGCGCCGGGCGGGTGCTGGCGGTCGGTGCGCGCAGCGCCTGGCCTCTGCGGCGTGTGGTCGCCCGCCGGCTGGTGGCCGAGCGGCTGGTGCTGGTCGGCCATGCCGCGCAGACGATCCACCCGATCGGCGCGCAGGGCTTCAACCTCGGTCTGCGCGACGCCTTGAGCCTGGTCGATGGGCTCGAGGAGGCTCGCTCGATGGCCGAGGATCCCGGCAGCGCCGCGCGGCTCGCCGACCACGTCGAACGTCGCCGCGAGGACCGCGAGCGCACCCTCGCCTTCAGCGATAGCCTGGCCCGGATCGGTGCGGGCAGCACGCCGCTCCACCGGCTCGGCCGCAGCCTCGGTTTCGCCGCGCTCCAGTTCGACCCCAGCCTGCGCGCGGCCTTCGTCGCCGGGGCGATGGGCTTCCGTGGCCGCACGCCGCGTCTGGCCGGAGAGGCCGCATGAGCCGAGAACGCCTCGATGCGCTGGTGGTTGGCGGCGGCATCGTCGGCGCTGCGCTGGCCCTCGGGCTGCGCCAACGCGGGCTGGCCGTGCGCCTGCTCGACCCGCAGCCGGCCCCGCGCTGGCAGGCGGCCGACCACGATCTGCGGGTCTATGCCATCGCCGCCGACGCCCAGGCCCTGCTGGCCGCGCTCGGTGTCTGGCCGGCGCTCCGCGAGCGCCGGGTTTCGCCCTACACCGCCATGCAGGTCTGGGACGCCAGCGGAGGCCGGCCCTGGCGGATCGAGGCCCAGGCGCTTGGCGTGCCGCAGCTAGGCCACATCATCGAGCATGCCCTGCTGGTCGACACCCTGCAGGCGGCATTGCGGCTGGCCGGCGTGCCCCGCGAAGCTGCGGCCTTGAGCGCCATCGAAGACGGCGAGGATGGCGTGGTGGCCTGCCTTGCCGACGGCCAGCGCCTGCAGGCCGCCACCCTGTTCGGTGCCGATGGCGCACGCTCCGCGGTGCGCGCCGCGCTGGGGATCGGCGTGCAGGTCAAGGACTACGCGACCAGCGGTCTGGTCGCCCTGCTGCACAGCTCGCATCCGCACCAGTCCACCTGCTGGCAGCGGTTTTTGCCGACCGGGCCGCTCGCCCTGCTGCCCTGCGCCGATGGCCGGGTCTCGATCGTCTGGTCGCTGCCGCAGCCCGAGGCCGAACGCCTGAAAGCGGTGCCGGAGGTGCAGTTCAATGCCGAGATCAGCCGCGCCGCCGACCGTGTTCTGGGCGAGCTCAAGCTCGATGGCGAGCGCCGGCTTTTCCCCTTGCGTCGGCAGCTGGCCACCACCCAGCACCAAGGCCGGGTGGCCCTGCTGGGCGATGCCGCCCACGTGGTCCATCCTCTGGCCGGGCAGGGCGTGAACCTCGGCCTGCGTGACGTCACCGACCTGCTCGCCAGCCTCGATGCCGCGCAGCGGCAGGGTGGCGGCCTCAGCCCGAGCCGGCTCGCCCGCTGGGCGCGCAGGCGGCACAGCGAGAACCGTCTCGCCGCCCATGCCTTCGAGGCCATCCACCACATCTACAGCAAGCCTGCGCCGCTGCCGATGCTGCTTCGTCGCTGGGCGCTGGCGGCGGCCAATCTGCCACCGCTCGGCCGTGCGCTCTGGCGCCATGCCGCCGGTTTCAGCGGCGTGCGAACACCGTGATCTCCTCGCGATCGTGGTAGAGCTGCCGGGCGCGCAGCGCCTGCAGCCCACCGGCCTGTTCGCGGAAACGCTCAAGGCAGAGCACGGTTTCGTCCCAGCGCTTTTTCATCGGCAGCTTGAGGTTGAAGATCGCGTGGCGGCACCAGCCCTCGCGGAACCACTCGGCCATCCGATCGGCGACCCGCCGGGGCTGTTCGACCATGTCGCAGACCATCCAGTCGAGCGGGCGCGCCGGCTGCCAGCGGAAGCCGTCGGCGCGCAGGTGCTCGACCTGCGGGTGGCCGGCGACGGGCTCCTTGAGCGGGCCGTTGTCGACCGCGGTGACCCGCAGGCCGGCGCGCACCAGCACCCAGGTCCAGCCGCCGGGCGCGGCGCCGAGGTCGGCGGCGCGTAGACCCTCGCGCAGCAGCGATGCGCGTTCTTCGCCGGTGAGCAGGGTGTGCAGGGCCTCGTCGAGCTTCGCCGCACTGCGGCTCGGCGCGTTCGGTGGCTGGCGCAGTCGCGGGATGCCACCGGGCCAGGGGCTGCTGTCCTCGACGCGCGAGAGTGCCAGCTCCATCCGTGTACCGCCGTGCAGCAGCACATGCAGGCGTGGCTTGCGGGCATCGTCTTTGTCGGTGAGCCAGCCCGGCTTGCGCAAGGCCGGGCGCAAGGCATTGCCAAAACCGCGGGCCAGCCCCGCCAGTTCGCGGCCTTCGTCGCTGTCGCTGTGTTCGACGACAAGGGCGCCAAAGCGCATCGAGGCCGGGCTGTCGGAGCCAGCAGCGACCGCGGCGAGAGCCTCGCCTGCTGCTTCGAGTGCGGCCAGCACCGGGCTGATGCGGTCGGTGGGGTCGAGCCCGTCGAGCTGGGCGAAGCCGAGCAATTTCTGGCGGGCGAAAATGAGGGCATCGAAGCGCAGTTGCCGTTCCAGCAGTGCCGCGCTGGCGCACAGGTAGCGCACCACGCCGCTGCCGCGCTCGGTGCTGGCGTGGCCCCAGTGTTCGCGCTCGGCGGCGCGGACGTTGAGTTCGGCGGCCAGTTCCGGCTCGAAACCGGGACGGCAGTAGGCGAGCAGGGCCGGTTCCTGCTTCGTGGTGGCCACGACCTTCAGTAGACCTTGCCGCTGCAGCCGTACTCGGCCAGCACCGCGCAGGCCTCGACGCGGCGCAGATCGGTGATGACCTCGATGCCACGCTTGGCCAGTTCGCCGCGCCAGTCGGCGGGCAGCGGGCCCTCATCGAAGCCGGCGAGGCGCTCCACATCATCGGCGCGGGCACCGATCAGCAGGCGGTCGATGCCGGCCCACACGCTCGCGCCGTAGCACATGCAGCAGGGCTGCGATGACGTGGCGAGGGTGATCGGGCCGCGCTCGGCGTTGAGCCGGAACTGCTGGATCCGCTGCTGCGCGGTGGCAAAAGCCATCATCTCGGCATGCGCGATCGAGGTGCTGTGTGGCAGCACGCGGTTGACACCGACGCCGAGCAGCCGGCCCTCTGGCGTGAACACCGCCGCGCCGAAGGGACCGCCGCTGCCGTGCTCGACATTGAGCGCCGAGAGCCGGATCGCGAGCGCCATCTTGGCGTCGTCATCCGCGTAGTCGGCGGTCGTGTCGACGGCCTCGTGCACCCAGGCCGGCAGGGTGAGGTGGACTTGGGCGTAGAGCATCAGCGCACCGGGCCGACGCCCTGGTCGAGCGGCTGGCAGCGGCCCTCGACGCACTGGCAGCCGGCGATGTCGCGGAAACCGCAGACCGCCATCCGGTCCTCGGCGGCGCACTGCGCCATCAACGCCTCGGCGAAGGTCGGGCTGTCGATGTTGACGCAAGCCGGGTAATAACCGCAGCAGTTGCCGACGTTCTTGATTGCACAATCGGCGTCGGTGCGGCAGCTGAAGTCGACCTCGCCCACCGCACCGGTCGAAGGCGCAGCGATCGCCTCATTGCTCAGCGGCTGTTCGACCAAGGGCTTGCCGCTGGTGTCGGTGGCGGGCGAGATCAGGTCGGGCGGAGGTGGCGCCGTGCCCGAGGTCGCGGCCACGTCGGTGGTGGTGCTGCCGCTGTCGACGTTCATCGCGCAGCCGCCCAGAGCGGACGCGCTGATGAGCAACAGGGCGGTGAAGGCGCTGCGGATCAAGCGGGGGGGCAGGCTCATCTCAGGCTCCCTTGGCGGCCCAGCTGTCACGAAGAGCCACCACGCGATTGAAGACCGGCCGCTCGGGCTTATGGTCGTGGCGGTCGGTGGCGAAATAACCCAAGCGTTCGAACTGTACCGCGCTTTCCCTGGCGAGCCCGGCGGCGGCCGGTTCGACGACACCTTTGACGATGCGGATCGACTCCGGGTTCAGCTGATCGCGGTAGCTCTTGCCGTCGTCCTCGCTGTCGGGGTTCTCAACGGCGAACAAACGGTCATAGAGGCGGATTTCGGCGTCCACGCCGGCGTGCGCGCAGACCCAGTGGATGGTGCCTTTCACTTTCCTGTTCGCGCCCTCCATACCGGGGCGGCTCTCGGGGTCGAGCGTGCAGCGCAGTTCGACGATCGCATCACCGTTCTTGATGACTTCGTCGCAGCGCAGGATGCCCGCACCGCGCAGGCGCACTTCGCCGCCCGGCACGAGGCGGTGGAAGCCTTTCACCGGCGTTTCCATGAAGTCCTCGCGCTCGATCCACAGGGCGTCCGAGAACGGCACTTCGCGCTGGCCCTTCGATTCGTCCTTCGGATGATTCGAGAACGCCAGCGATTCGCGATGGTTCTCGGGCAGGTTGGTGATCGTCACTTTGACCGGATCGATCACCGCCATCCGGCGCTCCGCCTTGGCGTCCAGCACCTCGCGGATGCAGCCCTCGAACACCGAGAAATCGATCACCGAATTCTGCTTGGAGATGCCGACGCGCTCGGCCAGCAGGTGCAGAGCCTCGGGCGGCACGCCACGGCGACGGATGCCCTGCAGGGTCGGCATGCGCGGGTCGTCCCAGCCGGCGATGAGCTTGTCGTTGACGAGCGCCAGCAGCTTGCGCTTGCTCATCACCGTGTAGTTGAGATTGAGCCGCGAGAACTCGATCTGCCGCGGTTTCGCGGCTTCAAACGGCAGACCGCGGTCGGTCAGCGGCTTGAGCAGTTCGGGGCGCTCGTGCAGGCGGACCTGATCCACACACCAGTCGTAGAGCGGGCGGTGGTCCTCGAACTCCAGCGTGCACAACGAATGCGTGATGCCCTCGATGGCATCCGACAGCGCGTGGGCGTAGTCGTACATCGGGTAGATCGGCCACGCATCGCCGGTGGCCTGGTGGCTGACCTTCTTGATGCGATACAGCGCCGGGTCGCGCAGATTGATGTTGCCCGAGGTCATGTCGATCTTGGCGCGCAGGGTGCGGGCACCGTCGGCGAACTCGCCGGCGCGCATGCGGCGGAAGAGATCAAGGTTCTCCTCGACGCTGCGCTTGCGGTAGGGCGACTCGCGGCCCGGCTCGGTGAGGCTGCCGCGGTACTGGCGCACCTCCTCGGCACTGAGATCACAGACGAAAGCCTGACCGTCGCGGATCAACTGCTCGGCAGCGAGGTAGAGCACCTCGAAGTAGTCGGAGGCATGGCGCAGCTCGTGCCATGCAAAGCCCAGCCAGCGCACATCCTCTTTGATGGCCTCGACGTACTCGAGGTCTTCCTTTTCAGGGTTGGTGTCGTCGAAGCGCAGGTTGCAGTGGCCGCCGAACTCGGCGGCGATGCCGAAGTTCAGGCAGATCGACTTGGCATGCCCGAGGTGCAGGTAGCCGTTCGGCTCCGGCGGGAAGCGGGTGTTGATGTGACCATGCCGACCGCTGGCGAGGTCCTCGCGGACGATGTTGCGGATGAAATCGGTGCGCGCCGGCGGTTCGGCGGCGGGCAGGCGGGCAGGATCGCTCATGGCGCGGGACGCTGGGGACGAGGCAGGGCGCGGAGTCTACCGCGCCGGGCCGGATCGCCGCCGTGTCCTCGGCGGCCATGGCGCTGCGGTACAGTCCGGCCATGGCCAGGACGGCCGTGCTGGAGTTCGCATGCGTCTCACCACCATCGCCCTCATGGCCATCGCCCTGCTGTTGCTGGCGGGCATCGCCGTGGCGCCTGCCACCCGCGTCGATCTGGCGCGCAGTGCGGTGCCGGTGGCAGTCGCTGCCACCGAGGCGCCGGCCGACACGCCGCTCGCTGACGTGCTGAGCGGCCGTCATCGACCGGGCTTCTTCCCGGCGCTCGATGGCGTGGTCGAGGCCAGTCCTCGGCCGGGCCGCGTGGTGTGGTTGCGGTTGCAGGCCGAACTGGATGCCGGCGACCGCTGGTACGTGCGGTTGGAACGCACGCCGATCCGCCGGGTCGCCGTGCTGTTGCCCGAGCAGCCGACCATCGAGTTGGCCGAGAGCCGCTATTTCCGTCTCGGTCAATGGGATGCGCGCTGGCCCGATGGTTTCGTGCTGCCGCTGCCGGCCGGCCTGTCAGGGCCGGTGAGCCTGTACCTGCGGATCGAAGGCGATGTCGATGCCGAACTGCGGCCGCAGGTGATTGATGGCGATGGCCTGGAAGAACGCGCCGTCGCGGCTGCCCGCCTGTTCGCGCTGATCTACGGTGTGCTGCTGCTCGCTCTGCTCGCCAGCCGCTTGCCGGCCTTGCGGCGGATCGGCGGGGGCGGCTGGGGCATGGCCGGGCTGGTGCTGGCGAGCGCCACCACCATCGCCCTGGTCAACGACCAGCTCCCGCCACCGCTGCGCGCCGTGCTCGATCCCTGGCTGGGCGGCAGCCTGGTCTTTGCCAGCACCCTGTTTCTGGCCGGTGCCCTGCTGGTGGCCGCCCGGGCGCAGTCCGGCCTGGCCAGTCAATCCACGACCCTGGCACGCGGGTACCAGCGCATCGGCCTGGCCCTGATGCTGCTCGCCCTGCCTGCCGCATTGGTGCCCGCCGAGTGGGCCGATCTGTTGCGGCGCAGCGCCGAGATGGTCTGGTCGCAGGCCTGGCTGCTGGTGTTGATCGCCTTCGCCCTCGATCGCCGCCGCCTGCGCTGGCTGCCGATCGGCCTGCTCCTGCTGTTGCTCGGTCTGCTGGTGGTGCGTGCACTGGCGGCCGGTGGTGCGGTACCGCCCTCGGCCTGGGCGCTTTACGGCTACCAGTTGCTGATCGCCCTGCTGCTCTTGGTGCTGGTGCTGCTGCCCTGGCTGCGTGGTCTGCCGGTCGAGGCCGCCAAGCCGGTGCCGATTACGCCGCCACTGGCGCCGGAAGAACTCTGGCGGCGGGCCGAGGTGCGAATGGTGGTGGCCATCGATGGTGCCCTCCGCTACGGCAATCCTTCCGAGGCCGATTGGGTGGTCTCGCGGCGGCTGGTGGACACCGTGCTGGCCCTCTCCGGCGCGGCCTCGGCAGCGGTGGTGCGGGCCATGCCGCACCGCGAGCACCAGGTGGTGGCCGAGCCGGCGGAGGCCGAGCCCGGTTACGCCCTGCTGATGCGCGAACGCACGCGGATGCTGCGCTCGCTGTTGCGGCTCGGCACGCCGCAGCAGGTGCAGATGCCGCTCTCCGGCGAAGCGCCCAGCCATGTCGCCCTGCTGCCTTTCGCGGTCGAGGACGAGGGTTGGAGCGCCTTGTTGGTCGAGCGCCGCGAACAGGGTTTCGAACTCGCCGAGCTGGCCCGGCTCGCCGCCCTCGCCCAGGCCGCCCGGCTCGCCGCCGGCAGCGCCCTGACGGCGAGGCGGGAAGCGCTGCGGGCCGATCTCGACCCGAACTTGCAGGTGCTCAAGGCCGAGGCCCTGCAGCGCGAACTGCGCAGCAGCTTCGAGCGTTGCCGCGATGCCGGTGAGCCGATTGCTCTGCTGCGCCTGCCGCTGACGGGCGAGGGTGGGGTGGAGGCCCGCGCACGGCGCTGGATCGAGGCGCTCGAGGCACTGGAGGCCTCGCCCTCGCACCTGCTCGGCCGGCCCGGCCCGGACGAACTCTGGCTGGTCCTGCCGGGTCTCGATGTGCCGGCGGCACGCGGTTTCGCCGAGGCCCTGCACCGCCAGGTGGCGCCCCCGGTAATGGTGTCCGGCCTGTTGCCGGCCGGCATCCGGCCGGTTGCGGCCGACTGGGTGTTGGGGCTTGCCGCGATCCAGCCCGGCGAGCGGGTGCCCCGGCCGATGATCGAGCGCGCTGGCGAAGCCATCACCCGGGCCCGCGTGCCCGGTGCGGCGGCGGTGCAGGCGGTCGTGCCGGCGCAGCATTGAAAGCACCATGAGCACCGACACCCGCGCCGTGCTGGCGATGGCCGGCGGCGCCAGCCTGATCAGCCTGACCGGCATCCTGGTGCGCTTTGCCGACGTGCCGCCGACCATCGCCGGCATGTACCGCATGCTGTTCGGCGGGCTGATGCTGGGTGCGTTGTTGTTCCTGCTGCGGCGCGCCCGCTCGATCCCGGCGGTGGCCTGGTGGGTCTGCCTGTGGCCGGCCGCGGCCTTCGCTGCCGACCTCTGGCTCTGGCACCGCAGCATCCACGCCATCGGCCCGGGCCTCGCCACCCTGCTCGCCAACACCCAGGTGTTCTTCATGGTGGCCGCCGGGGTGCTGCTGTTCGGCGAGCGGCTGAGCCCGCGTTTTTTCCTCGGCGTGCTGCTGGCTTTCGCCGGCCTCGTGTTGATCCTGGGCGACGGCTGGGCCTCGCTGGCCGCCGAGGCCCGGCTGGGGGTCTGGATGGGCCTCGCCACCGGGGTCGCCTATGCGGCCTACAACCTGGGCCTCAAGCGTGCGCAGACGACGGCCGATCCGCGTGCCGGCGAGGTCATCCTGCTGGTGTCCACCCTGCAATGCGCGGCCCTGCTGGCGCTTGCCGGGCTGGTCGAGGGTGCCTCCTTTGCCATCCCCGATTCGCGCTCCCTGCTCGCCCTGCTGGCGCTCGGCCTGATCGGTCAGTGTCTGGGTTGGGTGCTGATCGGTCGCGCCCTGCCGCGCTTGCGCGTCGCCACCGTCGGCCTCTTGCTGCTGCTGCAACCCTTGCTGGCTTTCCTGCTTGATGTGCTGCTGTTCGATCGGCCGACGGCGCTGCACGAGTGGCTGGGCGTGGGCTTGTCGCTGGCCGGTATTTTTCTTGCCGGGTTGCGGGCGCCCGCGCGGCCGCCACCGGTCGCCCGCTGAGCCAGCCGGCGGTGCTCAGGGCTTGGGCGAGAGCAGGCCCGGGGGCAAATCGGCCAGTACCTTGGCCAGGGCTCCGAGTATCGCCGCCCGTGCCGAACTGCGTCGCCAGAACAGGGCGACCCGGCGACTGGGCGGTGCCGCGAACGGCAGCAGGCGCAGATCGGGCAGCGGCGCCACCGGCGGCCGCACCGCCAGCACCGGCAGCAGGGTGATGCCGACCCCGGCCGCCACCATCTGCCGCAGGGTCTCCAGCGAGGTGGCGCGGAACCCGGCCTTTTCGCCGGCGCCGGCGAGGTGGCAGACCTCGAGGGCTTGCGCCCGCAGGCAGTGGCCGTCCTCCAGCAGCAAGAGGTCGCTGTCGCGCAAGGCATCGAGCCCGAGGGCGCCACGCTGGCGAGCCAGAGGATGCTTCGCGGGCACCGCCAGCACGAAAGGCTCGTCGAACAGCAGCCTGTGCTCCAGCCCCTCGGCATCGACCGGCAGGGCCAGCAGCGCGCCATCGATGCGACCGTCACGCAGGCGCTGCAGCAGCAGCTCGGTCTTTTCTTCGACGAGCAACAGTTCCAGGCGCGGGAAACGCGCCCGCAGCGGGGCCACCACATGCGGCAGCAGGTAGGGGCCGAGGGTGGGGAACAGGCCGAGCCGCAGGGTGCCGGCCTCGGGGTCGAGCGCCTGGCGGGCGATCTCGCGCATCTGCTCGACCTCGGCCAGCACCCGGCGGGCGCGTTGGGCGATCTCGGTGCCGGCATCGGTGAGCATGACCTTGCGCGGTGCCCGCTCGACCAGGGCGATGCCAAGCTCGCCCTCCAGTTTGCGGATCTGCGTCGAGAGGGTGGGCTGGCTGACGTGGCTGGCCTCGGCGGCACGGCCGAAATGCCGGTGGTCGGCGAGGGCGATCAGGTAGCGCAGGTCGCGCAGGTTCATGGGGCGGGTGAGGGGTTGATGATTGATGTCGACTATCGTGGCAATCCAATCAATCAACTTCAAGAATGATCTGACCTCATCCAAAATGCAGTGCTGACCGGGCTTGCGCCCCGCTGCCGTGCCCCCACTTCTGCGACGAGCCGCCCTTCGCTGCGCGGCCCCGAAATCCTTTTCCCCCAAGCCCTGAGGAACCTCCCGATGTCCCTGATCAACACCCGCATCCCCGCGTTCAAGACCACCGCCTTCCACAACGGCAAGTTCGTGCCGGTCACGGAAGAAAGCCTCAAGGGCGAGTGGTCGGTGATCGTCTTCATGCCGGCCGCCTTCACCTTCAACTGCCCGACCGAGGTCGAGGACGCCGCCGAGCACTACGCCGAGTTCCAGAAGCTGGGCGCCGAGGTCTACATCGTCACCACCGACACCCACTTCTCGCACAAGGTGTGGCACGAGACCTCGCCGGCCGTCGGCAAAGCGAAGTTCCCGCTGGTCGGCGATCCGACCCACACCCTGAGCCGCGCCTTCGGCGTCCTCATCGAGGAAGAAGGCCTCGCCCTGCGCGGCACCTTCGTCGTCAACCCGGAGGGCGTCATCAAGACCGCCGAGATCCACGACAACGCCATTGCCCGTGACATGAAGGAGACGCTGCGCAAGCTCAAGGCTGCGCAGTTCGTTGCCAAGAATCCGGGCCAGGTCTGCCCGGCCAAGTGGAACGAGGGTGCCAAGACGATCGCCCCGTCGCTGGACCTCGTCGGCAAGATCTAAGCCGCACGGCCCCCCGGTCGCCGCGTCCTGCGCGGCGGCCCGGGTGCTTGCCCAAGCCGCGTCGCGCGGTTTCGGCAAGCACCTTGAATCGGAGAACAGCATGCTCGACGACGCCCTGAAAACCCAGCTCGCCGCTTACCTCGAGCGCCTGGTCGCTCCGATCGAGCTGCTCGCATCGCTCGATCAGGGCGATGCTTCTAACGAATTGCGCGCTCTGCTCGAAACCATCGCATCGCTGTCGCCGAAGATCACCTTCCGCGAGCTGACCGATGCCCGCACGCCCTCGTTCGCGATCCAGCGCGCCGACGACGCCTCGGTGGCCGTGCGCTTCGCCGGCATCCCGCTAGGCCACGAGTTCACCTCGCTGGTGTTGGCCCTGCTGCAGGTCAGCGGCTACCCGCCGAAGATCGAGCAGGCCCTGATCGACGCGGTCAAAGGCCTCGAGGGCGAGTTCCGCTTCGAGAGCTATTTCTCGCTGTCCTGCGGCAACTGCCCGGACGTGGTGCAGGCCCTGAACCTCATGGCCGTGCTGAACCCGCGCATCACCCACACCGCGATCGACGGCGCGCTGTTCCAGACGGAAGTCGAATCGCGCGAAGTGATGGCGGTGCCGGCGGTGTTCCTCAACGGCGAGGCCTTCGGCTCGGGCCGGATGGAGCTGGCTCAGATCGTCGCCAAGCTCGACACCGGCGCCGAGGCCCGTCAGGTCGAAACCCTCAAGGCGAAGGCGCCCTTCGATGTGCTGGTGGTCGGCGGTGGCCCGGCGGGCGCGGCGGCGGCCATCTACGCGGCACGCAAGGGCATCCGCACCGGTATCGTCGCCGAACGTTTCGGTGGGCAGGTGCTGGACACCCTGGCGATCGAAAACCTCATCGCCGTGAGCGAAACCGAGGGCCCGAAGCTCGCCGCCGAGCTGGAGCGCAACGTCCGCGCCAACGGTGTTGATCTGATCAACCTGCAGCGCGCCGAGCGGCTGCTGCCGGCCGCTGCCGATGGCCTGATCGAAGTGCAGCTCGCCAATGGCGCATCGCTCAAGTCGAAGACGGTCATCCTCGCCACCGGTGCGCGCTGGCGCAGCATGAACGTGCCGGGCGAAGACCTCTACCGCAACAAGGGTGTGGCCTTCTGCCCGCACTGCGACGGTCCGCTGTTCAAGGGCAAGCGGGTCGCGGTGATCGGTGGTGGCAACTCTGGTGTCGAGGCGGCCATCGATCTGGCCGGCATCGTTTCGCGGGTCACGCTGATCGAGTTCGATGCCAGACTGCGGGCTGACGAGGTGCTGCAGCGCAAACTGCGCTCGCTGCCGAACGTCGTGGTGATCACGAATGCCCAGACCACCGAGGTGAGCGGCGATGGCCAGCGCGTCAATGGCCTCGTCTACACCGATCGCGGCACGGGCGCTTCGACGCGCATCGAACTGGAGGGCGTGTTCGTGCAGATCGGCCTGCTGCCCAACACCGAGTGGTTGAAAGGCAGTCTGGCGCTCACCCCGCGCGGCGAGATCGTCATCGATGCTCACGGCCACACCTCCTTGCCCGGTGTGTTCGCCGCTGGCGACGCCACGACCGAGCCTTTCAAGCAGATCATCGTCGCCATGGGCGGCGGCTCGACGGCGGCACTCTCGGCCTTCGACCACCTGATCCGCGCCGCACCCACGCCCGTGGCCGAATCCGCCCTCGCCTGAACCGGCGACGGCCCATGCCAGCACCGATGCGCCTCGCCGATCTGCTGCGCGATGCCGCCACCCAGCTCGGCGAGGAAGGCCGGGCGGAGGCCAGCCTTCTGCTCGGTTGGGTGCTCGACCGATCGAGCGCCTGGCTGTGGGCGCACGGTGACGAAAGCGCCGACGCGGCCACCATCGACCGTTTCCGGGCGCTTGTGGCGCAACGGCAGGCCGGCGTGCCGATCGCCCACCTCACCGGTCGGCGCGGCTTCTGGCGTTTCGACCTGGCGGTGTCGGCCGCCACCCTGATCCCCCGCCCCGACACCGAGCGGCTGGTCGAGCTGGCGCTGGAACGCCTGCCGAGCACGCGGCCCCTGCATCTGCTCGATCTCGGCACCGGCAGCGGTGCGATCGCGCTGGCCCTGGCCTTCGAGCGCCCGCTGGCCCACGTCGTGGCCGTCGAGCAAAGCCCTGCTGCGGCCGCGGTGGCTCGGCGCAATGCGGCCGAACTGGAGCTGACCGGACGCGTCGAGGTGCTCGAGGGCGACTGGTTCGCGCCGGTGGCCGGTGCCCGTTTCGACCTGATCGCCAGCAATCCGCCCTACATCGAGGCAGCCGATCCGCACCTCGATCGTGGTGATCTGCGTTTCGAGCCGCGCAGCGCACTGGTGGCCGGCCCGGACGGTCTGGAGGATCTGCGCGCCATCCTTGACCAGGCCGTGGCCCACCTCGTCCCCGGCGGCTGGCTGCTGCTCGAGCACGGCTGGAGGCAAGGCGAGGCGCTGCGCATGCTGTTTGCCAAGGCCGGTTTGGAGGGCATCGCCACCGCCCGCGACCTCGAAGGCCGCGAGCGGGTCACGTTGGGGCAGCGCGCTTAACCGGCGGCTTTCAGTTCGGGATTGAGCAGCGCCGGCCAGCGTTCCAGCACGGCGGTGCGGATCGAGGCGGCATCAAGACCGGCTTCGGCAAGCAGCTCTTCGCGGCTGGCGTGGTCCTGGAAGCGGTCGGGCAGGCCGAGCTGCAGGGTCGGTTTCAGCACACCCTCGGCGGCGAACAGTTCGAGCACGGCCGAGCCGGCCCCGCCCATCACCACATTGTCTTCGAGGGTGACGAAGCCCTCGTGGCTGGCGGCGAGGTCCAGCAGCAGCTCGCGGTCGAGCGGCTTGACGAAGCGCAGGTTGACGACCGTGAGGCCCAGTTCGGCACCGACCTGCTCGGCCACCGGCACCAGCGCGCCAACCGCGAGCAGAGCCACGCGACTACCACGCCGGCGAAGCTCGGCCTTGCCGATCGGCAGCGTGTCGAGTGTGGTCGGGATGGCGACGCCGGGACCGCTGCCGCGCGGGTAGCGTACCGCCGCCGGGCCCTTGTGCCGCAGGCCGGTGGTCAGCATGGCGCGGCATTCGGCCTCGTCGGCCGGTGCCATCAGCAGCAGGTTCGGCACGCAGCGCAGGAAGCTCAGATCGAGATTCCCGGCGTGCGTGGCGCCGTCGGGGCCAACCACACCGCCGCGGTCGATGGCGAACAGCACGTCGAGGTTCTGGGTGGCGACGTCGTGCACGAGCTGGTCGTAGCCGCGCTGCAGAAAAGTGGAGTAGATCGCCACCACCGGCTTGGCACCCTCGCAGGCCATGCCGGCCGCCAAGGTGACCGCGTGCTGTTCGGCGATGGCGACGTCGAAATAGCGATCCGGGAATTCCTTGCTGAAGCGCACCAGGCCCGAGCCCTCACGCATCGCCGGGGTGATGCCCATCAGCTTCGGTTCGGCGGCGGCGGCGTCGCAGAGCCAGTCGGAAAAAACATCGGTGTAGGTTGGCTTCCTAGTGCCGCCCTTGCTGACGATGCCGAGGTCCGGGTCGAAGGGCGAGACGGCGTGGTAGCCGATCTGGTCACCCTCGGCCGGCTCGTAGCCCTTGCCCTTTGTCGTGATGACGTGCAGCAGCTGCGGGCCCTTGCGGATCTTCAGCAGCTTCATGGCCTGCAGCATCGCCGGCAGGTCATGGCCGTCGATCGGGCCGGTGTAGTGGAAGCCCATCTCCTCGAACAGGGTGGAGGGCACGAACATGCCCTTGGCATGCTCCTCCCAGCGCTTGATGAAGCGCGCCGCCGGGCTGGTGCGCTTGTCGCCGAGGATCTTCTTGCCGCCCTCGCGCATGGCGTTGAGCGTCTCCGAGGCCATCAGCTTGCCCAGCATCCGGGTCAGTCCGCCGACGTTCTCGGAGATCGACATGCGGTTGTCGTTGAGCACCACCAGCACGTCGGGCTCCGGGTCCATGCCACCGGCGTGGTTCAGCGCCTCGTAGGCCATGCCGGCGGTCATTGCGCCGTCGCCGATCACCGCCACCACCCGCCGCGCATCGCCCCGGCGTTGCAGGGCGGTGGCCATGCCCAGCGCGGCCGAGATGCTCGTGGAACTGTGGCCGACGCCGAAGCTGTCGTACTCGCTCTCGCTGCGCTTCGGGAAGGGGGCGACGCCGCCCTTCTTCTTGACGGTGGTGATGCGCGCACCACGGCCGGTGAGGATCTTGTGCGGATAGGTCTGGTGGCCGACGTCCCAGACCAGCCGATCGTTCGGCGTGTCGTACAGCCAGTGCAGGGCGACGGTGAGTTCGATGACACCCAGGCCGGCACCGAAATGGCCGCCGCTGACGCCGACCGATTCGATCAGGTAAGCGCGCAGTTCATCGGCGATGGCGGGCAGCTCGCTCTCGGGGAACTGGCGCAGGTCGGCGGGCAGGGTGATGCGGGAAAGGCGCGGGTAGCGCTGGGCGTCCATCGGAGGATCGGCACGAAACAGAAGGCGATTGTCCGCCCCTGTGGGCGGGGCGGCAAGCCAAGTGCAGGCCCCGATTCAGGACCGGGCGCGGCGTTTGGGTAGATGGGCCGTGAGGAAGGCCATCTGGTCGGCCAGGATGTGGCGGTTGGAAAGGATCAGGTGTTCGACCCAGCTCGGCCGGAACGGCACCGCCAGCAGCGGCATACCGGCCTGCTGCGGCGTGCGGCCGCCTTTTTTCGAGTTGCAGTGCAGGCAGGCGGCGACCACGTTCTCCCAGACGTCACGACCACCCTTGGAGGTGGGCAGCACATGGTCGCGGGTCAGCGTGCTGCGTCGGCCATCGGCACCGCAATACAGGCAGAGCCACTGGTCGCGGGCGAACAGCGCCGCGTTGGTAAGGGCAGGGGTGGGCTCGGGCATGCGCGGGCCGGCATGGCCGCGGGCGGCGATGATCGGCGCCAGTTCGATGACGCTGCGCCGGCCGGTCCAGCGGTTCATCCCGCCGTGGACGGTGAGGCAGGGCTCGCCCAGGGTCCAGGCCACCGCACCACGGGCGTAGAGGCAGGCGGCATCCTGCCAGGTCATCCAGTTGAGGATGCGGCCATGGGCATCGAGGCCAAGCAGGCGCGGGGCCGGACCCTTCGGAAAGCGCTGGGGAGCAGAAACCCGCGCCAGGGAGGGGGTGCCCCTGGCCTGCGCGTTTGCCGGATGCGGCGGGGCAGACTCCATCTGCGTTTGAGCATACCCGGCCGGCATGACAGTGCAAGCATGGCCTTCGTGCCGACCTCACGTATTCTTGGCCGCCCAAAGGGAGCAACGCATGGCCAGCCTCTACCCCGAACTCGAAACCTTCGACACCGGCACCCTGCAGGTTGATGCCCGGCATCGCCTGTATTACGAGCAATGCGGCAACCCGACCGGTCAGCCGGTGGTCATCCTGCACGGCGGACCCGGCGCCGGTTGCAGCCCGAAGATGCGGCGTTTCCACGATCCCCGGCACTACCGGATCGTGCTGTTCGACCAGCGCGGCGCTGGCCGTTCAAAGCCGCATGCCGATCTCATCGACAACACCACCGGGCACCTTGTCGCTGACATCGAGAAACTGCGAACGCATCTCGGCATCGAACGCTGGCAGGTGTTCGGTGGCAGCTGGGGTTCGACCCTGGCGCTGGCCTACGCCCAGGCGCACCCCGAGCGCGTCACGGCGCTGGTGCTGCGCGGCATTTTCCTGCTGCGCCGCTGGGAGCTCGAGTGGTTCTACCAGGAGGGCACCTCGCGACTGTTCCCCGAGGCCTGGCAGCCCTACCTCGAGGGCATCCCGGCGGTCGAGCGGGGCGATCTGATCTCGGCCTACCATCGCCGGCTCACCTCGGAGGACCCCGCCGTGCGGCTTGCCGCCGCGCGGCGCTGGAGCGTGTGGGAGGCCGCCACCAGCTTCCTGCGCCAGGACCCCGATTTCATGGCCGGGCACGAGGAAGAGGCCTTCGCGCTGGCTTTCGCCCGCATCGAGTCGCACTACTTCGTCAACGGCGGCTTCTTCGAGTGCGATGGCCAGTTGCTGCGCGACGCCCACCGCATCCGCCACCTCCCCGGCACCCTTGTTCACGGCCGCTACGACGTGGTCTGCCCGGTTCAGAACGCCTGGGACCTGAAGCAGGCCTGGCCAGAGGCGGAACTGGTGATCGCGCCGACCTCGGGGCATTCCGCCTTCGAGCCGGAGATCACGAGCGCGCTCGTCGAAGCGACCGATCGCTACCGGCGCTGAGCCGCCAGCACGCTCAGCGGGCCGGGCTGCCGTCGGGATTGCGCTCGACCAGCCACAGTCCGGCCCAGAGCTTGGGGTCCATCGCGTAGCCCTCAGCCATCTTCTGCGTGAGCCAGCGCGGGGCCTCGTCAAGCGGCACCTCGTGCACGGTGATGTCCTCGCTCGCATCGCCGCCACCGGCGTGCACGCGGGAGAGGCCGGTGGCGCGGCAGAAAGCGATGGTCTCGCTGCTCATGCCGGAGCTGGTCGGGCCTTCCATCAGCACCTCGACGTGAGCGGCCTGCCAGCCGGTTTCCTCCAGCAGCTCGCGGGCGGCGGCTTTCTCCAGCGTGTCCTCGCCCTCGTTGTCGCCGACCAGGCCGGCCGGCATCTCGATGCTGCGCTGCTGCAGCGGCACGCGGAACTGTTCGACGAACAGCAGCTTGGCCTCCGGCGTGACGGCGACGATGATCACCGCCTTGCCCTCGGCATGGGTGCGTTCGGCGTACTCCCAACTGCCGCGGGTGCGGATGCGCAGCCAGCGCCCCTCCCAGGCGGTGGTGGCAGGGCCGGTATGGGCATCGGTGGGGCGACTCATCGGTGGTTCTCGTGGGCGGGTTCGGCGCGGGTGGCGGGAGGGCTGCACTCCAGGAGGCGGCGCCGGGTCAGCGGGCCGATGCGCAGGCGTTCGCAGAGGCGGTCGAGGCCTTCGGCGTCCGGTGCGCGGCGGCGGGCGGAGTCGAAACCCTCCGGCAGTGGAGCATCGCAGGCGATGGTCGCCAGCCGGCGTGACAGCAGCGCGGCCTCCCGGTGCGTCTGCAGGCGGCTGGCGTGCTGGGCGGCACCACGCAGCTTGAGCAGCGGCACTTCGTGCAATTTTTCGAGCAGCGTATCCATCGAGCCGTAGATGCCGAGCAGGGTGGCGGCGGTCTTCGGGCCGATGCCGGGCACACCGGGGATGTTGTCGCTGGCGTCACCGGCTAGACCGAGGTAATCGGCCACCTGGTGGGCCTGCACGCCCATCCGCGCCTTGACGCCCTGCGGGCCCCAGCGTTCACCGCGAGCGTAATCCCACTGTTCGTCGCCGGCATCGAGCAATTGGCCCATGTCCTTGTCGGCCGAGACGATCACCACCGCGTGGCCGGCGCGCCGTGCCCGCACGGCGGCGCTGCCGATCAGATCATCGGCCTCGTAGTGGGCGTCGGCCAGCACCGGCAGGCCCAGCGCCCCGCCCAGGGCCTTGCAATGGGCGAACTGTTGCTTCAGTTCCTCCGGGGCCGGGTCGCGGTGCGCCTTGTAGGCGGGGTAGAGGGCGTTGCGGAAGCAGGCATCGAGCGCCTCGTCGAAGGCCAGCGCCAGCCGCTCGGCACGGGTGCGTTCGAGCAGGTCGCAGAGGAAGCGGGCGAAACCGTGCACGGCATTGAGCGGCCAGCCCTCGGCGTCGTTCACCTCGATGGGCGTGCCGTGCCAGGCGCGGAAGACGTAGAGGCTGGCATCGACGAGGTAGACGCTGTCGTTCGCGCCGGCGGGCCCCGCCCGGCCGGTGGCAGGCGATACGGCGTAAGGCATGCTCACGGCGTCCAGTCCGAGAGCTTGCTTTCCAGCGTCGGGCGAAGGCGTTCGGGCGCCTCGCCCTGCGACGTGCCGATGTGGATGAAGCCCAGCACCTGCTCGTGGGCGGCCAGACCCAGCTGGTCGAGGATGGTGCGGTCGTAGGCTGCCCAGCCGGTCAGCCATTGCGCCCCGAAGCCGAGCGCCTGCGCGCCCTGCAGCAGGGCGAAGCACACCGCGCCGCCCGACACCAGCTGTTCGACCACCGGCACCTTGTGGCCGGCCACCGGCGTGGCCACCACCACCACGATCAGCGGCGCGAAGCTGAAGCGGGCGCGATCTTTCTCGATGGTCGAGGCCGGAGCCAACGGATCGAGCGCGAGCGCGCGAGCGACGAGGCGCTCCCCCAGCACGTGACGCGCTTCGCCGCGAAGGGTCAGGAAACGCCACGGGGTGAGCTTGCCGTGGTCGGGCACGCGAAGGGCGGCGTTGAGCAGGGCATCGAGTTGCCGGTCGTCGGGGCCGGGTTCGGTGAGCAGGCGGCTGGGCACCGAGCGGCGGCGATTGAGAAAGTCGAGGGCATCCATGGGGGCGGAGTTTATCCCCATGACCGTTCTCGACCTCGATAGCGGAAGTCGATGCCGGCGTCTGCGACGTGGGTGCCAGGCTTCCGCTAGGATCGGGCCCTCCCCGTTCCGGAGTTTTTCATGCCCACCGTCCTGGCCTGCCTGCAGGAGCGAGCGCCCGGCGAACGCCGTGTCGCCCTCACCCCGGAGACCGCCCGCAAGTTCGCGGCGCTGGGTGCCTCGGTCTGGATCGAGCCCGGTGCCGGCAAGGCCGCCGCTTTTGCCGATGCCGACTACGCCGGCGTTGAACGGCGTCCGCGCGAGGCCATCCTCGAGGCTGCCGACCTGCTGCTCTGTGTGCAATCGCCCGAGGCCGCCGAGCTGGCACGGATGAAACCCGGTGCCACCCTGGTGGGCCTGCTCGCACCGTACCGGGCGGACGAGCGTGAGGCCGTGCTCGATGCGCGCCGGCTCACCGCCTTCGCGATGGAGCGCCTGCCCCGCACCACCCGCGCGCAGTCGATGGACGTGCTGAGTTCGCAGGCCGGCATGGCCGGCTACAAGGCCGTGCTGCTGGCCGCCCAGCTCTCGCCGCGCTTCTTTCCGATGCTGAGCACCGCTGCCGGCACGATCCGGCCTTCGAAGGTGCTGGTGCTGGGGGCCGGGGTCGCCGGCCTGCAGGCGATCGCCACCGCCCGCCGTCTGGGGGCGCAGGTCGAAGGTTTCGATGTGCGGCCGGAAACCCGCGAACAGATCGAATCGCTGGGCGGCCGTTTCCTTGACCTCGGTGTCTCGGCCGCCGGCCGTGGCGGCTACGCCCGCGAACTGAGCGCCGAGGAGAGGGCCCTGCAGCAGCAGCGCCTGGCCGAGCACCTGCGCGGGGTCGATGCCGTGATCTGCACCGCCGCCGTGCCGGGGCGTCCGGCACCGCGGATCATCGATGCCGCCATGGTGGCCGGCATGCGGCCGGGCAGCGTGGTGGTCGATCTGGCCGCCGAGACCGGCGGCAACTGCGAACTCACCCGACCCGGCGAGACCATCGAGCATGCCGGCGTGGTGCTGGCCGGGCCGCTCAACCTGGCCTCGTCCGGGGCGCTCCATGCCAGCGAGATGTACGCCCGCAACCTGCTTAATTTCGTCGGCCTGTTCCTGAAGGACGGCACTCTCGCCTTCGACTGGAACGACGACCTGCTCACCGGCAGCTGCTGGCGGCGGCCGCAGGGCTGAGGCCCCGGCTCAGGACAGCATGGCGGTTGGCACCATCGCAATGATCGCCCCGGCCGTCGCCAGAGCCATGTCTTTTTGCGCGTCCCAGGGGTCGCCCTGCGCGCCGAGGTAGTCCGAACCGGCGCTGCCGCCAAGCAACTCGGCGGCCCACCATTCGACCACCTCGAAGGCCATGCTGCTCGCCATGATGAGGGCCGGCGAGAGCAGGTAGCTCCAGATACCGACCGGCTGCGCGTAGCGTTCGAGCAGATCGTAGAGCGGGTAGGCGATCAGCAGACCGTAGGCGAAGTGGACCACGCGGTCGTAGTGGTTGCGCCCGCTGGCCGGGCTGCGGTCTTGCCTGATGCAGGCTTTGATCAGGGCCCTGTAGGGCACGCGGGCGTAGGTGTAGTGGCTGCCCACCGTGTGCAGGACCAGAAACACGGCGATCAGCGCATACGAGAGCGCACTGAGCGGCCAGTCGGGGTAGCTCACGGCGAGCACGACAATGGCGGTGACACTGAGGGCGTTTTCGGCCAGCCAGACGGTGCGGTCGTGCGGGCGTAAGGCGAGAACGAACCAGAAGAGGGTGAAGCCGACAAGCAGCCAGTGCGGGTAATCCATGCGGTTCCTCGTCCTGCGTCGCGGTGCATCGTGGAATCGGCCTGCGCCATTATCGGGCAGAACGCCCACAAAGCGCCGACCCGGGGTGCCGGGTCGCGATCCCCTGAAAATCCCCCGACACAACACCCGACTTCGGCAAGCCTTGCCGCCGTGGTTAAGATGGGACATCGGCCGCAAGGGGAAAAGGATGGACGGCTTCATCGCGTTGTACATCGTCATGCTGGCCGCCTTCACGGGGCACGAGATCATTTCGCGGGTTCCGGTGATCCTGCACACGCCGCTGATGTCGGGGTCGAACTTCGTGCATGGCATCGTCGTGGTCGGCGCGATGGTGGCGCTAGCCCACGCCGACACCAGCACCGAGCGCGTCATCGGCTTTCTGGGCGTGCTGCTCGGTGCCGGCAATGCGGTCGGCGGCTACGTGGTCACCGAGCGCATGCTCGAGATGTTCAAGTCGAGCCGGGGGAAGAGCTGATGGAGGCGACCCTCGACCTGCTGGCCAAGGCCAGCTACTTCATCGCCGCCGTCCTTTTCATCGTCGGCCTGAAGCGCATGTCCTCGCCGGTGACGGCGCGGCGCGGCATCCAGTGGGCCGGCGTCGGTATGGTGCTGGCCACCGTGGTCACCTTCGTGGCGCCCGCGACCTGGGGCCCGGCCGGCGTCGACCCGCTCAATCTTGGCCTGATCCTGCTGGCGCTGGCCCTGAGCGCGGCCTTCTGGGTGTGGGGCCGGCGCGTGCCGCTCACCGACATGCCGCAGATGGTCGCCATCTTCAACGGCATGGGCGGCGGTTCGGCGGCGGCGATCGGTGCGGTGGCGCTGGTCTCGGCTTCGGCGCACAGCGGTGCCTGCACGGCCGAGGCCATGGCCGCGCACGCCTGCCTCCATCCAACCAAAGCCAGCCTCGCGGTGCTGGGTGCGCTGATCGGCGCGGTGTCGTTCTCCGGTTCGGTGATCGCCTGGGCCAAGCTCGACGGCCGCATGGACCGGCGTTACGTCTTCCCGGCCCAGCAGGCGGTCAACGCCCTGCTGACGGTCGCCGCTGTGATCAGTGGCGTGCTGCTGGTGGCGCAGGGCACGCCGCTGCTCTGGCTGATCGCGCTGTTCTTCGCGCTGGCCCTGCTGCTCGGCGTCACCATGACCCTGCCGATCGGCGGCGCCGACATGCCGGTGGTGATCTCGCTCTACAACGCGCTCACCGGCCTGGCCGTGGCCTTCAAGGGCTACGTGCTGCAAAACGAGGCGCTGATGATCGCCGGCATGGTGGTGGGTGCGGCCGGCATGCTGCTCACCCAGCTGATGGCCAAGGCGATGAACCGCTCGCTCGGCAACGTGCTGTTCGGCAGTTTCGGCGCCGCCGGCCCGGCGCAGGCGATCAGCGGTTCGCAGAAGCCCATCGAAGCCAGCGACGTCGCCGCGATGATGGCCTACGCCGAGCGCGTGGTGATCGTGCCGGGCTACGGCATGGCCGTGGCGCAGGCCCAGCACAAGGTCTGGGAACTGACGCAGGCCCTGCAGAAGCGCGGTGTGCAGGTGAAGTTCGCGATCCACCCGGTCGCGGGCCGCATGCCCGGCCACATGAACGTGCTGCTTGCCGAGGCCGGCGTGCCCTACGACATCATCACCGACATGGACGACATCAACCCGGAGTTCCCGATCACCGACGTGGCCCTCGTGATCGGCGCCAACGACGTGGTGAACCCGGTGGCCAAGACCGACCCGGCCTCGCCGATCTATGGCATGCCGATCCTCGACGTCTCGCTGGCCCGCAACGTCGTGGTCGTCAAGCGCGGCAAGGGCACCGGTTTCGCCGGCATCGAAAACGCGCTGTTCTACGCCGACAACGCGCGGATGCTCTACGGCGATGCCAGCGGCGCGATTGCCCGGCTGGTGGCCGGTCTGAAGGAGGTCGACGGCGGCGGACACTGAGCGGCCCGACCTCGGCTAAAATAGGGTCATTCCAGTCCTGATTCCGCCGTCGATGTACAGCCGCTCCAGCGAGCCCGTGTCCTTCTCCCGCGACTGCGCCGCCGTGCTGGTGCCGCAGGGCGAGCGCGTCACCCTGCCGGCCGGCAGTGTCGGCTACATCACCCAGGCGCTGGGCGGTTCCTTCACCGTGTTCGTCGAGGGCAACCTGTTCCGACTCGCCGGCAGCGATGCCGACGCCATCGGCAAGACCGCACCGGAGCCGCTCGAACTGGCCGAGGGGGCCGGCGACGAGGCGGTCGAGAAGCTGGTCTGGGCGCAGTTGCGGACCTGCTTCGACCCCGAGATCCCGGTCGACATCGTCGAGCTGGGCCTGGTCTACGCGGTCGATGTGCAGCGCCGCGAGGACGGCGCGCGCCGGGTCGAGGTGCGGATGACCCTCACCGCACCCGCCTGCGGCATGGGCGAGATCCTGGTCGACGATGTGCGCAGCAAGCTGGAGCGCGTGCCGACGGTCGCCGAGGCCGAGGTCGAGCTGGTCTTCGATCCGCCCTGGAACCAGTCGATGATGTCCGAGGCGGCGCGGCTGGAGGCCGGCCTCATGTGAAGCCCGCGTGCAGGATCGGACTCCCCCGGCTTGACACGGCTTTTCCGGGTGCCGCCGCCGGTCTAGGCTAGGGGCCGGACAGGAGAACGCCCATGATCGCCTTCGCCCGGCTTGCCCGATTGCTGCTTCTCACGCAGGCCCTGCTGTTTGCGCACGTCGTGTTGGCCTCGGAGCCGGCATTGCCGGTGACCCCCTCCGAGCCAACGCCGGGGTTCGAGCAGGCGCGGATCGCGGCCTTCGTCGAGGGCGTGGTGCAGGGCTTCCGCCAGCGCGATCGGATCAAGGGCGTGGTCGTCGGCATCGTCCACCACGGCGAGGTGGTGCTGCTCGAAGGCTACGGCCATGCACGGCAGGACCCGCTGCAGGCGGTTGATCCCCATCGCGATCTGTTCCGGATCGCCTCGATCTCCAAGACCTTCACCTACGCCGCCCTGATGCAGCAGGTCGAGCAGGGCCGGCTGCGGCTCGACGACCCGATCAACACGCACCTGCCTGAAGCCCTGCGGATTCCCGACCAGGGCTTTCCTGAGCCGATCCGGGTCCACCACCTGCTGAACCACACCGCCGGCTTCGAGGATCTGGCCCTCGGCCATCTGTTCGTCGATGAGCCCGCCGAGGTTCTTACAGCCGCCGACTACCTTGCCCGCCATCGGCCGCAGCGGGTGCGGCCGCCGGGCGAGCAGGCGGTCTACTCGAACTACGGCATCGCCCTGCTGGGCGCTCTGGTTGCCGGGGTGGCCGGTCGCCCCTTCGAGGAACTGCTCGAGCGCGATCTGTTCCAGCCGCTCGGGATGCACGACACCACCTTCCGCGAGCCGGGTCTCGAGGGGGATCCGCGGCTGATCGACCCCGGCCTCGCCGCGCGGATCGCCACCGGCTTCAGCCGCCAGCGCGCGGCCTATGTCGCCATGCCCCTGGAGCACATCGCCCAGACCGCGGCCAGCGGTGGCGCCTCGGCCACGGCGGCCGACATGACGCGCTGGATGCTGGCCCTGCTCGGCGACGGATCCTTGCAGGGTCAGCGCGTGCTTTCGCCGGAATCCAACGGACGGTTCCGCGAAGTCTCGTTCCGCAACCACGAGGGCGTGAACGGCATCGCGCACGGCTTCATCACCGATCGCATCGGCCCGCACTTCGCCTTCGGCCATGGCGGAGCGACCCTGTATTTCCATTCCAACATGGTGCTGGTGCCCTCGCTGTCGCTCGGCGTGTTCATCTCGACCAACACCAGCACCGGGCGGCGCTTCGCCCGCGAGTTTCCCGCCATGCTGGTGGAGTTCCTCGATGCTTCAGCGCGTCCGCAGCTGCCGGTGGCTCCTGCCGAGACCATCGATCTGCAGGCCTATGCCGGTGAGTACCTCGGAAACCGCCGGTCCTGGCGCAGCGCGGATGCCCTACTGGTGGCGCAGCGCAGCGTGGTCACCGAGGTGGAGGCCGCCGACGGGCATCTGCTGGTCAGCACGCCGAACGAGCTGTTGCGCTTCGTCCCCTTGGGGAACCACCGGTTCCGCGAGGCGGAAGGGCATGGCCTGCTCGCCTTCGTTCCCGGCGAGGATGGCCGCATCGAGCGGCTCATCCTCGGCAGCGGCATCAACACCGCCGACCGGATCGGCTTCTTCGGCCACCCGCAAACACCCTTGCTGCTGCTGCCCCTTGCCAGCCTGCTCGGGCTGGCGATGCTGCTGGCTTTCACGTTGGGCCTTCGACGTTCGCGCCGGCAGCCGGCGGCGATGGCGAGGGCCGATTGGGCGGCGCGTGCCGGCCTGCTGGCCGGTTTCGGCTGGTTGGCCTTCGGGGTGTTGGCGGCTTGCGCCTGGCTGCAACTCGATGCGCAGCGCGAGCAGTGGATGTTCGTCTACCCGACCCCGCTCTGGCAGTGGCTGCTGCTGCTGGCCCCGCTGCCGGTCGCCCTGAGCCTGCTGCAGGCCTTCCTGCTGCCGCTGGCCTGGCGCAGCGCCTGGTCCTGGCCCTTGCGGCTGCTGTATCCGCTGGCGCTGGTCGGTTTCGCCCTCGCCATCTGGCAGATGGCGCGCTGGAACCTGCTTGGCGGCCCGGTGTGAGGGGCGGACGGTTCAGATCCAGCGTGCGCGGCGCAGCACCCGGAACAGCAGGCCGGCGATCAGCGCGACCACGCCCATCAGGATGAAATAGCTGTAGGTGCCGCCGAGTTCCGGCATGTGCTCGAAGTTCATGCCGTACCAGCTGGCGATCAGGGTCGGCACCGCCAGCAGGGCGGCCCAACCGGCCAGCCGCTTGACCACCTCGCCCTGCTGCGCGGTGGCCAGCGCGAGGTTGACCGAAAGTGCCGCGCCCAGCATTTCGCGCATGGTGTCGATGGCCTCGTTGACCCGCACGACGTGATCGAAAACGTCGCGCAGGTAGGGGAGCATGGCTTCGTCGATCAGCGGCGTGGGGCTGCGCGTCAGGTGTTGCAGCATGTCGCCGAGCGGCGAGATGGAGAGCCGCAGGCGGGTCAGGTCGCGTTTGAGCTCGTAGAGCCGGCGCACGTTGTCGCGCTTGAAATCGCCATCGAACAGGTCTTTCTCCAGCGCCTCGAGGGCGGCGCGGTGCTGCTCGATGATCGGGAAGTAGTTGTCGACCGCGTAATCGAGCACCGCGTACAGACCGAAGGCCGGGCCGCCGAGGCGCAGCAGTTCGGGGTGCTGCTCGGAGCGTTCGCGGGCGCTGGCGTAGGGCAGCGAGGCGCCATGGCGCACCGTCAGCAGGTAGCGTGGGCCGAGGAAGATGTGGGTCTCGCCTAGGGCGATCCGGCAGTCGTGCGACTGGGCGGTGTGCAGCACCAGGAACAGCACCTCGCCGTAGGTCTCCATCTTGGGGCGCTGGTGCGCCTTCAGGGCGTCCTCGACCGCCAGCGGGTGCAGGCCGAACTCCTCCTGCACGCCGTGCAGCAGTTCGGCATCGGGCTCGTGCAAGGCCACCCAGACGAAACCGTCATCGGGCCGTTCCAGCACGTCACTGATGGCCGTCAGCGGCAGGTCGGCCACCTTGCGGCCGTCGCGGTAATGCACGCAGGCCCGCACCATGGCGGCGCGGTCGGCGGGCAGGGCGGGGATCGGCAGACTCATGCGCGGATCATCGATCCGCAGGCCTGGCTCCGGCAAGCAAACGGAAATGCCGGGCCAGGGCCCAGTGCACGGGCAGCAGCAGGAACACCCATTCGACGTTCTCCTGCCGCATGAACGGCATCAGCTTGAGGAAGGCACCGAAGGCCGCCAGCACCAGCACCAGCATCAGCACGGTCTCGAACACCCTTCCTGGTGGCCGACCGCGCAGGGCGCGCACGGCACCGGGCAGCAGGACCAGGGCCAGCGGCGAGAGCAGGAACAGGTTCTCGTTGGCCCAGGCGAAATGGTGGCCGGTGCCCAACCAGAGGAAGGCCATCAGCAGGCCGGCGGTGCCGGCAAACAGCCAGAACAGGCCGGCCACCCCGGCCAGCACCCGGGGCGCACGCCGCCCCAGCACGATCAGGCCCACCGCCAGCGCGAAGCCGAGCAGCATGGCCTCGATGCGCAGCAGCGGGTACTCACGCGGTGGCGGGGCCAGCCGGTGCGGCAGCAGGGTTTCCTCGGCCACCACCAGCGGACGGCCGTCGGCGCGGCGGACACCATTGAGGGCATCGGCGAAGCGCATCGGAATGAAACTTTCGTCCCAGCGCGACAGCGGCCGGTCGGCTTCGGCGGCAAGACCCAGATGGAAGCCGATGGCCATCCACGGTGCCGGCAGCGCCAGCCGCACCGCTTCCATGCGGTGGGTGATGCCCTGCGAGCTGACCATCAACTGCCGACGCAGCAGGCCGCCGGTGGCGGCGTCGAGGGCGTCGCGCACCCGTGTCGAGCAGTTGTCGGTGAAGTACTGGTAGTCGTAAACCGCGTTCTCGGGCCGGGCATTGACCTCGAGCATGGCGATCAGGGCCTGCACCTCGGTGGGATCGAGGTCCAGCCATTGCACGCTGACGCCGCGCCCGCTCGCCCGGTACTGGGCGAGGTCGCGCGACAGCGGCAGGGCAACCAGCCGGTAGCGCATGGTTCCGGCGATGAAGCGCGAAACGAAATCAGGTTCGGTGGGATCGAAGAATCCGAAGTTGTAGCTGGTGGGTTCGCTGCCGTCGCCGCGGTCGACCAGGATGGCGTTGTGGCCGAAGCGTTCGAAGAACACCTCACCCGGCTGCATGGTGATCACGCCGATCCGTGCTGCCGCCTCGCTGCCGGTGCTGGCCAGCAGGGCCGCCAGCAACAGGCAGGCTGCCGCCCAGATGCCGAGCCAGCGGCGCGCCATACGTTCATTCCTGCGCATGCAGGGTCACTCCCAGGGTGCGGAGGCGACGCTGGTCGGCCTCGATGACGGTGAATTCGAAGCGACCGACCCGCAGCAGCTCGCCGGGTTCGGGCAGGTGACCGATGCCGGCCGTGACCAGACCGCCCAGGGTGTCGAACTCGTCGTCCGGCAGCCGGGCATCGAAGCGGGCATTGAAATCGGGGATCGGCATCAGCGCCGGCACCACGTAGCGGCCGTCCTCCTGGGCGGCGATCGCCCCCCCGGCCGGGGTCTCATCGTCGTGCTCGTCGTCGATTTCGCCGACGATCTCCTCCAGCACGTCCTCGATGGTGACGAGGCCGGCCACGCCACCGTGCTCGTCGACGACGATGGCCATGTGCTGGCGTTGGCTGCGGAACTCGCGCAGCAGCATGTCGAGGCGCTTGCTTTCCGGCACCAGCACGGCCGGGCGCAGCAGCTCGCGGACGTCGCCGATGGCGTTGTCGGCGACGATGCCACGCAGCAGGTCCTTGGCGAGCAGGATGCCGAGCACTTCGTCGCGGTCCTCGCCGTGCACCGGAAAGCGCGAATGGCCGCTCTCGACCACGGCCCGCATCAGGTCGAGCAAGGGCGCCTGGCCGGGCAGCGAGACCATCTGGGCGCGCGGTACCATCACGTCGGCCACGGTCATGGACGACACCGCCAGCGCGCCTTCCAGCATGCGCAGGGTGTCGCCCTCGATGATGCGGTTGCTGCGGGCATCACGGAGGATCTCGACCAGATCCTCGCGGGTTTCGGGTTCACCCGAGAAGGCATGCGACAGGCGGTCCAGCCAGGAGCGTTTCTCGGGAAGCGGACTAGGGTCGTCCTCGGACATCGATGCGGCGTGTATGCCCCCGATGGAGGGGCGCGAACATCCAATACTAGCCGATCACCGTGAAATCGCCGTTTCAGGGATGGGGCTCGCGCGCCGTGTAGGGGTCGGGGATGCCCAGCCCGGCGAGGATGCGGCGCTCGCGGGCCTCCATCGCCTGCGCCTCGGCCTCGCCACGCTCGTGGTCCATGCCCAGCAGGTGCAGCACGCCGTGCACGACCAGGTGGGCGTGGTGGTGGACGAGCGGCTTGGCCTGGGCGAGGGCCTCCAGCGCCACCACCGGCGCGCAGATCACCAGATCGCCAAGCAGCGGCGAGCGCACGCCGCGCGGCAGCTCGACCGGGAAACTCAGCACATTGGTGGCGTGGTCGCGGCCGCGGTAGTCGCGGTTCAAGGCGCGGCCCTCCTCGCTGCCGACGAAGCGCACCGACAGCTCGGCGGCACGGCGATGCCCGGCCAGGGCCGCACTGGCCCAGCGCCGCACGCTGGCGGCAGCGGGCAGGCCGCGGCGGGGCAGGGCGTAAGCGACGTGGACGGTGATTCCAGGCATCGGCGCGGCTCAGGGCACGTTCGCCGCGGCATCCCCGTCGCGGCGCTCGTAGGCGCGCACGATCTTCGCCACCAGCGGGTGGCGCACCACGTCCTTGGCCTCGAAGAAGGTGAAGCGGATGCCCTCCACCCCGTGCAGCACCTCGACCGCATCGCGCAGGCCGCTTTTCTGGTGTTTGGGCAGGTCGATCTGCGAAAGGTCGCCGGTCACCACCGCGGTCGTGCCGAAGCCGATCCGGGTCAGGAACATCTTCATCTGTTCGACCGTGGTGTTCTGCGCCTCGTCGAGGATCACGAAGGCGTCGTTCAAGGTGCGGCCGCGCATGTAGGCCAGTGGTGCGACCTCGATGACGTTGCGCTCGATCAGCCGGGCCACTTTCTCCACGCCCAGCATCTCGTAGAGCGCGTCGTAGAGCGGGCGCAGGTAGGGGTCGACCTTCTGCGAGAGATCGCCCGGAAGGAAGCCCAGTTTCTCGCCGGCCTCGACCGCCGGACGCACCAGCAGGATGCGCTGCACGCGCGCATCGTTCAGCGCCTCGACGGCGCTGGCCACCGCGAGGTAGGTCTTGCCGGTGCCGGCCGGACCGATGCCGAAGTTGATGTCGTGGGTGGCGATGGCGTGCAGGTAGGCTGCCTGGTTGGCGCCGCGGCCGCGCACCGTGCCGCGCTTGACCTTGATGGCGACATCCTGCGGCGTGTGACCCAGCTCGCGCTCCGTGGCGGACGCGTCGTCGGCACCGAGGCGAAGATGCACAGCTTCCGGCGTCAGTACCTCGTCGGCGCTGTCGGCCCAGAGCTCACGGAGCAGGCGCTCGGCCAGGCTGGCCGCTTTCTCGGGGCCGCTCACGCGGAACACGCCGCCGCGGTTGGCGATCTGCACGCCGAGCCGCAGCTCGATCTGCCGCAGGTGGGCATCGAGCGGGCCGGCCAGGTTCGCCAGACGCTCGCCATCCTCCGGCGTCAGGGCGAAGTCGCGGTGGGCGAGGGCGCTCATCGAGCCGTTTCGCCAGGGTGACGGCGGTCGCCGCTCACGCCGCCTCCGATTCGCGGGTGAGGATCCGGCCGCGCAGGCTGTTGCTCATCGCCTCGGTGATCTCGACCGCCACGAACTGCCCGATCAAGCGCGCCGGGGCAGCGAAGTTGACGAAGCGCATGTTCTCGGTGCGGCCGGTCACCTCCGCCGCACTCCTTTTCGACACACCTTCCACCAGCACGGTCTGCACGGTGCCGATCATGGCCTGCGAGATCTTTCGCGCGTTGGCCGTCACCGCGTCCTGCAGACGGGCGAGGCGGGCGCTTTTCACTGCGGCGGGCGTGTCGTCCGGCAGGTTCGCCGCCGGTGTGCCGGGGCGTTTGGAATAGACGAAGCTGAAGCTCTGGTCGAAGCCGATGTCCTCGATCAGCTTCAGGGTCTGCTCGAAGTCGCGTTCGGTCTCACCGGGAAAACCGACGATGAAGTCCGAACTGATGCAGATGCCGGGCCGCGCTTCGCGCAAGCGGCGGATCTTGGCCTTGAACTCCAGCACCGTGTGGTTGCGCTTCATCGCCGTGAGCACGCGATCCGAGCCGGACTGCACCGGCAGGTGCAGGAAGGACGCCAGCTTGGGCACATCACGGTAGGCCTCGATGAGCGAATCGGTGAACTCCATCGGGTGCGAGGTGGTGAAGCGGATGCGGCCGATGCCCTCGAACTCGGCGATGGCGCGGATGAGATCCGCGAGATCCGCCACGCCACCGTCCCCGGTCGCGCCGCGGTAGGCGTTGACGTTCTGGCCGAGCAGCGTCACTTCCCGCACGCCTTGGTCGGCGAGCTGGGCCACTTCGACCAGCACGTCCTCGAAGGGGCGGCTCACTTCCTCGCCGCGGGTGTAGGGCACCACGCAGAAAGCGCAGTATTTGCTGCAGCCTTCCATGATCGAGACGAAGGCGGTCGGGCCGTCGGCACGCGGCTCGGGCAGCCGGTCGAACTTCTCGATCTCCGGGAACGAGATGTCCACCTGCGGCCGGCCGGTCTGGCGCTTGGCCTCGATCAGCTGCGGCAGGCGGTGCAGGGTCTGCGGGCCGAACACCACGTCCACATAGGGTGCCCGCTTGATGATGGCTTCGCCTTCCTGCGAGGCCACACAGCCACCCACACCGATCACCAGGTTCGGGTTGTTTTTCTTGAGTTCCTTCCAGCGGCCGAGTTGGGAGAACACCTTCTCCTGGGCCTTCTCGCGGATCGAGCAGGTGTTGACCAGAATGACGTCGGCCTCGGCCTCGTTCTCGGTGAGTTCGAGGCCGTGCTCGGCGGCGAGCACGTCAACCATCCGGGTCGAGTCGTACTCGTTCATCTGGCAGCCGTGGGTCTTGATGAAAAGCTTGCCGGGCATACGGTGCTTACTCCGTTCCGGTGGATGGGCCGGCGATTGTACGCCCGCCTCCGCTGGGGGACACTGCGCGCCATGCCGCCCCGCGCTGCTCTGCCGCCGTTCGCCCTGCGCACCCTTGGGGTGCTGCTCGCGCTGGCCGCGGGCAGCCTCGCAGCAGGGTTGGCCTCGGCCGGAACCTTGTACCGCTGCGTGGGTGCCGATGGGGTTTCGCATTTCGGCAACCAGCGCCTGCCCGACACGAACTGCACGGTGGCGGCCCGTTTCCGTCCCGAGTCGCGACCCGCCATCGTGCCCTCGCCGCGGCCGCCCGTCACACCCGTGGCCGTGCCGCCGGCCGATTCGGCCCGTCGCGTCGAGTTCCGTGCCACCCCCGGTGCGGCCACCGGGTCGCTCCCGGCCGCGCCGCGCGGTGCGCGGGTGAGTCGTGGCGCGGTCTACACCTACGTCATCGACGGTGTCACCCACTACACCAATGTCCGACCGCGTGATCGCGGTGTGCCGGTTCGGGTTCTGTTCACTTATGTCGAGACCTGCTACGCCTGCGCTCCCCTGCCCGGCGTCGATTTCTCCAACGTCCGCCTCAACACCACGGCCTGGGCCGAGGAGATCCGGGCGGCAGCGGCCGAGTTCGGGGTCGACGAGGCCCTGGTCCGCGCCGTGGTCCACGCCGAGTCGGCCTTCAACCCGAACGCCGTCTCGCACAAGGGCGCGCAGGGCCTGATGCAGCTGATCCCGGCCACCGCTGATCGCTTCGGCGTCGAGAACGTCTTCGATCCGGTGCAGAACATCCGCGGTGGCGTCGAGTACCTCGCTTGGCTGCTTGACCGCTTCGATGGCAACGTGACCCTGGCCGCCGCCGGTTACAACGCCGGCGAGGGCAATGTCGATCGTCACGGCGGGGTGCCGCCGTTCGAGGAAACCCGTCGCTACGTCGAACGGGTTGCCATCCTGAAGGCCCGCTACCGCCAGGCCCTGGCCGCCGCCGCGACAGCGACGGCGCCGACCACGGGTGCCGTCGCGGCCCCCTGAAAGACGCGACACCGGCGTTGTCCGAGTCTTCCGCCTTCGGCTACAATCCGGCCTTGCAGCGGCACCGTCGGAAACGGTGCCGTGTCCACAGCTACAGTGAAATTCGGAGTGCCGAATGGCCAACGAAGGGGTCAACAACGGGCGTCGCCGGTTCCTCACCGCGACCACCGCGGTGGTGGGAGGCGTGGGCGTGGCTGCGACCGGCTATGCGTTCCTGAGCAGCTGGAAGCCCAGCGCCCGGGCGCAGAGCGCTGCCGCGCCGGTCGAGGTCGACATCAGTCGCCTTGATCTCCAGCCGAATGCGCGCCTCACCGTGCAATGGCGCGGCAAGCCGGTCTGGATCTTCCGCCGCAACGAAGAGCAACTGGCGGTGCTGCCGGGTCTGGCCGAACGGCTGGCCGACCCGGATTCCGAGAACACCGACCAGACGCCGGCTTTCGCGCGCAATCTGGCGCGCTCGATCAAGCCCGAGATCGGCGTTCTGGTCGGCATCTGCACCCATCTGGGCTGCTCGCCCACGTACGTGCCCGAGTTGCGGCCTCAGGCCTTCGACAGCGAATGGCGGGGCGGGTTCTTCTGCCCCTGCCACAACTCGCGCTTCGACATCGCCGGTCGCGTCTTCGCCGGCGTGCCGGCGCCAGCCAACCTCCCGGTTCCACCACACCATTTCGACCCGGGCAACCCTAATCTGGTGATTATTGGCATTGCGCCGGAGGAGGTCGCCTGATGAACGCCCAAATCGACAAGGCCGTGAACGGGGTGAGTGGCTGGGTCACCGAGCGCACGCCGGGCCTCGCGCCCTTCCTGCGCAAGCACCTGACCGAGTACTACGCGCCGAAGAATTTCAACTTCTGGTACTACTTCGGCTCGCTGGCGATCCTCGTGTTCGCCAACCAGATCATCACCGGCATTTTGCTGACGATGCACTACGTGCCGACCGCGGCCGGTGCCTTCGCCTCGGTCGAATACATCATGCGCGATGTCGAATGGGGCTGGCTGATCCGCTACATGCACAGCACCGGCGCCTCGCTGTTCTTCGTGGTGGTCTACCTGCACATGTTCCGCGCCATGCTCTACGGCTCCTACCAGAAGCCGCGCGAGCTGGTCTGGGTGCTGGGCATGCTGATCTTCCTCGTGCTGATGGCCGAGGCCTTCCTCGGCTACGTGCTGCCCTGGGGCCAGATGTCCTTCTGGGGCGCGGCGGTGATCATCAACCTGTTCTCGGCGCTGCCGGTGATCGGTCCGGAACTGGTCATCTGGATCCGCGGCGACTACCTCGTCTCCGATGCCACCCTCACCCGATTCTTCGCCTTGCACGTGGTGGCCTTGCCGCTGGTGCTGCTGCTGCTGATCGTCCTTCATCTGGGCGCCCTGCACGAAGTTGGCTCGAACAACCCTGATGGCATCGACATCAAGAAGAAGAAGGACGAGAAGGGTCGCCCACTCGACGGCATCCCTTTCCACCCCTACTACACCGTCAAGGACATCTTCGGCGCCGGCGTCTTCCTCGTCATCGCCGCCTTCATCGTGTTCTTCGCGCCGACCTTCGGCAACCTGTTCCTCGAGTTCGACAACTTCAACGAGGCCAACCCGCTGGTCACCCCGCAGCAGATCAAGCCGGTCTGGTACTTCACGCCCTACTACGCGATGTTGCGGGCGATCCCCAGTACGCTGCTCGGCGTCGTGGTGATGGGTGGCGCGGTGATGATCTTCTTCCTGCTGCCTTGGCTCGATCGCAGCAAGGTCCGCTCCTACCGCTACCGCGGCTGGTTCAGCAAGATGATGCTGGCCCTGTTTGTTGTCTCCTTCGTGGTGCTCGGCTGGCTCGGTCTGCAGCCCGGCTCCGAATTGCAGACCCTGGTCGCTCGCATCTGCACCGCCTTCTACTTCCTGTTCTTCTTCACGATGCCGTTGTGGACGGCCCTCGACAACACCAAGCCGGTACCGGAGCGGGTGACCTCGCATGCTTAAGTCGCGTTTTTTCGCCCTTCTTCTGGCCCTCGTCCCGGTCAGCGCCTTGGGTAGCGTCAACCTGCTCGACGCCCCGATCGATGTCCATGACCGTGCTTCGTTGCAGCGCGGTCTCGGTCTCTACATGAACTTCTGTGCGGCCTGCCACAGCCTGCAGTTCATGCGCTACTCGCGTGTGGGCGAAGACCTCGGCCTCACCGTCGAGCAGGTCGAACAACTCATCATCAAGGGCGATGCCAAGATCGGTGAGCCGATGATCACCGGCATGGCCAAGGCCGACGGCACCGCCTGGTTCAGCAAGGCCCCGCCCGACCTCTCCACCACGGTCCGCGGCAAGAAAGGGCAGGAGGACTGGGTCTACACTTTCCTGCGCTCCTTCTACGTCGATGAATCGCGGCCGATGGGTTGGAACAACACCGTATTGGCCGGTGCCAGCATGCCCAACGTGCTCTGGGAGCTGCAGGGCATCCAGCGTGCCACCTTCGAACCGGCGGGTGAGGACGGCTGCGCCATCGCCCGAGTGGGCGACAACTGCATCTCCGGCTTCGTGGTGCAGCCGCACGAGGCCGGCCGCCTGAGCCCGGCCGAGTTCGACCGTGCCATCCTCGACCTCACCGCTTTCCTCACCTACGTGGCCGAGCCGGCACGGCTGCAGCGCGAGACCTTGGGCGTCTGGGTGATCCTGTTCTTGTCTTTCTTCACCCTGCTCGCCTGGCTGCTCAAGCGCGAGTACTGGAAAGACGTCCACTGAAGGCCACTTGCGGTCGACGGTCGGTTTGCGGCACGTTAGGGATTGGTGAGCCGTCGACGCGGGGTCGGCGGCCGCGTCGAAGGGAAGTGCCGATGGCCGTAAGCCCGCGTTTACGCAACACCTTGACCTTGTTCTCCGCACGCGATTGCGTGCTCTGCCACCGGGTCCGCCTGGTGCTGGCGGCCAAAGGTGTCCAATACGATCTGGTGGCGGTCGATCCGACCCAGCCGCCGGAGGATCTGATCGACCTCAACCCCTACCACTCGGTGCCCACCCTGGTGGAGCGCGAGCTGGTGCTGTATTCGGCCTCGGTGGTCACCGAATACCTGGATGAGCGCTACCCGCACCCGCCACTGATGCCGATCGACCCGCTCTCGCGGGCGCGGCTTCGACTGGCCATGCTGCGGCTGGAGCATGAATGGGTGCCGCATGTGCAGGCAGCCCAGCAGGCCAGCACCAAGGCCCAGGCCGAGGCGGCGCGCAAACAGCTCCGCGATCTGGCGCTGGCGGCCCTGCCCCTGTTCAAGGCCAGCAAGTTCTTCCTCAACCCCGAGATGAGCCTGGCCGACTGCGCCATGGCGCCGATCATCTGGCGCTTGCCGGCGCTGGGCGTGGTGCTGCCGAAAGAAGCCAAGCCGATCGAGGACTACGGTCAGCGGATTTTCCGCAACCCCGGTTTCGTCCGCAGCCTCACCGCCGAAGAAAAAAACCTGCGCGAGTTGCCGGTGTGAGCGAAGCCCGTCCGCCGCCGATGAGCTCGAACCGCCCCTACCTGCTTCGGGCGATCTACGAGTGGATCGTCGACAACGGCCTCACCCCCTACCTGATGGTCGATGCCCAGCAGGCCGGTGTGCAGGTGCCGGCGTCGGCCATCAAAGACGGCCGGGTCGTGCTCAATGTCGCGCCGCGCGCGGTGGCCCAGCTCGAACTCGGCAACCGCGAGGTGGCTTTCATGGCGCGTTTCGGCGGGGTCGGGCAGTCGGTCCGGGTGCCGATCGCGGCCGTGCTCGCCATCTACGCCCACGAGACCGGGCAAGGCATGGGCCTCCCCCCGGACGAAGGCGAGGTCGCCCCCCCGCTTGACGACCCGGAGCGGCCCGATGCCTCGCCGGAGCCGCCCAAGCGCGGCGGCCACCTGCGGATCATCAAGTAACCGTACCACTCACCGGCTGCCGGGGAACCCGAACACCGTCGGCACCCGCGGTGGCGGCCCGATGAGTCCGACCGGCTCGCGTCCAACCAGACTGACCCGCCCCAGCTGGCGTTCGTCGCCGGTGCTCGAGAACTCGAAGTCGAAATCCCGCCGCCAGCTCAGCATGCCGCGGCTGTCGCGCGCCAGCCGCTTGCGTACCACCTGCACGTTCTGGTCCAGCCAGAGCACCCCGGCCTCTTCGCAGGCTCGGCGAGCGAGGGCGGTGGCCTGTTCCGCGGCGCGGCGGTCGGCAATGAAATTCCAGACCACGCCGGCGGCGGCGATCAGCAGGGCAAGCGGCAGCAAAGCGTCCATTCTTGTCAAATGGAGGCGCCGGGCGCTGGCGACAAGGCCCCGGCCTCGTTCATATCCACAGAAAGGCCTTTGAGGCTTAAATGCTGTGCGCCTGAAAACTCGCTGCGCTTCAGCCGGGCGGATCGCCCAGCCGCAACGACAGGTCGATCGCCCGCAGGTGTTTGGTGAGCGCACCCACCGACACGCAATCGACGCCGCTCGCGGCGATCTGCGGCAGCCGATCCACCGCGACCCCGCCGGAGACCTCCAGCGGCACCCGCCCGCCGGCGCGCAGCACCGCTTCGCGCAGGCTGTCGGCATCGAAATCATCGAGCAGGATACGGTCGCAGCCGGCCGCCAGCGCCTCGTCGAGTTCAGGCAGCGATTCGACCTCGATGATCAGCGGCAGGGCCGGGAACCGTGCCCGGGCCCGCGCCACCGCGGCGCCGATCGATCCGGCCGCGGCGATGTGGTTTTCCTTCAGCATCACAGCGTCGTACAGGCCGAGCCGGTGGTTGTGGCCGCCGCCGCAACGGACCGCGTATTTCTGCGCGAGGCGCAGGCCGGGCAGGGTCTTGCGGGTGTCGAGCAGGCGCGTGCTGCTGCCGGCGAGCACAGCGGCATGGGCGGCCGTGGTGGTGGCAGTGGCCGAGAGCAGTTGCAGGAAATTGAGCGCGCTGCGTTCGGCCGAGAGCAGGGCGCGGGTGCGCGCCGCGATCGTGCACAGCACGCTGCCGGCGGCGACCTGTTGCCCTTCGGCCACTCGCCAGCTGATCTGTGCGGCCGGATCGAGGGCCTCGAAACAGGCGTCGAACCAAGGCCGCCCGGCGATCACCGCCGCCTCGCGGCAAAGCACCCAGGCCCGCGCCGGCAGGTCATCGAGCAGAGCGGCACTGGCATCGCCACTGCCCAGATCCTCGGCCAGCGCCGTCGCCACGTTGGCCCTGACCACCGCCGCCGGCGGTGGCGCGGGCGGGGCCTTGTCCCGGTCGACCATCAGCGCAGGCCGAGCGCGTCGATCCCGCGGGTGTCCAGGGCCTCGTCGACAAGCAGCACCGGGATGCCGTCCTCGATGCGGTACACCGCTTTGCCGTCGCGGCGGGCCAGGGCATCGTCGAGCGGGCGGTTCTCGATGGCGCCGTCGCCGCGCCGCAGTTCGCCCTGGGCGATGGCGGCGTTGATGCGCTCGCGCTGGGCGGCGTCGAGCCGGTGCAGGGGCTGGTGCGTCGCCGGGCAGACGAGCAGGTCGAGCAGCTTGCGGTCCATGGGGGTTATGCCGGGCAGCGGAAACGCTGCGTAGAATACGCTTTTGCCGGGGAGGCTCCCATGCAGTCTGGCGCGCAGGAAAGCAAGGATGGGGCGCGTGGTGCCGCGCAGGGCGGGATGGTCCGTGTCGGCATCGTGATGGGCTCGAAGAGCGATTGGGAGACGATGCAGCACGCGGCCGAGCGGCTCACCCGCCTCGGCGTGCCGCACGAGGTGCAGGTGGTCTCGGCGCATCGCACGCCCGATCTGCTGTTCCGCTACGCCGAAGAGGCCGGCCCGCGCGGGCTGCGCGCCATCATCGCCGGGGCCGGCGGTGCCGCCCACCTGCCGGGCATGCTGGCCGCCAAAACCGCCGTGCCGGTGCTCGGCGTACCGGTGCAGAGCAAGGCCCTGAACGGCCTCGACTCGCTGCTTTCGATCGTGCAGATGCCGGCCGGCATCCCGGTCGCCACCTTCGCCATCGGTGCGGCCGGTGCGGCGAACGCCGCGCTGTTCGCCGCCGCGCTGCTGGCCCACGACCATGCCGGGATCGCCGCCGCGCTCGAGGCCTTCCGCCGCGAGCAGACCGACGCCGTGCTGGCCCAGCCGGATCCGCGCGCGTGACCACCGTCGGCATCCTCGGCGGCGGCCAGTTGGCGCGGATGATGGCCTTGGCCGGCGCCCCGCTCGGTCTGCGCTTCCTCGTGATGGACACCAGCGATGAAGCCTGTGCCGGCCAGTTCGTGCCGATGGTGGTCGGCGACTGGCGCGACGAGCAGGCGCTCGCCGAGTTCGCCTCGCGCGTCGATGTGGCCACCTTCGATTTCGAGAACGTGCCGGCCGAAAGTGCCGAATGGTTGGCGGCGCGCATCCCGGTGTTCCCGGCGCCGCGCGCGCTGCGGATCGCGCAGGACCGGCTCGCCGAGAAAACCCTGTTCAATGAGCTGGGCATCGGCACGCCGGCCTTCGCCGCCGTCGAGACGCGCGCCGATCTCGAGGCTGCCGTGGCGCGTATCGGCCTGCCCTGCATCCTGAAGACGCGGCGGCTGGGCTACGACGGCAAGGGCCAGTTCCGGCTGAAGACGCCGGCCGACCTCGACGCTGCTTGGGCGGCCCTCGGCGCGCAGGCGGGCAAGGTGGGGCTGATCCTCGAAGCCTTCGTCGCTTTCGAACGCGAGCTCTCGGTGGTGGCGGTGCGCGGTCGCGACGGCGCTTTCCGCGCCTGGCCACTCACCGAAAACTGGCACCGCGACGGCATCCTCTCGGCCTCGATGGCACCGGCCGCTGGCGTTGCCGCGCTCATGGCCCGGGCGCTCGACCATGCCCGTGAGCTGGCCGAGGCCCTCGATTACGTCGGCGTGTTCGCGCTGGAATTGTTCGTGCGCGACGGCCAGCTGCTGGCCAACGAGATGGCCCCGCGCGTGCACAACTCCGGGCATTGGACCCTCGAGGGCGCCGAGACCTCGCAATTCGAGAACCACCTGCGCGCCGTGCTCGGCCTGCCGCTCGGCAGCACCGACGCGGTCGGTGCCAGCGTGATGCTCAATTGGGTCGGCGCGATGCCCGCCGCCACGCCGGTACTCGCCAGCCCGGCCGGCCATTGGCACGACTACGGCAAGAGCCCGCGGCCGGGCCGCAAGGTCGGCCATGCCACCCTGCGCGCCGAGGGCTGTTCCGCGCTCGCCGATGCGCTGCAGGAGGTCGCCGTGGCCCTGCAGCGGCAGGACGAATTCGCCCCGGTGTTGGCGCGGCTGCGCGACAGCGGCTGATCCTCGCCGGCAGGCTCCGCGCCGAGGCGATTCGCCACGGCTCAGCGCGGGAACACCACCACATGGGCGAAATCCGGGCGCAACCTCACCCGCTGCCCGATCGCGAAGCGGCGGTGGCTGGGGGCCAGGGCCGCCAGTTCGGTGCCGTCGTCGAGCTGCAGGCGGTGCATCGATTCGGCCCCGTGGAACACCAGGCCGGTGAGGGTGGCCTCGATCTCGCCCTCGCCCAGCACCAGGTCATCGGGCCGCACCAGCAGCAGGCCCTCGCCACCTTCCGGCAGGCCACCCATGCCGCTGCTGCCCTCGAGCGGGCCGAACGGCGTACCGATGCGGCCCTCGCCCAGACCGTGCACCGGCAGCAGGCGGCCATCGCCGACGAAGCGTGAAACCTCGGCGCTGCTCGGCTGGTGGTAGAGCGCGTAGCCCTCGTCCCACTGGGCCAGCCGGCCGCCCAACATCACGCCCACCGTGTCGGCGAAAGCGAAAGCCTCGTCCTGGTCGTGGGTGACCAGCAGGGCCGCCGTGCCTTCGACTTTCAGCAAGGCCCGCAGTTCGTCGCGCAGCCGGGGGCGCAGGTCGGCATCGAGGCTGGAGAGCGGTTCGTCGAGCAGCAGCAGATCGGGCCGGGGGGCCAGCGAACGGGCCAGCGCCACCCGCTGCTGCTGACCGCCGGAGAGTTCATGCGGCATCCGGCCGGCCAGGCCCTCGAGGCCGGTGCGGGCGAGCAGCTCGGCCACGCGGGCCTCGCGTTCGGCCCGCGGCCAGTGCGCCAGGCCAAAGTCCAAGTTGCCCGCCACATCGCGGTGCGGAAACAGGGCGAGGTCCTGGAACACGAAGCCCAGCCCCCGCCGTTCCGGTGGCAGGCCGGTGGCATCGACACCGCGCAGCAGCACCCGGCCGGCGGCGGCGGGGTGCAGGCCGGCAATGACCCGCAGCAGGGTGGTCTTGCCGGTGCCCGAGGGCCCGAGCAGGGCCGCGATCTCGCCGCGCGCCAGAGTGAAGGACACGTCCTCGAACACCCGCCGGCCCTCGTGGGCGGCAGCCAGCCTGTCCACGGCCAGCAGGCTGGTGGCCGTGGTGGGCGCGGTCGAGGGCGTGGTCTGCATCGCTGCCGGACCGCTTCAGCGCATCTGGCGGGCGACGAAGTCCCAGTTCACCAGATTCCAGAAGGCTTCGACGTACTTGGCCCGCGCATTGCGGTAGTCGACGTAGTAGGCGTGCTCCCAGACATCGCAGGTGAGCAGGGCGGTGTCGCTGCCGGTCAGCGGGGTCGCGGCATTGGACGTGGACACCAGCGCCAGGCTGCCGTCTGGGCGTTGCACGAGCCAAGCCCAGCCCGAGCCGAAGGTGCTCAGCGCGGTCTGGGTGAACTGCTCCTTGAAGGCCGCGAACGAACCGAAGGCCGCATTGATGGCCTCGGCCAGTTTGCCCTTGGGCTCGCCACCGCCGCCCGGTGCCAGGCAGTTCCAGTAGAAGCTGTGGTTCCACACCTGCGCGGCGTTGTTGAACATGCCGCCCTGCGACTTGCGGATGATCGCCTCGAGGTCGAGGGTCTCGAACTCGGTGCCGGCGATCTGCTTGTTGAGGTTGTCGAGGTAGGCCTGATGGTGCTTGCCGTAGTGGAAGTCGATCGTCTCGGCCGAGATGTGCGGCGCGAGGGCATCGCGGGCGTAGGGCAGGGCGGGCAGGGTGATGGCCATGGGGCTCTCCGGTTCGGATGGCAGGGGGTAGAATTGTAGACCGAGCAGCACCGGCCCCCGGTGCCAGTGTCGTGAATGCGTCGGACAAAGCGAACGGGAGCGGGTGTGCGATGGCGGTGATGGAGCGGATCAAGGCCGAACTGGCGAACCGGCCGGTGGTGCTGTTCATGAAGGGTACGCCCGAGCTGCCGATGTGCGGCCACTCGCAGCGTGCCGTCGAGGCCCTGCGCAAAGCCGGCGCCCAGCAATGGCACACGGTCAATGTGATGGCCGACCCCGAGATCCGCGCCAACCTGCCGCGCTTTGCCGACTGGCCGACCTTCCCGCAGCTGTTCGTGCAGGGCGAACTGATCGGTGGTGCCGACATCGTCGACGAGCTGGCCGCAGCCGGCGAGCTGGCCCGGATCGTCGCCGAGGCGCAGTCGGCATGAGCGAGTTCGTGCCTTTTCCTGCCGCCCCGGCGCGGCCTCTGGCCGGCCGGGTGATCGTGCTCACCGGCGCCCACGGCGAGCTCGGGCAGGCCGCCGCACTGGCCTGCGCCCGGGCCGGTGCCCGTCTGGTACTGCTGGGCCGCAAGGTGCCGAAACTCAACCGGGTCTACGACGCGGTCAAGGCCCTGGGCCCGGAGCCCGCCCTGTACCCGATCGATCTGGCCGGTGCCGACCCATCCGACTACGAAACCCTGGCCGACACCGTGGAGCGTGAACTGGGCGGCCTGCACGGCATCCTGCACACCGCCGCCGACTTTGCTGGTCTCACCCCGCTCGAGAACACCCCGCCCGAGCAGTTCGCCCGGCAATGGCAGGTCAACCTGACGGCACGCTGGTTCCTGACGCAGGCCTGTTTGCCGGCCCTGCGCCGCGCCGGGGATTCGGCCGTGGTCTTCGTGGTCGATGCACCGGAGCGGGTGGGTGGGGCCTACTGGGGCGCCTACGGTCTGGCCCAGCAGGCCAACCAGGGCCTGATGCGGATGCTGCACGAGGAAACCGCCGCCTCCAGTGTCCGCGTGGCCGCCCTGCAACCCGGCCCGATGCGTGGCGCACTGCGCGCCCGTGCTTTCGTCGACGAGGCCGCCCTGCGGGTGCCCGCGGCCGCCGCCTATGCCGCCGCCTGCGTCAGCCTGCTTTCGCCCGAGGGGCGGGTCCATCGCGGCACCGTCCATGCGCCCTCGCCGGCGTCCGAGTGAGCCGTCTCTTCTCAGTTTGAGACGATCCACGAAGGTGCTTGCCGAGTCACAGAAGTGTCACTAGGCTGAACTAAGCTGTTAAGACATGGTTAGCTGACCGCCAAGGGGGTGGTCGGCCATCTGGTGTCATCCCTCCCTCAAGCAGGTTCCTACCCATGAATTACCGCAGCAAGGTGCGTTACTCGCAGCTCGCCCTCGGCCTCGCCATTGCCCTCGCTTCGGCGCCGGCGTTTGCCCAGACCACCACGGCCAACATCGGTGGCCGCGTCACAGGCTTGGGCGATGTCGCCGTGGTCGGCGCCCAGGTGACGATCACCCACCTGCCCTCCGGCACCTCGGCCCAGGCCCTGTCGGATTCGGGCGGTCGATTCGCGGCGCGCGGCTTGCGCGTCGGTGGCCCGTACCGGGTCACCATCACCAAGGACGGCAAGACCGAAGTCATCGAGAACGTGTTCCTGCGGCTCGCCGAGACCACCACGGTCAATGCCAGTCTGGTGCCCGCCGAAAGGATGCTTGAAGTGGTCGAAGTGACGGCCGACAACCTCGCCCACTCGCCCTTCTCGGCCACCGCCATCGGTGCCGGCACCACGGTGACCCGCGACCAGCTCGACTCCTTCGCTTCGATCCAGCGCAACCTGCAGGATTACGCCCGCCTCGACCCGCGCCTCGCGCAGACCGACAAGGACCGCGGCGAGATCTCGGTGCTCGGCCAGAACTCGCGCTTCAACAGCATCACCATCGACGGCGTTGGCGTCTCCGACACCTTCGGTCTCGAAGCCAACAACCTGCCGACGGCCAAGCAGCCGATCTCGATCGACGCGATCGAAGAAGTGCAGATCAACATCTCCAATTACGACGTGACCCAGCGTGGCTTCACCGGCGCCAACATCAACGCCGTCACCCGCTCGGGCACCAACGAGTTCCGCGGCAGCGTGTTCCACGTGTTCCGTAACGATTCCATGGCCGGTGACCGTTTCAACCGTGCTGCCGGCACCTTCTTCGCGCCGCCGGAATCGGAAGACACCACCACCGGCTTCACCTTTGGCGGCCCGATCCTGCGTGACCGCCTGTTCTTCTTCATCGCCTACGAGGACTTCACCTCGACCCGCCTCGGCACCGACTTCGTGCCGCTGGGTGGGGACGGCCGTCAGGTTTTCATCACCCCGGCCGAGATCGACGCCACCCGCCAGCTCGCGCAGTCGCGCTGGGGCATCGATGCCGGCACCATCGCCCGGCCGCAGCAGGAGCTGCGCGTCGAGGACACCCTGGTCAAGATCGACTGGAACATCGCCGAGAACCACCGCGCCAACCTGCGTTACACCAAGACCGACGAGAGCATGCCGATCTTCGACGGCTTCGGTGCCACCTCGCTCGCCCTGTCCTCGCACGGCCGCATCCAGAACAAGACCTTCGAGAGCCTGGTTGGCCAGTGGTTTGCTGACTGGACCGACACCTTCTCGACCGAGTTCCGCGCCTCGCGCCGCGAGTACGAGAGCGCGCCGTTGAACGCCTCCAACCTGCCGGCCATCGCTGTGCGCTTCACCGGTGGCACCCCGCCGCCGGGCGTGGCAGGCGGTATCCGCTCGTTGAACTTTGGCACCGAGCGCAGCCGCCACTTCAACCGGCTCGCCACCACCACCGACGATCTGTTCTTCGCCGGCAACCTGTTCCTCGGCGACCACGAGATCAAGGCCGGTGTCGACTGGTCGCGGATCGAGTTCTTCAACGCCTTCCTGCAGGACACCCGCGGCAACTACACCTTCGGCTGCCTGCTCACCGCCACCTGCGCCAACAGCTTCGAGGCCGGCCGTCCCCTGCAGTTCCTGGCCCAGGTGCCGCAGCCGGGTCGCTCGCTCAACGACGGCGTGGCGCAGTGGCAGTTGGAGAACCTCGGCTTCTTCCTGCAGAACACCTGGTTCGTCAACGACAACCTGACCCTGGTGTCCGGCTTCCGCGTCGACCGCACCGGCATGCCCGATTCGCCGCTGTTCAATCCGCTGGCCGCCGCTCCGGCCGTGGCGGCGGTGCCGGGTCCGGGCCGTCCGCGCGCCACCGGAGGCTTTGGTCTCAACAACAGCAACACCCTGGACGGCGAGATCCTCTGGCAGCCGCGCTTCGGCTTCAACTACACCTTCGACAGCGAGCGCCAGACCCAGATTCGCGGTGGTTTTGGCCTGTTCCAGGGCTCGGCGGCCAACGTCTGGCTGTCCAACCCCTACTCCAACACCGGTCGCGCCACCTCGATCATCGGTTGCGGCACCGGTGGTTTGCCGGCCTGCCCGACCACCGGTCCTGGCATCTTCAGCCCCAACCCTGCCGCCCAGCCGACCGCCCTCCCGGGTACGCCGCCGGCAGCCAACGTCGATTTCCTGGGCGAGAACCTCGACCAGCCCTCGGTCTGGCGGGCCAACCTGGCTTTCGAGCATGAGCTGCCGTTCTGGGGCGCCATTTTCTCGGCCGAAGTGATCCTCACCCGGGTGGAAGACGCGATCTGGTTCCAGCACCTGAACATCGGTGCCCCGACCGCCACCGGCTCGGACGGCCGCGCGCTGTTCTGGAGCCCCGGCGGCCAGAACACCAACTGCTGGACCGATGGCGGTGCGCCGATCACCACCGGTGCCTGCGCCGGCCTGAACGCGCCGGTTGCTCGCTGGCAGAACAACGCGGCCTTCAACAACGCCGTGATCGCCCTGCCCACCTCCGAGGGCGGCGGCCAGAACTTCACCCTCGGATTGACCCGTCCGCGTCAGGCCGATGGCTGGTCCTGGTCGCTGGCCTACTCCTTCACCGAGGCCGAGGAAGTCAGCCCACTGACCTCGTCGGTGGCCAATTCCAACTGGCAGGCGGTGGCGGTCTTCAACACCAACGAAGACACCTTGGCCCGCTCGCCCTACCTGGTGCGCGACCGCATCATCGGCACGCTGGCCTACCGGCATTTCTTCTTCGACGGCTTCGCCACCGATTTCGGTCTGTTCTACGAGGGCCGCAAGGGCAAGCCCTACAGCTGGATCTTCGGCAACGACCTGAACGGCGACGGTGTCACCAATGACCTGATGTACATCCCGCGTGCCTTCGGTTCGGGCGAGGTGGTGTTCCGCGGCGGTGCTGCCGAGGAGCAGGCTTTCTGGAACATCGTCAATGCCAACGGCCTGAACCGCTTCGCCGGTGGCGTGGTCGATCGCTACAGCGATTTCTCGCCGTGGACCAACAGCTTCGATCTGCGCATCAGCCAGGAGCTGCCGGGCTTCTTCAAGGAACACCGCTCGGAGCTGGTGCTCGACATCCTCAACGTCGGCAACCTGATCAACAAGGACTGGGGCCGCATCGACGAGATCGGCTTCCAAGCCCAGGGCGCGCAGGCCCGCAGCTTCGTCAACTACCTGGGTCGCGACGCCCAGGGCCGCTACATCTACGGTCTGCAGTCGGGCGGTCTGGAGGACTTCATCACCCGCCAGGCTCGCGGTGAATCGCAGTGGGCGGCGCAGATCACCTTCCGCTACCGCTTCTGATCGCGGCCCAGTGGGTGAGTTGAATCGACGGCCGGGGCAACCCGGCCGTCGCTGTTTTGGCCCAGGCTGTATCGTCGGCATGGCCGCCCGGCAATGCTAGAGTTGTGGGTCCACAACGAAGAACCACCCAGCCCCGCGATGAGCGACACCTACGCCCCCCTGTCCACCGTCAATGCCCGTGTCACCCCGCGCGGTGGTCTCGACATCCTCTCGCGCGCCGAGATCGCCCGCCTCACCGACGCGACCCAGGGCAGCCTGCGCGAGACCCTGCGCCGCTGCGCGCTGGCCGTGCTGACGGTCGGCTCCGATTCCGACGACCCGCGGGCGGCCTCGGCCCGCTACCCGGATTTCGACATCGAGGTCCAGCAGATGGACCGCGGCATCCGGCTGGAATTGAAGAACGCGCCGGCCATCGCCTTCGTCGACGGCGAGCTGATCCGTGGCGTGGCCGACCTGCTGTTTGCGGTGGTGCGCGACATCGCCTACACCGCCATCGATGTGCAGGGCGGGCAGTTCGATTTCGACACCTCGGAAGGCCTCACCTCGGTGGTCTTCGAGATCCTGCGCAACGCCCGGGTGATGCGCCCGCACCAGGACCCGAACCTCGTGGTCTGCTGGGGCGGGCATTCGATCGGTCGCGAGGAATACCTCTACACCAAGCGAGTGGGTTACGAGCTGGGCCTGCGTGGGCTCGACATCTGCACCGGCTGCGGGCCGGGCGCCATGAAAGGGCCGATGAAGGGCGCCACCATCGCCCATGCCAAGCAGCGCCAGCGCAGCCCGCGCTACATCGGCATGACCGAGCCCGGCATCATCGCCGCCGAGTCGCCGAACCCGATCGTCAACCAGCTCGTGATCATGCCGGACATCGAGAAGCGCCTCGAAGGCTTCGTCCGCCTCGGCCACGGCATCATCGTCTTCCCCGGCGGCGTCGGCACCGCCGAGGAGATCCTCTACCTGCTGGGCATCCTGCTGCACCCCGACAACGCCGGCGTGCCCTTCCCGCTGGTGTTCACCGGGCCGGAGGGTTCGGCCGATTACTTCCAGCAGATCGACCGTTTCATCCGCCTCACGCTCGGCGACGAGGCGGCCAGCCGCTACCGCATCATCGTCGAGGACCCGGTGGCCGTGGCCAAGGCGATGAAGGCGGGCATGAAGGCCGTGCGCGAGCACCGCATCGCCCAACGCGATGCGTTCTTCTTCCACTGGACCCTGAAAATCCCCTTCGACTTCCAGCAGCCCTTCGAGCCCGACCACGCCAGCATGGCCGCGCTCGACCTGCGCTTCGGCCGGCCGGTGCACGCGCTCGCCGCCGACCTGCGGCGGGCTTTCTCCGGCATCGTCGCCGGCAACGTCAAGGAATCGGGCATCTGCCGCATCGAACGGCACGGTCCGTTCCAGATCCACGGCGACCGCGCCATCATGGAAAGCCTGGACGAACTGCTGCGGGCCTTCGTCGAGCAGCGCCGGATGAAGATGTCGGGCGACTACAAGCCCTGCTACCGGGTGGTGGCTTGAGGCGGCAGCTGGATGCGGGCGATGTGACGCTGCCCATCCCGCCAAGCATCGAGCCGGGCCTCCGGCCCGAGCAGGTTGCCAAGGCGCAGCCGGTTGCCCGCGATGCCCATCCGGGTGCCTGCAGCGCGGCTGCCGGTTGCCGGCTGGGCGGGCAGTGAGTTGCTCACCTCGACGCGGGTGCCGTGATTGTCGGTGTGGAGTTCGATCCGGATCCAGCCGCCCAAGGGATCGGGTTCGATGCCGTGGTGGATGGCGTTTTCAGCCAGGGCCTGCAGGCACAGTGGTGGCACCTGGAGTCTCGGTACGGGTTCGCTGATCGCCCAGCGCGCTGCGGAACAGGTCCGCCAGACCGAGCAGCACCCGCTCGGCCTCGACCGGCTGGTCGGGCAGCAGGGCGGTGGCGGTGTTCAGGGCATTGAACAGGAAGTGCGGCCGGACCCGGGCTTGCAGGCCATCGAACTCGGCCTGCTGCAGGCGGATGCGGTTCTGCTGCCAGCGCAGGGTGTTTCCGACCAGGGCGATACCGGCTCCGGCCACGGCCAGGCTGATGCCGGCCGAGCGCAGCAGGAAATCGATCAGGCCGGCCCGGTCGGAGGGGTTGCCAAGCAATGCCCAACCGACCGTGGCGCTGGCCAGTGCAATGCCCAGTAGCACCCCGGTCAGCACCAGGGCGAGGCCGCCCAGCCCCAGGGTCTGCAGGCGATGGCGCAACAGGTGCACGGTGCCGAGGCTCAGGGCGATCACCCAGACGATCAGCAGCAGGGCCAGACCGAAGAACTCCAGATCGGCAGGACCGCGACCCGGCACCAGGCTCAGCACGGCGGCCAAGGCGATGCCCACCAGCACAAGGGCCAGCACGGTTTCTTCGGCCAGCAGGGCCTGCAAGGGCGAGGGACGGGCCGGCAGCGGCGGCGAACTCGGCTCGGCCTGCCTTTCATACCCCGGAACGGGCCGTTGATCGGTCATCGATGGACCTCGCAGCCTTCGGGCCGTAATGTCGAGCTTCATTCTGGCCCAAGCTGAAACCGATGTCCTTTCCGCCGCCCCGATCCCCAGGCGTTTTGCAGCGAGGCTTCTCTTTCCTCGAGATCGTCATCGTCGTGGTGATCCTCGGCGTGGTGCTGGCGATCGCCGCGCCGAACTACACGGCCATGGTCAACGGCAACCACCTGGTTGCCACCGGCAACGAGTTGCTCGCCGTGGTCCAGCAGGCTCGCATCGAGGCCGTCCGCCGCAACCAGCGCGTGGTGGTCTGCCCGAGCAGCGACGGTTCGAGCTGCGGCAGCGACTGGAGCCTCGGTTGGCTCAGCTTCCAGGACAACAACCGCGACGACCTGGTATCCGTGGGCGAGGCGGTGATCACCACCGGCGTGCCGAGCACCGGCACCCGCCTGTTGCCCAGTCCGGCGATCGCCACCGAGAACCGCCTGCGCTTCAGCCCTGATGGTTTTGCCCGCGAACCGGTCACTGGCGCCCTGCTGGCCGCCCGGATCGCCGTCTGCCGACCGGTCAGCCGCCCTGAGGAAAACGTCCGTGACCTGGTGCTGGCTTCCGGCAGCCGCGCCAGTCTGGTGCGCCGCTCCGGCGGTGGCACCTGCACCCAGCCTGCCGACACCTGATCCCATGGCCATGCCTCAGCAGCCGACACCGCATCCATCCCGGCAGGCCGGCGCCTCGCTGATCGAGGTCTTGATCGCCGCACTCATCCTTGCCATCGGCATGCTGGGCCTCGGTGCGATGCAGGCGGCTGCCCTGCGCAACAGCCAGAGCGCGCTGGAGCGCAGCCAGGCGGTCATGGAGTCCTACGCCATCCTCGACATGATGCGCGCCAATTCCATCGCCGCCCGCGCCGGGCAATACAACATGCCGCGCACCTGTTCGCCACTGGGCGGTACCGGCCGGGCCGATGTGGAGCGCGATGCCTGGATCGCCAACCTGCAGGCCTCGCTCGGCGAGGCCGCCTGCGCCCGCATCGCCTGTTTGAACGACCGCTGCGAGATCGAAATCGAATGGGACGACAGTCGCGGTACCGGTGGCGAAGCCGTCCAAGTCATCCAGACGGTGTCCCGTCTATGAACCTGCACTACCCCAAGGGCGGTCGCCGCCACGCCGCGGGCTTCACCCTGATCGAACTCCTGATCGGTCTGCTGCTGGGCGTGCTGGTGGCTGCCGCGGCCACGGCGGTTTTCATGATGAACAGCCGCATCCGCGAATCCACCGACAGCCTCGGACGGATGCAGGAAAGCGCCCGGGTCGCCTTCGAACTGGTGGCCCGCGACGTGCGCCAGACCGGGGGGTTCAGCTGCGGCCGCGAGGCCGGGGTTGGCGATTCCGGCTCGCGCAACACGGCAGCCGATTACGCGGTGTCCAATGCCCTGCTCAATGCCAACACCACCTGGTGGTCAACCTGGACCATGGCCCTGCCCACCGCCGAGGCCCGGGGTGGCTTGCGCGCCTTTGCACCGGGACAAGCTTCTGCCGGCACGCCGTTCGGCACGGCCACCGCGAACCGGGTGGCCGGGACTGCCGCCATCGAGGTGCGTTATGCCGGCCACCGGGAGTTTGATGGCCAATTCGTGGCGCCGGCCAATCCAGCGACCCAGCCGGCCCGCATCGACCTCAATGCACCGGCCACGGGGGTGGGCGGGCACGGCTTGGTCACCGGCAGCCTGGTGCTGGTCTGCGCCAATGCCCTGCCTCCGGTGGGCAGTGGCGTGCCGGCGGTCGAGGCCCAGGACCAGATCGATTTTGTGCCTTGGGCGGCCTTGGCCCAGGTGGCGGTGAACGGACCGCAGCTCACTCTGGCCTACACCGGCCTCACGCCCGGCAACCGCAACCGGCTGCTCTGGGAACCGGCGCCGTTCTGGGGAGCGGCGGCGCGTGCCCAGCCCAGGGTACGGGTCGCCCGCTACGTGCCGGTGCGCTGGTACATCGGCGTCAATGCCCGGGGCGGACGCTCGCTGTTCCGCGAGACACTGACGGCCGGCAACAACCCGCAGCCATTGCGCGAGGAGATGATCGAGGGCGTGCGTGATCTGGAGTTGGCCTTTGCTGTGGATGGCGGCACCGATTTCGTCGACGCCGCTGCGGTCACCGATTGGGCCGATGTCACCGCCGTGCGCCTTGGTGTCGTGGTCGACAGCGGACAAGGCGGGGTAGGCACCGAAGGCCGTCGCGTCAGCGAGGACGGCACGGCCTTGGAGCGCCGCTTCACCAGTGTCGTCGCCATCCGGAGCCGACTGCCATGAGCCCATCAACGCAAGCCCCCCGGCAACAACGCGGTGCCGCTCTCGTCATCGTGCTGTTGCTTCTGCTGGTGATGACCCTGCTGGGTTTGGCCAGCCTGCGCGCCACCCTGCTCGAGGAGCGCATGACCGGCGCGCTTTTCGACCGCAGCCTGGCCTTCCAGGCGGCCGAGGCGGCTCTGCGTGAGGGCGAGGCTTTCGTCAACGCTCAGGCCGTCAACATCGTCAGCGACGCCCAGGCACGCAACCTGCTGGGCACCGCTTTCGATTGCACGGCCACCGGTGTGGTGTGTGAGAGCAACCCCTACCTCGCTTTGCCGGCTGGCTCGTCGGTGTCCACCGGCGGTTGTGCTTTCGGCACCGCACTCTGGCGGACGGCTGCACCTCTGGCCGCCGCGGTCGATGCGGCGGGTACGGCACAGTTCTGCATCGAGTTCACCGGGATGAGCAGCATGGCCACCGAACGCCTCTCGGCGGAGCTGGGCGAGGCGGGGGCTGGCGACATGACACTTTTCAACTACCGCGTCTACGCCCGCAGCGCCGACCCCCGTTCCGCCCCCGTGCTTGGGGAAGGCCGCGCCGTGGTCACCTTGCAATCAACCTTCGTCATCAGCCGCATCTGAAGCGGCCCTCTGGAGCTTTCCATGGGCACTCGATTCACCCCCGGCACCCAAGCCGCACCGGCCCGGCAAAGCCCTTTGCTGGTCGGCCTGCTGGCGTTTGGGCTCACCCTGCTGGCCTCGCCTGCATCGGCGGCCGTGGACGTCGCCCAGCGGCCCTTGTTCCTGGGGGCGAACGTGCCGGGCAATCTGGTGCTCACCCCCTCGGTGGAGTTTCCCACGGTCATCAGTGTCGCCAACATCCAGACAACCTACAGCACGGCGGCCAGTTTCAGAGCAACCGGCTATTTCGATCCCGGCAAGTGCTACCGCTACCACTTCAGTTCGATCGAGGCCGAGCGGCACTTCTACCCGACACGGTTCACCGCCAATCGGCTGTGCACAGGCGAGGGGGAGTGGAGCGGTCATTTCCTCAACTGGGCGGCCACCCAGACCATCGATGCCTTTCGTTTGGCCATGACCGGTGGCAAACGCGTGCGCGACACCCCAACCGAGACCTGGCTGCAGAAGGCGCGAGCGGATCGAGTTGCCACGGGTAACTTCCCAAGGCGGACGCTGAGCGGCGAATCCCTGATTGAATCGGTCACTCCGGCTGAAGAGTGGGACACTTTCAATATGCGCATCGATGGCCTCGGTCATCGGATGTGGTTCACGGCGAGCGGTTCCCTGACTTCGGGGTCGGTCGTGCCCTTCGACCCGGCTGTTCATGCCCTTGATGAGGACGATGCCGATTCCGGCCAAGTTTTCGAGGTCAGTGTGCGGGTTGCGGTGTGCGTGCCGGGCTTGCTTGAGCCCAACTGTGTGCGGTACGCACAGGGTTACAAACCCGAGGGCCTTATTCAGGAGCATGCCGGGCGTGGCTCGGTGGGTCCGGCTGCTCGGCCGCGCCTGCGCTTTTCGATCTTCGGCTACACCAACATCTCGGGAATGTCTCGAGACGGCGGTGTGATGCGGGCCAACTCCAAGTTCGTGGGTCCCTTCGCTGTCGACAACACCGGTGCCATGGTGCCCAATCCCGAGGTCGAGTGGGATCCGGTCACCGGCGTGCTGCACCGCAATCCCAATCCGGCAGATGCTGCCGCCACCAACACGGCTCTGGGCCTGACGACGGCCCCTGATCTCATCCAGCACAGCGGTGTCATCAACTACCTCAATCTGTTTGGCGAGGTGGCCACGCGCCGGCAGATGAAATCGCAGGACCCGGTGAGTGAGCTGTTCTATGCCGCCTTGCGTTACGTCAAGAACCAGCCGCCAGTACCTGAATTCTCAAACAATCTGGGTGCTACGCCAGCCGACCGCTTCGATGCTGCCGACGGCTTTCCGGTGCTGACCAACTGGCGGGATCCGATCGCCTTCCATTGCCAGTCGAACGTCTTCCTCGGCATCGGCGATACCAACACTTGGCAGGACAAGAACCTTCCCGGCAACACGAACTCGACCCAGGAGCCGGCCAAGCCGCCCTTGGTGGCTGCCGACACCACGGTCGATGTGGTGCGTTTCATGGGGCTGATCAACGACATGGAGCGGCAGGAGGGTAATGTTCTGCCCGCAGCCGATGTTGCTTCGTTTTCCGGGCGTAACAACTCGGCCTACATCGCCGCACTCGCCTACCACGCCAACACACAGGACCTGCGCCCTGATCTGCCGGGCAAGCAGACGGCGCAAACCTTCTGGGTCGATGTCCTGGAAAACCGGGTGCTCGCCAACCGCCGCAACAACATGTACTGGCTGGCGGCCAAGTACGGCGGCTTCCGACCCTCGCCGGGTTTCGATCCCTTGACCAACACCGCGGCCATCCCGGTCTCGCAATGGAACAGCACGGGTGAAATCCTCTCCACCGGCGATCGCCGTCCGGACAACTTCTTCCCGGCCGGTGACGCGACACGCATGGTGGAAGCCTTGAGTCGCGCTTTCGACAATATCGTCGCTTCGGTGGAAGGTTCCGGCGTTTCCTTCGCCACCAACACCACCAGGCTGGAAGCCAATGCCCGGGTCTTCCAGGCCAGCTTTTTCAGCGGTGCTTGGCGCGGTGAACTGGACGCTTACAGCGTGAACCCCGCCACCGGGGCCCTGTCGAATTCGCCGGTGTGGAGTGCGGGTAACGTGGTGCCGGTCTGGAATGCCCGCGACCTCTGGGTCAACAGCAACGGCTTCCGGCGCTTCGACAGCTTCTCGGCGCTGGCGGCGGCCGACCAGACGGCACTCGGCACGGCGGCCCGCATGGATTACCTGCGTGGCGATCGCAGCAATGAAGCCCCCAATGGTGCGAACTTCCGGGTCCGGCAGTCGATGCTGGGCACTTTTGTCAACTCCCAGCCGATTTTTGTCGGCCGGCCCGACCCTCGCCAGTTCCAGGGGGCCAGTTTTGCTGGCGCGGCCGCGTACAGTGCTTTCGCCACGACCTGGGTGAACCGCAAGCCGATCGTGTACCTGGGTTCCAACGGCGGCTTCCTGCACGGGTTCAATGCCAACACCGGTGTGGAGGAGTTCGCCTTCATGCCCAATGGCGTGTTGCGCAACCAGATCGGCACGCTGGCCGATCCCGGTTACACCCACCGTTACCAGGTCGATGGTGACCCGGTGGTGGCCGAGGTCTTCGATACCGTCAGCAACACCTGGCGCACCATTCTGGTCGGCACCATGGGCCGAGGCGGGCGCAGCGTGTTCGCACTCGATGTGACCAACCCCGACAGTGTGCAGTTCCTCTGGGAGCGCACCGAGGTCCAGATCCCCGAGCTGGGCAATGCCCTCAACCGCCCGGTCATCGGCCAAGTGGCAAGTGGCGATTGGCGGGTGTTCCTTGGCAACGGCATCAACGGTAGCGGTCGGGCCGACCTCATCATGATCGACGTGATGGGAACCAACCCCGGACGGGCCACCGTCGTCACCACTGGCGCGGACACCGCCAATGGCCTGACCGGCGTCGCCGTGGCCGACACCAATGGCGATTTCATCGCCGACGCGGTCTACGGTGGCGACTTCAAGGGCAACCTCTGGCGCTTCACCGGGCTTGCCCATTCGCCGGTCGCTTCCCGCCTGTTCACCGCCCGATCCCCCTCCAACGAGGTACAGCCGATCACGGCCTCACCGCGCGTGGCCAAGAACCCGATCGACAACGCGCTGTGGGTGTTCTTTGGCACCGGCAGTTACCTGAACGAAAACGACCTCGGCGACAGGACCGTGCAGACCTGGTACGGCCTTCGCGATGACGGCGGCACCATCGCCGGTCGCGCCGAGCTCAATCGTGTGCGGATCATCGACGAGGGTGTGGTGGGCGGTCGCTTGGCGCGTGCCATCGAACTGGTGCCGCCTAGTGCCATGGTCGGCCGGCGTGGTTGGTTCATTGATCTGGTCGGCCCTTCCGGCACGCCTGCGGGCGAGCGGATGGTCGAATCCAACCAGTTCCAGGGCCTCACCCTGCTGGGCACCAGCCGGATTCCCAACGCCGATGACGTCTGCGCGCCGGGCGGAACCGGTTTCATCATGGCCATCGATCCCTTCACCGGCGGGCGTCGCCCCGGCAACTTCTTTGATGTGAACCGCGATCTGACGATCAATGCCGGCGATAACCTGAACGGGGTTCCGGTCAGCGGCATCGGCTTTGCCAGTGCGCCCAACAGCCCGACCTTTCTGGGTCGGGTCATGCAGGTCTCGATGGACGATCGTTCGCGTGAGACCTTCCTGACCGACGCTGGCGCCGGTCTGCCGCGCCGGGTGTCCTGGCGCGAGATCGTCAACGAATGAACGTGGAGCAGAGCCCGATGCGAACCCACCGAAGCCGCGGCTTCACCCTGATCGAGCTGATGATTGCGGTGCTGATCGTGGGCATCCTCGCCGCGATCGCCCTGACCTCCTACCAGCGCAATGTGGTGGAAACCCGGCGCAAGGCCGCCACCGCCTGCCTGCTGGAGGCCGCACAGCGGCTGGAGCGATTCCACACCACCCGCATGACCTATGTCGGGGCCGACCTGAGTGGCGTGCAGTGCCGCAACGATCTGGCGGCTTTCTACACGATCGAGATTGAATCGGGCTCGCTGACGCAGCGGGCTTACCGGGTGCGGGCCGTTGCGGTCGGGCAGCAGGCTGCCCGCGACACCGCTTGCGGCACTCTGGTGCTGGATCAACTGGGTCAGCGTTTCGTCGGCGCCACGCCGGGCGGTGGTGCCTGCTGGTAGGCACAAAAAACCCGTGCAGGGCACGGGTTGTTTTGTTGCTTGTGGCGCCCGAACTTGGACTCGAACCAAGGACCCCCTGATTAACAGTCAAGTGCTCTAACCGGCTGAGCTATTCGGGCAGGCCGCGAATGATGCGGATCCCGGTCCGGGCTGTCAAGTTGGTGAAGGCGGGTCGTTGCCGCAACGCGGGTGGGCGGCCACATCGCGGGTGGCCCGCACCCGCCCCGAGACCGACACCACCACCAAGCGGCGGGTGTTGAGCTTCGGGTCGCAGATGCGCAGGGTCAGGTTGGTGCCGGCCATCCGACCGTCGGGATTGAAACCGATGTGCGGGCGGTGCCCGACCGACACGACGTGGTAGGGCCTTACATCCGGGCCCGAGAAGTGGCCGATGATCGGCTCGTCGGCATCGCGAACGCCGTTGGGGCGCTGGTCGATGAAGACGATGGTGCGCCCCGACCAGGCCCCGCTGAACACGCAGGAGCCGCCATCCAGGGTGCGGCAGAGCGTGACCCGTGCCTGCTGGGTGACCGCATGCGTGCGTGCGCCCATCAGCAGGGCATGGACCTGATTGGCGGCGCGGGTGGCGCGGCCGTCCTCGATGAGCGCGGAAAACGTGGGGAAGGCGATGGCACTGATGATCGCCAGGATGCCGACGACGATCATCGACTCGATCAAGCTGAAACCTGGGTTGGGCTTGCGCATGGCCATGCTCCGCTGGGTGGGCCTCCAGCTTCCCCGCCGCAGGCCAGCCCCGCCGTCAGCAAAGCGCGGTGCCGGCGTAGGAAAATCCCGTCATCCGGTGTGGGCGCTTGCACGACCTATACTCGGCTGTTGAACCCGACCCCGCGGCCATGTCCGAACGCTTCGTCCTGAAGTCCGAATACCGCCCCGCCGGCGACCAGCCGGCGGCGATCGAGCGCCTCGTCGCCGGCTTCGAGTCGGGCCTTGCCGCGCAGACCCTGCTCGGTGTCACCGGCTCGGGCAAGACCTACACCATCGCCAACGTGGTCGAGCGCATCCAGAAACCGACCCTGGTGCTGGCGCCGAACAAGACCCTGGCGGCGCAGCTCTACGGCGAGTTCAAGTCCTTCTTTCCGGACAACGCGGTCGAGTACTTCGTCAGCTACTACGACTACTACCAGCCCGAGGCCTACGTGCCCTCGACCGACACCTTCATCGAGAAGGACAGCGCGATCAACGAGCACATCGAGCAGATGCGGCTGTCGGCGACCAAGGCCCTGCTCTCAAGGCGCGATTCGTTGATCGTGGCCTCGGTGTCGGCGATCTATGGTCTTGGCGACCCGAACGAGTACTTCAAGATGGTGCTGCACCTGGTGCGCGGCGACCGCATCGACCAGCGCGAGCTGATCCGCCGCCTCACCGAGATGCAGTACACCCGCAATGACATGGAGCTGCGGCGTGGCACCTACCGCGTGCGTGGCGAGACCATCGACGTGCACCCGGCCGAGGTCGAGGACGAGTGCCTGCGCGTCGAGCTGTTCGACGGCGAGGTCGAGCGTCTGTCGCTGTTCGACCCGCTGACCGGTGCCGTGCAGCGCGACCTGCCGCGCTTCACGCTCTACCCGAAATCGCACTACGTCACCACGCGTCGGACCATCCTCGATGCCATCGAGACGATCAAGCCCGAGTTGCGCGAGCGGCTGGAGTGGTTCTACGCCCAGAACAAGCTGGTCGAGGCGCAGCGCCTGCAGCAGCGCACGCAGTTCGACATCGAGATGATGGCCGAGATCGGCTTCTGCAAAGGCATCGAGAACTACAGCCGGCACCTCACCGGTCACATGCCCGACGAGCCGCCGCCCTGCCTGTTCGACTACCTGCCGGCCGATGCGCTGCTGGTGGTGGATGAGTCGCACGTGACCATTCCGCAGATCGGCGGCATGTACAAGGGCGACCGTTCGCGCAAGGAGACCCTGGTCAACTTCGGTTTCCGCCTGCCCTCGGCGCTCGACAACCGGCCGCTGCGTTTCGAGGAGTGGGAGCGGCGCTCGCCGCGTTCGATCTACGTGTCGGCCACGCCCGGCAGCTACGAGCTGGAGAAATCGCAGGGCGAGGTGGTCGAGCTGGTGGTGCGACCGACCGGTCTGCTCGACCCCGAGGTCGAGGTGCGCCCGGTGGCGACGCAGGTCGACGACGTGCTCTCGGAGATCCGTGAGCGGGTCTCCTGGGGCGACCGCGTGCTGATCACCACGCTGACCAAGAAGATGGCCGAGAACCTCACCGATTACCTCGGTGAACACGGCATCAAGGTGCGCTACCTGCACTCCGACATCGAGACGGTGGAGCGGGTCGAGATCCTTCGCGACCTACGACTCGGTGCCTTCGATGTGCTGGTGGGGATCAACCTGCTGCGCGAGGGCCTCGACATGCCCGAGGTCTCGCTGGTGGCCATCCTCGATGCCGACAAGGAGGGCTTTTTGCGCGCCACGCGCAGCCTGATCCAGACCATCGGCCGCGCCGCCCGCAACCTGCGCGGCAAGGCCATCCTCTACGCCGACAGGATCACGCCCTCGATGAAGGCGGCGATCGACGAGACCGCGCGCCGCCGCGAGAAGCAGGCGGCCCACAACCTCGAGCACGGCATCGTGCCGACGACCATCAGCAAGGCCATCCGCGACGTGATGGAAGGGGCGCGCGCCGAGGTCGACGCGCCGAAGGCCCGCGGTCGCGGCAAGGGCAGGGCGCTCGCGCCTGCCGGGGCCCTGGCCGAGGAGCCGGCCGGCTACGCCGACCCGGATGCCTTGGCCAAGCGCATCGCCGAGCTCGAATCGCGGATGTTCCAGCATGCCCGCGACCTGGAGTTCGAGCAGGCGGCCGAGATGCGCGACCGCATCCACGCGCTCAAGGCCCGCATGATCGCGGTCTGAGCGGCTCCGGCGCGCCTTGCCCCTGCCTTCAGCCGCGTGGCCGCAGGCTTGCCCAGCCCCGCCGGCCCCGGTATAGTTCTCAACTCGGCCGTTGCTTCACTGGCGCGGCGCGGGCGGTTAGCTCAGTGGTAGAGCACTACCTTGACATGGTAGGGGTCACAGGTTCGAACCCTGTACCGCCCACCAAACATGTCGAAACTCGAGAGGCGTAGTTCGAACGAACACGATCACCATGACGCGCAACGGACCCCACTCCTGATTCTCCGCGTCGTCCTCTCGGTTTGTGGTCGAAAAGGGCGCGTTTGCGCCCTTTTTCTTTTTGCACAGAAGTCCCCACCATGATCGCCATCACGCTCCCCGACGGATCGCAGCGCCAGTACGAGGCCGGCACCACGGTCGCCGAGGTTGCCGCCAGCATCGGCGCGGGCCTCGCCAAGGCCACCCTGGCCGGCAAGGTCGACGGCCGGCTGGTCGATGCCAGCTTCCCGTTGCAGGCCGATGCCGCGCTCGAGATCGTCACCGAGAAGCACGCCGACGCGCTCGACGTGCTCCGTCATTCCACCGCCCACCTGCTGGCGCAGGCCGTGCAGCGCCTGTACCCGGGCGCGCAGGTCACCATCGGCCCGGTGATCGACAAGGGCTTCTACTACGACTTCGCCTTCGAGCGGCCCTTCACCACGGACGATCTGCCGAAGATCGAAGCCGAGATGGCCAAGATCGTCGCCGAGCAGCTGCCGGTGGCGCGCACGGTCAAATCGCGCGACGAAGCCATCGCCTTCTTCCGTGGCCTGGGCGAGCATTTCAAGGCCGAGATCATCGAATCGATCCCGGCCGGCGAGGACCTCTCGCTGTACTCGCAGGGCGAGTTCACCGACCTCTGCCGTGGCCCGCACGTGCCCAACACCGGCAAGCTGCGCGCCTTCAAGCTGATGAAGGTGGCCGGCGCCTACTGGCGCGGCGATTCGAACAACCCGATGCTCTCGCGCATCTACGGTACGGCCTGGTTGAACGACAAGGACCTGAAGGCCTACCTCACCCAGCTCGAAGAAGCCGAGAAGCGCGACCACCGCAAGATCGGCAAGGCGCAGAGCCTGTTCCATGTGCAGGAGGAGGGGCCGGGCCTGGTGTTCTGGCACCCGAAGGGCTGGCGCCTGTGGCAGGTGGTCGAGCAGTACATGCGCCGCGTCTACCGCGATTCCGGCTACCAGGAAGTGCGCTGCCCGCAGGTGCTCGATGTCACGCTCTGGAAGAAGTCCGGCCACTGGGACAACTACCAGAACAACATGTTCTTCACCGAATCGGAGAAGCGCACCTATGCGCTGAAGCCGATGAACTGCCCGGGCCACGTGCAGGTCTTCAACCAAGGGCTCCACAGCTACCGCGACCTGCCGATCCGCTACGGCGAATTCGGCGCCTGCCACCGCAACGAGCCCTCGGGCGCGCTGCACGGCATCATGCGGGTGCGCGGCTTCACCCAGGACGACGGCCATGTCTTCTGCACCGAGGAGCAGATCGAGGCCGAGGTCACCGCCTTCCACCAGCAGGCGATGAAGGTCTACGCCGACTTCGGCTTCAGCGAGATCGCCATGAAGATCGCCCTGCGCCCGGAGTCACGGCTCGGCGACGACGCCACCTGGGACAAGGCCGAAAATGCCCTCAGAGCAGCCCTTCGCGCCGCTGGCGTGCAGTGGGAGGAATTGCCCGGCGAAGGCGCCTTCTATGGCCCGAAGATCGAGTACCACATGCGCGATTCGATCGGCCGCGGCTGGCAGGTCGGCACCATGCAGGTCGATTTCATGATGCCGCAGCGGCTCGGCGCCGAGTACGTCGACGAGACGTCCACCAAGCGCCACCCGGTCATGCTGCACCGGGCCATCGTCGGTTCGATGGAGCGTTTCATCGGCATCCTGATCGAAAACCATGCCGGCGCCTTCCCGGTCTGGCTGGCCCCGGTGCAGGCGGTGGTGATGAACATCACCGATGCTCAGGCCGATTACGTCGCCGAAGTGCGGAAAACCCTTATGAATCAAGGCTTCCGGGTCGAATCCGATTTGCGGAACGAGAAGATCGGCTATAAGATCCGCGAGCACACGCTGCAAAAAGTGCCGTACCTCCTGGTCGTGGGTGATCGCGAACGCGAAACCGGCACCATCGCGGTACGCACCCGCGAAGGCCTCGACCTCGGCTCGATGCCGCTCGAGGCGTTCGCCGCCAAGCTTGCCGCCGAGAACGGCCCCGTCGCCTGATCGACGGACCCCCACACCCCCGGAGACTGCCCCATCAGCACTGAAAAACCCAACCGCAAGAACCTCGAAATCCGCGTGCCGCGCGTCCGTGTGATCGGTGCCGAAGGTGAAAACGTCGGCGTCCTCTCGCGCGATGAAGCGCTTCGGATGGCCGAGGATCTGGGCCTCGATCTGGTCGAGATCCAGCCCAACGTCGACCCGCCGGTCTGCCGGATCATGGATTTCGGCAAGTTCCGCTTCGAGATGCAGAAAAAAGCCTCGGCGGCGAAGAAGAAGCAGAAGCAGGTCGAGATCAAGGAACTGAAGTTCCGGCCGACCACCGACGTCGGTGATTACGAGGTCAAGCTGCGCAACATCCGCCGCTTCCTCGAGGACGGCGACCGAGTGAAGATCAACATCCGCTTCCGTGGCCGCGAGATGAGCCACCAGGAACTCGGTATCGCGATGGCCGCCAAGATCGAGAACGACCTCCGCGAGGAAGTGATCGTCGAGTCGCGGCCCCGCCTCGAAGGCCGGCAGATGGTCATGATGCTGGCGCCGAAGAAGAAGATCTGAGGCCCCTGCAGCGGGTGCTTGCGCCCCGGTCGGCGCTGAACGCGGTACGCCCGCCTTGCCACGGCGGGCGTTTTTGCTTCATAATCCGCGATTCCCGCGTTGCGGGAGGTTTTCCGGGGTCGATCGGCGTCCAGCCATCGGCAACGAAAGGCCTGAGGATCCCCCGGAGCCGCGCGTCGAGCGTGGCCCGGACACCGCCGGTCCGGGCAGGAAGGAAAGCACGGTTCACGCCGTCGCCCGGCCAGTCAAAAAACCCCCGAAAGGACCCGTTATGCCCAAGATCAAGACCAACCGGGCGGCCGCCAAGCGCTTCCGCAAGACGGCTTCTGGCAAGTACAAGTGCGGCCACGCCAACCGCAGCCACATCCTCACCAAGAAGGCGACCAAGCGGAAGCGCAACCTGCGGCAGACGAACCATGTTCGTGCCGAGGATGCGGGCCGTCTGGACCGCATGCTGCCCTATCTCTGAGGAGGACTGACCCATGGCACGAGTCAAGCGTGGTGTCACGGCGCGCCGCCGCCACAAGAAAGTTATCGCTCAGGCGAAGGGCTACTACAACGCCCGCCGCAAGGTGTTCCGCGTCGCCAAGCAGGCCGTCACCAAGGCCCTGCAGTACGCCTACATCGGCCGCAAGCGCAAGAAGCGCGATTTCCGTTCGCTGTGGATCGTCCGCATCAATGCGGCGGCCCGCATCAACGGCCTGAGCTACAGCCGCCTGATGAACGGCCTGAAGAAAGCCAACATCACGCTGGACCGCAAGGCCCTGGCGGATCTCGCCATCCACGACGCCGCCGCGTTTACCGCGGTGTCGGAGCAGGCTAAGCGCGCTCTCGCGGCCTAAAGCGGACACTGCATCGGCGACGCCTCGGCGTGGCCTGATGCGGCAAGCGAACGCGAAAGGGAAGGGCGCAAGTCCTTCCCTTTTGTTTTTTCGGGCCGGGATTCGTGATCCGGCCCTCGACAAGAATCGACAGGCCTGCCTCGCATGAGCGACGTGCAAACCCTCACCACCACCGCGCTGGCCGACATCGGCGCCGCCACCACGCTGGAGGCGCTCGAGGCGCTACGCGTCGGCCTGCTCGGCAAGTCGGGCCGCATCACCGCGCAGCTGAAGTCCTTGGGCACCCTGCCGCCGGACGAGCGCAAGGTCGTCGGCGAAGGCATCAACAAGGCGCGTGACGCCATTGGCGAGGCGCTCGCCGCCCGCAAGGCCGTGCTGGAGCAGGCCGTGTTGGATGCGCGTCTCGCCTCCGAGCGCATCGACGTGACGCTGCCGGGCCGCGATGGCGAGATGGGCGTGGTGCACCCGGTGTCGCGCACCATCGAGCGCCTCACCGGCATCCTGCGCGGCCTCGGCTACGACCTCGCCGATGGCCCCGAGATCGAGGACGACTGGCACAACTTCGAAGCCCTGAACTTTCCGCCGCATCACCCGGCGCGAGCCATGCACGACACTTTCTACTTTGGTGACGGCCGCCTGCTGCGCACCCACACCTCGCCGGTGCAGGTGCGCGCGATGAAGGGCGCCACACCGCCGCTGCGCGTGATCGCCGCCGGCAAGGTCTACCGCAGCGACAGCGACCAGACGCACACCCCGATGTTCCACCAGATCGAGGGTTTCGTCGTCGGCGAGAACGTCAGCTTCGCGGAGTTGAAGGGCACGCTGAAGGCGCTGGTGCGCGCCTTCTTCGAGCGTGACTTCGAGATGCGCTTCCGCCCGAGCTACTTCCCGTTCACCGAGCCCTCGGCCGAAGTGGACATCGCCTGGCAGCAGCCGGACGGCAGCACGCGCTGGCTCGAGGTGCTGGGCTGCGGCATGGTGCATCCGAACGTGCTGAAGAGCTGCGGCATCGACCCCGAGCAATACACCGGCTTCGCCTTCGGCCTCGGCGTCGAACGCTTTGCCATGCTGCGCTACGGCGTCAACGACCTGCGCAGCTTCTTCGACAACGACGTCCGCTTCCTGGGGCAGTTCGCATGAAGTTCAACGAAAGCTGGCTGCGCGAGCACGTGGCCGTCGAGGCCGACCGCGACGCGCTGTGCGCGGCCCTCACGGCGATTGGTCTGGAAGTGGAAGGCGTCGAGCCGATCGGCGGCGAGCTGCCGGGCGTCATCGTTGCTGAAATCGTGGAAGCCGTCCGCCATCCGGAAGCCGAGCGCCTGCAGGTGTGCAAGGTCGCCGTCGGCGGCGGCGAGCATGTGCAGATCGTCTGCGGTGCGCCGAATGCGCGCGCGGGCCTGAAGGCGCCGCTGGCGACTGTCGGCACGCTGTTGCCGGGCGACCTCGCCATCCAAGCGGCGAAGCTCCGTGGCGTCGAGAGCTTCGGCATGCTCTGCTCGGCCAAGGAACTGGGTATCGATCCCGACGCGTCTGGCCTGCTCGAACTGCCGGCCGACGCACCCGTGGGCACGGCGCTCAGCGCCTATCTCGGCCTGCCGGACGCGCGCATTGAGATCAAGCTCACGCCGAACCGCGCCGACTGCTTCTCGATCCGCGGCATCGCCTTCGATGTGGCCGCGGCACTCGGCGCACAGGTGCGTGCCTTCGACGCCGCGCCGGTCGCGGCGACCGCGTCGGCCACGCTGCCGGTGGAACTCAATGCGGGCGCCGACGCGCCGCGCTATTGCGGTCGCATCATCGAGGGGTTGAACCCTAACGCCGTCTCGCCGGCCTGGCTCACCGAGAAGCTGAAGCGCTGTGGCCTGCGGCCGATCAGCCCGCTGGTCGACATCAGCAATCTCGTGATGCTTGAACTCGGCCAGCCGATGCACGCCTTCGACGCCGACCGGCTTTCGGGCCCCATCGGCGTGCGCCATGGCCGCGCCGGCGAATCGCTGAAACTGCTCGACGAGCGCGAGGCCGCGGTCGATGCGGGTTTCCTTGTCATCACCGACGCCGACCGGCCGGTGGCGCTGGCGGGCGTCATGGGCGGCTTCGATACCCGCGTCACCGACGCGACGACGCGGGTGTTCCTCGAATCGGCGCATTTCGCGCCTTCGGCGATCATCGGCCGGGCCCGCAAGCTCGGCCTGCACACCGACGCTTCGCACCGTTTCGAGCGCGGCGTCGATCCGGAACTGCCGCGAGTGGCGCTGGAATACGCGACCAAGCTCGTGCTCGATAGCCTTGGCGGCAGCGCCGGCCCCGTGGTCGAAGCGCTGCGCGAGGCCGATCTGCCGCAGCGCGCCCCGGTGTCGTTGCGCCGCGAGCGCCTCGCCCGCGTGCTGGGCCAGCGCATCGACGACGCCGAAGTGGCGCGCATCTTCGTGGCACTCGGGATGCGGGTGGAAACGTTGCACGCGACCGACGCTGACTCGGACGACGCAGCTGCCGGCGCAAACGGCGCCGGCTGGCGCATCACCCCACCGCCGCGCCGCTTCGACATCGCCATCGAAGAGGATCTCATCGAAGAAGTCGCGCGCATCCACGGCTACAACGCCGTGCCCGCGGCCTTGCCGGCCGGCGAGATTCCGCTGGCCGACCACACCGAGACGAAGCAGCCGGAAGCCTTCCTGCGCCGCCAGCTCGCCGCGCGCGGTTTCCACGAGGCGATCAACTTCGCCTTCGTCGATGCCGCCCTGTTGCAGCGCTGGAGCCTCGACGATCACGCCGTCGCGCTGCTCAATCCGCTGGCCTCCGACCTCGGCACGATGCGCACCGGCCTGCTGCCGGGCCTCGTCGAGGCGATCCGGCGCAACCTTGCCCGCCAGCAGACGCGGGTGCGGCTGTTCGAGATCGGTCGCGTCTTCCACGCCCCGGCCACCGCCGGCGCTGCGCCGATCGAAACGCGCCGCATCGCCTTCGCCGCCACGGGCCCCGCCAAGGCCGAACAGTGGGGCGTGGCCGCGCGGCCGGTCGATTTCCACGACCTCAAGGGCGACCTCGAGGCCCTCGCCGGGCCGGCTGCGGCAAGGCTCGTCTTCGAAGCCGCGAGCGGCACGCCCTGGCTGCACCCCGGCCGCAGCGCCACCGTTTCGCTGGACGGTGAGGCCCTCGGCTTCGTCGGCCACCTGCACCCGGCACTGGCCAAGGCGCTCGACCTCGACGGCGAAGTGGTCGTGGCCGAACTCGAGCTCGGCCTGCTCGAAGCCCGCGCCGTCCCGAAAGCCGGCGAGCTCTCGCGTTTCCCCTCGGTGCGCCGCGACTTGGCCGTGCTGGTGGTCGAGGACCTGCCTTGGGCGCGGCTGGAGGCCAGCCTGAAGGCCGCCCTGGGGCCGCTGCTGCGTGAAGTCCGGCTGTTCGATCGTTACGTCGGCAAGGGCCTCGAAACCGGGGTGAAAAGCCTCGCTATGGGCTTGATTCTGCAGGATGTTTCGCGCACCCTGACCGACCGGGACGCTGAAGCGGCGGTCCAGGCCGCGCTGGCGGCCCTGGAGCGTGACTGCGGCGCCCGCCTGCGTTGATCGGGAGGGCGCGTGGCACTGACCAAGGCCGAAATGGCCGAACGACTGTTCGACGAGGTTGGCCTCAACAAGCGTGAGGCCAAGGAGTTCGTCGATGCTTTTTTCGACGCCCTGCGGGGTTCGCTGGAGCAGGGGCGGCAGGTCAAACTCTCCGGATTCGGCAACTTCGACCTGCGCCGCAAGAACCAGCGTCCCGGTCGCAACCCGAAGACCGGCGAGGCCATCCCGATCCTTGCCCGCACCGTGGTCACCTTCCGGCCCGGGCAGAAACTGAAGGAGCGCGTGGACGCCTATGCTGGACCCGGGCAGTAACCGCGAGCTGCCGCCGATCCCGGCGAAACGCTACTTCACCATCGGTGAGGTGGCCGAGCTTTGCGACGTCAAACCGCACGTGCTGCGTTACTGGGAAACCGAGTTCCCGACACTCAAGCCGGTCAAGCGGCGCGGCAACCGGCGCTACTACCAGCGCCAGGACGTGCTGGTGATCCGCCAGATCCGCGGCCTGCTCTACGAGGAGGGTTACACCATCGGCGGTGCGCGCCTGCGCATCGAGACCGAAAAACAGGCCTCGGCCGCCCTCGCCCGCAGTGGTCCGACCGCCAGCGCCGCCGATGCACCGGCCGATGCGCAGCTGCTCGCGTCGATCCGCGAGGAACTGGAGGCGCTGCTGGAATTGCTGCGCCGCTGAGGTGCGACCATGGTCATCCGGCCCGCGCCTCGGTTATACTGCGTGGCCTCGCTGTGGAAGCAGCGAGCCCTTCTTCGGTCGGGGCGTAGCGCAGCCTGGTAGCGCATTTGCCTGGGGGGCAAAGGGTCGTGGGTTCGAATCCCGCCGTCCCGACCAATTCACGACGCAAGTCCCTGATCTCGAACAAGCCGGGCATCGCAGGCGCAATGCTGATCATCGGTGTGGCTGGCCACGAGTTGTCGAACGAGGAGCATGGCTGGCTGCAGCATCCTGCGGTGGCGGGCGTCATCCTGTTCCGGCGCAACTTCGCCTCGCGGCAGCAGGTGACCGAACTGGCAGCCGCCATCCGTGCCGCCGCGCCACGTCCGCAACTGCTCTGCGTCGACCAGGAGGGCGGGCCGGTGCAGCGCTTCATCGAGGGCTTCACCCGCCTGCCGGCGCTCTCGCCGCTCGGCCTGCTGCACGGGCGCGATCCCGGCGCCGCGCTGCGCCTGGCCTTCGAGCACGCCTGGCTGATGGCCAGCGAGATCCGAGCGATCGGGCTCGACCTGAGTTTCGCGCCGGTGGTCGATCTCGGCCGCGGCAACCGTGCCATCGGCGAGCGCGCCTTCCATGCCGACCCGCAGGTGGTCGCGGCCTTCACCCGGGCCTACGTGCAGGGCATGCACGCCGCCGGCATGGCGGCCACGCTCAAGCATTTTCCGGGCCACGGCTCGGTGCTCGAGGACACGCACTTCGATGAAGCCATCGACCCGCGTCCGCTGGATGTGCTGGAGCGCGAGGACCTTGTGCCCTTCGTCGCCGGCATCGAAGCCGGGGCCGAGGCGGTGATGCTGGCCCACGTCCGCTACCCCGCCGTTGCGCCTGAACCGGCCGGTTGTTCGCCGCGCTGGCTGGGGCCGATCCTGCGCGGGCGGTTCGGTTTCTGTGGGGTGGTGATCTCCGACGACATCGGCATGGCGGCCGCCGAGTCGATCGGTGGCGTCAAGCAACGCATCGACACTCACCTCGATGCCGGTTGCGATGCGGTGCTGGTCTGTGCCCCGGCCCTGGTCGCCGACAGCCTCGCCGCCATGGATGTGCGAGCCGCCACGATCACGCCCGGCCGTTTCGATATCCTGCGTGGTCGTGGCCACATCGCCTGGCCGGGCTTGCAGACCGATGCCCGCCGACCCGCCATCCAGCAGGCTCTCGCCGGCCTGGAGTCTTACGCATGAGCACCCCCAGGCTGGCCGACGCCCTGCGCGAGTCGCGCATCGTCCACGACCGTGCCGCCATCCAGCGTGCCATCGTCCGCATCGCCGAAGAACTGCGCAGCGAATACGGCCGCGAACTGGCACCGCCGCTGTTCCTCACGGTGATGAACGGCGGCATGCTGTTCGCCAGCGGTCTGGCCCTGGAATCGGGCATCGATTTCGAGTTCGACTACCTGCACGCCACCCGCTACCGCGGCAAGACCAGCGGCGAAAAGCTGGTCTGGCTGCATCGCCCGCAGATTTCGCTGAAAGGCCGGCGCGTACTGGTGGTGGACGACATTCTCGACGAGGGCAACACCCTGGTCGGAGTCACCCAGTGGTGCCGCGATCAGGGCGCCATCGATGTGCGGGTGGCCGTGCTCTGCCGCAAACGCCACCATCGCTGTGCGCCCGGTGCCCATGCCGAGCATGTGGGTCTTGAGGTGCCGGATTTCTATGTCTACGGCTACGGCATGGACTTCTACGAGCAGGGCCGCAACCTGCCGGCCATCTACGCCTGGACCCCCCAGCCGTGAACGCAGGCATCGACTTCGCCGTGATCGGTGGCACCGGCCTGTACCAGCTCGCCGAACTCGAAGGCGTGCAGAGCCACCGCATCGAAACCCCCTACGGCAGTCCTTCGGCGCCCCTGCGGGTGGGGGGCTTCGGGCCGCACCGCATCGCCTTTCTGGCCCGCCACGGCGAGGGCCACGCGATGCCGCCGCATCGCATCAACTACCGTGCCAACCTGTGGGCGCTGCAATCGATCGGCGCGACCCGCATCGTGGCGGTGAACTCGGTGGGCGGCATCACACCGGACTGGGGCCCGCGTGTCATCGGTCTGCCCGACCAGCTCATCGACTACACCCACGGCCGCACCCTGAGCCTGTGGGATGGCGAAGGCGAGCCTTTGCACGTCGATTTCGGCGAGCCCTACACGCCCGCCTTGCGGCATGCGCTGCTCGAGGCCGCGAAAGCCAGTGGCGTGGCCGTGGTCGACGGCGGCTGCTACGGCGCCACCCAGGGGCCGCGGCTGGAGACCCGGGCCGAGATCGAGCGGCTGCGCCGCGACGGCTGCGATCTGGTCGGCATGACCGGCATGCCGGAGGCCGCGCTCGCCCGCGAACTCGGCCTCGACTACGCCTGCCTTGCGATCGTCGCCAACTGGGCCGCCGGTCGCGCACCGAGCGCTGAAACCATCACGCTCGACGAGGTGCTGGCCAACATGGCCGCCGCCATCACCCCGCTGCCGGGCCTGTTGCGCGCCCTGCGTTTGCCGCCGGCCTGAGATCAGGGCACGGGGACGGCCGGTGCCGCCGCGGCCGCCGGCGCGGCGAACTGCAGGCGTGCGAGTTCGGTGTACAAGCCGCCCTTGGCCAGCAGTTCGGCATGGCTGCCGGCATCGACGATGCGGCCGCCATCCAACACCACGATACGGTCGGCCTTGAGCACGGTGGCGAGGCGGTGGGCGATCACCAGGGTGGTGCGGCCGCGCATCAGCTGCTCCAGCGCCTGCTGGATGAGGTGCTCGCTTTGCGCGTCAAGCGCCGAGGTGGCTTCGTCGAGCAGCAGCAGCGGCGCGTCCTTCAGCAGGGCGCGGGCGATGGCGATGCGCTGCTGTTGACCGCCGGAGAGGCGGGCACCGCGTTCGCCCAGTTCGCTGGCATAACCCTGCGGCAGGGTGCGGATGAACTCGTCGGCCTCGGCCAGTGCTGCGGCGCGCTCCACCTCGGCATCGCTGGCTTCGAGCCGACCGTAGCGGATGTTCTCGGCGGCCGAGGCGGCGAAGATCATCGGATCCTGCGGCACCAGAGCGATGCTGCCGCGCAGCGCCGCCGGGTCGAGCGCACGCAGGTCGATGCCGTCCAGCGTGATGCGCCCCTGCTGCGGGTCGTGGAAACGCAGCAGCAGTTGCAGCACGGTGCTCTTGCCCGCCCCGGATGGGCCGACCAAGGCGACGGTCTCGCCGGGTCGCACATCGAGGTTGAAATCCAGCAGGGCCGGGTCGGTCGGGCGCGAGGGGTAGGCGAAGCGCACGCCCTCGAAGCGGATCGCGCCACGCACCGGCACCGGCAGCGGCAAAGGATCCGCCGGCGCGGCCACCACCGGGCTTTCGGCGAACAGGTCGGCGATCCGCTGCATGCCGCCACCGGCGCGCTGCACCTCGCTCCAGACTTCGGCCAGGGCGCCCACCGAGCCGGCACCGATCAGGGCGTAGAGCATGAACTGGCCGAGCGCGCCAGCACTCATGCGGCCCTCGATCACCGCCTGCGCACCGCTCCAGAGCACCAGCACGATGGCGCCGAAGAACAGCACGATGGCCACCGCGGTGAGCATCGCCTGGATGCGAATGCGGTGCGCCGCGGCCTGTTGGGTTGAACGCAGTGCGGCATCGAAGCGCCGCGATTCGTGCGCCTCGCGGGCGTAGCTCTGGACGGTGTGCATGGCCCCCAGGGTCTCGCCGGCGCGGGCATTGGCCTCGGCCACGCGATCCTGGGTCTGTTCGCTGGCTTTACGCACGAGCCGGCCACCCAGCACGATCGGCAACACCGCGAGCGGAATGCCGATCACCGCGAGGCTGGCCAGCGTCGGGCTGGTCACCACCAGCATCACCAGACTGCCGACCACGATGACCACGCTGCGCAAGGCCACCGACATGCTGGAGCCGACCACGCTGCGCAGCAGTTCGGTGTCGGCCGACAGGCGCGACATCAGCTCGGTCGAGCGTGAGCGGTCGTAGAAGCGCTGGTCGAGTGCCAGCAGGTGGCGGTAGAGCCGGCCACGCAGATCGGCCAGCACGCGTTCGCCCAGGATCGAAACGAAGTAGAAGCGCAGCGCGGTGGCGAAGGCCAGCAGCAGGGCCACACCGAACATCAGCAGGAACCAGCGGTCGATGTCGCCGCCGGCCGAGAAACCCTGGTCGATCATGTGCCTCACCGCCACCGGCAACGACAGTGTCGCGGCGGAGGAAAGCGCCAGAGCGCCGAACCAGGCCGCCAGCAAGCGCCGGTGCGGGGCGAGGAAGGGCAGCAGCCCGCGCAGCGAGTTGAGTCGTTGGCGCGGCGTCACGGTCTCGGCGCCGCGTGGCTCGGTCGCGAGGGTCGGTGCGGGGGTGCTCATGCGGGGATTGTCCCATGCCCGGTGGCCGCCATCGGCATGCCTTGACCGCGGCGTTGCCCGGTCGCTAGCATGCGCACCTTCTCCGTTTCCGAAGAGCCCTGTGGACAGTTGCAGTCGTCGGTCCTCGACCGGCCCCTCACTGGCAAGGTAACCACGGGATTTCTCGTGCCACTGCCCTGCCGAACCGGCGGGTGGTGGCCTCCGGCACTCCAACAAGGTGCCGCGCCGCTTTCCCCATTCCGATCAACCCGCCCCGTCCGGGGTGGACGCTGGGCCGGCGCGTGCGCGTCGCCGGCCCGGGGAGCGCTTGCATGAACAACAAAATCGTCCGTCCACCGACCCCCAAGGCCAGCCTGGAAAACGAGGTGCTGGTCTCGGTCGTGCTGCTGTATTTCGTCATTTCATCGGCCCTGCTGCTGATCCACCACCTGCAACCGGAGGACGCGGTCACCCAGACCTCCTCACCTTCGCCCTCGCACGCCGGATTCCATGTGAGTACCGCAGCCGCGGTCGGGGCGCAGGCCAAGCCGGACGATCCTCGGCCTTGGCTGGCGCAGGCCGGCTACACCGAGGTGCGCGATCTGCAGTGGGACGGCCAAGGTTGGCGGGCCACCGCCTTGAAGAACGGGCAGCGTTGGGCGCTGCAGATCGACCCACGCCCGGTGATCGTCGCCACACCCCTCGCCACCGTCCCCACCCGCTGAAACGGCCCGCCAGGAGCAGCGACCATGATCCGTTCGATCTTCCGCAACAACGAGTCCAAGCTCGAAACCCGGCCGGGCATCGTCGACTTGCCCGAGACCGGCTTCCTCTGGTTGGCGGCCAGCCAGCCCGGCGAGGCCACGATGGCCGAACTGCGCCTGCAATTCCGCGTCGACCCGCAGTTGCAGGGCACCAGCGTCCACGAGGACGAGGAGTACGTCTACCTGTTCGCCGAACTGGTCTCGATGAACGAGCAGCGCGAGCCGGTGGTTCATCGTGTCACCTTCGTCCTCGGCGATCGCCTGCTGGTGACCTTGCACGACACCGCCGATTTCACGCCGCTCAACCGGGCCATGCAGCGGTTGATGCGTCATCCCAAGCAGGCCACCGACGCCCGCTCACTGATGCGGATGATCCTGGCCGGCATCAACGACAGCACCAGCCAGGTCATCGAGCGGATCGCCACCGACCTCGAAGCCAGCGCGGATGCCATCGCCAGCCTTTCCCGCGCCGCCGGCAGTGACGGTCGCGAACTGGGTGTGGCCGACCTCAGCGAGACCCTGCTCAAGCTCAACGACAGCGAGGCGCTGATCTCGAACTGCCTCGAAAGCCAGTTGGCGCTGGCGCGGGTGGCACGCTACCTCAACGGCGAGGTCGATGGCCGGCGCGAGCCGGAACTGCAACTGCTGATCGCCGAGCTGATGCAGGACATCAACGGCGTGAAGGAACACGCGGCCTTCGAGCACGACAAGGTGCGTTACCTGCAGAACTCGGTGGTCGGCCTGCTCAACATCAAGCAGAACCAGATCGTCAAGGTGTTCACGGTGATCACCGCGGTGTTCCTGCCGCCCACCCTGGTGGCGACCTTCTACGGCATGAACTTCGCGGTGATGCCGGAGCTGAGCTGGCAGCACGGGTTCACGGCGGCGATCGCGCTGACCTTCGCCGCGGCCCTGTTGCCGCTGGCCTACATCAAGCGCAAGGGTTGGCTGCGCTGAGCGGCCATTCGCTGCTCCCGGCGCTTCAGATCGCGCCGGCACCAAGAACAGCGAAATACGCCAAGAGCAGCATCAACAGCAGGAGCCCTCGCCAGCGGTTGATCATGCCGTTCCTGCCCGGCAAGACCAGGGCCACGCTGACCAGACCGAAAATCAGGGCCGGGACCGCCTCGTACCAAGCCACCGTGATCGGGTGGATGCTGGCAGCCAGCGGGACGATGAAAAGGCCGTTGAAGATGTTGCTGCCGAGCAGGGCGCCCAATCCGACTTCATCGTGGCCACGCAGGCGGGCGATCAGGGTGGTTGCCAGCTCAGGGATGGTGGTGCCGAGTGCGACCAAGGTGGCCCCGATGATGAATTCGTCGATCCCGAACTGCGCGGCCAGGCCGCTTGCGCCGGAGACGAAGAAATGCCCGGCCGCGATCAGAAGCACAAGACCGGACAGGCAGTACAGAACCACCGGCCATTGCCGGTTCCGGGTGCCGTCCGTCGCGGGCTCGATCCGTTGCTCTTTGGCCTTGTTCGCGGCCTTGGCCAACCAGACGACGAACAGCAGCAGAAGCAGCAGCGCATCGAAGGCGGACAGCTCGCCATCGAGGATCAGCAGACCGGTGAGCAAAGGAGCGAGAAGCGCCACGATGTATTCACGGCGGATGGCCTCGCGGGTGCTGCGCATGCTGGTCAGTACCAAAGCGATGGCAAGGATCAGCGAGATGTTCACCACGTTGGCGCCCAGGGCGTTACCAAGGGCGATTTCCGGTGTTCCCGCCGTCGCCGAGTGAAGCGCAACGGACAGCTCCGGGCTCGATGTGGCGAATGCGGCGAGGGTGGCCCCAACGATGCCCGGTGAGATTCGTGCCCAGTGGCCCAGACCAACGACACCCCGAACGAACAAATCGCCGCCGATGGCTGCGCAGGTGACGCCCAGGGCGATAAAGATCAATTCGCTCATGGCCCGGGGTTTCCGCCGTGGTCGTCTTCCGCCTCGACCCGCAGGCACAGCTCGCCCTCGGCGAGACGGGCGCGCAGCACCTCGCCCGCTTCGATCTCGCTTCCTCTGCGCACCGCTTGGCCATCACGGCGCTGCAGGATGGCGTAGCCGCGCTCCAGCGTGGCGAGCGGGCTGGACACGTGCAGGCCGCGCCCGAGTTCGCGCAGTCGGGCGCGCCGCCGTTCCAGCAGGCCGAGCAGGGCTTGGTCGCGGCGGGCGGCAAGCTGCACGAGCTGCTCACGCTGGCGCTCCAGCCGTTGCTGCGGGCGGGTCGCCTGCAGGCGCAGACCGAGCTGGTCGATGCGCTGCCGGTGGCGTTCGAGCTGGCGGTCGAGCTGGCGGGTCATCTGTGCCCTGGCCTGTGCCAGTCGCGCCTGCATCGCCACGCGGTCGGGCACCAGCAACTCGGCGGCGGCCGAGGGGGTGGGGGCGCGGAGGTCGGCAGCGAAATCGCTGAGCGTGACATCGACTTCGTGGCCGATCGCCGCGACCACCGGCACCGGCGATGCGGCGATCGCCCGCACCACGGCCTCGTCGTTGAAGCACCACAGGTCCTCCAGCGAACCACCGCCGCGCGCCAGCAGCAGCACGTCGTGACGCCCGGCGGCGGCGGCGGCGCGCAGCATCTGGACGATCGCCGCGGCGGCACTCGCGCCCTGCACCGGCACCGGCAGCAGATCGACCTCGAGCAGCGGCCAGCGTCGCGCCAGCACGCTCTGGATGTCGCGGATGACGGCACCGCTTGGCGAGCTGAGCACGCCCAGCCGGCGCACGAAGCGCGGCAAGGCGCGCTTGCGCTCCGACGCGAACAGGCCTTCGGCGGCGAGCTTGGCCTTCAGGGCCTCGAAGGCGCGACGCAGCGCGCCTTCGCCGGTTTCCTCCATCTGCTCCAGCACCAGCTGGTAGTCACCGCGCGGCTCGTAGAGCGTGAGCCGGCCGCGCACCAGCACCTGCATGCCGTCGCGGGGGACGAAGCGCAGGCCCTGCGCCTTCGGCTTGAACAAGGCGCAGCGGACTTGGGCGCGTTCGTCCTTCAGGATGAAATAGAGGTGCCCGGAGCCGGGCCGGGCCAGCCCGGAGAGCTCGCCTTCCACCCAGATCGCCGGGAAGCTGCCCTCCAGCAGGTCGCGGGCCAGGGCGTTGAGCTGAGCCGGTCGCAGCGCCGGCCGGCCGGTCGGCGCGGGGGCACTCATGGACGACGGGCTCCGGCCGGTTCCGGCGCATGGGGGCAGCGGTACACTGGGCGCACTTGGACGGGACGGCAGGGCATGACCGAAGTGTATCGACGTTTGGCGGAGGGCTTGCCTTCCGGGCAGCGCGACACCCTGCCGTTCGCGGCGGATGCGCGGCGTGCGGCGGATTGGGTCGAGGCGCTGCCGCGCGCCGACGCCACCACGACCCGCCGCGCCCTGCTCAAGGCCCTTTCGGGCTTGGCCACAGCGGGTGGCATGAAGGGTGGTACACGCCGCGAGATCGCCGACATCCTGCGCCCGGAGGTGCTCGATGTGGCGGTGTCCACCCAGCGCGCCTATGCCGGCAAACCCTTGTCTTTGAGCGGCGAGCTGGGCCTGCTGCCGGCCGAACTGGCGCAGTTGCACCTGCTCCTCGGGCACACCTACCGGCTGGCCGCTGCCGACCTCTGCGCACCCTCGGGCAGCCTGCCCTGGCTGCGCGGCGGGCAGGTGGCGGTGGCTTTGCAGATCGCTTCCCACCACTACGTCGAGGCCCTGCGCACGGCCTGGCGGGTCTACGCCGGGCATCCGGCCGAGGCCTGGCGCGGCCTGCACCGCTGCTACCACTTCGCGGTCGCCCGCGAGTTGGAAAGCCGCGCCGCGGCCGACCCGCTGATCCCCGGGGCCCCCAGTCTGCAGCACCGCCATGTGCAGGTGCTGCTGATGGCGGTGCTGCATCCGCGCGGCCATGCGCAGGCCGAACAGGACCGGCTCTGGGCCTTGTGCGCAAGCTTTGTCGAAGCCTCGCCTTTGCGCGATTCGCCGACCGCCACGTCGGTCGGCGTGCCCGACGATGCCGACGAGGGGCCGGGCGGCCGGACACCGCCGCGCCAGTGGCTGGATCTGGTCGGTTTCGCCGCTGCGGTGGAATCGGCACTTTCGGCCAGCAAGATCGAAAAAGGTATCGTCGTGCCGGAGCAGGGCATGCCGGTGGAGTTCGCCACCGACACCCTGCGCAAGCTGCGGCGGGCCTTCTCGCAGGCCGCTGCGCGGCAATTCATCCGCCTCGATGGTGGGCATGCCCTGGAGACCGTGATTGGCCTCTCCGGCCTGCATTACCTCGCCAGCGGTGAGCGCGATTTCGACCACTTCGCCCGCGACCTGCTCGGCGAATCCGGCGCGGTTTCCAGCCGTGCTGCCTGGGCGGCCGGCAGCGGCGATTCCAGCTCACGGACCCGCCCGATGCCGGCCATCGCGGTCGACCAGAGCCTGGGCGGTTACCGCGTGCGCTGGAGTGGCGAAGATGCGCTGCGCTTGCGGGTGGGTGAGCTGGTGGGCTTGCGTCTGCCCGACGAGGAGGGCGGCGAGTGGATGATCGGTCTGCTGCGCTGGCTGCGCTACGAAGCCGACGGCCAGGTGATGGCCGGGGTCGAACTGCTGTCGCGGGAGGCTGTGCCGGTGGTGCTGGCCTCGTCGACGGCGGACCGGGCGCCGATGCGCGCGCTTGAGCTTCGCCCCACCTACGGCGGCGACGACTGGCTCTACCTCTCCGCTCAACGCTTGCCGCAGGGCGAGACGATCAGTGTGGCCCGCGACATCGAACCCGGAGCCGACACGCTCGACCGCCGACCGGATGGCCTGCTCGTCGATCTGCGCCTGCTGCAGGTGCTGGGTGATTATTTCCTCTACCGCCACGCGCCGGTCATTGCCGCGCCCGCCTGAATCCTTCGTCGAGCCCCCGCATGAGTTCCGCCCTTCCGGCGCCGCGTCGCCGTGCCATTCCCGTCCGTGTCGGCAAGCTCACCGTGGGCGGTGATGCGCCGATCGTGGTGCAATCGATGACCAACACCGACACCGCCGACATCAAGGCCACCACCCAGCAGATCGCCGAGCTCTGGCGCGCCGGCTCGGAGAAGGTGCGGATCACCGTCAACAACGAGGCCTCGGCCGCCGCCGTGCCGCACATCCGCGACCGCTTGGCGATGATGGGCGTCGAGGTGCCGATCATCGGCGACTTCCACTACAACGGGCACAGCCTGCTCGAAGCGCACCCGGCCTGCGCCGAGGCGCTGGCGAAGTACCGCATCAACCCCGGCAATGTCGGCTTCGGCAAGAAGAAGGACACGCAGTTCGCGGCCATCATCGAAAAAGCCCTCGAGTACGCCAAACCGGTGCGCATCGGCGCCAACTGGGGTTCGCTCGACCAGAACCTGGCCGCCGTGCTGATGGACGAGAACGCCCGGCGCGCCGAACCCTGGGACGCCGCCCGCGTGCTGCGCGAGGCCTTGGTGCGTTCGGCGCTCGATTCCGCCGAGCGCGCCGTCGAGCTCGGCCTGCCCAAGGACCGCATCATCCTCTCGGCCAAGGTGAGCGGCGTGCAGGAACTGATCGCCGTCTACCGCGACCTCGCCGCGCGCTGTGACTACGCCCTGCACCTCGGCCTCACCGAGGCCGGCATGGGCAGCAAGGGCATCGTGGCCAGCACCGCCGCACTCGCCGTGCTGCTGCAGGAGGGTATTGGCGACACCATCCGCATCTCGCTCACGCCCGAGCCCGGCCAGTCGCGCACCCACGAGGTCATCGTCGCCCAGCAGCTTTTGCAGACCATGGGCCTGCGCGCCTTCACGCCGATGGTGACGGCCTGCCCCGGCTGCGGCCGCACCACCAGCAGTTTCTTCCAGGAGCTGGCCAAAGCAATCGAGGAGCATGTGCGCGAGCAGATGCCGGTGTGGAAGCTCAAGCACCCCGGCGTGGAGAACCTGACGCTTGCGGTGATGGGCTGCGTGGTCAACGGCCCCGGCGAATCGCGTCACGCCAACATCGGCATCTCGCTGCCCGGGACCGGCGAGGCCCCGAGCGCACCGGTGTTCATCGACGGCGAGAAGGCGATGACCCTGCGCGGCGAGAATATCGCGCAGGAGTTCATCGGCATCATCGACGGCTACGTGGCGAACAAGTACCGCTGATCACCAGATCCGCACGCGCTCGTTCTCGGGCAGATAGAGATCATCGCCGGGCTGCACGTTGAAGGCCTCGTACCAGGCGTCGATGTTGCGCACCACGCCGTTGATGCGGAACTCCGGCGGCGAATGCGGCCCGACGCGGAGTTGGTTGATCAGCGCCTCCTCGCGGTGCTTGGAGCGCCAGATCTGCGCCCAGGCGAGGAAGAAGCGCTGCGCTCCGGTCACGCCGTCGATCACCGGGGCTTCCCGGCCGTCCAAGCTGATCTGGTAAGCCGTCCAGGCCATCGATAGGCCGGCCAGGTCGGCAATGTTCTCGCCCAGCGAAAGCTGGCCGTTAACGCAATGCCCCTCGAGCGGGCAGAAGCGGTTGTACTGCGCCACCAGGGCGGCGGTGCGTGCCTCGAAGCGGGCGCGGTCCTCGTCGGTCCACCAGTTGCGCTGGATGCCCTGCCAGTCGGAGCGCGAGCCCTGGTCGTCGAAGCCGTGGCCCATCTCGTGGCCGATCACGCCGCCGATGGCGCCGTAGTTCACGGCCGGGTCGGCGTTCACGTCGAAGAAGGGCGGCTGCAGGATGGCGGCCGGGAACACGATCTCGTTGAACACCGCGTTGTAGTAGGCGTTGACCGTGTGCGGGGTCATGAACCACTCCTCGCGGTCCGGCACCGTGCCCAGTCGGCTGTTCTGGTCCTGCACGTTGAATTCGCGCAGGGCGAGCAGGTTGGCCATCAGGTCATCCGGCACGATCGTGACCGAGGAATAATCGCGCCATTGGCTCGGGTAGCCGATCTTGGCGCGGAAGCTCTCGAGCTTCTTGTGGGCTTCGACCTTGGTGGCCGGGCTCATCCAGTCGAGTTGGTCGATGTGCTGGCGCAGCGCGGTGCGCAGGTTCTCGACCAGGCGGTCCATCGCCGCCTTGGCTGCCGGCGGGAAGTGCCGCTCGACGTAGATCTGGCCGACCGCATCGCCCAGGCCGCCCATGCCGCCGACCAGTGCCACGCCTCGCTTCCAGTGTTCGCGTTGCGAGGGCTGGCCGTTGAGCACGGTGCCGTTGAAGGCGAAACCGGCGGCGTCGATCTCGCTCGACAGGAAAGGCGCGTGGTTGTCGATGGTGTGGAAGGCGAGGTAGTCGCGCCAGACCGCGATCGGTGTGTCGCGGATCACCCCGATCACCGGCTCCACCGCGCTGGGCGTGGTCACGTTGACCTCGGCCGGGACGGCAAAACCCTGGGCCTCGAAGTGCGCGACCCAATCGTGGCCGGGCAGGGCTTCTTTCAGAGTCGAAAGGGTCTTGAGGTTGTAGGTGCGTTCGCGATCACGCAGAGCGGCGCGCTCCCAGTGGTGCTGGGCCATGGCCGTTTCCAGCGCCATCACCGCTTCGGCGCGTGCCTGCAGGTTGTCCTTGCCGGCGAAACCCAGCATGGTCGCGATGTGGGCCACGTAGGCCTCACGGATCTGCACGAAACGCGGCGCCGGGTTGAAGTAGAAGTCGCGATCCGGCAGGCCCAGCCCGCCGACACCGATGCCGACCAGGTAGCGGTTCGGGTCCTTGCGGTCGAGCCCGATGCCGACGCTGATGGGGCTGGCGCTGCCGTCGCGGTTGGAACGGCCGAAAGCGGCGACGAGATCGGCATGGTCTTCGATGGCGGCGATGCGGCTGAGAACGGGCGCAAGCGGCGTGATCCCGGCGGCATCGCGAGCAGCCAGATCCATGTAGCTGGCGAAGAAGTCGCGGATCTTCTGTTCATTGCTGCCGGCTGCGAGATCCTGGCGCTGCTGCAGTTCCTCGATGATCGTGCGCACCTGCGCCTCGGCGCGGTCCGACAACTCGTTGAAGGAGCCGAAACGGGTCTGGTAATCGCGCAACTGGAAAGCGTCGTACCAGGCGCCGTTGGCGTGGCGGTTGAAATCGTCACCCGGGCGGACGCTGGTGTCGCGGTTGCCGAGTTCGATGCCGAAGCTGCCCAGTTCCGGCCGACCGTCGGCGGCGCTGGCGAGCGGGACGGCAAGGGCGAGGGCGAGGCTCAGGGACAGCAAGGCTTTCTTCATGGCGGACCTTCGTGAAGCGGACATGCCCGGGCGGGCGGCGGAGTCAGCAGACTAGTCGGTGGCGACAACCCGGCATGTGCCGAAGGTCCTGTTCTCACGCCATCTTCACCCTCTGCGGCGCTCAGGGTTTCTGCGTTTCCCGGTTGATTTCGGGGTCGGTCACCGTCCGCGAGGCGATCCTGGCCTCGCGGTGGGCGATGTAGGCGTTGGCGGCGAAGATGATGGCCGCGCCCAGTGCCGTCCATCCCGTCACGGTCTCGGCGAACAGCCACCAGGCGAGCAGGGCGACGAAGGGCACCTGCATGAAGCTGATCGGCGTCAGCAGGGAGGCGTCGGCGCGTTTCAGCGCCCGGGTCCAGAACATGTGCCCGGCGCTGCCGAAAAAACCAGCAGCCACCACCCACAGCCAGGTGATGCCGCTCGGGCCGGTCCAGACGAACAGGGCCGGCAGTAGCGACATCGGCACCCAGAGCAGGGTGGTCCAGAGCACGATCGCGTCGGGCTTCTCGGTGCGCGAAAGCACCTTGATGCTGACCGCGACGATCGCACTCAGTACCGAGGCGGTGAGTGCCACCAGGGTGTTGCCGTCGAAAGTCTCGGCGCCGGGCCGCATGATGATGAGCACACCGATGAAACCGACGGCCACCGCCGCCCAGCGCCGAGCCCGCACCATCTCGCCCAGGAACAGCACGGCGAGAATGGTCACGAAGATCGGCGTCGAATAGCTGATGGTCACCGCCTTGGCGAGCGGCAGGTGGACGATGGCCCAGAAGCCGCAGAGCATGGCGACGATGCCGATCAGGCAGCGCCCGGTGTAGAGGTGCAGCTTGTCGGTCTTGAGGATGCCGGTGCCGTGGTGCAGCAGCAGCGGCAGGATGAACACCAGACCGAACAGGTTGCGGAAGAAGGCGATCTCGAAGGCATGCAGTTGCGCCGAGGCCAGCCGGATCATCACCGCCATGCAGGCGAACATGGCCGCACTGCCGACCATCATGCCGACCGCGCGCAGCAGTTCGCGGCGCTCGGTTGCGCTCATGCCGGGCTTGTGGAGGGCGCGAGAGGCTGGAAATGGCCGCCGAGGATGCGGGGTTCCGGTTCGAGCGCCACGCCGAAACGCGTTGCCACCGATCCGGCGATCCGGCCGGCAAGGCGCAGCAACTCGGCGCCTGTCGCCCGACCGTGGTTGACCAGCACCAGCGCGTGCTGCGCGGCCACGCCGGCATCGCCCTCGCGATGGCCCTTCCAGCCGTCCTGCTCGATCAGCCAGCCGGCCGAGAGCTTGCGGCTGAGCGGTGAATCGCCGGCGAACACCGGCAGGCCCGGATGCGCGGCTTTCAGCGCATCGGCCACGGCCACATCGACAATCGGGTTCTTGAAGAAACTGCCGGCGTTGCCGAGCACGGCCGGGTTTGGCAGCTTGCGGCTGCGCAGCCGGCCGATCGCCTCGGCCACCTGCCGGTGCGTCGGTGTGCCGGTGATGCCCATCGCCGCCAGTTCCTCGCCGACACCGGCGTAGTCGGTCTTGACCGCGCGCTTTTTCGGCAGCCGGAAACGCACCTCGGTGAGGATGTATTGCTCCGGTTCGCGCTTGAACAGGCTGTCGCGGTAGCCGAAGCGGCAGTCCTCGTGCTCGAAGCTACGCAGCCGCAGGGTGTCGCGGTCGAAGGCCTGCACCGACGCGATGAATTCGCCCGCTTCGGTGCCGTAGGCGCCGATGTTCTGGATCGGCGCGGCACCGACCGTGCCGGGGATCAGGGCGAGGTTCTCCAGCCCGCAGAGGCCGCGGCCGAGCGTCCAGTGCACGAAGTCGTTCCAGCCGACGCCGGCATCGGCGGCGACCAGAGCCGTCTCGGGGCCGTCTTCGAGCAGGGTGATGCGGGCGCGGGTCAGGCAGAGCGTGAGGCCCGGCACATCGCCGGCCAGCAGCACATTGCTGCCCTCGCCCAGCACCAGCAGCGACACGGACAGGGCCCAAGGCTCGCCGAGCAGGGCGGGCAGGGCGTGGGGGTCGTGGACATCGGCCAGCCATTCGGCCTGTGCCTCGACCCGGAAGCTGTTGCGGCCGGCCAGCGAGACGCCCTCGGCCAGCCGGTAGCCGGCCGGGCTCATGCCGGAATGCCGTCGCGACGGTGGCGGAGCGCCTCCACGCATTCCCCGATCAAAGCCGGGCCCCGGTAGATCAGCCCGGTGTAGAACTGCACGAGATCGGCCCCGGCAGTGGCTTTGCCGCCGGCATCGGCGCCCGACAGGATGCCACCGACGCCGATCAGCGGGATCGTCGCCGGCAGGCGCGAGCGCAGGCGGCGCAGCACCGTGGTCGAGCGGCCGTACAGCGGGTGCCCGGAAAGCCCGCCGGTTTCGCCGGCCAGCGGGTGGCCCTCGATGGCGAGGCGGTCGGTGGTGGTGTTGCCGCAGATCACCCCGTCGATACCGAGTTCGCCCAGCACCCGCGCCGAGGCATCGATGTCGTCCTCGGAGAGGTCCGGAGCGATCTTGACCAGCAGCGGCACGCGGTGGCCGTGCTGGCCGGCGAGGCGCTCGCGGGCCTCGAGCAGGCCGGCGACCAGCGCGCGCAGGGCCTTTTCCTCCTGCAGCTCGCGCAGGCCGGCGGTGTTGGGGGAGGAGACGTTGACCGTCACGTAGTCGGCCAGCGGGTAAACGCGACCAAGGCAGTGCAGGTAATCGCCCAGGGCCTGCTCGTTGGGCGTGTCGCGGTTCTTGCCGATGTTGATGCCCAGCCGCACCGAGCCGCCCACACGTTTGAGCTTCGAGGCCTCGACCTTGCGCACCAGAGCATCGACACCTTCGTTGTTGAAGCCGAGCCGGTTGATCACCGCCTGGTGCTCGGGCAGCCGGAACATCCGCGGTTTCGGATTGCCGGCCTGCGGCCGTGGCGTGGTGGTGCCGATCTCGATGAAGCCGAAACCCAGCGCGGCGAGGCCATCGATGCAGTCGCCGTTCTTGTCGAGGCCGGCGGCCAGGCCGACCGGGTTGTCAAAGCTCAGGCCGAAGACGGTGGTCGGCAAGGCCTCGGGTCGACGGGCCAGCAAAGGGTTCAGGCCGCCGCGCCAGGCGGCATCGATGCCTTTCAGCGCCCAGTCGTGGGCCTGCTCCGCGTCGAGGCGGAACAGCAGGGCGCGGGCCAATCCGTACATGGGTTGCGGCGATCCTCGTGGTCGATCAGGCGGTCAGGGTGGCCGCCCACATCAGGGCGGCGGCCAGACCACCGAAGAACAGCACGATCAGGAACACGGCCAGCAAGGACAGGCCGATCATGCTGTAGCCCAAAGCCAAGCCGGCGATGGCGAAACCGTCGCCGTCGAGCTGGTCGCGGTCGCGGCGGATCGAGCTGCGGGCAAGGTGGCCGGTGACGATGGCGACGATGGCACCCAGCCAAGGCAGCAGGGTCCAGCCGAGCAGGCCGAAAGTAAAGCTGGTGATGGCCAGCACCGAGACGCTGCGGGAGTCGTAGTTCATGGGCTTTGCGCGGTCTGCGCCGCCTCCGCTTGACGGGTGGGGATGCGATCGCCCAGTCGGGCGATGAAAGCGGCCATCATGAAGGGCTCGGCTTGCAGCAGGGTTTCCGTGCTGCCGTCGGCGTAGCTCAGGGTGGCGCGGTAGATGCGGTATTCCTGCGGGCCGAACATCCAGGCGCTGCAGGCTTCGCCGCGGGCGATGGCGCAGGGCGCGGCCGCCAGCTCGAAACGGCTGCGGCGGAAGCCGACGCCTTCCAGGTCGTCCGGCACGGCGGCCTCGACCAGCAGCACCGGCGTGGCGAGCGTGACATCCTCGACCCGCACCCGGACGGGCGCTTCGCCGCCCTTGAAAATGAAGCCGAAGCGGTCGGTCAGGGTCAGGGCGGCGGTGTCGGTGCTGAAGCCCGCCGACTCGAACACCGCCCGCTCGCCTTCGGCCCGGCCGGGCAGGCCATCGACCAGCGGCAGCGTGAAAGCGGTGCCGTCGCCGGCCACGAAGTCACGTTCATTGGCGCTGGCCGTGCCCGCCATGCCCAGCGTCAGGGCCAGGAACAGTACCCAATCAACCGTCTTGCGCATCGCCATCTCCCCCAGAGGCTTGGACCGCGCCAGTGTAGGCCGAAAACCTTAGAGTTCGAACTTGATGCCTTGCGCCAGCGGCAACGCGTCCGAGTAGTTGATGGTGTTGGTCTGGCGGCGCATGTAGGCACGCCAGGCATCCGAGCCCGACTCGCGGCCGCCGCCGGTTTCCTTCTCGCCGCCAAAGGCCCCGCCGATTTCGGCGCCCGAGGTGCCGATGTTGACGTTGGCGATGCCGCAGTCCGAACCCGCCGCCGACAGGAAAGCTTCGGCCGCCTTCAGGTTCTGGGTGAAGATGGCCGAGGAGAGGCCCTGCGGCACGGCGTTCTGCATGGCGATGGCCTCGTCCAGCGTCTTGAACGGCATGGCGTAGAGGATCGGGGCGAAGGTCTCGGTCTGCACGGCTTCGGCCGAGTTGGCAACACCGGTGATGAGCGTCGGCAGCACGTAGTTGCCCGGGCGGTCGAGTGCGGCACCGCCGCTGCGCACCGTGCCCCCGGCGGCCTTGGCCTTCTCGATGGCCGAAAGGAAGGCCGCGACCGCGCCCTTGTCGTTCAGCGGGCCCATCAGGGTGCCTTCGGCGTTCGGGTCGCCGATCTTGCCCTCGACCTGCTTGTAGGCGGTCATCAGCTTAGCGATGACCTCGTCGAAGATCGACTCGTGCACGAACAGGCGGCGCGTGCTGGTGCAGCGCTGGCCGGCGGTGCCGACCGTGCCGAAGACGATGGCCGGGATGGCCAGCTTCAGGTCGGCCGTGGCATCGACGATGATCGCGTTGTTGCCGCCGAGCTCCAGCAGCGACTTGCCCATGCGGCGGGCGACGCGCTCGCCGACCTGGCGGCCGACCTTGGTGCTGCCGGTGAAGCTCACCAGTGCGATGTCGTGGTCGTCGACGAAGTTGCTCGCCAGCTCGGTGCCGGCGTCGTTGAACAGGAAGAACAGGTCGGGGAAGCCGCCGGCGCGCAGGGCCTCGTTGCAGATCTTCATCGAGGCCACGGCGCAGAACGGGGTCTTCGGCGAGGGCTTCCAGATCGTGATGTTGCCGCAGATGGCAGCGATGAAGCTGTTCCAGGCCCAGACGGCGACCGGGAAGTTGAAGGCGCTGATCACGCCGACGATGCCGAGCGGGTGCCACTGCTCGTACATGCGGTGGCCCGGACGCTCCGAGTGCATGGTCAGGCCGTAGAGCTGGCGCGACAGGCCGACGGCGAACTCGCCGATGTCGATCATCTCCTGCACTTCGCCATCGCCTTCGGCCTTGATCTTGCCCATCTCCAGCGAAACCAGGGCACCGAGTGCCGACTTGTGCTTCCGCAGCGCTTCGGCGCACAGGCGGATCGCTTCGCCGCGCTTCGGCGCCGGGGTGGTGCGCCAGATCGCGGCGGCGGCCTTGGCGCGCGCCTTGATCGTCGCGTAGTCGGCCTCCGAGGAGGCGTAGACCCGGCCCAGCACCTCGCCGGTGGCCGGGTTGACCGGCTCGAGCACGCCGGCATCACGGGTGGCGGACCATTCGCCGTGGCCGAGGTAGCTGCCGGATTCGTGGTCGGAAAGGCCGAGGGCGGCGAGAACGGGGTGGGTCATGGGGAGAGGCTCTTTGGGAAGTCCGCGAATGGCGTCCCCGACACGATTCGAACGTGCGACCTTCCCCTTAGGAGGGGGACGCTCTATCCATCTGAGCTACGGGGACGAAGCGCTGCAGTATCGCAAAAAACTGGGCGAACTCGGCTTTCTATCGAGGCAGCGGCGTGCGCCCCAGCTGCGAACCCGTCTTGTCCATCAGCGCGGAAACCCGCGGTGGTTCAGTGAACAATGCCGCGGGCATCGGTGGATTTGCGGGCAGAGCGCCTTCGACTGTCGTACTCGTTCATGATCGGGCGGGCGGCCACAGGCGTGCGGTGTGCACCAGCGCCAGGATCCACACGGTGTCGGCCTGCACCTCGTAGATGAGTCGATAGCTCTCGTGCGCGATCAACTCACGGGTGCCCTGGATCTGCCCGGGCTGTCCGATCAAAGGGTGCTCGGCAAGCCTGCTGACCGCTGATCCGAAAAGCTCATCCATTCGGATGGCAGCGAGCGGGTTGTCCTGGGCGATGAAGTCGACGATGTCGGCGCGGTCCTGCTCGGCGGAGAGGGCCCACAGAACTTTCATGTGTCAGCGCCACCCGCTCGGGCCCGCAGCGCGGCACGACGGGCAGCAAAGCGCTCCTCGACCTCAGCGCTGCTTGCGATCTGGCCGAAAGCAATCTTCGCACGTGCTGAGTCGACCTTGCCGCGCAGGAACGCGTCGTACTCGCGTGCCTGCTGTTGACGCTCGACGAACTCGCGCATCATCTCTCGGACGATCTGCGAAGCCGGGCGGCGGCTGGCCTCGGCCTCGGCCATGAACGCGTCGCGCAACTCAGGCTCCAGCTTCATGGTGAACACGGCTTCTTTGGACATGTCCGGCTCCGGGAAGAAAGTACGTAGTAAGTATATACAAAATCAACACATGCCGCCGTGTCACCCCGAATGATGGGGGTCTGACCGCTCGCTCAAAATTCAAGCCCGTTTGAATCGGCATCAGCAGATCAAAGCTGGCTGTCATACGGCACAGCGTCTGCTTCACCCGCACACTGTCGCCCACTGGCGCCGAACTACCGTATGGGCACAACCTCTATGGCGTGCAACGTTCAGCAAGTTTGCGCAGCCGCTCGTTCACCCATCCAAACGCCACGCGCTCCTGTTCCAGCCGCAGCCCGGGCTGGAGCCGATCGAATCGGAGGTCGTCATAGACGGCCGTCTCCTCGGTCGTGAGACGTGACAAGTCGTGGCGCACCGGATCGGGTTCCTCGCCCCAGTGCGAGCGATGGACAAGCACAGTATCCCGGTCCATGAGGAAGGACGCCGCGCGGGGAAAGCAGCTGCGCAGCTGGTCGAGGATGGCGAATCCGTGGGTATCGATGTCGCCCCAGTAGTGCAGCTGGCATCGATGCAGCCACGCGGCGCGCACCAGCGCCTCCCAACCGTAGCCGGCGCCGAAGACGACGATGGCATGCGGCACCGGCGGGAAGGCGAGGAAGTTGGTCTCGTTCTCGGTGATGAAGACGCGCTCGACGGGCAAGGCCAGCGCCGCGAAGCTCGCAGCGTCCAGCGTGATGTCGGGCAGTACACCCGGAGAGGCAGGGCAGCCCGGCAGACTGGGCAAAGCCGGGTCCAGCAGACGAAACCGAATCCGCACGGGCTTGTCCAGGAAGCCGAATCGGCGTGTGAACTGCGCGACGCCGGTCGCTCCGGCGTTGTCGATGACCTCCGGTGGCAGCGCCAGATCCAGCAGCTCCGCCAATACGCCGCGGTGAGCCTCGATGAACTTACTGTCCACCCCTGGCACATCGACTTGGCGCAGGTACACGCCCGGTCGCGGGTGGGCCTGCAGCCACGCGACGACGGCCAGGAGGCGCTCCCACCGGTCAGCCAGATCCAGCGCCTGAAGCGGCCGCCGGGACAGCCATGCCAGCAGCGCTGGCTGGGTGGCGACTGTCTTTTGCCACAAGGCCTGGAATCGTTGCGCTTGACGGCCCTTGCCGATGAAGGTCACAGCGTCCTGCAGGGTGTCGAGCCAGACGGCTGCCGGGAGTCGCTGCGTTCCCTGAACCCGATGGTTCCATTCCCGCCAATCGAGTCGTACATGCGGGGTGTCGGAGACGGTGCGCACCCACTCACGAACGGCTTCGAAGCGAGCGGACAGGTCGGAAGCCGAGGGGGTCTTCAGGTTCAGGCGCAGCGGCCACGAAATGGCGTCCGTTACCGTCGTACGCAGCAGGTCGCCCCGGTCCCACAAGCGTTGGACCTGGGCGTGCAGGTCTGCCGGCGTGGTCCAGCTCATGCTGCTGCGCCGTCTCCGGCAGCCTTGGCTTCGGCCATCCCTGCAGCCTTTTGCACCTGGTAGTCCTCGATCGACAGGCAGCGCAGCCGCGAGTCGCGCCCGCCCTCGTTGTGCACGAAGCCGACGCTGGCCACGAAGGGCTCGATGATGTGGATCTTCTGCAGTGGCGTGACGATTAGCAACTGCAGATTGAGCTGCTGGAACAGGCGCAGCCCGAACTGCGCCGACTCATCCGACCCGCGCCCGAAGGCCTCATCGATGACGACGAAGCGGAACGACCGCGAACGCACCGCCCCCCACTCCAGCCCGAACTGGTAGGCCAGGCTCGCGGCCAGCACGGTATAGGCCAGCTTCTCCTTCTGACCGCCCGACTTGCCGCCCGAGTCCGAGTAGTGCTCGTGCTCGGCACCGTCGGCGCGCCAGCGCTCGCTGGCCGAGAACAGGAACCCGTTGCGCACGTCGGTGACCTTGGCGGTCCAGCGCCGGTCGGTGTCCGACAGCCCTTCACGGCCCCGGAAGCGGTCGATGATGGCCTTGACCTGCAGGAACTTGGTCTCCGAATACTGTTCGTCGGCCGAGCCCGTCAGCGCGCCCTCGGTGCACGCGCGCAAGTCCTGCTGGAAGTCGCGGATCTCGGCATCCGGGCTCGGCTGCGCCACCAGCAGGATGTACCGGCCGGGGTTGTAGTCGATGACCTGGAGCGACTGGTTGATGAAGGCGACGCGCTCCTTGATCGTCTCCCGCTCGCGGGCGAGCTGGGCGTTGAAGTTGGCGATCTCGTTGATCGTGTTGACGTTGAGCAGATCCTTGAAGCGCGCCTCGAAGCGCGGCAGGTCGTCGCCCTTCAGGCCGGTGAGCATCCGCTCGTACTCCGGCAGCGCCGCCAGGCTCACGTCCATCTCGACCGTCTCGGCCTTGAACTCCTCCTTGAAGCCGCGCATGGCATTGACGATGCGCTCGGTCAGACGGGCCAGGCGCTTGTCCTCTGCATCGATGCGCTCCTGCAGCCACTTGCGCACTTCCTGCTCGCGGTTGTCGCAGGACTCGACCGACAGCTGATGTTCGCCCAGCGATTGCGAGCGCCAACCATCGAGACGCTCGATCTGCGCATCGGTCAATGGCGCGTCGTCCCAAACGCTGCCGGCCTGATCCCGCATCGCCTGCGCGACCTCTCGCTTGTTCCTGACTTCGCCTTGCTTGCCCAACGTGTCGCGCCACTTGACGTCCAGTTCGCCAAGCCGATCCTGCACAGCCTTGAGCTGTCGCCCCAGCTCCTGCAGTGTGTCGGATGCGGCTTCCAGCCGCGCGCGTTCCTCGGTGAGTGCAGCCATCCGGCGGGCCAGGCTCATCCAGTCGATGTCGGCAAAGCGCGTGAACTCTTCCAGCTTGCTGAGTGCGTCCAGCCGGCCCCGCAGTTCCTTGAGCGCCTGCTGGATCTCGCCGATGCGCTGCCCCAGCAGGGCCAGCTTGGCCTCCAGGCGCTGCCGCTGATCGCGCAAGGCACGGAGCTTGTCGGCATTGCTCCAGCCGAGCACGTAGCGGCTGCGGTCGTCGATACGGCTGCGGTCATCCTTCTCGTGGCGCCCGCCCGGATCCTTGATTTGCCCTGCGCGCGTGATGGCGCGGGCCTCGCGACGGAACTGCTCGCCGCTGTCGCAGCAGGCGACGTCGAAGCGCTGGCGAAGCTCCTGTTCCAGCCACTCGTAATGCAGCGAATCCGGCTTGATGACGAGCTTGCGCACCAGTGACTGCGGATGCAGGGCCGCGCCCTGCGCAGTCTTTCGTGGACGCACATGGAAGTACACCAGCCGGGCGCCCAGATGCTGGCGGTCCACCCAGTCTGCGACGGCCTTGTAGTGCGCATCCGGGACCAGCAGCGCGAGGCCAAAGCCGCGCAGCAGCCGCTCGGCGGCGCCTTCCCAATCGCGCTCGTCCTCACGCACCTGGATGAGTTCGCCCGCGAAGGGCAGCTCGTCCTCACCGATCGAGAGGGCCGCACACAGCGCGTCGCGGATGCGGACCTGGGCGGCGTCGATGTTGCTCTTGCGCCGCTTGAGACTTTCGATCTCGTCGGACAGGGCGGCGTGCTCTTCACGGCCCTTGCGGAACGCAAAATCCTCCTCGCGCTCGCGGTTGTCCAGGTCGGCGATGCGCTCGCGCAAGCCCTCGGCACGCTGGGCAATGCCCTGCTGCTGGGCGAGGAAGCCCGCTTCATCGGCCGGCGCCGCCTCGTCGATGCAGGCCAGCAGCTCTTGGAAGCGGTCGGACTTCTTCTGTCGTTGCTCCTTGTCCTGCTCCAGCCGGCGAATCTCCGCGGCCAGCTCCTCCAGGCGGTCGCCGCCGTTGTCGCGCAGGGCCCGCTCCAGGCGGCCGACCTCGACGCGCTCGGTCTCACGCTGCGCGTCCAGGCGTTCGATCTGGGCATCGAGCCGGGCCGCATCGTCCGCCAGCAGGCCGAGGCGGCGCTCCAGCAGCTCGCCCTTGAGCCGCGCGAAATACGGCCGAAGCTGATCGCGCGCATCCCGCCAGCCCTGGATCTCGGCCACCAGCGCCTGGTGGCGCTTGCCGTCGTCGACCAGGGGCGTCAGCAAGTCCACCTGCCGCTTGGCCTTGAGCACGGCCTGGTGCGCCCGGTCCAGGTCGTCGAAGTGGCGGATCAGGGCCTCGATGCGGCTGGCCACGTCGAAGGGCTCCAGCATGTGGCTGCGCACGAAGTCGGTGAGGTTGCCCACCGACTTCATCGAGACCGTCTGGTGGAACAGCTCGAGGGCCTGCTCGTGCTCGATGCCGAAGCGCCGGCGGAACCAGGCACCGTAGGGCGGGAAGCTGTCGAACAGCTCGCAGCCCGCGCCGCGCAGCTTCTTGCGCAGGGCGGTGATGTCGCCGCCGTTGACCCTGAAGTCGTCGGCAATGGTGAGAGCCCGCTCGGCGGCCACGAACAGACGAGCGGGCTGGCCCTGCGGGTCCTTCAGCCAGAAGACCTGGGCCAGCGTCACGGCCTGGTCGTAGCCCTCGTTGCGGAAGACGCCGAGGATGACCGAGTAGCTCGACGCATCGCGCAGCGCCACGGGCCGGGCGCTGCCCGTGACCTCGTTGCGCTCGCTCTTGTAGTGGCCCAGCACGTAGGAGCGCAAGGACCGCTCGCGGGAATCCGCCCCGGCCGCCTTGTTGTAGGCCACGCGATGCGCCGGCACGAGCAGGGTCGTGATGGCATCGACCAGCGTCGACTTGCCCGAGCCGATGTCGCCCGTGAGCAGGCCGTTGCGCCCGTCGAGCGCGTAGCGCCAGACGCGCTGGTCGAAGGTGCCCCAGTTGAGCACTTCCAGCCGCTGCAGCCGAAAGCCCACCCGGCTGTCGTCGGCCACGAAGTCCAGCCCCAAAGTGCGGGCGTCCATCGGTGCCTCAAGCATCGGCCTTCTCCTGGCCGGCACCAGGACCCGCGCCGCCCGACAGCGCCGTGCGGTAGACCTCCAGCCGCGCATCGAACTCCGCCAGCCACTGCGCGTCGACAAAGGCCTTCAGGATGCGCCGCACCTCGTAGTGCCCTCGGTCCTGCGCACTGCCGGCAGCAGGCTTGAGCCGGCGCAGAAACCCCAGATCGACCACCTTGGTGATCGTCGCGTCCACCTGATCGATCAGCCGGGCCTCGTTCGTGCCATCGGGCAGGAACACCCGCATCAGCTCGGCGATGTCGTCGCGCGAGAGCACCAGCCGGGTATCACCACCGCCGGCGTCGAACTCGGCCATGCGCTTGCGCAGCAGCGCGAGCATCAGGCTCACTGGGTAGGACAGCGGCCGGCGTACGACCAGCCTTGGCAGGCGCGGCGCCCCTGAAGCCTCGTCCGGGTCCGGACGGCTCTTCAGGAAGGCGTGGCCCTCGGCCTCGTCCAGCACCAGATCGAGCAGCAGCACGGCGGCCTGTTCCCGCACCCGCGCCTGCAGGCGCAGCAGGCTGGCCCACAGCCGCTCGTCATCGTCGCGGTAGAGCACACCCTTGAGCAGGTAAACCATCAGCTGCGAAAGCTCGGGTACGGGCGGCAGCACGCTGGGCGGCGTCTCCACCGTATCGTTCTGGCTTCGCCGAAACTCGCTTCGCTCGTTTTCGTGCAGCGCGTCGTTCATGCTCTTCTCTCCCTGTGCCCGAAACCGTCAGCGCGTGAAGATCACGCGGGGCAAGCGCGCCTCGCGCGTCACGGCTTCGCCCGCTGCGGTGCTGGCCGGCCAGCGGATCGGCTCTTCCACAGCTTCGTCGACCAGCGCGCGCAGGCCCTCCAGGGCGTCGCCGCCATCCTCGGCATGGGCCAGCTCCAGGTAGGCCACCAGTTCGGCCAGGCCCTGATGCAGCGGCTCGGCCTCCAGCAGCTCGCGCAGCGTGATCTGCGGCTGGCGGCGCAGTGCGCGTTGGACGGCTGAGCGCAGGCGCGCCTTGTCCACGACGATCTGGTCGAACAGGCGCGCGGTGTCGATGTCGTCATCAAAGGTCACGAGCGCCAGATCGGTGAGAAGCGGCTTCACGCTCGGCATGAACAGCGGCCGCTCCAGCGGCAGTTCGATGTCAGCCGCCATCGCGTCGATGTGCATCACCGTGCCGAGGGGCGTCGCCCCGCGCAGAGCCAGCGCCTTGCTCTCGATGCCGTGCAGCAGTTCCAGGATGCGGCGGTTCTCCAGAAAGGCCCGGTCATCGAGGAAGCGGCGCAACTGCTGCGACAGCTGGGCCACCGTGCGCTGCGTGTGTTCGCCGGCCTCCAGCCAGTCGTGATGCACGCGGCGGGTGCGCGGTTCGGGCTTCAGCGCCGCTACGGCGGGCAGCGCCAGCACCTGATCCAGCCGCTCGGAGAGTTCATCCTGCCGCCGGCTGGACATCAGGAAGTCCCAGAAGGCGCGGAAGCTGCGGCCCTGGTCGGAGTCGCCGATGGCATCGCGCTCGCCCATGATCTCGTCGAGCAGCGAGCCCTTGGTGCCTTCCCACAACGCGATCTTCTCGCGCACCTTGCGGTCGAGCCCGCGGAAGTTGTTCTCCACCTCGCGGAAGTCGGCCAGCAGCTCGCGCGCCAGTTGCTGGAACTGCTGGAAGCGGTCCTTGACCTGCGTGTCGTCGAGCAGCGGTACGTCGCCCGCCAGCACGCGGGCGATCTCGGCGTCGAGCTCGTCGCGCTTCTGGCGCAGGTCGGCCACGCGCTTGATCGGGTCGGCCTCGGTGCCGGCGCTGATCTGCTCCAGCAGCGCGAACAGCGTCAGCAGGCGCGACTCGGTGCCGACGAACGGCCGCTCGGTCAGCGACAGTAACCAGGCGATGGCCTTCTCGGTGGCCGGCGTCAGGTCGAACTGCGCCTCGTCCGTGCCCGGCTTGTAGAACTTGCGCAGCCAGCCCTTGTCGGGCGCGGCCCAGTCGTTCAGGTAATCCTGCGCGCCCTTGGGGTACGCCTCCGATCCCAACTGCTCGCGCAGGGCGAACAGTTCGTCCTCCAGCGCCTCGGCGAGATCGGCCTCGCTCATCGCGCGTACGTTGGGCGCGACGAATATCCGGTGCAGGAAGCTCGCCACCAGCGGCGCGTGCTTTGATGCCAGCAGGCGCCAGGCTGGGTGGCGGTCGCGCAGGGTGGAGAGGGTGGTGTGGTCCATGCCTTCCGTACGATGGATTCCCGCGGGGTGAACAGCGCTGACTCGAATGTGGCGGTGAGTTCCACCCCGATTCAGTGGAACGGCCGCCTCAAGCCTGAAACGCAACTCTCCTTCGGAGCGTAGTGGGCCAGGTGACGTAGCCTGAGCTCCTCTACCTGCAAGCGGAGTTGCCCATGTCCAGAGGTCAACTGATCCAAGTGGAACGATATCAGGCGCATGCCTCGCGCGACGCGGGCCTGAGCTTGCGCGATCGGCAATCGGATGGCTCGGTCCGCCAGCACGATCAGACCAGCCGACGTCCGCGGATCGATCCTTCGCACTGACCGCGTATCGAGGCGCTGCTACGCGGGGATCACAGCCCTGAGCAGATCGCCGGCGCCACGGGGCTGGCAAACCGCGAGCGGGTCTACCAGCACATCGCGGCGGGTCGTCGACGCGATGGTACTCTGCATACGCTGTTGAGGCAGATCAAGCACCGCCGCGACATCACCGAGCGTCCTACGGTCGTGGAGGAGCGCTCGCTGGTCGGAGACCCGGAGGTGGACACGATGGTCAAAGCCAACGGAGGCCAGGTCCTGGTGACGTTGACCTAGCGACATTCGCGCCTGCATCTGATTCGTCGCGCGAAACTGCGTTTTGGTGGAGAGGATGGGGATCGAACCCACGACCTCGTCGTTGCGAACGACGCGCTCTCCCAGCTGAGCTACCCCCCCACGCAAGCCTTGGAGTATAGGCCGCGAAGCGCGGGCTTGCCAAGCCAGCCGCCTTGGGCGGGTGGCGGGGTTTCAGGCCATCGCCCGGCGCAGCGGAGCCTCCAGCACCTCGCGGCGCCAGCCCTCGAGGGCGGTCGGCCAGTGGCCGTTGGCCAGCAAGCTTTCGAGGTGCTTGCGGGCACAGAGCAGGCCCTCTGGCAGATCGAGGGCGGCGGCCTGCACGGCCACCTCCGCCTGCAGGGCCTTGAGCCGGGCGCGGTCGGCGCGTTCGCTGTCGATGGCCAGGGGCATGCCCGCCTCGTCGGCATCGAGCGGTGCGGCGAGCAGGGCGGCGATCTCCTCACGCAGGCGGCGGGCCGAGCGGGCGGCCTCCAGCGCAGCGTCCAAGGCTTGCGATGTGGCCGGTGGGCGGCGGGCCAGATCAAGCGCCAAATCGGTATCGAGCAGCCAGCGGCGCGGCAGGTCACGTTGCCGGGCGGTGGTTTCACGCCAGCGCAGCAGGCGGCGCAGGCGGGCCTGGGCCGGGCGGTCGAGCGCGGCGGCGGCTCGGACCGCGAGGTGGGGTTGCGGGTCGTCGCGCTCCTCGCGTGCGGCATCGAGCAGACGCGCCATGTCGGCGGCGGCTCGCTCGGCATGGCCACGGGCCTGCAGGCGCTCGCGCAGGACCGAGGCCAAGGCGTGCAGATGATGCACATCCTCGGCGGCATAGGTCAGTTGGCGCGCCGTGAGCGGGCGCTTCAGCCAGTCCGATCGGGTCTCACCCTTGTCGAGGGCATGGCCAAGCAGCTGCTGTACGAGGCTCTGGTAACCGAGACCCGGCCCCAATCCGGCGAAGGCGGCGGCGATCTGGGTGTCGAACAAGCCGGCCGGCAGCACCCCCAGCGCGTGGCGGAAGGCCACCAGGTCCTCGCTGGCGCTGTGCATCAGGGCATCGGCCCCGGCGACCAGTCCGGCCAGCTCGTCACGCAGGCCCTCGGCCTGGGGATCGACCAGCAGCACCGTGCCGGCGGCATCGGCCACCTGCACCAGGGCCAGCTGCGGGTACCAGGTGCGTTCGCGGACGAACTCGGTGTCGAGCGCGAGAGGCGAAGCAACCAGCTGCTTGCGGGCCTCGGCCAGCGCCGTGCTGGTCTCGATCGGCGTGAGGCTCATGCCTGTCCTTGCAGGGTTGGGGGGCATAGCCTAACGTCTGGCCCGCGCCGCCCGCGCTTCAAGGTCAGTCCGTGCCGTCTTCCTGCGCTGCGCCCTTCGCCCTCGCCTGTCTGCTGGTGCTTGTCGCCTGCAGCGAGCCGGCGTCGGTCGAGCCCGCGCCGGTCGCCACGGTGCCGGAGGCCGAAGCCGGGCCGGTGCAAGCCGACCCGCCGCCGGCGGTGACGCCGCTGCCGGCGCCAAACTGGCAAGCCGCTCCGATCGTGGTGCCGGCCGACCCGCAGGTGCGTGCGAGCCTGCACGCCGAGGCCCTCGCCGCCGAAGCCGCCGGGCGCTGGATCGGTAGCGATCCGCCGGGGGCCCTCGATCTCCACCTGGCCCTGCTGGCGAGCGATCCTGACGACGTCGCCGCGGCCGCCGGCCGCGAGCGCGTGAGTGCGGCCCTGGCGACCGCCTTCGATACCGCCCGTCGCGAGGGCCGGTCCGACGAAGCGCAGCGTTTGGCCGCCGTTCTCGCGGTGGCCGATCCCGACGATCAGGCTGACCGTCAGCAGGCCCTTACCGATCTGCAGGATGCTCTCGCGCTGGTGCGGCTCGGCCACGAGCGGCAGGCCGCCGGCAACTGGCTGGCGCCGCGCGGGGCGAGTGCGGTGGCAGCCTTCCGTGAGGCCCAGGACCGGGTGCCCGGCCTGCTGCCGGCCCGCGAAGGCCTGCAGTCGATCGAGACCGCCCTGTTGGCTCGCGCTGCCGCCGCCGCTGCTGCCGGGCGTTTCGACGAGGCTGCCCAAGATCTCACCCGCGCCGGAAGGCTGGGTCTCGATGGTGTGCGCCTGCAGAACGCGCGCGCGGCCTTGGCGCAGCAGCGGGCCGAAGCGGCCGCGCTGGCGCTGGCCGAGGTCGATGCGGCACTCCAGCGCCTCGACCTCCAGCTGGCCAGCCGCCGTCTGGCGGAGGCCGAGCGGATCGACCCGCAGGCACCGGGTCTCGATGAGCGCAGCCAGCGTCTCGCTCTGGCCCGCCGCTACGGGCATTTCCAGCCGGGGCAGCGGTTCGCCGATGCGCTGGTCGGTGGCGGTTCGGGGCCGGAGATGGTGGTGATCCCGCACGGCCGCTTCACCATGGGCGCGGTGCCCGGCACGGACGGCGCCCGCGACAACGAGGGGCCGCCGCACCCGGTGCGCTTCGAGCGCGGATTCGCGCTGGCGGTGCGCGAAACCACGGTCGCCGAGTTCGCCCGCTTCGTCGCGGCGACCGGCCACATCACCGTCGCCGAACGGCGCGGTCGTTCCACCGCCTACGACGAGCGCAGCGGGCGGATGGTCGATCTGCGCGGTGCTGATTGGCGGCGTGGTTTCGATGGCCGCAGCGAAGCCGCCGCCGAGGACCCGGTGCTGCACGTCGCCTTTGCCGATGCCGCCGCCTACGCCGAATGGCTGGCGGTGCGCAGTGGGCAGAGCTATCGCCTGCCTTCCGAGGCCGAGTTCGAATACGCCCTGCGCGCCGGCTCCACGACCCCCTGGGCCTGGGGGCGCACGGTGCCGGTCGGCGCGGCGCCGGGCAACCTGACCGGTGACGGCGATCGCTCCGCACAAGGCCGGCGTTGGGGGCAGCCGATCCGTGGCTGGAACGATGGCGCCTGGGGGCCGGTGGCGGTCGGGCGTTATCCGGTCGAGGGCTTCGGCACCTTCGACCTGATCGGTAATGTCTCGGAGTGGGTCGAGGACTGCTGGCACGACAGTTACCGCCGGGCGCCCGACGATGGCCGCGCCTGGGTCAACCCCGGTTGCGCCGAGCGGGTGGTGCGCGGTGGCTCCTGGGCCAGCACCCTGGATCAGGCGCGCTCCAGCTTCCGCCTGCAGGTGCCGGTCGAACTCCGTTCGGCGCGGGTCGGTTTTCGCGTCGCCCGCGACCTCTAGGCCGGGCCCTGCGGGCTCAGCGCTTGGGCTTGGGGGCGGGTTTCGCGGTCTTGCCGGTGCGCTTGGCGCTGCGCTTGGCGGCCGGCCGGGCCGCCTTGCCCATGCCCTGTTGCAGGTTCTTCCAGAGATCGAGGTTGCGCTCGGCGATCTGGTTGAGCAGGGCGAAAGGCGAGGCGCCGATCAGCCCGCCCAGCTGTTTGCGCAGGGCATGCTGCTGTTCGAGGAACAACTGCAGGCTGCGTTCGATGTAGCGGCCCATGAAGCCGTGCAGCGGGTCGCCGTAGAAGCGGATCATCAGTTGCAAGGCGGTGGCGGACAGCATCGGCTGCCCTTCCTCCTCGCGCTCAATGATGATCTGCAGCAGCACCAGCCGGGTGATGTCCTGATCGGTTCGGGCCTCGCGCACCTCGAAGCTTTCGCCGTCAAGCACCAGCTGGCGGACATCGCCCAAGGTGATGTAGCTGGAGATCCGGGTGTCGTAGAGGCGGCGATTGGGGTATTTCTTCAGCAGTCGTGGAGCGTCCATGGCGGCTTCCCGGCCGGCGGCAATGCCCACAGGCTCCGCCTTGCCGGGCAGCTCGGCAAGTGCGGCCCTGTCAACCCTTGTCTGCAAGTTCCGAACTGTGCTGGGCATCGCAGTGCCGGGCGGGATCGATGGCACCGCCGACAGGGTCGGGCGGGATGCGGGAGGGGTCGAAGGCCGGCACCGCGGCGGCCAGCGCCGCCTCTGGCGTGGCAGCGCCCGGCCAATGCGCCGGGTCCTGACCCAGCGCGAGCCAGGCGGCGCGCAGCAGCTCGAGCGGGTTCTGCCCGTCGATCGCCGCCGCCCCCTCGCTTTTGGAGAGCTTGCGGCCCCGGGCGTCGCGGCGCAGCGGCAGGTGCAGGTAGTGCGGGGTGGGCAGGCCGAGTGCCCGCTGCAGGGCGATCTGTCGGGGTGTCGAGTCGAGCAGGTCGGCCCCGCGCACGATATGGGTGACGCCCTGGAAGGCATCGTCCACCACGCAGGCGAGCTGGTAGGCCCAGAGCCCATCGGCCCGACGCAGCACCACATCGCCGACGCTGCTGGCCAGGCGCTGGACGATGCGGCCGTGCACCTCGTCGTCGAAGGCGATCGGCCGATCATCGACCCGCAAACGCACGCTGCCGGTGCGGGGATCCTGCGGCGGGGGCACGACGCAGCCGCGATGGATGCCGGCCGTGGCGGCCAGATCGGCGCGGCTGCAAGCGCAAGGGAAGGCCAGGCCCTCGGCCTGCAGGCGTGCCAAGGCCTCGGCGTAGGCCGCATGGCGCCGGCTCTGCCAGAGCACCGGGCCGTCGGCGTGCAGGCCCAGCCGGGCCAGGGTGGCGAGCTGGTTTTCGGCGGCCCCGGGCGGTTCGCGTGGCGGGTCGAGGTCTTCCATCCGCAGCAACCAGCGGCCACCGTGCCGGCGGGCGTACATCCAACTGCCCAGTGCCGCCAGCAGGGAGCCGGCGTGCAAGGGGCCGGTGGGGGAGGGAGCAAAACGCCCGACATGGCCGGGTGAAAGCAGCGTCATGGCACGAGCCGGGCGGGGGCGGTCATCGCTTGAACTTTACCGTTCTCTGCCACACTAACCGGTGTCCCCCCACACCGGCCAGGCTCCCATGAAGCGCGTCCTCCTGTTTCTCGCCACCAACCTCGCCGTGATCCTCGTGTTCTCGGTGGTCTGGATGGTGCTCAGCACTTTCTTCGGTCTCTCCACCTTCACCGAACAGTACGGCATCAACCTCACCGGCATGCTGGTGTTCTGCGCCATCTTCGGCTTCGGCGGCGCCTTCATCTCGCTCGCCATGTCGAAGTGGATGGCCAAGCGCTCGACCGGTCTCGTGCTCATCGAGCGGCCGCGCAATGAAATGGAGCAGTGGCTGCAGGCCACCGTCAAGCGCCAGGCCGAGAAGGCCGGCATCGGCATGCCCGAGGTCGGCATCTACGACGCGCCCGAGATCAACGCCTTCGCCACCGGTGCTTCGCGCAACAACAGCCTGGTGGCGGTTTCCACCGGCCTGTTGCGGGCGATGAGCCGCGACGAGGTCGAGGCCGTGCTCGCCCACGAAGTGAGCCACGTCGCCAACGGCGATATGGTGACGCTCACCCTGATCCAGGGTGTGGTCAACACCTTCGTGATGTTCCTCGCCCGCATCATCGGCCACACCATCGACCGCGTGGTGTTCAGGAACGAGGGAGGCCCCGGCATCGGCTACTTCGTCACCGTGATCGTGCTGGAGATCATCTTCGGCATCCTCGCCTCGACCGTCGTCATGGCCTTCTCGCGGCACCGCGAGTTCCGCGCCGACGCCGGTGGCGCGCAGTTGGCCGGCCGCCAGAAGATGATCGCCGCGCTGGAGCGTCTGGCCCAGAGCTACGGCCAGAGCAGCCTGCCCTCCGAGGTGCGCGCCTTCGGCATCTCCGGCAATGTCGCCAGCGGCATGAAGAAGCTGTTCATGAGCCATCCGCCGCTGGCCGAGCGCATCCAGGCCCTGCGCGATCTGCAGGGCCAGCGCCTGCCGACGGTGAGCTGAACCGGTCAAGCGGTGCTGCCCCGGCAAGGGGCAGCGCCGCCCGCCCTGCTCAGTTTTCGCTGCTCGTTTCGGCCGGCACCCGTCCGGCTCGGGCGGCGCGCTGCAGGGCCTTCCAGTCGGCTTCGTTCTGTCGGCGGTAGGCGATGGCGAAATCCTGCATCGCGGTCGAGAGTGCTTCCGACTTGCCGATGTAGCCCAGCAGTTCGTCCGGGCAGCCCGCCTTGGCGTGTGCGCGCGCCAAGGCATAGCCGCAGGCTTCGGCGTATTCGTGGAAGTCGCGGCGGCGGAAGGCGCTGACATCGAAGGCGGCCTTCATGTCGCGCAGTTGCCGGACGTAGAACTCCACGCCGAGTGCGGCGCTGCCGGCCCAGCCGAGGAAGATGTCGGAGGCTGCCTGCAGCAGGCGCTGGCCGTTGACGATGCGCTCACCGTCATGGGCCTCGCGACTGCGGCCAAGTGGGCGTTCCAGCACCGAATCGGCGGCTTCCTTGAACTGCAGGAACAGCGGATGCTGGCCGGAGGCGACGAACAGGGCGATGTAGCAGCGCCGGCCGACCGAGCCCACGCCCGGCACCTTCACCGCCACGTCCTGCAGCACGTAGCGGTCGAACAGCATCCGCCGTTCGCTGGCCAGCGAGCCGCGGTAGTCGGCCAGCAGCTGCGCCTCGTTGGCGCGGAAGCGCGCCAGTTCGCGGTCGGTCGCGGCATCGCAGTGGTAGACGAAGGGCGGCGCGTCGCGGATGTTCCAGCGGCCGTCCGGCAGGCGTTCGGTGGCTTCGGTGGCGAACACCGCCGAGGTTTTGCGCCTCGCCTTGCGGATCACCTCCAGCTCGTAATCGTCGTCGCCCGACATCTCCAGCAGGGTCTCGGAGGTGAGCCGGTAGTACCAGACATCGAGCAGGTCCATCGCCGCGAAACGGCGCATGCGGTCGCGGTAGGCATCGACCAGGGTATCGACCAGACCGCGCTGGGTGGCCTCGTCGTGGCCCTGCACATCGGCGGCGACGGCGAAACTGGCGGCCAAGCGGCGCAGGTCCCAGTCGAAGGGCCCGGGCAGGGTCTCGTCGAAGTCGTTGATGTCGAAGAGCAGGGTGCGTTCCGGGCTGGCGAACAGCCCGAAGTTGTTGAGGTGGGCATCGCCGCAGAGCTGGGTGTGCACTGCGCTGCGCGGCAGGCGGGCCAGATCGTGGGCCATCAACCCGGCACCACCGCGAAAGAACGCGAACGGACTGGCCAGCATGCGGCCGTAGCGAATGGCCTTCAGCTCGGGCACGCGGCCGTCATGGCTGGCCTCCAGCAGGGCGACCGGGTCGCGGCGGGGAATGCGGCATGGGCCGAGATCCTCGCGCGGTGTCTGCTGGCGGGCCGCCTTGCCGCGGGCCAGCGCCACTTCGCCGCCGTAGTCGGTGGCGCTTAAGGGCGGCGGAACCGGCGCGGTCGCGGTCGGGGGCGGGGTGCGGCGGCGGGGCGCGGTCGGCATGGGGGCGGGGTCGTGGTGGGCGGGGGAGACCACGATCCTAACGGACATTTCGGAACCGACACCTCAGACAGGGCCGTCAGCGAGCGCTGCGGGACGCGGAAGCCTGAGCCGTCGCGTCCCCAGGTCGCGCGTCGGCAGGCGCGAAGCGTGCTGGGGCGTTTCGTTTCGGCAGACCGGGTCGCGCCCGGAGCAACACCCCCGCCGCGACAGACCGGGGACCTGCGGCGGACTCGGGCCGGCAGCCGTGCGGCAAGAAACCCGACGGGCCGACCGAAGGGCGCATCCTTGGCGCCCGCGGTCGGTGCGCCCGTCCGGGGCGCACCCTGCGGGCCTGGCGTCTGATCGCCGTGTTGGCCCTCGAAACCCGCCGCCGGCCCCCAGCCTGTCTTGCTCGGTGGATCGCCTACTGCGGCCGATACCGTCACCGAGCGCCGCGCCAGCGCGATCTGAGGGACAGCGAAGCGAGCCATGGAGGGCGAGCGGCGGCGAAT
>Ga0207951_100008_pt1 | contig 245405 bp, 225 predicted proteins | sample Subbio12Aug_8Bad_FD_184830 | JGI IMG/M metagenome (GOLD analysis project Ga0207951, IMG submission 184830) | Serpentinite rock and fluid subsurface biosphere microbial communities from McLaughlin Reserve, California, USA - CR12Aug_8Bad (SPAdes) | ecosystem: Environmental > Terrestrial > Deep... | reverse complement strand
CCGGGACGGGCCGAAGGGCGCGAGCTCCTGCGAGCGCGCGGCCGGCAGGGCTGAGGCCCGCGGCTCCCGGCCTGCCTGCGCAGGCCGGGACGGGCCGAAGGGCGCGAGCTCCTGCGAGCGCGCGGCCGGCAGGGCTGAGCGCCGGCCTAGCGCAGCAGGGTGTAGGCCAGCCCGGCGGCGGCGCAGACGGCCAGGGTCTCGATCACGCCACGCTTGTAGCGCGCCAGCGCGAGCAGCGCGGCGGCGGCCAGCGCGGCTGCAAACAGGTCGAAGGCGCCGGCAAAGCCCTGCGGCCACAGCACGTGGTAGGCGAAGAACAGCGCGAGGTTGACGATCACGCCGACCACCGCCGCGGTGATCGCCGTCAGCGGCGCGGTGTAGCCCAGCCGCCCGCGCGTGCCCTCGATCAGCGGCCCGCCGGCGAGGATGAAGACGAACGACGGCAGGAAGGTGACCCAGGTCACCAGCACGGCGGCCAGCGCGGCGGCGGCAAACATCTGCTCGGGCCCGAACTGCGCGAGCAGCTCGGGGCTCTGCCAGGCGCCGACGAAGGCCACGAAGGCCACGACCATGATCAGCGGTCCCGGCGTGGCCTCGCCCAGCGCGAGGCCGTCGATCATCTGCGTCGGGCTCAGCCATCCGAAGTGCAGCACCGCACCCTGGTAGACGTAGGGCAGCACGGCGTAGGCGCCGCCGAAGGTCAGCAGCGCGGCGCTGGTGAAGAACGCGCCCATCTGCGTGTAGATGCCGCCCGGGCCCTGCCAGGCCAGCAGCAGCGCCATCGGCAGCGCCCATAGCGCCAGGCCGGTGGCCAGCACCGCGACCAGCCGGCGGCGACGGTAGGCCGTGTGCGGCGCGCGCGGCGTGTCGTCGTCGATCAGCGCCGGGCCGTAGGACTGGCCGCTGCCGGCATGGCCGCCGTTGCCCGGCTCGAACCAGTGCGGCGCCACGCGCGCGCCGAGCCAGCCGGCCAGGGCCGCGGCGGCGACGATCAGCGGGAACGGCGCGCGCAGGACGAAGATCGCGACGAAGGCTGCCGCGGCGATCGCCCACAGCACGCGGTTGCGCAGCACCCGCGAGCCGATGCGCCAGGCGGCGTGGAAGACGATGGCGACCACCGCCGGCTTGATGCCGTAGAAGATGCCGGCGACCCACGCGACCTGGCCATGGACGATGTAGACCCAGGACAGCAGGATCAGCAGCAGCAGCGAGGGCAGCACGAACAGAACGCCCGCGGCGATGCCGCCCCAGGTGCGATGCAGCAGCCAGCCGAGGTAGGTCGCGAGCTGCTGGGCCTCGGGCCCGGGCAGCAGCATGCAGTAGTTCAGCGCGTGCAGGAAACGCCGCTCGCCGATCCAGCGGCGGCGCTCGACGAGCTCGCTGTGCATGATCGCGATCTGCCCAGCCGGCCCGCCGAAGCTGATCAGCCCGAGCTTGACCCAGAAGCGCAGCGCGGTGCCGAAGGGCACGGGGGCGGGGCGCTCGGCGTCGGCATCCGGGGCGGTGGCGGTCGGGCGGTCGGACATCGCCACCAGTGTAGGGGCGCGGCGTGACGCCCCCCGGGCGCCGCCGGCGCCGGCCTCAGCCCCAGTCCGACAGCAGCGGGCGCGCCCGCTCGACCGCCGGCGGCCGCGGCTGCGGGCGCCGCGCTGCGGTGCCGGCCACGATCCAGGCGGCCAGCCGCTCGTCGGGGTCGCCGAAGGCACGCCGGATCGCCGCGTCGCGCACCGAGGCGCCGCTGAGCACCTTGGCGGCAAAGCCCAGCAGGTGCAGCGCGTCGAGGAAGTTCATCAGCGCAGCGCCGGCGCACAGCCACTGCTCGTGCTCGGGCACCTCGTCCATGTCGGCGCGCAAGCGCACGAGCAGCGCGAGCAGCGCCGGGCCGTTGTGCGCGCGCTCGCCGGCGCGGGCCGCGGCGGCGGCGTCGAGCCCGCGGCGCTGCGCGTCGGCGGCGAACAGCGCGGCGAGGTCGGCGCGCCGCGCGTCGGGCACGCGCACGAAGCGAAACGGCCGCAATCCGCCGTGGTCGGGCGCGCGCTCGGCCAGCGCTGCGGCCTGCTGCAAGACCGGCAGCGACGGCGCCGGTGCGCTCAGGTGCTTCGGGCCGACCGAGTGCCGGCGCAGCAGCCAGTCGAGCGCGGCGGCGCCGACGTCGGTGTCGATGGCCGGCGGGTCGGCGCGCGCGGGGCCCACGGCGTCCGGTGCCGCGCGCCCGGGCATCACGATCCGGCCCCGCGCCTTGCCACGACGAGCACTGCGGCCTGCACGCGCGAGCTGAGGTTGAGCTTGCGCAGGATGTGCTGGACGTGGATCTTGACCGTGGTCTCGGCGATCGCCAGCGTGCGCGCGATCTCCTTGTTGCTGTCGCCGCGCGCGATCAGCTCGAGGATCTCGCGCTCGCGCGGCGACAGCGTGGCCAGCGGGTCGTCGGCGGCCGCTGCGGGGGCCGCGACCGGGACGGCCGAGACCGGCGCGGGTTGCAGCGCCTCGCCGGGCTCGAGCGGCGCGAAAGCCGAGGCCAGCTTGGCCGCCATCGCCGCGCCGAAGCTGGCCTCGCCGCGCGCAGCGCGCTCGACGGCCTGGCCCAGCTCCTCGCCGTCGGCGGTCTTGAGCAGGTAGCCGGCCGCGCCGCCACGCACCGCGGCGGCGAGGTCGCGCTCGTCCTCGCTCATCGTCAGCATCAGCACGCGCGCCTGCGGCGCGGCGGCGCGCAGCGTGGGCAGCGCATCGACCCCGGAGACGCCGGGCAGGTGGTTGTCGAGCAGGATGACCTGCGGCCGACACAGCGCGGCCACGCGCTGCGCCTCGTTGGCGTCGCCGGCCTCGCCGACGACCGCGAAGCGCCCGTCGGCGCTCAGCAGCGCGACCAGGCCGCGCCGGAACAGGGTGTGGTCGTCGACGACCATCACGCGCAGCGCCGCGGCGCCGGTCGTCGCCGTCTCGTCGTTCATCGTCATCGTCTCCTTGCCTTGCGGCGTTCGGTGCTCAGGCCGCCAGCGGCTGCACCTGCGGCAGTTCGACGCTCACGCAGGTGCCCTGCCCGGGCTGCGAGCGGATCTGCACGCTCGCGCCGATGCCGGTGGCGCGCTCACGCATGATGCGCAAGCCCACATGCGTCTCGTCGAGCGCCGCCTCGGCGTCGAAGCCGCGGCCGTCGTCGCGCACCTCGATACGCCAGGGCGGCTGTTGCTGCACGTCGACCCAGACCGCGCTCGCCCCGGCGTGCTTGCGCACGTTGGACAGCGCCTCCTGCACGACATGCAGCAGTTGCACCTGCACGTCGGGCGGCAGCGGCACGCCGCTGCCGTGCAGGTTGAGGTGCGTGGCCAGCCCGCTCTGGTGCTGGAACTTGCGCAGCGTGGTCTTGATGGCGGCGCCGAAGTCGTCGCTGTTGGTGCGCGTGCGAAAGTGCAGCAGCAGCTCGCGCACGTCGGCCGCGCTCTCGCGCAGGCCGGTGTCGAGCTCGTCGACGGCGAGCCGGACCTGCGCCGCATCGCCGCGCCTGAGCGCGCCGCGCAGCAACTGGACCTGGATCTTCAGGAAGGCCAGGCCCTGGGCGATCGAGTCGTGCAGCTCGCGCGCGAGCAGCGCGCGCTCCTCGGCCACCGCCGACTCGCGCTCGAGCGCTGCCGCGCGCACGCCCTCCATGCCGCTGGCGAGGTGGCTGGCCAGGGTCTCGAGCAGCACGCGGTCCTCGGCACTGGGGCCGCCGCCGCTGCCGCGGTAGAGCAGGTCGATCTCGCCGAGCGTGTGGTCGTGCAGGCGCACCGGGACCGTGACCAGGCGGTCGAAGCCGTGGCGCGCGCAAGCCGCACCGACAGCCCCGGACGCCGGCTCGCCCGCGGCCGCCACCGGGTGCAGCACGATGACCCGCGCGCCGCGATCGCCACTCGGCTGGCCGCAGTGGCAACTGCCGTCGTGCAGGCAGCGCTCGGCCTCGACCATGTCGGCAGGCACGCAGTCGGTGGCCAGCAGCGCCGAGCGGTGCTGGGCAGCGTCGTACCAGCGCAGCAGCGCGGCATCGGCGCCGCCGACCGCACGGGCGCGCCGCACGAAGCCCTGGGCCAGCGCTTCGAGCGTCGGCGCACGCGCGACGAACTCGCTGGCCTCGTAGAGCACGCTCAGCCGCTCGCGCTCGGTGCGCAGGTGCCCGGTCTGCTCGCGCACCTTGCCTTCGAGGTCGCGGTAGAAGTCCTGCAGGGTCTGCGCCATGCGGTTGAAGCCCTGCGCAAGACGGCCGAACTCGTCTGCGGAGTCGACCTCGACGCGGGTCGACAAGTCGCCGCACTCGATCTGGCGCAAGCCCGCCTGCAGCCGCGCCAGCGGGTTCAGCACGAACAGGAAGGCCGCATAGATCATCGCGATGCCGCCGGCGATCGCCAGCCCGATCAGGCCGAGCTGGAAGGTCGACAGCACCAGCGTCCAGCGCGAGAGCTGGGCCTCGATCGCACCGACGAAGGCGTCGATGTCGACGACCAGCGCCGCGGTCTGCGCCGTCACCGAAGTGTGCGGCGGCACCGCGTTGGCCAGCCACTGCGTGCGGTAGTCGGCCCAGCGCGACTGCACATGCGCAAACGCCGCGTCGGTCGCGCGGTCGCTGGGCACGAACAGCGGCCGCGCCGGGTCGCCGCGCGCGAGCAGGGCCAGCGAGGCGTCGAACTCCTGCACGTACTGCGGCACCCGCGCGCTGTCGTGCGCGGTGACTGCCTGTGCCAGCCGCCAGACCTGCATGCGCAGGCGGCCGGCTTCGTTGACCGCTGCGGCGCCGCCTTCGAGCTTCCAGCTCACCCACAGCGTCAGTCCGGTCGAGCCGAGCGCGAGCAGCAGCAGCAGCGCCCCGATGGCGCCGAGCTTCACGGTCAGTGATGCCGCTCTCAGGACGCCCAGCATGGGGTGCACTGTAGGCGTGGTGGGTCGACTCCACGCTTGATGCGGATCAAGCCGGCTGCACGGCGACGGCGCCGTCGAGGTCGACGCCGCGCAGCTCGGCCGCGGCCGCCAGGCGGTGCAGCGTCTGCTGGACGGCGTTGACCCAGGCCTGCTGCTGCAGCGCCAGCCGCACGGCGTCGCGCACCGCCTCGTACGGTGGCACGACGCCGGGCTGGCGCGCGAGCACTTCCACCACATGCAGCCCGTGGCGGCTGTGCACCAGCCGCGGCAGCACGCCGACCTCGGCGTGCCCGTAGACCTCGCGCGCAAACTCGGGTGCGCAATCGACTGCGGCCAGCCAGCCGAGGTCGCCGCCGCGCGCACCGCTGGGGCAGTTCGAGCGCTCGGCGGCGACCGCGGCGAAGCGCTCGCCCTCGCCGCGCGCGGTTGCACGCAGGTCGAGCAGCGTGGCCTCGGCCCGCCCGCGCAGCGCAACCACGTCGACCCCCGGCGTGACGGCGAACAGCACATGGCGCAGGTGCACGCGCTCGCCGATGGCGTGGCGCTCGGGCTGCGCAGCGTGGTGGCGCCGGCAGGCCTCGTCGTCGGGTTCGGAGAGCTCGATCAGGCTGCCGAGCAAGGCCTCGATGGCTTCGCTCGCGGCCTCGCTGGGCACGCCTTGCTGCGGCGGCGGGTCGTCGGCGGCCAGCAGCCCGGCGGCGATCGCCGCCTGGCGCAGCAGTTCGATGCCGGCGCGCCGGCGCAGCTCTTCGGCCGCCAGCCCCTCGCCCGGCTGGGCCAGCGCCACGCCGTTGACCGCGGGTGGCGGCGCATCGGCCTTTGCCCTGTCGGTCAGCGCGGCGCCCGGCATGGTCTGCACGGCGTTCATGGCACCCGCCGCGACGAATGGTCGGCCGGCACGTTGAGCCGGCGCGAGCGCACGATCTGGCGCGGCCGCCACAGGTAGGCCAGCGTCGCCAGCCCGCTCCAGACATGGACCAGCCGGCTGAACGGGAACAGCAGGAAGATCAGCATGCCCAGCAGCATGTGCAGCTTGCTCAGCAGCGAGACCCCGGCCAGCAGCTCGACATTGGGCTGGAAGATCACCAGGCTCTGCAGGTACTTGGAGATGGTCACCATCTCGGCGACCTCGGCCGGCCCGCCGCGTGCGAACAGCAGCGTCGACAGGCCCAGCGCGAGCTGCACCCACAGGATGATCAGGATCGCCAGGTCGGTGCGGTGGCTGGTCAGGCGGATGCGCGCATCGAACATGCGCCGCTGCAGCAGGATGGTCAGGCCGATGAAGCAGGCCGCGCCGGCGATGCCGCCACTGACGTTGGCCACCAGCTTCTTGGACTCGGGGCTGATCAGCCATTCATAGGCCCATTGCGGCGTCAGCAGCCCGAAGAAGTGACCGACCAGCAGGAACAGGATGCCGAAGTGGAACAGGTTGCTGGCCAGCCGCATGCCGCTGCTGCGCAGCAGCAGCGACGAGTCGCTCTTCCACGTGTACTGGTCGCGGTCGAAGCGCGCCAGGCTGCCCATCAGGAAGACAGCCAGGCAGATGTACGGGAAGAGGGCAAACAGGAAGAAGTCCAGGGCGTTCATGGCGTGGCTCCTCGGTCAGGCGGCGCGCGAGCGCGGCTGGGCGCTCGCGGCCGGGCGGACGATGTGGATGGGCTGCGGCTGAGCGGGCCGGCCGGCGCCGGCGGTGCGGCAGCCGTCGAAGGCGGCGGGCTCCTGCCAGGTCTCGTCGAGCGGCGGCTCGGCGGGCAGCACGACCGGCTCGGCGTGCTCGCCGGCAAGGTCGAGCACGGCGGCCAGCACGCTGGCGTAGCCGCTGCCGCGCGCGAGCAGCGCGCTGAAGACCGCGCGCACGATGTGCGCGATCTCGCCGAGAAACTCGCGGGCCTGCAGCGGCGGCTGGGTGCTGGCGTACTCCAGCACCGCCGGCAGGTAGTCGGGCAGCTCGCCCGGCGCGAGCAGCAGGCCGGCGCGCGCGTAGGTCTGGCCGAGGTCGACCATCGCCGGGCCGCGGTCGCGGCTGTCGCCGTGGATATGCTCGAACAGGTGCAGCGAGGTCTGGCGGCCGCGGTCGAAGATCTCGACATACTCGGCCTCGGCGCGCAGCGCCGGCAGCGCACGCAGCCGCGCGATCAGCGCGTCGATCTCGGCCAGCCGCGGCGGCGCGAGCGCGGCCTCGGCATCCAGGGCCTCGGCCAGCGCCGGCAGCGCGGCGCGCAGCTCGGCGTCGGGGTAGCGCAGCAGCCAGGCCGCAACACGCAGGGTGTGCGCCATCTTGGGCGTCGGGGACGTGAATGCGGCCATGTCAGACCTCCGCCTTGATCGGGATCGTGCGCTTCTTCTCGCTGCCGAACAGGCTGGTCTCGGTGACGCCCTCGCTGCAGCCGTTGCCGAACGAGAAGCCGCAGCCGCCGCGCACGTTGAACGCGTTCTCGGCGTACTCGCGGTGCGCGCTCGGGATGACGAAGCGGTCCTCGTAGTTGGCGATCGCCATCAGGCGGTACATCTCCTCGACCTGGGCCTCGGTCATCTGCACCTGGTCGAGCGCGGCGCGGTTGGGCCGGCCCTCGACATGCTTGGCGCGCTGCCAGGCGCGCATCGCCAGCATGCGCTCGAGCGCGCGCTCGACCGGCGGCGTGTCGCCGGCGGTCAGCAGGTTGGCCAGGTACTTGACCGGGATGCGCAACTGCCGCACATCGGGGATCTCGCCGTTGGTGCCGATCTGCCCGGCGTTGGCCGCGGCGCTGATCGGCGACAGCGGCGGCACGTACCAGACCATCGGCAGCGTGCGGTACTCGGGGTGCAGCGGCAGGGCCACCTTCCAGTCCATCGCCATCTTCCACACCGGGCTGACCTTGGCGGCGTCGAGCCAGGCCTCGGGCACGCCGTCGCGCCGGGCCTGCGCGATGACCTTCGGGTCGTTCGGGTCGAGGAAGACGTCGAGCTGGGCCTGGTAGAGGTCCTTGTCGCGCTCGACGCTGGCCGCCGAGGCGATCGCGTCGGCGTCGTAGAGCAGCACGCCGAGGTAGCGGATGCGGCCGACGCAGGTCTCGCTGCAGACGGTCGGCTGGCCGGCCTCGATGCGCGGGTAGCAGAAGATGCACTTCTCGGCCTTGCCGCTCTTCCAGTTGTAGTAGATCTTCTTGTACGGGCAGCCCGAGACGCACATGCGCCAGCCGCGGCACTTGTCCTGGTCGATCAGGACGATGCCGTCCTCCTCGCGCTTGTAGATGCTGCCGCTGGGGCAACTGGCCACGCAGGCCGGGTTCAGGCAGTGCTCGCACAGCCTGGGCAGGTACATCATGAAGGTATTCTCGAACTGGCCGTAGATGTCCTTCTGCATGGCGTCGAAGTTGCGGTCCTTCGAGCGCTTGGCGAACTCGCCGCCGAGGATCTCCTCCCAGTTCGGGCCCCACTCGATCTTCTCCATGCGCTGGCCGGTGATCAGCGAGCGCGGGCGGGCGGTGGGCTGGTGCTTCATCTCCGGCGCCGAGTGCAGGTGCTCGTAGTCGAAGGTGTAGGGCTCGTAGTAGTCGTCGATCTGCGGCAGGTGCGGATTGGCGAAGATCTTCATCAGCAGCGACCACTTGCCGCCCTGGCGCGGCACGATCGAGCCGTCGGCGCGGCGCACCCAGCCGCCGCGCCACCTGTCCTGGTTCTCCCACTCCTTGGGATAGCCGATGCCGGGCTTGGTCTCGACGTTGTTGAACCAGGCGTACTCGACGCCGGGGCGGCTGGTCCAGACGTTCTTGCAGGTCACCGAACAGGTGTGGCAGCCGATGCACTTGTCCAGGTTGAGCACCATGCCGATCTGTGCACGTACTTTCATCGCTTGACTCCTTGCGGTCGCCGCGGGTTCAGGGGTTTTCGCCCTGCGCCTGGTAGGCGCGGGCCAGGTGGTCGTCGCGGGGCGTGTCGAGCCAGTCGACCTTGTCCATCTTGCGCACCACGACGAACTCGTCGCGGTTGGTGCCGATGGTCCCGTAGTAGTTGAAGCCGTAGCTCAGTTGCGCGTAGCCGCCGATCATGTGCGTGGGCTTGGTGACCGCGCGCGTGACCGAGTTGTGGATGCCGCCGCGCACCCCGGTGATCTCGGAGCCGGGCGTGTTGATCATCTTCTCCTGCGCGTGGTACATCATGACCATGCCGGGGTTGACGCGCTGGCTGACCACCGCGCGCGCAGCGATCGCGCCGTTGATGTTGAACAGCTCGACCCAGTCGTTGTCGGCGATGCCGGCCTGCTTGGCGTCGTCCTCGGACAGCCAGATCACCGGCCCGCCGCGGTTGAGCGTGAGCATGTGCAGGTTGTCGCTGTAGGTCGAGTGGATGCCCCACTTCTGGTGCGGCGTGATGAAGTTGAGGACGATCTCCTTGTGGCCGTTGGGCTTGCGGCCCTGCATGGCGTCGGTGGTCTTCAAGTCGACCGGCGGGCGGTAGCTGGAGAGGCCCTCGCCGAAGGCGATCATCCACGAATGATCCTGGTAGAACTGCTGGCGGCCGGTCAGCGTGCGCCAGGGGATCAGCTCGTGGACGTTGGTGTAGCCGGCGTTGTACGAGACCTTCTCGCTCTCGAGCCCCGACCAGATCGGCGAGCTGATGATCTTGCGCGGCTGCGCCTGCACGTCGCGAAAGCGCAGCTTCTCGTCCTCGCGGTGCAGCGCCAGGTGCGCGTGCTCGCGCCCGGTGACCTTCGACAGCGCCTGCCATGCCTTGACCGCGACATGGCCGTTGGTCTCGGGGGCGAGCTGCAGCACGACCTCGCAGGCGTCGATGTCGCTGACGATGCGCGGCCTACCGTCGGCGTCGACGCCGTTGAGCTCGGCGAGCTGCTCGACCTCGGTCTGGGTATTCCAGGCCATGCCCTTGCCGCCGTTGCCGAGCTTGCTCATCAGCGGGCCCAGCGAGGTGAAGCGCTTGTAGACGCTGGGGTAGTCGCGCTCGACGACCGTGATCTGCGGCGCGGTCTTGCCGGGGACCAGCTCGCACTGGCCCTTCTTCCACTCCTTGACGTCGAACGGCTGCGCGAGCTCGGCCGGAGTGTCGTGCATCAGCGGCGTCAGCACCACTTCCTTCTCGACGCCGAGGTGGCCCTTGCAGACCTCGCTGAAGGCCTGGGCAAAGCCCTTGTAGATCTCCCAGTCGCTGCGCGACTGCCACACCGGGTCGACGGCGGTCGACAGCGGGTGGATGAACGGGTGCATGTCGCTGGTGTTGAGGTCGTTCTTCTCGTACCAGCTCGCCGTCGGCAGCACGACGTCGCTGTAGAGGCAGGTCGTGCTCATGCGGAAGTCGAGCGTGACGACCAGGTCGAGCTTGCCCTCGGGCGCCTGCTCGTGCCAGCGGACCTCGGTCGGGCGCGCATCGTCACGGCCCAGGTCCTTGCCCTGCACGCCGTTCTCGGTGCCCAGCAGGTGCTTGCAGAAGTACTCGTGGCCCTTGCCCGACGAACCCAGCAGGTTCGAGCGCCAGACGAACAGGTTGCGCGGCCAGTTCTGCGGCGCGTCCGGGTCCTCGCAGCTCATCTGCAGCGAGCCGTCCTTCAAGGCCTTGACGACGTAGTCCTTGGGGTCGACGCCGGCGGCCTGCGCGTCCTTGACGACCTGCAGCGGGTTGGTCTTCAACTGCGGCGCGCTGGGCAGCCAGCCCATGCGCTCGGCGCGCACGTTGTAGTCGATCAGGCTGCCGCCGTAGGCGCTGCGGTCGGCCAGCGGCGAGAGGATGCTGCCGACCTCGATCTTCTCGTAGCGCCACTGGTCGGTGTGGTTGTACCAGAACGAGGTCGAGTTCTGCTGGCGCGGCGGGCGCGCCCAGTCGAGCGCGAAGGCCAGCGGCAGCCAGCCCGACTGCGGACGCAGCTTCTCCTGGCCGACATAGTGCGCCCAGCCGCCGCCGCTCTGGCCGACGCAGCCGCACAGCATCAGCAGGTTGATGACGCCGCGGTAGTTCATGTCGGCGTGGTACCAGTGGTTCATCGCCGCGCCGATGATGATCATCGACTTGCCGTGCGTCTTGTCGGCGTTGTCGGCAAACTGGCGCGCCACGGTGATGACCTGGTCGCGCGGCACGCCGGTGATCTTCTCCTGCCAGGCCGGGGTGTAGGGGTAGTCGTCGTCGTAGCTCTTGGCGCCGCTGCCCAGGCCGCGGTCGATGCCGAACTGCGCGGCCTGCAGGTCGAACACGGTGGCCACCAGCACCTCGCGGACCTCGCCGTCCTTGCCCAGCGGCAGGCGCACCGCCGGCACCCTGGCGCGGTTGAGGTCGCTGCCACGCGGGTTGGCGGTGAAGTGCGGCACCTCGGCGCCGGCAAAGTACGGGAAGGCGACCTCGACGACCTCGTGCGCCGGTGACTCGCCCTCGAGCACGCTGAGCTTGAGCTTGACCTCGGCGCCGTGGCGGGCTTCCTTGGCTTCGAGGTTCCACTTGCCGACGTCGTCACGCCCCTCGGCACCCCAGCGAAAGCCGATCGAGCCGTGGGGCAGCACCGCGCGACCGTCGGCGTCGAAGGCCATGGTCTTCCACTCGGCGTTGTTGGCCTGGCCGAGCTTGCCGTTGAAGTCGCTGGCGCGCAGGTAGCGCCCGGGGGCCAGCACGCGGCTGCCGTCGGCCGCCGTGCGCTCCTCGAGCAGCACCAGCATCGGCAGGTCGGTGTAGCGGCGCACGTAGTCGTCGAAGTACGCGCTGCGCTTGTCGAAGTAGAACTCGCGCAGCACGACGTGGCCCATGGCCATCGCGATCGCCGCGTCGGTGCCCTGCTTGGGGTGCAGCCACAGGTCGCAGAGCTTGGCGACCTCGGAGTAGTCGGGCGTCACCGCCACCGTCTTGGCGCCCTTGTAGCGCACCTCGGTGAAGAAGTGCGCGTCGGGCGTGCGCGTCTGCGGGACGTTGCTGCCCCAGGCGATGATGAAATTCGAGTTGTACCAGTCGGCCGACTCGGGCACGTCGGTCTGCTCGCCCCAGATCTGCGGGCTGGCCGGCGGCAGGTCGCAGTACCAGTCGTAGAAGCTCATGCACACGCCGCCCAGCAGCGACAGGTAGCGGCTGCCGGCGGCGTAGCTGACCATGCTCATCGCCGGGATCGGGCTGAAGCCGATGATGCGGTCGGGCCCGTGCTTCTTGATCGTGTAGACGTTGGCCGCAGCGACGAGCTGGTTGACCTCGTCCCAGCTCGAGCGCACGAAGCCGCCCATGCCGCGCACCTGCTGGTAGTCGCGCCGCGCGGCCGCGTCCTCGACGATCAGCGCCCAGGCGTCGACCGGCGTCCTGGCCACGCGCAGCGCGGCGCGCCAGCGCTCGAGCAGCCGGCCGCGCACCATCGGGTACTTCAGCCGCGCCGCGCTGTAGAGGTACCACGAGTAGCTCGCGCCACGCGCGCAGCCGCGCGGCTCGTGGTTGGGCAGGTCGGGGCGGGTGCGCGGGTAGTCGGTCTGCTGCGTCTCCCAGGTGATGATGCCGCCCTTGACGTAGATCTTCCACGAGCACGAGCCCGTGCAGTTCACGCCATGCGTGCTGCGCACGATCTTGTCGACCGCCCAGCGGTTGCGGTAGGCGTCCTCCCAGGTGCGGTCCTCGCCGGTGGTCACGCCGTGGCCGTCGGCGAAGGCTTCCTTGGGCAGCGAGAAGTGCGTCAGTCGGTCGAGGAAGTGGCTCATGGTGCTTGGTCCTTGTTCAGCAGGGCATGGCAGCGAGCGGGCGGGCGTAGTGCCACCACGTGATCGCGATGCAGGTGAGGTAGAAGACGACGAAAGTCCACAGCGCGGCCTCGGGGCCGCCGGTCAGCGAGATCGAGGTGCCATAGCTCTTGGGGATGAAGAAGCCGCCATAGGCGCCGATGGCGCCGGCAAAACCCAGCACCGCGGCGGCCTCGCGGTTGCCGTCCTGCACGGCGCGCGCCTGCGCCGCCCGGGTCGGCTCGGCGGCGCGCTGGTGCGCGGTCAGGAAGATCACCGGAATCATCCGGAAGGTGCTGCCATTGCCGATGCCGGCGGCCGCAAACAGCACGAGGAAGGCGGCCAGGAAGACGCCGAAGTGACCGCCCTGGCCGGCCTGCGGCAGCGCGTACAGCACGACCAGCACGCCCAGCAGCATCGCCACGAAGCTGGCCAGCGTCACGCGCGCGCCGCCGAGCCGGTCGGCCAGCCAGCCGCCCAGCGGCCGCGCGAGCGCGCCGGCGAGCGGCCCGACCCAGGCGTAGAGCAGCGCGTCGGCGGCCGGAAACTGGCTGGCGATCAGCAGCGGCAGCCCGGCCGAATAGCCGATGAAGCTGCCGAAGGTGCCGATGTAGAGCCAGCACATCAGCCAGTTGTGCTTGCGCGTGAAGATCACCGCCTGCTCGGCGAAGCCGCCGCGCGCGGCGGCGATGTCGTCGAGCCCGAACCAGGCCAGCACGGCGGCGGCGACGATGAACGGCACCCAGACGAAGCCGGCGTGGTGCAGCCACAGCGGCGCGCCCTCGGCGCTGGCCGGTGTCGCACCCAGCAGCACGCCGAAGGTGCCCGCGCCGATGGCCAACGGCACGACGAGCTGGGCCAGCGGCACGCCCAGGTGCCCGAGCCCGGCGCCGACGCCCAGCGCGTAGCCCTTGTGCGCCTTCGGGTAGCAGAAGCTGATGTGCGACATCGCGCTGGCGAAGTGGCCTCCGCCCAGCCCGCACAGCAGGGCCAGCACGAGCATCCACTCGTAGGGCGTGTTCGGGTCCTGCACCGCAAAGCCGATGCCGATCGCCGGCAGCAGCAGGCTGGCCGTCGACCAGGTCGTCCAGCGCCGGCCGCCGAAGACCGGCACCGCGAAGGCGTAGAAGATGCGCAGCGTCGCGCCGCACAGCGCCGGCAGCGCAGCCAGCCAGAACAACTGGTTGGTCGAGTAGCCAAAGCCCGCCGCCGGCAGGTGCACGACGAGCGCCGACCACAGCATCCAGACCGCGAACGCAAGCACCAGCGCGGGGATCGAGGCCCACAGGTTGCGCCGGGCCACTCGCTGGCCGTGGCGCTGCCAGAACCCGGGGTCTTCCGGGTTCCAGTGCGCCAGGCTGCGGGCGGCGTTCATGGTCGCAGCGGTCATGCTCGGGGTGCGGGCACGCGCGCGGCTCAGCAGGGCTTCTCGGCGCCGTTGCGCCAGTAGTACCAGTAGTTCAGCGCGATGCCGACCGCGTACAGGAAGGCGAAGAACCACAGCGCGGCGTTGGGGCTGCCGGTCATCGCGAACGAGCGGCCGAAGATGATCGGCACGAAGAAGCCCAGCAGCAGCACCGCCATCGCCGCGGTGAAGCCCAGCACCGGACCGCCCTGCTTGGGGTCGAAGATCATGACGATCTGCTTGAATACGCTGGCGTTGCCGATGCCGGCGCCGAGGAAGATGCCCAGCAGCACGACGAAGAACACGGTGAACTGCGCGGCCGAGGTCGGCGCAGTCAGGAAGGTCAGGCCGACGGCCGAGCCGCCCATGATCAGGAACACCAGCATCGTCATGTTGGCGCCGCCGACCTTGTCGGACAGGATGCCGCCGATCGGGCGGATCAGCGCGCCCACCAGCGGCCCGATCCAGGCGTAGGCCAGGGGGTCGGGGGCCTCGGGCAGCTTGCCGAAGACCTCGCGGATCAGCAGCGGCGTCGAGGCGGCGAAGCCCGAGAAGGTGCCGAAGGTGAAGGTGTAGAGGATGGTCTGGATCCAGGTGTGCTTGAGCTTGAGCACCTGGAACTGCTCGGCAAACGAGCCGCGCTGCGGGTGGTTCTTCATGCCGAAGAGCACCAGCACGGCGAGGATCAGCGTCGGGATCAGCCAGATGTAGGCCGCGTTCTGCGGGTACATCAGGATCTCGCGCACGACCTCGCGGGTCTGCGGGTTGAGCACCCTGAAGACCATCGAATCACCGGCGACCGCGCCGAACAGCCCGACGCCGATGGCCACCGGCACCAGGAACTGTGCGGTCGAGGCGCCCAGGTTGCCGAAGCCGATCGTGAAGCCCAGCGCGGTGCCGCCGATGCGCTTCGGGAACCACAGGCTGATGTTGGCCGCGGTCGACGAGATCTGGCCACCGGCGCAGAAACCCGCGACCCCGGCCCAGAACAGCAGGGTCGCAAACGGCGTGTTCGGGTCCTGCACGACATGCCCGATGCCCAAGATCGGTATCAGCAGCGCCAGCGTGAAGATGAAGGTGGTCCACATGCCACCGATCTTGAGCACCAGGAAGGTGTGCGGGAAGCGCGCGACCGCGCCCATCAGCAGCGCCATCGCCGGCAGCCAGAAGCGCTGGTCGACGGTGAGCTGAAAGCCCAGCCCGGGCAGCCGCACGACCAGCGCGCTCCAGGTGAACCAGACCGCAAAGGCCAGGTGCAGCGCGAGGAAGGCGATGATCAGCGTGCGGATCGCCAGCCACTTGTTGGAATTCCAGAAGCGTTCGTCCTCGGGTCGCCACTCGGCGACGTCGAAGAACCCGGCGCGCGCGGCCGGCTTGGGGGCGGGATTCATGGTCGGACTCTCCTCGTGGGAAGCTTGTGGGCTGTGGGCTGGTCAGCGCGCGGCCGGGGGGGCAGCGGTCGCGGCAGGCGGCGCCGTCGCGGCGCCGTTGGCCATGCGGTCACGCAGCGGGTCGTAGCGCCTTACTTCGGTGCGGTACATCCAGATCAGCGACACGCAGACGACGCCGTAGAGCAGCATGAAAGCGGTCGAGCGGATGCCGGTCAGATCCATCAGCGCGCCGAACATGATCGGCAGCAGGAAGGCCGCCAGGGCGCCGACCATCGCGACCATGCCCAGCACCACGCCCATGTTCTGCGGGTAGTCGTCGGAGCAGTACTTGAAGACCGAGGCCTTGCCGAATGCCGAGGCGGTGCCGAGGACGAACAGCAGGATCGTGAAGGACCAGACGTTGTGCGCCAGCGTGAAGGTCCAGGGCCCCTCGGTGGTCTGGACGGTGTAGGTGGTGGCCGGATACGACAGCAGGAACAGGCAGACCCAGCTCACCCACAGCACCCACCAGGTGACCTTGTGCGCGCTGTAGCGGTCCGACAGCCAGCCGCCGACCGCGCGCAGGATGCCGCCGGGCAGTGAATACGCCGCGGCCAGCAAGGCCGCCGTCTGGATGTTCAGACCGAACTCGCCGATGTAGTACTGCGTCATCCACAGCGCCAGCGCAACGTAGGCGCCGAACACGATCGAGTAGTACTGGCAGTAGCGCCAGACCTTGGGGTCGCGCATCACCGCCAGCTGCTCGCGCCAGGTGACCTTGGTGTCGAGATGGCTGGGGTCGTCGTAGGTGAAGAACCAGAACAGCAGCGCCATCAGCAGCATCGACACCGCGTAGACCTGCGGCACGATCGCCCAGCCGTAGGCCACCAGCAGCGCCGGCGCGACAAACTTGGTGACCGCCGCGCCGACGTTGCCGACGCCGAACAGGCCCATCGCAAAGCCCTGCTGGTTCTTCTCGAACCAGCGGGCGACATACGGCGCACCGACCGCGACCGAGCCGCCGGCGGCGCCGACAAACAGCCCGAGCACCAGAAAGTGCCAGAACTCACTGGCATGGCTGACCAGCCACAGCGGCACCACCGTGGCCAGCATCAGCACGAAGAAGACGATGCGGCCGCCGTACTGGTCGGTCCACATGCCGATCGGCAGCCGCAGCAGCGCGCCGGTCAACACCGGCATCGACACCAGCACGCCGAACTCGGTCGCGCTGAGGCCGAGCTCCTGCTTGATCGGCACGCCGATCACGCCGTACATCGTCCACACCATGAAGCACACGGTGAACGCGAACGTGCTGGCGATCAGCAGCGTCCACGACTGGCGGCGTCTCGAGAGGGTGGGTGCAACCATGGGGGGTTCCTTCGTGGCTGCACTGTTGCCGCTTCGGCCTGCGCTGCCCATCCTCCCGTGGACCGTGCTGGCAGGCGCAATCGAACGAGGCCGCGCGCGTCGGCCTCGTTCCGAAGAACTAGGGCGGCGCCGCAAGCGCAGGGCGTTTGATGCGCATCAACCGCCGCACGGCCGACCGCGCGGCGTGGCGCGATGCCTTCGGGTTTGCACGGGCCGCGCGCGCGGCGGCTATGCTGGCCCCTTCAAGACCGCACCGGAGCCCGCATGACCGACCCTGCCCCCGCCGCCGAACCGCGGCTGACCTCGCTCTCGCACGGTGGCGGCTGCGGCTGCAAGCTTGCCCCGGGCGTGCTCGCCGGCATCCTGCACGACAGCGCGGCGCTGCCGCTGCCGCCGCAGTTGCTGGTCGGCATCGAGACCGCCGACGACGCCGCGGTCTACCAGATCGACGAGCGCACGGCGCTGGTCGCGACGACCGACTTCTTCATGCCGATCGTCGACGACCCGCACGACTTCGGCCGCATCGCGGCGACCAACGCGATCAGCGACGTCTACGCGATGGGCGGCAAGCCGATCATGGCCCTGGCCATCGTCGGCATGCCGGTGCAGGTGCTGTCGACGGCGACCATCCGGCGCATCCTCGACGGCGGCGCCAGCGTCTGCCGCGCCGCCGGCATCCCGATCGCCGGCGGCCACAGCATCGACTCGGTCGAGCCGATCTACGGCCTGGTCGTGCTCGGCCTGGTCGACCCGCGCCAGTTGCGCCGCAACGCCGACGCCCGCCCGGGCGACGTCCTGGTGCTGGGCAAGCCGCTGGGCGTGGGCATCCTCGGCGCGGCGCTGAAGAAGCAGCGCCTCGACGCTGCCGGCTATGCGCGGATGGTCGCTGCGGCGACGCAGCTCAACACGCCCGGGCCCGAGCTGGCCGCGCTGGACGGCGTGCATGCGCTGACCGACGTCACCGGCTTCGGCCTGGCCGGCCATGCGCTCGAAGTCGCGCGCGGCTCGCGCTGCGCGTTGCGGCTGCGCTGGCCGCAGGTGCCGCTGCTGCCGGGCGTGCGCGAGCTCGCCGCGCAGGGGCTGGTCACCGGTGCCTCGGCGCGCAACTGGGCCGCGTACGGCGCCGAAGTCGCCCTGCCACCGGGCTTCGACGACAGCGACCGCGCGCTGCTCGCCGACCCGCAGACCAGCGGCGGGCTGCTGGTCTCGTGCACGCCGCAGGCGCTGCCCGCCGTGCTCGCGGTGTTTGCGCGGCATGGCTTCGCGCAGGCGGCGGTGGTGGGCGAGGTCGCCGGCGAAGTCGACACCGTGGCGCCGTCGCCGCCCTGGCTGCACGTCGTGTAGCCACGGCCCACCGCCGCGCTCAAGTCCCGCAGTAGGTGCAATATGCCGCGGTAAATTCGGCCGGCGCCGGGCGGTCGTAGCCGCTGCCCGGCGGCGGCGGGTCGTAGGGCCGGCGCAGTGCGGCGAGCAGCGCGTCGAAGGGCCGCAGGTCGGCGTCTCGCGTCGCCGCCTGCAGGGCCTGCTCGACGCAGTGGTTGCGGGCGATGACCTGCGGGTTGACGCGGCGCAGGCGCTGCGCGCGCGTGGCGCGCAAGGCCGGGGTCGACTCGCCGCCGTCGTCTTCGGCGCAGCGCGCGTGCCAGCGCTGCAGCCAGCCCGCCAGCGCCGCGTCTTCGGCACCGGCTTGTGCGAACAGCGCGGCGAGCGGGGTGTCGTCGCCGGCCGCCGCCTCGGCCGCATCGGCCAGGTGCCGCCAGCCCAGCGTGTGGTCGATGCGGTGGCGCTGCAGCAGCGCGAGCCAGTCGGCGGCCAGCGCGGCGTCGGCGGCCGCGCTGGCGGCGTCGGCGGCGGCGTCGCGCAGGCCGAGCTTGGCGCGCTGGCCGCGCAGCAGCGCGTCGCGGTAGTGGCCGTCGAACGCGGCGACCGCCGCGCTGGCGGCGTCGACGGCGCGGCGCTGCGCCGGCGCGTCGTCGGTGTCGATCATCAGCGGCAGCAGCGCCTCGGCCAGCCGGGCGAGGTTCCAGCGCGCCGCCGCCGGCTGATTGCCGTAGGCGTAGCGGCCGCGCTGGTCGATGCTGCTGAACACCGCCGCCGGGTCGTGGGCCTCGAGCATCGCGCAGGGGCCGAAGTCGATCGCCTCGCCGGAGATCGTCATGTTGTCGGTATTCATCACGCCGTGGATGAAGCCCAGGTTCATCCACTGCGCGACCAGCGCGGCCTGCCGCCGCACGACCGCGTGCAGCAGGCCCAGCGCGGCGTCGGGCGCGCCGAGCAGCTCGGGGTCGTGGCGGGCCAGCGTGTAGGCCAGCAGCCGCTGCAGCAGCGCGCGCTCGCCGTGCGCGGCGACAAACTCGAAAGTGCCGACGCGCAGGTGGCTGGCCGCGACCCGGGTCAGCACCGCGCCGGGCAGCGGCTGCTCGCGCCGGACGCTCTCGCCGGTGGCGACCACCGCCAGCGCGCGCGTGGCCGGCACGCCCAGCGCATGCAGCGATTCGCCGATCAGCACCTCGCGCAGCATCGGGCCGAGCGCGGCCTTGCCGTCGCCGCCGCGCGAGTACGGCGTGCGCCCCGAGCCCTTGAACGCGAGGTCGCGCCGCCGCCCGGCGGTATCGACGACCTCGCCGATCAGCAGCGCGCGGCCGTCGCCGAGCTGCGGCGAGAAGCCGCCGAACTGGTGCCCGGCGTAGGCCTGGGCGAGCGGCTCGGCGCCTGCGGGCACGCGGTTGCCGCACAGCAGCGCGGCGGCCTCGTCGGCATCGGCCGGCAGTTGCAGCCCGAGCTCGTCGGCCAGCGCGTGGTTGAGGTAGACCAGCCGCGGCGCCGGCACCGCCGCCGGCGGCCAGCGCACGCCCAGGTCGCCGAGCGCGCGCGCGTAGCTGTTGTCGAAGCGGGCGAAGGCGGGCATGGCGGGCGACGGCGGCACGGGCAGCGGTGATCGGCGCCCGAGTGTGCCGCGGCAGCGACACCCTTGCCGCCGCCGCGGTCGCGCCGTCGGTTCAACCGGCGTCCACCGCCGTCGCCAGGCTGCGCGTGACCAGCGGCGGCGCGGGGCCGCGGTGCAGCGCGTTGCGGCGCTCGCGCAGCGCGTGGTCGGCGGCGGTCATGCGGTCGAAGCGGCGCAGGTGCTCGACCCAGGACCCGTCGACGAAATACTCGACGTAGCGCCCTGGCTGCGCGGTGTCGGCAAACAGCCACCACGACAGCACGCCCTGGGCCAGGCGCGCGCGCCGGGTGTCGCGCATGACGGCGCGGAAGGCCTCGGCGTCGGCCGGGTCGATCAGGTATTCGATGCTGACCAGCACCGGCCCGGCCTGGGCGTCGATCGCGCCGGCGCCCGGCGGCACCGGCGGCGGTGGCAGCGGCGCGGGGGTCAGGTCGTCGCCGGCGGCGGCCTCGATGCTCAGCCCCCGCGTGGCCAGCACGACCAGCAGCCCGGCCACTGCCGACAGCCCCAGCGCAAGGTGCAGCCCGGTCAGGCCGGCAACCTGCCCCCACAGCGCGGCGCCGGCCGCCGCGCCGCCCATCAGCGCCATCTGGTAGATCGACATGCCGCGCGCGCGCACCCAGTCGGGCAGCGCAAACTGCGCCGAGATCGTCAGCGAGTTGGCCACCGAGATCCAGGCCATGCCGGCGACCAGCATCGCCGGCGCGGCGACCCAGACCGTCGGCGCGAGCGCGACGACGACGGTGGCCGCGACCTGCAGCAGCGAGCCCCAGAGCACCATCGCGTCGAAGCTCCAGCGCTCGCGCAGCCAGGTCAGTTGCGCGGCGGCGAAGACCGCGCCGCCGCCCATGCAGGCCAGCAGCAGCGTGAAGGTGCCGGCGTTGCCGCCGTGCAGCGCCATCGCGACCAGCGGCAGCAGCGCCAGCAGCGCGCTCGACTGCATGAAGAACAGCCAGACGCGCAGCAGGACGACCTTCAGGCGCGGGTTCTGCCGCGCATGCTGCACGCCGACGCGGATCGCGCCGACGAAGCGCTCGGCCGGCAGCGTCTTGGCGTGGATTTCGCGCCGCCAGCGCCACAGCGCGACCACCGCGGCCACCGACAGCAGCGCGTTGAGCGCAAAGACCCACAGCGTGCCGGCGGTGGCGATCAGCGCGCCGGCAGCCACCGGGCCGATCACGCGCGAGGCGTTCATCGCGATGCCGTTGAGCGCCAGCGCCGGCGGCAGTTGCACGCGCGGCACGACCTCGGGCACCAGCGCGGCGAACACCGGCCAGCGCATGGCCAGCCCGACGCCGTTGGCAAAGGTCAGCGCCAGCAGCAGCGCCGGGGTCATCGCGCCGGCCAGCAGCACCAGGCAGGTCAGGGTGGCCACCGCGGCCACCCAGACCTGGGTCGCCATCAGGTAGCGCCGGCGGTCGACGATGTCGGCCAGCGCGCCGCTGGCCAGCCCGAGCAGGAAGACCGGCAGCGTCGATGCCGTCTGCACCAGCGCGACCCAGCCCGGCGTGCCGACCAGCTTGGTCATCAGCCAGGCCGCGGCGACGTCGTGCATCCACATGCAGACGTTGGCCGTGACCCAGACCAGCCAGAGCTTGCGAAAGACCGGCAGCGCCAGCGGCGACCAGGCGGTCGCGCGTGCGGCAACGGGCGGCGGGGCGGCAGCACTCGGCTCGGGCATCGGGCCGACCTTAGCCGATCGGCGCCGCAGTTGCAGGCCGGTCAGGCCGCCGGCAGCGTGGCCGGGCCGGCGCCGCGCGCGACAATCCCGGCATGCCCCTCGGCGAATTCGACCTCATCGCCAAGTATTTCACCCGCCCGGCGCGGCGCAGCCCGCTGGGCGTCGGCGACGACTGCGCGCTGCTCGCGCCGGGGCCGGGGCAGCAGCTCGCGGTGTCGACCGACCTGCTCGTCGAGGGCCGGCACTTCGTCTCGACGGTGGCGCCCGAGCGGCTGGGCCACAAGGCGCTGGCGGTCAACCTCAGCGACCTCGCCGCCTGCGGCGCGCGGCCGCTGGCGTACACGCTGGCGCTGGCGCTGCCGCAGCCCGACGAGGACTTTCTGGCCGGCTTCGCGCGCGGCCTGCACGCGCTGGCCGATGCGCACGCCGTCGAACTCGTCGGCGGCGACACCACCGGCGGGCCGCTGGCGGTCTGCATCACCGTCTTTGGCGAGGTGCCGCCCGGGCAGGCGCTGCTGCGCAGCGGCGCGCGCCCCGGCGACGAACTGTGGGTCAGCCACCCCCGCGGCGGCGGCCTCGGCGACGCCCGCCTCGCGCTCGAGATGTGGCGCGGCGCGGTCGCCGTCACGGCGCAGTTGCAGACCCTGCGCGACGCCCTCGAGCGCCCGCAGCCGCGCGTCGCGCTCGGGCTCGCGCTGCGCGGCGTGGCCAGCGCGGCGATCGACCTCAGCGACGGCCTGGTCGGCGACCTCGGCCATCTGCTGCAGCGCTCGGGCGTCGGCGCGCTGGTCGAGGCCGACGCGCTGCCGCGCAGCGCCGCGCTGGCCGCGCAGCCGCTCGACGTGCAGCACCAGTGCCTGCTCGCCGGCGGCGACGACTACGAGCTGCTGTTCAGTGCCGCGCCCGGGCAGCGCGCCGCGGTGCTCGCCGCCGGCGAGGCCGGCGCGGTCGCACTCACCCGCATCGGGCGCATCGTCGCCACGCCGGGGCTGCGGCTGGTCGACGCCGACGGCCACGCGCTGCCCGCACGCTACGCTGCGTTCGACCATTTCGCCGCCCGATGATCCCCTCGCCGGCCCCCGCGGTGCGGCGCGCCAGCGCCGGCTTCATGCTCGGCCACCCGGCGCGCTGGATCGCGCTGGGCTTCGGCAGCGGGCTCTCGCCGTGGGCGCCGGGCACGGTGGCGACGCTATGGGCCTGGCTGGCCTTCCTGCTGCTCGACCTCTGGCTCGACGAGCTCGACTGGGCGTTGCTGCTGCTGGCCGGGCTGGCGCTGGGCTGGTGGGCCTGCACGCGGACCGCGCGCGAGCTCGGCCGCGCCGACCCGGCGGCGATCGTCTGGGACGAGGTGCTCGCGTTCTGGGTCGTGCTGTGGCTGCTGATGCCCGCCGGGCTGCTCGCGCAGGCCACGGCCTTCGCGCTGTTTCGCGCATTCGACGCGGCCAAGTGGGGGCCGGTGCGCTGGGCCGACCGCGCCTTCAAGGACCGGCCCGGGCGGCCGCCGGGCTGGGCGCAGGGCTTCGGCATCCTGCTCGACGACCTCGTCGCCGCGCTCTGCACGCTGCTGGTGATCGCCATCGCCTACCAATTGTGGCCGCTGCTCGGCGGCTGAACACGCCCGGCCCGCCGCGATGCTCGACACCGCCGCCCTCGCCCCGCTGCTGCCGGCGCTGGCCACCGCGCTGGCCGGGCGCGGGCTGCGCCTGGCCAGCGCCGAGAGCTGCACCGGCGGGCTGCTCGCCGCGGTCTGCACCGCGCTGCCGGGCTCGAGCACCTGGTTCGAGCGCGGCTTCGTGACCTACAGCAACGCCGCCAAGACCGAGCTGCTGGACGTGCCGGCGGCGCTGATCGACGCGCACGGCGCGGTCAGCGAGGCGGTCGCGCGCGCGATGGCCGCGGGCGCGCTGGCCCGCTCGGCGGCCGACCTCGCGCTGGCCGTCACCGGCATCGCCGGGCCCGATGGCGCGGTGCCGGGCAAGCCGGTCGGCACCGTCTGGCTGGCCTGGGCGCGCCGCGGCGGCGGCAGTGGCGCGCGCCGGCTGCAGCTCGCCGGCGACCGCGCCGCGGTGCGCGCGGCCAGCGTCGCCGCAGCGCTGACCCAGGCCCTGCAAGTCGTGCAGCCGCAGCCGGCAGCGGCATGCACAATCGGCGCACCCGCCCCCCGCGAGGAGACCGCGACCATGAGCGAAGGCGTCGACTTCACGAAGATGGTGCCCGGCTTCGACTTCCTGCAGAACCTTGTGCGCAGCGCCGGTGCGGCCGCGCCCGCGGTCGGCCAGTGGGTCGCACCGACGCTGGACCCCGACGAGATCGGCAAGCGCATCGACGAGCTGCGCACCGTGCAGTTCTGGCTCGAACAGAACGCGCGCCTGCTGGCCACCACGATCCAGGCCCTCGAGGTGCAGCGCATGACGCTGGGCACGCTCAAGACGATGAACGTGCGCATCACCGACCTGCGCGACGCGCTGACGCTGCGCACGCCCGCGCCGGCGCCGGCGCCGGCAGCAGCACCGCCGGCCCCCGCAGCGCCGCACCCGCCCGCGGCGGCGCCGGCGCCGCCCGCGCCCGCCGGGGCCGCACCGCCGGGGGCCGCCGCAGGGGTCGAGCCGATGCAGTGGTGGGGCGCGCTGACCCAGCAGTTCGCCGAGATCGCCGCCAACGCGCTGCGCGAGACCAGCGCCGCCGCTGCGGCGACGGTCGCTGCGCCAGCCGCCGCCGCCGATGCCGCGCCGACGCCGGCAGCCCGGCGCAACCGCCCGGCGCGCAAGACCGCCGCGCGCAAGCCGGCGGCCAAGTCCGCCACCGCCAAGCCCGCCCGCGGGCGTCGCGCGGCGGGCTGAGCGGCGCCCGACCGTGAGCGCCGCCCCGTTCCTGCACGCGCACGCCACGCACCCCGACTGGCGCATGGCCTTGTCGCTGGCGCTGGCGCAGATCGACGCCCAGCGCAGGCGCGGCGCCGCGGCCCCGACGCTGGGCTGGGTCTACATCAGCGACCACTACGCCGCCGCCGCGCAGCCACTCCACGACAGCCTGCGCCGGCAGTGGCCCGAGGTGGCCTGGGTCGGCTGCGTCGGCGTCGGCGTGGCCGCCAGCGGCGTCGAGTACCTCGACGAGCCGGCGCTGGTGCTGATGCTCGGGGCGCTGCCGCGCGAGCAGTTCCGCGTCTACTCGGGGGCGCGGCCGCTGGGCGGTTTTGCCGCGCACACCGCGCTGGTCCATGCCGACGGCGCGACGCACGACCTGGGCGAGCTGCTCGCCGAGTTTGCCGAGCGCACCGGCGCGGGCTACCTGTTCGGCGGGCTGGCCTCGTCGCGCGGCGACGTCGTGCAGTTTGCCGACGGCGTGCTGCGCGGCGGGCTCTCGGGCGTGGCGTTCACGCACGAGGTCGCGCTGCTCTCGCGCGTCAGCCAGGGCTGCCAGCCGGTCGGCCCGCAGCGCCAGGTCACCGGCGCCGATCGCCATGTCGTGCACACCCTCGACGGCGAGCCCGCGCTCGACTGCCTGCTGCGCGACCTCGGTGCCGACCCGCGCCGCCCGCGCGGCGCACTGGCCCGGCTGCGCGCGACCCTGGTCGGGCTGGCCGACGCGCCGGCCGGCTTGGCCGGCGGCGGCATGGCGGCGATCGCCCGCCCCGGCCAGTTCGGCACCGACACCCGCGTGCGCCACCTCGCCGGCGTCGACCCCGGCGAGCGCTCGATCGCGGTCGCCGACCTCGTCGAGCCGGGCATGCGGCTCGCGTTCTGCCAGCGCGACGTCGAGGCCGCGCGGCGCGACCTGGTGCGCATCTGCAGCGAGATCCGCGAGGAGCTGACCGCCGACGCCATGCCGGGCGCCGGCGGCAGCGCACCACCGGACGCCGCAGCGCGCATCCGCGGCGCGGTCTACGTCAGTTGCGCCGGCCGCGGCGGGCCGCATTTCGGCGGCCCCTCGGCCGAGCTGCAGACCGTGCGCCGCGCGCTCGGCGACGTGCCGCTGGTCGGCTACTTCGCCGGCGGCGAGATCGGCCACCGCCACCTCTACGGCTACAGCGGCGTGCTGAGCGTCTTCGTCGATGGCCCGCCGAGCGTGGCGGCCTGAGCCGCGCGCTACAGTGGGCGCGAAGCCTGCACCGCGCACAACCGACGCCCCGCCGCCATGAACGCCCCCGAAGCCGCCGCCCGGCCCGGCACCGCCGACCGCGCCGCCCGCCAGCAGGCGGTCGTGGCCGCACTGCGCCCGCTGCTGCCCGCCCACGCGCTGCTGTGGCACGCCGAGGACACCACGCCGTACGAGTGCGACGGCCTGACCGCCTACCGCGAGCGCCCGCTGGTCGTCGCGCTGCCCGAGACCGAGGCCGAGGTCGCCGCGCTGCTGGCCGCCTGCCACCGGCTGCAGGTGCCGGTGGTCGCGCGCGGCGCCGGCACCGGGTTGTCGGGCGGGGCGCTGCCGCATGCGCTGGGCGTGACGCTGTCGCTGGCGCGCTTCAACCGCATCCTGCGCATCGACCCGCGCGCGCGCACCGCCACCGTGCAGTGCGGCGTGCGCAACCTGGCGATCAGCGAGGCCGCCGCGCCGCACGGCCTGTACTACGCGCCCGACCCGAGCAGCCAGATCGCCTGCACGATCGGCGGCAACGTCGCCGAGAACTCGGGCGGCGTGCACTGCCTGAAGTACGGCCTGACGCTGCACAACGTCTTGCAGGTGCGCGGCTATACCGCCGACGGCGAGGCCGTCAGCTTCGGCAGCCTGGCGCTCGACGCGCCGGGCCTGGACCTGCTCGCCGTCGTCGTCGGCAGCGAAGGCATGCTCGCGGTGATCACCGAAGTCACCGTCAGGCTCACGCCCAGGCCGCTGCTCGCGCGCTGCATCATGGCCAGCTTCGACGACGTGCGCAAGGCCGGCGACGCGGTCGCCGCGGTGATCGCCGCAGGCATCATCCCGGCCGGCCTCGAGATGCTGGACAAGCCGATGACCGCCGCGGTCGAGGCCTACGTGCACGCCGGCTACGACCTCGACGCCGAGGCCATCCTGCTGTGCGAGAGCGACGGCACGCCCGAGGAAGTCGCCGAGGAGATCGGCCGCATGCTCGACGTGCTCGCCGGCTGCGGCGCGACGCGGCTCGAGGTCAGCAAGGACGAAGCGCAGCGCTTGCAGTTCTGGAGCGGACGCAAGAATGCCTTCCCGGCCAGCGGGCGCATCAGCCCAGACTACCTCTGCATGGACAGCACGATCCCGCGCAAGCGCCTGGCCGACATGCTGCTCGCGATCCAGCAGATGGAGGGCAAGTACGGGCTGCGCTGCTGCAACGTCTTCCATGCCGGCGACGGCAACCTGCACCCGCTGATCCTGTTCGACGCCAACGACCCCGACCAGTTGCGCCGCGCCGAGGCCTTCGGCGCCGACATCCTCGAGACCAGCGTCGCGATGGGCGGCACGGTGACCGGCGAGCACGGCGTCGGCGTCGAGAAGCTGGCCAGCATGTGCGTGCAGTTCAGCCCGGCCGAGCGCGAGCGCATGCTCGCGCTCAAGCACGCCTTCGACCCGGCGGGCCTGCTCAACCCCGGCAAGGTCATCCCGACGCTGCACCGCTGCGCCGAGTACGGCCGCATGCATGTGCGCAAGGGGCTGCTGCCGTTTCCCGAGCTGGAGCGCTATTGATGGCCGCCGCCGGCGACGACCCCGCGCTCGCGCGCCTGGTCGAGCGGGTGCGCGCGGCGCGCGCCGACCGTTGCCCGCTCGACATCCGTGGCGGCAGCACCAAGGCCTTCCTCGGCGGCGTGCCGGCAGGCGAGCCGCTCGAGCTGCGCGAGCTTGCCGGCATCAGTTGCTACGAGCCCAGCGAGCTGGTCGTCACCGCGCGCGCGGGCACGCCGCTGGCCGAGCTCGAAGCCGCGCTCGCCGAGCGCGGCCAGTGCCTGCCGTTCGAGCCGCCGCGCTTCGCTCCGGGGCCGGGTACGCCCGCGGGCGGCACGGTCGGCGGCATGGTCGCTGCCGGCCTGGCCGGCCCGGCGCGCGCGGCCGCCGGCAGCGTGCGCGACCATGTGCTCGGCGCAAGCCTGCTCGACGGCCGCGCCGAACTGCTGAGCTTCGGCGGCCAGGTCATCAAGAACGTCGCCGGCTACGACGTCTCGCGGCTGCTGGCCGGCTCGATGGGCGTGCTCGGCGTGATCTGCGAGGTCTCGCTGAAGGTGCTGCCGGTGCCGCCGGCCACGGCCACGCTGCGCTTTGACTGCACGCAGGCCCAGGCCATCGATCGGCTCGCCGCCTGGGGCGGCCAGCCGCTGCCGGTCCACGCCAGCGCCTGGTGGCAGGGCACCCTCGCGCTGCGCCTGGCCGGCGCGCGCGCGGCGGTCGAGGCCGCCTGCGCGAGGCTGGGCGGCGAGGCCGTCGACCCCGCGCTGGCGGCCGGCTTCTGGGCCGGGCTGCGCGACCAGCGCGACGACTACTTCCTCGCCGCGCAGGCGCAGGTCGCGGCCGGCGCCACGCTGTGGCGGCTGGCGCTGCCGGCCACCGCGGCGCCGCTGGCGCTGGCCGGCGACACGCTGGTCGAATGGGGCGGCGCGCAGCGCTGGCTGTGCACCGACGCCGAGCCCGCCACCGTGCGCGCCGCCGCGCTCGCCGCCGGCGGCCATGCGACGCGCTGGCGCGGCGGCGACCGCAGCGCCGCCGGCTTCGAGCCGCTGCCGCCAGCGCTGCTGCGGATCCACCGCGCGCTCCAGGCCGCGTTCGACCCCGAGGGCCTCTTCAACCGCGGGCGGCTGTACCCGGATTCGTAAGCTGCCCAGGCCCGGGCCCCGGGGCGGGCCAGGCACCCTTGCCGCGTCGCGCCCGGGACCCCGGCGCAGCCGCCCCAGGGCAGGCCCGCGGGCAACGCGGGCTCGCCATGACAACGCAGCCACCGAGCCCCGCATCTGCTCCAATCCTGCCCCATGCAGACCACGCTAGCCGCCGAGTTCAAGGACACCCGCGAGGGTCGCGAGGCCGAGGCCATCCTGCGCAAATGCGTGCACTGCGGCTTCTGCACCGCGACCTGCCCGACCTACCAGTTGCTCGGCGACGAGCTCGACGGGCCGCGCGGGCGCATCTACCTGATCAAGCAGGTGCTCGAAGGCGCGCCGGTCACGCGCAGCACGCAACTGCACCTCGACCGCTGCCTGACCTGCCGCAACTGCGAGACGACCTGCCCGAGCGGGGTCGAGTACGGTCGGCTGGTCGACATCGGCCGCCATGTGGTCGATGCGCGCGTGCCGCGCCCGGCGGCCGAGCGCGGCGCGCGCTGGCTGCTCAAGGAGGGCCTGACTTCGCCGCTGTTCGCGCCGGCGCTGCGCCTGGGGCAGCTCGCGCGGCCGCTGGTGCCGCCCGCGCTGAAGTCCAAGGTGCCGGCGCGCCCGGGGCCGCGCGCCCGGCACTGGCCGACCCGCACGCACCCGCGCAAGGTCCTGCTGCTGCTGGGCTGCGTGCAGCCGGCGCTGGCGCCCAACATCAACAGCGCGACCGCGCGCGTGCTCGACGCCGCCGGCATCCAGACCCTGGTCGCCGACGGCGCGGGCTGCTGCGGCGCGCTGCGCAGCCACCTCGGCGACGGCGCGGGCGGGCTGGCCGACATGCGCCGCAACGTCGACGCCTGGTGGCCGCTGGTCCAGCGCGGCGAGGTCGAGGCCATCGTGATGAACGCCTCGGGCTGCGGCGTGATGGTCAAGGACTACGGCCAGGCGCTGGCCGATGACCCGGCCTACGCCGAGCGCGCGCAGCGCATCGCGGCGCTGACCCGCGACCTGAGCGAGCTGCTGCCCGAGCTGCTGCCGGCGCTGCAGGAGCGCGTCGCGCATGCCGCCGAGTCGGCGCGCGCGGGCGCGCCGGCGCCGCAGCGGCTGGTCTTCCACCCGCCGTGCACGCTGCAGCATGGCCAGCGGCTGCGCGGCGGCGTCGAGGCCGTACTGCGCGCGCTGGGCTTCGAGGTGCAGCTCGCCGCCGCCGAGAGCCACCTGTGCTGCGGCTCGGCCGGCACCTACAGCGTGCTGCAGCCCGCGCTGGCCACGCAGTTGCGCGACCGCAAGCTCGACCACCTGCAGGCCGCCGGCGCCGCGGCCATCGTCTCGGCCAACGTCGGCTGCATCCAGCACCTGCAGTCAGGCACCGAGGTGCCGGTGCGGCATTGGGTCGAGGTCGTCGACGAGGCGCTCTGAACGGCGGGTTCGGCGCGCGGACGCCGGCTCAGTACACGCCCTGAGCGAGCATCGCGTCGGCGACCTTGACGAAGCCGGCGATGTTGGCGCCGACCACGTAGTTGATGCTGCCGTCGGCGCGCTTGCCGTGGCGCACGCAGTTCTCGTGGATGTCCTTCATGATCGCGTGCAGCCGCTCGTCGACCTCGGCATGGTGCCACGACAGGCGCAGCGCGTTCTGGCTCATCTCCAGCCCCGAGGTGGCCACACCGCCGGCGTTGCTGGCCTTGCCTGGCGCGTAGAGCGTGCCGGCAGCGAGGAACACATCGGCCGCCTCGAGCGTGCTGGGCATGTTGGCGCCCTCGGCGACGCAGCGCACGCCGTTGGCCACCAGGGTGCGCGCGTCGTCGGCGTCGAGTTCGTTCTCCGTCGCGCAAGGCAGCGCCACGTCGACCGGCACATGCCAGGGGCGCTTGCCGGCCTCGAAGCGCAGGCCGTGCTGTGCGGCGAAGGCCGACAAGCGCCCACGGCGCACGTTCTTCCAGTCCATCACGGCGGCGAGCTGCTCTTCGCTCAGGCCGTCGGCGACGACCAGCGTGCCCTCGGAATCGGACAGCGTGAGCACGCGCGCGCCTTGCTCCATGGCCTTCTCGGCGGCGTACTGGGCGACATTGCCCGCGCCCGAGATCGAGACGCGCAACCCGTCGAAGCCCTGCCCCTTGCGGTGCAGCATCTCCCGCGCGAAGTACACCGTGCCGTAGCCGGTGGCCTCGGGGCGCATCAGGCTGCCGCCGTACGACAGGCCCTTGCCGGTGAATACGCACGACGCGTCGTTGGCGAGCTTCTTCATCATGCCGGCCATGTAGCCGACCTCGCGCGCACCGACGCCGATGTCGCCGGCCGGCACGTCGGTGTCGCTGCCCAGGTGGCGCCACAGCTCGAGCATCAGGGCCTGGCAAAAGCGCATCACCTCGCCGTCGCTCTTGCCCTTGGGGTCGAAGTCGGAGCCGCCCTTGCCGCCGCCCATCGGCAGCGTGGTCAGCGCGTTCTTCAGCGTCTGCTCGAAGGCCAGGAACTTGAGGATCGACAGATTGACCGACGGGTGAAACCGCATGCCGCCCTTGAACGGGCCGATCGCGCTGCTGTGCTGCACGCGAAACCCGCGGTTGACCCGCGTCGCGCCCTGGTCGTCGACCCAGGCGACGCGAAACTGGATCACCCGCTCGGGCTCGACCAGGCGCTCGAGCACGCCCTGCTCGGCATAGCGCGGATGGGCCTGCACGAAGGGCCACAGGCTGTGCATGACTTCGCGCACGGCCTGCTGGAACTCGGGCTGGTGGGGGTCGCGCGCGGCGACCGCCCCGAGAAAGTCATAGAGCGACTGCAGCTTCACCGTGGGGTCCTCGGGGTCGGGGGTGGGGGGATCGGGATGATGCGCACGGTGCGCGGTGCTCGCGCGCACAGGCATGGTGCAGTTTATGCGACGGCAACATGGGGTCGCACCGCGACGGGGCCCCGTCGCACCACAGCGGACAACCGGTGGCTCAGCCCGCAGCGCTGCCCAGCGCCCGCACCAGCCGCTCGCGCGCGGCGGCGTCGCAGCGCAGGCCGAGCTTGCTGCGCCGCCACAGCACGTCGTCGGCGTCGCTGGCCCATTCCTCGCGCTGCAGCCAGCGCAGCTCGGCCGCGTGCAGGCCGGGGGTCAGCTCGGCGCCGAGGTCGGCCAGCGCGGCGGCGCCGTCGAGCAGGCGCTCGGCGCGGCTGCCGTGGCGGCGGCACAGCGCCAGCGCGAGCGCCGGCGGCAGCCAGGGGTGCAGGCGGCGCAGAGCCTCGACGTAGGCCGCGAAGTCGGCCTGCGGGTCGCCGCTGGCCGCCACCCGGGCCGAGAGCTCGCCGCCGGGCAGCGCGGCCGCAGCGGTCCAGGGCCGGCGGGCGTCGCCGAGCAGGCTGCCGACCACGCCGGCGACCTCCTCGGCCAGCGCTCGGTAGCTGGTGATCTTGCCGCCCCAGACGGTCAGCAGCGGCGCGCCGTCGGCCTGGACGTCGAGCAGGTGGTCGCGGGAAAGATCCCCCAGGGCCGGGCCGGCCCGGCCCGCCCCGTGCACCTCGCCCTCGGCCTCGACCAGCGGGCGCACGCCGGCGTACGACCAGACCACGTCGGCCGGCGTCACGGCCTGGCGCAGGCTGCGGCTGGCGTGCGCGCAGAGGTAGGCGACCTCGTCTGCGCTGGCCTGCGCGGCGGCCTCGGGCTCGCCCGCGATCTCGACCTCGGTCGTGCCGAGCAGGGTGTAGTCCTGCTCGTAGGCGATGGCAAACATCACGCGGCGGTCGGGGTTCTGCAGCAGATAGGCCAGCTCGCCGCCAAAGCGCCGCGGCACGACGACATGGCTGCCGCGCACCAGCCGCAGCCGGCGCTGGCGCGGCGCAGCGGCTGCGGCGTCGTGGCCGAGCCGGGCCAGCACTGCCGCCGCCCAGGGCCCGGCGGCGTTGACCAGCGCGCGCGTGCGCAGCAACGTCTCGCGGCCGTCGCGACCGCGCAGCCGCACCTGCCAGTGCGCGGCGCCGCGCTGCGCGCCGACCAGCGCGGTGCGGGTGAGCACGCGCGCGCCGCGCTCGCGCGCGTCGATGGCGTTGAGCACGACCAGCCGCGCGTCGTCGACCCAGCCGTCCCAGTAGCCGAAGCCGCGCTGCAGCCGCGGCTGCAGCGCGGCGCCGGCCGGGTCACGGCGCAGATCCAGCGCCTGCGAGCCAGGCAGCAGCGCGCGGCGGGCCAGGTGGTCGTAGAGCAGCAGGCCGGCGCGGATCAGCCACGCCGGGCGCATCGAGGCCTCGTGCGGCAGCACGAAGCGCAGCGGCCAGGCGATATGCGGCGCCGCGCGCAGCAGCCGCTCGCGCTCGGCGAGCGCCTTGCGCACCAGCGCGAACTCGTAGTGCTCGAGGTAGCGCAGGCCGCCGTGCAGCAGCTTGGTCGACGCCGACGAGGTGTGCGCGGCGAGGTCGTCGCGCTCGACCAGCACGACGCGCCAGCCGCGCCCGGCCAGGTCGCGCGCGATGCCGCAGCCGTTGATGCCGCCGCCGACGACGAGCGCGTCGCAGTCGGTGGCGGCGGGGTCGGTGCTCATGGGGTTCGACACGGGGGTCCAGGCGCGGCGGCCCCGGCTATGCTGATGCGCCGTCCTCCCCCGCGGCGCGGAGTCTACCGATGAGCCACCTGCTGGCCCTGGACCAGGGCACCTCGAGTTCGCGCAGCATCGTCTTCGACGCCCAGGGCCGCGTCGTCGCGCTCGCCCAGCGCGAGCTGCGCCAGCACTACCCGCAGCCCGGCTGGGTCGAGCACGACCCCGACGAGATCTGGGCCACCCAGCTCGAGACCGCACGCGAGGCCGTCGCCCGCGCCGGGCTGAGCGCGCGCGACATCCGCGCGATCGGCATCACCAACCAGCGCGAGACCACCCTGCTGTGGAGCCGCCGCAGCGGCCGGCCGCTGGCCCGCGCGATCGTCTGGCAGGACCGCCGCACCGAGCCGCTGTGCGCGCAACTGCGCGCGCAGCCGGGGCTCGCCGAGCGGGTGCGCGAGCACACCGGGCTGCTGATCGACCCGTACTTCTCGGCGACCAAGCTGCGCTGGCTGCTCGACGCCGTGCCCGGCGCGCACCTGGGCGCCGCCCGCGGCGAGCTGGCCTTCGGCACCGTCGACACCTGGTTGCTGTGGCAGCTCACCGGCGGCCGCGTGCACGCCACCGACGTCAGCAACGCCGCGCGCACGCTGCTGTTCGACATCCGCCACCAGCGCTGGGACCCCGAGCTGCTGGCCGCCTTCCACGTGCCCGACAGCCTGCTGCCGCGCGTGCTTCCGTCGAGCCACCTCTACGGCGAGACCGAGCCCGCGCTGCTCGGTGCGGCGATCCCCGTGGGCGGCATCGCCGGCGACCAGCAGGCCGCCCTGTTCGGCCAGGCCTGCGTCGCCCCGGGCATGGCCAAGAATACCTACGGCACCGGCTGCTTCCTGCTGATGCACACCGGCAGCCGGCTCGAGCGCTCGCAGCACGGGCTGGTGGCCACCGCCGCAGCGCAGGTCGGCGCGACACCGCAGTACGCACTCGAAGGCAGCGTGTTCGTCGGCGGCGCCGTCGTGCAATGGCTGCGCGACGGGCTGCACGCGATCGAATCGAGCCGCGACGTGCAGGCCCTCGCCCAGAGCGTGCCCGACAGCGACGGCGTGGTCTTCGTGCCGGCCTTCACCGGGCTGGGCGCGCCGTACTGGCGCGCCGACGCGCGCGGCACCCTGACCGGTCTGACGCGCGGCAGCACGCTGGCGCACATCGCGCGCGCCGCGCTCGAGAGCATCGCCTACCAGAGCGCGGCGCTGCTGCACGCGATGAGCGCCGACGCCCAGGCCCACGGCGGCGCGGCGCTCGCCGAGCTGCGCGTCGACGGCGGCGCCTGCGTCAACGACCTGCTGATGCAGTTCCAGGCCGACCTGCTCGGCATCCCGGTCGTGCGCCCGCAGGTCACCGAGACCACCGCGCTCGGCGCCGCCGGCCTCGCCGGCCTGGCCTGCGGCGTCTGGCGCAGCGCCGACGAATTTGCCGCGCTCTGGGCACCCGAGCGCCGCTTCGAGCCGACCCTGCCGCGCGAGCGCGCCGCCGAGCTGATGGCGCGCTGGGAGCATGCGGTGCGGCAGACGCTGGCGGCTTGAGGGGGGATCGGGGGCGGCCACCCCGCCAGCGCCTCGCACCCCCACGTTGCCGACTTGCCTCGCCCCAGGCCGAGGGCTAGGCTGGCCCCGCCAGCCACCCGGCGGGCGGCTTGGCCTTTGCTGGCTCGCTTCATGGAGGACACCATGTCGACGATCTCCGGTTCATGTCTGTGTGGCGCGGTGCGCTACCGGACCGACGCGGCCCCGGTGCTGATGGGCCTGTGCCACTGCAGTCACTGCCGGAAGCAGTCCGGCTCGGCGTACTCGATGCTGGTGGCCGTTCCCAAGGGTTCCCTGACGGTCAGCGGCGAGCCGCTGGCCGAGTACCGGGACAGCGGGGACTCCACGCTGGCCGTCATCCGCAAGTTCTGCCCGAAGTGCGGCTCCCCGGTGCTGGCGCAAGCGGCCATCACGCCGATGTGGGACTTCATCAAGGCCGGCACGCTCGACGACACGGCGTGGTTCAAGCCGCAGTTCCACATGTTCTGCGAGCACGCGCAGGCCTGGGCCCTGCCCGACGACGGGGCGCCGCGCATCCCGCGCAACCCGCCACCCGGGACGGCCTCCACCTTGCCCCAGTAGCCGGCACCGGCCGCGCCATCGGGCCCAACCCCAGAGCGATTGTTGACGCGCCTCAACGCCAGCCACCGGGGACAGTGCCATAAATGCCCACAGTGGTTGTGTGTGTTTTGCAAGGAGGACCGTCATGCAAGTCAAGCTGAAGGCCGCGGTGGCGGCTGCTGCGGTAGTGGTTGCCGGCGCCGCGTGGGTCGGGGTGTCGGCGGTGGGGACGTTCGCCAGCAGTGCGGTGGCAGCCGCCACCGATGACCCGTTCCGCCACCTGTACGAGCCGATCCGGCCGCCGCAGAACATCAACCTCGGCAAGGCCGACCTCGGCAGGCACCTGTTCTTCGACCCGCGCCTGTCGCGCTCGGGGTTCATCTCCTGCCTGTCGTGCCACAACGTGGCACGCGGCGGCAGCGACAACCTGCAGTTCTCGATCGGCCACGGGTGGCAGCGCGGGCCGATCAACTCGCCGACCGTGTTCAACGCGGCCCTCAACATCGCCCAGTTCTGGGACGGGCGCGCCGCCACCCTGCGCGAACAGGCCGGCGGGCCGATCGCCAACCCCGGCGAGATGGCCTTCACGCACGAACTGGCGCTCGAGGTGCTGCAGTCGATCCCCGGCTATGTGCACAGGTTCCAGCTCGTCTACGGCCCCGGCCCGATCACGATGGACAAGGTCACCTCGGCGCTGGCCGAGTTCCAGACGACGCTGGTCACGCCCAACTCGCGCTTCGACCAGTGGCTGCTGGGCGCCCAGAACGTGCTGACCGGCGACGAAATCGCCGGCTACCGGCTGTTCAACACCAGCGGCTGCGTGGCCTGCCACAACGGCCCCAACCTCGGCGGCAGGGCGTTCCAGAAGATGGGCGTCGTCGAGCCCTACCGCTCGGCCAGCCCCGACGGCGTCACCCAGGGCCGCATGGCCGTCACCGGGCGCGACGCCGACCGCTTCAACTTCAAGGTGCCGACGCTGCGCAATGTCGAGCTGACCTACCCGTACTTCCACGACGGCGCCGTCAACACGCTGACCGAGGCGGTCGACATCATGGCCCGACTGCAACTGGGCCGGAGCTACACCCCGCAGGAGAACGCGCAGATCGTCGCGTTCCTGCGGTCGCTGACCGGCGAGCAGCCCCGCGTCGAGGTCCCGCACCTGCCGCCGTCGTCGGACACCACGCTGAGGCCGCGGCCGTTCGACTGACCTGCGGCGGAGGTCGCGGCGGCGCCCGAGCTGCCCGGTCGACGTGATGGCCGCCGATCGGATGGCGCGCTGGGAGCATGCGGTGCGGCAGACGCTGGTGGCTCGAGGGGGGATCGGGGGCGGCCTGCACCTGACCGCGCACGGTCGGTGACCAGGCCTCACTTGCCCGCTACGGCAAGCCATGCCTTCGGATTGATTCGAGCAATCGTCAGCAGCGTACGCGCCGCCCCGCTCGGCTGCTGGCGGCCCTGCTCCCACCCTTGCAGGGTGCGTACGGACACGCCCAGCAGCGCCGCAAACTGGCTTTGGGAGAGCCCCATCCTTGCGCGCGCTTCGGTGGCCGGGCTGCAGGCTGCCTTGACCTTGCCAGCCTTCATTTCGCAGATGGACTGCAGCAGTTCGGCGCCGAGATCGCGGCTCGCCACAAACTTGGCGAGTTCCTTGGGGGAGAGCGGCTTGGTCTTCGAGGGCACGACGGATCTCCTCGAGTACAGCGCCGGTGAGGTTGTCGGTCCTGGACTTCGCGCACAAAGTGAGAAGCACCGGCTCCTCGGCTTCGTTGCGGACGAAGTAGACGACCCGCACCCCACCGGACTTGCCAGTTCCCAGGCGCGTCCAGCGGACCTTGCGAATCCCGCCGGATTCGGGCACGACGTCTCCGGCCTCGGGGTTCGCCGAGAGGAAGGCGGCAAGCTCGCCTCCCTCCTCTTCCGCGATCACCGCGTTGTCGAGGCGGATCGAATCTTCGTCTTGCCTGGCTCCAAGGGGATGACGGCCCCGCGCCTGGCCTTCGCGAAGTCGATGTCCCGGTGCGGCTCAGCGGCGACTTCTCTCATGCAGCTTCCTTTGCGGCTGGTCGGCTTTCCAGGCTGAGATCAAGCGGCAGGTGTCTGGCTCTCGATGCGTGTAGACGACCACGAGAAGGCTGCCCGTCGCGCTGGAGCCCAGGAGCACAAAGCGCTGCTCGCCGATGGCGTCAGGGTCCTCACGGGTGAGTGCGCAGTCGTCGCCGAGGACCGTCGCGGCTTCGGCAGAGGAAGCTTCATGCTCCCGGAGGTTGGCGGCAGCCTTGCGCGGGTCCCGGTCGATGCGCATGCAGCGCAGTGCATGGACAAACGTCGGCCACTGCAACGGGCCGCCAGGCTACGCCGCCCGCCAGCGGCCTTCGCCCTGCGCGCGGGCGCGGCCGAGCGCAGCCAGGGTGTCGACGATGACCGGCAGGCGTTCGCGCCAGCGGCCGCGGGCCCGGAAGCGCGACTCGATGTCGGCCAGCGACAGCGCGCCGGGCGCCGCAGCGAGCACCTCGGCGACGGCCTTGATCTGCTCGGGCAGGCTGGCGGGCCAGGCGCGCTGCCCGGCCGGCGCCAGCGGCGCGGCCGGGGCTGGCGCCTCGTCGGGCTCGATGACGGCCTGGGCGTCGTCGGGCCCGGCGCCGGGCGCGTCGGCGCCCGCGCGGCACTGGAATTCGGGCCGCAGCCAGCGCACCGTGCCGGCGGCCTCCTCGGCAGCGCGCCTGGCGTTGAGCGCGACGAGGCGCCCCAGCAGCGCCTCGACCGCCGCGGCGCGCGCCTCGGCGGCGCCGGGGCGGTGGTCGGCCAGCGCTGGCTGCAGGTCGGCCCAGCCGTAGGCGGCGAGCACCGCGGCGTCGAGTTCGTCGTGCAGCGAACGCAGCACCGCGACGAGGCCGTGCGCGTGCAGCGTCTTCTCCTTGGCCGAGAGCGGCTCGTCGCGGCGCAGCTTCGCGAGCACGTTGTAGAGCCCGGTGAGCGTCACGTCCTCGTGCGCCGCCTGGCGCGCCTTGCGGTGCGCGTCGATCTGCTCGGCGAGCGCGCCGATGCGCTCGGCGAGGGCGGGGACGAGGCCGGTGTCGTCGGCGGGGAAGGGGTAGGGTTCGAAGCAGGTCGTGTTGTTGTAGACCGGTCGATCTTCGAGCGTGCCGCCCGCAGCCAGAGCCCACTCGACATGGCAAGCGCTCGACAAGACACCGAGCAGCAATGCGTCGTCGCTCGTGACCACCCGGATCTTCTGGTCGGGCAGCACGTCGCCGTCGATGAACACGAAGGTCCGGTGTTTGGCGGTCTCGGTCGTGCCGATGTAGCGACGCAGCCCGTTCACCGCCTCCCGAAACTTCACTCTGGGTTCAGCGAAGTACCACCAGTTGTTCCGGTAGCTCGCCCTCTTGTCCTGGGCGCGTTGCGGCTTGACCCGTTCGAGCAGCCACTGGTACGCCGCGGGATAGTTGTCGCGAACCTCGTCTTCTCGGAGCCCGAAGAAGTCGAGGGCAAGAACGCCGCGACTTTGCCGCGTGAGATCGCTTCCGTTCGAATACCGGCGAACGCGCCGGCCGAACTCTGGGTGACTGTCCAAGCCAAGGGTGGTTACGGTCGACGCATCAATCCAGAAGCCCGCGCCCAGCGGAATCATGCCCATGAATGAGAGTCCGCGATTCGCCGAGAGTCGGCTTGCTCGCGCAATGCTGGCTCCAACGGTGAGGTTCGAATGGACTGCGCCACTTGCTTCGTCGAAAGCAACCTCGACTTCACCATCTGGCCGGGCGCGTTCAAGGATCACTCGCTGCAGTCGACCGCTGGTCTCAGCGGCAGTCGCGACGGTCATCGCGATCCGAACCGCAGCGCCATCGCTGCTGTCCACCCACGGGTGATCCGGCACCGCAAAGGCCAGCCGCAGCGGCGGCGACGCCGATTGGTGTGACTCGACGACGCGCCGGTTGAACACCATCGTGATGCTGTTCGTCGTGATCAGGCCGAAGCGCCGCGCGTGCCCTTCACGGACGAGTCGCGCCGCGTGGTCCCACCAGTACATGACGAAGTCCGCGCTCTCGGGCACCGCGGGCCACGCTCCGCGCAGCGCCTCGACATAGCCGTCGCCCAGCGCGTCGCGCATTCGCTTGTTGCCTATGAACGGCGGATTCCCCACGATGAAATCCGCCTGCGGCCACTCGGCCGGCCGCGGGTTCAGGTAGCGCCACTGCGGCACCTGCGCCGCCTCGTCGGGCACCGGCTCGCCGGTGGCCGGGTGCGGCCTGAAGCTCGTGCCGTCCCAGCGCGTCACCAGCCGGCCGGCCGCGTCGACCATCGGCTGCTGGCCGTCGCAGCCCAGCACGGCGTCGCGGTGCTCGATGTTGCCGTAGTCGTGGATCACCGGCTCGGCCACCGCGGCGCTGCCGAAGGTGCGCAGGTGCCACTGCAGGAAGCCGATCCACAGCACCAGCTCGGCCAGCGCCGCGGCACGCTCGTTGATCTCGATGCCGCGCAGTTGCTGCAGCGTCACCGTCTCGCCCTCGAGCCCGAGCCTGGCCTGGCCCTCGCCGAGCGCGTGCAGGCGGTCGAGCACCTCGCCTTCGAGCCGCTTCAGGTGCTCGAGCGTCACGTAGAGGAAGTTGCCGCTGCCGCAGGCCGGGTCGAGCACGCGCACGGTGCACAGGCGGTGGTGGAAGCGCCGCACCTCGGCACGCGCCTCGGCCATCTTCCTCTCGCGCTCGCGGCCCTCGGGCAGCGCGGCGGCCTCGTTCGCCAGCAGCAGCGCGGCGGCCTGCGCGTCGGCCCAGTCGGCACGCAGCGGCTCCACCACCGTGGGCAGCACGAGTCGCTCGACGTAGGCGCGCGGCGTGTAGTGCGCGCCCAGGGTGTGGCGCTCGCCGGGGTCGAGCGCGCGTTCGAGCAGGGTGCCGAAGATCGCCGGTTCGACCTCGCGCCAGTTGGCGCGCGCGGCGGCGAGCAGGCCGTCGATCTGGGGGCGGGCGAGCGGCAGCACGTAGCCGTCGGCCGCCGCGCCCTTGAACAGCTTGCCGTTGAAGCGCAGCAGGTCCTTGGCGAGCGCGGCGCTGAAGCCGCCGCGGTCCATGTCGGCCCACAGGATGCGCAGCATCTTCTGCAGCGTGGCCGGGTCGTCGCCGTGGGTCTTCAGCAGGTGCACGAAGGCGCCGTCGCCGCCGGGGGCCTTGGGCAGCAGCTCGACGTCCTCGGCAAACATGCAGAACAGGCAGCGCGTGAGGAACGCGGCGACCGCCTGCGGCGCGTGGCCGGCGGCTTCGAGGCTGCGCGCCACCGCGGCGAGCTGCACCGCGACCTCGCGCGTGACCTTGGCGCTGACGCGCGCGGGGTCGAGTGACAGCGGGTCGGTCCACAGGCGGCGCAGCCGCTCGCGCACCGCGGCGTCGGCCAGGTCGGCCAGGGCGATGCGGTGGCTGCGGCTGTCGGGGTACGGCGTGTAGGTGGCGCCGCTGCGCGTGAACTCGGCGTAGAGCTCGATGACGTGGCCGACGTCGACGACCACGACGAATGGTGGCCGGCCCTCGGCGGCGGGCAGCGCGCGGGCGTAGGCCTCGGCCTGCGCGCGGGCGCGCAGCAGCGCGTCGTCGAAGCCGCGGGTGTGCGCGCCGGCGCGGATCTTCTTGGCCTCCAGCACGAAGGCGCCGCGGCGGTAGCAGTCGACGAAGCCGTGGCTGGTGCTGCCGTCGCCGTGCGCGAAGACGACGCGGCGCTCGAACACGTAGGCGTTGTCGCGCGTGTCCTCGCTGGCCGGGCCGGGCTCGTCGACACCGAGCAGGCGGCACAGCTCGGTGACGAAGAGCTGGCAGTTGGCCCGCTCCGAGCCGCTGACGCCCCGCCAGCGCGCGACGAAGGCGCCGGCTGCGTGGTCGTGGTGCATGGCCGCGGACTATACGAATCCCGGCAGCGGCTCGCGCGGTGGCCCGCAGTCGCGGGCCCACGAGCTTTCGCGTTGGACTCGGGTCGGGCAAGCAGCCGTCGGCCGAGCTTGTCTCGCCGCGGTCGGCCTGATCGAGCGCCTCGGGGAGCCGGGCTTCCTTCACGGACGCCAACGGCACGCCGGTGACCACGGCGCCGTCGGGCCGCACCACGCCCTCGACGGGGATCCTGCCCTCGAAGCCAGCCATCCAGCCCTGGGCCCGACGAGTAGACTTGGCCGATCCACTCTCATGAGCAAATGTGGCTCTGCCACTTTGCTCATCCCCCTCGGGGGGCGGACGACGTATGTCGTCGGCCTGGGGGCGCTCTGGAGTGCCCGATGTCTGACCTCGTCGCCGAACTGTCTGCCCGGGCGCAAGCCCTCTCTGCGCAGGATCGTGCCCGCCTCGCCGAAGAACTTCTGGCAAGCCTGGATCCGCACGAAGCCGACGTCGCTGCCGCTTGGGATGCGGGGCTTTGTCGCCGTATCGACGAAGTGGAGCGCGGCGTCGTCGAACCGATTCCCGCCGACCAGGCGTCTGCCCAGGTGCGACAAGCCCTCCGGCGGTGAAGTCGCCCATCGTCCACCCGCAAGCCCTGGCTGAGCTTCGGGAACAGGCCGTCTTCTACGAAGGGCGCAGCTCCGGCTTGGGGGAGAGATTGGCCGCCCAGGTCGAAGCGGCGATCAACCTGGCGGTTTCGATGCCCGCCATCGGGCAGCCTTGCCGGCATGGGACTCGCCGGGTCTTCCCCAAGGACTTTCTCCGCACTCTGGCGTCTGCCGGGAAGCAGCAGACTGCCTGATCATCCTTGCCGTTGCACCGTTTCGACGCAAGCCGGCCTACAGGCGACACCGCCGGTGACGTCGCCCACGGCGGTGCAGCGCTGCTCGCCGTCGGCCCACAGGATGCGCAGCTTCTGCTGCAGCGTGGCCAGGTCGTCGCCGTGGGTCTTGTCGCAGGCCGCCCTGGCTGGCCGTGCTCCGCGGTGGCGATCACGCCACTGGCCGCGGCACTCGAGCCAATGTGGCGCCGCCACTTTGCCTGCCCCCCGAGGGGGCGGGCTGGGCGCAGCCCGGCCCTTGGGGGCGCTCACAACCAGCGCCTGACGCGCGCCAGGTACTGCGCGTACGGCGCGCCGAACCTGGCCAGCAGGGTTCTTTCCTCCGGCCCGATCTGGAAGCGGCCGAGGTACGCGACAAAGCCCGGCAGCAGCAGCGCCGCTGCGGCATTGCCCAGATACAGCGCCCACGCCGCCAGCACCGCCAACAGGCCGAGGTACATCGGGTTGCGCGACCAGCGGTAGACGCCGCTGGTGACGATGGCCGTCGTCGCGCCCGGGTCGAGCGGGTTGACGGTCGTGCGCTGGCGCCTGAAGGTCAGGACGGCGGCCAGCGCGACGGCCACGCCCAGTGCCGCGAGCGCCAGCGCCAGCGCGCTGCCGTAAGGCACGGCAAGAGTCCCTTGTGGCGCGAGGCGGGCCACGCCGTACATCGCGGCGGCGAAGACCGCCGCGACGGCCGGTGGCGGGATGCGCAGCTCGAGCCCGGGCATCGGTCTACTCCACCGTCACGCTCTTGGCGAGGTTGCGCGGCTTGTCGACGTCGGTGCCGCGGGCAACGGCGGTGTGGTAGGCCAGCAGTTGCAGCGGCACGACGTGCAGGATCGGCGACAGCGGCCCGTAGTGTTCGGGCATGCGGATGACATGCACGCCGTCCTCGCTGCCGATGCGGCTGTCGGCGTCGGCCAGCACGTAGAGCTGACCGCCGCGCGCGCGCACCTCCTGCATGTTGCTCTTGAGCTTCTCGAGCAGCGCGTCGTTGGGCGCGACGGTGACCACCGGCATCTGCTCGGTGACCAGGGCCAGCGGCCCGTGCTTGAGCTCGCCGGCGGGGTAGGCCTCGGCGTGGATATAGCTGATCTCCTTGAGCTTGAGCGCGCCTTCGAGGGCCACCGGATAGTGCAGCCCGCGGCCGAGGAACAGCGCGTGCTCCTTGCGCGTGAAGTCCTCGGCCCAGGCGATGACCTGCGGCTCGAGCGCAAGCACGGCCTGCACGGCCAGCGGCAGGTGGCGCAGCGCGCGCAGGTGGGTGTGCTGCTGCGCGGCGTCGAGCCGCCCGCGCAGGCGCGCCAGCGCCAGCGTGAGCAGGAACAGCCCGACGAGCTGGGTCGTGAAGGCCTTGGTCGAGGCCACGCCGATCTCGGCGCCGGCGCGCGTGACGAAGGCCAGCCGGCATTCGCGCACCATGGCGCTGGTGGCCACGTTGCACACCGTCAGCGTATGCGCCATGCCCAGGCCGCGTGCGTGCTTGAGGGCGGCCAGGGTGTCGGCGGTCTCGCCGCTTTGCGTGATCGTCACGACCAGCGTGCGCGGATCGGGCACGCTGCTGCGGTAGCGGTACTCGCTGGCGATCTCGACCGCGGTCGGGACGCCGGCGATCGCCTCGAGCCAGTACTTGGCGGTGCTGCCGGCGTAGAAGCTGGTGCCGCAGGCCAGGATCAGCACGCGGTCGACCTGCGCAAAGACGGTCGCCGCGGCCTCGCCGAACAGGGCCTGCGGCTCGACCGACTCGATGCCGTCGAGGGTGTCGGCGATCGCGCGCGGCTGCTCGAAGATCTCCTTCTGCATGTAGTGGCGGTACGGGCCCAGCTCGGCGGCGGCGGTGTGCGCCGGCATCGGCCGCAGCGCGCGCTGCACGGCGTGCCAGCGGCCGTCGGGCCCGCGCGCGCTGACCGCGACCGCGTCGGGCCGCAGGTCGACGACGTCGCCCTCCTCGAGGTAGGCGATGCGCTCGGCGACGCCGGCCAGCGCCATCGCGTCGGAGGCAACGTAGTGCTCGCCGTCGCCGGCCACGCCGAGGATCAGCGGCGAGCCCTCGCGCGCACCGACGACGCGCCGCGGCTCGTCGCGGCAGAAGACCGCGATCGCGTACGCGCCGCGCAGCCGCTGCACGCTGCGCTGCACGGCGGCGAGCAGGTCGCCCGCGTAGTGGTGGTGCACGAGGTGGGCGATGACCTCGGTGTCGGTCTGGCTGGCGAAGGCGTAGCCCAGCGCCTGCAGCTCGGCGCGCAGCTCGTCGTGGTTCTCGATGATGCCGTTGTGGACCAGCGCGATGCGCTCGCCCGAGAAATGCGGGTGCGCGTTGTGCACGGCCGGCGCGCCATGCGTGGCCCAGCGCGTGTGCGCGATGCCGGTGCCCGCGCGCACGCCCTCGGCCGCGGCCTGCGCGGCCAGGTCGGCCACGCGCGCGGTGCTGCGCGTGCGGCGCAGCGCGCCGTCCTGGTGCACGGCGATGCCGCACGAATCGTAGCCGCGGTATTCGAGCCGGCGCAGGCCCTCGATCAGCACCGGCACGACGTCGCGCCCGGCCACCCCTCCGACGATGCCACACATGGCCTGTACTCCCTTGCAAATCGAACCGACGCGATGCTAAGGCCAGCGCACCGCCGCCGGCGTACGCGTTGCGCGTCTGGCGCCCCGCCGCGCCCCCACGGTCGAGGGGGGCGCGTCAGGCCGCCTTGACGATGGCCAGCCCCTTGAGGTACTCGCCCTCGGGGAAGACCAGCGTCGTCGGGTGGTCGCAGGCGGCTTCGAGGCGGGCCAGCAGCACGCCGTCGACGCCGGCGTCGATCGCCGCGCCGGCGACGATCTTGTGAAACAGCTCGGGCCCGATGCCGCCCGAGCACGAAAAGCTCAGCAGCAGCCCGCCGGGGGCGAGCAGCTTCAGCGCGAGGCGGTTGATGTCCTTGTAGGCGCGCGCGGCACGCTCGGCGTGCGCGGCGCTGGGCGCAAACTTCGGCGGGTCGAGCACGATCGCGTCGAAACGCTCGCCGGCCGCGAGGCGCTCGCGCAGCACGCGGTTGACGTCGGCGTCGAGCCACTGCGCGCGCTGCGGCGGGTAGCCGTTGAGCGCGACATGCGCGCAGGCGCGCTCGAGCGCCGGGGCCGAGGAGTCGACACCGATGACTTCCTGCGCGCCGCCGGCCAGCGCCGCGATGCTGAAGCCGCCGCTGTAGCAGTAGGCATTGAGCACGCGCTGGCAGCCGAAGTGGCGGACCCAGCCGGCAAAGCGCGCGCGGTTGTCGCGCTGGTCGAGGTAGTAGCCGGTCTTGTGGCCGGCGGCGACGTCGAGCGTGAGCCGCCAGCCGTGCTCGTCGATCGTCAGCTCGGTGGCGCCGCCGCCGCGCAGCCAGCCCGCGGCCGGGGCCAGCCCTTCGAGGCCGCGCACGCCCGAGTCGGAGCGCTCGTAGAGCCGGCTGCAGCCGGTGGCGGCGAGCAGCGCATCGGCGATCGTCGCCTTCCAGCGCTCGGTGCCGGCCGCGAGGAACTGCACGCTCAGCGTGTCGGCGTAGCGGTCGACGACCAGCCCGGGCAGGCCGTCGGCCTCGCCGTGCACCAGCCGCAGGCCATCGCTGGCAATCGGCAGCCGCGCGCGCAGCGCCAGCGCCGCGCCGATGCGGCGGGCGAAGTAGGCCGCGTCGATGCGCTCGGCCTCGTCGAAGCTCCAGGCGCGCACGCGGATCGCGCTGCGCGGGCTGTACGCGCCCCAGGCCAGGAAGCGGCCGTCGTCGGCCTCGATGCGCACCGTCTCGCCGGCGTCGGCGCGGCCGCTGGCGATGCTGCCCTCGAAGACCCAGGGGTGGCGGCGCAGCAGCGAGCGTTCCTTGCCCGCGTGCAGTCGGACGGATTTCATTGCCGCGATTGTGGCGCGGACGTCAGGACCGCCGCTTCGCGCGCGGGGGCTACGACCGCCGCTTCGCGCGCGGGTGGGCCGCGTCGTAGACCTTGGCCAGGTGCTGGAAGTCCAGCCGCGTGTAGACCTGCGTCGTGCGGATATGCGCGTGGCCGAGCAGTTCCTGCACGCCGCGCAGGTCGCCGCTGGACTGCAGCAGGTGCGAGGCGTAGCTGTGGCGCAGCATGTGCGGGTGGACATGGGTCGGCAGCCCGGCCTCGCGCGCGAGCTGCGCGAGGCGGGTGCGGACCTGGCTCGTGCTCATGCGGCCGCCGTGCCGGCTCAGCAGCAGCGCCGGCTCGGCGCTGCCGGCGCGCAGCAGTTGCGCGCGCAGGCCCAGCCAGCCGCGCAGCGCGGCCAGCGCCGGCGCACCGACCGGCACGCTGCGCCGCCGCCCGCCCTTGCCGAGCACATGCAGGCTGGCGTCGGCGAGGTCGACCCAGGCTGCGGCCTGCGCCGAAGGCGCGGCGTCGAGGCCGACGAGCTCGCCGACGCGCAGCCCGCAGCCGTAGAGCAGCTCGACGATGCAGTGGTCGCGCGCGGCCAGCAGCGCGTTGCCGCCGGCCGGCGCATGCGCGGCCAGCGCAACGGCCTGGTCGACGGCCAGCGCCTTGGGCAGCGGCCGCGCGCCGCGCGGCGCGCGCACGCCGTCGACCGGGTTGAGCGCGACCCGGCCCAGCCGGCCCCACCAGCGGTAGAGGCCGCGCCAGCCGGCCAGCACGATCGCGATGCTGCGCGGCGCCAGCGGCTGCGCGTGCATCTGCGCGACCCAGCGCCGTACATGGTGCGGCTGCACCGCATCGAGCGCGACCCCGGCGGCCGCGGCGTAGGCGAGCAGCCGCTGCAGCGCGTCGGTGTACATCGCGACCGTGCGCGCGGCCAGCCGGCGCTCGACGACGAGGTGCTGCAGCCAGTCGTGCAGGGCCGGCGGCAGCGCGGTCGGCGCAGCAGTCACGGCGGTCAGGCCGGCCCGGGCCGGCGGCCTCAGACGCGGACCAGCCGCGACAGCGCGGCGCTGGCCAGCTCGCCCACGCGCAGCAGGAATTCGGTGCCCATGTCGGCGCTGTAGCGCGTCGGGTCGGGCGAGCCGAGCACGAGCAGGCCGATCGTGCCGCGGCCGGCCTCGACCGCGCCGTGGCGCAGCGGCACCAGCGCGATCGAGGTCACGCTGGCTGGCGCGTCGAGCCACTGCGCAGCCTCGAAGCCCGAGTTGAGCCCGCAGTACGGCAGGCCCAGGCTGGCGGTGAAGCTGCGCAGGTCGTCGCTGACGCCCAGCGTGAACGGCAGCCCGGCGTAGGGCTCGGCGACCTGCCAGACGCGCAGCGCCGCCTGCGGCACCATGAATTCGTGCTGCAGGTCGCGCACGATGACCTCGGGCAGCGCGGCCGGGTCGGCCGTCAGCAGCAGCGCGCGCGTCCAGCGGTGCAGGCGGTCGGCGATCGCGACGTTCTCCTGGCCGTGGCGGATCATCTCGACGATCTTGTGCTCCAGGCCCTTGATGCGCTCGCGCAGCATCTGCATCTGGCGCTCCTGCAGCGAGACCGCGCGCGGCCCGTGCGGGCTGGCGAGCTGGACGGCGGCAAGGACCTCGGCGTGGCGCTCGAAGAAGCCCGGCGTGTTGACCAGGTAGTTGGCGATGTCGGCCTCGGTGATGCCCTGCACGCCGATGCTCATGGTGCTCCGTCCTTCACAGTTCGATCTCGCCTTCGAAGACGGTCTGCGCCGGGCCGGTCATGCCCACCGGGGCGTCGCCGCCGGCCCACTCGATGCGCAGCGGCCCGCCGCGGGTCTCGACCTCGACTTGCGCGTCGAGCCAGCCCAGGCGGATGCCGGCCACGACCGCGGCGCAGGCGCCGCTGCCGCAGGCGAGCGTCTCGCCGGCGTCGCGCTCCCAGACGCGCAGCCGCACGCGATCGCGCGCAAGGACCTGCACGAAGCCGACGTTGACGCCGCGCGCAAAGCGCGGGTGGCGCTCGATGGCCGGGCCCAGCGCGGCCACCGGCGCGGTGTCGACCTCGGCCACGCGCAGCACCGCATGCGGGTTGCCCATCGAGACCAGGGCCAGCTCGTGCGTGAGGCCGTCGACCGCCAGCGGCCACAGCGCCCAGCCGGCGACCTCGCGCGGCAGCAGCCCGGCAGTGTCGAACGGCAGCGCGCGCGGGTCGAAGACCGGGCGGCCCATGTCGACCGCGACCCGGCCGTCGGGCAGCAAAACCAGCTCGAGGCGGCGGTTGACGGTCTCGACCTGCAGCACGCGGCGGTCGGACAGGCCCTGCTCGACGACGTAGCGCGCGAAGCAGCGCGCGCCGTTGCCGCAGTGCTCGACCTCGTCGCCGCTGGCGGCGTTGTAGATGCGGTAGCGGAAATCGACGCCCGGCGTCGCGCTGCGCTCGACGACCAGGATCTGGTCGGCGCCGACGCCCAGGCGGCGGTCGCCGAGGCGGCGCAACTGCTCGCGCGTCAGCGCCAGCGGCGCGCGGGTGGCGTCGAGCACGACGAAGTCGTTGCCCGCGCCGTGCATCTTCGTGAACCGCAACCGCACCATCGGCCGATTATCCGCGCCGGGCGGCGTAACGCTCGGGCGTGCCGGGCGGGCGGGTCTTGAAGCGCCGGTGCACCCACAGGTACTGCGCCGGGCGCTGCACGACCTCGCGCTCGATGACGGCGTTCATCGCCGCGGCGTCGGCGGCGTCGTCGCCGCGCGGCCAGTCGTGCAGCGGCGGCAGGAAGCGCACGCACCAGCCCTGGCCGCCGGGGAGCTGGTCGACGACCACGGGCTGGACGACCATGTCGAGCATCCGCGCGATGCGCGCCGGCGCGGTCAGCGTCGCCGCCTCGACGCCGAAGAACGGCGCGAAGACGCTGTCGCGCTCGCCGAAATCCTGGTCGGGCAGGATGACCAGCGCGCAGCCCTCGCGCACGCGCTTGAGCAGGGTGCGCACCGGGGTCGCGCGCGGGTAGACCTCGCAGCCGCCCAGGCGCATGCGCCCGCGCCGCAGCTCGGCGTCGATCACGGCATTGCTCTGCCGGCGGTAGTGGCTGACGAAGCGACGCGGCTGCACCAGTTGCAGCGCGATGCCGATCACCTCGAGGCCGAGAAAATGCGGCAGCAGCCACATCACCGGCCGCCCGTCGTCGGCCCGCGTGACGGGCTCGCCCTCGACGCGGATCAGCCGCTGCAGCCGCTCGCGCGGCGCATACCAAAGCAGCGCCAGCTCGACGAAGCTGCGCCCGATCAGGGCAAAGTGCTCGCGCAGCAGCGCGCGCCGCTGAGTCACGCTCAGTTGCGGCAGGCACAGCTCGAGGTTGCGCCCCGCCGTGTGCCGCCAGTCGCGCGCCAGCAGGTACAGCAGGCGGCCGGCCCCGCGCCCGAGCGCAACCAGCAGCCCGGCGGGCAGGCGGCCGAGCAGGCGCAGCAGCGCGATCAGGGCATGGGAGGCGAGCTTCATCGCTTCAGTGCCGGCCGCGGCGCGGCCGCTTGTAGCGGTCGTAGCCCCAGAGGTACTGCTCGGGGGCCAGCCGGATCACGGCCTCCATCGCGGCATTGACCGCGGCAGCGTCGGCGACCTCGGCGGCCGCGCGGGCTTCGGTGTCGGCCTCGACGCCGGCCTCGCGCGGCGGCAGCGCCACCGGCAGCGGCAGCACCTGCACGCCAAAACCCGCGCCGCGCGGCAGCCGCCGCGCCCATATCACCGCGGCCGGCGCGCCGGTCTGGCGCAGCAGCCGCGCGGCCAGCGTCATCGTGTAAGCCGGCTCGCCGAAGAATGGCGCCCACACGCCCTGGCCCTCGGGCGGGACCTGGTCGGGCAGCAGGCCGACCGTCTCGCCACGGCGCAGCGCGCGCAGCATCTGGCGCACGCCGGCCAGCGTGGTCGGCGCGGTCGCCAGCCCGGGGCGCTGGCGCGAGCGCTCCTCGAACTCGCGCAGCCAGGGCTGGCGCGCCGGCCGGTACAGCACCGTGGCCGGGTGGCGCGCGCCCCAGCGCTCGGCGTAGGCCTGCGCGCAGACCTCGAAGCTGCCCAGGTGCGGCGACAGGAGCACCAGGCCGCGGCCGGCGGCGAGCAGCTCGTCGATCAGCGCCTCGCCCTGCCACTGCAGATGCCGCGAGATCGGCTGCGCGGCCGCGCCGACCCACAGCCACGGCACCTCGGCCACCAGCTTGCCGGCCGCGGCCACCGCCGCGCGCCGCTGCGCGGGGCTCAGGCCGGCGCGGCCCGCGTTGGTGCGCAGCAGGCGGCGGTAGCGCCGCGAGCCCAGATAAGCCAGCCAGCCCAGCAGCGCGCCGAGCCGGTGCAGCCCGCGCAGCGACCGCCCGGCGAGCCAGCAAAACAGACGACCCATCTATTTATAATCGGCCCATCGCCGAGTTAAAGGACAACTTGCGGGGCGATGGGCGCACCGGTGGCCGGGGCCCGGCAAATACCGCTAAAGCGTTCGCCGCTTTCCCAGACGCGCACACCGCTGGAGCCGGCAACGCCGGCATCCAGTCTCAATCCAAGCATGGGAGTTTAAAGTGGCGAACGACTATCTCTTCACCTCGGAATCGGTCAGCGAGGGCCACCCCGACAAGGTGGCCGACCAGATCTCCGACGCGATCCTCGACGCGATCCTGCGCCAGGACCCGCGCTCGCGCGTGGCCGCCGAGACGCTGACCAACACCGGCCTGGTCGTGCTGGCCGGCGAGGTCACGACCAACGCCCATGTCGATTACATCCAGGTCGCGCGCGACACGATCCGGCGCATCGGCTACGACAACACCGAGTACGGCATCGACTACAAGGGCTGCGCCGTGCTCGTGGCCTACGACAAGCAGAGCAACGACATCGCGCAGGGCGTCGACCACGCCAGCGACGACCACCTCAACACCGGCGCCGGCGACCAGGGCCTGATGTTCGGCTACGCCTGCGACGAGACGCCCGAGCTGATGCCCGCGCCGATCTACTACGCGCACCGGCTGGTCGAGCGCCAGGCGCAGTTGCGCAAGGACGGCCGCCTGCCGTTCCTGCGCCCCGACGCCAAGAGCCAGGTCACGCTGCGCTACGTCGACGGCCGCCCGCATTCGGTCGACACCGTCGTGCTGTCGAGCCAGCACGCACCCGAGATGAGCCTGGGCAAGACCATGAAGCCCGAGTTCACCGAGGCGGTGATCGAGGAGATCATCAAGCCGGTGCTGCCGCGCGAGTGGTTGAAGGGCACGCGCTACCTCGTCAACCCGACCGGCCGCTTCGTCGTCGGCGGCCCGCAGGGCGACTGCGGGCTGACCGGGCGCAAGATCATCGTCGACACCTACGGCGGCGCCTGCCCGCACGGCGGCGGCGCCTTCAGCGGCAAGGACCCGACCAAGGTCGACCGCTCGGCGGCGTACGCGGCGCGCTACGTGGCCAAGAATATCGTCGCTGCCGGGCTGGCGCGGCAATGCCAGATCCAGGTCGCCTACGCGATCGGCGTCGCGCGGCCGATGAACGTCACGATCTACACCGAAGGCACCGGCCGCATCGCCGACGACAAGATCGCGCGCATCGTGCAGGAGGTCTTCGACCTGCGGCCCAAGGGCATCATCCAGATGCTCGACCTGCTGCGCCCGATCTACGAGAAGACCGCCGCCTACGGCCACTTCGGCCGCGACGAACCCGAGTTCAACTGGGAGAGAGCGGACAAGGTCGCGGTGCTGCGCGACCTGGCGGGCCTGTAAGGCCTGCGCCGCGCAGCAGCCCAAACCCCAAGAACGAGGCCCTGCGCGGCGCTGTTCCCGCGGCCGGCGTGCGTCCGCGGGCCGCGCCGGGCGGCGACAATCGGCGCATGCCGCTGCCCGCCCGCGCCCGACCGTGAGCCTGCATTCGCTGCGCACCCGCATGCTGCTCGGGGCCGTCGTCGTCCTCGTCGCGGCCCTGGTGGCAATGGGCTTGAGCGCCTGGCGGCTGCTCGACGAGACGCTCGCCGAGCGCTTTGCGGCCGAGGTCGACCTGGTGCGGCCACTGGCCAAGGCCGCGGTCGCGCCGCTGCTGGTCACGCGCGACTACGCCACGCTCGACGACGTTGTCCAGCGCAGCGTCGCCACCGGCGGCCTCGCGTACATGAGCGTCTACGACAGCGACGGCCGGCGCGTGGCGCATGCCCAGGGCGACGATGTCCAGGACGCGGTCGTGATCGCCAGACCGGTCGAGGTTGCCGGCCAGGTCCTCGGCACGGTCGAGATCGGCATCCGCACCAACGCCCGGGCGCTGGCGCGCCAGGCGCTGTTCGAGCGCCTGGCCGTGCTCGGCGTGCTGCTGCTGGCGGCCGGGGCCCTGCTGCTCGGGCTGGTCGCGACCTGGCTCACGCAGGGCCTGCGCCAGCTCGCCGAGGCCAGCCGGCGCGTCGCCGACGGCGACTACCGCGTCGCGCTGGCGCCGAGCTCGGTGGCCGACGTGCAGCAGGTCACGCAGGCCTTCGAGCGCATGGCACAGGCGGTGCAGGCGCAGCTCGCGGCGCTGCACGACAACCAGGCCTACCTGCGCTCGGTGCTCGACACGATGGCCGAAGGCCTGGTCGTCATCGACCGCCAGCGCCGCGTGCTCTACGTCAACGACGAGGCCGCGCGTCTGCTCGACGGCCAGGCCGAACGCTACGCCGGCGGCGAGCCTGGCCTGGCGCTGCTGCGTGCCGACGGCAGCGCGCTGCCGCCCGAGGAGCGCACCGCCGCGCGGGCGCTGCGCGAAGGCGTCACCCTGCGCGAACAGCTCGAGGGTCTGCGCGGCCCGGACGGGGCACAGCCCGCGGTGCGCTGGCTGTCGGTCAACGCGACCCCGCTGCACCATGCCGGCGAGGCGGTGCCGTATGCGGTCGTGACGTCGTTCAACGACATCAGCGTCCACATCGAGGCCGAGCAGCGGCTGCGCGACCTCGCCGACGAGCTCGAGCGGCGCGTCGCCGAGCGCACCACCGAGCTGCAGCGCGCCAAGGACGTTGCCGAGCGCGCCAGCCAGGCCAAGAGCGAGTTCCTCTCGCGCATGAGCCACGAGCTGCGCACGCCGCTCAACGCGATCATCGGCTTTGCGCAGTTGCTGGGCATCGCGCGGCCGCCGCTGCCGGCGTCGCAGCGCGAGCAGGTGCGCCAGATCGAGACCGCCGGCTGGCATCTGCTCGAGCTGATCAACGAGGTGCTCGACCTCTCGCGCATCGAGGCCGGGGCGATGACCGTCTCGCTCGAGACGCTCGAGCTGCAGCCGATCGTCGCCGAGGCGCTGGCGCTGGTGCGCACCCAGGCCGCCGAGCGCGGCATCGCGCTGCACGACCACAGCGGCAGCGGCGTCTGGGTGCGCGCCGACCGCCGCCGCCTGCTGCAGGTGCTGGGCAATCTGCTGTCCAACGCCGTCAAGTACAACCGCGCCCAGGGCAGCGTGACGGTGGCCGTGCAGCGGCGCGGCGACCGCATCGTGCTGACCGTGACCGACACCGGGCGCGGCTTCACGGCCGAGCAGTTGCAGCAGCTCTACCAGCCCTTCACCCGCTTCGGTGCCGAGGGCGAGGCGATCTCGGGCACCGGCATCGGGCTGGTCATCACGCGCCGGCTGGTCGAGCTGATGGACGGCACGCTGCAGGTCGACTCGCAGCCCGGCGCCGGGTCGATCTTCGGCGTCGAGCTGCCCGCGGCCCCGGCCCCGGCTGCCGCCGGCACCCACGCCGCGGCCGCGCCGAGCGCCGCCGAGCGCCGCAGCGACGGCCTGCGCCTGCTGTACGTCGAGGACAACCCGTCGAACCTCGCGCTGTTCGAGCAGCTCATGGCGCTGCGCCCCGGCGCCACGCTGAGCACCGCGCGCGACGGCCTGGCCGGCCTCGCGCTGGCGCGCTCGCTGCAGCCCGACCTGGCGGTGGTCGACATCGACCTGCCCGGCATCGACGGTGTCGAGCTGTGCCGGCGCCTGCGCGCCGACCCGGCCACGCGCGCGCTGCCGCTGATCGCGCTCAGCGCCAACGCGCTGCCGGCCGACATCGCACGCGCGCGCGCCGCCGGCTTCGACGACTACCTGACCAAGCCGCTCGACGTTGCCCGCCTGCTCGCCGAGATCGACCGCCGCACGCCGCGCGGGGGGGCAGCGTCGTGAACCGCCGCCGCCGAGGCCTCGTCGCCGCCGTCGCCGCCAGCGTGCTGGCCGCGCAGCCGCTGCGCGCGCAACCGCCGGCGCTGCGCATCGCGCTGGTGCCCTTTCTGTCGCCGACGGTCATGCTGGCTGCGTTCCGGCCCTTGCGCGAGCACCTTGCGCGCGAGCTCGGCCGCAGCGTCGAGCTCTACACCGCGCGCAGCTTCGCGGCGCTGCTGACCCAGATCCAGCATGCGCCCGACGACCTGACCCTGGTCGCCGCCCATATCGCGCGGCTGGCCGAGCGCGACTGGGGCTTCACCCCGCTGGCCGCGACGCTCGAGCAGACAACAGCGCAACTGCTGGTACGCGCCGACAGCCGCTGGGCCGACGCGCAGGCGCTGCGCGGTGGCAGCCTGGGCCTGCTCGACCGCCGCGCGCTGCCGGCGATCGTCACGATGACCTGGCTGCACGCGCGCGGGCTCGAGGCCGACCGCGACTACCGCGTCGTCGTCCAGCCCTCTGCCGACAGCGCGCTGCACGCGCTGGCCCGCGGCAGCGTGGACGCGGTGGCGCTGGCGGCCAGCCAGTTGCAGGTCATGCCGCCGAGCACGCCACGCAACGAGCGCGTGCTGGCCGACACCGGCGCCATGCCGGGGCCGATCTACATCGCCCGGCCCGGCCTGGGGGCCGGCGAGCTCGGGCGGCTGCGCGCCGCGCTGCTGCGCTTCGAGCCCGACCCGGCGCAGCCCGAGACCGCGATCAACACCCGGCTGCGCAGCCCGACACCGGCCGGGCTGGCCGCGCTCGACGTCTTCCTGCCGAAGCTGCGACGCGAGATGGCGCGGGCTTGACGGGCGCCGGCAGGCGATCCGGGCGCGGCAGCGCCAGCCGGCGCCGCCGCGCATAGAATCGGCGATCATCCGAGGAGCGTTGCAACCCGCGCCGCAGCGGGCCAGGCTCGGAGATCCACCATGCAACCGCGCTCACCCGCCCGGCGCTCGCCCGGGGGTGAGCCAATGTCAGGGGCTTGCCTGCGTGCGCGCCGGACGGGGGTGTCCACCCCGACCACGGAGCCCGACCATGAACGCCGTACTCAAGCCCAGCGCCGACCACGTCGTCGCCGACCTCTCGCTCGCCGACTGGGGGCGCAAGGAAATCCGCATCGCCGAGACCGAGATGCCCGGCCTGATGGCGATCCGCGAGGAATACGCCGCCCAGCAGCCGCTCGAGGGCGCGCGCATCACCGGCAGCCTGCACATGACGATCCAGACCGCCGTGCTGGTCGAGACGCTGCAGGCCCTGGGCGCCCAGGTGCGCTGGGCCTCGTGCAACATCTTCAGCACGCAGGACCACGCCGCCGCGGCGCTGGCCGCCGCCGGCACCCCGGTCTTCGCCTACAAGGGCGAGACCCTGGTCGACTACTGGGACTACACGCACCGCATCTTCGAGTTCGGCCACGGCCCCAAGGGGGCCCCTGTCGGGGCCCCGGGCAGCGCCACCGAAGGCCCGAACATGATCCTCGACGACGGCGGCGACGCGACCCTGCTGATGCACCTGGGCAAGAAGGCCGAGAAGGACCCTGGCGTGCTCGCCAACCCCGGCAGCGAGGAGGAGCGCGTGCTGTTTGCCGCGATCCGCGCCAGGCTCGCCGAGGACCCGACCTGGTACAGCCGCAAGAGCGCGCAGATCATCGGCGTGACCGAGGAGACGACCACCGGTGTCAACCGCCTCAAGCAGATGGCCGCGCGCGGCGAGCTGATGTTTCGCGCGATCAACGTCAACGACAGCGTCACCAAGAGCAAGTTCGACAACCTCTACGGCTGCCGCGAGAGCCTGGTCGACGGCATCAAGCGCGCCACCGACGTGATGATCGCCGGCAAGATCGCCGTGGTGGCCGGCTACGGCGACGTCGGCAAGGGCAGCGCGCAGGCCCTGCGCGCGCTCTCGGCGCAGGTCTGGGTCACCGAGATCGACCCGATCTGCGCGCTGCAAGCGGCCATGGAGGGCTACCGCATCGTGACCATGGACGAGGCCGCCGCACAGGGCGACATCTTCGTCACCGCCACCGGCAACAAGGACGTCATCACCTACGCCCACATGGCGGCCATGAAGAACCAGGCCATCGTCTGCAACATCGGCCACTTCGACAACGAGATCGACGTCGCCACGCTCGAGACGCGCTGCCGCTGGGAGGAGATCAAGCCGCAGGTCGACCATGTGATCTTCCCCGACGGCAAGCGCATCATCCTGCTGGCCAAGGGCCGGCTGGTCAACCTGGGCTGCGCCACCGGCCATCCGAGCTACGTGATGAGCAGCTCGTTTGCCAACCAGACCATTGCCCAGATCGAGCTGTACGGCCACGCCGACTACTACGAGCTCGGCAAGGTCTACACCCTGCCCAAGCACCTCGACGAGAAGGTCGCGCGGCTGCAACTGGCCAAGCTCGGCGCGCGCCTGACCGCGCTGACCGAGGACCAGGCCGCGTACCTCGGCGTGCCGCTGCAGGGCCCGTACAAGCCCGAGACCTACCGCTACTGAGCGGGGGCGGTCATGGCCCCTGACCTAGCGCTGAGCCTCGAGTTCTTCCCGCCGAAGACGCCCGAAGGCACTGCCAGGCTCGCGCAGGCGCGGCGCGCGCTGTATGCGCTCGCGCCGCAGTTCTGCTCGGTGACCTACGGCGCCGGCGGCTCGACGCAGAGCGGCACGCTGCAGACCGTGCGCGAGATCCTCGCCGAAGGCGTCGACGCCGCGCCGCACTTCAGTTGCATCGGCGCGAGCCGCGAGTCGATCCGCGCGCAGCTCGCGCAGTTCGACGCGGCCGGCGTGCGCCGGCTGGTCGCCCTGCGCGGCGACCTGCCCAGCGGCTGGGGCGGCAACGGGCTGGGCGAGTTCCGCTACGCGGCCGACCTGGTGGCCTTCGTCCGCGCCGAGACCGGTCGGCGCTTTCACGTCGAGGTCGCCGCCTACCCCGAGATGCACCCGCAGGCGCGCAGCCCGGCCGAGGACCTGCGCGCCTTCGCCGCCAAGGTCGCCGCCGGCGCCGACGCGGCGATCACGCAGATGTTCTTCAACAGCGACGCGTACTTCCGCTTCGTCGACGAGGCCGCCGCGCTCGGCGTCGAGGTGCCGATCGTGCCGGGCATCATGCCGATCACCAACGCCGCCGGGATCCTGCGCTTTGCCGACGCCTGCGGCGCCGAGGTCCCGCGCTGGATACGGCTGCGGCTGCAGGGTTTTGGCGAAGACGCCGAGGCCATCCGCGCCTTCGGCCTCGACGTGGTCACCGACCTGGTCGACCAGCTCGTGCACGCCGGCGTGCCGGGGCTGCACTTCTACACGATGAACCAGGCGGCGCCGACGCTCGAGATCTGCCGCCGGCTCGGCTTGTCCGGGCGTGGTACTCAGGCCACACCCGCAGCCGGGTTTTGATACTGCGCAATGCTGCGCCACTCGGGGGTCGTTCCAATGGGCGATGTGGTGTCCAACCCGCTCGTCAAAAGGAGAGAGCCAACATGACCAAGACCCCCCGCTGGATCGCCCTGGCCGCCGCCGCTGCGGCCGCCATTGCATTCACCCCGGTGCACGCCCACCAGCATGTCGCCGGCCAGCACGCCGGCCAGGACCGCGGCAACTGGCTGCTGCGCGCCAAGCTGACGCACCTCGAACCGGTCAACAGCGACAACACGGGCCTGGACCTCAGCGTCAACGCCAAGACCTTCCCGACCCTCGACATCGTCTACTTCCTGACGCCGAACCTGGCCGCCGAGCTGATCCTGACCGTGCCGCAGCGCCACAACGTGCGTAGTGCGGGCACCCGCATCGGCTCGATCTCGCACCTGCCGCCGACGCTGTCGCTGCAGTACCACTTCACCGGCATGCAAGGCTTTCGGCCGTATGTCGGCGTCGGGCTCAACTTCACGCGGCTGACCGATGTCAACCTCGACATCGCGGGCGCGAGCCTGCGCCGCAACAGCTTCGGGCTGGCGCTGGGCGCCGGCGTCGACGTGCCGCTGGGCGGCGGCTGGCTGATCGGCGCCGACGTCAAGAAGGTGCAGATCGACACCGACGTGCGTCTGAACGGTGCCAAGCTCGGCACCTTCGAGATCAACCCCTGGCTGTTCAGCGTCGGCGTCGGCCGCCGGTTCTGAGCGCCTTCGGGTCGGGTGCCGGCGCTGCCGGCGCCCGCAGCGCACGCCACGCCGGGGCCCGCCCCGGCGTTCTTCATTCGTCGCGCTGCCAGGCCACGCCGTCCTCGGTCAGCACGGCGTCGAGCGGCATGTCGTGCGGCTCGGCGCGCAGCCACGGGATGTGGCCGTGCGCGTACGCCAGCCCGGCGGTGGCCGGGCGCGGCGCCAGCGCCGCCAGCGTGCGGTCGTAGAAGCCGCCGCCGTAGCCCAGCCGCACGCCGCGCGGCCCCCAGCCGACGCAGGGCACGAGCAGCAGCGAGGGCTCGAAGGCCTCGGTGCCCTTGGGCTTGGGGATGCCGTAGGCGTCGTCCTCCATCGGGCAGCCGGGGTACCAGACGTGAAAGCGCAGGCGGCGCGTGTCGCGCTCGACCACCGGCAACCCGATGCGCCGCCCGGGCCCGCCCTCGCTCCAGCGGTAGAGCGCGGGCAGCGCGTCGAACTCGCCCTTGATCGGCCAGTACGCGCCGATCGCCGTCTCCGGCCGGCTGACCAGCCAGACGCGCAGCACCTCCTGCAGGTGCATCGCGCGCCGGTGGCGGTCGGTCAGCGCCAGGCGCTCGGCCTGCAACTGACGGCGCAGCAGGGCCTTGTCCTGCGTGGGTTGCAGCGGCGGCAGCGTCATCGGCGGTCTGCGCGGGGTGGGAATGCGGCGTATTGTCGGGCTGCGCGCTGCCCGCGCTGCCCGCGCTTGCGCCGCCTTTGGTTACAGTGCAGACCGATGTCCGTCGATCGCCTGCCCCCGAAGCCCATGCGGCCACTGCACCGCCTGCTGGCTGCGCTCGCGCTGGCCTGTGGCCTGGCCCTGCCGGCAGCGGCCAACCCCGCGCCCGGCGCCGGCCCGGTCGTCGCCGCCGGCGACCGCCTCGTGCTCGACGCCCGCGACGCGCTGCGCCGCGGCGACCCGCGCGCACTGGCCGAGGCGCAGCGCCGCCTCGAGCCGCTGGTCCACCCGCTGGCGGCCTGGGTCGACCTGTGGGAGCTGCAACCCAGGCTGCGCAGCGTGACCGAAGACGAGGTCGAGCCCGTGCTGCAGCGCTGGCGCGGCAGCTTCGTCGAGCACCGGCTGCGCGTGGACTGGCTGCTCGAGCTCGGCCGCCGCCGCGACTGGGGCGGCTTCGAGCGCGAGCTGGCGCGGCTGGCCCGGCCCGACGGCAGCCGCGAGCTGGCCTGCTACGCGCTGGTCGCCGAGCACCTGCGCGGCCGCGAGCTGCGCGCTGCCGCGCGCGCGGCCTGGCTCGCCCAGCGCGAGACCGACGACGGCTGCCACCTGCTGGCCCGCACGCTGCTGCGCGCGGGCGTCTTCACGCCGGCCGACGTCTGGGCGCGCGCGCGGCTGCTCGTCGAGCAGCAGCGCGAGGCGGCGGCACGGCAGGCGGTCACGGTGCTCGAGCCCGCGGCCGGCAACGGCGCGGCAAACTGGTGGAGCCAGCCCGAGGCCGTGCTCGACCGCCGCGCGCGCGAGCGCCAGCCGCCCGGCGAACTCGACGCGCTGGCGCTTGCGCGTCTGGCCGCCAGCGACCCCGACCGCGCCGCGCAGCGGCTCGAGGCGGGGCTGGGCGCAGCGCTGCCGGCCCAGGCCGCGGCCTGGGCCTGGGGCCAGACCGCGCGCTGGAGCGCACTGCGCCTGCAGCCGCAGGCGCTCGACCGCTACGCCGTCGCCGCCGCGCTGGCCCGGCGCGTCGGCGACGGTGGCGCACCGGCGCTGTCGGACGACACCTGGGCCTGGCAGTTGCGCGCGGCCTTGCGCACGCAGCCCACCGCCTGGGCGCGGGTGCGCGAAGCGGTCGCCGCGATGAGCGAGGCCGGCCGCGCCGACCCGGCCTGGGTCTACTGGGACGCCCGCGCCGCGCTCGCGCTCGCGCCGCGCGGCGCCGCCGGCGACGCGGCGCGGGCGGCGGCGCAGGCCGCGCTCGAAGGCATCGCGACCCGGATGGACTTCTACGGCAAGCTCGCCGCCGAGGCGCTGGGCCGCAGCGCGGCGCTGCCGCCGGCGCCGCCGCCGCTGACCGCGGCCGAGCTCGCCGCGGCGCAGCAGCAGCCGGGGCTCACGCGCGCGCTGCACCTGCTCGCGCTGGGCCTGCGCAGCGAGGGCGTGCGCGAATGGAACTTCAGCCTGCACGGCCTGAGCGACCGCGAGCTGCGCGCCGCCGCGCAACTGGCCTGCGCGCGCGAGGTCTGGGACCGCTGCATCCACGCCAGCGAGCGCACGCGCGACGAGATCGACCTCGCGCAGCGCTTCCCGACGCCGTTTCGCGACGCCATCGTCGAGCGCGCGCGCGCCAGCGGCGTCGATCCGGCGCTGGTCTTCGGGCTGATCCGCCAGGAGTCGCGCTTCGTGCGCGAGGCGCGCTCGCATGTCGGCGCCTCCGGGCTGATGCAGTTGATGCCGGCCACCGCGCGCGCGGTGGCCCAGCGCCTGGGCCTCGCGCTGACGCCGCAGACGATCGACGACCTCGGCACCAACCTGGCGCTGGGCACCGCGTACCTGCGCCAGCGGCTCGACGACTTCGGCGGCTCGGCGCCGCTGGCCGCAGCCGCCTACAACGCCGGGCCGGCGCCGCCGCGGCGCTGGCGCGCCGGCCCGCCGCTCGAGCCGGCGATGTGGGCCGAGACCATCCCCTTCGGCGAGACGCGCGACTACGTCAAGAAGGTCTTGTCGAATGCGGCCTACTATGCCGTCTTGCTGCGCGGCGAGCCGCTGCTGCTGGGCACGCGGCTGGGCCCGGCGATCGGCGCGCCCGCCGCGCCGGGCCCCGCTGCCGCGCAGGCCGCCGTTCGTGCCCCACCCTGATGATCCTGAGCTCCCGTCCCATGCACAACCTCCTGCTCCTCGGCGGCAGCGGCTTCGTCGGCCGCGCCATCTGTGCCGAACTGGTCGAGCACGCCGGCGGCGGCGGCATCACGCTGAGCGTGCCGACGCGGCGCGCGCGCCACGGCCGCCCGATCCAGCACCTGCCCGGTGTCGAGATCGTCGAGGCCGACGTCGGCCGCGACGACGGCACGCTGGAGCGGCTGGTCGCCGGGCGCGACGCGGTGGTCAACCTGATCGCGATCCTGCACGGCGACGCGCAGCGCTTCGAGCAGGTGCATGTCGAGCTGCCGCGCCGCCTCGCGCGCGCCTGCCGCGCCGCCGGCGTGCAGCGGCTGCTGCATGTCAGCGCGCTGGGCGTCGGCGCCGACGCGCCCTCGCTGTACCTGCGCTCGAAGGCCGCCGGCGAGGCCGTGCTGCGCGAGGCCGGGCTGGCGCTGACCGTGCTGCGGCCCTCGGTGATCTTCGGCGCCGAGGACCGTCTGACCAACCTCTTCGCGTCGCTGCAGCGGGTCTTTCCGGTATTGCCGCTGGGCGGCGCCGGCGCGCTCTTCCAGCCGGTCTGGGTGCGCGACGTCGCGCGCGCGATCGTGCAGGGCCTGAGCCGGTACGACGCCATCGGCCAGACCTACGAATGCTGCGGCCCGCAGGTGCTGACGCTGGCCGAGCTGGTGCGGCTGGCCGGCCGCCACGCCGGCTGCGAGCGCGCGGTGCTGCCGCTGCCCGGCCCGCTGGCTGCGCTGCAGGCGCTGGCGATGGAGCTGATGCCCGGCGAGCCGCTGATGTCGCGCGACAACCTGCGCTCGCTGCAGGTGCCCAACGTCGCCACCGGCACGCTGCCGGGTCTGTCGGCGCTGGGCATCGAGCCGGCGTCGATCGACGCCGTGCTGCCGACCTACCTCGGCGCCGGCCGCGCCGGCACGGCGCGGCTCAACCCGCTGCGCACCCGCGCGCACCGGGACTGAACCCGGCCCGCGCGGCGATGAAGACCTACCTCGTCGGCGGCGCGGTGCGCGACCGCCTGCTCGGCCGCCCGGCCGGCGACGCCGACCATGTCGTCGTCGGCGCGACGCCCGAGCAGATGCTCGCCGCGGGCTTCCGCCCGGTCGGGCGCGACTTCCCGGTCTTCCTGCACCCGCGCACCGGGCAGGAGTACGCGCTCGCGCGCACCGAACGCAAGGTCGGCCGCGGCTACCACGGCTTCGTCTTCCACGCCGACGCGGCGGTCACGCTCGAGCAGGACCTCGCCCGGCGCGACCTGACGGTCAACGCGATCGCGCTCGACCCCGACAGCGGCGCGCTGATCGACCCGTACGGCGGCCAGCGCGACCTCGCCGCCGGCGTGCTGCGCCATGTCGGTGAAGCCTTTGCCGAGGACCCGGTGCGGATCCTGCGCACCGCGCGCTTTGCCGCGCGCTGGCCGCATTTCGTCGTCGCCGCCGAGACGCAGGCGCTGATGCGCCGCATGGTCGAAGCCGGCGAGGTCGACGCGCTGGTGCCCGAGCGCGTCTGGCAGGAGCTGGCCCGCGGGCTGATGGAGCCGCGGCCGAGCCGGATGTTCGAGGTCCTGCGCGACTGCGGCGCGCTGGCCGTGCTGCTGCCCGAGGTCGAGCGGCTGTGGGGCGTGCCGCAGCCGCCCGAGCACCACCCCGAGGTCGACACCGGCGTGCACCTGATGCTGGTGCTCGACGCCGCCGCGCGGCTGGCCGCGCCGCTGCCGGTGCGCTGGGCCTGCGTCGCGCACGACCTCGGCAAGGGCACGACACCGCGCGAACGCTGGCCGCGCCACCTCGGCCACGAGGCGCGCAGCGTCGTGCTCGCGCAGGCGCTCGACCGCCGGCTCAAGGTGCCCAACGACTGCCACGAGCTGGCCGTGGTGGTAGCCCGCGAGCATGGCCATGTACACGCCAGCGGCAGCTTGGGCGCCGCCGCGCTGCTGCGCCTGCTGGAGCGCTGCGACGCGCTGCGCCGCCCCGAACGCTTCGGGCTCGCGCTGCTGGCCTGCGAGTGCGACTCGCGCGGGCGCACCGGCTACGAGGACGCGCCGTACCCGCAGCGCGAGCGGCTGCTCGCTGCGCTGGCCGCGGCGCGCGGCGTCGACACCGCGGCGATCGCCGCCGCGGCCGCACCCGGCACGCCCGGGGTCGCCGTCGGCGAGGCGATCCGGCGCGCGCGCGAGGCGGCGATCGCCGGCGCCGGTTTGACCGCCGCCGCTTGATCGGCCTGGGGTTTTCCGCGGGGCACCTACACCAGCGCCTGCCTTGGCAGTAAGCTTGCCGTCAGTGTCCTGCCGATTGGCGACCGCCGCGGCAGGACGGTCATATGCGCCGGCACCCACCGTCCGGGAGGCTCGCATGGGCGTGGCAGAAGGCATACGCAGGCTCGGCTTTCGCCGCTGGTACGAGCGCGAGCTGCTCGGCAGCCACGGCTGGCTGGTGCTGGCGCTGCTCAGCACGATCGGCCTGCTGGCGGCGTTCGAGGGCCTGACCCTCGCCGACGGCATCGACGCGCGGGCCGGCAACCTCGCGGCCATCGTCATCTGCGCGGTCGTCGCCGCGGTCGCGCTGCGGCGCTACCTGTACCTGCTGATGCACGCCGAGGCGCTGGCCCACCAGGCGGTGTGCGCCGCCTGCGAGACCTACGGCCGCCTCGAAGTCTGCGGTGAGGAGCGCGGCGAACGGCTGCGCGTGCGCTGCCGCCACTGCCGGCACGAGTGGACGCTGCACGCCTGAGGGCGCGCGCTACAGCGTGTGCGTGCGGTCGCCGCGGGCGAAGCCCAGCGGCAGGTCGGCGAGGCCGCGGCCGAAGGCCAGCGCCTTGAACAGCTCGCCCATCTCGTGCTCGGTCAGCAGCTTCTGCACGTCGGCACGGGCGCGCCAGTCGGCGCCGGCGAGCAGCTCGAGGATGCCGCAGTTGATCAGGAAGTGCGCCTGCGAGGTGTAGCCCAGCACCTGCGCGCCGGCGTCCTGCGCCGCCAGCGCGACGGCGCTGAAGTCGACATGCGCGGTGATGTCCTTGGCGCCGACCTCGGCCAGCGGGTCGGCGTCGGCGCGGTGCGCGCGGTGGCACATCAGCGTGCCGCCGCTGCGCTGCGGGTGATGGTACTCGGCCGCGGGGAAGCCGTAGTCGACGAACAGCGCGGCGCCGCGCTCGAGCCGCTCGGCGACGCCGGCAACGAAGGCACAGGCCTGGCGGTGCAGCTCGGTGAGCGCACCCGCAACGAAGTCGGCGTCGACCGGCGGGCGCAGGTCGGTCGGCCGATCGGCCCAGGCAAAACCGCCATCGTCTGCGCCGTCGCCGGCGACGACCACGCCGCGCTCGTGCCAGCGCGCGCCGTCGAAGCGCAGCAGTTGCACCGGCATCGCGTCGAGCACCTCGTTGCCGACGACGACGCCGTGCAGCGCATCGGGCCACTGCCGGGCCCACTCGACGCGCCCGCCGTGGCGCGCGAGCCGCTCGCGCTGGCGCGCGGCCAGCGCCGGCGAGACCTCGACGATGACGTAGCGGCGCAGCCGCGGCCCGAGCGCGTCGAGCAACTGCCCGGCCAGCGCGCCCGAGCCGGCGCCGAACTCCCAGACCGTGTCGGCGTCGGCGGCGTCCAGCCACTGCGCGACCTGGCGCGCCAGCGCGCGGCCGTACAGCGGCGACAACTCGGGCGCGGTGACGTAGTCGCTGCCGTCGCCGGGCAGGCGGCCGAAGACGCGGCCGGCGCGCGCGTAGTAGCCCAGCCCGGGCGCGTACAGCGCCTCGTGCATGTAGCGCTCGAACGGCAGCCAGCCGCCGGCCGCGGCGATGACCTGCGCGATATGCCGCACCAGCGGCGTCGATACACTGTCCGGCTGCGCGCCGCCGGCCCCTGCCGGCGCCGCCGCGCCGTCCTTGCCGTCATCCATCGCCCGATTCTAGGAAGCCATGAGCGACCGCCCCGTCGTGCTCGTCACCGGCGCTGCGCGCCGGCTCGGCCGCGCGATCGCGCTGCACCTGGCGCGCCACGGCCACGACCTGGCCGTGCACTTCCATGCCTCGGCCGCCGAGGCCGAGGCCACCGTCGCCGAGGCGCGCGCCGCCGGCGCGGCCGCCGCGGCCTTCGCCGCCGACCTCGCCGACGAAGCCGCCTGCCGCGCGCTGGTGCCGGCGGTGCTCGCGCAGCACGGCCGGCTCGACGCGGTCGTGCACAACGCCGCGCTGTTCGAGCCCGACCGCGCCGCCGACTTCAGCTACGCCGCGATGGACCGCCACTGGCGGGCCAACACCGCGCCGGCGGTCGTGCTCGCGCAGGCGCTGCACGCGCACCTCGGGCAGCGCGCGGCGGCGGCGCCGGGCTGTGTCGTCGTGCTGCTCGACCAGAAGCTGTGGAACCCCAACCCCGACTGCCTGTCGTACACGCTGTCCAAGGCCGCGCTGCAGTGCGCGGCCACCCTGCTCGCGCAGGCGCTGGCGCCGCGCGTGCGGGTCTGCGCGGTGGCGCCGGGGCTGACGCTGGGCAGCCCGCAGATCGACGACGCGCGGCTGCACGAGCTGCAGGCGCAGTCGCTGCTGGGCTACGGTGCGCAGCCCGAGGACATCGCCCAAGCCGTCCGCTTCCTGCTCGGCGCGCGCGCGAGCACCGGCACCACGCTGCTCGTCGACGGCGGCCAGCACCTGCAGCCAAGCCTGCGCGACTTCGGAGCCCCGCCATGAGCCTGCCACCGAGCGCCTTGCGCCGGCTCAGCGTCGAGCGCCTGCGCGTGCAGGCCAGCGTCGGCATCCTCGAGCACGAGCTGGCCTCGCGCCAGCCGCTGCTGGTCAGCGTCAGCGTCGAGCAGCATGGCGCGCCGCTGCTGCCGGCCGCCGACGACGTCCAGCATGTGCTCGACTACCGCCTGCTGCGCGAGGCCGTGCTGGCCGAGACGCAGGCCGGCCATGTCAACATGCTCGAGACGCTGGCCGGGCGCATCGCGCAGCGCCTGCTCGTGCGGCGCAGCGTGCGCCGCGTGCAGGTGCGCATCACCAAGCCCAACATCTTCCCGGATTGCGACGGCGCCACCGTCGACATCGACGTCCATGCCTGCGACATCGACTGAAGCCCCCGCCGCCGCCGACCCGCGCCGCGCCGCGCTCGAGCTGCGCAAGCTCGACAAGCGCCTGCACCGCCTGGTCGGCCAGGCCATCGTCGACTTCAACATGATCGAAGCCGGCGACAAGCTCATGGTCTGCGTCTCGGGTGGCAAGGACAGCTACGCGCTGCTCGACATCCTGCTCGCGCTGCGCCGGCGCGCGCCGGTGGCCTTCGAGCTCGTCGCGGTCAACCTCGACCAGAAGCAGCCGGGCTTCCCGGCCGAGGTGCTGCCGACGTACCTGCGCGCGCAGGGCGTGCCCTTCCACATCGAGACTCAGGACACCTACTCGATCGTCAAGCGCCTGATCCCCGAGGGCCAGACGATGTGCAGCCTGTGCTCGCGGCTGCGCCGCGGCATCCTCTACCGCGTGGCCAGCGAGCTCGGCGCGACCAAGATCGCGCTCGGCCACCACCGCGACGACATGCTGCAGACGCTGCTGATGAACATGTTCTTCGGCAGCCGGCTCAAGGGCATGCCGCCCAAGCTGGTCAGCGACGACGGCCGCCACGTCGTCATCCGGCCGCTGGCCTACGTCGCCGAGACCGACCTCGAACGCTGGGCCGCGCACCGCCAGTACCCGATCGTGCCATGCACGCTGTGCGGCAGCCAGCCCAACCTGCAGCGCGCGCAGATCAAGCAGATGCTGCGCGACTGGGACCGGCGCTTTCCCGGTCGCATCGACAACATGTTCAGCGCGCTGGCCCACGTCGTGCCGTCGCACCTGATGGACCGCCGGCTCTATCCCTTCGAGACGCTGCAGCGCACCGGCGTGGCCGACCCCGCCGGCGACATCGCGTTCGACGAGGAGCCCTGCGCGCCGCCCGCGGCGACGCTGCGCGTCGTGCGCGACGACGACTGACGCGAGGGCCCGTCCTCCTCGACGCGCGCCCTCACCAGCGCGCCCTCACCAGCGCCCCCCGCTGGCCAGCGCGCGGGCGTCGGCCGCCCAGCCGCGCAGGCGGGCGGCGGCGTGCTCGCGCTGCGCCGGTGTGGTGTCGTTGTGCACGCGCGCGTACAGCGCGCACTGGAAGCGCCGCAGGCGCTGCGCCGGCGAGTCGGCGCCGGCTGCGGGCGCGCGCAACCAGGGCTGCAGGGCCTGCGCGAGCCTGGCCTGGGCCTGCGCCAGCGCCGCTGCGGGCTCGGCCGCGGCGGCGCTGGCGCGCGGCGGCGTCAGCGCGTCGAGCAGCGCCTGCTGGCGCTGGCGGCGCCCGGCGTCCGACGGCGCCGGGTCGGCGGGCGAGTCGGCCAGCCAGCGCGCGAGGCGCTCGCGCTGGCCGTCGTCGAGCCGGCCGTAGAAGTTCTCGACGCGGCGCAGCGTGCGCTCGTACAGCGCGCGCTGCCAGGCCGCGCGGTCGTCGGCCGGGTAGCTGCGTGCCCGGATGGCGTCGTCGCGCTCGAAGCGCCGCGCCAGCCGCTCGCGCTGCGCCGGCTCCAGGCTCAGCGCGAGCCCTGCCAGCCACGGCAGCGCCTGCTCGAGCGCGACGCCAGCGCGCTGCTCGATCGCGTCGACCCAGCCGCAGACCTGTTCGGCGCTGACCGGCTGCAGCACCTCGCGCTGCGCCTCTTGCAGCAGCGCCGCGTAGTCGGGCAACTGGGTGCGGCGGTGCCAGTCGAACCACTGCCGCAGCGGCTCGCGCAGCGCCTCATGCTGCTCGGGGCTCAGGCCCAGGCGCGCGTCGAGCCACCAGGTGGTGAATTCCTGCCCCTGGCCGTAGCCCAGGCGCACGACGCTGCAGCCCGTCACCAACGACGTCACGGCCAGCAGCGCCAGCGCCCGGATAATGCGCCCACCCCCTGCCGAGACCCCGATGGGACCGAACATCGTCATCCTCGCCGCCGGCCGCGGCACCCGCATGAAGTCGCAGCGCCCCAAGGTGCTGCACAGGCTGGCCGGACGCGCGCTATTGCAGCATGTTCTGGATGCCGCCGCCGGCGTCGGGGCCGCGCGCACCGTCGTCGTCATCGGCCACGGCGGCGACGAGGTCGCCGCGGCCTGCGCCGCGCCGGACCGGGTCTGCGTGCGCCAGCAGCCGCAACTGGGCACCGGCCACGCCGTGCAGCAGGCCGCGCCGGCGCTCGACCCGGCGGCGGCGACCACGCTGATCCTCAACGGCGACGTGCCGCTGGTGCGCGCCGAGACCGCGCGCGCGCTGGTCGAGGCCTGCGCCGGCGAGCGCCTGGCGCTGCTGACGATGACCCCGGCCGACCCGCAGGGCTACGGCCGCATCGTGCGCGACGGGCCCGGCCAGCGCGTGCTGGCCATCGTCGAGGACAAGGACGCGACCCCGGCCCAGCGCGCGATCGGCGAGGTCTACACCGGCATGATGGCCGCGCCCACCGCCGCGCTCCTGCGCTGGCTGGCCGCGCTGCGCAACGACAACGCGCAGCGCGAGTACTACCTGACCGACATCGTCGCGCTGGCCGTGGCCGAGGGCGTGCCGGTGGCCGGGGTCGCGGTCGCCGACGAGACCGAGGCGCTGGGCGTCAACAGCCCGCAGCAGCTCGCCGAGCTCGAGCGCCGGCTGCAGCGCCGCCAGGCCGACGCGCTGCTGAGCGCTGGCGTGCGGCTGGCCGACCCGGCGCGTTTCGATGTCCGCGGCACGCTGGCCTGCGGCAGCGACGTCGAGATCGACGTCGGCTGCGTCTTCGAGGGCCGCGTCACGCTCGGCGACGGCGTCGCGGTCGGCCCGCACTGCGTGCTGCGCGACACCACCGTCGCCGCCGGCGCGCGCATCGAGGCCTTCAGCCACCTCGACGGCGCGCAGGTCGGCGCCGGCGCGCGCGTCGGCCCGTACGCGCGGCTGCGCCCGGGCGCGGTGCTCGGCGACGAGGTGCACATCGGCAACTTCGTCGAGGTCAAGAACTCGACGCTGGCGCGCGGCGCCAAGGCCAACCACCTGGCCTACCTCGGCGACGCCACGCTCGGCGAGCGCGTCAACTACGGCGCCGGCAGCATCACCGCCAACTACGACGGCGTCGCCAAGCACCGCACCGTGATCGGCGACGACGTGCAGATCGGCTCCAACTGCGTGCTGGTCGCGCCGGTGACCGTCGGCGACGGGGCGACGGTGGGCGCCGGCTCGACGATCAGCAAGGCCGCCCCGGCCGGCCAGCTCACGCTCGCGCGCGGCCGCCAGGTCACGCTCGCGCGCTGGCAGCGGCCGGTCAAGGGCAAGGGCGGCGACGGGGCTTGACGCGGGCCCTGACCGGGGGCGCCCCCGCGCGGCACCGGCCGCCCCGCACAGGCCGGCCGATGGCGCGCGCAGTGCCGAACCGGCCAACCTGGCTTCAGCCCGGCAGCTTGCCGACGGCCGCCGCGTCCGCCTGGATGGCGTCAAGGCTGATGCCCGGCGAGTTCTTCAAGGTCATCGGCATCCTCGATCGCGACGTTCCTGGGCCGCGCGGCAGCACATCGCGCAGGATCGGCTCCGATACGAGTGGCTCAGGCCGGGCTTGCAGTGCCTGCCGAGCGGGTCAGCTCGTGCAAGGAGTCATCACATGCGCCGCAGCAGAGCATCGTACTCGTCGTGCGGACCGACCCGGAACCAGACGACAGTGTCGCCTACGAGGACGCCCGGTGCTCGCCAGTCGAGGTCTGCGCGCGCCGAGTAGCCGGCTCCGTGTTGCGGACCTTCTTGAGCTCGGACTTGATTTCCTCGAGCAGCAGCGAGGCCAAAGCCTCCTGTTCTTCAGGCGGCAGCTTGGCCACCTCGGCAAGCGCGGTCTCGCGCGCGGTGGTCATGGCGTGGTACGGCTGGGGCGGCCAGCTTGCATTGTAGCGAGCGGCCAGAGGCGGCTGACCGCCTGATCTTCCTCGTCAAGGACAAGAAACTCCTGGCAAAGGAAGCCATGCCCGCGCCTTGGTTTGAATGCCCTGCTGTGCTATAAGCCGCAGCGTCATCGGGGCATGTGTCATGACCGAGTCTTTCCACCCTGTGCGCACCGACCCGCCAGCGCCGCCTGGCTTTGCCCGGCGTCTGAGGCGCAACCGCATCCAGCGCCGTGATCTGCTGTGGCTCATCGGCGTGGGAGCGGCGGCCAGCGGTTTCTCGGGCTGCGCCGTCTCGCCGGTCGATGGTGAACGCATTCTGGTCGGCCTGAGCGAAGAGCAGGAGCGCCAGATCGACCAACGGCTGGCGCCGCACCAGTTTTCTGGCGATTTTGGCGCGGTGCCCGACGCCGCGCTGAACCAGTACGTGGCCAGCGTCGGCCAGAGCATCCACCAGCGCTCGCACCGACCCCACATGCCTTACTCCTACCGCGTGGTCGGGGCCAACCATGTCAACGCCTATATCTTTCCTGGCGGTGCCTGCGCCCTGACGCGTGGCATTGCGGTGGAATTGCAGGACGAAGCTGAACTCGCCGCCCTGCTCGGGCACGAAGTGGGCCACGTGGCGGCGCGGCATACCGCGCAGCGCAAGGGGCAGGCCCTGGTGGTGCAACTGGCAGTGGCTGGCCTGCGCGCTGCTGCCAGCGAGTCCGACTGGGCCGGGCTGACCCAGGTTGCCACCCACATCGGGGCCAGCGCGCTGCTGGCCTCCTACTCGCGCGACAACGAGCGCCAAGCCGACAGCCTGGGGCAGGAATACATGGTGCGCGCCGGCTACCCCGCCACTGGCATGACGCGCCTGCACCAGATGCTGATGCGCGAAAACCAGCGCCAGCCGTCCTTGCTCGAAGCCATGTTTTCCAGCCACCCCATGTCGGAGGAACGCACCGCCAGCGCAAGCCAGCAAGCCAGTACCCGCTTTGCCGACAGCCTGCGCGCCAACCCGCAGCGCGAACGCTACATGGACCAGACTGCGCGCCTGCGCGCCATCAAGCCCACCATCGAGGCCTGCCAACAGGGCGAAACCCTGATGGCACGGCACCGCCTTTTCGATTCGGAGCAAAGCTTTCGCCGCGCCGCGAGTCTCAGCCCTCAGGACTACCCCGCGCATGTGTTGCTGGCACGCAACCTGGCGGCGCAGCAGCAGTTCCCGGAGGCACAGCGCTTTGCCGAACTGGCCCGCGGCATCAACCCGCATGAGGGGCAGGCGCACAAGCTCTTTGGCAGCATTCGGCTGGCGCGGCGCGACCCGGCGGGCGCGTTCGAAGCGTTCGAGCATTTCGACCGCATGCTGCCGGGCGACAACCACATCAGCTTCCTGATGGGCGTCAGCCTCGATGCCGCCGGCCAGCGCCAGCGTGCCGCCGAACACTACTGGCGCTTCCTCCAACGCAACCCGCAAGGTGTTCAGGCCAACCACGCGCGCAATCAGTTGCGTGCCTGGGGAATGCTGCGCTGAGCGGGTTCCGCAGCCGCCGGTCGGCAACCGCCGCGGTCGAAGCCGCGCGCTCGACCAGCGTGCGACGCAGCAGCCGCACGGCCAGTTCGTCGCTGGACGCGTAGGACTGGATCACCGCCGAGAGCAGATGCGACTCGAACCGGCTGCCGGCGGGTTCGGCGCGCCGGAACGCGACGGCGATCTCGTCGAGCGTCGTCAGCGTGCCGGCCAGCGGCGCCAGATCGATGCGGGCCGCCGGCTGCGCCCCTGGCGCAGGGTGCGGCAGGCTCAGCCGCCGTGGCTGGCGTGGCCGGGGCCGGCGGCGGGCTGGGGCTGGGTCCGCGCCGCTGTGCCGGCCGCCTCGACGGCCTCGGCCGCCAGGCACAGGTCGTCCCAGGCCTTGGCCTTGTCGGCGGGCTGGCGCAGCAGGTACGCCGGGTGGTAGCTGACGACCAGCGGCAGGCCCTGGTAGCGGTGCACGCGCCCGCGCAGGCGGCCGATCGGCTCGTCGCTGCCGAGCAGGGCCTGGACGGCGTAGCGGCCCAGGGCGAGGACAATGCGCGGCTGCACCAGCGCGATCTGGCGCGCGAGGTACGGCAGGCAGCGCGCGAGCTCTTCGGGCTGCGGGTTGCGGTTGCCCGGCGGCCGGCACTTGAGGGTGTTGGCAATGTAGACCTGCCGCTCGGGCGGCGCCGGCGCGCGGGTGAGCCCGAGCGCGGCGAGCATCGCGTCGAGCAGCCGCCCGGCCGGGCCGACGAAGGGTTCGCCCTGCAGGTCTTCCTGCTCGCCGGGGGCCTCGCCGACGATCATCCAGTGCGCGCGCTCGTGGCCGACGCCGAACACGGTCTGACGGCGCGCGGTGCACAGTGCGCAGGCGCGGCAGCCGGCGACGGCGGCGCGCAGCGCGGGCCAGTCGAGCGCGACGGGGTCGACCGGCGCGGCGTCGGCTGGTACGGCGTTGGCTGGCCCCGCATCGGCTGGCGCAGCGGTGACGCCGACGGCGCCATCCGGGCCGGCGTGGCGGCCGGCGGCCGGCAGCACGGCCGCAGGCGCCGGCACGGCGGGCCCGGCCGGCAGCGCCGCCGCAGCGGCCCTGGCTTCGGCGGCCGGCGGCCGCCACGGCTCGATGCCGATCTCGCGCAGCATCGCGCGTTGGCGTTCAGTCCAGGCCATCGGCGCCGCCGTCGTAGGGTCGCAGGTCGAGGTTCATCAGCAGCGCGTCCTCGCGGTGTCCGCCGTGCTCGGGGTAGTAGCCGCGGCGGCGGCCGACCAGCAGGAAGCCGAAGCCGCGGTAGAGCGCCTGCGCGCCGAGGTTGCTCTCGCGCACTTCCAGCCACAGCGCCTGCGCGCCCAGCCGCAGGCTGCGGCGCACCAGGGCCTCGAGCATGCGCGTGGCGTGGCCGCGGCGTTGCCGAGCCGGCGCGACGGCGAGGTTGAGCAGGTGGACCTCGCCGGGCCCCGGCAGCGCGAGGTAGTAGCCCAGCAGCGCGCCGTCGCCGTCGCAGAGGACCTCGGCGAGGTGGCCGGCGGCCAGCGAGTCGAGGAAGTTGCCGCGCGTCCACGGGAAGGCGTAGGCGCTCGCTTCGATGGCGTGCACGGCCTCGACGTCGGCCAGCGTCATCGGCCGCAGCCACGGCAGCGCCGGCTCGGCGCGCTGGCGGGCGGCGTGCATCAGCGTGGCGCCGGCGCGGCGCGCTCGGCGGTGGTCAGCGCGACCTTGTCGCGCAGGTACAGCGGCAGCGCATCGGCCGCGTCGAGCCGCTGGCCCGCGGCCCAGGCCGCGCGCGCCAGCCGCAGCAGCGCGGCCGCGCGGTCGCCGGGCTCGGGCCAGCGCGTGCAGGCCGGCGGCAGCGGCAGGCGCTCGCCGTAGGCCGCCAGCGCCGAGCCGGCCACCACCGCCGGCGGCGCGGCCTGCCAGTGCGCGGCCAGCGCGGCCAGCGGCCACAGCGCGGGCGGCTGCTCGGCCTGCCAGCCGCGGCCGTCGTGGCGGTAGCGCGCGGCGTAGACCTCGTCGATGCGCGCGTCCATGGCGACCGCAAGCGCGTCGCCGGCACCCTGCGCGCGCGCCGCGTCGGCGACGATCTGCAGGCTGTCGATGGCCAGCAGCGGCCGGCCCAGCCCCAGCGCGAGCCCCTGGGCGACCGCGCAGGCCGCGCGCAGCCCGGTAAACGCGCCGGGGCCGCGCGCAAAGGCGATCGCGTCGACCTCTGCCCAGCCGATCCCGGCCTCGGCCAGCAGCTCGAGCAGCGCCGGCAGCAGCCGCGCCGACGCGCGCGGCCCGCCGGCCTCGTCGCAGGTGTACGCGCCGGCGGGCGTGCCGACGGCGAGCACCAGGCGCTCGGTCGAGGTGTCGATCGCGACCAGCCGCGCCGCGCAGGGCGCGGGCGTCGGACCGCGGCCGGCCGGCGGCAGCGACATCGACGGCTCGGGCGGGCGTGCGATCATCTTGCGGTGACCCTCGCGCCGACCCCTGCCTTGCCCTTGCCCATCGGCCGATTTTGCCTGCGGCTGGCCGCCTGGGCCGGCTTCGCGCTGGCCACCGCGGCGTGGTCGGCCGGCGGTGTGGCGGCGACGCCGGGCAGCGCCGAGCCCGCGCCGGACGCCGCCGCGCTGCCGGCCGCGGTCGCGCAGGCCCTGCGCCAGGCGCGCGTGCCGGCCGACGCGCTGGCCGTCGTCGTGCAGGAGGCCGGCAGCGGCCAAGTGCGCTTGCAGCACCGCGCCGACGCCGCGCACAACCCGGCCTCGCTGACCAAGCTGCTGACGACCTACGCCGCGCTCGAGCAGCTCGGCCCGGCCTGGACCTGGCGCACCGGGGTCTGGCTGGCCGGCCCGCTGCGCGCGGGCGTGCTCGACGGCGACCTCGTCATCCGCGGCAGCGGCGACCCGACGCTGACCCTCGAGCGCACCTGGCTGCTGCTCGAGCGCGTGCGCCAGCTCGGCGTGCGCGAGATCCGCGGCGACCTCGTCCTCGACCGCAGCGCCTTCGCCGCGGCGCAGGGCACGGCCGGCGAATTCGACGGCCAGCCGCTGCGCCCGCACAACGTGCAGCCCGACGCGCTGCTGCTGAACTTCCGCGCGGTGACGTACCGCTTCGTGCCCGACCCGGCGCGCGGCGTCGCGCGCATCGCCGCCGAGCCGGCGCTGGCCGGCGTGCATGTCGACGCCGAGGTCGCGCTCTCGGCCGCAGCCTGCGGCGACTGGCGCGCGGCCTTGCGCGCCAGCTTCGACGACCCGGCGCGCGTGCGCTTTGCCGGCGCCTACCCGCAGGCCTGCGGCGAGCGCGCCTGGCCGGTGGCCCACCCGCAGCCGGCGGCCTACGACGCGCGGCTGCTGCGCGCGCTGTGGCAGGGCGCAGGCGGGGTGCTCGGCGGCACGGTGCGCGACGGCGCCGCGCCGGCCGGCGCGCCGAGCTTCGAGTTCGAGTCGCCGCCGCTGGCCGCGGTCGTGCGCGACATCAACAAGTTCAGCAACAACGTGATGGCCCAGCAGTTGTTCCTGACGCTGGCCGCGCAGCCGCTGGCGCCGGGGCTGCCGGCGCCAGCGGCGACCGCGGCCATGGCGCGCGAGCGCCTCGCGCAGTGGGCCGCGGTGCGGCTCGGCGAGGCCGCCGCCGGTCTGCGCATCGACAACGGCTCGGGGCTGTCGCGCCACAACCGCATCAGCGCGCAGGCCCTGGCGCGGCTGCTGCAGCAGGCCTGGGCCGGGCCGCTGATGGCCGAGCTGATGGCTTCGCTGCCGGTGGCCGCGGTCGACGGTACGCTGCGCCGCACGCAGGTCGGCGCCGGCCGCGCGCAGCTCAAGACCGGCTCGCTGCGCGACGTCGTCGCGGTCGCCGGCTATGTGCTGGCCGACAGCGGCCGGCGCTACGTGCTGGTGGCCATCGTCGAGCACCCGCAGGCCGGCGCGGCACGGCCGGCGCTCGAGGCGCTGCTGGACTGGACGATCGCCGACGGCGTGCCGGCGGCAGCCCTGCGATGAGCGGCGACTGGGCCGTCTGGCTGGGCTACGCCGCGGCGGCGCTGACCACCGCAGCCTTCGTGCCGCAGGCCTGGCTGACGCTGCGCACGCGCGACGTGCGCGGCATCTCGCTGGGCATGTACCTGTGCTTCACGGTCGGCGTCGCGCTGTGGCTGGCCTACGGCCTCGCGCTCGGCCAGTGGCCGATCATCGTCGCCAACGCGGTCACGCTGGCGCTGGCGGCGAGCATCCTGGCCGTCAAGATCGACGTCGGGCGCCGGCAGCGCCGCGCCGCCGCGGGCGCCGATCAGAAGGGGTTGTCCTGCAAGCGCAGCCCGGCCTCCGAGGCCAGCCGCGAGTGACCCGTCGGCGCCAGCCGCAGGCTGTCGGCCCAGAGCCAGTTGTCGGCCGACGCGCCGGGCACCAGCGTCGCGGTCGTGCAGTCGGGCAAGACGGCGCTGCACGCCGCCTGCGTCGCGTTGGCGATGCCGAAGTCGCCCGGCCGCATGGCCATCACCTGCACGAGGTTGAAGGCGTCGACCAGGCCGATGCGGCGGCCGTCGTTGACGATCTCGCGGCGCAGCCCGCTGTTGAAGGCCTCGCTCAGCGCGGTCAGCAGCGCCGCGCGACCGGCCGGCTGCGCCAGCGCGAACGGCGTGCGGCCGACGTCGGGCACGGTGGCCAGCAGGGCGACCGGGCCGTCGACGCGGACGACGGCATTGAGCGCGGCGGCGAGCTGCTGGCCGCGGCGATCGGCCTCGGCGCGCAACGCGGCCTCGTCGGTGCCCGCAAGCCGGGCATGCAGCTCGAGCACGTCGTGCAGCCCGACCGCGACCGTGATCAGGTCGCCGGGCGCCGCGGTCGTCGCGGCGTAGGTGGCCAGCGCGGCGGCGACATCGGCGACGCGGGCGTTGGCAGTGGCCTGCATGAACGCGGTCACCGGGGCGCCGCCCGGGTTGCACTCGGCAAAGACGCGGCCGGTGCGGGCGGCGACCGACTGCACCCAGATCGGCCGCGCGGCGCAGTCGATGCCGCCGCCGCTGGCCAGGCCGTTGATGCCGTGGCGCCGGCCGTCGGCCTCGAGGCGGCTGGCCTCGTCGCCGAAGACATGAAGCCGCGCCGGCTGGAAGACGTCGCGGGTCTCGCCGCCGCAGCCGGCGAGCAGGGCGCCGGCGGCCAGCAGGGCGGCGAGCGCCAGGCGGCGCCAGCGGCGCGGGGGGGTCGACGGCTTGGGGCTGGGCATCATGGGGCGGGGCTTGCGTGGGGCGGCGGCGGTGGGGCGGGTCAGTGTGCGGCGCGGCGCAGGCGGTCGCGCACGCCTTCCCATTCGGGGTCGTCGGGCGGCTGTTCGACCCAGATCTGGTCGATGCCGTTCGCGTCGAGTTCGCGCAGGGCGGCGTAGAGCTCCTGCGCGGCTGCGGCGGCGGTGGCCGGCATGCGCCGCTGCCGCGCGACGCCGGCCGCGACCAGCGGCGTGCGCCAATATACCGCCACCGCCAGCGCGGCCGGCCTGGCGGCCAGCGCGGCGGCCAGCCCGGCGGCGTCGTGGAGCCGCACGCGCGCGCGTGGCGCGTAATGCGAGGCCAGCGTGCCGCTGGCACGCGGGGCCTGTGCCGCGGGCGCGGCCAGCGGCGCGCCGGCCGCGGCCTCGAGCTGCGCGCGCGTCAGCACGCCCGGGCGCAGCAGCGCCGGCGCGCCGCGCGTGAGGTCGACGATCGCCGACTCGATGCCCAGCGGGCAGGCGCCGCCGTCGAGCACGACCAGTGCGTCGCCGAACTCGGTCTGCACATGCGCGGCGGTGGTCGGGCTGACGCGGCCGTGGCGGTTGGCGCTAGGCGCGGCCACCCCGGGAACGCCGCGCGCGGCGGCGGCGGCCAGCAGCGCCTGCGCCGCCGGGTGCGCCGGGCAGCGCAGCGCGATGCTGGCCTGCCCGGCGGCGGCCGCCGCCGCGCGGCCCGGCGCGCGCGCCACGACCAGGGTCAGCGGCCCCGGCCAGAACGCCGCGGCCAGCCGCTGCGCCAGCGGCGGCAGCGCGGCGGCAAACGCCGCCGCCGCGGCGGCGTCGGCGACGTGGACGATCAGCGGGTGGTCGGCCGGCCGGCCCTTGGCGGCGTAGATCCGCGCGACCGCCGTGTCGTCGTCGGCACGCGCGCCCAGGCCGTAGACGGTCTCGGTCGGGAAGGCGACCAGTTCGCCGGCGGCAAGGCGGCCTGCGGCCTCGGCGATGGCCGCGGGGTCGCTGGCGGCGAGCAAGGGCATCAGGGCGCGGGCAAGGGCGGCAGGCCGAGCAGCGCCGCGGCCTGCTGCGCGGCGGCGCGCGCGGCCACGGCGTCGGCGGCGGTCAGCGTCAGATGGCCCATCTTGCGGCCCGGGCGCGGCGTGGCCTTGCCGTAGAGGTGCAAGTGCGCGCCGGGCAGCGCGAGCAGCGCGTCCCAGCGCGGCGTGCGCTCGGCGCCGGCGGCATCGAACCACAGCCCGCCGAGCAGGTTCAGCATGATCGCCGCCGAGTGCTGGCGCGGCGCGACCAGCGGCAGCCCGGCGGTCGTGCGCACCTGCAGCCCGAACTGCGAGAGGTCGCACGAATCGAGCGTGTGATGCGCCGAGTTGTGCGGGCGCGGCGCCATCTCGTTGGCCAGCAGGCGGCCGTCTTCGAGCACGAAGAATTCGACGCAGAGCACGCCGACGTAGGCCATCGCGTCGGCCAGCGCGTGCGCGGCAGCCACCGCGTCGGCGAGCAGCCGCGGCTCGATCCCGCGCGCCGGCGACTCGCTGACGGCGAGGATGCCGCCGTGGTGCCAGTTGCGCTGCGGCGCGTGGTGCACGACCCGGCCGGCGGCGTCGCGGGCGACGACGACGCTGAGCTCGGCGGCCAGCGCCAGCCGCTGCTCGAGCACGCAGGGCACGCGGCCGAGCGCGGCCCAGGCCGCGGCCAGCTCGGCGTGCGTCGACACCGGCTGCTGGCCCTTGCCGTCGTAGCCCAGGGTCGCGGTCTTGAGCAGGCCCGGCAGCAGCGCGGCGTCGACCGCGGCGAGGTCGGCCTCGGCAGCGATCGGCGCATGCGGCGCGCAGGCCACGCCGGCGCGCGCAAACTGCGCCTTCTCGGCGCCGCGGTGCTGGCAGACCGCGACCGCATCGGCGCCTGGGGCCAGCGGCCGGTGCGCGGCCAGCGTGCGCAGCACCGCCGCCGGCACGTTCTCGAACTCGGTGGTGATCGCCGCGCAGCGCTGCATCAGTTGAGCCAGGCCCTGCTCGTCGGCGTAATCGGTCTTGACGTGGTAGTGCGCGACCGCGCCGGCCGGGCTGGCCGGGTCGGGGTCGAGCACCGCGGTGGCGTAGCCCAGGGCCTGCGCGGCCTGCACGAACATGCGGCCGAGCTGGCCGCCGCCCAGCACGCCGAGGGTGGCCGGGCGGCCGTCGGCGCCGGTGCTGCCCGGCAGGATCGCGCGCCAGCTCACGCCGCGGGCTCCGGCGGCAGCGTGAGCTGCGCGGTCATCGCGCGCGCCTCGTCGCGCTGGCGGGCGCGGAAGGCTTCGAGGCGGGCCAGCAAGGCCGCGTCGCCGGCGGCCAGCAGCGCGAGTGCAAACAGCGCCGCGTTGGCCGCGCCGGCCTCGCCGATCGCGAAGGTCGCCACCGGGATGCCCCTGGGCATCTGCACGATCGAGTACAGCGAATCGAGCCCGTGCAGGTGGCGGCTGGCCACCGGCACGCCGAGCACCGGCACGAGGGTCTTGGCGGCGAGCATGCCCGGCAGGTGCGCAGCGCCGCCGGCGCCGGCGATGATCGCGCGCAGCCCGCGCGGCTGCGCGGCCTCGGCGTAGGCAAACAGCTCGTCGGGCATGCGGTGCGCCGAGACCACGCGCACCTCGTGGGCGACACCGAACTCGGCAAGCAGCGCAGCGGCGGCCTGCAGCGTGGCCCAGTCGCTCTTCGAGCCCATGACGACGCCGACGAGCGGCGCTGCCTGGCCCGGGCCGCGGTTCGCGTCTTCCACGCCTTGCTCCACAATCCGGCAAAGCCTGAAATTGTAGGCCGCGCGCCGCGCGCGCTGTGCCGTCACCGAGAGCCCCCGCCATGATCGACATCACCCTGAAGAATTTCGAATCCGACCTGATCGCCGACTCGATGCGCCAGCCGGTGCTGCTCGACATCTGGGCGCCGTGGTGCGGGCCCTGCAAGGCGCTCGGGCCGCTGCTCGAGCGGCTGGAAGTGGCCTACGGCGGGCGTTTCAAGCTGGCCAAGCTCAACAGCGACGAGCAGCCCGAGATCGCCGGCCAGCTCAGCCAGGCCTTCGGCGTGCGCTCGATCCCGTTCTGCGTGCTGTTCGACCAGGGCCAGCCGGTCGACGGCTTCGTCGGCGCGCTGCCCGAGGCGCAGATCCGCGCCTTCCTCGACCGCCACGTGCCGACCCCCGAGGAGATGCTGGCCGAGGCCGAGACCGAGGTCGCCGAGGAACTGGCCGCCGCCGGCGACGCCGACGCCGCGCTCGAGCGGCTGCAGCAGGCGGTGGCGATCGACCCGGCCAACGACGACGCGCGCCACGACTACGTCAAGCTGCTGCTCGAGCGCGGGCTGATCGATGCGGCGCGCGCGGCGTTCGAGCCGGTGGCCGGCAAGGCCGCCACCGACGCCCGCCTCGACGCGCTGGGCCACTGGCTGGCGGCCTGCGAGGCCGCGCCGCGCGCGCGCAGCGCCGACGCACTGGCCGCGGCGATCGCCGCCAACCGGCGCGACTTCGACGCGCGCTTCGAGCTGGCGCAGACGCACTTCGCCGCCGGCCGCCACACGCAGGCGATGGACGAGCTGCTCGAGATCGTCATGCGCGACAAGGCCTGGAACGACGAGCTCGCGCGCAAGACCTACGTGGCGATCCTGCAGTTGCTGACCAAGCCGCCGGCCAAGGCCGCACCCGAGGCCAAGGGCGCGCTCGAAGTCGCCGGCAAGCCCGCGGCCGCGCCCGCCGACCCGGTCGTCGACCAGTACCGGCGCAAGCTCAGCATGGCGCTGTTCTGAAGCCGGCGGCGGCCCGGCGCTTCAGGCCGCGCCCTGCAGCCGCGCGAGCGCTTCGCGGTACTTCGCCGCGGTGGCGGCGATGACCTCGGGCGGCAGCGCCGGCGCCGGCGCGCGCTTGTCCCAGGGCCGGCCGTCGATGCGCACCGCCTCGAGCCAGTCGCGCACGAACTGCTTGTCGAAGCTCGGCGGGTTGTCGCCGCGCTCGCAGGCTGCGGCGTAGTGCTCGAGCGGCCAGAAGCGCGAGGAATCGGGCGTGAGCACCTCGTCCATCAGGGTCAGCGTGCCGTGCTCGTCGAGGCCGAACTCGAACTTGGTGTCGGCGATGAGGATGCCGCGCTCGCGCGCGATCGCCGCGGCCTCGCTGTAGAGCGCGATCGAGACCTCGCGCACGTGCGCGGCCAGCTCGGCGCCGATCAGGCCGGCGGCCTGCTCGAACGTGATGTTCTCGTCGTGCGCGCCGGCCTCGGCCTTGGTCGCCGGGGTGAAGATCGGCCGCGGCAACTGCTGCGCGTTGCGCAGCCCCGGCGGCAGCGCGACGCCGCAGACCGCGCCCGCGGCGCGGTATTCCTTCCAGCCCGAGCCGGCGAGGTAGCCACGCACGACGGCCTCGATCGGCAGCGGCCGCAGGCGCCTGACGAGCATCGAGCGGCCGCGCACCTGCTCGACCTCGTCGGGCGCGACGACGGTCTCGGGCGCCTCGCCGCTCAGGTGGTTGGGCACGAGGTGCGCGAGCCGCCCGAACCAGTACAGCGCCATGCGCGTGAGCAGCTCGCCCTTGCCGGGAATCGGCTCGCCCAGCACGACGTCGAAGGCGCTGAGGCGGTCGGTGGCGACCATCAGCAGGCGGTCGCTGCCGACCGCGTAGTTGTCGCGCACCTTGCCGCGCGCGACCAGCGGCAGCGAGTGCAGGTGCGTCTCAAGCAGACCGGTGGCCATCCCTGCGGCTCAGACGACCTGCTGCGCCAGCTCGCCGCGCGCGTAGCGCTGCGCGACCTCGGCCAGCGGCAGCGGCCTGATCTTGCCGGCCTGGCCCTCGCAGCCGAATTCGAGGTAGCGCTGCTTGCAGATGCGGTAGGCCGCCTCGCGCGCCGGCTTGAGCCACTCGCGGGCGTCGAACTTGTCGGGGTTCTCGGCCAGGAACCTGCGCACCGCGCCGGTCATCGCGAGACGGATGTCGGTGTCGATGTTGATCTTGCGCACGCCGTGCCTGATGGCTTCCTGGATCTCCTCGACCGGCACGCCGTAGGTCTCCTTCATGCGGCCGCCGTACTGGTTGATGACGTCGAGCAGGTCCTTGGGCACGCTCGAGCTGCCATGCATGACCAGGTGCGTGTTCGGGATGCGCCGGTGGATTTCCTTGACGCGGCCGATCGCGAGGATGTCGCCGGTGGGCTTGCGGCTGAACTTGTAGGCGCCGTGGCTGGTGCCGATGGCGATCGCCAGCGCGTCGAGCTGGGTGGCCTTGACGAACTGCGCGGCCTCCTCGGGGTCGGTCAGCAGCGCGCTGTGGTCGAGCTTGCCGGCGGCGCCGACGCCGTCCTCCTCGCCGGCCTCGCCGGTCTCGAGGCTGCCCAGGCAGCCGAGCTCGCCCTCGACCGTGACGCCGACCTGGTGCGCCATCTCGACGACCTGGCGCGTGACCGCGACGTTGTAGGCGAAGTCGGCCGGGGTCTTGCCGTCCTCGCGCAGCGAGCCGTCCATCATGACCGAGCCGAAGCCCAGCGCGATCGCGCCGGCGCAGACCTGCGGGCTGGTGCCGTGGTCCTGGTGCATGACCAGCGGGATCTGCGGGTAGGCCTCGACCGCGGCCTGGATCAGGTGCTTGATGAAGCTCTCGCCGGCGTACTTGCGCGCGCCGGCGCTGGCCTGCAGGATGACCGGCGCGCCGACCTCGCTGGCGGCCTGCATCACGGCCTGGACCTGCTCGAGGTTGTTGACGTTGAACGCCGGTATGCCATAGCCGTGCTCGGCGGCGTGGTCGAGCAGCTGGCGCATCGAGACGAGGGGCATGGCGGTGTCTCCGTACGGGGAATGGCGGGCGGGTGCAGGCTGTGCCGCAGCACAGCGCGGCCAACGCATTAGTGTACGGACCGCCGATGACGGCCAGGCTGCAATACCGGCGACTGCGGGGGTTTGCCGGTGCTGTTCGGCCGGCTGTCGGCGCGCGCGCACGCCGACACTGGCGTCGACCACCGCCCGCGCCCCCGCCCGCCAACCCCATGCCCGCCCGCCCGACGACCGCCCTGCACGACGCGACCGCCTGGATCACCCCGCTGGCGCTCGCGCACCCGCTGGACCTGCCCGCGGCGCTGGCCGCGCGCAGCGGGCGCTCGCGTGCGTCCGCGCAGCGCCTGCTGGGCCGGCTGGTCGATGCGCAATGGCTCGAGCGCGGCGGCAGCCGCCGGCGGCCAGCGTACCGCCCCGGCGCGCTGCGCCAGGTCGTGCACCGCTACGCGCTGGCCGGGCTCGAGGAAGACCGGCCCTGGGCGCAGGACTTTGCCGCCGCGCTCGCCCTGCCCGAGGGCGTCGCGCGCATGCTGCGCCATGCGCTGAGCGAGCTGCTCAACAACGCCATCGAGCACAGCGGCGGCCGCACGGTCACGGTGTCGATGCGGCGCACGCCACTGCAGGCGCAACTGCTGGTCGCCGACGACGGCCGGGGCGCCTTCGACGCGATCCGCGCGGCCTGCGCGATCGACGACCCGGCGCAGGCCATGTTCGAGATCGCCAAGGGCCGGCTGACGACGCGGCCCGCGGACCACGGCGGACGCGGGCTCTACCACACCGCGGCGCTGGCCGACGTCTTCGACCTGCACGCCAACGGCTGCGGCTGGCGGCGCATCGCCGGCGACGCCGACGCCGCGCGCTGGCAGCCGGTGCGCACGCCGGGCGGGCCGGGCACCACGGTCTACGTCGCGGTTGCGCTCGACACCCCCCGCACGCTGGACCTCGCGCTGCGCGCCGGCAGCCGCGAAGGCTTGCGCGGCTGGATCGACCACGCCCGGCTGCCGCTGCGCCTGCTGGCCGGCGACGGCGTGCTCGAGTCGCGCGCGCTGGCCCGCCGCGTCGCCTGGCGGCTCGAACGCTACGCCACCGCGACGCTGGACTACGCCGGCATCAGCGACGTCGGCCCGGCCTTCGCCGACGAGATCGGCCGCGTGCTGCCGCAACGCCTGCCCGGCGTGCAGTGGCAGCAAGTCAACGCGAGCCAGGCGGTGGCCGCGCAACTGGCCATCGGCTGAAGCCGCCGCCGCGGGCTCAACGGCCCGGCGGCTGCACCCGCGGCTGGCGCCCCTGCGCCTGCTCGATCTGCAGCACCGCCTGCATCGTCCTGAGCACGCGGTCGGGCGTCAGGCTGATGCTGTCGATGCCCAGGCGCACGAGGAACTCGGCGATCTCGACATGGTCCGAGGGCGCCTGCCCGCAGATGCCGCTGTGGCGGCCGTTGCGCCTGGCGCCCTCGACGGCGAGCTGCAGCATCTTGAGCATGCCGGGGTCGCGCTCGTCGAAGCTGTCGGCGACGACCGCGCTGTCGCGGTCGACGCCCAGCGTGAGCTGGGTCAGGTCGTTGCTGCCGATCGAGAAGCCGTCGAACAGCGCGCTGAACTCGTCGATCAGCAGCACGTTGTTCGGGATCTCGCACATCATGTAGACCTCGAGGCCGCCCGCCTCACCCGGCTGGCCGCGCTGCAGGCCGTGCCCGGCCATCGCGTCGAGCACGCCGCGCGCCTCGTCGAGCCGACGGCAGAACGGCACCATCACCTTCAGGTTGGTCAACCCCATGACCTTGCGCACGCGATGCAGCGCCGCACATTCGAGCGCGAAACCCGGCGCGTAGTCCGGGTGCACGTAGCGCGCCGCGCCGCGCCAGCCGATCATCGGGTTTTCCTCGTGCGGCTCGAAGTCGGCGCCGCCGAGCAGCGCGGCGTACTCGTTGCTCTTGAAGTCCGACAGGCGCACGATGACCGGCCGCGGCCAGAACGCCGCGGCGATCGTGCCCACCCCCTCGCTGAGCCGCTCGACGAAGTAGGCCGCGCCGTCGGCGTACTGCGCCGACAGCGCGCGCACCGCCGCGCGCACGCCCTCGTTGCGGATGCGCTCGGGCTGCAGCAGCGCCATCGGGTGGGCCTTGATCGACTCGCTGACGATGAACTCCATGCGCGCCAGGCCGACGCCGTCGCTGGGCATCAGGCTGGTCTGGAAGGCCAGCTCGGGGTTGCCGAGGTTGACCATGATCTCGGTGGCCGGGCGCTGCAGGCCTTCGAGCGGGGTGACGTCCTTGTGAAACGGCAGCGCGCCCTCGTAGACGCGGCCCATCGCGCCCTCGGCGCAAGACACGGTGACAAGCTCGCCGTCGGCCAGCAGCTCGCTGGCGCGCTCGGCGCCGACCACCGCCGGGATGCCGAGCTCGCGCGCGACGATGGCCGCATGGCAGGTGCGCCCGCCGCGGTTGGTGACGATGGCCGCGGCGGTCTTCATGACCGGCTCCCAGTCGGGCGTGGTGGTGTCGGCGACCAGCACCTCGCCGGGCTTGAAGCTGCCCAGCGCATGCGCGCCGACGACGCGGCGCACCGCTCCGCTGGCGATCTTGGCGCCGACCGAGCGGCCCTGCACGCGCACGCGGCCGGGGGCGTCGAGCACGTACTCCTCGAGCACGTCGGTGCGCTTGCGCGAGGCCGCCGTCTCGGGGCGGGCCTGCACGATGTAGAGCGGCCCGTCGGCGCCGTCCTTGGCCCACTCGATGTCCATCGGCCGGCGGTAATGGTCCTCGATCGCGATCGCCGCGCCGGCGAGTTCGAGCACGTCGGCGTCGCTCAGGCAGTAGCGCGCGCGCATCGCCCTGGGCGTCGGGCGGTTGACCACGGCCTCGCGCGTGCGCCCGCTGGCGTAGACCATCTGCACCTGCTTGTCGCCCAGCGTGCGGCGCACGATGGCGCGGTGGCCCTGGCGGTAGGTCGGCTTGTGCACGTAGAACTCGTCGGGGTCGACAGCGCCCTGCACGACGTTCTCGCCCAGCCCCCAGGCCGCGGTGACGAAGACGAAGTCGGGGTGGCCGCTCTCGGTGTCGATAGTGAAGATCACGCCGCTGCTGGCCAGGTCGCTGCGCACCATCTGCTGCACGCCGACCGACAGGTTGACCCTGAAGTGGTCGAAGCCCTGGTCGCTGCGGTAGCTGATCGCGCGGTCGGTGAACAGCGAGGCCTGACAGCGCCGCACGGCATCGACCAGCATCTCCTCGCCGCGCACGTTGAGGTAGGTGTCGTGCTGGCCGGCGAAGCTGGCGGTCGGCAGGTCCTCGGCGGTGGCCGAGCTGCGCACCGCGACGCTGAGATCCTCGCCGAGCTGCGCCTTGAGCGCGCGCCAGGCCGCGCGCAACTGCTGCTCGACCGCCGCCGGCATCGGAGCGCCGTAGACGATCTCTCGCGCGCGCGCGCCGGCCCGCGCCAGGGCGTCGGTGTCGCGCTTGTCGAGCCGGTCGAGCAGCGCGTGCAGTTCGGCCCAGACGCCGGCAGCGTCGAGCGCGTCGCGGTAGGCCTGCGCGGTGACGGCAAAGCCGTCGGGCACGCGCACGCCCAGCCGCGCCAGGCGCTGGAACATCTCGCCGAGCGAGGCATTCTTGCCGCCGACCAGCGGCAGGTCGGCGAGCGACAGCTCGCGCAACCAGCGGATGTAGGGGGCCTGGGTCTCGGTCATCGGGGCCTCGCGCAGCGACGGGTGAATGGGCAGGCGGCGGGGCGCATCGTCGGACGCGGGCGCGGACAGAGGCTTGACGGAGGTCAAACTGGACGCGCGTCGGCCCGACAAGGCTGGCGCGCCCGTTGCGCGACGAGACCGAAGACCGCCCAGGCTCAGCGACTCAGTACTTGACTCGCGCGTAGTAGGTCTGCTGCGCCGCTGCGCGCGCCTGCCCGAGGGTGTGGATGCCGCGCTCGGCCAGCAGCGGGATCAGCTTCTGGAAGATCTCGGCAGTGACCATCGCGTCGCCGAGCGCGGTGTGGCGGCCGATGACGGTGACGCCGAAGCGCTCGGCGATCGCCTCGAGCTTGTGCGACTCCTGGTTCGGGTGGACCAGTGCCGACAGCAGCAGCGTGTCGAGCACCGGCTGGTCGAAGCGGCAGCCGGTGGCGGCCTCCTCGAGCTGCAGGAAGCGCAGGTCGAAGGCCGCGTTGTGCGCGACCAGCACGCTGTCCTGCGCGTAGGCGTGGAAGGCCGGCAGCACGGTCGCGAGGGTCGGCGCGCCGGCGACCATCTCGGGGGTGATGCCGTGGATCGGGATCGTCGCCGCGGGAATGCCGCGGCCGGGGTCGACGAGCTGGTCGAAGGCCTCGCCCTTGCGCAGCTTGCCGGCAACCAGCCGCACCGCACCGATCTGGATGATCTTGTCGCCGCCGGCCGGATCGAGCCCGGTGGTCTCGGTGTCGAACACGGTGTAGCTCAGCTCGGCGAGCGCGCGCTCGTCGAGCGCGCGGTTGGACTCGCCGAGCGCGAACAGGTCGAAGTCGTAGTACTCGGGGCGGCTGTCGCTGCGCACGAAGGTTGCGGCGTCGGTCTCGCCGGCGGCGCGCGCCAGCGGCAGCAGGAAACGGAAGAAGGCCTGGTGGCGCACGCGCTCGCGCTCGAACCAGAACTCGCCGCCATGGCGCTGGACGACGTCGCGCACGGTCAGCGGGCTGGCCTCGCCGCCGACGCGCAGCGGCTCGGTCTCCCAGCTCATCACGGTCTCGGTGCTCATGCCCGGCCCGCTCCAGACCAGGTCCAGGTGCGCGCGGCCGGGCGCCGCAGGCGCCAGCCGCAGTTGCAGCAGGCGGATGCCGTGCTCGTCGCGCAGGCGCTCGGCCAGGCCGGCCAGCGCCTGCAGCAGCGAGAAGCTGTCAAGCTCGAGCCAGAGGGTGGCGTCGACCTCGTCGGCGACCACGCGCAGGCCCAGCGCGGCCTCGATGCGGCGCTGGGCTGCGGCGACCAGGTCGGCGCCGAGCATCTCCTCGAGCGGCCAGCGCGTGGCCAGGCCCTGCGTGGCCTGCGCCGCGACTTGCTGCACACGCGTGCTGAGCGCACGTGTCTCGTCGCGGATCACGCCGAGGAAGCGCTCGCGGGTGGCGGCGTCGAGCTGCGCGTCGTCGAGCAGCTCGACGGCCGCCTGCAGGCTGGCCAGCGAGGCCCGGCTGCCCTCGGTCAGCCCGTGCAGCAGGCGGTCGCGCGCCGATTCCTCGTCGTAGGCGCGGGTGATGTTGTCGAGCACCAGCACGAAGCCGGCGATGCCGGCGTCGCCGGCGCCGCGCACCGGCGCCATCTGCACGCGCAGCAACTGGCCGGCGCGGGTGGTCGTGACGAACTGCGCGCTCGGGCTGGGCACGCCGCGCGCCAGGCGCTGCTGCACGCTGTCGAGCGCGTGCGCGACCAGCCGGCGCTCGAACACGGTGTAGATCGAGCGGCCCAGCCCGATCAACTCGGCGCCGGCAGCCACGCTGGGCGCGGTCGACAGCGCGCGAAACTGCAGCCGCGCGCGGTTGTTGTAGAGCAGGATGCGGCCGTCGAGGTTGCACACGACGACGCTCTGCGTGAGCTCGCTCATCAGCGCGGCCAGGCGGTTGCGCTCCTGCTCGACGCCGCGGCTGGCCTCGGCGACCTGCGCGGCGATGTCGCTGCGCAACTGCGCGCGCTGGCGGACCAGCTCGGTGACCACGCCGGCCAGCGCGCGCAGCTCGGCCGCGCCCTCGCCGGGCAGCTCGCGCTGCACGTCGCTGGCCAGCAGCACCTGGGCCTGCTCGAGCAGCCGCGCCGGCGGCGCGACCCAGCGCCGGTAGCCCCACTGCGCCAGCGCCGCCGCCCCGCCGGCCAGCGGCAGCAGGGCCAGCACCAGCAGCGGCAGGGCCGGCACCAGCCGCTCGGCCAGCGCAGCGCGCTCGGCCGGCGCGAGGGTCGAGGCCAGCAGCGCCCAGCCCAGCGCGAGCCAGCCCAGGGCCAGCAGCGCCGCGCCGAGCGCGGCCAGCAGGCCCCAGCGCAGCGCGCGCGCATCGGGCCTCATCCGGGCAGCCCCTGCAGCATCTCGCGCACCTTGGTCACCAGCTCCTTGGTCGAGAACGGCTTGGTCATGTAGGCGTCGGCGCCGACGCCCAGGCCCTTGGCGATGTCGGTGTCGCGGCCCTTGGCGGTCAGCATCAGCACGCGCACGTCCTTGAGGCGTTCGTCGGCGCGCAGCGCCTGGCAGACCTCGAAGCCGGTGCGCTTGGGCATCATCACGTCGAGCAGCACCAGCGCCGGGCGCTCGCGCAGCAGCACGGCGATGGCCTCCTCGCCGTCGCGCGCGACATGCACCTCGTAGCCCTCGCGCTTCATCAGGAACTCGAGCGAGATCAGGATGTTGGGCTCGTCGTCGGCGATCACGATCTTGTGCGTCATCGGTCGTCTCCTGCGGTCGTTGGGGGCCGTGGCCCGGTGTCGGCGGCCGGGCCTGTCCACGGCAGCGTCAGCACGAAGCAGGCGCCGGGGCCGTCGTCGCGCAGCCACAGGCGGCCACCGAAATGCTCGACGATCTGGCGGCTGATCGGCAAGCCCAGCCCGGTGCCCTGTGGCCGCGCGCCGCCGTCGGCGCCCTGGTGGAAGCGCTCGAAGATCAGCTCGCGCTGGTCGGCCGGCACCCCGGGGCCGTTGTCGTGCACCTCGACGCTGAGGCCTTGCGCGTCGTGGCTCAGGCGCAGGCCGACGCGGCCGCCCTCGGCCGGCACGAACTTGGCGGCGTTGGTCAGCAGGTTGAGCAGGACCTGCGTCAGGCGGTCGGCGTCGGCGCGGATCGTCGGCACCGCCGCGGGCAGCTCGACATGCAGGCTCGCGCCGCGCTGCTGCAGCAGCTCAGCCACGGTCTGCGCGGCCTGCTCGACCAGCGCGCGCATGTCGACCTCGGCGCTGTGCCACTGCGCGTGGCCGGACTCTATCTTGGCCAGGTCGAGCACCTGGTTGACCAGGCGCGAGAGCCGCTCGGTCTCGGCGACCACGATGCCGAGGAACTGCTGGCGCTGCGCCGGCGCCATCTCGGGCTCGTCGAGCATCAGCTCGGCCAGCGCGCGGATCGCCGTCAGCGGCGTGCGCAGCTCGTGCGTCACCGAGGACATGAAGTCGTCCTTGAGCCGGTCCAGGCTCTCCAGGCGCTGGTTGGCCGCGCGCAGCTCGGCGCTGGCCTGCTCGAGCTCGCGCGAGTAGGCGCGCAGTTGCGAGGCCTCGTCGAGGATGCGCATGACGTCGTCGAGGCCCAGCGACTCCTCCTCGACGACCGAGGCGACCATCACGCGCGCCGAGGCGCTGCCGATCGCGCCGGCGAGCTGGGTCTCGACGAACTGCACCAGCCGCGCATCGGGCACGATGGCCTCGACGCCGGCCGCGCCGGTGCGCGCAGCGTAGGCCTCGAACACCCGGCGCGCACGCTCGCGGCCGAGGAAGCGCTCGGCCAGCGCGAGCAGGTCGTCGATCTGCGCGCGGCCGCGCCAGAAAACCGGCTTGTGCTGCGCCGTGCGCTCGAAGACGTCGACGAACAGCAGCGCCTGGCTGGTCTCGGCCGCGCTCGGCGCACGCGCCAGCGAGACGCCGACGTACAGCGCGACGTTGGCCAGCAGGCTCCAGAACAGCGCGTGGGTGAGCGGGTCCAGCCCGGCCAGGCCGAGCAACTGCTCGGGGCGCAGCAGCGCGATGCCCCAGGGCCCGAGCTCGACGAAGCCGGTGGTCCACCAGTCGGACTTGGCGATCGAGGGCAGCATCAGGGTGTAGGCCCACAGCCCGAAGCCGGCGAGCAGCCCGGCCAGCGCGCCGGCGCGCGTGCCGCCCTTCCAGTACATGCCGCCCAGCAGTACCGGCGCAAACTGGGCGACCGCGGCAAAGCTGATCAGGCCGATCTGGACCAGCGCGTAGGCGTCACCGGCAAGGGCGAAGTACAGGTAGCCCAGCAGCAGCAGCAGCAGGATCGCCACGCGCCGCACCCACAGCAGCAGCGCCGACAGGTCGGCGCGCGCAGCGACCCGGGCGATGCGCAGCAGCCGCGGCATGACCAGGTCGTTGCAGACCATCGTCGCGACCGCGATGGCCTCGACGATGATCATGCCGGTGGCCGCCGACAGTCCGCCGATGAAGACCAGCAGCGCGAGCAGCCGCTGGCCCTCCGACAGCGGCAGCGACAGCACGAAGTCGTCGGCAAAGGCCGTGCTGCCCGCACCGAACAGCAGCAAGCCGGCCAGCGCGATCGGCAGCACGAAGATGTTGATGGCCAGCAGGTAGGCCGGGAAGACCCAGGCCGCGCGCCGCAGGTGGCGCTCGTCGACGTTCTCGACGACCATGACCTGGAACTGGCGCGGCAGCAGCAGGAAGGCCAGCATCGCCAGCAGCGTCAGCGCAAACCAGCGGCCGTAGGCGAAGTCCTCGCCGGGCGTCAGCAGCGCGGCGATCTCGGGCACCGCCAGCGCGCGCTCGAACAGGTCGAAGGGGCCGCCGAACAGGCCCCAGGTGACGAAGATGCCGACAGCCATGAAGGCCAGCAGCTTGACCAGCGACTCGAAGGCCACCGCCGCGACCATGCCCTCGTGGCGCTCGGTGGCGTCGAGCTGGCGGGTGCCGAAGATCATCGTGAAGCCGGCCAGCGCCAGCGCGGTGTAGAAGGTGCCGTCGGCCCACCAGGGCTGCGCCGGCGCATCCAGCCCGATGCCCGGTGCGGTCAGCACCGCGAAGCCGGCATCGATCGCCTTGAGCTGCAGCGCGATGTACGGCACGATGCCGACGACCGTGAACGCCGCCACCAGCGCAGCCAGCGCCGGGCTCTTGCCGTAGCGGCTGGCGATGAAGTCCGAGATCGAGGTGATGCGGTAGGTGCGCGCGATGCGGATCATCTTGCGCACCACGACCCAGGCCAGGACCATCGCCAGCGTCGGCCCGAGGTAGATCGGCAGGAACCACAGGCCGGCGGTGGCGGCCGTGCCGACGCTGCCGAAGTAGGTCCAGGCGGTGCAGTAGACCGCGATCGACAGCGCGTAGACCCAGGCGTTGCCGATCACCGAGCGGCCGGCCGCGGCGCGGCGGTCGGCCCAGTAGGCGATCGCATAGAGCAGCAGCAGGTAGGCCAGCGAGGCGCCGACGACCAGTTCGTAGGGCAGCATCAGCGCCCCGGATCGCGCTCGCCGCGCTCGCTGCGGTCGCTCTCGACGACCCAGGCCAGCAGCGCGATCAGCAGCGCCCAGCCGGCAAACAGGGCCAGCGGGAACAGCGGCAGGCCGAACACGCTCAGCTCGCGGTTCCACAGCGCCAGCAGCGGGAAGTTCAGCAGCACCCAGCCGCCGGCGTACAGGGCGACCAGGCGCTGCGCGACCAGGCCTCGGAACACGCTTGTCTCCACCGCGCGGCTGCGGCCGCGTCCGTTGTAGACGGTCATTGTGGCACCCGCGCTGACCGGTGTCTGACGGTCGCAGCGCCCACCAAGCCCGGTTGGCACTCTCACCCGTCGAGTGCTAAGATTTTGGGAACCCGGGCCAGACCGAGGACTCCGAGTCGACATGAACACTGCCAATGCCGTTGCGCTGCGTGACCCCTGGGCCGTCGTGCCGTCGCTGGGCAACCTCGACGCCTACATCGCCGCGGTCAACCGCATCCCGCTGCTGAGCGCGCAGGAGGAGTTCGACTGCGCGCGCCGGCTGCGCGAGCAGGGCGACGTCGAGGCCGCCGGGCGGCTGGTGCTGTCGCACCTGCGGCTGGTGGTGTCGGTCTCGCGCCAGTACCTGGGCTACGGGCTGCCGCAGGGCGACCTGATCCAGGAGGGCAACGTCGGGCTGATGAAGGCGGTCAAGCGCTTCGACCCCGACCAGGGCGTGCGGCTGGTCAGCTACGCGCTGCACTGGATCCGCGCCGAGATCCACGACTACATCCTGCGCAACTGGCGCATCGTCAAGGTCGCGACGACCAAGGCGCAGCGCAAGCTGTTCTTCAACCTGCGCTCGCTCAAGCATGCGCTGCGCGGCACGGCGAGCGACGACGACAGCCACCGCCAGACGCTGCGCGCGGCCGAGATCGACGCCGTCGCGCGCACGCTCGACGTGCGGCGCGAGGACGTCATCGAGATGGAGACCCGGCTGGCCGGCGGCGACGTCGCGCTCGAGCCGCAGGGCGAAGGCGAGGACGAGGCACCGGCGCCGATCGCCTACCTGGCCGACGACACCCGCGAGCCCACCCGCTGGCTCGAGGCGCGCGAGCGCGACCGGCTCGCCGGCGAGGGCCTGCGCCGCGCACTGGCCACGCTCGACGTGCGCAGCCGGCGCATCGTCGAGCAGCGCTGGCTCGAGGTCGACGACGACGGCGCGGGCGGGCGCACGCTGCACGACCTGGCCGCCGAGTACGGCGTCAGCGCCGAGCGGATCCGCCAGATCGAGGTCGCGGCGATGAAGAAGATGCGCAAGGCGATGGCGGTGGCGGCCTGACGGCGCGGGGCTCGCGGGGCCCGCGCCGTGCGTTTCAGCCCTGCTGCGGGCCGCGGCCCTCGGCGAGCAACTGGCGCAGATCCTGCGCCAGCGCTGCGGGCCCGCTGCCGTAGCGCACGAACAGCCGCAGCCGGCCCTGCGCGTCGAGCACATAGGCGCCGGCCGTGTGGTCCATGGTGTAGCTGGTCGGCGTCGGGCCGGGCACCTTGGCGTAGAAGACCCGGAATTCGCGCGCGACCTGCCGGGTCTGGTCGGCGTCGCCGCGCAGCGCAACGAAGCTCGGATCGAACTTGGCCATGTAGGCGCGCAGCACCTCGGGCGTGTCGCGCTCGGGGTCGACGGTGACGAAGACGCCCTGCACCCGCTCGCCCTCGGGCCCGAGCAAGCGGCGCGCCTCGGCGATCTCCATCAGCTTGGTCGGGCAGACGTCGGGGCAGTGCACGAAGCCGAAGAACAGCACGACGAGCTTGCCGTGGAAGTCGGCCAGCGTGCGCAGGCGGCCTTCGGCGTCGGGCAGCGACAGCTCGCGGCCGTAGTTGGCGCCGGTGAGGTCGATGGCCTGGAACGGCGTGCGCGGCGCGCCGCCGGACTCGCCGGCCAGGCCGCCGCCGCGCTCGCAGCCGGCCAGGGCCAGCGCGGCCATGCCGGCTGCGGCGAGGGCCAGGCGGCGACGCGAAATCAGGGCAGCCATGGTCTGAGGTAGTGGTCGAGCAGCAGCGCGGCAAACAGCAGCGAGAGGTGCCAGATCGAGAAGCGGAAGGTGCGCCGCGCCAGGGTATCACTGTAATCGCGCCACAGGCGCCAGGCCAGCGCGATGAACCAAACCCCCAGGACCAGGGCGGCAGCCAGGTAGAGCCAGCCGCTCATGCCGTGCACGAAGGGCAGCAGGGTAGCGGCGAACAGGATCAGCGTGTAGAGCAGGATCTGCAGCCGCGTGAACTCCGAGCCGTGCGTGACCGGCAGCATCGGCAGCCCGGCGCGCCGGTAGTCTTCGGTGCGGTAGAGCGCGAGCGACCAGAAGTGCGGCGGCGTCCACAGGAAGATGATCAGCACCATCAGCAAGGCCTCGGCGCCGACCTCGCCGCGCACCGCCGTCCAGCCCAGCAGCGGCGGCATCGCGCCCGAGGCGCCACCGATGACGATGTTCTGCGGCGTCAGCGGCTTGAGCACCAGGGTGTAGACCACCGCGTAGCCGACGAAGGTGGCCAGCGTCAGCCCCATCGTCAGCGGGTTGACGGCCAGGTACAGCAAGACGCTGCCGGCCGTGCACAGCAGCGTCGAGAACAGCAGGGTCTGCGTGTGGGTCAGCTCGCCGCGGGCGGTCGGGCGCCAGGCGGTGCGCGCCATGCGCGCGTCGATACGCTCCTCGACCAGGCAGTTGAACGCCGCGGCCGCTGCGGCGACCAGCCAGATGCCGGCCACCGCCGCGAGCACGACGCGCCAGTCGGGCAGCCCGGGCGAGGCCAGCAGCATGCCGATCAGCGCGCAGAAGACGATCAACTGCACGACGCGCGGCTTGGTCAGGACGTAGTACTGGCGCGCGCGCGATGCGCGGCGCCGGGTGCCCACGGCGGCGGCTGCGGCATTCGCATGCTCGGGGGTGGCGGCCATGCTGCCCTCGTCGCTCGTTCAGGCCGGCTGACGCGCCCCGCCGCCGGCGCCCGGCGCCGCGGCGGCGGCGGTGCGACCGAGGCGGCGGGCCTGCACGCTGCGCGTCAGCAGCACGGCCAGCAGCGCCAGCAGCAGCGCCGCGCCGGCGCTGTGCGCGAGCGCCAGGGCCAGCGGCCAGTACATGACGACGGTGGTCAGCCCGGTCAGCAACTGCCAGGCGGCCAGCGCCAGCAGCGCAATTGCGCCGCGACGCTCGCTGCGCCAGAGCAGCGCCGCCGCCCAGCCGATCATCAGCAGCACCGGCAGCGCAAACAGGCGGTGCACGTAATGGATCGCGACCATCGCCTCCACCGTCAGGTAACTGCCGTCGGCGGTGCGACCGACCTCGCGCAGCACGGTGAAGCCGTTGGCAAAGTCCATCGCCGGCCACCACTGGCCGTTGCACAGCGGAAAACCCATGCAGGCCAGTACCGCGTTGTTGGTGCTGACCCAGCCGCCCAGCGCGATCTGGGCGAGGACCATCGCGCCCAGCGCCCACAGCACGGCGCGCTGGCGGCCGTCGAGCGCCAACGGCCTGGGCTTGAACAACTGCGCCTGCACCAGCAGCAGCGCGAGCAGGCCGACGCCGCCGAGCAGGTGCAGCGTGACGATCGCCGGGTAGAGCTGCAGCGTCACGGTCAGCGCGCCGAAGGCGCCCTGCACGCAGACCCAGACCAGGGTCGCGGTGGCCCACCACGGCGAGGGCATCGCCGGGTTGCGCCGGCGCCACTCGAGCCAGGCGCTGGCGGCCATGACGGTGATCAGCACGCCGACCGCGGTGGCCAGGTAGCGGTGGATCATCTCGATCCAGGCCTTGGCCTGGGTCACCGGGCCGTCGAGCATCGCGGCCTCGGCAGCGCGGATCTCGTCGCGCGCGCCCACCGGGCTGAACGCGCCGAAGCAGCCGGGCCAGTCGGGGCAGCCCAGCCCCGAATCGGTCAGCCGGGTGAAGACGCCGAAGGCGATCAGGTCGAAGGTCAGGAAGGCGGTGACCAGGGTCAGCACGTGCAGGCGGTGCGCCATCGGCGCGCCGCGGTGGCGCAGAAAGACCCAGGCCAGCGGCGCGGCGGCGAGCACCAGGCCGAGCAGCGCCAGCCAGAGCGCGGGCGCGAGGTCGACCAGCGGGGTCGGGCTGTCCATCGTGCTTCAGCGCCCGGGCTGGTCCCAGGACGAGGAGGCGCGCAGCAGCCGCATCAGGTCGCGCATCACGCGCCGCGGCTCGGGCTCGACCGGTGCGCGCATCATCCAGTGGCCGCGCGGGTCGACGATGTAGAGGTGGGCCTCGAGCGGCTGACCGGGCGCCGGCGCGAGCCAGCCCGCCAGCTCGGCGGCCGGCACGCGCAGCACCTGCGCCGCCGGCACGGCCGCCAGCGCAGCGCGCAGCGGCGCGGCCACCGGCGCGTCGTCGGCGACCAGCCAGACGCGGTCGATGCGGTCGCGCTCGCGCCCGGTCATCGTGCGCAACTGCCGCTGCATGTACAGGCGCTGCTCGCAGTCGGCCGGGCAGGCGCCCGGGCCGACGACGACCAGCAGCCACTGCCCGTGCAGCGCGGCCGGGTCGACGCGCACGCCGTCGAGGTCGCTCAGCGTCAGCGCCGGCATCGGCCGGGTCGGCTCGATCAGCGCGCTGTAGTTGGTGCGGCCCTCGGGACGGACGACGTAGAACGTGAAGTACGAGGCGATGACCGGCAGCGCGGCAAACAACACGATGCCCAGCAGCTTCCAGCGCCCGGCGCGGGTGCGCCGGGCCTGCTCGTCCAGCGACAGGGCGGGCAGCGCGTGCACGGTCATGCGCAGCGGCTCAGCGGCGGCGGCGGGGTTGGACGATTCGGAACCAGACATACAGACCCGTGATGAGCGCGCACAGGGCGAACCACTGGAACGCATAGCCGTAGTGCTTGTGCACGTCAAGCGCTACCTGCGGCCAGTGGCGCAGCAGGCCATCGCCGGCGTCGCCGAGCTGCTTGATCGACAGCGGGCGCAGCGCGAGCCCGGTCTCGCGCGCGTAGGCGTCAAGGTCGAGATTCTGCCGGATCGACCCCCGGCCGGGGTCGCCGAAGTCGAACAACCGGTCGGGGGGCGGGGCGATGCGGCCATGCACCTCGACCGGCGTGCCGGGCGTCGCGATCGGCGGCACGCGGGCGCGATCGCGCGGGTCGCGCGGCGCCCAGCCGCGCTGCACCAGCACGGCGCTGCCATCGGCAAGCAGCAGCGGCGTGACGAGGAAGAAGCCGGGCCGCCCGTCCAGCTGGCGGTTCTCGAGCCAGACGCTGTGCGCGTCGCTCCAGCGCCCGCCCAGATGCACCCGCCGATGGTGCTGCGCGACGGCGGCCCCGGCATCGCGCGCCAGCGCGTCGGCCGGCAGCGGTGGCTCGGCGGCACGGGCGTCGATCGCCGCCTGCAGCGCGATCTTCTGTGCCGCGCGGTCGAGTTGCCACCAGCCCAGCCGGGCCGTCACGGCCACGGCAAAGACCGCGGCGACGAGTACGATCCAGCCGCGCTGGCGCTCGCTGAGCCTGGCCATCGCCGACAATCCCACCTCAAATGAACGTCGTCATCCTGATCGCGCTGCTGGCCATCGTCGCCGCACTGGCCAGCGCCGGTATCTACATGCTGCGCAGCCCACGCGAGGGCGAGGCGCCACGACCGCAGATGGCACGCGCGCTGGCCGTGCGCGTCGCGCTGTCGGTGGCGCTGTTCGCCTTCATCCTGCTCGCCCACTGGCTGGGCTGGATCCAGCCCGGCGGCATCCCGGCCGGCGCTTGAGCGTACCGGCCGGCTGCACGCGGCGCCCGCCGGCGCCGTCGCCGCGGCGGCGTCACAGCCAGTAGACGACGACGTACAGGCCCAGCCAGACCACGTCGACGAAGTGCCAATACCACGCCGCGCCCTCGAAGCCGAAATGCCGCTGCGGGGTGAAGTGGCCCTTCATCAGGCGCAGCGTGATGAACAGCAGCATCAGCAGGCCGACGAACACGTGAAAACCGTGGAAGCCGGTCAGCATGAAGAAGGTCGAGCCGAAGATGCCCGAATCGAGCCGCAGGTTCAGGTCGCGGTAGGCATAGACATATTCGTAGGCCTGCACGCCGAGGAAGACCGCGCCCAGGGCGATCGTGGCCCACATCCAGAAGATCGTCTTCGAGCGCTCGTTGACCAGCAGCGCGTGGTGGGCGATCGTCAGCGTCACGCCCGAGGTCAGCAGCAACGCGGTGTTGATCGTCGGCAGCCAGAACGGGCCGATGGTCTGGAATGGCTCGACCAGGCCGGCGGGGGCGGCCGTCATGCCGGGCGCATCGGTCGGCCAGACGGCCTTGAAGTCGGGCCACAGCAACTGGTGGTCGAGGTCACCGAGCATCGGCACCGAGTGCACGCGGGCCCAGTACAGCGCGCCGAAGAAGGCGGCGAAGAACATCACCTCGCTGAAGATGAACCAGCCCATCGCCCAGCGGTAAGAGACGTCGACGCGGTCGTTGTAGAGCCCGCCCTCGCTCTCGCGGATCGCGTCGCCGAACCACTGCCACATCACCACGGCCCACCACAGCAGGCCGAACAGCAGCACATAGGCGCCCCAGCCATGGTCGTTGATCCACTGGGCCGCGCCGAAGATGACGAAGAACAGGCCGAAGGCCATCATCGCCGGGTGCCGCGAGGGCCCGGGCACGAAGTAGTACGGGGCCTGCCCGCCTTGCGTCGCTGCCGCCATTTGCTTGCTCTCTCCTCGTAATCTGCTCGACAAACCTGCTGACCGCTCAGGCGGGCGTGGCGCCGCGCACCGGCGCTGCCGACCCCCCGCCAGCGGCGACCTGGCTCATGACCCCGGCGCCGGCGCCGGGGCCTGCGCCTGCAGGCCCTTGCCGGGGATCTCGAAGAAGGTGTAGCTCAGCGTGATCGTCGTCACGTCGCGCGGCAGGCGGTGATCGATGACGAACACCACCGGCCACTGCTTGGCCTGACCCGGCGCCAGCGTGTACTCGTTGAAGCAGAAGCACTCGAGCTTGTTGAAGTGCGCGCTGGCCAGCATCGGGGCGTAACTGGGGATCGCCTGCGCCGCCATCTTGCGGTCCTGCAGGTTGCGGAACTCGTACATCACCGTGACCATCTCGCCCGGGTGGGCCTGGACCGAGCGCTGCGCCGGCTCGAAGTGCCAGGGGCCGCGCACGTTGGCGTCGAAGATGACGGTGATCGTGCGGCTGGGGTCGACCTGGGTGTTGACCGCCGACGCATCGGGCAGGCCATGCCCGGAGGTGACCAGCGCCGACAGCGTCAGCACGTTGATGCCCAGGGCCTCGCAGATCGCCCGGTACATCGGCACCAGCGCGTAGCCGAAGCCGAACATCAGCGTGGCGATGACCAGCAGCTTGGTCATCATGCGCAGGTTGTCGCGGCGCAGCGTACGGGCAATCGGCTTGCTCATGGCACGGTGGCGGCCGGTGTCAGCCATGCAGGGTGAGGTAGCGCACCACGTAGCCGAGCGCGAAGGTCAGCGCCAGGCCGGCCAGGATCAGCCCCAGCCTGAGGTTGGCGCGGCGCTTTTCGGGAGTCAGGCCCATGGCGTCGGTCCCCTGTGCAGCGCTCAGCCGACGACGCGGGTGGCCGTCGCGTCGAGCTTGGGCGGCGTCTCGAAGGTGTGATGCGGCGCCGGCGAGGGCAGCTCCCACTCGAGGCCTTGCGCACCCTCCCAGGGCCGGGCCGGTGCGCGCTCACCCTGGCCGCGCATCATCGGCAGCACGACCCAGAAGAAGAAGTAGACCTGCATCAGCCCGAAGCCCAGGCTGCCGACCGAGGCGATGGCGTTGAAGTCGGCGAACTGCATCGGGTAGTCGACGTAGCGCCGCGGCATGCCGGCGAGGCCCAGGAAGTGCATCGGGAAGAAGGTGATGTTGAAGAAGATCATCGAGCCCCAGAAGTGGATCTTGCCGCGCAGCTCGCTGTACATCACGCCGGTCCACTTGGGGGCCCAGTAGTAGTAGCCGGCGAACAGCGCGAACAGCGAGCCGGCCACCAGCACGTAGTGGAAATGCGCGACGACGTAGTAGGTGTCGTGCAACTGCTGGGTGATCGGCGCCATGGCCAGGATCAGCCCGGTGAAGCCGCCCATCGTGAAGACGAAGATGAAGCCGATCGCCCACAGCATCGGCGTCTCGAAGGTCATCGAGCCGCGCCACATGGTGGCGATCCAGTTGAAGATCTTGACCCCGGTCGGCACGGCGATCAGCATCGTCGCGTACATGAAGAACAACTGCCCGGTCACCGGCATGCCGGTGGTGTACATGTGGTGCGCCCAGACGATGAACGACAGGATCGCGATCGAGGCGGTGGCATAGACCATCGATGCATAGCCGAACAGTCGCTTGCGCGCGAAGGCCGGCACGATCGCGCTGATGATGCCGAAGGCCGGCAGGATCATGATGTAGACCTCGGGGTGCCCGAAGAACCAGAAGATGTGCTGGAACAGCACCGGGTCGCCGCCGCCGGCCGGGTTGAAGAAGGCCGTGCCGAAGTGGCGGTCGGTCAGGGTCATCGTGATCGCGCCGGCCAGCACCGGCATCACGGCGATCAGCAGGTAGGCGGTGATCAGCCAGGTCCAGCAGAAGATCGGCATCTTCATCAGCGTCATGCCCGGCGCGCGCATGTTCAGGATGGTGACGATGATGTTGATCGCGCCCATGATCGAGCTCGCACCGAGGATGTGCAGCGCGAAGATCGCGGCGTCCATCGACGGGCCCATCTGCAGCGACAGCGGCGCGTACATCGTCCAGCCGGTGGCCGGTGCGCCGCCGGGCATGAAGAACGAGCCGACCAGGATGATCGCCGCCGGCACCAGCAGCCAGAAGCTGAAGTTGTTCATCCGCGCAAACGCCATGTCGGAGGCGCCGATCTGCAGCGGGACCATCCAGTTTGCGAAGCCGACGAAGGCCGGCATGATCGCGCCGAAGACCATGATCAGGCCATGCATCGTCGTGAGCTGGTTGAACATCTCCGGGTTGACGTACTGCAGGCCGGGCTGGAACAGCTCGGCGCGGATGCCCAGCGCGAGCACGCCGCCGACCATCAGCATCGTGAACGAGAACAACAGGTACATCGTGCCGATGTCCTTGTGGTTCGTCGCGAATACCCAGCGCCGCCACCCGCGGGGGTGCTCGTGGGCGTGGTCGTGGCCGGCGTGGTGATCGAGTACGGCACTCATGGGATTTCCCTCTGCGGCGGGCTCAGCGACGGGCGGCGGTGACTTCGGCGGGCTGCACGGCCCGCCCGGTCGCATTGCCCCAGCTGTTCTTGGTATAGGTCATGACGGCGGCCAGCTCGACGTCGGAGAGCTGCCGGAAAGCCGGCATCGCGCCGCCGGCGGCACCCTGGAGCAGGATGGCCAGGTTGGGCCCGACGTCGCCGAGCACGATCTGGCTGCCGTCGAGCGGCTTGATCGGCCCGGCGCCCTTGCCGTCGGCACGGTGGCAGGCCATGCAGTTGGCGTTGTAGACCTGCTGGCCGCGCTGGATCAGCTCGGCGAGTTGCCAGGTGCGCGCCGGGTCGTCGGCCACGGCCTGCATCTCGGCCTGGCGCGCCCGCACCCAGGCGGTGTATTCGTCGGCAGTCACGACCCGCACGTGGATCGGCATGAACGCATGCTCGCGCCCGCAGAGCTCGACGCATTGGCCGAAGAAGTCACCGGTGCGGTCGGCGCGGAACCAGTTGTCGCGCACGAAGCCGGGGATCGCGTCCTGCCGTACACCGAAGGCCGGCACCGCCCAGGCGTGGATGACGTCGTTGGCGGTGGTGATGATGCGCACCTTCTTGCCGACCGGCACGACCAGCGGGTTGTCCACGCGCAGCAGGTAGTCGTTCTTGTCCGGCGGGTTGCCCGAGTCGGCGGCCAGGCGGTGCGCCGGGTCCAGCCGCGACATGAAGGAGATGCCCTCGCCCTCGCCCATGAGGTAGTCGTAGCCCCATTTCCACTGGTAGCCGGTGATCTTGATCGTCAGGTCGGCGTTGGAGGTGTCCTTCTGCGCGACGACGGTGCGGGTGGCCATCGCGCCCATCGCGATGACGATCAGGAAGGGCACGATCGTCCAGGCGATCTCGACCTTGACGCTGTCGTGGAAGTTGGCCGGCTTGGCGCCGACCGATTTGCGGTGCTTGAGGATCGAGTAGAACATCACGCCGAAGACGGCGACGAAGATGACCGCACAGATGGCCAGCATCACCCAGTGCAGCCACTCGATGTCGGCGGCGATGGCCGACGCGGGGTCGGTGAGGTTGAGCTGGTTGACCCCCGGCCCGCCGGGCAGGTCGCCGACCTGGGCCCAGGCCGGCAGCAGCAGCGCCGGCGTCAGTGCGAAGGCCGCGCTGCACAGGCGGCCGGCAAGTTGCGTCGTCGTCTTCATCGTCACGTGCTTTGCATTTCCGTTGTCGGACCAGCCCCGACCGCAGCCGCATGTTGCCCCCGGCCACCGTGCAGCGCCATGTGGATTTCCCGCGCCAGCTGCGCATGCCGGTGCGGCCGCAGATGCCGGCCGACACGCACCACCTCGCCCCTGGCCGCAAGCTCGACGAGGCCGCCGGCCAGCCCCACGCGCAAGTACGCCGCATCCAGGCTGCGGTGCTCGACGTACGCGCCATGACGCAGCTCGACCTGCACGCGACCGCCCTCGATGGCGACGACCTCGCGGTCGGTCGCATGCCGGGCATGCACCAGCAGCGCCACCGCCAGCGCGAGCAACTCGAGCCCGGTGAACCAGACCACCATGGTTGCGCCGGCCCACCAGAAGCCGATCGCGATCGCCCCCGACAGCAGGCACAGCGACAGGAAGACGCCGCCCAGCTCACGCGGCGACATCGAGCAGTTGCGCCGCATCACCCAGCACGCGAGCGGCGCCTGGTGCGCCGGCCGTGCGCAGGACAGATCGGCCGTCGGGGCCGGCCATGGGCGGGGAGCAAGGACAACACTCATGGCCGGGTGCAGGGTACGGGGCGGCGAGGAGCCCCGACAGACACCGCCTCAGCGGCCGCAGCAGCACCTGCACCTTGACTCATCGCAACAAAACTTCAGATGAGTTTACCGTGAGCCGGAACTTTTCGATATCGGCCTCGCACCATCCTGCCGTGCCATCGCACGAAAGTCGTCCAGGCTGACCTCGGTGCGCGCCGCCATCTTCGCCCGCGGCGGCGCATTGAAGGCGTGGCCGTAGACGATCTCGAACTCCAGGCGGATGCGGCCCTGGGCATCGCAGCGCGCACCCAGGGCCGCCAGCAGGCGCTGCCGCCAGCGCGGCGTGCGCAGCCCCGCCATGCGCGACAGCGCCGCGTTGCCGCCGAGCGCGCGCAACTCGGCCAGCGCGGCGGCCGCATCGGGCCAGGTCAGCACGAGCGGCTCCTGGTCCATCACGGGGTCGGCAAACCCGGCCTCGACCAGCATGTCGCCGAGATCGTGCATGTCGACGAAGCCGGCCGCCGGCGTCGGCCAGCCCTGCTCGCGGTAGAGCGCGTGCAACCCGCCCAGCGTCGCCGGGCCGCAGGTCGAGAACATCAGGAAGCCGTCGTCGGCGAGCGAGCGCTTCCAGCGCCGCAGCAGCGTGCCCGGGTCGGACGCCCAGTGCAGTGCCATGTTGGCCCACAGCAAGGGCGCGGCGGGCAGCGCATCGCCCTCGACGACGAAGGCCGGCGCAACGCCGGCCCAGCGCCGCAGCGACCACCATGGCGCGCGCGCCGCGGCGGCGCGGCGGGCGGCGGTGGCGGCATCGGGCTCGACCGAGACCCGCCGCGCCTCGGGGTAGGCGGCAGCGAGCACCGCGTCGTCGCCGCCGATCGCCCCCCACCACTGCAGCACGGTCTGCGGCCGGCGCAGGATCCACGGCAGGCGCTGCGCCATGCGGCGCGCGACTTCGGCATGCAACCAGGGCGGCTCGGCCGCGGCGGCAAGCCGGCGCACGGTCCGCGCCAGCGCAGCGGGCTGCGCATCGGGCCGAGCGGCATGGCCGGCGGCCCCGCCCGCGGACCTGGGTTCACTCATCGAGGCCAGTATATTGAGACGATGTCGACCCCAAGGCCCACACCCCCGCGGCCCTGGCCGATGCGCTGCGGCGTCTGCCTGCAGTGGACGCGCACGCCCTGGTGCAGCGGGTGCCTGGCGCGCTACGCAGCGCCACAGCCGCGCTGCCGGCGCTGCGCGATCGCGCTGCCTGCCGGCGTCGAGGTCTGCCCGGACTGCCTGCGCGCACCGCCGCCGTTCGACGCCGCGGTGGCCGCGGTCGATTACGCGTTCCCGTGGGTCGGGGTCATCGGCGCGTTCAAGTTCGGCGGCGGCGTCGACCGCGCCACGGGCCTGGCCGCGCTGCTGGGCGAGGCCTGCCTGGCCCGGGCGCCGCGCGGCGCGGACCTGGTCGTGCCGGTGCCGCTGGCCCCTCACCGCCTCGCCGAGCGCGGCTACAACCAGGCCTGGGAGCTCGCGCGCCGGGTCGCGCGCCGCCTCGGCCTGCCGGCGCGCGCCGACCTGCTGCAGCGCTGGGTCGAGACCCCGCACCTGGCCGAGTTGCCGCGCGAAGCGCGCGCCGACGCGGTGCGCGGCGCCTTCGGTGTCGCCCCCGCGGCCGCGCACCCCTTGCGCGGGCGGCATGTCGCGCTGGTCGACGACGTGCTGACCAGCGGCGCCACCGCGGCCGAGGCGGCGCGTGCGCTGCGCCAGGCCGGCGCAGCCGCGGTCAGCGTCTGGGCGCTGGCGCGCACGCCGCGCCCGCACGCCCGCTGAGCAACCGCCCGATGCTGCACATCGTCCTCGTCGAGCCGCAGATCCCGCCGAACACCGGCAACGTCATCCGGCTGGCGGCCAACACCGGCTGCACGCTGCACCTGGTCGAGCCGCTGGGCTTTGCGATGGAGGACCGGCTGCTGCGCCGCGCCGGCCTCGACTACCACGAGTGGGCGCAGGTCCGGCGGCACCGCTCGTGGGCGGCGCTGGTCGAGGCCCACGCGCCACCGCCGGCGCGCTGCTTCGCGTTCATGGCGCGCGCCGAGCGCCGCTTCGACACGGTCGGCTGGCAGGCCGGCGACTGGCTGGTCTTCGGGCGCGAAGACCACGGCCTGCCGGCCGAGGTCGTGGCCGCGATCGCGCCGGCGCAGCGCGTGCGGCTGCCGATGCGCGCGGGCCAGCGCAGCCTGAACCTGAGCAATGCGGTGGCGGTCGCGGTCTTCGAGGCCTGGCGCGGCTGCGGCTACGCCGGCAGCGCCTGAGCGCCCTCGGCACGGGCCTGCCGGGCCATCAGCGCGGCGACCGCCTGCGCCGGCGTCAGCGCGCCGTCGAGCAGGGCGACGACGGCCTCGGTGATCGGCATCGCCACGCCCAGCGCCTGCGCGCGCTGCAGCACGGTGCGCGCGCTGTAGACGCCCTCGGCGACATGGCCGAGGGCGTGCAGGATCGCCGGCAGCGCCTCGCCGGCGGCCAGCCGCAGACCGACGCGGCGGTTGCGCGAGAGGTCGCCGGTGGCGGTCAGCACCAGGTCGCCGAGCCCTGACAAGCCCATGAAGGTCTCGGCGCGCGCGCCCAGCGCGAGGCCCAGACGGGTCATCTCGGCCAGCCCGCGCGTGATCAGCGCGGCGCGCGCGTTGTGGCCCAGTTGCAGGCCGTCGCAGACGCCGGTGGCGATCGCCATGACGTTCTTGACCGCGCCGCCGACCTCGACGCCGACCGGGTCGTCGGAGGTGTAGACGCGCAGCGCGTCGGCGTGGAAGGCGGCCACCGCCTGCTCGGCCAGCGCCGCATCGGTGCTGGCCGCGACCAGCGCGGTCGGGCAGCCGCGCGCGACCTCGTCGGCAAAGCTCGGCCCCGACAGCACGCCGCCGCGGCGCCCGGGCTGCAGGGCCTGCGCGACCTCATGGCCGAGCCGGCCGCTGCCGGCCTCGAAGCCCTTGCACAGCCACAGCACGCCCGCGCGCGCCGGCACCGCACCCAGCACCTCGGCCAGCGCCGACATCGGCGTGGCGATCACGGTCAGGCCGTCGTCGCCGGCGTGGGCCAGCGCAGCGGCCAGCTCGTCGCCCAGCCGCAAGGCCGGCGGCAGCGCGACGCCGGGCAGGTAGCGCGCGTTGCAGCGCTGCTCGCGCATGCGCTGCACCTGCTGCGCGTCGCGCGCCCACAGCCAGACGTCGTGACGGACGGCGGCCTGCACGGCCAGCGCCGTGCCCCAGGCGCCGGCGCCGAGCAGCGCGATGCGCATCGGGTGTGCCCTGGCGCAGCCGCCGGCAGCGCGCCGCGCTCAGGCCGTCGCGATGATGCCGCTGCCGTTGCCGTTGGCCGGCTGCTGCTGGCGCTGGGCCTCGTAGAGGGCCTGGAAGTTGACCTCCGACAGCAGCACCGGCGGGAAGCCCGCGCGCGTGCAGACGTCGGAGACGACCGCGCGCAGGTACGGGTAGACCATGCTCGGGCAGGCGATGCCGAGGATGGCCTGGATCTGGTCCGGCGCGATGTTGCGGATCTCGAAGATGCCGGCCTGCTTGGCCTCGATCAGGAACAGCACGCGGTCCTTGACCTTGGTCGTCACGGTGGCCGTGACGCAGACCTCGTGGATGCCCTCGACCACCGCCTCGCTCGAGACACCGAGGTTGATGTCGACCTGCGGCTGGGCCTGCTCGAGCAGGATCTGCGGCGCGTGCGGCTGCTCGAGCGACAGGTCCTTCAGGTACATGCGCTGGATCTGGAACAGGGGTTGTGCGTCTTGCTCGGCCATGGCGTGCTCGGGGTGTGGGAAAGCCCGCCAGGGTAGCGGACGACCGTGACGATTATGGCCGAGGGCCCCACCCCCGGCGCCAGCGCCGGCGGCTGCATCAGGCCTTGCCCGGCGCGGCCAGCAGCGGCGCGAGCGCGCCGCGCTGGTCGAGCGCGTAGAGGTCGTCGCAGCCGCCGACATGGGTCTGGCCGATGAAGATCTGCGGCACCGTGCGGCGCCCGGTGCGCTCGGTCATCGCCTGCCGCTGGCCCGGGTCGAGGTCGATGCGGATCTCGTCGATCTGCTCGACCCCGCGCTGGCGCAGCAACTGCTTGGCCCGCTGGCAGTACGGACAGACCGCCGTCGTATACATGGTCACCCGGTTCATCGCGCACCCGCCGCGCCGCCCCGCCACCGGGACGCCACGCGGCCACGGTGAAATTGTCGGCGCGAACCGGAAGCCGTCGGCGGCGTACGGGCACTGGCGCCGCGGCGGCGGCGCTGTCAGGTGGCCGACTTCTCGACCGGCATGTTGGCCTCGCGCCAGGCGCGCATGCCGCCGGAGAGCGCGCGCGCGTTCTCGTAGCCGAGCTTGCGCAGCACGCCGACCGCGCGCGAGGCCCGCGCGCCGCTCTGGCAGACGACGATCAGCGGCAGCGTCTTGTTGCCCGGCAGCGCCTTGCTCGACTCCAGGCTGGCCAGCGGCACGCTGCGCGCCCCGACGGCGTGCCCGGCGGCATACTCGGCCGGCTCGCAGACGTCGATCAGCACGGCCTTCTCGCGGTTGACCATCTGCACCGCCTCGTTGACGGTCACGGCACCCGGGCCACCGCGGCCGAACATCGGCCACAGCAGCGCGCCCCCCGAGACCAGGGCGACGAGCACGAGCAGCCAGTTCTGCAGCAGGAAATCGAGCACGGTGCGTTCTGAGGGTGAGGCAAAGCCCCGGATTATAGAATTGCCGTCTTTGCCCGCCCGAGCGCTGCGCCCCATGTACAAGCTGGTGATGATCCGCCACGGCGAGTCGACCTGGAACCGCGACAACCGCTTCACCGGCTGGACCGACGTGCCGCTGACCGACACCGGCGTGGCCCAGGCGCGGCAGGCCGGGCGCCTGCTGCGCGAGGCCGGGCTCGACTTCGACCTCGCCTACACCTCGGTGCTCAAGCGCGCGATCTGGACGCTGTGGCACGCGCTCGACGAGCTCGACCGCACCTGGCTGCCGGTGGTCAACGACTGGCGGCTCAACGAGCGCCACTACGGCGCGCTGCAGGGGCTCGACAAGGCCGAGACGGCGCGCCAGTACGGCAACGAGCAGGTCCTGCTGTGGCGGCGCAGCTACGACGTGCCGCCGCCGCCGCTCGACGCCAGCGACCCGCGCGGCCAGCACGCCGACCGCCGCTATGCCGCGCTCGCGCCGGCCCAGATCCCGCAGACCGAGTGCCTGAAGGACACCGTCGCGCGCGTGCTGCCCTGCTGGCACGAGGTGCTGGCGCCGGCCATCCGCAGCGGCCGGCGGCTGCTGGTCGCCGCGCACGGCAACAGCATGCGCGCGCTCGTCAAGTACCTCGACGGCATCGGCGACGACGAGATCGTCGGCCTGAACATCCCCAACGGCATCCCGCTGGTCTACGAGCTCGACGCCGACCTGCGCCCGCTGCGCAGCCATTACCTCGGCGACGCCGAGGCGGTGGCGCGCGCGGCGGCCGCGGTGGCCGCGCAGGGCCGGGTCTGAACGCGCGTCGGGGCTGCGGCTGCCGGCCGCGCGCCGCTCAGCCGGCGGGCCCGGCCGGCCTGGCGGTGCTTGCCGGCGGGCCCGGGGTGATCGCCGTCCGCGGCGCGCAGCCGTGCGGCAGCAGCTCGTCGGCGATCGCCTCGCGCACACGCGCGGCCAGCGCGCGGCGCTCGGCGTGGCGGCTGCCGATCGCCGGCAGCAGGTGCACGTGCACGACCAGCCCTTCGCCGCAGGCCAGCCACCACAGGCTGCGGGCCAGCGTGACGTTGCCGACGTAGCGCGCAGCCTCGCTGATCGGCTGCGCGGCGTCGGCATAGCGCAGTGCAACCGGCTGCACCGGCGTCGCGGTGGCCACCGCAGCCTGCAGCAGGTTGGCGTGGAAAGGCAGCAGCGTGCGGCCGTCGCTGGTCGTGCCTTCGGGAAAGACGGCCACGGTCTGCCCGGCGGCAAGCGCCTCGGCCATCTGGTGCACGACGCGCAGCGCGTCGCGGCGCTTGTCGCGCTCGAGGTAGAGCGTGCCGGCGGCGTCGACCAGGCGGTTGACCAGCGGCCAGCGCTGCACATCGGCCTTCGAGACGAAGCGCGCCTGCGGGCAGACCGCATGGATGGCCATGATGTCGAGCCAGGAGACATGGTTGGCGACGATCAGCTTGGCCCCCGGGCGCGGGCTGCCCTGGGCCTGCAGCCGCAGGCCCAGCGCGCGCAGCAGGCCGTGCGCCCAGCGGCCGATGTGCGCGTGGCGGCCGGCGTCGTCGAGCCAGGGCCAGCGCAGCCCGACGATGGCCAACCCGTGCAGCCCGTGGACAAGGACGCGCGCCAGCCGGAAGACGGCACGCAACGTGCGCCAGACGGGCTTCACCACCGGGTCGTCAGCGGGCCAGCGTCATGTCGACGTCAGCTCGCCACGCTGGCACTCACGCGCGCGTCGTGGGCCAGCGTGCCGGCCACCAGCGTGGCCACCACCCGCCCGGGCAGCGCCATGCCGGTGCTGGCGTACGCGAACGGGGTGTGCTTGCCCTGGCTGCGCAAGGCCTGCGGCGTGACCGCCCAGGTCGCGCCTGCGTCGAAGAGGCAGACGTCGGCGACACCGCCCTCGACCAGCCGCCCGGCGCTCGAGGCCAGCGAGCCCAGCGCGTCGCCGAGCACGCGCACCGGGCCGCTGCTGACCCGCGCCAGGGCGGCCGGCAGCGGCAGGCCGGCGTCGGCACCCCACTTCAGGGCCAGCCCGAGCAGCAGCTCGAGCCCGCTGGCGCCGGGCTCGGCCTCGGCGAACGGCACCGCCTTGCGGTCGCCCTCGACCGGGCTGTGGTCCGAGACCAGCGCGTCGATCGTGCCGTCGGCCAGCGCGCGGCGCAGCGCGGCGCGGTCGGCCTGCTGGCGCAGCGGCGGCTGCAGCCGCATCGCCGGGTCGAAGTAGCCGATGTCGACGTCGGTGAGGTGCAGCGAGTTGATGCTCACGTCGGCCGTCACCGGCAGCGCCTCGGCCTTGGCCGCGCGCAGCAGCGCGACCCCGGCCGCGCTGCTGAGGCGGCACAGGTGCACGCGGCAGCCGGTGGCGCGCACCAGCTCGAAGATGGTGTGCAGGGCGATCGTCTCGGCCGCCACCGGCACCCCGGTCAGGCCCAGCCGGGTGGCCACCGCGCCGCTGGCGGCGACGCCGCCGCCCAGCCAGGCGTCCTGCGGGCGCAGCCAGACCGCGTAGCCGAAGGTCGCCGCGTACTGCATGCTGCGCAGCAGCACGCGCGTGTCGCGCAGCGGCGCGTCGGCCTGCGAGAAGCCGACGCAGCCCGCTTCGGTCAGCTCGGCCATCTCGGTCAGCGCCTCGCCGGCCAGGCCGCGGGTGAGCGCGCCCAGCGGGAACAGCCGGCAGCGGCTGAGCTTGCGCGCGCGGAACTTGAGCATGTCGACCAGGCCGGGCTCGTCGAGCGGCGGGTCGGTGTCGGGCGGGCAGACCAGGCTGGTCACGCCGCCGGCCGCGGCGGCGGCAAGCTCGCTCTCGAGCATGCCCTCGTGCTCGTGGCCGGGCACGCGCAGCCGCGCGGCGAGGTCGACCAGCCCCGGGGCGACGACCAGCCCGGCGGCATCGATCGTCAGCTCGGGCTGAAAGTCGGCCGGCACCGCGCCGAGCGCGACGATGCGCCCGGCGGCAATCGCCAGGTCGGCGAGGCCGTCGCGCCCCGAGGCCGGGTCGACGAGCCGGCCGTTGCGGATCAGGATCTTCATCGCGTCGGCGAGCCCCAGCAGCGGCCCTCCCGGTCATCCGTCATGCGCCAGCCGTCATTCGCCATCGCTCAAGCCTCGTTGCCGGCGATGATCGACATCACCGCCATGCGCACCGCGATGCCGAAGCCGACCTGCGGCAGGATCACGCTGTGCGCACCGTCGGCCACCGCCGAGTCGATCTCGACGCCGCGGTTGATCGGCCCCGGGTGCATGACGATGCAATCGGGCGCGGCCAGCGCGAGCCTGGCCTCGGTCAGCCCCCAGTGCTTGTAGAACTCGCCGGCCGAAGGCAGCAGCGCGCCGCCCATGCGCTCGTTCTGCAGCCGCAGCATGATGACGACGTCGGCGCCGCGCAGGCCCTCGGCCAGGTCGTGGCAGACGCGCACGCCCATCGCCGCGAGGTCGCCGGGCACCAGGGTGCGGGGGCCGACCGCGCGGATCTCGGGCACGCCCAGCGTGGTCAGCGCGTGGATGTCGCTGCGCGCGACGCGCGAGTGCAGGATGTCGCCGACGATGGCCACGCGCAGCCGCGTGAAGTCGCCCTTGTAGTGACGGATCGTGTAAGCGTCGAGCAGGCCTTGCGTCGGATGCGCGTGGCGGCCGTCGCCGGCGTTGACGACATGCACCTGCGGCGCGCAATGCTGGGCGATCAGGTACGGCGCGCCGCTGTCGGCGTGGCGCACGACGAACAGGTCGGCGTGCATCGCGCTGAGGTTGGCCACCGTGTCGAGCAGGCTCTCGCCCTTGGCCGTGCTGCTGCGCGCGATGTCGAGGTTGATGACGTCGGCGCCGAGCCGGTTGGCGGCGATCTCGAAGGTCGTGCGGGTGCGCGTGCTGTTCTCGAAGAACAGGTTGAAGACGCTCTTGCCGCGCAGCAGCGGCAGCTTCTTGACCTCGCGCTCGTTGACGCTGAGGAAGGTCGCGGCGGTGTCGAGGATGTGCTCGACGACCGCACGCGGCAGGCCCTCGACCGACAGCAGGTGGATCAGCTCGCCATGGGCGTTGAGCTGGGGGTTGCGGCGCGACAGCATCGGGGCGGCTGGGGTGCGGGCGGCTCAGCGCCGGGGCTCGACGGCCAGGCTGAAGCCGCCGGAGGGCTCGCGCGCCAGCGACAGCGCCTGGTTCGGCGGCAGCGCGATGCGCGCGGCCGCGCAGCCGGGCTCGATCGGCAGCTCGCGCCCGCCGCGGTCGACCAGCACCGCCAGCGCGACGCTGGCCGGGCGACCGAAGTCGTAGAGCTCGTTGATCACCGCGCGCACCGTGCGGCCGGTGTGCAGCACGTCGTCGACCAGCACGATGTGCGCGCCGTCGACGGCAAACGGCAGCCGCGTCGGCGCCTTGCCGGCGGCCAGGCCGCGGCGGGCGTAGTCGTCGCGGTGCAGCGAGCTGCTGATCACGCCGCAGGCCCCGGGCAGGCCGAGGTCGGCGTGCAGCCGCTCGGCCAGCCAGGCGCCGCCCGACCAGACGCCGACCAGCACGCCGCCGCTCGGCAGCAGACGGCGCACGCCGGCAAGCAGCTCGGCGTAGAGGGCCTCGGCGTCCAGGCTGGGTGCGGTCATGGCACGCCGCGCAGGAACTGCTCGAGGATCAGCGCCGCCGCCGCCGCGTCGACGTCGGCCGCGCCGCTGGCCAGCGCCTCGGTGCTGGTGTAGCGCTCGTCGACCTCGTGCACCGGCAGCCCGTAGCGCCCGTGCAGCCGGCGCGCGAAGCGCTGCGCGCGGCGGGTGTTGGCGTGCGGCGCACCGTCGGGGTGCAGCGGGATGCCGACCACCAGCGCGTCGGGCTGCCACTGGCCGATCAGGCGCCCGACGCCGGCCGGCCAGGCGTCGCCGGCGGCCTCGACCGTCGTCAGCGGCTGCGCGCGACGCAGCAGGCTGTTGCCGACCGCGACGCCGATGCGGCGCGTGCCGTAGTCGAAGGCCAGGTACGAGCGCGGCTGCGCCGTGTGCGGCTCAGGCATGCCCGGCGTCCTGCGACAGCATCTGCGGGTCGATGCCGAGCAGGCGCACGGCGCGGTCGTAGCGCTGATCGATCGGCGTGTCGAAGATGATCTGCGGGTCGGCCGGCACGGTCAGCCAGCCGTTGCGGCCGATCTCGTCCTCGAGCTGGCCGGCGCCCCAGCCGCTGTAGCCCAGCGTGACCAGCACGCGGCGCGGCCCGCCGCCGGCGGCCATCGCCTCGAGCACGTCCTTGCTGGTCGTCATCTCGAGCCCGCCGGGGATCTCGAGCGTCGACTGGTACGGGCTCGATTCGCCGCCGATGCGCTCGTGCAGCACGAAGCCGCGCTCGGTCTGCACCGGGCCGCCGAAGTAGACCGGCTGCTCGGCCAGGTCGCTGCGCTCGAGCGGCAGCTCGACCTTCTCGAACAGGTTTCTGAGCCGGATGTCGATCGGCTTGTTGATGACCAGGCCGAGCGCGCCGCGGTCGCTGTGCTCGCAGAGGTAGACGACGGCACCGGCGAAGGTGTCGTCGGCCATCCCGGGCATGGCGACCAGGAACTGGTTGGTCAGGTCGATGCGCGCTTGGCCCATGCGCAAATTCTATTCGCGCGCCACACTCGCGCCGATGAGCCCGACTGCCGACCCTGCCCGCATCGATACGGCCCTGGTCTGGCTGCGCCGCGACCTGCGCGTCGACGACCACGCCGCGCTCTACCACGCGCTCGGCGCCGCCCGCCGCGTCCGGGTCGTCTTCGTCTTCGACCGCGCGATCCTCGACGCGCTGCCCGGCGACCACGGCGGCGCCGCGGGCGGCGCCGGCAAGGCCGACCGCCGCGTCGAATTCATCCGCGACAGCCTGGTCGGCGTCGACGCCGGCCTGCGGGCGCTGGCCGCCGCGCACGGCGTCGACGGCGCCGGGCTGCTCGTCGCCCACGGCGTGGCCGCCGAGGTGCTGCCGGCGCTGGCCGAAGCGCTGCACGTGCAGGCCGTCTACGCCAGCCACGACGACGACCCCTACGCGCTGGCCCGCGACGCGCAGGTGCGCGGCCGGCTGGCGCAGCGCGGCGTCGCGCTGCACACCTGCAAGGACCATGTCGTCTTCGAGCGCGACGAGGTCCTGACCCGCGCCGGTGGCGCCTACACCGTCTTCACGCCGTACAAGACCGCCTGGCTGGCCAGACTGGCCCCGTACTACCTGCGCGCCTACCCGGTCGGCAAGCATGCCGCGGCGCTGGCACCGCGGCCGGCCGAGCCCCCGCGGCTGCCCGCCGGGCGCTGCTGGGCGGGGGTGCCGACGCTGGCCGAGATCGGCTTTGCGCCCAGCGACCTGCACCGCCTGCCGCTGCCCAGCGGGCCGGCCGGCGCCGAGGAACTGCTCGCCGACTTCCTCGCCGGGCGCATCGACCACTACCACGAGCGGCGCGACCTGCCCGCCGTCAAGGGCCCGAGCTACCTCGGCGTGCACCTGCGCTTTGGCACGGTGTCGGTGCGCCGGCTCGCGCGCGAGGCCTGGCAGCGCGCGCAGGCCGGCTCGGCCGGGGCCCGGACCTGGCTCGACGAGCTGATCTGGCGCGACTTCTACCACCAGCTCCTGCACCACCACCCGCAGGTCGCGGGCCACGCCTTTCGCCCCGAGTACGAGCGCATCCGCTGGGAGCATGGTCGCCAGGCCGATGCGCATTTTGCCGCCTGGTGCGAGGGCCGCAGCGGCTACCCGCTGGTCGACGCGGCGATGCGCCAGCTCGTGCAGACCGGCTACATGCACAACCGTCTGCGCATGCTCAGCGCGAGCTTCCTGACCAAGGACCTCGGCATCGACTGGCGCCGCGGCGAGGCCTGGTTCGCCCGGCACCTCAACGACTACGACCTCGCCGCCAACAACGGCGGCTGGCAGTGGGCGGCCTCGACCGGCTGCGACGCGCAGCCGTACTTCCGCATCTTCAACCCGCTCGCGCAGAGCCGCAAGTTCGACGCCGAGGGGCGCTTCATCCGCCGCTACCTGCCGGCCCTGGCCCGGCTGCCCGACGCGGCGATCCACGCGCCCTGGCTCGCGCCGGCAGCCGAGCTCGCCGCCGCCGGCCTCGTGCTCGGCCGCGACTACCCGCTGCCGATCGTCGACCACGCCCAGGCGCGGGCGAGGACGCTGCAGCGCTACGCCGCGGTACGCCCCTCGGGCTGAGGCGCGACTGGCCCCTCGACGGCAGCCACCGGGCGCGCCAGCCACCGGCGCAGCGCGCGCTTGGCGTCGTCGACCAGGCTGTAGACCACCGGCACGACCAGCAGGCTGAGGAAGGTCGAGGTGATCAGCCCGCCGATCACGACCACGGCCATCGGCGCGCGAAAGCTCGGGTCCATGCCGATGCCGATCGCGATCGGCAGCATGCCGGCGACCATCGCGATGGTGGTCATGATGATCGGCCGCGCGCGCTTGCGGCAGCCGTCGAGCACCGACTCGATGCGCCCGAGCCCGTGGTCGCGGCGCGCGATGATGACGTAGTCGATCAGCAGGATCGAGTTCTTGGTCGCGATGCCCATCAGCATGATCAGCCCGATCATGCTCGGCATCGAGATCGCCATGCCGGCCAGGTACAGCGCGAGAAAGGCGCCCGGCACCGACAGCACCAGCGCGACCAGGATCGTGCCGGGCTGGACGAAGTCGCGAAACAGCAGCACCAGCACGAAATAGATGCACAGCACGCCGATGGCCATCGCCAGGCCGAAGCTGGCGAACAGCTCGTTCATCGCGTCGGCGTCGCCGACCGTGGTCTGGATCACGCCCGGCGGCAGGTTCTGCAGGCTCGGCAGGGCCAGCGCCCGCGCCTCGACCTCGCCCAGCGGCTGCTCGTTGAGCTCGATCTCGAAGTTGATGTTGCGCTGGCGGTCGAAGCGGCTGATCAGCGCCGGCCCGCTCTCCAGGCTCAGGCTGGCGACGCTGCCGAGCATGACCGGGCCGCGCGTGCCCGGCACAGGCAGGCGAGCGAGCAGCTCGAGGTCGGTGCGCGCGGCGGCCGGCAGCCGCACGACCACCGGCACCTGGCGCTGGCCGAGGTTGAGCTGCGCCAGCGCGTGGCTGTAGTCGCCGGCGGTGGCGATACGCAGCGTGTCGGCGATCGCCGCGGTCGTCACGCCGAGGTCGGCGGCGCGCGCCGGGTCGGGCCGCACGACCAGCTCCGGGCGGGTCAGCGTTGCGCTCGAGGTCACCGCACCGATGCCGGGGATCGTGCGTAGCTCCTGCTCGACCTTGCGCGCATGCTCGGCGAGCACGCGGCCGTCCTCGCCGGCGAGCACCAGCACGTACTTCTCGGACGAGCCGCCGAAGCCGACGGCCACACGCACGCCCGGCAGCACGGCCAGGGCGGCGCGCAGTTCGGCCTCGACCTGCTGCTTGCGCACGCCGCGGCGCTCGCTGCGGGGCGACATATTGATGGTCAGCGTGGCCTTGCGGACTTCGGGCAGACCGCCCGGCATGAACGGGTCGGCGCCGGTGGCGCCGCCGCCGACCGTGGTGTAGATCAGCCGCACATGCGGGTGCTGCTGCACGAGCTCGCGCGCGCGCTCGGCCTTGGCCAGGGTCTGCGCGAAGGTGCTGCCGGGCGGCAGTTCGACGTGGACCTGGGTCTGGCTCAGGTCGTCGGGCGGGATGAAGCCGGTGGGCAGCAGCGGCACCAGCGCGAACGAGCCGAAGAAGAAGACAGCCGCGCCCAGCAGCGTCAGCACGCGGTGGCGCAGGCACCAGCCGGCCCAGCCGACGTACACGCCCAGCCAGCGCGGCTCGGCATGCTCCTTCTTCGGCGCATGCATCAGGTAGGCGGCCATCATCGGCGTGAGCATGCGCGCGACGACCAGCGAGAAGAACACCGCGATCGCCGCGGTCCAGCCAAACTGCACGAAGAACTTGCCGGCCACCCCACCCATGAACGCGGTCGGCAGGAAGACCGCGATCAGCGTGAAGGTCGTCGCGATGACCGCCAGCCCGATCTCGTCGGCGGCCTCGCGCGCGGCCTGCAGCGGGGTCTTGCCCATGCGCAGATGGCGCGTGATGTTCTCGATCTCGACGATCGCGTCGTCGACCAGGATGCCCACGACCATCGTCAGCGCAAGCAGGGTGACGACGTTGATGCTGTAGCCCAGCAGCCACATCAGGCCGAAGGTCGGGATGATCGACAGCGGCAGCGCGGTGGCCGCGACCAGCGTCGCGCGCCAGTCGCGCAGGAAGAACCAGACCACGAGCACGGCCAGCAGGGCCGCGATGTAGAGCTTGGTGATCGAGGCGTCGTAGTCGTACTGCACCGGGTCGACGGAGTTGAAGGCCTCGGCGAAGCTCACGCCCGGGTGCGCCGCGCGCAACTGCTCGACGGCCGCACGCACGCCCGCGGCGACACCGACCTCGCCGGCGCCGCGGCTGCGCGTGATCTCGAAGCCGACCACCGGGCGGCCGTCGAGCAGCGCGGCGCTGCGCCGCTCGGCGACGGTGTCGGTGACGACGGCGACGTCGGCCAGGCGGATGCGCCGGCCGTTGGCCAGCGCGAGCTGCATCTGGGCGAGCTCCTCGGCCGAGGCGACGGTGGCCAGCGTGCGCACGGTCTGCTCGGCGCCGCCGAGGTCGGCGCGCCCGCCCGAGGCCTCCTGCTGCACCGCGCGCAACTGGCGCGAGATCTCGGCCGCGGTCGCGCCCAGCGCAAGCAGCCGCGCCGGGTCGAGCTCGACGCGCACCTCGCGGTCGACGCCGCCGACGCGCGCGACCCGGCCGACGCCCGGCACGGCCAGCATCGCGCGCATGACCTGGTCGTCGACGAACCACGACAGCGCCTCCTCGTCCTTGCGGTCGGAAGCCACCGTGAAGGTCAGGATCGGCGCGCCGGTGATCTCCATGCGGCTGATGACCGGCTCACGCAGGTCGGCGGGCAGGTCGGCGCGGATGCGGCTGATCGCGTCACGCACGTCGTCGACCGCCTCCTGGGTCGGCTTCTCGAGCCGGAACTCGACGGTCACCGTCGCCGCGCCGTCCTGCACGCGCGAGTAGATGTGCTTGACGCCGTCGATCGTCGCCACCGCGTTCTCGATCCTGCGCGCGACCTCGGTCTCGAGCTGCGCCGGCGCCGCCCCCGGCAGCGCGGCGGTGACCGTCACCGTCGGCAGGTCGACGTCGGGAAAGTTCTGCACCGCCATGCGCTGAAAGCCCATCAGGCCGACCAGGGTCAGCATGACGAACAGCAGGATCGCCGGGATCGGGTTGCGGATGCACCAGGCCGAGACGTTCATCGCGCTTGACTCGTCGTGGTTCAGGGCGCGACGACACGCACGGTGTCGCCGTCGGCCAGGAAGGCGCCGCCGCTGGCGACGACGCGCGCGCCCGCAGCCAGCCCGGCGCGGATCTCGACGCCCTCGCCATGACGCTGGCCGACCTCGACGCGCAACTGGCGCACCTTGCCGGCCTCGTCGACGACGAAGACCTGGTGCAGGCCCTCGCGCAACTGCACCGCGGCCTGCGGCAGCCACAGCAGCTCGCGGCGGCCGACGTCGAATTCGCCGGCGGCAAACATGCCGGCCTTGACCGCCTCGTCGCCGCGCGGCAGGTCGACGTAGACGAGGCCGCTGCGGGTGGCCGCATCGACCGTCGGCGCGAGCATGCGCACCCGGCCCTCGACCGTGCGCCCGCCGGCGGCGGTGACCTGTACCCGCTGGCCCGGGCGGATCGCCGCGAGCTGCGCGGCCGGCACCTCGGCGCGCCACTCGAGCCGGCCCTGGCGGATCAGCCGGAACAGCTCGGTGCCCGCCGGCGGCACCGCGCCGACGGTCGCGCTGCGCGCCGAGATCACGCCGTCGTCGGGAGCCCGCACCTGGGTCTGCGCCAGCCGCACCTGCTGGGCCTGCGCCGCCGCGCGCTGCGCGTCCAGCCGGGCCTGCGCGGCGCGCTCGGCGGTCAGCATCTGCTGGATCTGCTGCGCGCTCAGGGCGCCGCTGGCCTGCAGGTCGCGCGCGCGCTGGGCGTTGGCCTGGGCCTCGGCGAGCATGGCCTCGGCCTCGGCGACGGCAGCGCGGACCTGGGCCAGCTCGGCCTGCACGGTCTCGTCGGCAAAGCGCGCCAGCACTTGGCCGCGGCGCACGCGGTCGCCGACCTGGGCCTGGACCTGCGCCAGGCGCAGGCCATGCGCCTCGGCGCCGACGCTGGCTTCCTGCCAAGCGGCGATGCTGCCGTTGGCGCTGACCGTCAGCGGCCACTGCGCGCGCTGGGCCTCGGTGACGGTGACCGTCAGCGCGGCGCGCTTGGGCGCCGGCGCCACGGCCGGCCCGTTGTCGGCGGCGCGCACCGACCAGGCGGTGGCGGCGACGCCGGCCAGCACGAGCAGCACGAGCGCGGCGGTGGCCCAGGCCTTGCGGCGCGACAGCGTGGGCGTGAGGGCGGGAGACGGGTTCATGGCAGACGTCCGGCAGCGACGCCGGCGGTTGAATCCAGGGCAGCGGCGGGCGGCGTGCCGGCTGCTGCCGACCAGCCGCCGGCGGTCGCGCGGTACAGCGCGATCCAGGCGGCGCTGCGCTCGCGCTCGAGCTCGATCAGCTCGCGCTGCGCGGCCAGCGCGCTGCGGCGCGCGTCTTCGAGGTCGAACAGGCTGGCCAGCCCGCCGTCGTAGAGCGCCTGCGTGGCGCGCAGCGAGGCCTCGAAGCCGGCCGCGGCGAGCGCGGTGTCGGCCGCGCGCGCCGCGGTCCCAGCGAGCTGGACCAGCGCCGACTCGAGCTCGCGCACCGCCGCACGCAGCGTCTGCAGGTAGTGCGCGCCGGCTTCGTCGTGGCGGGCACGGGCGGCCTCGACGCCGGCGGCGCGCGCGCCGCCGTCGAACAGCGGCAGCGTGACCTGCAGCGGGCCCAGGCTCCAGACCCCGCCGTCGACGCTGACCCCGGCGCCGGAGAGCCGCGACAGGCCGACCATGCCGGCCAGCGTGACCCGCGGCCGGGTCTCGGCCCGGGCCTGCGCGACCTCGGCCTGCGCGGCGGCGATGCGCCGCTCGGCGGCCTGCAGGTCGGGGCGCTGCGCGAGCACCTGCGCCGGCAGCTCGGTCAGCGCCAGCGCCGGTGGCCGCGGCAGCCGCCCTGGGGTGGCGGCCAGCCGTTCGCGCAGGCCGGGCTCGTCGGCGCCGGTCAGCGCAACCAGCGCCTTGAGCTCGAGCTCGCAGCGCTGCTGCAGCGCCTGGGCCTGCATGCGGGCATGCGCGGCGCCGGCGCGGGCAAGCTCGGCGGCGGCCGGTGCGCGCAGGCCGGCGGCGGCGGCGCGCTCGGTCAGCCGCACGGTCTCCTCGCGCGAGCGGGCGTCGGCCAGCAGCGTGGCGCGCTGCGCCTCGCAGGCGCGCAGCGCGAGAAACGCGGTGCCGACCTCGGCGGCCAGCGCGACCTGGACGCCGCGCGCATCGGCCTCGCTGGCCGCCAGTTGCGCGCGCGCGGCCGCGGTCGTGGCGGCGACACGGCCGAACAGGTCGATCTCCCAGCCGGCGCGCGCTTCGGCGCCGAGCTGGGTGCCCACCGGCGTGCGCAGGTCGGGCTGGCCACGCACGGCCGCAGCGCCGAGGTCAAGCGCCGGGCCGCCGCGCGCGGCGGCGGCATCGCGCAGCGCGCGCGCCTGCGCGACGCGGGCAGCGGCCGCGGCCAGCGCCGGGCTGGTCGCCTGCGCCTGGGTGACCAGCGCCGGCAGCAGCGGGTCGTCGAACCGCTGCCACCAGTCGGCGCGCGCCGCGGCCGGGGTCTCGCTGGCCAGCGGCGCCGGTGGCGGCGCCTGCCAGCCGGCTGGCGCGACCGGCAGGGTCAGCGGCGACGCAGCCGGCGTCAGCGCGCAGCCCGACAGCAGCGCGAGCGCCGCGACACCGGCCAGCAGCGCCGGGCGGCAGGCGGCGGCCGGTGCCGTCGGCGGACGGGGGTGGGCCCCGGCGGGCGACCGCACGGGGCTCACGCGCCGCCTCCCGGCGCGGCAGCGCGCCGGCGCGCCTCGGCGTCGACCATCGCCAGCGCGTAATCGACCAGCCGGGCGGCCCAGCCGTCGAGCGCGCTCTCGCCGGCATGCAGCTCGGGCGCGAGCAGCTCGACGCAGTCGCGGCCGACATGCAGGTGCACGCCGAGACCGACGATGGCAATCGCCAGGCGGTGGATCTCGGCGTCGGGCGCGCTGGCGGCCAGGTGGCGCTGCAGCACCGCGACCAGCGCCGCGTGCAGCGGCGCGATGTCGCGGCGCAGCTCCTCCTCCCACAGCCCGGTCGGCTCGAACATCTCGCGAAAGCGCAGCCGCATGCACAGCCGCGAGGCCTCGCCGGCGCGCAGCGGCGCGATCAGGTCGGCAAACAGCGCGCCCAGCGCCTGCGTCAGCGTCAGGCCGTCGAAGGCCAGCGGCGCCTCGCGGCCGCACAAGGGCTCGAAGAAGGCCGCACGGTAGAGCCCGGCCTTGTCACCAAAGTAGTAGCTGATCGCCGCGACGTTGACCCCGGCGGCCTCGGCGATCTCGCGCGTCGAGGTCCTGGCGTAGCCCTGCTGCGCAAACAGCCGCAAGGCCGCATCGAGCAGCCGCTGGCGCGGTGCGGGCTTGGCAGTGTCGGCAGCGGCGGCGGCCGGATCCGGCAGGGTGTCCATGCCGGCATCTTAACCTCAGTCAAACGATTGATTGAATCGCTTGATCAATCCACTGCCGGAGTGGGACTTTGGCCCGCCTGTCGCCCGCCCGCCAGCGCTCAGGCTGCCACCGGCTGGCGCGCATGCTGCGCGACCGCGGCCAGCAGCTCCTCTTCGGGGTAGGGCTTGCCGAGGTAGCGCTCGACGCCCAGCGCCGCGGCGACGTCGCGGTGCTTCTGCGCGATGCGCGAGCTGATGACGATCACCGGCAGCGCGCGCCAGCGCGGGTCGGCGCGCAGCGTGCGCACGAGGTCGAAGCCGTCCATGCGCGGCATCTCGATGTCGCTGAGCACGACCGCCGGCAGCTCCTCGGCCAGGCGTTCGAGCGCCTCGAGGCCGTCCTTGGCCAGCGCGACGCGGTAGCCCTCGCGGGCCAGCAGGCGCTGGGTGACGCGGCGCACGGTCAGCGAATCGTCGACGACGAGCACCAGCGGCGGCGCCGCCTCGGCCGCCGCGGTCACGGCCGCCGGCACCGGCGCAAACGCGTCGCGCACGCGCTGGCGCGCCGCCTCGCCGTAGACGGTGGCCAGGGCAACGGGGTTGTAGATCAGCGCCGGCTGCCCGCTGGGCAGCAGGGTGATGCCGGCCATGCCGGGCAGCCGCGACAGTTGCGGCCCGAGCGGCTTGACCACCGCTTCCTGGTTGCCGACGACCTCGTCGACATGCAGCACGACGCGCTGCTGCGCGCTGCGCACGATGACCAGCGTGGCCTGCCGCGGCGGCAGCACGAGCCGCGCGGGCTCGTCGAGCAGGGCGCCGAGCCAGTACAGCGGCAGGGTCTCGTCGTCGATGTCGATCGCCCCGCCCTGATAGGCCTCGGCAAGGGTCTGGACCGGCATGCGCAGCACGCGCTCGATCAGCGTCGAGGGCGCGGCCACGCGCGTGTCGCCGCAGCGCAGCATGACGACCTGGGTGACCGCGGTGGTCAGCGGCAGCACGAGCTGGAAGCGCGCGCCGGCGCCGGCGCTGGTCGAGATCTCGATGCGCCCGCCCATCGCCACGAGCTCGGAGCGCACGACGTCCATGCCGACGCCGCGCCCGGCCAGGCCGGTGACCTCGGTGACGGTGGAGAAACCGGGGGCGCAGATCAGTTGGGCGAGCTGCGCGTCGTCGGCCCGGGCGTCGGCGGCCAGCAGGCCCAGCGCAAGGCCGCGCTCGCGGATGCGCGCCAGGTCCAGGCCAGCGCCGTCGTCGCTGAACTCGACGGCGACCTCGTTGCCCTCCTGGCGCAGCCTGACGGTGATCTGGCCGGTGGCGTCCTTGCCGCGCGCGGCGCGCTCGGCGGGCGGCTCTATGCCGTGGACGACGCAGTTGCGCAGCAGGTGCTCGAAGGCCGGGGTCATGCGGTCGAGCACGCCGCGGTCGATCTCGATCGAGCCGCCGACGACGTCGAGCCGGACCTGCTTGCCGGTCTCCTTGGCGGCCTGGCGCACGACGCGATAGAGCCGCTCGGAGAGGCTCTCGAACTCGACCATCCGCGTGCGCAGCAGGTCGTCCTGCAGGTCGCGCGTCAGCCGCGCCTGCACGGCGAGGTCGTCCTCGGCGGCCTGCAGCGCGCGCTGCAGGCTGCGCTGCACGGTGGCCACGTCGTTGACCGACTCGGCCATCATCCGCGTGAGTTCCTGAAAACGCGTGTAGCGGTCGAATTCGAGCGGGTCGAAGTCCTGTGCCGCGGCCTTGGCGGCTTCCATGCGCGAGGCGATCTGGGTCTCGGCCTGCAGCTCGAGGTCGCGCAACTGGCGGCGCAGCCGCCCGAGGTTGTCGCCGAGGTCGCCCAGCGAGGCCTTGAGCACACCGACGTCACCCTCGAGCCGGGCGCGCGCGATGCTGACCTCGCCGGCCTGGTTGACCATGCGGTCGAGCAGCGGCACGCGCACGCGCACCGCGCCCGGGCTGGCGGCAGCGGCCTGCGCCTCGGCCTGGCGCAACCTGTGCTCGCTGGCGCCGAAGCGGCTCCAGTCGATCGTCGCGGCCAGCCGCGGCGCGCCCGCCGGCCCCGCCGCCGCGGCCACTGGGTCGGTCACAGCGTCGGCCTCGGCGCGACCGGCCGCGGTGGGCGCCACAGCCGCCGCGCCGGCCGCGCGCAGCGCATCGAAGGCCGCGCCGAGGTGGTCGGCGCGCACCAGCAGCCGCTCGACGTCATGGGCCTCGACACCGCCGCGCGCAAGCAGACGCTCGATCGCCGTCTCCAGCCGGTGCGCGAGCTCGCCCACGCGCATCGCGCCGGCCAGCCGCGCGCCGCCCTTGAAGGTGTGCAGCGTGCGCATGCACGCCGCGGCGGCCGCGGCGTCGTCGCTGCGCAGCGCCCAGTCGCGCAGGCGCGATGCGAGCTGCGGCAGCAGCTCCAGGCCCTCTTCCTCGAAGATCGGGAACAGCTCGGCATCGACGGCGTCGCCGACGTCGATGTCGTCTTCGCCGTCGAGCGCCTGCACCGGCACGCGCGGCGACACCGGCGCCGGGGCGTGGGCGCCGGGGCCGTCGGCGAGCGCGGCGACCAGCGGCACCCCGGCGACAGCGGGCCGGCCGGCGTCACCGGGCCCGGCCGGCGCCAGCGCGGCAGCGGGCTCGGCAGCGGCTTCGGCGACGGCTTCGCTTGCAGACCCGAAGACGGGCCCGGCAGCGGCCACCGGTTGGGCCTCGACGGCCGGCTCGTCCTCGGCCACCGGTTGGGCCTCGACGGCCGGCTCGTCCTCGGCAGCCGGGGTGGCCTGCACCGGCTCGGCGGCAGCGGCCTCGGGCTCGCCGAGGTCGAGCCTGAAGGCCGTCGGCTGCGCGTCCAGCACGGCGTCGTCGTCGGCCTCGGGCACGGGCGCGCCGACCAGGGTCAGGAACTCGCCGGTCTGCGTGCGCAGACGGACCTGCTCGCCGGTCTCGGCCTCGTGGGCGGCCAGGCGCTCGAGCAGCGCCTGCGGCGCCTCGGGCAGGAAGCCCGCGGCGAAGCGGTGCAGCATGCGCCGCGCCTCGTCGGCCGCCTCGAGCAGCAGCGCCGCGCCGGCGGCCGTGCCCTCGCCCAGCGCCTGCTGGCGCAGCAGCGCATGTTCGAGCGCACGCGCCAGCGCCGAGAGCGCGTCGTGGCCGACGGTGGCCGAGCTGCCGGCCAGCGAATGCGCTGCCGCCACCGTCGACTCGGCCGGCGCGCGGTACAGCTCGTGCGTCCACTCGGCCAGCTCGGTGACGAGGCGGCGCGACCATTCGTCGGCCTCGCTGAGGTAGATGTTGAACAGCGCGAGGCTGACGCGCAGCGGCCCGATGACGCGGTATTGCTCGGCATCGGCCACGGGCTCCAGGCCGCCCGGGCTGGTCTCGCCCGCGCCGGCCGGGGCCCCGTCCCCGGTCGGCACGCGCTGCGCATCCCCGGCGGCGACCGCCGGCGCCGGCAGCGGCGCGTCCAGCGGCGCGGGGGCCGTGTCGACGACCTCGACGAGCTCGGGCAGCGCGGCCGGCAGCGTCGGCTGCGCCTTGGCATCGGGCGGCTCCGTGGCCGGCGCGGGTGCCGGCAGCGGCACGCGCCGGCGCTCGAGCCGCAAGGCATCGGCAGCCTCGCGCAGCGGCGCGCTGGCGTGCCCGCCGGCGGTCGCGGCGGCGATCGCCGAGACCCAGCCGTCGAAGATGTCGAGCGCCGCGTGACTGAAGTCCAGCAGGTCGGCGTCGGCCTTCGGGGCCTCGGCCAGCCGCGCGTTGTAGAGCTGCTCGCAGGCCCAGGCCGCCTCGCCGAAGTCGGCCAGACCGACCATCCGCGAGCTGCCCTTGAGCGTGTGGAACGCGCGCCGCACGGTGGTCAGCTCGCCGAGGTCATCGGCGGCCTGCGCCAGCGCGGCCAGCGCCTGCCGGGCCCCGGCCAGCACCTCGCGCGCTTCCTCGAGGAAGACCGCGCGCATCTCGGCGTCGTCCTCGAGCCCGGTCGGTGCGGCAGCCGGCGCGACGGCCGGCGCAGCGGGCAGGTCGACGATCAGCCCGGTGATCGTGCGCGCGATCTGCTCGCGCACCTGGTGGCGCTCGAGGTCGCCGTCGGCATCGCCGAGGTGGCGGCCGGCGTCGGCAGCGGCATCGGCCAGCGCCGGCAGGCCTGCGCCCTGCGCCTGCTGGGCGAGCTGCTCGAGCCCGCGGGCGATCTCGTCGTCGTCGATGTCGGCGCGCACGGCCTCGCGCGCCAGCGACTGGGCCTGGGCCTGCACGCTGGCTTCGCCCGGCGGCGGCGCCACCGCGGCCCCGACCTGCGAGCGCAGCAGCCCGGCCGCGGCATCGAACTGGAACAGCGACCGCGCCAGCGTCGGCTGCACGCCCAGCATGTCGATCAGGAAGCCCAGCGCGCCGAGGTTGGCGGTCAGGCGCTCGACGCAGGTCCGGGTGTCGGGCCCGCTGGCGCCCTCGCCGGCGAGCAGCAGCGCGTCGACGTCGTCGCGCATGCGCAGCACCGCGTGCGAGGCGTCGTCGGCGCCGAGCACCGAGAAGACGCCGCGCATGGCCTGCAGGTGCGAGGGCGCCGCAGCCAGCGCGGCGCGCTGGGCGGGGTCGCGGAAGTAGGCGTCGATCAGCTTCTCGGCCTCGGCCAGCGAGGCGCGCAGCTCGTGCACGACGCTGCCCATGGTCTGGCGGTCGCTGACGCGGCGGTAGAGCGCCTCCATCCAGTCGTCGAGCGCGCCGGCATCGCTGCCCGCACGCGCCAGCGCGACGCGCTGGGCCAGGCGCTGCACGCGCTGGGCCTGCCGCTCGGCCTCGAACTCGCCTTCGTCGATCGCGGCCTCGATCCACAGCAAGGCGGTGGCGACTTCCATGGCCAGCGCGGGCGCGGGCGCCGCCGCGCGCACCAGGGTGTCGACCGCGGCGCCGTGCAGCGCCTCGCCGAGCAGGTCGCCACCGGCGAACAGCCGGCGCAGCGAGTCGTGGACCAGCGTGAACTGCTCGCCCAGCCCGACGGCATGGTGCAACTCGCCGGCCGCGGCGGCCGACCAGGCGTCCTTGGCCGCGGCGATGCGCTTGCGCGCCTGCACGATCCAGGCCGGGTCGTGACGCCCGAGCGGGGCGGCCTCGTAGTCGACGCCGGCGCACGCGGCCAGGCCGTGCGCGCGGCGCACCGCAGCCAGCCGGGGCGTGGACGGCGCATCGGCGGCGGTGCCGGCCTGCGCGCAGTAGAACAGCAGCTCGCGGCGCAGGCGCTCGGCGTCGGCGGCGACCACGCCGGTGCGCGCGCAGGCGCGCAACTGCGCCAGCAGCCGCGAGGCCACCCGCTTGACGTAGACGTCGCTGGGCAGCAGGCCCTGGGCCAGCCCTTCGAAGAAGGCTGCCGCCAGTGGCCACAACGTGGCGTCGGCCTGCCCGGCACGGCCCTGGCCGAGCCCGGCGTAGAGCTCGCTCAGGCGCGCTGCTGCGCCGGCCGGCCGGCGCAGCAGCGCCAGCGTGCGCGCCTCGACCTGCGCGCGCAGCGCATCGTCGAGCACGCGTGCCGCGGCCGAGGCATCGGGGTCGAGCCGGGCCGCGACGCTGCCTTCGAACCACAGGTCGGCCGGGTGCGCGCGGTCGTTGCCGGCCAGCGCCTGCACCGCGCGATACTGCGGAAACAGGGCGACCGCCGAGACCGGCTTGCCAGCGAGCCTGCGCGCCAGGAAGTCGACCAGCGCGAACGAGGCCTTCTCGATCAGCTCGACCGATGCGAGGTCGGCCAGCGCCGGCCTGGCGATCAGGCGCTGCACCGCGGCCTCGCTGGCGCGCAGCAGCGCGGTGGCCGGCGGCAGGCCGACCAGCTCGAGCGCGCCGACCGCCTGGTGCAGCTGCGAACGCGCCTGGCGCAGCACGGCCGGGTCGACCGCGTCGACGTCGGACAGGAACGAGGACTCGGACTCGCGCAGATAGCGCCGCAGCGACTTGTGCGCGGCCTCGAGCGAGCGCCGCACCTCGTCGTGCACCCAGGCCAGCGCGCTCAGGTCCTCGGGGTGCGTGGCGGTGATCGCAGCAGGGGTCATCGCGGCGCGTCCTGACGGCTGAGAAAGCAACGGGGCTGGGCTGGGCGCGGCAGACACGCCTCAGGCGATCTTGAAGCGCGCCACCGACTGGCGCAGCTCCTCGGCCGTCGTGGCAAGCTCGCGCACCATCTGCGCCGTCGACTGGGTGCCGGCGCCGGCCTGCTCGGTGACGGCGAAGATGTGCTGGATGTTGCCGGCCACGATGCTGGCCTGGTCGGCCTGCTGCAGCGCCTGGGCCGAGATGTCGGCGATCAGCGTCGAGAGCTGGCGCGTGACGCGGTCGATGTCGGCCAGCGCGGCGCCGGCCGCGTCGGACAGCTTGGCGCCCTCGACCACGCCCTGCGTGCTGCGCTCCATCGCGGCGACCGCGTCGGCGGTGTCGGACTGAATGGTCTTGACCAGCGCGGCGATCTGCCGGGTGGCGTCGCCCGAGCGCTCGGCCAGCCGCTGCACTTCCTCGGCGACGACCGAGAAGCCGCGCCCGGCCTCGCCGGCCGAGGCCGCCTGGATGGCGGCGTTGAGCGCCAGCACGTTGGTCTGCTCGGTGATGTCCGAGATCAGCTCGGTGATCTCGCCGATCTCCTGCGAGCTCTCGCCCAGGCGCTTGATGCGCTTGGAGGTGTCCTGGATCTGGTCGCGGATCTGGTTCATGCCGCCGATCGTGTCGCTGACCGCCTGCCGGCCCGACTCGGCCGCCTGCAGCGAGCGCCGCGCGACCTCGGCGGTCTGCTGGGCCTGCGCCGAGACGTCGTTGATGCGCGCGGCCATCTGCAGCACCGACTCGCCGGTGGCGCGGATCTCGCGCAACTGCTCCGAGGAGGCCGCCAGCAGCTCGACCGAGTTGGCCTCGACCTTCTCGGTGGTGGCGTTGACGCGCGCCGCCGTGGACTGCACCTGCGCGACCAGGCTGCGCAGTTCCTCGACGGTGTAGTTGACCGAGTCGGCGATCGCGCCGGTGATGTCCTCGGTGACGGTGGCCTGCTGCGTCAGATCGCCTTCGGCAACCGCCTGCAGCTCGTTCATCAGCCGCAGGATGGCGGCCTGGTTGGCGTCGTTGACGCGCTTGGCCTCCGACTCCTGGCGCTCGGCCTCGAGGCGCAGCGTATCGGCCTGCGCGGCGCGCTCGGCCAGGTCGCCGCCCGAGAGCCGCCACAGCACGATACCGGCGCCGGCCATCAGCACGCCGCCGGTGGCCGCAGCGAGGAACTGCCAGCCGCCGAAGTCCGAGAACCACAGGCCGCTGGCCATTGCCGCGAAGCCCAGCGCGCCGATGGCCAGCGTGCGCTCCTGCCGACGCACCGCGGCGGCAGCGGCATCGGCCACCGACAGGCCGTCGTCGGGCCGCCCCGGGCCGGCCTCGTCGGCCAGCGTCGAGGGCGTGGCCTCGGTGATCAGCGTGGCCTCGGCGCCGTAGCGGGTGGCCGCCGGCGCGCCGGCGCGCGGATCGTCGTCGATGCGGTCGAAGACGTCGACGCCGCCCGTACCCGGGTACCGCTGCGGACTTGCCGTGGCGACTCGGTCCAACATGTTCATGGGGCTCTCTCCAGACGGGTTGCGGCGGGGTGGGTCGATCGGGCTGTGGCGCAGCACTGCGCGGCTCAGGCGGCCACGGCGAGAAAGCGTTCGTCGCCGGCCAGCGCGCCCAGCAGGAGCTCCTGCCAGCCGCGGCCGTCGCCGTCGCGCCAGTGCGCGCCGGCAAAGTCCGGGCGCGCGCCCTCGGGCGCGGCCTCGGGCTGGAGCTGGGCGGCGCTGCGCAGGCCGGCCAGGCGGTCGACCAGCAAGGCGGTGTTGACGCCCAGCCGTGGCGCCAGCGCGACCAGGCGCGCCTGCTCACGGGCGGCTGCGGCCGGCGCGGCGGGTGCCAGCCCCAGGAAGGCGGCGAGGTCGACGACGCCGTGCAGCCCGCCGCGCAGGTTGGCCACGCCGACGAACCAGGGCCGGGTGTGCGGCACGCGGCGCAGCGGCGGCGGCGCGAAGATCTCGCCGGCCTCGTCCAGCGGCAGCAGCAGGCCCTGGCCAGCGCACTCGACGGCCAGCCAGGCGCGCTCGCGCGGCTGGGTCTGCGCCGAGCGCAGGCGCTCGGCCAGGCGGGTCTGCAGGTCGTGCAGGGCTTGCTTGCGGGCCATCGCGGGCTTCAGCCGAAGGCGCGGATCTTGGTCAGCAGATCGTTGGCGTCGACCGGCTTGACGACATAGTCGCGCGCGCCCTGGCGCATGCCCCAGAGCTTGTCGGTCTCCTGGCCCTTGCTGGTGCACATGATGACCGGCACCTGCGCGTAGCGCGGGTCGCGGGTGATCGCGCGCGTGAGCTGGAAGCCGTTCTGGCCCGGCATGACGACGTCCATCAGGATCAGGTCGGGCGTCTCCTCGGCCAGCCGGCGCTGGGCTTCATCGCCGTTCTCGGCGGTGCGCACCAGGTAGCCGGCGCGGCCGAGCAGTTCGCAGAGGTGGTGCAGCTCGGTCTTCGAATCGTCGACCACCAGGATCTTGCGTATCGTCATCGGGATTCACTCCTCGGCGTGCTCGGCGGCCGGCGGCCGCACACGGCGGTGCTGGTCGACCGCGCGCAGCAACTGGTCTTTCGTGAAGGGCTTGGTCAGGTAGTCCTGCGAGCCGACCATGCGCCCGCGCGCCTTGTCGAACAGCCCGTCCTTGGACGACAGCATGATCACCGGCACGCCGGCAAAGCGCGGGTTGCGCTTGATGATCGCGCAGGTCTGGTAGCCGTCGAGCCGGGGCATCAGGATGTCGCAGAAGATCAGTTCGGGGTCATGGTCGCTGACCTTGGCCAGGGCGTCGAAGCCGTCCTCGGCCAGCACGACCTCGTAGCCGCCCTGGCGCAGGAAGATCTCGGCACTGCGGCGGATCGTGTTGCTGTCGTCGATGACCAGCACCTTGGCTGCGGCAGGCACGGCGGCGTCACTCAAGCTGGATTCTCCTCAACGACGACCCGATCATCATCGGCCCGCAAACCCGGGGACTTGATCTTCGGCCGGCCCGCGGCCGGGCAAAGCACGCAATAGCGAGGAAAATGCCACGCAATCGCCGCCACCCGCGGCGACGGCGCTCAGATCGCGACCATCTCGAAGTCTTCCTTGCGCGCGCCGCATTCGGGACAGGTCCAGTTGATCGGCACGTCGGCCCAGCGCGTGCCCGGCGCGAGGCCATGGTCCGGGTCGCCACTGGTCTCGTCGTAGATCCAGCCACAGATCAGGCACATCCAGGTCTTCGCGTCGTTCACGTCGGGGCCAGTCACTACAATGGTCGGACGATTGTATGCAGCCCGTCGGCGTGGCCGGCCGGGTTGCAGGCGCTGTCCGCAGCGCCGCTGCCGGACCGCGCCCATGAATACCGAACCCACCCTGTCTGGCAACACCCCCGAGGACGCCGGCGACCAGCCGCCAGCGTGCGTGCTGAGCTTCAACGTCGGCGACCCCAGCGGCGCCGGCGGCTCGGGCGGCGACGTCGCGACGATCACCGCGATGGGCGCGCACCCGCTGCCGGTGCTCACCGGGGTACTGATGCGCGACACCGCCGAGATCTTCGACCAGCATGTGCTCGAACCCGAGGCGGTCGTCGAGCAGGCCCGCGCGATCCTCGAGGACGTCAGCGCCGCGGCCTTCAAGGTCGGCTTCCTCGGCAGCGCCGAGGTCGTCGGCGCGGTCGCCGAGGTGCTCTCGGACTACCCCGACGTGCCGCTGGTGGCCTACCTGCCGGCGCTGGGCTGGGTCGCCGACGACGAGCAGCAGGCCTACCTCGACGCCTTTCGCCAACTGGTGCTGCCCGCCACCGAGGTGCTGGTCGGCAACCACAAGACGCTGACCGACTTCCTGCTGCCCGACTGGGACAACGAGCGCATGCCCTCGGCGCGCGAGCTGGCCGTGGCCGCCGCCGAGCATGGCACGCGCCATGTGCTGGTCACCGGCATCATGCTCGCGTCCAAGGCCGCGCAGCAGTCGATCGACAACGTGCTGGCCTCGCCGCAGGGCGCGCTGACCGGCGAGAAGTTCGAGCTGTTCGAGGCCTCGTTCGTCGGCGCCGGCGACACGCTGTCGGCCGCGCTGGCCGCGCTGCTGGCCGCCGGCAGCGACCTGCACGACGCCGTCGGCGAGGCGCTGTCGTTCCTCGACCAGAGCCTGGATGCGGGCTTTCGCCCCGGCATGGGCAACGTCGTGCCCGACCGCTTCTTCTGGGCGCTGCCGCCGGCCGAGGGCGAAGGGCCCGAGGGCGGCGATGCGGCTGCCGCCGAGCCCAAGAACCTCAGCCGCCGCGTGCACTGAGCCACCGCCGCCCCCCGCCTGCGTCCGCGCCCTGCATGAACAACGCCGAGCTGTTTGCCCGCGCCCAGCGCGTCATCCCGGGCGGGGTCAACTCGCCGGTGCGCGCCTTTCGTGCCGTCGGCGGCACGCCGCGCTTCATCGCCCGCGCGCAAGGGCCGTACCTGTGGGACGCCGAGGGCCGGCGCTACATCGACTACATCGGCTCCTGGGGGCCGATGATCCTCGGCCACGGCCACCCGGCGGTGCTCGAAGCCGTGCAGCGCGCCGTCGTCGACGGCCTGAGCTTCGGTGCGCCGACCGAGCGCGAGGTCGAGCTGGCCGAGGCCCTGATCGCCCTGGTGCCCGGGCTCGAACAGGTGCGGCTGGTGTCCAGCGGCACCGAGGCGGCGATGAGCGCGCTGCGGCTTGCGCGCGGCGCCACCGGCCGCGCGCTGATCGTCAAGTTCGAGGGCTGCTACCACGGCCACGCCGACGCGCTGCTGGTCAAGGCCGGCTCGGGGCTGGCGACCTTCGGTCACCCGACCAGCGCCGGCGTGCCGGCCGAAGTCGCGCAGCACACGCTGGTGCTGGCCTACAACGACATCGAGCAGCTCGAGGCGGCGTTTGCCGCGCACGGCGGGCGCATCGCCTGCGTCATGATCGAGCCGATCGCCGGCAACATGAACTTCGTGCGCGCATCGGTGCCGTTCATGGCCCGCCTGCGCGAGCTGTGCACGCGGCATGGCGCGCTGCTGGTGTTCGACGAGGTCATGACCGGCTTTCGCGTCGCGCTCGGCGGCGCGCAGAGCCTGTACGCGCGGGCGATCCCCGGCTTCGCGCCCGACCTCAGCGTATTCGGCAAGGTCATCGGCGGCGGCATGCCGCTGGCCGCCTTCGGCGGGCCGCGGCGCATCATGGAGCAGCTCGCGCCGCTGGGCCCGGTCTACCAGGCCGGCACGCTCAGCGGCAACCCGGTGGCCACCGCCTGCGGGCTGGCCACGCTGCGCGAGGTCGCCAAGCCCGGCTTCTTCGACGCGCTGGCGGCCAGGACGAAGTCGCTCGTCGACGGCCTGCTCGGCGCCGCGCGCGAGGCCGGCGTGCCGATGTGCGGCGACTGCGAAGGCGGCATGTTCGGCTTCTTCTTCGCGCCTGAATTGCCGCAGCAGTACGCGGCCGTGATGGCCACCGACCAGGCGCGCTTCAACCGCTATTTCCACGCCATGCTCGAGCGCGGCGTGTACTTCGCGCCGGCGCTCTACGAGGCCGGCTTCGTCAGCGCCGCGCACGGCGAGGCCGACATTGCTGCGACGGTGGCCGCGGCGCGCGAGGCCTTGCGCGGCTGAGCCGCGGCGGGGCGCCGGGGCAGGTGCCGCCGGCGGTCACGCCCTGGGGGCCTCTGCGTGGCCGCCGCGCTGGCTGCGCGTACAGCGCTCACTCGCCCAGCGACACGCCAATCTGCCGCGCGCAGGCCAGCAGCGGGTGGTCCGGCGGCACGCGGCGCACCCGCCCGGCGACGCCGGCCAGCGGCACGCTCGCCAGCTCGCCGCCGGCCAGCGTGACCATGCGGCCGTAGTCGCCGCGCTGGACCAGGTGCGCGGCCTCGTTGCCGAAGCGCGTGGCCAGCACGCGGTCGAACGGCGTCGGGCTGCCGCCGCGCTGCACATGACCGAGCACCGTCGCGCGCACCTCGCTGTGCAGGTGCGGCTGCAGTTGCGCGCGCAGCACATGGGCGACGCCGCCCAGGCGGATCGGGTCCGGGCTGGACGCGATGCGCTCGCCGACGGTCAGCTCGCCGCCGATCGCCTTGGCACCCTCGGCGATGCAGACCACGGTGTAGCGCTGGCGCTGCTCGCGCTCGCGGCACAACGCGGCGACGGCCCCGATGCGGTAGTCGATCTCGGGCAGCAGGATCGCGTCGGCGGCGCCGGCGATGCCGGCTTCGAGCGCGATCCAGCCGGCGTAGCGGCCCATGGTCTCGACGATCATCACCCGGCCGTGGCTCTGGCCGGTGGTCTGCACGCGCTCGAGGGCCTCGGCGACGATGGCCACTGCGGTGTCGAAGCCGAAGCTGCGCTCGCAGCCCTCGATGTCGTTGTCGATCGTCTTGGGCACGCCGACCACGCGCAGGCCATGCTGGGCGAGCCCGCCGGCGATGGCCATCGTGCCGTCGCCGCCGATGGCGACGACGCCGTCGAGCCGCCACTCCTGTGCGTGGCGCAGCGTGGCCTGCAGCGCCGCCGCGCTGCCCAGCGGGTCGGCGCGGTTGCTGGTGCCCAGGATCGTGCCGCCGGCAGCGACGATGCCGCTGACCGCGCGCCAGTCGAGCGCGCGCGCGCGGCCCTCGATCAGCCCCTGGAAGCCGTCCTCGATGCCGAGCACCTCGGCCCGGCACTGGCGGATCAGCGACTTCGTGACCGCGCGGATCACGGCGTTGAGCCCAGGGCAGTCGCCGCCGCCGGTCAGCACTCCGATGCGCATGCAAAGCTCCCGTATTGAGGATGCAGCGGCGCAGTCTATGCGCGCGGCGTGACAGACCGGCCTCGCGCGGCGGCGTGCGCGACCGCCGTCACCGCCCCGCGACGGCGAGCGTCGGCGGCGCCATGCGCGCGAGCAGCTCGCCCCAGCGGCGCGGCGGCGGACGTCGCCGCTCGGGCGCGAGCCGCGCGCCGACGACCGCGAACGCCGCGCTGCGGTTGAACGCCAGTTGCACGCTCAGCTCCGGGCGCTGCGCCAGCGGCAGCAGGCGCGGCTCGACGTTGTCGAGCACCAGCGGCTCGACGCCGGGCCGCGGCGACCACAGCAGCACCAGATGGTCCTCGATCGCCGCGGGCCGGCTGCGCAGCAGCCGCGCGACGGCCAGGTGCAGGCGCTCCTCGGGCACGCCGGCGTCGAGCAGCGCGAAGAACTTGGCGATCGCGAAGTCCTCGCAGTCGCCGGCGCCTCGACCGATGAACTCGGCCGGCGTCGCCCAGTGCTCGCGCCGGCCCCACAGCTCGGCGTCGCTGCGCTGCGCCAGCGCGTTGAAGCGTGCGTTGACGGCAGCGACGGCCTTCGCTTCGTCGGGCGACGGCTCGCCCGCCTCGCTGCCAGCCCAGGCACTTGCCCACGGGCCCGCCGCCATGACGCCGGCCAGCGCCAGCGCACGCGCCAGCACGACCCTGCGCAGCCGCTGCGGCCCCCATGTGGCTTGCGCACCATCCGTCGTCGGCCCGTCCATGGCCGTGTGTCGGCACGCCACGGCTGCGCCTGGAGCGCCGCTGCATGGGCGACCGTGCGATAAGCCCGCAGCCGGCGCTGCAGCAGCCCGCCGCGGGCCTCGGCGCGGCAGTGGCAGGCCGACGCTGCGGCCACCGGGGCACTGCCTAGAATCCTGCGATGCATATCCACATCCTGGGCATCTGCGGCACCTTCATGGGCGGGCTGGCCGCGCTCGCGCACGAAGCCGGCCACCGCGTCACCGGCTGCGATGCGCAGGTCTACCCGCCGATGAGCGAGCAGTTGCGCGCGCTCGACATCGAACTGATCGAAGGCTGGGGCGCCGACCAGCTCGCGCTGGCGCCCGAGGTGTACGTGGTCGGCAACGTCGTCAGCCGCGGCAACCCGCTGCTCGAGGCCATCCTCGACGCCGGCGCGCGCTACACCAGCGGCCCGCAATGGCTCGCCGAGCAGGTCCTGCCCGGGCGCCATGTGCTGGCCGTGGCCGGCACCCACGGCAAGACCACGACCTCGGCGATGCTCGCCCACATCCTCGATGCGGCCGGGCTGCGCCCGGGCTTCCTGATCGGTGGCGTGCCGCTCGATTTCGGCGTCTCGGCGCGGCTGGGCGCGGCCGAGGCGCCCTTCGTCATCGAGGCCGACGAGTACGACACCGCGTTCTTCGACAAGCGCAGCAAGTTCGTGCACTACCGCCCGCGCACCGCGGTGCTCAACAACCTCGAGTACGACCACGCCGACATCTTCCCCGACCTCGCGGCGATCGAGACCCAGTTCCACCACCTCGTGCGCACCGTGCCGGGCAGCGGCCGGCTGGTCGTCAACGCGCGCGACGAGGCGCTGCAGCGCGTGCTCGCGCGCGGCTGCTGGAGCGCGGTCGAGCGCTTCGGCGCGCTGCGCGAGGAGCCCGGCGGCTGGCGTGCGCGCGGCGAGCCGCATGCCTTCGACGTGCTGCGCGGCAGCCTGCGCGCCGGCCGCGTCGAGTGGGCGCTGCTGGGCGAGCACAACCAGCTCAACGCGCTGGCCGCGATCGCCGCGGCCGCGCAGGTCGGCGTCGCGCCCGAGGCGGCTGCGGCCGCGCTCGGCGGCTTCGCCAACGTGCGCCGCCGCCTCGAGCTGCGCGGCGAGGCCGGCGGCGTCAAGGTCTACGACGACTTCGCGCACCACCCGACGGCGATCCGCACGACGCTCGAGGGCCTGCGCCGGCGCGTCGGCGACGCCGCGCGCATCCTCGCCGTCTTCGAGCCGCGCTCGAACACGATGAAGCTCGGCACGATGAAGGCCCAACTGCCATGGGCGCTCGAAGCCGCCGACCGCGTCTACTGCCACGCCGGCGGGCTCGGCTGGGACCCGCGCGAGGCGCTGGCGCCGATCGAGCCGCCGGCGGTGGTCGCCGACAGCGTCGACGCGCTGGTCGCCGAGATCGCCCGCGATGCGCGCCCCGGCGACCAGGTGCTGGTGATGAGCAACGGCGGCTTCGGCGGCATCCACGCCAGGCTGCTGGCCGCGCTGGGCTGAACGCCGCGGTTCACTGCCGCAGCATCGTCGCCGCCAGCGCCGCGTCGAGCTGCGCGAGGCTGTCGGCCAGGTGCGCGCGGGCCTCGATCGAGCGGCCGGCCGGGCGGGCCACGGCGCGCCTGAGCTCGCGCTGCAGCGCGACCGCGTGCAACCGCAGCAGGCTCAGCGCGTCGGCCGGCAGGCCCACCGGGCGGGTCAGCGCGGCCTGCACGCGGCGCAGGTGCTCGCGCTGTAGGTCGCGGCGCAGGCGCTCGATGTCGCCGCCCGCGCGCAGCTCGCGCCAGACCGCCGTCTGCAGCGTGCCGTAGAGCTCGTGCAGCGAGAACGCGCCGCGCTGCCGGCGCGCATCGAGAAACAGTGGCAGCTCGAGCAGGCGCTGCGCGACGCCGGGGTCGAACAGGCGCTCGAGCACGCCGGTCTGCAAGCGCAGCACGGCCAGCGGCACGCTGACCGGGCCGCCGCGGCCGGGGCCGAACTCGGCGTAGTCGGGCGCCAGCGCGGCGAGGAATTCGGGCCGGAAGCGAAAGCTGTCGACGTCGAACAGGGCGTCGGTCAGCAGCGCCAGCGCCTGGCGCTGGCGCGCCGGGTCGACCGGGCGGAACGCCGGCCGGCCCTCGCCGGGCAGGTCGCGCTCGGCGTACAGGCCGCCGATCTGGCGCGCAGCCAGCAGCGGCAGGTCGAACAACTGGCCAAAGCCGGCCAGCAGGCTGCGGCGCGGGCGCAGCGGGTCGTCGCCGGGGCGCGGCGCGCGCTCCTGCACACGCTGCCAGAGCTCGCGCGAGAGCGCGAAGCGGCGCTCGAAGAAGGCCAGCGGGTCGTCACCGAGGTCCCAGCGGTTGACGCGCGGGTCGGGGCCGGCGGCGTCGAAGTCGTCGGCAAAGGCCAGCGCGGCGTCGGTCGCCGAGCGCGCGGCGATCGCGGCCAGCGCCTGCGGCTGGCCGTCGGCGGGCAGCGGGCGGTACGCATACTCGATGGCCCAGAAGTCGTAGGGGCCGAGCCCGACCTGGACCAGTTCGGCGCGCGGCTCGCCGTAGAGCGGCAGGTTGAACGGGCTGTACTCCATGATCGAGCCCGAGATGCCGTGCTCGCGCGTCCACTCGGGGTCGCGCAGGCGCTGCCGGGCCACCGTCGTCGAGGCGCGGAAGTTGTGCGTCAGCCCCAGCACATGGCCGACTTCGTGTGCGACCGTCGCCCGCACGACAGCCTGGGCCAGCGCCTCGGCCTCGGGGCCGTCGGGCTCGATCTCGCCGCGCGCGGCCAGCAGTTCGACGGCGAAGGTCTTGTCGGCCTGCAAGTCGGCGGCGAAGGTGCAGGGCTGCGGCCGCGCGCCGCCGCGCCACTGCTGCGACAGTTGCGCGAGCCGCTCCTCGCTGCCGGGCGGCGGGCCGAGCTGCTCGACCAGCACGCGGCGCGCGCCGCGGCCGAAGGCGTCGCCGATGACGATGTCGGCGTCGAGGATCTCGCCGCTGCGCGGGTCGACATGGCTGGGCCCGCGCGCGAAGTGCGCGCCCACGCCCAGCATCCAGCGGATCGACGCATGCCCGGCGTCCATCGTGTCGAAAGCCGCATCGTCGGGCTGCTGGCGCACGACCAGCGCATGACGAAAGCCGATGCGCTCGAAGGCGCGGTTCCATTCTAGCACGCCGGCCTCGACCGACGCGCGGTAGCGCTGCGGCACGTTGCGGTCGATCCAGAAGACGATCGGCTGCACCGGCTCGGAGAGCTCGGCGTGCGGGTCCTTCTTCTCGAGGCGCCAGCGCTCGATCAGCCGCACGCGCGGGTCGGCGGCGAAGTCGGTCGAGTAGTCGTTGAACACCGTCTGGAAGTGCCCGACGCGCGGGTCGGCGCGCCGCGGCGGCTTGGGCTGCGCGGGCAGCGCGCGCAGGCTGACGACCGCGCCGATGAACAGGCTGCGCGGATCGGGCGTGAACAGCGGCGGCGTCGGCAGCGCCGCGCCGGGCGGCGGCGCTGTGGCCGGCGGCGCCGGGATGCGCGGCGTCGCGAAGTGCAGCCGGGTGTGCAGCGCGGTGACTTGCGCGTCGGCGCGCACCGACTCGAACGACGAGTTGGCGCGGTCCAGCGCAAACGGCAGGCGAAACGCGCGCTCCAGCGCAGTCGAGTAGCCGGCCAGGTCGGCCAGCAGGAAGGCCGCATCGACCAGCACCGCGCGGCGCTCGGGGTGCGGCGCGCTGAGCACCGCGGCGTGCGCGATCAGGCTGTCGGAGTAGCCCTGCTCGACCGCAAAGCGCAGCGCCGGGTCGGCGTCGGCGCGAAAGCGCGTGTTGCGCGCGATGAACTGGAGGGTGTTGCCGACGCGGCGCAGCTCGACCAGCCAGGCCGGCCCCATCTGGCTGGCAAACAGCCCGCGCTCGCCGACCGCATGGCTGATGTTAACCGCCAGCAGCAGCGGCTGGCCCAGGCGTTCGGGGGCGATCTCGAGCCAGACGCGCTCGTCCTTGCGCCACAGCGGCACGAAGCCGTCGATGCGCTGGGCGTCGCGCACGATGTCGGCAAACGGGCGCAGCGCGCCGGGCGGCGCAGCCGGTGGCGCAGCCGGTGGCGCAGCCGGTGGCGCAGCCGGTGGCGCAGGCGCCGCCGGCGCGGGGGCCGCGCCGGTGGCGGCGGGGGCGTCGGCCGTGCCCCCTGGCGGCGCGGCACTGGCGGCGGCGGCGGCCGCGGTTGCAGCGGCCGCCGGCGGCTTGGCCGGCGGCGGCGTCGCGCAAGCGGCCAGCAGCGTCAGCGCGGCCAGCGCGGGCAGGGTCCGGCCGGGGCGCGGCGCGCGGCCGGAAAGTCGGGGTACCGCAGACATGGCGGCGAGCGTAGCAGCCCGGCCGCGGGCATGCCGGCGCTGGGGCGCTGCGTACCCGGCGCGCCCACCGCGGCGGGCGACCCGGCCGGGGTGCGGCCGAGGTGGATAGACTGCCGCCCCATGCCACCACCGGCCGCCCCCACCCACCTGCTGTACCTGCACGGGTTTCGCTCGTCGCCGCAGTCGTTCAAGGCGCAGCGCCTGCACGCCTGGGTGCGCGAGCACCGGCCCGGGGTGCACTGGTGGTGCCCGCAACTGCCGCCATCGCCGCGCGCGGCGATGGCGCTGGTCGTCGCCGGCATCGCCGGCTGGCCGCGCCAGAGCATGGCCGTGGTCGGCAGCTCGCTGGGCGGTTTCTACGCGGCCTGGGTCGGCGGGCACCTGGGCTGCCCGGCGGTGCTGCTCAACCCCGCCGTGCACCCGGCGCGCGACCTCGCCCGCCACATCGGCGAGCAGACCGCCTGGCACGACCCGGCGACGCGCTTTGACTTCCGCGCCGAGCACGTCGACGAACTGCACGCGCTGGCCGCCCAGGCGCAGCGCCCGCCGCGCTGCCTGGCGATCGTCGCGCGCGGCGACGAGGTGCTCGACTGGCGCGAGATGGCCGCCGCATGCAGCGACTGCACGCTGCGCCTGCTCGACGGCGGCGACCACGCACTGTCCGACTTCGACGCCCACCTGCCCGAGATCGTCCGCTTCCTAAACCTGGAGCCCACCGCATGCGACTGACCGACAAGATCTGCATCGTCACCGGCGCCGCCCAGGGCATCGGGCTGGCCACCGCGCTGAAGTTCGCCCGCGAGGGCGCGACCGTCGTCTTGGCCGACCTGCGCGCCGAGGCCGTCGAGGCCGCCGTCGCGCAATGCCGCGCGGCCGCCCCGGGTGGCGCCCGCGCCGAGGGCGCGCGGGTCAACGTCGCCGAGCGCGCCGCGGTCGACGCGATGGTCGCCGCCGTGCTCGCCCGCCACGGCCGCATCGACGTGCTGGTCAACAACGCCGGCATCACGCGCGACGCGCGGCTGGTCAAGATGACGCAGGCCCAGTTCGACGAGGTCATCGACGTCAACCTGCGCGGCACCTTCCACTGCGCGCAGGCGGTCGCCCCGGCGATGATCGAGCAGGGCTGCGGGGTCATCCTCAATGCCAGCAGCGTCGTCGGCATCTACGGCAACTTCGGCCAGACCAACTACGCGGCCAGCAAGTTCGGCGTGATCGGCTTCACCAAGACCTGGAGCCGCGAGCTCGGCCCCAAGGGCGTGCGCGTCAACGCCGTCGCGCCGGGCTTCATCGAGACGCCGATCCTGGCCACCATCCCCGACAAGGTGATGCAGCAGATGAAGCAGAACGTGCCGCTGCAGCGCCTGGGCCGGCCCGAGGAGGTGGCCAACGTCTACGCCTTCCTGGCCAGCGACGAGGCCAGCTACGTCAACGGCGCGGTCATCGAGGTCTCGGGCGGCATGTCGCTGTAGCTGCCGCGACGACTTAGAATCCCGGCCTGCGCCGCACACCGCCTGGCGCAGGCGCAGAGGCCGATATGCGGCTGGCCAGTGGTCCCTGCGGGCCGCGCTGGGGTGGTCATGCACAGGTCGGGGAAGCGCTGGCGATGTCGGACGTTCGGGTTGCACAGCAGGTCCAGCGCAGGCGGACCTTCGCCATCATCAGCCACCCCGACGCCGGCAAGACCACGCTGACCGAGAAGCTGCTGCTGTTCTCGGGCGCGATCCAGATCGCCGGCAGCGTCAAGGCGCGCAAGGCCAGCCGCCACGCCACCTCCGACTGGATGGAGATCGAGAAGCAGCGCGGCATCTCGGTGGCCAGCTCGGTGATGCAGATGGAGTACCGCGGCTGCGTCGTCAACCTGCTCGACACCCCCGGCCACCAGGACTTCAGCGAGGACACCTACCGCGTGCTGACCGCGGTCGATGCGGCGCTGATGGTCATCGACGCGGCCAACGGCGTCGAGCCGCAGACCCGGCGCCTGCTGCAGGTCTGCCGCGCGCGCCACACGCCGATCATCACCTTCGTCAACAAGATGGACCGCGAGGTCAAGGCCCCGCTGGACCTGTTCGACGAGCTCGAGCGCGAGCTGGGCATGGCCGTCGTGCCGTTCACCTGGCCGGTGGGCATGGCCAAGTTCTTCGGCGGCGTGCTCGACCTGCGCAAGCAGCAGATGCGGGTCTTCGCTTCCGGCGAGGACCGCGCCGGCGGCGACGAGGAGCTCATCGACACCGCCGACACCGCCACGCTCGCGCAGCGCTTCGGCGCGGCCTACGCGCAGGCCGCCGGCGAGGTCGAGCTGGTCGCGCACGCCGCGCCGGCCTTCGACGAGGCGGCCTTCCTCGCCGGCCGCCAGACGCCGATGTTCTTCGGCAGCGCGATCAACAACTTCGGCGTGCGCGAGGTGCTCGACGCGCTGGTCGACCTGGCGCCGCCGCCGGGCCCCAAGGCTGCGCTGCAGCGCAGCGTGCAGCCGACCGAGGCGAAGTTCAGCGGCGTGGTCTTCAAGATCCAGGCCAACATGGACCCGGCGCACCGCGACCGCATCGCCTTCGTGCGCGTGGCCAGCGGCCGCTTCGAGCGCGGCATGCGGCTGAAGGTCGCGCGCAACGGCAAGGAGCTGCGGCCCAACACCGTCGTCAGCTTCATGAGCCAGAAGCGCGAGCTGCTCGACGAGGCCTTTGCCGGCGACATCATCGGCATCCCCAACCACGGCGTGCTGCAGCTCGGCGACACGCTGACCGAGGGCGAGGCGTTGCAGTTCACCGGGCTGCCGTTCTTCGCGCCCGAGATGTTCCGCTCGGTCGAGGTCGCCGACCCGCTGAAGACCAAGCAGTTGCGCGCCGGGCTGACCCAGCTCGGCGAGGAGGGCGCGATCCAGGTCTTTCGCCCGGCCGCCGGCAGCGTGCTGCTGCTCGGCGCGGTCGGCCAGTTGCAGTTCGAGGTCGTCGCCCACCGCCTCGAACACGAGTACGGCTGCAAGGCGCGCATCCTGCCGGCGCGCTACAACGTCGCGCGCTGGGTCAGTTGCGACGACCCGAAGGAGCTGCTGCGCTTCGTCGAGCACAACGCGCACCGCGTCGCCTACGACGCGGTCGACGCCCCGACCGTGCTGCTCGAATACGCCGGCGAGCTGCGCGCGATGCAGGACAACTGGCCCAAGATCCGCTTCCACGCGCTGCGCGAGCACGCCGGGCTGGTGTTCCAGAGGCAGCTCGCTTGAACCCGACGGCTCGAGCCCGACCGTCGACGCGGTCGGCGGACCGTAGTTCCTTGCGCATCATCACGGCTTCCAGTCCCGCGCCATGACCGTCACGGTCAAGCTCGACCCCACGCTCGAGGAGCGCTTGCGCCAGCGCGCCGCGAGCAGCGGTCGCAGCACCAGCGAGGTCGTGCGTGCCGCGCTGCAAGCCTACCTCGACGCCCCCGACGACGGCCGCGCGCGCTCGGCGCACGAGCTCGGCGCCGACCTGTTCGGCCGCCACCGCGGCCCGGCCGATCTGGCTTGCGGCCGCAAGGCGGCACTGGCTGCGGCCTGGGATGCGCGCCACCGCCGGCGGGGAAGCTGAGCGCATGGGCACGCGCGCGGCTGCGGCGCAGGAGCCTTCGGCCCGCTATCTGGCGCACCGCGGGCCGGTGCTGGTCGACAGCGGTCCGCTGATCGCGCTGTTCAACGGTGGCGACCGCTGGCACGCGCCGGTACGCGAGTGGCTGCGCGCCAACCCCGCCGCGGTGCTGTCGAGCACCTGGGCGGTGGCCACCGAGGTCTGCGCGCTGCTGGCGCGGCGCGTCGCCAACGGCGCTGCGCTCGACTTCCTGCGCTGGGCGCAGCGCGGCGGCATCGCGCTCGACGCGCCGGTGGCGGGCACGCTGACCGAGGTCCTGCGGCTCAGCGAGCGCTTCGCCGACCTGCCCTTCGACCTCGCCGATGCGTCGGTCGCCGAGGCCGCGGCGCGGCTGAAGCTGCGCCACGTGCTGGCGCTCGACGCCGACTTCGAGGTCTGCCGCGACCGCGGCGGGCGCGCGCTGGTCAACCTGCTGCGCGGCTGAGCCGCAGCGCCCGCCGCTGCGCGCGACGCTTCGATAATCGCAGCCATGCCCACCGCCGCCGCAGCCCCGTCGCGCCTGGCGCTGTACCTCGACCTGATCCGCTGGGACCGCCCGGCCGGCTGGCTGCTGCTGCTGTGGCCGACGCTCGCGGCGCTGTGGCTGGCCGCCGGCGGTTTCCCCGGCTGGCACCTGCTGGCCGTCTTCGTCGCCGGCACCGTGCTGATGCGCAGCGCCGGCTGCTGCATCAACGACGTCGCCGACCGCGACTTCGACCGCCACGTCCAGCGCACCGCGCAGCGCCCGGTCACGCGCGGCGCGCTGCGCCCGGCCGAGGCGCTGGCGCTCGGCGCGGCGCTGGCCCTGGCCGCCTTCGCGCTGGTGCTCACGCTGAACCCGCCGGCCGTCCTGCTGTCGCTGGCCGCGCTGGCCATCGCCGTGGCCTACCCCTACGCCAAGCGCGTGGTCGCGATGCCGCAGGCCGTCCTCGGCGTGGCCTTCAGCTTCGGCATCCCGATGGCCTACGCCGCCGTGCTCGGTGCCGACCAATGGTCCTGGCAGGCGCTGGCCGCGGCCGTGCCGCCGCAGGCCTGGGCCTTGCTGCTGGCCAACCTGTTCTGGGTCCTGGCCTACGACACCGAGTACGCGATGGTCGACCGCGACGACGACCTGCGCATCGGCATCCGCACCTCGGCGATCACGCTGGGCCGCCACGACGTCGCCGCCATCATGGCCTTCTACGCGCTGCATCTGGCGGCCTGGGCCGCGATCGGCTGGGCCGCCGGCCTGCGCGCGGTCTTCCTGCTCGGGCTGGCCGTCGCCGCGGCGCTGGCGCTGTGGCACTGGCGGCTGATCCGCACGCGCAGCCGCGAAGGCTGCTTTCGCGCGTTCCGGCTCAACCACTGGCTGGGCTGCGCGGTATTTGCCGGCGTCGCTGCCGACCTGGCGCTGCGCGGGTAGCGGCCCGCCTGGCGCGGCGAGCGGCAGCGCCGCAGGCCGCCACCGGCCGGCCCGGGTGGCTGGCACGGAATCTGCTGCATGTGAGCTTGTATACCAGTTCGTGCACCAAAGCAGTGTCCTCGCCGCCACTTTTCACCGCCGCAGCGGGTTGCTGCCCGCCCCCAGGGCACGGCCACGGTGCATCCGGTGCGCGGGCTGGGGCACCGCCGCCACAGGGATCGGCGCGCGCGGTGCCGCCCCCGTCTCGCTCGCCGAACCCGCGCCTGACCACCACCCCAAGGGAGTCCCACCCATGATCCAGCGCCGCACACTCCTCGCCGCAGCCACCCTCGCCTCGATAGCCGCCCCCCGGATCGCCCGCGCGCAGGCCCCCCGCACCGTCAGGATCGGCTCGCTGCGCCTGATCCACTCGATGACGCCGCACTTCTACCAGCGCTTTGCGCCGGAGCACCTGCGCATCGAGATCACGACCTTCGACAGCCCGACCGACGGCAAGAACGCGGTCGTGACGCGCTCGGTCGACTTCGGCGGCTTCGGCATCGCTGCGGCCACCCTCGGCGCGGCGGCCGGCGAGCCGGTGGTCGTCGTCGGCGCCTTCAGCCACCGCGGCATGGGGCTGGTCGCGCGCGCCGGCAGCGACATCCGGGCCATCACCGACCTGCGTGGCCGCCGGGTCGGGATCTGGCCCGGCTCGACGCAGGAGGTGTTCTTCCTCGAGCGCCTGCGCCAGAGCGGCCTGACGGTGCGCGACGTCCAGGCCATCCGCGTGCCCTTCGGCGAGATGCACGCGATGCTCGCGCGCGGCGACATCGACGCCTACATGGGCGCCGAGCCCGGCCCCGGCCTGTCGCTGACCGCGGGCGTCGGCCAGCTCGTCGAGTACCCCTACGGCACCGCGATGGGCGGGCTCAACATGATCCTGGCGACCAACGAGCAACTGGTCGCCCAGGACCCGGCACTCGCGCGCACGCTGCTGGGCGTGCACCGCCGCGCGTCGGAATGGATGATGCAGAACCTCGGCGAGGTGGCCGAGGCCTCGGTGCGCATCCTCGGTGCGCCGCGCGCGGCGGTGAACCACGCCTTCGCCAACCGCAACATCGAGTATGTCTGGCGGCTCGACGAGACGGTGATGACGCAGGCGCGCACCTACGCCCAGCACATGCTCGAGCTGCGCCAGATCCGCGCGCTGCCGCGGTTCGAGACCTTCCTCAACCCGCGCTTCTCGAACGAGGCGGCGCAGGCATGACCGGCACCGGGATCGAGGGCGGTGCCGGCGCGCTCGCCGCCCCTGCCCGGCGGCCGGCCGCGTCGGGCTGGCTCGAGCGTACCAGGCCCATGCTGCTGGCCATGATCGTGCCGGCGCTGCTGCTTGCGCTGTGGCAGTTCGCGACCACCCAGGGCTGGACGCGGCTGATCCCGACGCCGGCCGAGACCGCGCGCTACATGGTCGACTTCGCCGTCGGCGGGGTCTGGGACGACGCCTTCAGCGCGACCCTGCACGTGCACCTGCTGGCCTCGGTCCAGCGCGTCTACGGCGGCTTCGCGCTCGCTGCGCTGGTCGCGGTGCCGCTCGGGCTGATGATCGGGCGCATCCTGCTGGTGCGCCAGTTGCTCGACCCCTTCCTGCAGCTCATGCGGCCGATCCCCGTGACGGCCTGGCTGCCGCTGTCGATGCTGCTGTTCGGGCTCGGCCCGCGCTCGGCGTTCTTCCTGGTCTTCCTCGGCGCGTTCTACCCGATCCTGCTCAACACCGTGTTTGGCGTGCGCAGCGTCGAGCCGCGGCTGTTCGAGGCCGCCGCGATGCTCGGCTGCGGCGGCCGCGCGCAGTTCTACAAGGTCGTGCTGCCGGCGGCGCTGCCGTCGATCTTCACCGGGCTGCGCCTCGGCCTCGGGCTGGCCTGGTTCGTCATCGTCGTCGGCGAGATGACCGGCGTACCGCAGGGACTGGGCGCAGTGATCATGGACGGGCGCACCCTCTCGCGCACCGAGCTGGTGATCTGCGGAATGATCGTCATCGGGGTCGCCGGCTACGTCTCGGACCGTCTCGTCGTCGCGCTCATGAACCGCCTGCTGCGCTGGAGCCCGACGCATGCCGCCTGAACCCGAGGTGCCCTGATCCATGGCCGAAATCCCCATCCTCGGCGTACGCGGCGTCGGCAAGACCTACGCCCTGGGCGAGCAGCGCATCGAGGCGCTGCGCGGCGCCGACCTCGTCGTGCGCAAGGGCGAGTTCGTCTGCCTGATCGGCGCCTCGGGTTGCGGCAAGTCGACGCTGCTGCGCATCGTCGCCGGCTTCGAACCCCCGAGCACCGGCACCGCCGAGATGTGGGGCATGCCGATCACCGGCCCCGCCCCCGACCGCGGCATGGTGTTCCAGGACTACGGGCTGTTCCCCTGGCTGACGGTGCGCCAGAACATCGGCTTCGGCCCCGCCGCGCGCGGCCGCCCGCGGGCGGAAGTCAAGGCAACGGTCGAGCGCTTCGTCGAGCTCGTCGGCCTGGGCCGCTTTGCCGATGCCTGGCCGCACCAGCTCTCGGGCGGCATGAAGCAGCGCGTGGCGATCGCGCGGGTGCTCGCCAACGACGCCGAGATCGTGCTGATGGACGAGCCCTTCGGCGCGCTCGACGCGATGACCCGCGAGCGGCTGCAGGACGAACTGCTCGAGATCTGGCAGCGCACCCGGCTGACCGTGCTGTTCGTCACCCACTCGATCGAGGAGGCGATCTTCCTCGCCGACCGCGTGGTGGTGATGGAGCCGGGGCCGGGCCGCATCGCCAGCGCGCACACCATCGACCTGCCGCGCCCGCGCGATGTCGCATCGCCCGAGTTCAACGCGATCCGGCGCGATCTCGGCCGCAGGCTGCACAGCCACCACGCGCCCAAGGCGGCCTGAGAGGTTGAGAGGCTTTCCAACGTGCCCGCGTTGCCCCTCAGAAAGCGCCCAATCAAGGCGCAACGCGCCGCCCGTGCTGCCTTGCCCGGGCAAGCGTTGCAACGCCGAGTGGGCGCTTTCTGAGATCAACCCCTTGGAGGCAGTCACGTGAAAACGGCCACCTTCGGTTCTGTTTCTTGAGAGCGGCGCCTGCCGCGCCCTGCGCGCCGTGGCAGCCGCCCCCGCCCCGGGCGGCGCCTCGCGCGGCCTCCCCGGTGCGGGGTCGGCGACGTCGCCGCCGCAGGCGCGGTATTCTGGCCGGCGATCGCCCGCAGGCCAGCCCCACCATGAGCGTCACCGTCGTCCGGCACCCGCTGCTGCAGCATAAGCTGACCCATGTGCGCAGCGCCACCACCACCACCGACAACTTCCGCCGCCTGGTGCGCGAGATCGCGGCGATGCTGGCCTACGAGGTCACGCGCGACCTGCCCACCGAGCTGGTCGAGGTCACGACCCCGATCGCGGCCTGCCGCTCGCCGGTCATCAGCGGCAAGAAGCTGTGCCTGGTGTCGATCCTGCGCGCCGGCAACGGCATGCTCGACGGCATGATCGACCTGCTGCCCGGCGCGCGCGTGGGCCACATCGGCCTCTACCGCGACCCGCAGACGCTGGCGCCAGTCGAGTACTATTTCAAGCTGCCCGAGGACATCGGCCAGCGCCGGGTGATCGTCGTCGACCCGATGCTGGCCACCGGCAATTCGGCCGTCGCCGCACTCGGCCGGCTCAAGGTGGCGGGCGCGACCAGCCTCGAGCTCGTCAACCTGCTCGCCGCGCCCGAAGGCATCCGCACCGTGCAGGCCGCGCACCCCGACGTGCCGATCACCGTGGCCGCCATCGACGAACGGCTCGACGAGCAGGGCTACATCGTCCCCGGCCTGGGCGACGCGGGCGACCGCCTCTACGGCACCCGCTGAACACGGCGCCTGACCGCAGCCGGGGCCGCCCGGCCGCCGCGGGGTCACTGGCACGGAACATGCTGCATGCCTGCTTGCATACCTGTTCGTGCACCGTTTCAGTGTTCACCCCCACCCACACCCCGCCGCTCGACACCGGACTGCCGCACCGCCTGGCCGACTGGCGCGCGGCCTACGCGCGCGGCGCCCGGCCCGGCGCGCTGCTGGGCAGCCTCGTCGAGCGGCTGCGCGCCGGTCTGCCCGACCCGGCGCTGATCCATCTGGTCTCGGCCGAGCGCCTGGCCGCGCGCTGCGCCGCGCTGGAGCAGGCCGCCTCCCGCGGCGACCGCACCAACCTGGCGCAGGCCCTGCCCCTGTTCGGCGTGCCGTTCGCGGTCAAGGACAACATCGACATCGAGGCCGAGCCGACCACCGCAGCCTGCGCGGCCTACGCCTACCGTGCGGGGGCGAGCGCCACGGCGGTGCGCCGGCTCGAGGCGGCCGGCGCGGTGTGGGTCGCCAAGACCAACCTCGACCAGTTCGCCACCGGCCTGGTCGGCACCCGCTCGCCCTGGGGCCGCCCGGCCTGCGTCGCCGACGCCTCGCGCATCAGCGGCGGCTCGAGCTCGGGCTCGGCGGTGCTGGTCGCGCGCGGTGACATGCCCTTCGCGCTGGGCACCGACACCGCCGGCTCGGGGCGAGTGCCGGCCGGCTTCAACGGGCTGGTCGGCCTCAAGCCGACGCCCGGCCGGGTCAGCATTGCCGGCATCGTGCCGGCCTGCCGCAGCCTGGACTGCGTGTCGGTCTTTGCCCACGACGTCGACGATGCCGCCGAGGTCCTCGCGCTGATCGAGGGCACTGACGACGCTGACCCGTACTCGCGCTTCGAGCCCGGGCCGGCGACGCTGCCCGAGGCGCCGCGCCTGGGCGTGCCGGCGACACCGGTCTTTTTCGGCGACGCCGGCTACGCCCAGGCCTGGCAGCGCACGCTCGACCACGCGCGCGCGCTCGGCGCGCGGCCGGTGCCGCTGGACTTCGGTGTGCTCGACGAGGTCGCCGCGCTGCTCTACGACGGGCCCTGGGTTGCCGAGCGCCACGCCGTCGTGCGCGAGCTGCTCGCCACCCAGCCGCAGGCCTTCGACCCCGCGGTGCGGCGCATCGTCGCCGGCGCCGGGCGCTGGAGCGCGACCGACGCCTTCGTGGCCTGGCAGGCGCTGCGCACGCTGGCGCGCCGCGCCGCGGCGCTCTGGCACGACTGCGACGCGCTGCTGGTGCCGACGGCGCCGGGCCATCCGAGCTTTGCCGAGGTCGACGCCGACCCGATCGGCGTCAACGCCGCGCTCGGGCGTTACACCAACTTCGTCAACCTGCTGGGCTGGAGCGCCCTCGCGCTGCCGGCGGGCCAGGCCGGCCACGGCCTGCCCTTCGGCGTCACGCTGATCGGCCCGGGCGGCGCCGACGCCGCGCTGGCGCGCTACGGCCGGCGCTGGAGCGGCACCGACCATGCACCGCTGCCCCGGTCCTGGCCGGCCAGCGAGGCCGTGCTGCCGATCGCGGTCGTCGGCGCGCACCTGTCGGGGCTGCCGCTGAACCGGCAGCTGACCGAGCGTGGCGCAACACTGCTTGCCGCGACCGCGACCGCCCCCCACTACCGGCTGCACGCGCTGCCGGGCACGGTGCCCCCCAAGCCGGGACTGGTGCGCGCCGCGGTGGGCGGCGCGGCGATCGCGGTCGAGGTCTGGTCGATGCCGCAGCGCGCGGTCGGCGGCTTCCTCGCGCTGATCCCGCCGCCGCTGGGCCTGGGCTCGATCGAGCTCGCCGACGGCCGCTGGTGCCACGGCTTCGTCTGCGAGGCGCATGCGGTCGCGCACGCGCCCGACATCACGTCCTACGGCGGCTGGCGCGCCTGGCTGGCCAGCCGCGGCCCGGCCTGAGCGATGGACGCCCGGCAGGTCGAAGACCTCCTCGACGCGCAGTGCGCGCTGCTCGGTCTCAGGCTCGCGCCCGAACACCGGCCCGGCGTGATCCGTTATCTGCAACTGGCCATCGACATGGCGCCGCGGGTGATGGACTTTCCGCTCGAGCCGTCCGACGAGCCGGCCAACGTCTTCGTCCCGGTGGCGCCGCGCAGCGCCGGCCAGGAGGGTGCATGAGGGCCATCGAGCGGGTCGAGGACGCACTGGCGCGCATCGCCGCCACCGACGCTCGCGTCAACGCGTTCACCGACGTGCTCGCAGAGCGCGCGCATGCACGTGCGCTGGCGGTCGATGCTCAAGGCCGTGGCGGCGCGCTCGCCGGCATCCCGTTCGCGGTCAAGAACCTGTTCGACCTTGAGGGCCTGCCAACGCTGGCGGGCTCGAAGATCGAGCGCGAGTCGGCGCCGGCGCGGCGCGATGCGGTGCTGGTGCGCCGGCTGGAGGCGGCCGGTGCGGTGTGCGTCGGCGCGCTCAACATGGACGAGTACGCCTACGGCTTCACCACCGAGAACTCGCACGTCGGCGCCACGCGCAACCCGCACGACCTCGCGCGCCTCGCCGGCGGATCGAGCGGTGGTTCGGCGGCGGCGGTGGCCGCCGGGCAGGTGCCGCTCGCGCTCGGCTCGGACACCAACGGCTCGATCCGCGTGCCGGCCTCGCTGTGCGGCGTGTTCGGGCTCAAGCCGACCTTCGGCCGCCTGCCGCGTACCGGCACGTATCCGTTCGTCGCCAGCCTCGACCACCTCGGGCCGTTTGCGCGCTCGGTGGCCGGGCTCGCCGCCGCCTACGACGCGATGCAGGGGCCCGATGCCGGTGACCCGGCACAGGTGGCGCGCCTGATCGAGCCGACGGTCCCGGGGCTCGATCGCGGCACCGATGGCCTGCGCCTCGGTGTGCTCGGCGGCTGGTTCCGCCGCATGGCGCTGCCCGCGGCGTCCGCCGCGGTCGAGCGCTGCGCGCAGGCGCTCGGCATCGAGCGCGTCGTCGACTGGCCCGAGGTCGAGCGCGCGCGCACCGCCGCCTTCCTGATCACCAACGCCGAGGGCGCCGCGCTGCACCTGCCCGATCTGAGGTGTCGCGCGCACGACTTCGAGCCCTTGTCGCGCGACCGCTTCCTCGCCGGTGCGCTGCTGCCCGCGGCGTGGATCGTGCAGGCCCAGCGCGTGCGCCACTGGTTCGCGCGCCAGGTGGCGGCGAGCTTCGAGACGGTCGACGTGGTGCTGGCACCGGCCACGCCCTGCACCGCGCCGCCGATCGGCACCGAGTGGATCGAACTCGACGGCCAGCGGCTGCCTGCGCGCCCCAGCCTGGGCCTGCTCACCCAGCCCGTCTCGTGCATCGGCCTGCCGGTGGTCAGCGTGCCGCTGTGGGGCCTCGACCTGGCGCAGCCGCACCTGCCCATCGGCGTGCAGGTGATCGCCGCACCCTGGCGCGAGGACCTCTGCCTGCGCGTGGCCCGCGTCCTGGAGGCCCAGGGCGTGGTGCAGGCCCCCGTCGCGCGTCTCGACGACCGGAGGATCCTCGATGAGTGAGCGCCTGCCGATCGACCTGCCCGACGTGCATGCCGAGGTCAGCGCCATCTTCGCGCGCTACGAGGATGCGCTGGTAAACAACAAGGTCGACGTGCTCGACGCACTGTTCTGGCCAAGCCCGCACACGGTGCGCTACGGCGTCGCCGAGAGCCTGGTCGGCATCGAGGCGATCCGCGCCTTTCGCGCGGCACGCCCGGCGAGCGGGCTGGCCCGGCGCCTGCAGAACACGGTCATCACGACCTTCGGCACCGATCTGGCCACCGCGATGACCGAATTCCGCCGCGACGGGACCGCGAAGCTGGGCCGCCAGAGCCAGACCTGGGTGCGCTTCCCCGAAGGCTGGCGCGTCGTTGCGGCGCATGTCAGCCAGATCGACCCCCCCGCCGCGGCCGCCTGAACGCGCGCCGTACCCATCCGTTCGCAACCCCGCACCGCCGCAAGGAGCAGGCCCCATGAGAAAGACCCCCCGACCGCTGGTCACCCGTCGCCGGTTTCTCGCCGCCGGCGCATTGGGCGGCACCGCGCTCGCCCTGCCCGGCGCGCTGCCCCTGGCCCAGGCCCAGGCCCAGGCCCAGGCGCCGATCACGGTCGGCGTGATCTACGTCGGCCCGCGCGACGACTTCGGCTACAACCAGTCGCACGCCGAGGCCGCCGCGCAGCTCAGGACCATCGCCGGCGTCCGAATCGTCGAGGAGGAGAACGTCCCCGAAACGGTGGCCGTGCAGCGGACCATGCAGGGCATGATCTCGCAGGACGGCGCGAGCCTGCTGTTCGCGACCAGCTTCGGCTACTTCGACCCGCACATGCTGACGGTCGCGCGCAGGAACGACGCCGTACGCTTCGCCCACGCCGGCGGCCTGTGGACCCAGGGCCGGCACCCCGCCAACACCAGCAGCTTCTTCGGCTACATCGACGAGGCGCAGTACCTCAGCGGCATCGTCGCCGGCCACATGAGCCGGACCAAGCGGCTGGGCTTCGTGGCCGCCAAGCCGATCCCGCAGGTGCTGCGCAACATCAACGCCTTCACGCTGGGCGCCCGCGCGGTCGACCCGACGATCACCACCCAGGCCGTCTTCACCGGCGACTGGGCCATGCCGGTGCGCGAGGCCGAGGCGACCAACGCGATGGCCGACCAGGGCGTCGACGTGTTCACGATGCATGTCGACGGCCCCAAGGTCGTGGTCGAGACCGCCGCGCGGCGCGGCCGCATGGTCTGCGGCTACCACGCCAACCAGGCCTCGCTCGCCCCCAACGCCTACCTGACCGGTGCCGAGTGGAACTGGATCACCGCCTACCGGCAGTTCGTCGACGCCGCGCGCGCCGGCCGGCCGCACCCCAACTTCGTGCGCGGCGGCCTGAGGGAGGGCTTCGTCAGGAGCTCGCCCTACGGCGCGATGGTCGGCGAGGCCGCGCGCCGCAACGCCGAGGACATCCGCCGGCGCATGCTGGCCGGCGGCTTCGACATCTTCGCCGGCGAGATCAAGGACAACACGGGCCGGGTCGTGATCCCGCGCGGCACGGTGCAGCGGCAGACCGACGTCGAACTCGAACGCATGAACTACCTGGTCGAGGGGGTGATCGGCCGGACCTGAGGTCGATGCACGGAGCCCGGCCGCCTTGGCACCCGAGGCAGGCACCCTCCGCGCCGACCGCCGGCCCTGCCCCCGCTGCGCCAGCGACGACTGCCAGACCATGAACCTGCGCGACACTGCCGAATCGCTCGCCCTGCCAGCGCTGGCCCTGGCCGGTGGCCTGCTGCTGTTCGGCGTCTTCGTCTGGGCCGACGGTCACGATCCGGTGCAGGTCTGGCGGCTGCTGTTTCTCGGCGCCTTCGGTGACGCGTTCTCGCTGCAGAACACGCTGCTGCAGGCTGCTCCGCTGATGCTCACCGCCCTGTGCGTGGCGCTGCCGGCGCGCGCCGGGCTCACGGTCATCGGCGGCGAAGGCGCGCTGGTGCTCGGCGGTCTGGCCTGCGCCGCGCTGCCCATGCTGGTGTCGCTTCCTGCGGGAGCCGCCGGCACGGCCCTGCTGCTCGTGGCGGCGATGAGCGCGGGGGCGGTCTGGATCGCCCTCGCGGGCTGGCTGCGGCAATGGCGCGGGGTCAACGAGACGATCTCCAGCCTGCTGCTGGGCTTCGTCGCGATCGCCCTGTTCAAGCACCTCGTCGAGGGTGTGCTGCGCGACCCGGCGAGCCTGAACAAGCCGAGCACGCCACCGCTGCACGAGGCCCTGCATATCGGCACGCTGCCGGGCACCGATGTGCACTGGGGCCTGGCCTTCGGCCTGGCCGGCTGCCTGCTGGCCGCGTTCTGGCTGCACGCGACCACCCACGGCTTCGCCACCCGGGTGGTCGGTGGCAACCCGCGCGCCGCACAGCTCGTCGGGCTGCCGGCCGCCCGGCTGGTCGTGCTGGCCTGCGCATTCGGTGGCGCAGCGGCCGGCCTGGCCGGCGGCATCGAGGTCGCGGCGGTGCATCACTCGGCCAACGCCTCGCTGATCGTCGGCCTGGGCTACACCGGGATCCTGGTCAGCTTCGTCGCACGCCACCACCCGCTGGCGATCGTCCCGGTGGCCATCCTGTTCGGCGGCTTCCTGGCGGCCGGCAGCCTGCTGCAACGGCGCATGGGCCTGCCCGACGCGTCGGTGCAGGTGCTGATGGGCTTCTGCTTCGTGCTTGTCCTTGCCAGCGAGGCCCTGCGCGGCCGGCTGGGCGAGCTGTTCGCGCTGCACAAGCCGCCGGTCGGGGCTCGCCCCGGCGCCACGGCCACCTGAGCCGGGTCGGGAGCGCCGCGGCATGGACTCTGCGGTGATCGACGTGCTGCTCGCCGTGCTCGGTGGCGCGATCCGTCTCGGCACGCCCTTCCTGTTCGTGAGCCTGGGCGAGTGCCTGACCGAGAAGGCCGGGCGCGTGAACCTGGGCCTCGAGGGCGTGCTGGTGTTCTCGGCGATGGCCGGCTTCGCCGGCTCGTACCTCAGCGGCCAATGGTGGCTGGGCGTGCTGCTGGCCAGCGCCAGCGGCGCGGCGATCGCGCTGCTGCACGGGCTGATGTGCAGCCTGCCGCGGGTCAACGACATCGCCGCCGGCATCGCGATCATGCTGTTCGGCGCGGGGCTGGCCTTCTACCTGGGCAAGCCCTACATCCAGCCGCAGGCCGAGCAGATCCCCTCGCTGCCCTTCGGGGTCTGGCTGGGTGCCGACCCGGCGAGCCCGCTCGCGCAGGCGCTCAACGTCAACGCGCTGTTTCCAGTCGGTGTCGTGCTCGCCGTGCTGATGGCCTGGGGTCTGGCCAACACCGGCTGGGGCCTGCGGGTGCGCATGGTCGGCGACTCGGCGGACGCGGCGCGCGCGCTGGGTACCCCGGTGAACGCGGTGCGCGTGGCCGCGACCACCGCGGGCGGCTTCATCGCCGGGCTGGGCGGTGCCTCGCTCTCGCTGTACTTCCCGGGCATCTGGAGCGAGGCGCTGTCGAGCGGTCAAGGGCTGATCGCCGTAGCGCTGGTCATCTTCGCGCGCTGGCAGCCGCTTCGCTGCCTCTGGGCTGCGCTGCTGTTCGGGGGCGCGGGCGCGCTGGGGCCGGCGCTGCAGGCGGTCGGCGTGAGCGGCCATCACCACCTGTTCAACGCCATGCCCTACGTGCTGACGCTGGCGATCCTGGTGTGGGCCTGCACGCCGCGCCGGGCGCTGCAGGGCGCACCGGCGGAGCTGGGAGTCATCCGATGATCCGCATCGACGCCAACCCCTACCCCTGGCCATACGACGGCGACTTCACTCCGGCCAACACCGCGCTGGTCGTCATCGACATGCAGACCGACTTCTGCGGCGTCGGTGGCTATGTCGACAAGATGGGCTACGACCTGTCGCTGACCCGCGCGCCGATCGAGCCGATCCGGCGCTTGCTGGTAGCGATGCGTGCCCGCGGCTTTGCCATCGTCCATACCCGCGAGGGACACCGGCCGGATCTGTCAGACCTGCCGGCCAACAAGCGCTGGCGCTCACAGCGCATCGGCGCAGGCATCGGCGATGCGGGGCCCTGCGGGCGCATCCTGGTGCGCGGCGAGCCGGGTTGGCAGATCGTCCCCGAGCTGGCGCCGGCCGCGGCCGAGGTGGTCGTCGACAAGCCCGGCAAGGGCAGCTTCTACGCGACCGACCTGGAGCTGGTCCTGCGCACGCGCGGCATCCGCAACCTGATCCTCACCGGCATCACCACCGACGTCTGCGTGCACACCACGATGCGCGAGGCCAACGATCGCGGCTTCGAGTGCGTGATTCTCGAGGACGCCACCGGCGCCACCGACGCACACAACCACCGTGCGGCGCTGGAGATGGTGAAGATGCAAGGAGGCGTGTTCGGTGCGGTGTCGAACACCGTGGCGGTGATCGCAGCCGTCTCGGCGGCGTGAGGGGCCGATCCATGCACGCCATCTCGCTCGAGACGATCGACCTGAGCAAGCGCTTCGGCAGCTTCACCGCGCTCGACCGGGTCGCGCTCCAGGTGCGGCCCGGCAGCGTGCATGCCTTGCTGGGTGAGAACGGCGCGGGCAAGAGCACCCTGGTCAAGTGCATCGTCGGCTACTTCCGGCCCGACGACGGCGCGGTGGTGGTCGATGGCCGCGAGCACGACATCGCCTCGCCGCTGGCGGCACGCCGACTCGGCATCGGCATGGTCTACCAGCATTTCACCGTCGTGCCGGGCATGACGGTGGCCGAGAACCTGCTGATCGCCAAGGGCGCGCTGCCGGCCGTGATCGACTGGAAGCGCGTGCGTGCCGAACTGGCCGAATTCATGGCCGCGGCGCCCTTCGCGCTGGACCTGGACGCGACGCCAGCGCAGTTGTCGGCCGGCGAGAAGCAGAAGCTCGAAATCCTCAAGCAGCTCTACCTGCGGCCGCGCCTGCTGATCCTCGACGAGCCGACCTCGGTGCTCACGCCGCAGGAAGCCGACGAGGTGCTGGGCGCGCTGCGTGCCCGCGCGCGTGCAGGCGACTGCACGGTGCTGATGATCACGCACAAGTTTCGCGAGGTCATGGCCTTCGCCGACGAGGTCACCGTGCTGCGCCGGGCGCGGCGCGTGGCCAGCGCCGCCGTGAACCAGACCCGGCCGTCCGAGCTGGCCGCGCAGATGGTCGGCGCCGAGGGTATCGACCCCGCGGCCGCCCGGCGCGAGGCGGCCGGCGCTGCGCTGCCGCGCTCGGACCGGCCGCCCGGCGAGGTGCGGCTCACCTTGCGCGGGCTGGTCGTGCTCGGCGACCGTGGCGAGGTGGCCGTCGATGGGCTCGGCCTCGAGGTGCGCGCCGGCGAGATCGTCGGCGTCGCCGGCGTTTCCGGCAACGGCCAGCGCGAACTGATGGAGGCGCTGGCCGGCCAGCGCCGCCGCGAGGCCGGCGCGGTGACCGTCGGCGGCCGGCCGTTTGCGGGCACGCGCGCCCAGTACCGCGCGCTGCGCGTGCGCGGCCTGCCCGAGGAGCCGCTGCGCAACGCCTGCGTGGCCGGCATGAGCGTGGCCGAGAACATCGGCCTGCGCAGCTTCGACAGGCCGCCGCACGCCGCCTGCGGGCTGCGCAGGCCGGGCTCGCTCGAGGCGCGCGCGCGCGAGCTGATCGCCCAGTACCGGGTCCGGACCCGCGGCGAGGGCGCGCCGATCGGCTCGCTGTCGGGCGGCAACGTGCAGCGCGCGGTGCTGGCGCGCGAGTTGTCCGAGGACGCCGACGTGCTGCTGGTCAGCAACCCGGTCTTCGGGCTCGACTTCACTGCGGTGGCCGAGGTACACGAGCGCCTGATCGTCGCGCGCAACCGCGGCTGTGCGGTACTGATGGTCAGCGAGGATCTCGACGAACTGCTGCACCTGGCCGACCGCCTGGTGGTGATGAGCGCCGGCCGCATCGTGCATGGGTGCGCGGCGGCCGGCGCCGACCGCCACGCCATCGGGCGCTTCATGGGCGGACATGGCGGTCACGACCCGGCCGGGGCGCGTGCGCCCGCACCCGTCCAGCCCGAACCGACCGCCAAGGTGACCGCGTGAGACAGCCTGCTGCGCTGAGCGTCGCCGCGCGCCCGTTCGAGTTCCGGCTCGAGCCGGGCCGCGCGGCGCTGCTGATCATCGACATGCAGCGCGACTTCATCGAACCCGGTGGCTTCGGCGCCGCGCTGGGCAACGACGTGTCGCAGCTCGCGGCCGCGGTCGCGCCGACGCGCACGCTGCTCGAGGCCTGGCGCGCGCTCGGCTGGCCCGTCGTGCACACCCGTGAGTCGCACGCGCCCGACCTCTCGGACTGCCCGCCGGCCAAGCGCCAGCGCGGCGGCCCGAAGCTGCGCATCGGCGACCCCGGGCCGATGGGCCGCCTGCTGGTGCGCGGCGAGCCCGGCTGCGAGATCGTGCCCGCCCTCGCGCCGCGGGCCGGCGAGGCGGTGATCGACAAGCCGGGCAAGGGCGCCTTCCACGCCACGCCGCTGGCCGCCGAACTGGGCCGCCTCGGCGTGCAGCAGTTGGTTCTGGCCGGCGTCACGACCGAGGTCTGCGTGCAGACCACGATGCGCGAAGCCAACGATCGCGGCTACGAGTGCCTGCTGGTCGAGGAGGCCACCGCCAGCTACTTCCCGGCCTTCAAGGCGGCGGCGATCGAGATGATCGTCGCCCAGGGCGGCATCGTCGGCTGGGCGGCGCCGTTGGCCGCCTTGATGGCCGCGCTGCGGCCGGCGCTGGCGGCGCCGCAGTCAGCGGCATGCTGAGCAACCGTGCATCATCGCGGTCATGATTCCGACCTTCGCGCCCGCCACTGCGTCCGCCGGCAGTCTGCGCGTCAACCTGGCCGAGACGGTCTATGCCGCGCTCAAGCGCGAGCTGCACGAGTTCGCCTGGGTTCCGGGTGACCGGCTGTCGGAGGCCGAGCTCGGGCAGCGCCTGGGCGTCAGCCGCACGCCGGTGCGCGAAGCCCTGCTGCGCCTGCGCAGCGAGGGCTTGGTCGAGGTCGAGGCCAAGACCGGCTGGTTCGTGCGGCCGATCGACTTCGACCGCCTCGACCAGCTCTACGACCTGCGCGTGGTGCTCGAATGCGCGAGCGTGGCCCGGCTCGGCGCGCGCCTGGACGACCCGCCTGAGTTCGCGGCGCTCGGGGCCGCATGGCTGGTGCCCGCCGCCGAGCGCCTGCGCGACGCGCGCGCGGTCGGCGAACTCGACGAAGCCTTCCATGCCTGGCTGGTGCGCGCCGCCGGCAACGACGAGATCGCCCGCGTGCACCAGGACGTGACCGAGCGCATCCGCATCGTGCGCCGGCTCGACTTCACCCGCCCCGACCGCATCGACGCGACCTACGACGAACACGCCAAGATCCTGCGCGAGGTGATCCGCCGCAAGGTCGACGAGGCCCAGCGACTGTTGCGCAGCCACATCGAGCAGAGCAAGGTCGAGGTGCGCAAGATCTCGCTGCACGCGATGCACGAGGCGCGACGCTTGCGCCGCACCGACCCGCCCGGTCTGCCCTGAACGCCATGCGCCGGGCGGCGATGCGCCTCAGCCCCGATCCAGCGCGTCGCCCAGTTCCTGCGCGCGCCGGTGCGCCGCGTCGATCGCGCGCAGCAGCGCGGCGCGCACGCCGTCGGCCTCGAGCGAGCTGATCGCCGCGTGTGTCGTGCCGCCGGGGCTGGTGACGCGCTCGCGCAGCAGCGCCGGCGGCTCGCCCGTGTGCAGCGCGAGCGCGGCCGCGCCGGCGACGGTGGCCAGGGCCAGCTCGCGCGCCTGCGCCGGCGGCAGGCCCTGGCCGATGGCCGCGGCCTCCATCGCCTCGACCAGGTAGTACACATAGGCCGGACCGGAGCCGGAGACGGCGGTCACCGCGTCGAGGTCGGCCTCGGCGGCAACCCAGATCGTGCGCCCGGTCGGCGCCAGCACGCGCTCGGCCTCGGCGCGCTGCGCCGCGCTGACTGCCGCGCTGGCCCACAGGGCGCTGATGCCCTGGCCGATCAGCGCCGGGGTGTTGGGCATTGCGCGCACGACCGCCGCGCTGCCGGTGGCGCGCGCGATCGCCGCACTGCGCACGCCGGCCATCACGCTGAGCTGCAGCGCGCCGCGCAGATGCGCGGCGCAGGGCGCGGCCGCGGCGGCGAAGACCTGCGGCTTGACCGCCCAGACGACCACCGCGGCGGCGGCCAGCGCAGCGTCGGCCGCGGCCAGCGTGCGCACGCCATGCTGCGCGGCCAGCCGCGCGCGCGCCGCCGCGTCGGGCTCGACGACGACGATGGCCTGCGGCGCGTGCCCCGCGCGCACGAGGCCGCCGACGATGGCCGCGGCCATGTTGCCCCCGCCGATGAAGGCGATGTCAGCTTGCGTATCCATCGACGCAGTGTAGGCTGGCGGCTTATCCCCCCTTCGCGGAGCATCTGCCCCATGAGCCAGCCCCTGTCGTACATCCACGCCGAGCCCGACGACGCCTGGTCGACCTACCTCGCCCAGGTCGAGCGCGTGCTGCCCTACCTCGGGCCGCTGGCGCGCTGGGCCGAGACGCTGCGCCGGCCCAAGCGCGCGTTGATCGTCGACATCCCGATCGAGCTCGACGACGGCCGCGTCGCGCACTACGAGGGCTTTCGCGTGCAGCACAACCTCAGCCGCGGCCCCGGCAAGGGCGGCGTGCGCTACCACCCCGACGTCACGCTCGAGGAGGTGATGGCGCTGGCGGCGTGGATGAGCATCAAGAGCGCGGCCGTCAACCTGCCCTACGGTGGGGCCAAGGGCGGCATCCGCGTCGCGCCCGAGCTGCTCTCGCGCAAGGAGCTTGAGCGGCTGACGCGGCGCTACACGAGCGAGATCGGCCTGATCATCGGCCCGCAGCAGGACATCCCGGCGCCCGACGTCAACACCGACGCGCAGGTCATGGCCTGGATGATGGACACCTACAGCATGAACGTCGGCGCCACCGTCACCGGTGTGGTCACCGGCAAGCCGGTGCACCTGGGCGGCTCGCTGGGCCGCGTCAAGGCCACCGGGCGCGGCGTCTTCGTCACCGGGCGCGAGGCCGCGCGGCGCATCGGCCTGCCGCTCGAAGGCGCGCGCGTCGCCGTGCAGGGCATGGGCAACGTCGGCGCGGCGGCGGCCGAGCTGTTCGTGCAGGCCGGCGCCAGGCTGGTGGCCGTGCAGGACCACAGCGCGACGCGGGTCCACGAGGGCGGCTTCGACCTCGCCACGCTGATGCCGCACCTGCGCGAGCACCGCGGCGTGGCCGGCTACGCGGGCGGCGAGGCGGCCGACGCCGAGGCCTTCTGGGACCTGCCCTGCGACATCCTGATCCCCGCCGCGCTCGAGGGCCAGATCACGGCCGCGCGCGCGCAGCGGCTGCGCGCGCGGCTGGTGCTCGAAGGCGCCAACGGCCCGACGCTGCCGGCTGCCGACGAGGTGCTCGCCGAGCGCGGCGTGCTGGTCGTGCCCGACGTCGTCTGCAACGCCGGTGGCGTGACGGTGAGCTACTTCGAGTGGGTGCAGGACTTCAGCTCGTTCTTCTGGACCGAGGACGAGATCAACCAGCGGCTCGACAAGATCCTGGTCAACGCGCTCAAGGCCATCTGGGACACCGCCGACCACCACCGCATCACGCTGCGCACCGCCGCCTATGCGGTGGCCTGCGAGCGCATCCTGACGGCGCGCCAGGTGCGCGGGCTCTATCCCTGACCTCGACCGCTCATGAGCAAATGTGGCTCTGCCACTTTGCTCATCCCCCTCGGGGGGCGGACGACGTATGTCGTCGGCCTGGGGGCGCTCATGAGCAAATGTGGCTCTGCCACTTTGCTCATCCCCCTCGGGGGGCGGACGACGTATGTCGTCGGCCTGGGGGCGCTCTCAGGCCGACTTCACCGTTGTCGGGTAGGCGCGCAGCGCCGCCAGGTCCAGCACCCGCAGGCCGCCGTAATCGACCGCGATCAGGCCTTGCCGGTGCAGCGCCGCGAGCGCCTGGTTGACGCGCTGGCGCGACAGCCCGATCAGGTAGGCCAGCTCCTGCTGCGTGATGCGCAGCAACTGCCCGACGCCGGGGAACAGCCCCGGGTGGAACAGGTTGGCCAGGCTGCGCGCGACCCGCACCTCCGGGTCGCTCAGGCGGTCGATCTCGCGCGACGCGATGAACTGCCCCAGCCGCTCGTTGAGCTGGCCCATGATGAAGCGGTTGAAGCCGATCGAATGGTCGAGCAGCCAGTGAAAGGTCTCGACCGGCAGCCCGGCCACCAGGCTCTTGCGCAGGGCCTGCACGTTGTAGCGGTAGCACTCGCGCTTGAGCGCCGTGCCCTCGCCGAACCAACCGCCGGGCGCGAGCCCGGCAAAGGTCATCACCGGCCCCTGGCTGTCGTCGTTGCTCATCTTGAGCAGGCCCTCGAGCAGGCCGAACCAGTAGGTCACCGGCCGCCCCACGCGGCAGATCGTGTCGCCGGGCTGCGCCAGAGTGACCACCAGTTGGGTGCGCACGCACTCGCCTTCGTATGCCGTCAGCAAGGGCAGCCAGACGATGCGAGCGAATTCGTCGTCGCTCAGCCCGCGAGCGCGCTGACGCAGCCCTGCTCGAGTGCTCATGACCTGCTCCCGCCCTGCAAACTGGGGTAAGCCCCAGTGGGGACTGCCCAAGATTGTCATCGCAAGGACAACATGGCGTCAAACTCCGGGGTAGCGTCCCGGGGCAGCTTGATTCGACCACGCGGCCTTCGCGGCCCGACCCAGGCCCCAGGGACCACACCATGCGAACGACCTTTCCTCGGCGCTTGCTCGAGCACTCGGTCCAGCGCCCGCGGGCGGCGGCGATGCGCGAGAAGCGGTACGGCATCTGGCAGGCCATCGACTGGCAGGGCATGGCGGCCTTGGCCAGCCAGATTGCCGCCGGGCTGCACCAGCTTGGCCTGCGCCGGGGCGAGCACCTGATCGTCGTCGGCACCAACCGGCCGCGGCTGTACGCGGCGATGCTGGCGGCGCAGGCGCTGGGGGCGATTGCGGTGCCGCTGTACCAGGATGCGGTGGCCGCCGAGTACGTCTTTCCGCTCACCAACGCCGAAGTGCGCTTCGCGGTGGTCGAAGACCAGGAGCAGGTCGACAAGATGCTCGAGCTCCGGCCCCAGTGCCCGCTGCTCGAGCACATCCTGTTCGACGACCCGCGCGGCCTGCGCAACTACGACGAACCCGGACTGGCGGCGCTCGAGGAGCTGATCGCCAGCGGGCGGGTGTTCGTGCAGCAGCACCCCGACTTCTTCCAGGAACAGGTCGAACAGACCCAGCCCGACGACGTGGCGGCGATGTTCTTCACCTCGGGCACCACCGGCAACCCCAAGGGCGTGGTGCACACCCATGCGACTTTGCTCGATCGGGCCGCCGCCGGCGCGCAGTTCGACAAGCTCACCGAGAACGAAGAGGTGCTGGCCTATCTGCCGCCGGCCTGGATCGGCCAGAACATCTTCAGCTACGCGCAGTGGCTGGCCTGCGGCTACGTGGTCAACTGCCCGGAGTCCGCGGCCACCGTGACGATCGACCTCAAGGAGATCGGCCCGACCTACTACTTCGCGCCGCCGCGCGTGCTGGAGAGCCTGCTCACCAGCGTCACCATCCGCATGGAAGACGCCAGTGCGCTCAAGCGTCGCCTCTACCGCTACTTCATGGCGCATGCCAGCCGGGTCGGCCCGGCGCTGATGGACGGCAAGACCATCGGCGCCGGCGACCGCCTGCTGTACGCGCTGGGCAACCTGCTGGTCTACGGGCCGCTGCGCAACACGCTCGGTTTTTCGCGGGTGCGGGTGGCCTATACCGCCGGCGAGGCCATCGGGCCCGATCTGTTCACCTTCTACCGCTCGCTCGGCATCAACCTCAAGCAGCTCTACGGCTCGACCGAGACCGCGGTCTTCGTCTGCCTGCAACCCGACCACGAGGCGCGCGCCGACACCGTGGGCGTGCCTTGCGCGGGCGTCGAGATCAAGCTGGCCGCCGACGGCGAGATCCTGGTCAAGTCGGCCGGACTGCTCAAGGAGTACTACAAGAACGAGAAGGCCACGCGCGAGGTGCTGAGCGCCGACGGCTGGTACCACACCAGCGACGCCGGCTTCATCGACGCCAGCGGGCACCTCAAGATCATCGACCGCGTCAAGGACGTCGGGCGCCTGCGCGGCGGCGCCAACGACGGCGCCCTGTTCGCGCCCAAGTACGTCGAGAACAAGCTCAAGTTCTTCCCCTACATCAAGGAGGCAGTGGCCTTTGGCGACGGGCGCGAGAAGGTCTGCGCAATGATCAACATCGACCTCGAGGCGGTCGGCAACTGGGCCGAGCGGCGCAACCTGCCCTACGCCGGCTACACCGACCTGGCCGCCAAGCCCGAAGTGCTGCAACTGATCAAGGACTGTGTCGAGCAGGTCAACGCCGACCTCAGCCGCGACGCCCTGCTCGCGGGCAGCCAGATCCACCGCTTCCTGGTGCTGCACAAGGAGCTCGACCCCGACGATGGCGAGCTCACCCGTACCAACAAGGTGCGCCGCGGCTACATCGGCGAGAAGTACGCGCTGCTGGTCGATGCCCTCTACGGCGGCCTGAGCGAGCAATTCATCGAAACGCCTGTCAGGTTCGAGGACGGCCGCACCGGCAAGGTCAGCGCCAGACTCAGGCTGAGCGACGCCAAGACCTACGCCAGCGTGCAGCAGGCCGCCTGAGGCCAGCGCGCCACGGCCCCACTTCAGCGAGCAGCACAGCCATGGCCCACAAGAAGATCGGCGATGTCATCCTCGACGTGCGCAACATCAGCCTGCGCTTCGGCGGCGTCAAGGCGCTGAGCGACATCTCGTTCGACGTGCGCGAGCACGAGATCCGCGCCATCATCGGCCCCAACGGCGCCGGCAAGAGCTCGATGCTCAACTGCATCAACGGCGTCTACAAGCCGCAGGAGGGCTCGATCACCTTCCGCGGCCAGACCTTCAAGCACATGAACAGCCGTCAGGTGGCGCAGATGGGGGTGGCGCGCACCTTCCAGAACCTGGCGCTGTTCAAGGGCATGAGCGTGATCGACAACCTCATGACCGGTCGCAACCTGCGCATCAGGAGCAACCTGCTGCTGCAGGCCCTGCGCTGGGGGCCGGCCGAACGCGAGGAGGTCGAGCACCGCGAGAAAGTCGAGCACATCATCGACTTTCTCGAGATCCAGGCCTATCGCAAGACGCCGGTCGGACAACTGCCCTACGGACTGCAGAAGCGCGTCGACCTCGGCCGCGCGCTGGCCATGGAGCCGCAGGTCCTGCTGCTCGACGAGCCGATGGCGGGCATGAACGTCGAAGAGAAGCAGGACATGTGCCGCTTCGTGCTCGACGTCAACGACGAGTTCGGCACCACCATCGTGCTGATCGAGCACGACATGAGCGTGGTGATGGACATCTCGGACCGGGTGGTGGTGCTCGACTACGGCAAGAAGATCGGCGACGGCTCGGCCGACGAGGTGCGCGCCAACCCGGACGTGATCCGGGCCTACCTCGGCACCAGCCACTGAGCGGGAGCGCAAGCATGGGGTTCTTCCTGGAAACCGTCTTCGCCGGACTGATGAACGGCGTGCTCTACGCCCTGGTGGCCCTGGGTTTCGTGCTCATCTTCAAGGCTTCGGGCGTCTTCAACTTCGCCCAGGGCGCGATGGTGCTGTTCGCCGCGCTGGCGATGGCACGCTTTGCCGAATGGCTGCCGCAGTGGCTGGGCTTCCAGAGTGTGCTGCTGGCCAACGTCATCGCCTTCATGATCGCCGCCGGCCTGATGCTGGTCTTTGCCTGGGCCGTCGAGCGCCTGGTGCTGCGCCATCTGGTCAACCAGGAGGGCGTGACCCTGCTCATGGCGACCCTGGGCATCACCTTCTTCATCGACGGCTTTGGCCAGACCATCTTCGGCTCGGACATCTACTCGATCAACCTCGGCCTGCCCAAGGAACCGGTGTTCATCCTCGAGAGCCTGTTCCCCGGCGGCCTGCTGATCAACCAGGACGACCTCGTCACCGCCATCATGGCGATGGCGATGGTCGCCCTGCTGACGCTGTTCTTCCAGAAGACCGGCACCGGACGCGCGCTGCGTGCCGTGGCCGACAACCACCAGGCGGCGCAAGCGGTCGGCATTCCGCTGGGTCGCATGTGGGTCATCGTCTGGTTCATCGCCGGCCTGACCGCACTGGTGGCCGGCATGATCTGGGGCGCCAAGATGGGGGTGCAGTTTGCGCTCACCTTCGTCGCGCTCAAGGCCCTGCCGGTGATCATCCTGGGCGGCCTGACCTCGGTGCCCGGGGCCATCGTGGCCGGCCTGATCATCGGAGTGACCGAACAACTGGCCGAGGTCTATGTCGGCCCGCTGGTCGGTGGCGGCATCCAGATCTGGTTTGCCTATGTGCTGGCCATGGTAGTGCTGCTGTTCCGGCCCCAGGGCTTGTTTGGCGAAAAGATCATCGACCGGGTTTGAGGAAGAGAGCCACCATGTTCTACCGCGAGAACGGTCAGTTCCAGACCACCTACCAGGCCGATCAGCAGATCTTCCCGGTGCGCCAGGACCGCCTCGCGATCCTGGCCCTGATCGCCTTTGCCTTCGTCGGCGTGCCGCTGCTGGCCGACGAATACCTGTTTCGCGCCATCCTGGTGCCGTTTCTCATCCTGGCGCTGGCCGCCATCGGGGTCAACGTCCTGGTCGGCTATTGCGGCCAGATCTCGCTGGGCTCGGGAGCCTTCATGGCGGTCGGGGCCTACATGGCCTACAACGTCTTCATCCGGGTCGCGGACGTGCCGCTGATCGTCGCGCTGCTCGCCGGCGGTCTGAGCGCGATGCTGGCAGGCATCGCCTTCGGCATCCCCAGCCTGCGCGTCAAGGGGCTGTACCTGGCAGTGGCGACGCTGGCGGCGCAGTTCTTCTTCGACTGGCTGTTCGTGCGCGTACCGTGGTTCACCAACTACAGCCCGGCCGGCACCGCCGAGGTCAGCAACCTGGGCATGCTGGGCTGGAGCATCGACACCCCGCTCGACAAGTACCTGTTCGTGCTCGGCTTCGTCGTCGTGTTCGCATGGCTGGCCAAGAACCTGGTGCGCGGCCCGATCGGGCGCGAGTGGATGGCGATCCGCGACATGGATGTAGCCGCCGCGGTGATCGGCATCCGACCGATGTACGCCAAGCTCACCGCCTTTGCCATCAGCTCGTTCATCGTCGGCGTCGCCGGAGCGCTGTGGGCCTTCATCCACCTCGGGTCGTGGGAGCCGCTGGCCTTCGACATCAACCGCTCGTTCCAGCTGCTGTTCATCGTCATCATCGGTGGGCTGGGCTCGATCACGGGTTGCTTCTTCGGTGCGGCCTTCATCGTCATCACGCCGATCGCGCTCAACCAGATGCTGCCCTGGCTCGGCAGTCTGGCGGGGGTGCGCATCTCGACGGCGATGGTCGGCCATGCCGAGCTGATGATCTTCGGCGCCCTGATCGTCTGGTTCCTGATCAAGGAGCCGCACGGCCTGGCCAGGTACTGGAGCATCACGCGCCACAAGCTACGCCTGTGGCCGTTCCCGCACTGAGTTTGTATGCGAGCGGATGCTGCCCGACACCTCGGCACCCGCCCGCGCCCCTGTGAGAGTCAGGTGTTGGACAGAGGGAGACCTTCGATGAAACTGCGACAACTCGCGCTGTCTGCCGCCCTGGCCCTGGCCGCGGCAGCCACCGCCCTGAGCACCGGCCTGGCGATGGCCCAGGCCCCGGTGCAATTCTTCCCCAGCCTGACCGGCCGCACCGGCGCCGTGGCCCCCAACGCGACGCCGTTCGCCAACGGCTTCGCCGACTACATGAAACTGGTCAACGCGCGCGGCGGCATCAACGGCGTGCAGACCATGGTCGAGGAGTGCGAGACCGCCTACGCGACCGACCGCGGCGTCGAGTGCTACGAGCGCCTCAAGGGCCGCCACGGCGGCGCCACGGTCTTCCAGCCGCTCTCGACCGGCATCACCTTCGCCCTGATGCCGCGTCTGGCTGCCGACAAGATCCCGATGATCACTTCGGGCTACGGCCGCAGCGACACCGCCGATGGCAGCATCTTCCCGTGGGTCTTCCCGCTGCTGGGGCATTACTGGATCGCCGGCGACGTGGTGCTGCAGCACATCGCCAACAAGTCCGGCGGCTGGGCCAGCCTGCGCGGCAAGACGGTCGCCGTGGTCTACCACGACAGCCCGTTCGGGCGCGAGGTGCTGCCGATCGTGCAGCGCCGCGCCGAGATGCACGGCTTTCAGGTGCTGGCGCTGCCGGTGCCGCCGCCGGGGGTCGAGCAGCGTGCAGTCTGGCTGCAGATCCGCCAGCAGCGACCCGACTTCGTGATCATGCAGACCTGGGGCGTGATGACCGCGACCGCCATCCGTCAGGCCGTCGCCACCGGCTTTCCGCGCGAGCGCATGTTCGGCACCTGGTGGAGCGGGGCCGAGCCCGACCTGCGCGACATCGGCGCCGACGCCCGCGGCTACAACGCCGTGATGATGCAGCATGGCCAGGCGCGCGACTCCGAGGTGGTGCGCCAGATCCTGGCCCAGGTGCACGAGCGCGGCCAGGGCACCGGGCCGCGCACCGAAGTCGGCGACGTGCTCTACATGCGCGGCGTGGTCGGCGCGATGCTGGCCGTCGAGGGCGTGTTCCGGGCCCAGGAACGTTTCGGTCGCGGCCGCCACGTCAGCGGTGAACAGGCGCGCTGGGGCTACGAGAACCTCAACATCACCCAGGCGCGCCTCGACGAGCTGGGTTTCGCCGGTGTCCTGCGCGGCCCGATCGTGACCTCGTGCCGCAACCACGTGGGCACTGCGCTGACGCGCATCCACACCTGGAACGGCACCGGCTTCGACTGGTCCTCGGACTGGCTGCAGGCCGACATGAACGTCATCACGCGCATGATCACGGCGTCGTCCGAATCCTTCGCGCGCGACAACAACGTCACCCGCCGGACCGAGGCGGGCTGCTGAAGCCGCGTGTGGCGGGCCTGCCCCGGGGGGGGGTGGCGCCGCCACCCCCCGGCGCCCGGGCGCGGCCGGCCGCCGCCACCGGCATCGTTTGCGTTCGAGGTCGACCCATGAGCACGCCTTCCATCGTCATCAACGTCAACGGCATCGAGGTCATCTACAACCATGTGATCCTGGTCCTCAAGGGCGTCTCGCTGCAGGTCGCCGAGGGCCGGATCGCCGCCCTGCTGGGCGGCAACGGGGCCGGCAAGACCACCACGCTGCGCTCGATCTCGCGGCTGCTCGAGGGCGAGCGCGGCGAGGTCACCAAGGGCAGCATCGAGCTGCGCGGCCAGCGCATCGACCACCTGAGCACCTCCGACCTGGTACGCCGCGGCGTGGTGCAGGTGATGGAGGGCCGGCACTGCTTCGGCCACCTGACGATCGAGGAGAACCTGCTCACCGGGGCCTACACCCGCCGTGGCAAGGCCGAGATCGCCGCCAGCCTCGAGAAGGTGTACGGCTACTTCCCGCGCATCAGGACCCGCCGCCACAGCCTGGCCGCCTACACCTCGGGCGGCGAGCAGCAGATGTGCGCGATCGGCCGCGCCCTGATGGCCAGCCCGAGCGTGGTGCTGCTCGACGAGCCTTCGATGGGGCTGGCACCGCAGATCGTCGAGGAGGTGTTCGAGATCGTCAAGGCCCTCAACCAGAAGGAGCGCGTCACCTTCTTGATCGCCGAGCAGAACACCAACGTCGCGCTGCGCTACGCCGACTACGGCTACATCCTGGAGAGCGGCCGCGTCGTGATGGACGGCAAGGCCGAGGACCTTCGCAACAACGAGGACGTCAAGGAGTTCTACCTCGGCATGGGCGGCAGCGAGCGCAAGAGCTTCAAGGACGTCAAGAGCTACAAGCGGCGCAAGCGCTGGCTGGCCTGAACCGACCGCCGCCCGCCGAGAACGCGCCCACAGCCCGTCACCGACCACGCGCCGCCATGCCCGCCCACCACGACGCCCTCGAAACCCGCCCGCCCGCCGAACGCGAAGCGGCCCTGATGACAGCGCTGCCCGGGCTGGTGCGGCATCTGCAGGCGCATAGCCTGGCCTACGCCGAGGCCCTGGCCGGCATCGATCCCGAGCGCGTGGCCAGCCGCGCCGCGCTGGCCCGGTTGCCCGTCATGCGCAAGAGCGATCTGCTGGCCCGCCAGCAGGCCAGCCGGGCCGCGGGCGGCGACCCCTTCGGCGGCTTTGCCGCCATCGGCTGGCGCGGCCTGCGCCACGCCGGCGGGGTGCGCCGGGTCTATCAGTCGCCGGGCCCGATCTACGAACCCGAGGGCGGTGCGCCCGACTACTGGCGCGTCGCGCGCGCGCTGGTGGCCGCCGGCTTCGAGGCGGGCGAGCTGATCCACAACGGCTTCAGCTACCACCTCACGCCGGGCGCATGGATGATGGACAGCGGCGCCCAGGCGCTGGGCTGCGCCGTGATCCCGGGCGGGGTCGGCAATACCGAGCAGCAACTGGCCGCGATCGCCGACCTGCGGCCGAGCGCCTACACCGGCACGCCGAGCTTCCTGCGCATCCTCGTCGAGAAGGCCGATGCCGCGCATCCGGCCGGGCAGCGGCTCTCGATCCGCAAGGCGCTGGTCTCGGGCGAGGCCTTTCCACCCTCGCTGCGCGACTGGATGCTCGAGCGCGGCATCGCCGCCTACCAGTGCTACGCCACCGCCGACGCCGGGGTGATCGCCTACGAGACCGTCGCCCGCCTGGGCCTGGTTCTCGACGAACAGGTGCTGCTCGAAGTGGTGCGCCCGGGCACCGGCGAGCCGGTGCCCGAGGGTGAAGTCGGCGAGGTCGTGGTCACGGTGTTCAACCCCGACTACCCGCTGCTGCGCTTTGGTACCGGCGACCTGTCGGCCGTCCTGCCCGGCACCTGTCCGACCGGGCGCAGCAACACCCGCATCCGCGGCTGGCTCGGCCGCGCCGACCAGACCACCAAGATCAAGGGCATGTTCGTGCATCCGGCGCAGGTCGCCGAGGTGCTGCGCCGCCACCCCGAGCTGCACAAGGCGCGGCTGGTGGTCAGTGGCCAGCTGGCCGACGACCGCATGACCCTGTGCGCCGAGCTGCGCCCTGGCGCGTCCGCCGACGCGGCGGCGCTGGCCGCGGCGATCGAGCACAGCCTGCGCGAAGTCACCAGGCTGCGCGGCCAGGTCGAGCTGCTGGCAGCGGGCAGCCTGCCCAACGACGGCAAGGTGATCGAGGACGCGCGCCGCTACGACTGATCAAGGCGCCAACGGCCCGACGCTGCCGGCTGCCGACGAGGTGCTCGCCGAGCGCGGCGTGCTGGTCGCCCCCGACGTCGTCTGCAACGCCGGTGGCGTGACGGTGAGCTACTTCGAGTGGGTGCAGGACTTCAGCCCGTTCTTCTGGACCGAGGACGAGATCAACCAGCGGCTCGACAAGATCCTGGTCCACGCGCTCGAGGCCGTCTGGGACACCGCCGACCACCACCGCATCACGCTGCGCACCGCCGCCTGTGCGGTGGCCTGCGAGCGCATCCTGACCGCGCGCCAGGTGCGCGGGCTCTATCCCTGAGCCGCGGGCCGCACGGCCCTTGGGTGGGCGCCCCTTCAGGCTGGGTCGACCTGCACGCGGTGCGCGTGCAGGGCTTCGAAGATCGGCGCGTCGCCGAAGCGAAACAGATCGAGCGCGGCCTCGGCCTCGGCCTGCGCCGCGAACGGCAGCCACGACGGCAGGACGAACATGTCGCCGCGCGCGACCGTCCACGTGCGCTCGCCCACACGCACGGTGCCGCGGCCGTCGAAGACCTGGAATACCGACGAGCCGACCTCGCGCCAGGTGCGCGTGCGCGCGCCGGCGCGCAGGCGGTGCATCTCGGCGCGGATCGTCGGCAGCACGTCGCGGCCGTTGGTCGGGTTCGTGTAGCGCACCGCGGCATGGCCGGGGCTCAGCGTCACCGCCTGGCCTTCCTGCTCCAGCGCGAGTTGCTCGGCGAGCGCGCGGTCGGTGTCGACCCAGCGGTAGGCCAGCAGCGGCGTGGCCGCCAGCGCGTCGGGCTGCGCGGCCGGGCGCAGCCCGGGGTAGGCCCACAGCCGCTCCGAGCGCGAGCGCGCCGGGGTGCCCAGCTCGGCCGGCGTGAGCTGGTCGCGGCCGAACTCGAAGAACTGCGACTCGGTGCAGTACGAGAACGGGATGTCGAGGCCGTCGATCCACGCCATCGGCTGCGTCGCCGCGTTGTGGTGGGCGTGCCAGTTCCAGCCCGACTGCGGCAGGAAGTCGCCGCGCGCCATGCGGACCGGGTCGCCGCCGACGACCGTCCAGACGCCCTCGCCTTCGACGACGAAGCGGAAGGCGTGCTGCGTGTGGCGGTGCTCGGGCGCGTTCTCGCCCGGCATCAGGTACTGGATCGCGGCCCACAGCGTCGGCGTCGCGTACGGCTTGCCGCCGAGCGACGGGTTGGCCAGTGCGATCGCGCGGCGCTCGCCGCCGCGGCCCACCGGCACCAGCCGGCCGGCCTGGGCGGCCAGCGCCACCAGCCGCTCCCAGCGCCAGAGGTGCGGCGTGGCCTTGCTCCGCGGGTGCAGCGGCATCAGGTCGCCGATCTCGGTCCACAGCGGCACCAGCAGCGCCTGCTCGAAGCCGCGGTAGAGCTGCTCGAGCTCGGGCGAGGGGTCGGGCTGCCCGGGGCCGGCCTGCATCTTCAGGCGCACGGGCGACAGGGTGGGCTCGGCAGTCATGGCCATGGCTCCTGTTTCGTTCACTGGGCCGCACCGATGTGCAGCGCGATCTCGCCGACGCCGGCCACGCGCCCGTCGAGGCGGTCGCCCGGCACCACGGCGCCGACGCCTTCGGGCGTGCCGGTGCAGATCAGGTCGCCGGGCTGCAGGTGGTAGCAGGTCGACAAGTCGGCGATCAGCTCGCGGATGGTCCAGATCAGCCGGTCGACGTCGGAGCTCTGGCGCGGCTGGCCGTTGACGGCGAGCACGAGCTCGCCGCGCTCGATGAACACGCCGGGCATCGGCACGATCTCGGAGATCACCGCGCCGTGCTCGATGTCCTTGCCCAGGCCCCAGGGCCGGCCCTTGTCGCGCGCGAGCAGTTGCAGGTCGCGCCGCGTCATGTCCAGAGCCCGCAGGCGTAGCCGTAGATCAGCGTGTGCGCGTGGTAGTTGCGCCCGACGAAGAACCGGCGGTTGACGGGGGCGCGTTCGGCGCGGCCGCGCACCGCCACCGAAGGCACGGCGGTGCGGGGCCCACAGGCAGGCGCAGGGGTTCATGGCGGTTGCTCGCAGCAAGGGCTGTTCGGTGTGGCGGGCGGCGGTGCTCAGTCGGCCAGGCAATTGCCCGCGTTCCAGCCGTACAGCCACTCGAGCGCGTCGTAGAAGCGCTCCTGGCTGCGGCCCGTCCACAGCGAGTTGCGCACCAGGCGCTCGACGCCGGCGGCGTGGTAGATGCGCCCCATCTCGCGGCCCGAGAGCACGATGCGCGCGGTGCGCGTGATGCGGCTGCGCTGGTAGCGCTGCAGCGCGGCGTCCCAGTCGTGGCCGCTCGCGCGCAGCGCCTCGCCCAGCGTGACGGCGTCCTCCATCGCCATGCATGCGCCCTGCGCCATGTACTGCGTGGTCAGGTGCGCGGCGTCGCCCAGCAGCGCGGCGCGGCCGAACACCCAGTTGGCGATCGGCTCGCGGTCGGCGGTGGCCCAGCGCTTCCAGGTCTTGGGCAGCTCGATCAACTGCCGCGCCTTCGGGCAGAGGCCCTGGAAGTAGCTCTCGACCTCTTCCTTGCTGCCGTCGGTGACGCCCCACTGCTCTTGCTGGCGGCTGTGGAAGGTGACGACGATGTTGTACTGCTCGCCGCCGCGCAGCGGGTAGTGCACCAAGTGGCACTTCGGGCCGGCCCACAGGCTGGCGGCGTTCCACTGCAGGTCCTTCGGAAACTCGGCACGGTCGACCACCGCGCGGTAGACCACGTGGCCGGTCACGCGCGGCGGGTCGCCCACGTACTGCGCGCGCAGCACCGACTTGCCGCCGTCGGCGCCGATCAGCGCCTGGCCGCTCCAGCGCTTGCCGTTCTGGTCGATCGCGGCAACCGTCTTCGCCGCATCGTCCTGCTCGATGCGCTCGACCCGCGTGCGGGTGTGCACGCTGACACGGCCGCTCTCCTGTGCGCCTTCGAGCAGCGACAGGTGGATGTCGGCGCGGTGGATCACGGCGTAGGGGTTGCCAAAGCGCTGGCGGAAGGCCGCGCCGGTCTCGATGCGGCCGACCAGCGACTCGTCGATCGCATCGTGCATGACCAGGCCCTCGGTGTAGACGGCGTGAGCGCGCGCCTTGTCGCCCACGCCCAGCGCGTCGAAGGCGTGGAAGGCGTTGGGGCCGAGCTGGATGCCGGCGCCGATCTCGCCGATCTCCGGGGCCTGTTCGAGCACGGTCACGCGGTAGCCGTGACGCACCAGCGCCAGCGCGGCAGCCAGGCCGCCGATGCCGCCGCCGGCGACGATGACGGGCAGGTCCCGGGGGTCGGCAGTCATCCGCGCCTCCTTGCGTGCATGCTGATGATAAGCATGCTGAGCACTCCTGCAGAAGGTCGAGCCGCAGGGCCCGACGCCGGTGCCGTACGCGGCCCTGCAGGCGCTGGCCAACGCGCCGGGCGTCGACCAGCGCACGCTGGCCCGCACGACAGGGCTGGACACCTCGACGACCGGCGGCGTCGTCGACCGGCTCGAGGCTCGCGGCCTGCTGCTGCGCAACGCCTGTCCCGACGACCGCCGCCTGCGCCGGGGTCAGCGCGCGCGCGGCCGGCGCCGGCGCAGCCTCACAGCCGCGTCGGCTGGGTCCAGCCGGCGGTGCCGACCGCTGGGATCCGCACCGCCGGGATCGGCGGCGCCGCCAGCGCCCGGCGCTGCTGCGTCTCGCGCTCGAGGCCGCTGGCCACCACCTGGGCCAGCGCGCCGAGCTGCGCGGCGAACGCGGCCAGCAGGTCGTCGAGGGTCACGATGCCCACGAGCTGGCCCTGGGCGCCGGCGACCAGCAGCCGGCGCACGCCATGCTCGCGCATCTGCGCGAGCGCCTCGTCGACCCCGGCCGACTCGGCCACCGCCACCGGCTCGCCCTGCACCAGGGTGCCGACCGTGACCGCGACAGCGTCGAGCCCGCGCGCGAGCACCTCGACCGCGAGGTCGCGGTCGGTGACGACGCCGGCCACCGCCATGCCCTCGGGGGCCGCACGGGTGACGACCAGCGCGCCGACATGGTGCTCGCGCATCCGCCGCGCGGCCTCGGCCAGGCTGGCGGCGGCGTCGACGGTGATGACGTGGCGGGTGCAGATGGTCGCGAGGCTCATGGGGTGCTCCCGGTGGGCAGGGTGGGCCGCCGGCGCGGTCGGCGCGGCGGATGTGGCAGCATGCGCCCGGCCCGCTGCCGCCGGCTTGATCCTGGCCAAGGTCGCGCGGTGCCCCCGTGGTCACGCCCGATGCCCGCCTGCGCCCCTTGCCGCCCGCGCCGCGCCCGGCCATGCTGCTGAGCCTGCGCCGCCACCGCGCCCGCCGCGCCGCCTTTGCCGCCGGCGCGCGCGCGGCCGTGCCGAGCCTGCCGGCGATCGCCGCCTGGGGCCTGGTCACCGGCGTGGCCATGACCACCCTCGGTCTGGGCCTGTGGACGATGCTCGGCCTGACCTTCGTCGTCTACTCGGGCACCTCGCAACTGGCGGTGCTGCCGCTGATGGCGGCCTCGACCGGGGTGCTGGCGATGGTCGGCGCCGCGGCGGTGGCCAACCTGCGCTTCGTGGTCTACAGCGCGGTGCTGTCGCGCCATCTGCGCCGGGTGCCGCTGGCGCTGCGGCTGGCCACCGGCTTCCTGACCATCGACGGGCCGCTGGCCGCGCTCTTGCAGCGCCAGCGCGAAGCGCGGCTGGTGCAGCGCGTGGCCTTCCTCAACGGCGCCAACGCGATCACCGCGCTCGCCTGGTGCGCCAGCTCGCTGCTGGGCATCGCGCTGGCCGCGGCGCTGCCGTTCGGCCCCGAGCTGGCCTACGTCGGCGTGCTCGCGCTGTTCGGCATCACGGTGCCGATGCTGATCGGCCGGCCGGCCTGGGCCGCGGCGCTGGCCAGCATCGCGGTCGCGCTGGCCGGTGCCGACTGGCCGCACCGGCTGGGCACCTTCGCCGCGGTCATCGCCGGCGTCGCCGCGGCGCTGCTGGCCGCGCGCGCCGGGCGCGCGCGGGCCGGCGACGCGGTGGGCGGAAACTGAGGCCGCAGCGACGATGGCCTACGACGAGCTCGAGCTGCTGCTGCTGGTCGCCCTGCTTGCGCTGCTGACCCTGGTCGCGCGCAACTTCTTCCTCGTGCTGCCCAGCCGCTGGCAGCCGCGCGGCGCGGTCGCCGAGGCGCTGCGCTACGCGCCGCTGGCCGCGCTGCTGGCCATCACCGTGCCCGAGATCGCGCGCGACCTGCCCGTCGGTGCAGCCGGCGCGACAGCCGCCTGGGCCGACGCGCTGACCGACCCGCGGCTGGCCTCGGCGCTGGTGCTGGCCGCCGTCATCCGGCTCACCCACAAGGCGCTGTGGGGGCTGGTCGCCGGCACCGCGGCCTACCTCATGCTGCTGGGCTGGCCGGGCGCCGGCGCTTGACGCTCAGGCCCCGAGCTGCTGCGCGAGGTCGAGGAAGTCGTCGGCGACGAGGTCGAACTCGCCGGGCGCGTACGCCGGTGGCGCGCTGCCTGGGCCATGCTCGAGCGGGCGGCGGACGTACGCGGTGCGCAGCCCGGCCGCGCGGGCGCCGCGCAGGTCGCTCGGGTGCGCGGCGACCATCAGCACCTCGCCCGGCGGCAGCGCCAGCAGCCGGCAGGCGCCGAGGTAGACCTCGCGGTCGGGCTTGTAGTGGCCGAACAGCTCGGCGCTCAGCAGCAGGTCCCACGGCAGCGCGGCGTGGCGCGCCATATCCAGCAGCAGCCGCAGGTCGCCGTTGGACAGCGTGCACACCGGCCAGCGCGCCTTCAGCCGCGCGAGCCCGGCGACACTGTCGGGCCACGGCGGCAGCCGGTGCCAGACCCGGTTGAACGCGGCAGCCTCGGCTTCGGCCAGCGTGATGCCGCGCGCGGCCAGCAGGCGCTCGAGGATGCGCCGGTGCAGCATGTCGACCGTGGTCCACGGCAGCCGGCCGTGGCGGACTTCGTCGAGCGCCGGCGCGTAGCCGGCGCGCCAGTCGTCGGCGAAGGCCGCCCAGTCGAGCTGCAGCCCGGGCCGCGCCAGCCGCGCCGCCAGCGCCCGGCCCTCGGCGACCACGCCCGAGCGCCAGTCGACGACGGTGCCGAAGACGTCGAAGCACAGCGCGCGCAGATCGGACAGGGGGGCCATCGGCACCGATTGTGGCGCGGCCGCCGCGGGCCCGAACCTAGAATCGGCGCCCTGCCCGCCACGCCCGCTGCCGAGTCGCCCGATGTCGCCGTCTGCCCTCACTGCCCTGTCGCCGCTGGACGGCCGCTACGCGCCCAAGCTGGCTGCGCTGCGGCCGCTGCTGTCCGAGTTCGGGCTGATGCACCGCCGCGTGCAGGTCGAGGTCGAGTGGTTCGTGGCGCTGTCCGACGCCGGCTTGGCCGAGTTCAAGCCGCTGTCGGCCCACGCCCGCGGCCTGCTGCGCGGGCTGGTCGCCGACTTCGGCGAGGCCGACGCGCAGGCCATCAAGGACATCGAGCGCGTCACCAACCACGACGTCAAGGCCGTCGAGTACTGGCTCAAGTCGCGCCTTTCGGCCGACGCCGAGCTGCGCGCGGCCGCCGAGTTCGTGCACTTTGCCTGCACCAGCGAGGACATCAACAACACCGCGCATGCGCTGATGCTCGGGGCCGCGCGCCGCGAGGTGCTGCTGCCCGCGCTCGACGCCGTGATCGAGCGCCTGCGCAGCCTGGCGCAGGCCCACGCCGGGCAGCCGATGCTCGCGCGCACGCACGGCCAGACGGCAAGCCCGACGACGGTCGGCAAGGAGCTCGCCAACGTCGTCGCCCGCCTGGTCACGGCGCGCGAGCGCATCGACGGCGTGCGGCTGCTGGCCAAGATGAACGGCGCGGTCGGCAACTACAACGCGCACCTGGCGGCCTGGCCCGACTTCGACTGGGAGCGCTTCGCCCGCGACGTCGTCGAGCAGCGGCTGGGGCTGGCCTTCAACCCCTACACGACCCAGATCGAGCCGCACGACGCGATGGCCGAGCTGTTCGACGCCATTGCGCGCTGCGACACGGTGCTGATCGACTGGTGCCGCGACGCCTGGGGCTACATCGCGCTGGGCTACTTCCGGCAGCAGACGCGCACCGGCGAGATCGGCTCGTCGACGATGCCGCACAAGGTCAACCCGATCGACTTCGAGAATGCCGAAGGCAACCTCGGCCTGGCCAACGCGCTGCTCGCGCACTTCAGCCAGAAGCTGCCGATCAGCCGCTTCCAGCGCGACCTCAGCGACAGCACGGTGCTGCGCAACCTGGGCGTCGCGCTCGGCCATGTCGTGCTCGCGCTCGACTCGCTGGCGCGCGGGCTCGACAAGCTCGAGCTCGACTGCGCCGCGCTCGATGCCGACCTCGACCGCGCCTGGGAGGTGCTGGCCGAGGCGGTGCAGACCGTCATGCGCCGCCACGGCCTGCCCGAGCCCTACGAGCGGCTCAAGGCGCTGACGCGCGGCCAGGCGGTCACGCGCGCGTCGATGGCGGCCTTCATAGCCACGCTCACCGAGCTGCCGGCGGCCGAGCGCGCGCGGCTCATGGCGCTGACCCCGGCGGCGTACACCGGCGCCGCGGCAGCGCTGGCGCGGCGGGTCTGAAGCCCCGCCGCCGACCCGGGCCATGGCGCGCACCCCGTTCGTCGCCGCGCTGCAGGCCGCCGCGCAGCGCCATGACTCGCTGCTGTGCGTCGGGCTCGACCCCGACCCGGCGCGCTTGCCCGTGCCCTGGCGCGGCGACGCGCGGCGCATCTACGACTTCTGCGCGGCGATCGTCGACGCCACGCACGACCTGGCCTGCGCGTTCAAGCCGCAGATCGCGTACTTCGCCGCGCACCGCGCCGAGGACCAGCTCGAGCGGCTGATGGCGCACATCCGCACGGTCGCGCCGGCGGTGCCGGTGATCCTCGACGCCAAGCGCGGCGACATCGGCGCGACCGCCGAGCAGTACGCGCGCGAGGCCTACGAGCGCTACGACGCCGACGCGGTGACGCTCTCGCCGTTCATGGGTTTCGACTCGGTCGAGCCGTTCCTGCGCTGGCCCGGGCGCGGCGCGATCCTGCTGTGCCGCACGTCCAACCCCGGCGGCGACGACTTGCAGGCGCAGCCGCTGGCGGCGAGCCCGCACGGCGAGGAGCGCGTCTACGAGCGCATCGCGCGGCTGGCCGCCGGGCCGTGGAACCGCAGCGGCCAGCTCGGCCTGGTCGTCGGCGCGACCTACCCCGCCGAGCTCGCCCGCGTGCGCGCGCTCGCGCCGACGCTGCCGCTGCTGGTGCCCGGCGTCGGCGCGCAGGGCGGTGACGCGGCGGCGGTCGTGCGCGCGGGCTGGCGCCCCGACGGCCCGCTGCTCGTCAATTCGTCGCGCGCGCTGCTGTATGCCAGCGACGGCGCCGACTACGCCGTGGCGGCGCGCGCCGCAGCGCTGGCCACCCGCGCCGCGCTCGCGGCGGCGCAAACCGCGGCGCGCGCGTGACGCATTGCGCGCGCGGCGGCACGCGCGGCCGCGACCGCGTTTCAGTCTGTTGCGACTGGCGTCGATAAGCGGGACATCCCGTGTGGCCGCGGAAGTCCGCCGACGGGTCGCAGGCGCAGCAGCGCGCCGAACCCGCCGGGCCGCCGCCCCCGCTCGACTTGAACGCCACCGACACCCTCGACCCCCGCCGCCAGGTCAGTGCCGCGATCGCCCGCTACTACTTCGGGGCGCTGGCAGCCGGGTCGCTGGTCGGCGTTGCCATGCAGCAGTTCGGGCTGCATGGCGACCCGTGGTGGCGGCACGGCCTGAGCCTGGCCTTCGCGCTGCTGTCGGTGCTGAGCCTGGCCGCGCTGCGGCTGGGCGACCGCCACATCGTGCCGGCGCTGGTCGCGGCCAACTTTGTGCTGATCGGCCTGGTCGGTGCCGGCACCGCGCTGCAGCAATGGGGGCTGTCGAGCGTGACGCTGGGCGTGCTGGGCCTGATCGTCGCCGCGCTGGCGGCGGTCACCACGCCGACCCTGGGCCTGGTCGCCGCGACCTGGGCTGCGGTCGTGCTCGGCGCGCTGGCCGCGCTTGAGCATGCCGGCCTGATCGCCGGCGCGGCGGCAGCCGACAAGCCGCTGACGATGCGGCTCGCGCTGCAAGGGGCGGTGCTCGCCATCGGCGCCGCCTGCGGGCTGCTGCTGGCGCGGGTGGTCGCGATCTACATGGACGCCAGCCGCGAACGCGAACAGCGCTTTGCCCGGCTGCTGGGCATCGCCGCCGACGCCTACTGGGAGATCGACAGCCGCGCCCGGCTGACGCATCTGGCGCGCCGCCGCAGCGACGGCCGCTTCGAGCCCGACGACCCGCCGCCTTGCGTGCCGCTCTGGGAGCTGCCGTACCTGCAGTTCGACGACGAGGCGCTCGACGCGCTGCGCGCCGACATCGAGGCGCGCGAAGCCTTTCGCGACCGCCGGCTGCGCTGGCACGACGGCCAGGGCCTGCGCCACCTCAGCGTCAGCGGCGCGCCGCGCTTCGGCGCGCGCGGCGACTTCCTCGGCCACTGGGGCGTGGCGCGCGACGTCAGCGCCGAAGTCGGCGCGCGCGCCGCGCTGGCGGCCACCGAGACGCGCTACCGCGAGCTGTTTCGCCGCCTGCCGACCCCCCTGCTGCTGCTGCGCCACGGCCGCGTGCTCGACGCCAACCCGGCGGCGGCCGCGCTGCTGGGCTACCGCGACGCCGCGGCGATGCTCGGCCGCGCGCTCGACAGCCACGCCGCGGCGGGCGTGGCCCGCGAGGCCCTGCACGCGGCGCTCGCGCGCCTCGAAGGCGCGCCGGCCGGGCACGCCGCCGAAGCCGCCGAGCTGCAGCTCGAGGCGCTCGGCGGCGAGCCCCTGCTGGTGCAGGCCAGCGCGGTGCGCGTCGACACCGCCGACGGGCCGGCCACGCTGCTCAACCTGGTCGACGAGACCGAGCGCGCCACCGCCGAGGCCGCGGTGCGCCGCTCGGAGGCGCTGCTGTCGCACCTGGTGGCGACCAGCCCCGACCTGATCATGCTCGTCGAGCTGGGCAGCCTGCGCTGCGTGATGGTCAACGGCGCGTTCGAGCAGGTCACCGGCCACGCCCGTGAGGAGGCCGTCGGCCGGCGCATGTCCGAGCTCGGGCTGTGGGCCAACCCCGCCGACTGCGAGCACCTGATGCGCGCGCTGCAGGCCCAGGGCGTGCAGCACCACTGGCCCTGCGAGTTTCTCGCCAAGGACGGCCATGGCGTGCAGATGGTGGTCTCGGCGGCGCGCTTCACGATGGACGGCCGCGACTACGTCGTGCTCAACGCGCGCGACGTCACCGCTGTCGGCCGCGCCCGGCTCGAGCGCGAGGCCATCGTCGCCAACGCGTCGATCGGCATCACGCTGACGCGCAACCGCGCCTTCCAGCTCGTCAACCCGGCCTTCGAGGAGATGCTGGGCTGGCCGCCGGGCACGCTGGTCGGCCAGCCCGCACGCGTGGTCTGGCCCAGCGACGAGGACTACGCGCGCATCGGCCGGGAGTACGGGCCGGCGCTGGCGCGCGGCGAGCGCGTCGAGTTCGAGGCCGAGGTCGCCCGCCGCGACGGCAGCCGCATCCTCTGCCGCATGCTGGCCCGCGCGATCGACCCGGCGCACCCCGGCCAGGGCGGCACGGTGTGGATCGCCGAGGACGTCAGCGCGCAGCGCCAGTTGATCCAGGCGCTGGCCCGCGCGCGCGACGAGGCCGAGGCCGCCAACCGCGCCAAGAGCGCGTTCCTGGCCAACACCAGCCACGAGATCCGCACCCCGCTCAACGCGCTGCTGAACCTGACCCAGCTCGCGCGCCGCGCCGACCTCGACGACGCCCAGCGCCGCCACTATCTCGACCTGATCGCCGACAGCGCCGAGGCGCTCGCGCCGGTCATCTCCGACATCCTCGACCTGTCCAAGATCGAGGCCGGCAAGCTCAGCGTCGAGCAGGTGCCGTTCGACCTGCACCAGTTGCTGCAGACCCTGCAGCGCGGCTACGCCAAGCTGGCCGAGGGCTACGGGCTGACGCTGGCGCTCGACATCGCCGCCGACGTGCCGCCGTCGGTCAGCGGCGACCCGACCCGCGTGCGCCAGATCCTGCAGAACTACGTCAGCAACGCGCTCAAGTTCACGCCGCGCGGCGGCCAGGTGCGCTTGTCGGCAAGCCGGCCCGAGGGCCGCGGCGCCGCCAGCCATGTGCTGTTCGAGGTCCGCGACAGCGGCCCGGGCATCGACCCGGCGGTGCAGGCGCGGCTGTTTGCGCCGTTCATGCAGGCCGACCAGTCGACCACCCGGCGCTACGGCGGCACCGGGCTGGGTCTGTCGATCTGCCGCGAGCTCGCGCGGCTGATGGGCGGCGAGGTCGGCGTCGACAGCCGGCCCGGGCATGGCAGCCGCTTCTGGGTCGAGCTGCCGCTGGCCCGCAGCGCACCGTCGGCGCCCGCCGTCGCCGACGAGCCCGACGCGCGGCTGCTGGCCGGCGCGCGCGTGCTGGTCGTCGAGGACAACGAGCTCAACCAGTTGATCGCCAGCGAGATGCTGCGCCACTGGGGCATCGACGTCAGCACGGCCGGCAACGGCCGCCTGGCACTCGACGCGGTCGACCGCGCGCACGCCGAGGGCCGGCCGTTCGATGCGGTGCTGATGGACCTGCAGATGCCCGAGATGGACGGCTACGAAGCGGCGCGCCAGTTGCGCGAACGCGCGCATGCGCGCGAGCTGCCGGTGATCGCCTTCACCGCCGCCGCGCTGGCCGCCGAGCGCGACAAGGCGCTGGCCGCCGGCATGAACGACTTCACGCCCAAGCCGGCCGACCGCGCGCGGCTGTTCGACGTGCTGCGGCGCTGGTTGCGACGGTGAGCGTTGGGACGCCCTGCGGGGTGCTCCATCGCGCCTATCATCTCGTGATCACCCGAGGCTGGCCGCCGGTCGAGCCCAGGCATCGCAGCCGCCTGCCCTGTCATGGACAAGGAGACGAACCGATGAATCTCGCAGAAATGCTCGAGAAGCTGAAAACCCTGCCCGAGGACAAGCAGGCAGAGGTCGTCGACTACGTGGAGTTTCCTGCCGATCGCTTCGGGCGGCGCCGATCTGTCGACGACTGGGCACGACAGCAGTTCGAGGACTACTCGTTGACCGAAGCCTTGCGGGGCATGGAGGATGACCCCACCGTGTACGGCGATGGCGATCTGCGGGAGCGCTGGTCATGAAGCGGCCAGGGCTGATCGCCCTGGTCGCCCGGGGTCGTCAACCGCGGCGCGGGGCGAACAGCGGCAACTGCCGCGGCGCGCGCGGCGAATTCAGGATGGGCGAGCGCTCCGCGCCAGCCGGCGTCACGGGGACATGGCGTGGCCGCGGCGAGCCCAGCACGGCGTTGGCCGTGGCGGGCAGCAGTGGTGCGCCCATGGCTCAGGCGAAGCGCGGCGTCAGCACGCCGGCGCTGGGTTGCAGCGGCGCGATGAAGCCGGGCTGCGGGTCGACGCACGCGGCGCTGGTCTGGGCTGCGGCGAACCGCGCGGCCAACCGGCCCGGACGTGGCGCGCGCGCCACGCGCAGCAGCGTGGAGGCGCCGCCCCGGCAGCGCGGCGCGTGCGGGCGCACCAGGGTGACGGCGGGTGCGGGCAGCGCGGGTCGGGTCATGGCAGCGGTAGGCCGGGTGGCGCGGGAATGAGGACATTTCGCCACCAGCAGCTTGCATGCCAGGGCCACCGGGCGTGAACGGTGTCACGCCGCACGCCGTGACACCGGGCGAGACCGACCCATCCGGTCACCCGCCATGGGTTCGGCACTGACAAGGCGCGTCACCCCGGGTTGCCGCCGAGCCCCGTCCGCGCGGGCGCCGGCTATGCTTGCGGGCCATGTCCGTTCGCCACACCCGCCCGTTGCCTTTCGCCGCGCTCCCGGCCAGCCTGCTGATGGCCCTGCTCGCCGGCTGCGCCGCTCTGCCGCCCGCGCCGCCACCGGCCGCCGCCGACATCACCGCGTTCTCGGCGCTGCGCTCGGGCGGCGAGCTCGACGGCCCGAGCGCCGCCTGGCGATCCTGGATCATCACCCCGGCCAAGACGCGCACATCCTACGAGCTGGTCGTCGACGCGCCGAGCCAGCGCGTCGTGCTCAAGGCCCAGGGCTCGTCGGCGGCCTCGGGGCTGGAGCAGCGGCTCGACATCGAGCCGCGCCAGCGCCCGCGGCTGGCCTGGGAATGGCGGCTGGGGCTGGCCAGCCCGGCGGCCGACCTGCGCGAGCGCGCGCGCGACGACTCGCCGGCGCGCGTGCTGCTGTTCTTCGACGGCGACGTCGCCGCGCTGCCGGCGCGCGAGCACCTGCTGCGCGACAAGGCCGCGCTGCTGACCGGGCAGGCGATGCCGTTCTCGACGCTGGCCTACGCCTGGGACCCGCAGTTGCCGCTCGACACCGTCGTGCCGCACACGCTGACCCGGCAGTTGCGCACCATCGTCGTGGCCAGCGGTGACGCGGCGCTGGGCGCCTGGCAGCGCTTCGAGCGCGACTATGTCGCCGACTACCGCCGCGCCTTCGGCCGCGAACCCGGGCGGCTGGTCGGCGTCGGCGTGCTGACCGACAGCGACAACACGCGCAGCGACGCGCTGGCCTGGTACGGCGACCTCCGCCTGCTGCCGGCGGCGCCGTCACGCGCAGCGGCGCGCTGAAGGCCCGGCACCGGCCCGGCACCGGCGAGCCGTGCCCCGACCGGCAGACGCGACATGCATGTCGTGCTGTGCGGCGACTTCGACGGCGGCGAACGCGCGGCCTGGCACGCTGCGCTGGCCGCCGCGCTGGCCGCGACCTGCCCCGGCGCGCGGCTGCACGATGAGGGCCAGGCCCACGACGCGCAGGCCGTCGAGGTCGCCGTCGTCGCCAATCCACCGGCGGGCGCGCTGCGCCGCTGGCCACGGCTGCGGCTGGTGCAGTCGCTGTGGGCCGGCGTCGACCGTCTGCTGGCCGACCCTACGCTGCCGCCCGCGCTGCCGCTGCTGCGCATGGTCGACCCGGCGATGGCCGAGGCCATGGCGCAGACCGCGCTGTGGGCGGTGCTCGCGCTGCACCGCGGCTACTTCGCCTACGCGCGCGACCAGCGCGCCGGGCGCTGGCAGGCTCACCCGCAGCGCCGCGCCGACGAAGTCACGGTGACCGTGCTGGGCCTGGGCCGGCTCGGGCTGGTCGCGGCCCGGCGCATCGCCGCGCTGGGCTACCGCGTGCAGGGCTGGACGCTGCACCCGACCGCTGCCGCGCCCGCCGATGGCATCGTGCGCGCTGCCGGCGACGCGGCCCTGTGGCCGCTGCTGGCGCGCAGCGACATCGTCGTCAACCTGCTGCCGCTGACGCCGGCCACGCGCGCGCTGATCGACGCGCGCTTCCTGGCCGCGCTGCCGCGCGGCGCGGGGCTGGTCAACCTGGCGCGCGGTGCGCAGGTGGTCGAGGCCGACCTGCTGGCCGCGCTGGCCAGCGGCCAGCTCGCCGAGGCCGTGCTCGACGTCTACGCCACCGAGCCGCTGCCGCCCGGGCACCCGTTCTGGCCGCACCCGCGGGTGCAGATGCTGCCGCACGTGGCCGCGCTGACCGACCCGCGCAGCGCATCGGCGGTGGTGGCCGCCAACCTCGCCGCCTGGCGCGCCGGGCAGGCGCCGGCGACGCTGAGCGGCCACGTCGACCGGGGGCGGGGGTATTGATGCTGTGGGCTACCCGCCAGCCTGCCGCAGCACCAGCCGGCGCCGGCCGGTCGACGACAGCGGCTGCAGGATCTGCAGCACGGCCAGCGTCAGGCGGCGCAGCGCTTCCCAGGGCTCGCGCGGCCAGCCGGGGTGGCGCAGGCCCTTGACGATGCCGTCGCAGACGCTGGCCGCCTCGACCAGCCGGGCCAGCGTGCGCTCGCCGAGCTGCGGCAGCGCGCGCTCGAACAGCCGCTCGCGCGCGCCCCAGACGCGGGCCTCGCGCAGCGCCAGCGGCAGCGGCTGGCCGCCGGCCAGCGCGCGCTGCACCTGCTGCAGCGCGAGCAGGTCGGCGGCCAGCGCCCAGTGCACGCGCACCGGCGCCTCGCCGCAGGCGCGCAGCTTGTCGAGGATCTGCAGCGCGCGCGCGACCTGGCCGGCGAGCACCGCCTCGCCGAAGCCGGCGACGGCGTGGCGGGCGAGGTCGGGCACCGCCTGCTCGAGCTGCTCGAAGCTCAGCACCCCCGGCGGGTACAGCAGCGCGAGCTTGGCCAGCTCCTGCTGCGCGGCCAGCAGGTGGCCCTCTATGCGGTCGGCAAACAGCGCGAGCGCGCGCTCGCCGGGCTCGCCGTCGGCCACGCGCTGGCCCTGCGCGGCCAGCCGCTGGGCGAGCCAGCGCGGCAGCTCGCGGCGCTCGACGGGGTCGGCGCGCACCGTGACGCCGGCAGCGGCCAGCGCGCCGAACCAGGCGCTGCGCTGCTGCTGGCCGTCCAGGCGCGGCAGCAGCACCAGCGTCAGCACGCCCGCGGGCAGGCGCTCGGCGTAGCGCTGCAGGGCGAGCGCGCCGTCCTTGCCGGGCTTGCCCGAGGCGATGCGGATCTCGATCAGGCGGCGCTCGGCAAACAGGCCCGGCGACTGCGCCGCACCGAGCACGCCGCTCCAGTCGAAGCGCGCACCGGCGACGTGAAAGACCTGCCGCTCGGTGCAGCCGCTGGCGCGCGCGGCGGCGCGAACCGCGTCGGCCGCCTCCTGCGCGAGCAGCGGCTCGTCGCCATGCACGGTGTAGAGCGCCGCCAGGCGCTGCGCGTCGCGCAGGTGCGCGGCGAGCTGCTCGGGGCGCAGGGCGGTGGCGGGCATGGCGCAGCGCTCACGGCGCCGGCGTGGCGGCCAGGCGGCGCAGCACCTGCATCGCGATGTCGGCCTCCATCGCCCGCCACAGCAGGCGTTCCTCGTCGGCCTTGGCCAGCGCCGCGGCCTCGCTGTAGCTCATGTCGCGGCTGAACGCGACCTCGACCGGCGGCAGCAGCGGCCGCCCGCCGCGCGTGCTGAGCCGGTAGAGCAGCCGCGAGTGCAGGCTCAGCTCGCGCACCTGGCCGGCAGCGGTCATGCCGGCGACGCTGCGGCTGCGCCGGTCGACCAGCGCCTCGAGCACGACCTCGGCATCGCGCGGGTCGGCGACGACGGTGACGCCGGCCGGCATCGCGCGGCGCAGTTCGTCGGCGACCTCGGTCTGCGCCGAGAAGCCGACCAGCGCGATGCGCCGAAACGGCAGCTCGGGCGCGCGGCGCAGCGCGAAGCCGCAGCCGGCCAGCGGCAGCAACGCCAGCGCCAGCCCCCCGGCCAGCAGCCCCCGGCGCCGCGACGCAGCCATGCTCAGACGACGACGTTGACCAGCCGCCCGGGCACGACGACGACCTTCTTCGGCGCGCGGCCCTCGGCGTGGCGCCGGCATTCGGGGCTGGCCAGCGCGGCGGCCTCGATCGCGGCGCGGTCGGCAGCGGCCGGCACGCGGATCGCGCCGCGGTGCTTGCCGTTGACCTGCAGCACGAGCTCGACCTCGTCGAGCACGAGCGCGGCGGCGTCGACCTCGGGCCAGGGCGCATCGACCAGGTCGCCCAGCCGCGCGGCGTAGCCGAGCTCGACCCACAGCGCGTGCGTGATGTGCGGGCAGGCCGGGTAGAGCGCACGCAGCAGCACCGACAGGCCCTCGCACAGGACGGCCGCGTCGCCGTCGCTGCCGTCGCTCGCGTGGTCGTCGAGCGTGTTGAGCAGCTTCATGCCGCCCGAGACGACGGTGTTGTACTGCATGCGCTCGTAGTCGTAGCCGATCTGGCGCAGCAGCCGGTGGACTTCGCGGCGCAGCGCGCGGGCCTCGGCGCGCAGGGCTGCGGCCGAGAAATCACCCGCGGTCGCGCGGCGCAGCAGCGGCGCGTGGCGCGCGGCCCAGGCCCACAAGCGCCTGAGGAAGCGGTGCGCGCCCTCGACGCCAGCGTCGTTCCATTCCAGCGTCTGCTCGGGCGGGCTGGCGAACATCACGAACAGCCGCGCGGTGTCGGCGCCGTAGCGCTCGATCAGCGCCTGCGGGTCGACGCCGTTGTTCTTGGACTTCGACATCGTGCCGACGCCCTCGTAGTCGACCGCGCTGCCGTCGCTGCGCAGGCGGGCGCCGACGATCCTGCCGTCGGCGTCGCAGATGTTGTCGACCTCGTGCGGCCCGAAATACTCGATGCCGCCCTTGTCGCCGCGGCGCGAGTAGATGTGGTTGAGGACCATGCCCTGTGTCAGCAGCCGCTTGAACGGCTCGTCGAACTGCACCAGGCCGAGGTCGCGCATGACCTTGGTCCAGAAGCGCGCGTAGAGCAGGTGCAGGATCGCGTGCTCGATGCCGCCGATGTACTGGTCCATCGGCATCCAGTGCCGCGTGCCGTCGGCAACCATCGCGCGCTCGTTGGTCGGGTCGCAGTAGCGCATGAAGTACCACGACGAATCGACGAAGGTGTCCATCGTGTCGGTCTCGCGCCGCGCCGGCCTGCCGCAGCTCGGGCAGGCGACGTCGAGGAACGCCGCGCACCGGTTCAGCGGGTTGCCGCTGCCGTCGGGGATCAGGTCCTCGGGCAGGACGACCGGCAGGTCGGCCTCGGGCACCGGCACCACGCCGCAGTCGTCGCAGTGGACGATCGGGATCGGCGTGCCCCAGTAGCGCTGGCGGCTGATGCCCCAGTCGCGCAGCCGCCAGGTGAGCTTCTTCTCGCCCAGGCCCTGGGCGGCGAGCAGCTCGGCGACCTTGTCGACCGCGGCCTGGTACGCCAGCCCGTCGAGCACGCCCGAGTCGACGCAGCGCCCGCGCGACTTGTCGGCGTACCACTCGGCCCAGCGCGCGGCCGAGAAGGTCTCGCCGTCGACCGCGATGACCGGCCTGATCGGCAGGCCGTACTTCTGCGCGAACGCGAAGTCGCGCTCGTCGTGCGCCGGCACGCCCATCACCGCGCCGTCGCCGTAGCCCATCAGCACGTAGTTGCCGACCCACAGCGGCAGCGCCTGGCCGTTCAGCGGGTGCCTCACCGCGAGCCCGGTGGGCCGGCCGAGCTTGTCGCGGGTGGCCAGCTCGGCCTCGGTGCTGCCGCCGTGGCGGCACTCGTCGATGAAGGCCGCCAGCGCCGCGTCCGACTTCGCGGCGTGCAGCGCCAGCGGGTGCTCGGGCGCAACGGCGCAGAAGGTGACGCCCATGATCGTGTCGGCGCGCGTCGTGAAGACATACAGGCGCCCGCCGCCGATCGGCTGGCCGTCGTCGCCGCGCACGTCGTGCGTGAACGCGAAGCGCAGGCCCTCGCTCCTGCCGATCCAGTGCTCCTGCATCAGGCGCACGCGCTCGGGCCAGCCGGCGAGGTAGTTGCGGTCCTGCGGGTCGGCCACCGCCGCCAGCAGCTCGTCGGCGTAGTCGGTGATCTTGAGGTAGTAGCCGGGGATCTCGCGCTTCTCGACCGGCGCGCCGCTGCGCCAGCCGCGGCCGTCGATGACCTGCTCGTTGGCCAGCACGGTCTGGTCGACCGGATCCCAGTTGACGACCTGGGTGCGGCGCTCGGCGATGCCGCGCTCGAGCATGCGCAGGAACAGCCACTGGTTCCAGCGGTAGTACTCGGGGTGGCAGGTGGCGAGCTCGCGGCGCCAGTCGATGGCCAGGCCCAGGGCCTGCATCTGGGCCTTCATCTGCGCGATGTTGGCGTAGGTCCACTGCGCCGGCGGCACGCGGTTCTTCATCGCCGCGTTCTCGGCCGGCAGGCCGAAGGCGTCCCAGCCCATCGGCATCAGCACGTCGAAGCCGCGCATGCGCAACTGGCGCGCGAGCATGTCGTTGATCGTGTAGTTGCGCACATGCCCCATGTGCAGCTTGCCGCTGGGGTAGGGCAGCATCGAGCAGGCGTAGTACTTGGGCCTGCCGGTGTCCTCGCGCACGCTGAACGCGGCGGTCGCAGCCCAGTGGCGCTGCGCGGCCGCCTCGACCTCGGCCGGTGGGTATCTGTCGTCCATCGGAGGATTGTAGGCAGCCCCCTGCGCGCGGCCCGGCGCGGCTCAGCGCTGCGGCGGCGGCGCGGTGACGAAGCCGATGCGGCTCAGGCCCGCGCGCTGCACGAGCTCGATCAGCTCGGCGACGCGGCCGTAGGGCACGGCGCGGTCGGCGCGCAGATGCAGCTCGGTGTGCGGGTCGCGCTGCGCGGCCGCGGCCAGCCGTGCGGCGAGCTGGGCCGCGTCGATCGCGGCGTCGTCGAGGTGCAGCCCGCCGTCACGGTCGATCGTCACGCGCAGCACGCTGGCCGGCGCGGCGGCGAGCGCGCCGGCCGCCGGCGGCAGCTCGACGCGCAGCGCCGGCGCGATCAGCGGCGCGGTGATGATGAAGATCACCAGCAGCACCAGCATGACGTCGATCAGCGGCACCATGTTGATCTCGCTGATCGGGCGGCTGCCGCCGTCGCGGCCGAGGCGGCCGAAGCTCACGCCGGCGCCGCCCCGCCCAGCGCCAGCGCGCGCAGGTCGTGCGCGTAGCCCTCGAGTTCGGCCTCGAGCGCGGCGGCCCACTGCCCGTGCACGTTGTAGGCCAGCACCGCGGGAATCGCCACTGCGAGGCCGGCGGCGGTCAGCACCAACGCCTCGCCAACCGGGCCCGAGACGCGGTCGATCGTCACCGTGCCGGCCGCGGCGATCGCGACCAGCGCGTGGTAGATGCCCCAGACGGTGCCGAACAGGCCGACGAACGGCGCGGTCGCGCCGACCGAAGCGAGCACGACCTGGCCCCGGCGCAGGTGGGCCAGCGCCTGCACCAGTGCGCCGCGCAGCCGGCGGGTGAGCTGCGCCTCGGCGGGCTGGCGGGCCTCGAGCGCGCCGTCGGCCGCGCGCTGCTCGGCGGCGTCGAGCAGCGGCAGCAGGATGCGCTCGCGGTCGATCGCGGCCAGCCGCTGGCGGGCCTGCGCCGGCGTCGGCGCGGCCCAGTACGCGGCGATGCCGCGCGCGGCGTCGTGGCGCGCGCGGCGCAGCAGCCAGCTCTTCCAGAAGATCAGGACCCAGGTCGCGACCGACATTGCCAGCAGCAGCACCGCCACCGTGCGGCCGACCGCGTCGGCCTGCTGCCACAGCGGAGCCAGGCCGGACATGCGCTGCGCTTGCCCGCTGCCGCGGGCGTCAGAGGCCGAGCACGGCGTCCATGCCGTACAGGCCGCGGGCCTTGCCGGCCAGGAAGCGCACCGCGCGCAGGCTGCCCTGCGCATAGGTCGCGCGGCTGGCGCTCTTGTGCGCGATCTCGATGCGCTCGCCGGTGCCGGCAAACAGCACGGTGTGGTCGCCGACGATATCGCCGCCGCGGATCGTCGCGAAGCCTATCGTGCGCGCGTCGCGCTCGCCGGTGTGGCCTTCGCGGCCGTAGACCGCGCAGTCACGCAGCTCGCGGCCGAGCGCGCGCGCGACCGTCTCGCCCATCGCCAGCGCGGTGCCGCTGGGCGCGTCGACCTTGTGGCGGTGGTGGGCCTCGACGATCTCGACGTCGTAGCCCTCGCCGAGCGCGCGCGCAGCGGTCGCGAGCAGCCTGAGCACGACATTGACGCCGACGCTCATGTTGGGCGCCATGACGATCGCGATGTGCTCGGCATGCGCGGCGATCTGCGCCTGCTGCGCGGCGCTGAAGCCGGTGGTGCCGATCACCGCGTTGACGCCGAGTTCGCGGCACAGCGCCAGGTGGGCCAGCGTGCCCTCGGGGCGGGTGAAGTCGATCAGTACGTCGACACCGCCCAGCGCGGCGCGCGCGTCGTCGAGCACGCGCACGCCGCAGGCGCGGCCCAGGAAGGCTGCGGCGTCGGCGCCGATGCCCTCGGCGCCGGGGCGGTCGAAGGCCGCGGCGAGCGCGCAGTCGGGCGCCTGCAAGAGCGCCTCGACCAGCATGCGACCCATGCGCCCGCCGGCGCCGGCGACCGCGACGCGCTGCGCGGGCGTCACCATGCTCACGGCCGCGGCTCCAGCGGCGGGAACGCGCGGCCCGGGCCCTGCGGCTCGAGCGCGGCCACCGCCGGCGGGCGGGCGGCGGCGGGCAGCCGCGCGAGTTCCTCGTCGGTCAGGGTCAGGCGGGGCACGCGCGCCGGCGGCACGTTGCTGATCGCGGCGACGAACTCGCGCTCGCTGGGCAGCTCGGGCAGCTCGGCGCGCACGAAGCGCTCGCCGTCGAACCAGACGACGACATGCCGGCGCTGCGGCTCGGCGCCCTGGCGGCGGATCGTGAAGACGTAGTCCCAGCGGTCGGCGTGGAAGATGCTGGCCAGCAGCGGCGCGCCCAGCACGGCGACGACCTGCTCGCGCGTCATGCCCGGGCGCAGTTGCTGGGCCTGCTCGCGGGTGACGACGTTGCCCTGCACGACCTCGATGCGGTAGGGCGTCAGCAGGCCCAGCACGCGGTCCTGCGGCGCCGGCGCCGCGCAGCCGGCGAGCAGGGTGGCCGCCAGCAGCGCCGCGGCGGCGGCGTGGGCTGGGCCCGGGCGGCGCGGGGTCGGGTCAGGGTTCATCGGTAGGCGCGCGCCCGACAGGGGCTAGGCGCATCGTTATCATCGAAAATTCTAGCCGCCGCAGGTCGCCCGCGTCCCCGGCTCGCCCTGCTGCCTTCTCGCCCACCGCTGCCCCACGCCGATGACCCACGCCGAAGAACTCAAGAGCAGCGGCCTCAAGGCCACGCTGCCGCGCATCAGGATCCTCGAGGTCTTCCAGCGCAGCGCGCAGCGCCACATGACCGCCGAGGACGTCTTCAAGGCCCTGCTGGCCGAGGGCTCGGACATCGGCCTGGCCACCGTCTACCGCGTGCTGATGCAGTTCGAGCAGGCCGGGCTGCTGACGCGCAGCCACTTCGAGAGCGGCAAGTCGGTCTTCGAGATCAACGAGGGCAAGCACCACGACCACCTGCTGTGCCTGAGCTGCGGACGGGTCGAGGAGTTCTACGACGCCGAGATCGAGGCCCGCCAGCGCGCGGTGGCCGAGGCGCGCGGCTTTGCGCTGCGCGAGCACACGCTGGCGCTGTACGCCGAGTGCCAGCGCCCCGACTGCGCGCACCGGCCGCCGAAGTAGGCGCGCGCGCGGGCACGCCCCCCGCTGCGCGGGGCCTCAGGCGCCGCGCTCCATCGCGCGCTGGTGGCGCGCGATGAACTCCTGGTAGGTGTCGATGCCGCGCAGTTGCAGCACGGTGTTGCGCACCGCGGCCTCGACCAGCACGGCCAGGTTGCGCCCGGCGTCGACCGCAATCACCGCCTTGCGCACCGGCACGCCGAGCACCTCCTCGTACAGCGGCTCGTAGGGCAGCCGCTCGAAATCGCGCTCGAGGGTCTCCTTGCGCACCAGGTGGACGATGAGCTTGAGGCGCATCTTGCGCCGCACCGCGGTCTCGCCGAAGATGGCCTTGATGTCGAGCAGGCCGATGCCGCGCACCTCGAGCAGGTTCATCAGCAGTTCGGGGCAGCGCCCGTCGATCGCGGTCTGCGAGACGCGGTAGAGGTCGACCGCGTCGTCGGCGACCAGCCCGTGGCCGCGCGAGATCAGCTCCAGGCCCAGCTCGCTCTTGCCCAGCCCCGACTCGCCGGTCAGCAGCACGCCCAGGCCGAGGATGTCCATGAATACGCCGTGGCGCGTCGTGCGCTCGGCAAAGCGCTGCGACAGGTAGGCGCGCAGCACGTCGATGACATGCCCGGCGGGCTCCTGCGTGACCAGCAGCGGGATGTCGGCGCGCTCGCACATCGCGACCAGCCGCTCGGGCGGCTGCTGCGCGTCGGCGACGATCAGCATCGGCGGCTCGAGCGTGACGATGCGCGAGATGCGCCGCTCCTGCACCTCGGGCGCGACGTCGCTGAGGTAGGCGACCTCGCGCCGGCCGACGATCTGCACCCGGTACGGGTGGATGTAGTTGAGGTAGCCGATCAGGTCGGCGGCCGAGCCGGCGTCGCGGATCGCCGACTCGTCGAAGCGGCGCTCGGGGTGCGCGTGGCCGGCCACCCACTCCCAGCGCAGCGTCGCGCGCTGATCCTCGAACAGCGCCTCGGCGCTGAGGGTGGCCGGCTTCATCGCGGCAGCCCCGTACGCCCGACTGTCAGGGGGCCAGCCGCTGACGCAGCCGGCCCGCGTAGTCGCGCAGCGCCGGGTCGCTGCAGCGACAGGCCTCGTCGAGGCAGCCGCGCGCGTAGTCGGGGTCGCCCTGCAGACGGGCGACGTCGACGCGGCGGCCCTGCTGCCCCAGCAGCCACTTGAGCCCGACCCATTCGGGCAAGGCCGGCGCATCGGCGCCGGGGTACATCGGTATCGGTGCTGACGGGACTGGCATGCGGACCGCAGGATAGGCAAGACGGGCGAAGTGTGCCGCGTCGGCTGTCACCCTGCTGACATATCCGAGGCCGCCACGGGTCCGGCGTTGCGCCAGCGACACGCATGGCGCTCAGCGCAGCGCATAGCCGGTGGCGACCATGCCCTCGCCGGCCAGCGGCTCGATCAGCTCGAGCAGCGGCTCGAGCGGCCGGTAGCGGCTGGCCACGCGCACCGTGTAGGCGAAGAAGCGCGGCAGGTCGGCCGCGTACGCGGGCTTGCCGTCGCGGTGCTTCAGGCGGCAGAAGATGCCCAGCACCTTCAGGTGACGCTGCAGGCCCATCCACTCGAGCGCCCGCCAGCATTCGCCGAAGTCCTCGCCGATCGCGTGCCCGCCGAACAGGCCGGCGTCGCGCGCGCGCTGCCACCAGCGCACCGCCCAGTCGATCTCGCGCTCCTCGTCCCACGAGACGTAGGCGTCGCGCAGCAGCGAGGCCAGGTCGTAGGTGACCGGCCCGCGCACCGCGTCCTGGAAGTCGAGGATGCCCGGGTTGGGCGTGCAGACCATCAGGTTGCGCGGCATCCAGTCGCGGTGCACGGCGACCTGCGGCTGGGCCAGCGCGCTGGCCACCAGCAGCGCCGTGATGCGCTGCCACAGCGCCTGCTCGCGCTCGCCCCACGCGCGGCCGAACTCGCGCGCCACGCACCACTCGGGAAACAGCGCCAGCTCGCGCTGCAGCAGCGCCGCGTCGTAGGGCGGCAGCGCACTGGCGTCGAGCCCGCGCTGCCAGCGCAGCAAGGCGGCGATCGCGTCGCGCATCAGGCGGTCGGCGCCGGCGGCGTCGGCGGCCTGCAGCGCCTGCAGGTACGGCCGGGTGCCGAGGTCGGCCAGCAGCAGCAGGCCCAGCGCCTCGTCGGCGGCCAGCACCTGCGGGCCGTGCAGCCCGGCGCGCCCGATCAGCGCGGCCACGTGCAGGAACGGCCGCACGTCCTCGAGCGGCGGCGGCGCGTCCATCACGATCAGGCTGGCGCCGGCGTCGGTGTCGATGCGCAGGTAGCGCCGGAAGCTCGCGTCGGCCGAGGCCGGCCGCAGCGTGGCCAGCCGCAGGCCGTGGCGCGGCACCAGCGGCGCGATCCAGGCCGCGAAGGCGGCTTCGCGGGCCGGGTCGGCCCAGGTCACGGCAGCGGGGGCGGGCAGGTCGGCCATCGGCAGCATTCGGCACGGCTGCCGGCGGCGGCCGCGGATCGGGCGGGCCGCGTGGCCCGGTGGTTGGCCAGCCGCGCGATGCGCGCGGATGCCTCGTGGATAATCGATTTTAAGTACCCGCCGTCGGTGGCCACCGGCCGGCGCCGACCCCCCGCCGTGCCACCGTCCCCCGTCCGCCGCGCGTCCCGCGCCGCCCCCACCCGGCTGGCCTGCGCCGCCGCGCTGGCCGCAGCCGGCCTGGCCGTGGCCGAGCCGGTGCAGCTCGAGGCCGCGCAGCTCGAGGCGCGCATCGGCGTCGATGCGCTCGCCACCGGCGAGGTGCAGTTGCGCCGCAGCGGCATGACGATCCGCGCCGACCGCCTGGGCTACACGGTGGCCGACGACACCGCGCGGGCCAGCGGTGCGGTGCGCATCGAGCTCGACGGCGACGTCTTCCGCGGCCGCGAGCTGGTCCTGCAGCTCGAGCGCTTCGAGGGCTTCTTCCTCGAGCCCGACTATTTCTTCGCGCGGCTGCAGGCCGGCGGCCGCGCCGAGCGCATCGACTTCATCGACCGCCAGCGCTCGCGCATCGTGCGCGGCGACTACACCAGTTGCCCGCGCGAGGGCGACGCGATGCCCGACTGGCTGCTCTCGGCCAGCCTGGTCGAGATCGACCTCGAGCGCAACGAGGGCCGCGCCGAGGGGGCCGTGCTGCGCTTCCTCGGCGTGCCGATCCTGGCCGCGCCGGTGCTGTCGTTTCCGGTGACCGACGCGCGCAAGTCGGGCTGGCTGCCGCCGAACTTCAACATCGACAGCCGCAGCGGCATCGAGCTGGGCGTGCCGTACTACTGGAACATCGCGCCGCAGCTCGACGCGACCCTGGTGCCGACGCTGCTGACCCGCCGCGGCCTGAGCCTGGGCGGCGAGCTGCGCTACCTCGACGCCGACTTCCGCGGCATCGTCAGCGCGCAGGTGCTGCCGGGCGACCGCGTCGCCGGGCGCACGCGCTCGGCCTTCGGCCTGCAGCACGAGGGCCGGCTCGGTGCCTGGGCCTACCGCACCGACCTGCAACAGGTTTCCGACGACGAGCACTGGAAGGACTTCGACCGCCCCGGTGCGCGCTTCACGCCGCGGCTGCTGCCGCGCGAGTTCGCACTGCACCGCGCGCTGGGCAGCGTCGAGCGGCCGCTCGAGGTCTACGCCGCCGTGCAGCACTGGCAGGTGCTGCAGGGCGACCCGGCGGCGCTGATCGTCGCGCCGTACCAGCGCAGCCCGCAACTGGGCCTGCGCGGCCGCGGGCTGGCGCTGGGCGCACTGGAATACGCCTTCGAGACCGAGTTCAACCGCTTCGACCGCCCGCGCGACGCCAACGACAACCTGCCGAGCGGACAGCGGCTGCACCTGCTGGGCGAGCTGGCCTGGCCGCTGCGCGCGGCGCACGGCGCGCTGGTGCCGCGGGTGGCCTTCAACGCCGCGGCCTACGAGACCGACCGCCCGATGGCCGACGGCCGGCGCAGCGCCGCGCGCGTGATCCCGACCTACAGCCTCGACGGCTCGCTGGTCTTCGAGCGCGGGCTGCAGGCCTTCGGCCGCGAGCTGCGCCAGACGCTCGAGCCGCGGCTGCGCTGGGCCAACACCCCGCTGCGCGAGCAGGCCGCGCTGCCCAACTTCGACGCCGCCGGGCTGGACTTCAACGAGATCTCGATCTTCGCCGACGACGCCTTCAGCGGCGTCGACCGCGTCGCCGACGCGCACCAGCTCACCGCCGGGTTGACCACCCGGATCGTCGACGAGGCCAGCGGCCTCGAGCAGTTGCGCGTCTCGCTGGTCCAGCGCTACCTGCTGCGCGACCAGTTCGTCACCCCCGACGGCCAGCCGCTCACGCGCAGGCTGTCGGACCTGCTGCTGAGCGGGTCGGCGGTACTGTCGCCGCGCTGGACGCTCGACGCCGCCGCGCGCTACAGCCCCGAGTTCGGCGAGACCACGCGCGCGATCGCCGGTGTGCGCTTCTCGCCGGGGCCGTTTCGCACCGTCAGCCTGCGCTACCGCTTCGCGCGCGACCTCAGCGAGCAGGTCGAGACCGGCTGGCAGTGGCCGCTGTACGGCCCGGTCGAGGGCGCGCCACGCGCCGGCGGCGACTGCCGCACCACCGTCTACGCCGTCGGCCGCATCAACTACAGCCTGCGCGAGCGCCAGCTCACCGATTCGCTGCTCGGCTTCGAGCTCGACAGCGGCTGCTGGATCGCGCGCGTGGTCGCCGAGCGGCGCGCCACCGAGCGCGGCGAGGCCCGCTCGCGCATCATGTTCCAGCTCGAGCTGGTCGGGCTGTCGCGGCTGGGCAGCAACCCGCTGGCGGTGCTGAGGGACAATATCCCCGGCTACCGACTGCTGCGCGAGCCCGCGCCGACGCTGCCGCCACCCCGCAACCATGACGCACCCTGATTCCGGCCGTCGACTCTCCCGTGGGGCCCGCCGGGCGCTGGCGGCCCTGGCCCTGGCCCTGGCCGCCGGCGTGCACGCGCAGCCGGTCACCGCCGACTACATCGTCGTCGTCGTCAACCGCGACTCGGTCACGGCCACCGAGCTCGAGCAGCGCCTGACGCAGGTGCGCGCCAACGCCGCGCGCACCGGCGCCGCGCTGCCGCCGCCGGCACAACTGCGCCAGCAGGTGCTCGATGCGCTGATTGACGAGCGGCTGCTGCTGGGCTTCGCGCGTGACAGCGGCGTGCGCGTCGACGACGCCGACCTCGAACGCGCGCTGGCCGCGATCGCGCTGCAGAACGGCCTGACGCCGGCGCAACTGCGCGAGCGCGTCGAGCGTGAGGGCCTGGACTTCGGCCGCTTCCGCGCCGAGATCCGCGACCAGCTCCTCGTCGAGCGGGTGCGCGAGCGCGAGCTGGCCCGCCGCGTACGCGTCAGCGACGCCGAGATCGAGGCCTTCCTGGCCGAGCAGCGCGCCGGTGCCGCGGCGGCGGCCGAGCTCGACATCGCACAGATCCTGATCGCCGTGCCCGAGGGCGCCGACGCGGCCACCGAGGCCGCGCGGCGCGCGCAGGCCGAGGCCGCGCTGGCGCGCGTGCGCGCCGGCGAGGACTTCGCGGCGGTCGCCCGCGAGCTCTCGCAGGACCCCAACCGCGAGCGCGGCGGCGCAATCGGCCTGCGCCCGGCGGCGCGCCTGCCCGAGCTGTTCGTGCAGGCCGTGCAGGGCCTGCGCGCCGGCGAGGTCGCGCCGGCACTGCTGCGCAGCGGCGCGGGCTTTCACGTTCTGCGGCTGGTCGAGCGGCGCGAGGCCGGCGCCTTCGTCGTCACGCAGACGCGCGCGCGCCACATCCTGCTGCGCCCGGCCTCGCCCGCCGACACCGCCGCGGCGCAGCGCCAGCTCGCCGAATTGCGCCAGGCCATCGCCGCCGGCACCCGCCGCTTCGATGCGACGGCGCGCGAGCTCTCGCAGGACGGCTCGGCCGCGCAGGGCGGCGACCTCGGCTGGGCGGCGCCCGGGCAGTTCGTGCCCGAGTTCGAGCGCGCGATGAACGCGCTGCCGGTCGGCGGCCTGTCCGAGCCGGTCGTCTCGCGCTTCGGCGTGCACCTGATCCAGGTCGTCGAGCGGCGCAGCGCCGAGCTCGACGCGCGCGAACAGCGCCAGATGGCCACCGAGGCGCTGCGCGAGCGCCGCCGCGAGGCTGCCCTGCGCGACTGGCTGGCCGAGCTGCGCGGGCTGGCCTTCGTCGAACTGCGCGACGGTCTCTGACGCCGTGGCGCAGGTCGCGCGCAAGCGCTTCGGGCAGCACTTCCTGAGCGACGCCACGGTCGTCGCGGCGATCGTCGACGCGATCGACCCGCGCCCCGGCCAGGCCCTGGTCGAGATCGGCCCCGGGCTGGGCGCACTGACCGCGCCGCTGCTGGCGCGCTGCGGCGCGCTTGGCGTCATCGAGATCGACCGCGACCTCGCCGCCCGGCTGCGCCAGCGCCTGGGACTCAGCGTCATCGAGGCCGACGTGCTGCGCGTCGATTTCGCCGCGCTTGCGCAGGCCGGCGGGCAGCCGCTGCGCATCGTCGGCAACCTGCCCTACAACATCTCGACGCCGATCCTGTTTCACCTGCTCGACGCCGCTGCGCACTGGCGCGACGCGCACCTGATGCTGCAGAAGGAGGTCGTCACGCGCATGGCCGCCGCGCCGGGCGGGCGCAACTACGGCCGCCTGAGCGTGATGCTGCAATGGCGCTGCCGCATCGAGCCGCTGTTCGAGGTGCCGCCGTCGGCCTTCGAGCCGCCGCCGCGGGTCGACTCGGCGGTCGTGCGGCTGCGCCCGCTGGCCGCGCCGCCGGCGGTCGACGCGCGCCTGCTCGGCGAGCTCGTCACGCTGGCCTTCTCGCAGCGGCGCAAGCTGCTGCGCCACACGCTGGGACGCTGGCTGGCCGCGCAGCGGCCGGGCGCGGCCTTCGACCTGCAGCGCCGCGCCGAGGAGGTGCCGGTGGCCGAGTACGTCGCGCTGGCGACGGCCGCCGGCCCGGCGTAGGGCGCGCGGAGACTGCGGCGCTGCTCAGTTATTCACGCCACGATCGCGGCACCCGCGATGCATCAAACCAAGGCAGCCTAGCGACCGCCGCGGATCCGGCTTTGCCGGTCCGCTGGCGGTGCCCCCTCCTTGGGAGGGGGCGCGCGAAGCGCGCAGGGGGAGGTTCACTTCACGCGGCGTCGAGCCACATCGCGGTGTCGAACGCGCTGGTCATCATCGGCATGTTCATGCCGAAGTTGGGGTTGACGCCGCTTCTGGGCGGCGCGACCTTCGCCGCGGGCTTGATCGCTGCTTGCTGGGCCACTTCCGTCGCCCGCTCCCATGACCCGATTTCCTGGGAGCGGGCTACCGAAAAGAATAGAAACACCGGAACGGCACCTTGCGCTCGGCCCAGAAGTCGGCCGCATCGCGAAAGACGTCGAGCAACTGCTCGCGCGCCTCGCGGTCGAAGCGCGGGTTGTCGGGGATCTGGTCGAGCACGACGACGAAGCCCGGCTGCGCGCCGGCCTTGTGCACGAGGTCGGTCATGCACTCGTAGAGCGCATCGAGGTTCTTGCCGAAATGCGGCGGGAACAGGAACGATGCCGCCAGCGTGTCGAGCACGTCCTGCTTGACCTGCGCCTGGGCGAGGTTGGCATACAGGAAATGCTGGCCGGCGGCCTGCGCCGCCTGCATCAGGTCGTCGACACGGTACGCGCGTATCGCCTGAACGATGTTCGGCCGTACGGTCTGCAAGTGCATGGTCACGATCCTCCGGGATCACCCAACCCATCAAGAAAACATCAGGGCACGGCCACGATGCGCTTGAAGCTCGCATAGTGGTCGGCCGTGTAGAAACATGCCTCGGGCGCGGTCGGCTGCTGGCCGCCGCAGACGATGCGCCGCGCGCCGCGCGTCGTCGCCCCCGGCGTGGGCACCGTATACGCGCGGTAGAAACCCCGGGGCTGCGGCGGCAGCAGGCGCTCGCGGTTGAAGAACACCCCGCCGTCGCGCTCGTACGGAAACGGCCCGCCGGTGCGGATCAGCCGGTATGTCTCGCGCGCCTGCGGCGGCAGCTCGGCCAGCGTCACGGCCGGCAGGGCCGCGGCCGGCGCCCGCGCCTGGGCCGCCCCGGCAAATACCGCAGCCGCCGCGGACACCGCTAGCGCAAATGCCGCCACCGTTGTCAGCGCGAGCGCCCCCCGGGCCAGCCAGCGGCACCCCCGCGCCGCCGACCCCGCCACCGGACCGGGCGCAACCGGTGCTGGCGTAGAGGCACACGCTGCTGACACGGGCTTACCCTGAGTTGTAAAACCCGTCATGGTACCGGATCGGGGCCTGAACCTCAAGCCTGCACGACGCCGCCCACCCGGGTCCAGGCAACCAAAAGTATACACACACTTCCTTCATGATCCGCTCCCACACAGGTCGTTACGGGGTCTGACGGCGCGTTTCAGCGGCTGCTGCCGTGGCGTTGTCGATCGAATGTGTGGGCGCACACATACACAGGCTACCGCGAGACGGCCCCAGGGCCAGGCCAGGGTCCGCAGCGCCGGGCCGGTCGGCCCGGCCCGCGGTACCCGGGGCTGCGGCTGCCTAGAATCCCGCGATGTCCGATCCCGCGGTGTCCGCCCCCGCTTCAGCCCCGCCGCCGCACGCCCCGGTGGGGTCGGCGCTGGCGCGCCAGTTCGCCCGCGCGCACCGCATGCTGGTCGTCACGCTGCTGGGCTTCGCCTCGGGGCTGCCGCTGGCGCTGACCGGCCAGTCGCTGCAGGCCTGGATGACCCTCGACGGCCTCGACATCGCGACCATCGGCTTCCTGAGCCTGGTCGGCCTGCCCTACACCTTCAAGTTCCTCTGGGCGCCGCTGATGGACCGCTTCGACCTGCCCTGGCTCGGCCGGCGCCGCGGCTGGCTGGTGCTGACCCAGCTCGGGCTGGCCGGCCTGCTGTGGCTGCTCTCGCACACCTCGCCGTCGGGCGCGCTGCACCTGTTTGCGCTGGTGGCGGTGGCGGTGGCCTTCGCCTCGGCCTCGCAGGACGTGGTCATCGACGCCTACCGCACCGATCTGCTGCCGGCGGCCGAGCGCGGCTTCGGCGCCTCGCTGGCGGTGCTGGGCTACCGGCTGGCGATGATCGTCTCGGGCGGCATCGCCTTCATCTGGACCGACCCGGCGCAGGCCGCCGGCGGCGGCGCCTGGAGCTGGCCCGAGGTCTACCGCGTGATGGCGCTGCTGATGGTCGCTGCGGCGATCGTCTCGGCGACCGCGCTGCCGAAGGTGCCGCGCCCGGCGATGCCGCCGACGCTGGCCCGCCACGACCTGCTCGGCTTTCTCGCCGTCGTCGCCGCGGTCGGCGTCGGCTACCTGCTGACCTGGCAGGTCTTCTCGCCGCTGGCCCAGCTCGCGCTCGCGCCCTGGCTCGAGGCGAGCGCGCTGCCGGCCAACCTGCGCCAGCGCTGGGCCGACCTGGTCGCGCTGCTGCTGGGGCTGGCGCTGACGCTGCCGCTGGCCGCCTGGGCGGCGCGGCGGGCGCGCTTTCACACCCTGATCGACGGCCTGCACAGCTATTTCAGCCAGGCCGGGGCCTGGGGCTTCCTGGCCTTCATCGTGCTCTACAAGCTCGGCGACGCCTTCGCCGGCGCGCTGATGACGCCGTTCCTGCTCTCCGGCATGGGCTACAGCCCGGCCGAGGTCGGTGTCGTCAACAAGGTGCTCGGGCTGTGGCTGACGATCGGCGGCGCCCTCGTCGGCGGCCTGCTGATGCTCAAGCTCGGGCTGTGGCGCTCGCTGATGGCCTTCGGCATCTTCCAGTTGCTGAGCAACCTGGGCTTCTGGTGGCTGGCCGTCAACGGCCGCGACGCGCTGCCCGGGCTGGTGCTGCCGGCCTTCGACTGGGGCTTCGTCGCGCTGGCCCAGGCCACCCCGGTCGACGGCGGCCTGCTGATGGTCATCGCCTTCGAGAACATCTCGGGCGGCATGGGCACCGCGGCTTTCGTCGCCTTCCTGATGAGCCTGTGCAACCAGCGCTTCACGGCGACGCATTTCGCGCTGCTCAGTGCCTTCGCAGCAGTCGGCCGGGTCTGGGTCGGGCCGATGGCCGGCGTGCTCGCGCAGAGCATAGGCTGGCCGGCGTTCTTCATCGTCACCACGGTCGCCGCGGCGCCGGCGCTGGTCCTGCTGTGGCTGCTGCGCCAGCCGGTGCGCGCGCTCGAGGTCGACCCGGCTGCGGCCTCCACCCGCGAGGACTGAGCCGCCAGTCACCCCGGCTGACGGCGCGCGCCGTCCGTGTCAGACTGCGCACCATGGGCTGCGGAACCTGCGCGGCCATACCCTGATCCGAGTCCGCATGCCCAGCCCCGACTTCCGCACCGACGCGCCGCTGAGCCCGGCGCCGTGGGGCATTGGCCGTCACCGCCCGGGCTGCGGCTGCGCGCTGCACGGCCGGCGCTCGTTCACCGCCGGGCTGGCCGCGGCGGCGCTGCTGCCGGCGGTGGTGCCGGCCGCTGCGCAGGGCGTGCGCGAGGACGTCGGCGAGCGCTCGCAGTTTGCCCAGCTCGTGCCGGCCGAGCAGATCGAGGCCGCCGCCGCCGCGCAGTACCGCCAGTTGCTGCGCGAGGCCGCGCAGCAGCGCGCGCTCGCGCCCGACAACCACCCGCAGGTCGTGCGTCTGCGCAGCATCGCGCAGCGCATGATCCCGCACGGCAACCCGTGGAACCGGCGCGCCGCGCGCTGGCAGTGGGAGGTCAACCTGCTCGGCAGCGACCAGATCAACGCCTTCGTGATGCCCGGCGGCAAGATCGCGTTCTACTGGGGCATCCTGCAGCGCCTGCAGCTCAGCGACGACGAGGTCGCCGCGATCATGGGCCACGAGATGGCGCATGCGCTGCGCGAACACGCCCGCGAGCGCATCGGCAAGACCGCGGCCACGCGCATCGGCGCCAACCTGCTGTCCTCGCTGCTGGGTCTGGGCGCGGTCGGCGACACGGTGCTGGCGATGGGCTCGCAACTGCTGACGCTGCGCTTCAGCCGCGAGGACGAGAGCGAGGCCGACCTGGTCGGCCTCGAACTGGCCGCGCGCACCGGCCACGACCCGGCCGCTGGCGCCACGCTGTGGGAGAAGATGATGACCGCCAGCCGCGGCGCGCCGCCCGAGTTCCTCTCGACGCACCCGGCCGGCGAGTCGCGCATCCGCGACATCCGCGCCAAGCTGCCCAAGGTCCAGCCGCTGTTCGAGGCCGCCGAGCGCCCGCCGCGGCGCTTCGGCCCGCCGCCGCGCGCCTGAAGGCGGCTTCAGGTCCCGCCGACGTAGGGGTTGTCGCGCCGCTCGGCGCCGAAGGTGCTCTCGGGCCCGTGGCCGGGCACGAAGACGGTGTCGTCACCCATCGGCCAGAGCCGCTCGACGATGCTGGTGATCAACTGGTTGTGGTCGCCGCCGGGGAAGTCGGTGCGGCCGATGCTGCCGGCAAACAGCACGTCGCCGACGAAGCAGCGCTTGGCACTCGCGCTGTGGAAGACCACATGGCCCGGGGTATGGCCGGGGCAGTGGCGCACCGTCAGCTCCTCGTCGCCGACCTGCACGCGGTCGCCGTCGGCGAGCCAGCGCGTGGGCTCGAAGGGCTCGGCCGGCGGGAAGCCGAACATCCGGCTCTGCTGCGCGAGCGCGTCGATCCAGTAGCGGTCGCCGGGGTGCGGGCCGACGACCGGCAGCGCGTCCTCGCGCGCGAGCCGGCCGCAGGCGCCGGCGTGGTCGATGTGCGCATGCGTGAGCCAGATCGCGGCCGGCCGCAGGCCCAGCCCGGCGATGACCTCGCGCAGCCGCGGCAGGTCGCCGCCGGGGTCGATGATCGCCGCCTCGCGGCTGCGCTCGCACCAGACGATCGAGCAGTTCTGGGCAAAGGCGGTGACGGGGACGGTCTGGTAGCGCAGCATGCCCGTGAGGGTAGCGCAAGTCCGCGGGCTGACGAGCGCTGCGGCGGCCCCGCGTTCACGCGGGGCGCACGGCCACCGGCACCGGCTCGGCCACCAGCAGGCTGCCGTTGCGCAGCCCGCGCAGGGTCGCCAGGGCGAGTGCGAGGATGACCAACGTGGTCAGCGCGAGCAGCGCGATGCCGGCGCTGGCCAGCAGGCCCGCAGGGCCGGCGAGTTCGAGCGTCAGCGCGGTGAACGCCGCCAGCGGAAACGACAGCGCCCAGTGCGGCAGCGCAAACGGCAGCACGCGCAGCCGCGGCGCGGTGGTCAGCGCCCACAGCAGCGACAGCAGGGCCGCGCCCCACAGCGCCCAGGCCACTGGCTGCGGCGCGCCCAGCGCGAGCAGGGCCAGCGCCGAGACCGCCGGCGGCGCGACGACGATGAACGCCGTCGGCAGCAGCCGCTCGGCAAACATGCCGTGCGCGACGACGCGCGCGAGCAGCAGCGCCATGACCACCGGCCAGAACACCAGCCCGATGCCGAACTGCGCGGTCGCCCACTCGGCGTGGCCCAGCGGCACGCCGGCCAGCGGCGCGAGCACGTTGCCGACCACCGGGATCAGCAGCGCCGGGGTGACCCCGGCCCAGGACGCGGTGGCCGGCCCGACCGCCCCGGCACCGCCGACGGCCGACTGCCACCAGCGCGCCAAGACCCAGACGGTGACCCCCAGCAGGCTCAGGCTGCCGGCCCACCACAGCGCCTGCGCGAGCAGGTCCGGCCCGCGCAGCGCAACCGCCGCGGTGGCCAGCAGCAGCAGCGAGACCGGCAGCGTCGCGACGAAGGCATGGCGCACCGGATGGCGGCGGTCCTCGCGCCAGGCCTCGCGGTGGCGCAGCCCGCGCCAGACGGTAAAGACGGCCAGCAGCGCAAACACCAGCGCGGCCAGCAGGGCGACTACGGCCGCGACCGTGGCCGCCGCCGGCCCCAGCCGGTCGGCCGCGGCCACCCAGGCCAGCGCGAGCCCGGCCAGGCCCATCACCGTCGCATACCAGCCCGGCCCCATGTGCGCCAGGCGCGGCGCGGCGCTCACCGGCACGCTCTCCGACAGCCGGCCCGCGGGCGCGGCGAGGGCCTCAGGCGGCGGCCGGCTTGCGGCAAGCCATCGCCCCGATCGGCCAGACGTAGGCGGCAACGACCGCCCCGCAGGCCAGCGCCAGCCCGGCCAGACTGACCCAGTCGACCCAGTAGCCCATCTCGGCGAGCGAGGATTGCGTCGCTGCCGGCAGCGCGAAGAAGGCGACCACCGCCACGCCCAGCGCAGCCGGCACGGCCACGCGCAGCCCGCCGCGCCAGTTGCTGCCGCCACGGCCCAGCGCCACGCCCATCAGCACCGCCCACAGCATGAGCGCCACGGCGATCGGCAGCCACGCGAGCAGCGCGGTTTCCCAGAGGATGTTGAGACCCAGCCATATGTTGTACATCGTACTCTCCCAAGTCGGGTCAGGCGTTCAGACGCGGCCGCGCAGCATCGCGAAGTACGCCGGCTTGAGCATGCGCACCTTCATCAGCCAGGCCAGCCAGCTCGGCTGCATCGGGTCGACGAAGGGCACCGTCGTCACTGTGCGGCCCTCGTAGTCGAACTCGACGAGCAGCGCCGAGCCCTCGCGCAGGATCAGCGGGCACGAGGTGTAGCCGTCGAACTTCAGGTCGGGCTCCTGGCCGGCGATGACTTGCGACAGGTGCCGCACGACCAGCGGTGCGCCGGCCTTGACCGTCGCCGCGGTCTTGCCGCGCGGCGTGCCGTTGATGTCGCCGACGCCGAACACGTTGCCGTAGCGGCGGTGGCGCAGCGTATGGCGGTCGACCTCGAGCCAGCCGCCGGGGGCCATCGGCCCCTCGCGCGCGGCCAGCGCGCTGTTCTTCACCGCGTCGGGCGCACGCATCGACGGCACGACATGGATGTAGTCGTAGGGCACCTCCTGGCGCTCGCCCTCGGGGCTGACGAAAGTCGCGCGGCGCGCACCGATGTCGATCGCCGCCAGCCGGCTCAGGTGATGGCGCTGCACGCCATCGGCGTCCCACATCGCCAGGACCTGGTCGTTGAAGGCCTTGACGCCGAACACCGTGTTGTCGGGCAGCCCGGTGTGGAAGTGGACCTGGGTGCGCTCCAGGGTGCCGGCCTGGCGCAGCCGGTCGATCAGCATGAAGGTCATCTTCAGCGGCGCGCCGGCGCACTTGAGCGGGCCCGAAGGCAGCGTCATGACCGCCTTGCCGCCGCGCTGGCGGAACCCGTCCATCGCCCGCCAGGTGTCGTGCGCGGCCTGCGGGCTGGCGTAGACGCTGGTCAGCCCGTTGCGGCCGATCGCCGCGACGTCCATGCCCTCGATCTGCTCGTACGACAGGTGCAGCCCGGTGGCCACGACCAGGAAGTCGTAGGCGATGCGCCGCCCGCCGTCGGTGACCACGGCGTTGGCGTCGGGGTCGAACTCGGCGACCATCTCCTGCACCCACTCGACGCCGCGCGGCATGAAGCGCGCGTTGCTGCTGACGACCGCGGACTTCGGCCAGATGCCGCTGCCGACCAGCGTCCAGCCCGGCTGGTACCAGTGCTCCTGGCGACGGTCGACGACGATGATCGTCGCGCCCTCGAGCTGGCGGCGCAGCCGGCTGGCCACCGCCAGCCCGCCCGCGCCGCTGCCGGCGACGACGATGCGCGCCTGGGTGCGCTGGGCCTGCACCGCCGCGGCGCTGCCCAGGGTCAGCGCGCCGGCAGCCAGGCCGGCCGCGCCGACACCGCGCAGCCAGCGCCGGCGGTCGGTGTCGCCGAGGACCTCGGCCAGTGGGTGGGTCTCACGGGGAGGGGTCATGTCTGTCTCCTGGTGGCTGTCGGTCTTGGGCTGCCGGCCCGGACCCGCCGGCTGGGCCGGACGACGCCGCTGCGCCAGCGCCGGATCGGCTTGCGTCAGAACTATGACACTATATTTTTAGTTGATGCATATACACGGAAATAGTTATTCACCGCGTGGTCGCCCGACTCGCCTGCCAGGGTTTGTCACGGCACTGCCAAACGCCGGTCGCACACTAAGGCGGATGGGCGCAGACACACCGACGATCCACGTTGACGACGAGCTGCGCGCCTGGCAGGCGCTGGCCGAGCGCCTGGCCGCGCTGCGTGCCGACGTGCTCGCCGACGAGCGGCGGCTGGCTGCGCGGCTGCAGGCCGTCGATGCGCAGCAGCGCGACAGCGCGCGCAACCTCGTGCACTACCTCGCGCTGCGCCGCCACGACCTGCGCGCGCTGCAAGACGAGTTGAGCCGCCACGGCCTGTCCTCGCTCGGCCGCGCCGAGGCCGACGTGCTGCCCGCGCTCGAGCGCGTGCTGGCCGTGCTGCAGCGCCTGCTCGGCGCGCCGCTGCTGCCGGCGCCGGCGACACGGCTGGCCGGCCTCAGCGGCCGCCGGCGGCTGGCTGCGCAGGCCGCGGCGCTGTTCGGCCCGCCGCCGCTGGCGCGCGCGGTGCGCATCATGGTCACGCTGCCCGACGACGCCGCCGACAGCCCCGAGCGCGTCGCCGGGCTGGTCGCGCGCGGCATGGATGTCGCGCGCATCAACGCCGCGCATGGCGACGCCGGCACCTGGGCCGCGATGGCCGCGCATGTGCGGCAGGCCGCGGCGGCCGTCGGGCGCCAGGTGCGCATCCAGTTCGACCTCGGCGGCCCCAAGCTGCGCACCGGCGCGCTGCCGCCCGGGCCGGCGGTGCTCAAGCTCAAGCCGCAGCGCGACACCTACGGCCGCGTGCTGGCGCCGGCGCGGGTCGCGCTGTGCGCCGCCGGCGCCGAGGCGGCGCACCCCGACACGCCCGGCCTGCAGGTCGACGCCGACTGGTGCGCCGCGCTGCGCGTGGGCGACGGCATCGACCTGGTCGACGCCCGCGGCGCCGAGCGCCGCTGGAAGGTCGTCGCCGCCGACGGCCGCCACGCGCTGGCCGAGTGCGGCAACACGACCTATTTCGCCGCCGGCGTACGCCTGCTGCACGAGGGCGCCGACGGCGTGCAGACCAGCGGCATCGGCGCGCTGCCGCGCGCGGCCGGGGCGATCGCGCTGTCGCCGGGCGACCTGCTGCATGTCGCGCGCGACGACGCCGTCGCCACCGCCGCCACCGACCCCGACGCCGCGCCGCGCATCGGCTGCACGCTGCCCGAGGTCTTCGCCCAGGTCCGCCCCGGCGAGCGCGTCTGGTTCGACGACGGCCGCATCGGCGGCGTCGTCGAGGCCACCGGCAGCCAGGGCTTCGAGGTGCGCATCACCCGCACCCGCGAGGGCGGCGCGCTGCTGCGCGCCGACAAGGGCATCAACCTGCCCGACAGCCGGCTGAGCCTGCCGGCGCTGACCGCCAAGGACCGCGCCGACCTCGACGTCGCGGTGGGCATCGCCGACATCGTCGCGCTGTCGTTCGCGCAGGACGCCGCCGACGTCGTCGCGCTGCGCGAGGCGCTGGCCGAGCGCGACGCCGCGCACCTGGGCCTGGTGCTGAAGATCGAGACCCGGCGCGGCTTCGAGCAACTGCCCGAGCTGCTGCTGGCGGCGATGGCGCACCCCGCCGCCGGCGTGATGATCGCGCGCGGCGACCTGGCCGTCGAATGCGGCTGGGAGCGGCTGGCCGAGGTCCAGGAGGAAATCCTCTGGGCCGCCGAGGCCGCGCGCCTGCCCGTCATCTGGGCGACCCAGGTGCTCGAGAGCCTGGCCAAGGGCGGGCCGCCCTCGCGCGCCGAGATCACCGACGCCGCGATGGGCGTACGCGCCGAATGCGTGATGCTCAACAAGGGCGCCAACCTGGCCGCGGCGGTCTCGACGCTCGACGACATCCTCGGCCGCATGCAGGCCCACCAGACCAAGAAGCGCTCGCTGCTGCGCGCGCTGCGCGCCTGGGCCGAGCCGCTGGCGGCGACGGCCTGAGCGCACCGGCACCCGGCCTGCGCCGCGCGCGGGCCGCGGCGACGACAATCGTCGCGCCGGCCGCCGTGACCGGCCCCCCGAGACCATGCACAGCCCATCGCCCTACACCGCCCCGGCCCGCTTCGACGACGCCGATGCCGCGCTCGCCCAGGTCCGGCACATCTACGCCGCCAGCGTCGCCCACCTGCGCGAGGCGCTGCAGCGCCTGCTCGCCGGCGACGGGCCGGCCCTGCCGGTGCGCGCCTGCTACCCCTTCGTGCGCGTGCGCAGCGAGTCGCTCGCGCGCGCCGACTCGCGGCTGTCGTACGGCTTCGTCGCCGGCCGCGGCAGCTACGAGACGACCCTCACCCGCCCGGACCTCTACGCGCGCTACCTGCGCGCGCAGTTCGAGCTGCTGCTGCGCAACCACGGCGGGCCGATCGAGGTCGGCACCAGCGCGCAGCCGATCCCGGTGCATTTCGCCCTGCCCGACGACGCCGTCTTCGAGGGCCAGCTCGACCCCGCGCAGCGGCTGCGGCTGCGCGAGCGCTTCGACCTGCCCGACCTCGCCGCGATGGACGACGGCATCGCCAACGGCAGCCACGAGCCGCGCCCCGGCGAGCCACGGCCGCTGGCGCTGTTCACCGCACCGCGCATCGACTACTCGCTGCACCGCCTGCGCCACTACAGCGGCACCGCCGCCGAGCACTTCCAGAATTTCGTGCTGTTCACGAACTATCAGTTCTACATCGACGAGTTCGTCCGCCTGGGCCAGGCGCTGATGGCCGATGCGGCCAGCGAGTACGAGGCCTTCGTCGAGCCCGGCAACGTCGTCACCCGCCGCGCCGGGCTGCCGGCTGCGCCCGGCGACGCCAACGGCAGCGCGCCGCCGCGGCTGCCGCAGATGCCCGCCTACCACCTCGTGCGCGCCGACGGCAGCGGCATCACGATGGTCAACATCGGCGTCGGCCCGGCCAACGCCAAGACCATCACCGACCACATCGCCGTGCTGCGCCCGCACGCCTGGATCATGCTCGGCCACTGCGCCGGCCTGCGCAACACCCAGCAGCTCGGCGACTATGTGCTGGCCCACGGCTACGTGCGCGAGGACCATGTGCTCGACGAGGAGCTGCCGCTGTGGGTGCCGATCCCGGCGCTGGCCGAGATCCAGGTCGCGCTCGAGCAGGCGGTGGCCGACGTCACCCAGTTGCGCGGCTGGGAGCTCAAGAAGGTGCTGCGCACCGGCACCGTGGCCAGCACCGACAACCGCAACTGGGAGCTGCTGCCGCACACCGGCCCCGAGCGCCGCTTCAGCCAGAGCCGCGCCATCGCGCTCGACATGGAGAGCGCGACGATCGCCGCCAACGGCTTTCGCTTCCGCGTGCCGTACGGCACCCTGCTGTGCGTCTCCGACAAGCCGCTGCACGGCGAGATCAAGCTGCCCGGCATGGCCAACCAGTTCTACCGCGACCGCGTCGACCAGCATCTGCGCATCGGCATGCGCGCGCTGGCCATCCTGCGCAGCCAGCGCCCCGACGCGCTGCACAGCCGCAAGCTGCGCAGCTTCGCCGAGGTGGCGTTCCAGTAGGCGCGCGCAGCGCGCTGCGGCGGCTGCGCACCGGCTCACCGGACTTGACGCGCCAGCAACCCGCCAGCAACGTCGGCGTGCCAGGATGCCCCCCGGCCTGCGCAACCGGCGCGCAGCCGCGATCATCCTAGATCCGGCAGTTGACCGCTTGCCGCCGCATGCAAAGTCTGGTCATGCCTGCGCTCTTGACCACGTCGGTGACTCACCACGCAGGTGCGCGCGCTGCGCACCCGATCGAGCCGCCCTCGGCCGCGCTGGCGGCGTTGCTCCTCCTTGCGGGCATTGAGCCCGCGGCGTCGTCGCGCCTTGCCAGCCCGGCCGATGACGACCCGCTCGGGCGCGCCCAACTGCCGGATCTAGGATCATTCGCCCCCGTGTCCATGGCCTCGACCTGCCCGCCGATCTGCACTGCGCCGACCGCACCGACCGCGCCGAGGGCGCACGCGCCTGCCCGGCGCAACGCCACCGCGCTGCTGGCGGCTGCGCTGCTGGCCGGCGGCTGTGCCTCGCTGCAGCAGCCGGCGGCAGTGACGCCACCCGCGCCGCCGCCCGCCGCCTGGCATGCGCCGCTGCCGCCGGCCGCCGACCCCGCCGTTGACCCTGGCGTCGCCGAGGCCGCCGACCTCGCCCGCTGGTGGAGCCGCCTGGGCGACCCGGCGCTGCCGGCGCTGGTCGAGCAGGCGCTGCGCGCCAACACCCAGGTCGCCGTCGCCCAGGCCCGGCTGCAGCAGGCGCGCGCCGCGCGCGCGGCCGCCGCCGCCGCGCTGCGCCCGCGCCTCGGGCTCGACGCTGGCAGCCAGTGGCAGTGGACCGAGGCCACCGCCAGCACCCGCGAGACCCACCGCCTCGGCCTCGAGGCCGCCTGGGAGGCCGACCTCTGGGGCCGCGCCGGCGCCGGCGAGCGCGCCGCCGCCGCCGCCGAGCAGGCCGGCGCGCTCGACCTCGACCAGGTCCGCGTCGTCGTCGCCGCCGAGGTCGCGCTCGCGCTGCTGCAGTGGCGCGGCGCGCTGGCCCGCGAGGCGCTCGCCCGCCGCCATCTCGCGCTGCTCGGCCAGACGCTGCAGATCGCCCGCTGGCGTCTCGAGGCGGGGCTGGCCACGCAGCTCGAGGTCGAGCAGGCGCGCAGCGCCGCCGAACGCCTGCGCGCGCAGGCCCCGGTGCTGGCCGCCAGCGCGGGCCAGGCCCTCAACGCACTGGCCACGCTGACCGCGCGGCCGGCCGCCGCGCTGCACGCCGAGCTGAACGGCGCCGACCCGGCGCTGCCGCCGCTGGCCGCAGCGCCGGTGCCCGCCGTGCCGGCCGAGGTGCTGCGCCGCCGCCCCGACGTCGCCGCCGCCGAACGCCGGCTGGCCGCCGCCGGCGCGCGTGTCGACCAGGCCGACCTGCAGCGCCTGCCGGCGCTGAGCCTCAACGGCACGCTCGGGCTGCAAGCCCTGGGCCTGGCCGCGCTCGGCAGCGGCGCCGGCGTGGCCACGCTGGCGGCCGGCGTCGCCGCGCCGCTGGCCGACGGCGGCCGCCTGCAAGCCCAGGTCCGCCAGCAGGAAGGCGCACGCGACGAGGCCGCCGCCGCCTACCGCGCCGCCGTGCTCGGCGCGCTGCAAGAGGTCGAGGACGCGCTGGTCTCGATCGCGCGCACCGGCGAGCAGCTCGCGGCGCTGCACGCCGCCGCCGACGCCGCACGCGCCGCGGCGGCGCTGGCCGAGCAGCGCTGGCGCGCCGGGCTGGTCGACTTCCAGAACGTGCTGCTCGCCCAGCGCAGCCAGATCGAGGCCGAGGACAGCGTCGCCGCGACCACGGTCGCGCTGGCCGCCGCGCAGGTGCGGCTGTTTCGCGCGCTCGGCGGCGGCTGGACGCCCGCGCCGGGCGAACCCGATGCCGGCGCGCCAGCTCCAACCCCGGCAGCCACCCACACGCCCTCCACCCCGGCGGCCGCAACGCCGCCCGCCCCACGTCAATGACCGCCACCCCGCCCGCCGCCACCGACGCCGCCGTCGCCGCCCTGCTCGGCGCCGACGGCCGCCGCCGCCCGGCCTGGCGGCGCGCGCTGCCGTGGCTGGCCGCGCTGCTGCTGCTCGCCGCCGCCGGCGGCGGCCTGTGGTGGTGGCAGGCCCAGCGCGCGGCGGCGCCGCCGCAGTTTCTGACCCAGCCGGTGCAGCGCGGCGCGCTGACCGTCAGCGTGACCGCCGGCGGCACCCTGCAGCCCACGCGCCAGGTCGGCATCGGCAGCGAGCTCTCGGGCACCGTCGCGCGTGTGCTGGTCGAGCCCAACGACCGCGTGCAGCGCGGCCAGGTGCTCGTCGAGCTCGACGCCAGCCGGCTGCGCGACCAGGTCGCCGGCGCGCGCGCCGCGCAGGCCGCGGCCGAGGCCGCGCTGCGCCAGGCCCAGACCGCGCAGGCCGAGGCTGCAGCGACCCTGGCCCGGCTCGAGGACGTGCACCGGCGCAGCGGCGGGCAGGTGCCGGCCGCGGCCGAGCTCGACGCCGCGCGCGCTGCCGCCGAGCGCAGCGACGCGCAACTGGCCAGCGCGCGCGCCGGCGTCGACCAGGCCCGCGCGACGCTGAGCAGCCACGACAACAACCTCGCGCGCGCCTCGATCCGCTCGCCGATCGACGGCGTGGTGCTCTCGCGCGCGGTCGAGCCCGGCAACGCCGTCGCCGCCTCGCTGCAGGCCGTGACCCTGCTGACCCTGGCCGAGGACCTGACCCGCATGCGGCTGCAGGTCCACATCGACGAGGCCGACGTCGGCCGCGTCGCGGTCGGCCAGCCGGCGCAGTTCACCGTCGCCGCGCACCCGGCGCGGCGCTTTCCGGCGCGCATCGAGCGCCTGGGCCTGGGCCCGACGATGCGCGACAACGTCGTCACCTACCCGGCCGAGCTGAGCGTCGACAACACCGACCTCAGCCTGCGCCCGGGCATGACCGCGGTGGCCAGCATCACCACCCTCGAGCGCAGCGACGCGCTGCTGGTGCCCAACGCCGCGCTGCGCTTCTCGCCGCCGGCGCCGGCGGCCGCCCCGGCCGGGCCTGAGCGCGCCGGCTGGATGGCGCTGCTGCTGCCGCGCCCGCCGGTGCTGTCGCCGGCGCGGCGCGCCGGCACCGACATCGCCCGCGTGCGCCAGGTCTGGGTGCTCGGCGACGACGGCCAGCCGCGCGAGGTCGCGGTCAGCCCCGGGGCCAGCGACGGCCGCATGACCGAAGTCGCCAGCGACGCGCTGCAGGCCGGCATGGCGGTCATCGTCGGCCTGGGCGGCGCGCGCTGAGCGCGGGGCACGCGATGACCGCCGCCACCAACGCCGCCCCCGCCGCCGCCGCGCCGCTGATCCGCCTGCGCGGCGTGACCCGCATCTACGGCCGGGGCGAGGCCGCAGTCGCCGCGCTGCGCGGCATCGACCTCGCCATCGACGAAGGCGAGTTCGTCGCCGTCATGGGCCCCAGCGGCTGCGGCAAGTCGACCGCGATGAACATCCTCGGCTGCCTCGACACCCCGAGCGCCGGCGAATACCGCTTCCGCGGCGTGCCGGTGCAGACCCTCGACCGCGACCAGCGCGCGCTGCTGCGCCGGCGCCACCTGGGCTTCGTCTTCCAGGGCTTCAACCTGCTCGCGCGCACCAGCGCGCTCGACAACGTCGAGCTGCCGCTGCTCTACCGCGGCGAGCCGCGCGCCGCTCGCCGCGCCGCCGCGCTGGCCGCGCTGGCCGGCGTCGGCCTGGCCGGGCGCGAGCAGCACCGCCCGGCCGAGCTCTCGGGCGGCCAGCAGCAGCGCGTGGCGATCGCCCGCGCGCTGGTCACCGCGCCCTCGGTGCTGCTGGCCGACGAGCCCACCGGCAACCTCGACACCCAGCGCGGCCACGAGATCATGGCCCTGCTCGCCGCCCTCAACCGCGAGCGCGGGCTGACCGTGGTCCTGGTCACCCACGAGGCCGAGATGGCGGCCTACGCGCGGCGCGTCGTGCGCTTTCTCGACGGCCGCATCGACAGCGACCGCGCGCAGGCCGCCGCCGGCGCCCCCGCCGCCGCGCCCACCGCGGCCAGCGCGGCCACCGCCGGGGCGGGCGCCTGATGGGCTGGCTCACGCTCGCCGCGGTCGCGCTGCGCGAGATCCGCCGGCACCTGCTGCGCTCGTTCCTGACCGTGCTGGGCATCGTCATCGGCGTGGCTGCGGTCGTCACCATGGTCACCGTCGGCCGCGGCGCGACCCAGGCCGTGCAGGACCAGATCACCAGCCTCGGCACCAACCTGCTGATCGTGCGCCCCGGCCAGCGCATGGGCCCCGGGCGCGACGCCGGCGGCGCGCCGCCGTTTCGCGCCGCCGACGCCGAGGCCATCGTCGCCCAGGTCGCCGGCGTGCGGGTGGCCGCGCCGCAGGTCGGCACCGGTGCGGTCCTCGTGTACGGCGCGCGCAACTGGTCGAGCCTGGTGCATGGCACGACCAACGGCCACTTCCTGGCCAACAACCGCGCGCTGGTCGACGGCCGGCTGTTCGAGGACGTCGAGCTGCTGACCGGCACGGCGGTCTGCATCATCGGCGAGACGGTGCGCCGCGAGCTCTTCGGCGCGCACTCGCCGGTGGGCTCGCGGCTGCGCGTGCGCCAGCTCAGTTGCGAGGTCATCGGTCTGATGGAGGCCCGCGGCCAGGGCGCGTTCGGGCAGGACCTCGACGACCTCGTCGTCATGCCGCTCGAGACCGTGCAGCGCCGGCTGGTCGGCCACCGCAACGTCGGCACCCTGCTCGTCAGCCTCGAAGACGGCGCCGACGCCGCCACCGTGCGCGCCGACCTCACCCGCCTGCTGCGCGAGCGCCGCCACCAGGCCGAGGGCGAGGAGACCAACTTCACGGTCATCGACACCCGCCAGCTCGCCCAGACCCTGGCCGGCACCACCCAGGTCATGACCGGGCTGCTCGGTGCGGTGGCCGCGGTCAGCCTGCTGGTGGGCGGCATCGGCATCATGAACGTGATGCTGGTCAGCGTCACCGAGCGCACGCGCGAGATCGGCATCCGGCTGGCGATCGGCGCGCGCAGCGCCGAGGTGCTGCGCCAGTTCCTGGTCGAGGCCGTGGTGCTGGCCGGGCTCGGCGGCCTGGTCGGCCTCGCGCTGGCCGGCGCCGCCTCGCTTGCGCTGACCTCGCTGATGGGCGTGCCGTACCTGTTCGACCCGGCGATCCACCTGCTGGCCTTCGCCTTCGCCGCGGCGATCGGCGTGGTCTTCGGCTACCTGCCCGCGCGCCGCGCCGCGCGGCTCGACCCGATCGAGGCGCTGCGGCACGAGTGAGCCTGCACCGGCGCTCAGAACGCGCCGAGCCTGGCGCCCGGCAGGGCTACGCCGATGCTGCGCGGGTCGTCGAGCCGGGCCACGCGCTCGTGCAGGAAGGCGAGGATGCGGCGCGCGTGCTGGGGGTCGATCGGGTCCAGCTCGCGCCAGCGCCTCGCGGCGGCTCCCCACATCGGCAGGCAGGCGGATCGCAAGCATGGCAGGCTCCGTACGCGAACGTCATACGAGTATTGCGCGACCATGCGGCCGGCCAAGGCACTGGCCGCGATGATGCCTTGCGGTGCCCAGGCCGCGCCGCGCCGGCGGCGCCGCGAACCCGGGCCTGACGACTGCGCCACGCGGTCACCGCCCGACCCGCGGGTCGCGAGGCATTGCTCGACCATCCACGCGCACGAAGCCCTCGCTCGAGGCATTCACGGCGCGCCCGAGGCCCCGCTCCGGCGGACTGTCGAACCTGACGTGGCAGGGTCGATGGATGACCCTGAGCACCCAGGCACCGCGCCTTCCTCGACACCCGCGCGATGCATTGCTACCATGCAATACATGAAGGCGATCATCGAGGTGGCGCGGCGCGGCGCGGCGCTCGGGTCGGCGCGCGCCCAGCTCACCGCCAGCCGACGCGGCGTGCCACCTGATTTCAGGCTGAGCTTCGAGTCTGCGCGCAGCTTGTTTTCGGAACTGACGCCCGCCCGCGTCGACTTGCTCGACACGCTGCGTCGCGTCGGCCCCTGCAGCGTCTACGCCCTGGCCAAGGCGGCCGGGCGCAACTACTCCAATGTCCACGCGGACACCAGCCGCCTCGAGGAACTCGGCCTGGTCGAACGCACCGAGGACGCTCAGGTTTGCGTGCCCTACGAAGCGGTGGAGATCCTGCTCCCGCTGGCTCAGGTGGCCTGAAGGCGCCGCCTGCACGGGCAGGTCGATGTCAGGTCTCGCAGACGGGCAGGGCCAGTGAAGGACCTGACCTCAGCCCCTCTCGTCGCCCCGGCGCAGTGGCGTTGATCGTCGGTGCCAGCCTGGGCAATCCTGGCGACGTCAAGCCAGTCGGCGAAGGCGTGCTGGCGGATTGAAGATGACCCAGCGAATCTAGGTCTCCGAGCTGCCCGACTTCGACGCGGCGCAGTACCTCACCGACGAGCAGGCGATGGCAGACTACCTGAGCGCGGTCCTCGAGGACGGCGACGCGGCCTTGCTCGCCGCAGCCTTGGGTGACGTGGCGCGGGCGCGTGGCATGGCCGAGATCGCCAAGGCCAGCGGCCTGTCGCGCGAGGCCTTGTACAAGGCGCTACGTCCCGACGCGAGCCCGCGTTTGGATACCATCGTCCGGGGGTGTCGTGCGCTGGGTGTGAAGCTGGTGGCACAGCCGCTCCTCGAGTCGTCGCAGCGCACGACCAGGCGGCTGCCGCGCGCGCCGAGCAAGTCGAGCAGCCACGTCGCCGGCCAGCCGCGGTCGAGCAGCAGCACATCGTCGGGGCCCACGGCGTCGAGGGTCTGGGCCCGGGTGCTGCGCGCCAAAGCGAACAGTGTTCGAGCCCTGACCCCGCCGCGGGCGCGCCACCCAGCCCCGGCGCGCGCCCGCGCCCGGGCCGGGCTGACGCCGCGCGTCAGCCGCAGCCGGCAGCGGTCGGCGCCGGCTGACGTTTTGCGGCAGGCGCGGCGCCGGCGCGCTGCCGCGGGCGTGAAGCCCGTCACGCGCCGCGCCCGCCGCGGGGCTGGCACGGCATTCGCATGCCTGCAAGGCGTTCCCGTCCACCCCCCGCAACTCGAGTAGGAGAGAGTGATGAAAAAGGTTCAAAAGGGCTTCACGCTGATCGAGCTGATGATCGTCGTCGCGATCATCGGCATCCTGGCGGCGATTGCGCTGCCGGCGTATCAAGACTACACGGTGCGCGCCCGAGTCACGGAGGCCTTGTCTCTCGCCTCGGGCGCCAAGGCTACCGTCGCGGAGAACATTGCCAACAATGGTGGCCTCATGCCCGCTGATGCTTGCCTCGGCGCTTCGCCGACGGTCGCGACCGCCAACGTCGCCAGCCTTGGCTGCACGGCCGCGACCGGCGTCATCAACGTCGCCACCACCGCAGCGGCGGGATCCGTGACGATTGAATTGCGCCCAACCGCACCGGGCGCTGCTGGTGGCGCCATCGCTTGGGCTTGTGTACGTACGGCTGGCGACAACAGGCACGTGCCGGCCAACTGCCGCATTTGATCACTCACAGGGGGTTGTTCGGGGTAAGGTCCTCCGTTGGCCTGCCAGCCCCAACCCCGCCAGACTCCGAACCCCCACCCCCAAGGCGGCCTGCGGGCCGCCTTTTCGCATTCCGGCCTTGCCCCGGCGTCTCGCCGCGCCGCCAGCGCCCAGCCGCCCGCCGCCCGCGCCGTAGCCAGCGCCCGGCCGGCACCGGACAGTCCAGCGCTGCGCAGCGAGCGCTGACACCCGTCGAGTCGTCGTCACAGGCTGTGCAGGCCAGGTCTTGCACCGCCCCATCGGCCGCCGGCCAGACTGCCCCCGCCCGCAAGCCGCCACGGTGCCGGGCCGGGGCTGGCCGGTGGCCGCCGCAGCGAAGTAAAGGCGGAGCGGCGGGCGCAGCCCGGCGCGGGGGACATGAGCTGCGGCGGCCACCGGCCAGCCCCGGCCAGCGCAAGCGGCGGGCAGTCGATCAGACCGCAGTACGCAGCGCATGGCCGAGCGGGCGGTCGACGACGGAGTGCTGCTGCGCGTGATCGACGAGGGCCAGTTGCGCTGGCATGACGCGACGCGGCTGTGGGCCTGGCTCGAGCTGCCGGGCCGTGGCGACAATCCGCTGTGCGCGGTGCGGGTGCTGGAGGACGCGCTCGTCGTCAAGACCGTGATGCAGCACTGGGCGCCGACGGCAGCGTGGTCGAGACGCTGATCCTGCAGGCCGCCGAGCGCGGTGCCTGGCCGCTGACGATCGCGCAGCGGGCGGCGGCTTGATCCCGGGATCGGCAGCGGTTCGGGGTCGGGGCGCCGATGCGCGAACTGCGCGCCCCGTCCGCGCGACAACCTGGCCTGCAAGGCAGGAACACCGTGCGCGGCTCCCTGCCCTCGATCGGCGACGGCGTCCAGGCCACGCTTTTGCACCAGATGCAGCAGCTTCAGCGCTGGCCCGGACGGCTTCTTCTGACCGATCTCCCGTTTCTGGACGGCCGAGAGACTGGTACTGAGCAGGCGCGCGAAAACAGCCTGGCTCACCTGCGACGCCTCGCGAATCGTCTTGATCTCTGCCGGCTGCAAGGGCTCGACCGGCGGCCGGCACAGACGGTCGAACTCGCGCAGCGTGAGCGGCTCCATCACGCCGGCTTCACGCAGGCCCTCGCCGTATCGTGAACGGCTTCGAGCGCAAGCCCGCAGCCTGTTCGAGCGACAATCCTTGCCAGTCACTCCCGTTGGAGATTCGCGATGGAACTCACTGCTGTGCTCACGCCCGCCGAAGAAGGCGGCTATGTCGCGCTGAACCCGGAGACGGGTACCACCACCCAGGGCGAGACGGTGGAAGAGGCCGTGGCCAACCTGCAAGAGGCCACCACGCTCTACCTGAGCGAGTTCCCCCTCGCCACTCGCGGTCATCCGGTGGTCACCACCTTCTCTGTGCCGGCGCATGCCTAAACTGCCGCGCATCTCCGGCGCCGAGGCGCTGAGGGCAGTGCAAAAGCTCGGGTTCGAGAAGGTTCGTCAAGCCGGCAGTCATGTCGTCGTTCGCCGCGGCTCCAAGGGTTGCGTCATCCCGATGCACGCCGAACTCAAGGTCGGCACCCTTGCGGGCCTCTTGCGGCAAGCCGACGTCTCGCATGAAGACTTCATTGCTGCGCTGTAGAAGGCTCGTACGCCACCGTGTACGGGAACCGATCGAGGTGATACACGCGCAGGCACGAAGTCGCCGTGCGGGCCACGGTACGGGTTCTCGCCCAGCAGGTCGCGAACCGAGCGAGCGCGCGCGAGCGACGTCTACGTGCGTGCCAGGATGGCGTCGAACGCATCGGCATCGGCGCGATGCCAGCCCGGCTCAAGCCGCCGGCGGCGCCGGCACCGACCAGCGCTGCGCGATGTCGCCGTCGGCATCGACGCTCTCGATCGTGACCGGGAAGCCCCACAGCCGCGCGACATGCTTGAGGACCTCGACCGCGCCGTCGTCGAGCGGGCGGCCGTTGTGGCGCTGGTGGCGCAGGGTCAGCGCGCGGTCGCCGCGCAGGTTGACGCTCCAGACCTGGATGTCGGGCTCGCGGGTGGCCAGGTCGTACTGCCGCGACAGCGCCTCGCGCACGCGGCGGTAGCCGCTGTCGTCGTGGATCGCGCTGACTTCGAGCTCGGCCTCGTCCTCGTCGTCGACGATCGCAAACAGCCGCAGCTCGCGCATCAGCCGCGGGCTGAGGAACTGGCCGACGAAGCTCTCGTCCTTGTAGTTGCGCATCGCCTGGTCGAGCGTCGGCAGCCAGGGCGCGCCGGCGATGTCGGGAAACCAGGCGCGGTCTTCGTCGGTGGGGTGCTCGCAGATGCGCTGGATGTCGGTGTACATCGCAAAGCCCAGCGCGTAGGGGTTGATGCCCGAGTACGTGCGGTGGCCCGCCGGCGGCTGGTGGATGACGTTGCTGTGCGCCTTCAGCCACTCGATCATCACGCCGTCGGTCAGCCAGCCGTCGTCGTACATGGTGTTGAGCAGGCGGTGGTGCCAGAAGCAGTTGTGGTTGACGAAGCAGCTCGCCTTGTAGGCATGCGAGTTTTCCACGCTGAAGTCGACGACCGGACCCTCGTCGTGCTCGATGTGCTCGATGACGGTCAGGTCGGCCTTCCTGCGCCAGCCCTGGGATCGCGCCAGCACCGTCTGCAGCGCCGCGTGCTTGGCCGGCAGCCGAAAGCCGATCGCCTCGGCGTAGCCCTGCAAGTCCGAGCCGGTGATCACCAGCCGGAAGGTGCCGTCGCGCTGCGGCCGCACCGAGCAGACGATGCCCAGGTTCAGCAGCAGCAATTGTTCGGTGCGCAGCAAGGCCAGGCTCTTGCTGACCAGGATCACCTGCCGGTCGGTCACCGAGACGCAGCCGTCGGTGTCGAAATGCCCGCGCAGGAATGCGGCCACCACCGGCCGCGGCGAGCGCAGCACGATGTCGGGCACCTGCTTGCGCGCCGCGGCGCCGCTGCCTTGCGCAAACTGGAGGTTGGCCACCAGCACGCGCGCCAGCCCGGCGCTGTGCACGGTGCTGTTGAAGTGGTTGCGATCGGCGCGGCGCCGTGCCTGCAGCCCGAACTGCGCCAGCATCGTCTGCTCGAAGAAGTCCAGCAGCGGTTCGTCCTGGGACGTCAGGTTGATGCGCCCGCTGTGCGTGGTCTCGACGTAGCCGTCGCCGGTCAGTTGGCCCAGGACCTCGGCCAGGTCGGGGTCGAGCGTGAGCGGGCGGCGCGGCAGGTCGTCGGCGCTGCGCAGCGCCAGCGGCAAAGCCGGGTCGGCCTTGATCGCCTGCCACTCGAGCGCACAGGCTTGCAGCCGCTGCGCATGCTGCGGCGACACGCGCAACTGGCGGTGGCCGCCCTGCCACTTCAGGAAGGTATGCAGCGAGACGCCGTGACGCGCGCAGACTTCAGCCAGCCGCGGCCGGGTGGCGATGTCGTAGTCGATGGCGGCGGGTTCGGTGGCGAAGACCCCCCGGCCGCGGCGGATCTCCACCTGCTGCCCGACGCGCAAGGCCTGCAGCTCGACCCATTCGCCGCCGACGAATATCTTGTGGTCGGCGCCGCCGTGCAGCAGGTAGCCGTGGCGCGTGGTGACGCGCACGCGCGGCTTGCTGGGGTGGCTGAACCAGTCGACGACGCGGTTGCCGTCTTCCACCCGGCCGTCGAACTGCGCCTCGACCAGCTCCTGCGCCGGCAGCAGGCCGCTGTCGGTGACGATGAGGGTGTCACCGGTGACGCAGGCCCAACCTTCGTTCATGACCTGGGTCTGGCGCTGCGGGTAGAAGTACTGCGCGATCTTGCGCACGATGCGCACGAGCTCGCGCTGCCAGGGCTCGAGCAGCGGCGCGTTCTTCTCGATGAAGTAGAGCAGGTTCTCCTGCGGCTCGGCCGGGAAGCGCTTGCTGGCGGCAGCGGCGGCGTCCTTGTCGGCGCGCGGCGGCAGGGTGCGCCACAGATCGTTGACCTGCTGCTGGGCGTGGGCCTCGCGCTCGCGCCGTCGGCTCAGCTCCTGCGCCAGGCTCTTGCGGCTGGGGCGGCGGTAGCGGTCGACGCCGTGGTGGGCCAGCGCGTGGCAGGAGTCGAGGTACTCCTCGACCTTGGCCAGGCCGTGGCGCTGCTCGCATTCGGCGACGTAGTTCTTGGCGTAGACGAGGTAGTCGATGATCGACGACGCGTCGGTCCACATGCGAAACAGGTAGTTGCCCTTGAAGAAGCTGTTGTGGCCGTAGGCGGCGTGGGCGATGACCAGGGCCTGCATCGCCAGCGTGTTCTCCTCCATCAGGTAGGCGATGCAGGGGTTGCTGTTGATGACGATCTCGTAGGCCAGCCCCATGTGGCCGCGCTTGTAGTGGCGCTCGGTGGCGATGAACTCCTTGCCGTAGCTCCAGTGGCGGTAGTTGACCGGCATGCCGACGCTGGCGTAGGCGTCCATCATCTGCTCGGCGGTGATGACCTCGAGCTGGTTGGGGTAGGTGTCGAGCCCGTAGCGCTCGGCGGTGGCGCGGATGACCTCGTGGTAGCGCTCGATGAGCTCGAAGCTCCAGTCGCTGGGCCCGGGCAGCGGCTGCGCCGCGCGCGCCGGCGCCGGCCGCGGCGCCTGCAGCGGCAGCGCGGCGCGACGCCGGTCGCCCGTCGGCGGGATGCGCGCGGCGTCCAGGCCGCGGCGGCGCTCGATGCCCGGGTCGGTCATGACGGGTTCAGGCCGCGGCCTGCTCCTTCTTGAAGAGGTCGCGAAAGACCGGGTAGATCTGCGTGGCGGCGGTCGCCTTGCGCATCGCGAACTGGGGGTGGCTCGCGCGCAGTTGCGCGTATTCGTCCCAGAGGTTCTGCTCTTCCTCGGCGACTTGCACGTAGGCGTAGTAGCGCACCAGCGGCAGGATGCGGCTGGCCAGCAGTTCGCGGCAGCGGCCGCTGTCGTGGTGCCAGTTGTCGCCGTCGCTGGCCTGGGCGCCGTAGATGTTCCACTCGCTCGGGCTGTAGCGGGCGCGCACGATCTCGTCCATCAGCACCAGCGCGCTCGACACCACCGTGCCGCCGGTCTCGGTGGCGTGGAAGAACTGCTGCTCGTCGACTTCCTGGGCCTGCGTGTGGTGGCGGATGAAGACGATGTCGATGCGCTCGTAGTGCCGCGTCAGGAACAGGTAGAGCAGGATGAAGAAGCGCTTGGCGAGGTCCTTGCGCGCCTCGTCCATCGAGCCGGAGACGTCCATCAGGCAGAACATCACCGCCTTGCTGGTGGGCACCGGCACGCGCACGCGGTTGCGAAAGCGCAGGTCGATCGGGTCGAGGTAGGGGATGCGCTCGATGCGCCGGCGCAGCGCTTCGATGGCCGCTTGCAGCTCGGCGATCTCGGCCTCGTGGCCGGTCGGCTCGCGCAGCAGCGCGTCGAGCCGCTGCTGCATCTCGCGCAGCTCGCCGCGGCTGCGCGCACCGACGGCGATGCGCCGCCCGATCGCGCCGCGCAGCGAGCGCACGATGTGCAGGTTGGTCGGCGTGCCGTCGCTGGTGTAGCCCGCGCGCTGCGACTTCCACTCGGGGGTGTCGGCGAGCTGGGTGCGCACCAGGTGCGGCAGCGCGAGGTCCTCGAAGAAGACCTGCATGAACTCTTCGCGGCTCAGGCTGAAGACGAAGTCGTCCTCGCCCTCGCCCGAGTCGCTGGCGCGGCCCTTGCCGCGCCCGCCGCCGCCGGGGCGCGGGCGCTCGATGCGGTCGCCCTGCAGATACTCGCGGTTGCCGGGGTGCACGGCCTCGCGCACGCCGCCCGAGCCGTGGCGAAAGACCGGCTCGGCGATGTCGCGCCTGGGGATGGCGATGTCCTCGCCGCGCTCGATGTCGCGGATGCCGCGGCCGTCGACGGCGCGCTTCACGGCCTCGCGGATGCGCTCCTTGTAGCGGCGCAGGAAGCGTTCGCGGTTGCCGATCGACTTGTTCTTGCCCGCCAGCCGCCGGTCGATGATGCTCTGCAAGGCCATGCGCACTCCCTCAACTGGACTTGCGCACCCGCAGGTACCACTCGCACAGCAGCCGCACCTGCTTGGGCGTGTAGCCCTTGGCGACCATGCGGGTGACGAAGTCCTCGTGCTTCTTGGCCTCGTCGGCGCTGGCCTTGGCGTTGAAGCTGATGACCGGCAGCAGCTCCTCGGTGTTGGAGAACATCTTCTTCTCGATCACCGCGCGCAGCTTCTCGTAGCTGGTCCAGTTGGGGTTCTTGCCGGCGTTGTTGGCGCGCGCGCGCAGCACGAAGTTGACGATCTCGTTGCGGAAGTCCTTGGGGTTGGCGATGCCGGCGGGCTTCTCGATCTTCTCGAGCTCGGCGTTGAGCGAGGCGCGATCGAAGACCTCGCCGGTGTCGGTGTCGCGGTACTCGTGGTCCTGGATCCAGTAGTCGGCGTAGGTCACGTAGCGGTCGAAGATGTTCTGGCCGTACTCGCTGTAGCTCTCGAGGTAGGCGGTCTGGATCTCCTTGCCGATGAACTCGGCGTAGCGCGGGCTGAGCTGCTCCTTGATGAAGCCGACGTACTTGTTCTCGACCTCGGGCGCAAACTGCTCGCGCTCGATCTGCTGCTCGAGCACGTACATCAGGTGCACCGGGTTGGCCGCCACCTCGCTGCTGTCGAAGTTGAAGACCTTGGACAGGATCTTGAACGCGAAGCGCGTCGACACGCCGCTCATGCCCTCGTCGACGCCGGCGTAGTCGCGGTACTCCTGGAGGCTCTTGGCGCGCGGGTCGGTGTCCTTGAGGTTGTCGCCGTCGTAGACCAGCATCTTGCTGTAGATCGAGCTGTTCTCGGGCTCCTTGAGCCGGGTCAGCACGCTGAACTGGGCCATCATCTTCAGCGTGCCCGGCGCGCAGGTCGCCGCGGCCAGCGACGAGTGGCGGATCAGCTTCTCGTAGATCCTGACCTCCTCGGAGACGCGCAGGCAGTACGGCACCTTGACGATGTAGATGCGGTCGAGGAAGGCCTCGTTGTTCTTGTTGTTGCGAAACGCCTTCCACTCGCTCTCGTTGCTGTGGGCGAGGACCACGCCGTCGAAGGGGATCGCGCCGAAGCCCTCGGTGCCCTTGAAGTTGCCTTCCTGGGTCGCGGTCAGCAGCGGGTGCAGGACCTTGATCGGCGCCTTGAACATCTCGACGAACTCGAGCAGGCCCTGGTTGGCCAGGCACAGCCCGCCCGAGTAGCTGTAGGCGTCAGGGTCGTCCTGGGCGTAGGTCTCGAGCTTGCGGATGTCGACCTTGCCGACCAGCGAGGAGATGTCCTGGTTGTTCTCGTCGCCGGGCTCGGTCTTGCTGATCGCGACCTGCTTGAGGATCGAGGGGTAGCGCTTGACGATGCGAAACCGGCGGATGTCGCCGCCGTACTCCTCGAGGCGCTTGACCGCCCAGGGGCTGAGGATGCGGTTGAGGTAGCGCGCGGGGATGCCGTATTCGCGCTCGAGGATCGCGCCGTCCTCGGCCGGGTCGAACAGGCCCAGCGGCGACTCGTTGACCGGCGAGCCCTTGATCGCGTAGAACGGCACCTGCTCCATCAACTGCTTGAGGCGCTCGGCGATGCTGCTCTTGCCGCCGCCGACGGGGCCGAGCAGGTAGAGGATCTGCTTCTTCTCCTCGAGGCCCTGGGCGGCATGGCGGAAGTACGACACGACCTGCTCGATCGCGTCTTCCATGCCGTAGAACTCGGCGAACGCCGGGTAGCGCCTGATGAGCTTGTTGGCGAAGATGCGCGACAGCCGCGGGTCGTTGCGGGTGTCGACCATCTGCGGCTCGCCGATGGCCTGCAGCATGCGCTCGGCAGCGCTGGCGTAGGCCAGCGGGTTGCGCCTGCACTCGGCGAGGTAGTCCTCGAGCGTGAGTTCTTCCTCGCGCAATCGCTCGTAGCGATCCTTGAGGCGGCTGATGACGTCCATGCGGACCTCCGATTTCGGACGGCGCGCGGGCGGCAGCCTGCCCCCCGCGCGTCTGGGAAGTTCTGATGAAGTCCCGGCTGTACGGGCCCGGGCGCCATCAGAGCTTTCCGGTCTGCGACATCAACTCGTCATGGACATGTCCGCAGCTTCGTCGTTTGCGGTGCCGGCCATCGCCGGAGCAGCGCCGCCTTGGACCCGCAGTTCCGGTGCAGGGCGTGCACACGACACGGCCCTGGCCGACCCCGCAGGCTGCAAGCCTACAACGCCTGAGCCCCCGGTGGCGCTGACAGACATCACACGGTTGCGATGCTCGCACACCCGGGCGCGGCGTGCACGGCGTGGCCGCAAGACCGTGGCCGCGTCGCGCGCGTCAGCGCGACAGCGCCCCGGCGCGGTAGACCCAGACCGGCTGGCCGGCCACCGGCTCGATACGCGCATGCGGGCGCGCGCCGGGTACCTCGAACTCGAGGCTGACCAGCCAGCCGCCCGGGCGCAGCTCGCGCGCGGCCTTGGCCAGCGCTGCCGGCATCGACTCGGGGCGCTGGAACAGGTAGACGAGGTCGTAGGCCGACCAGTCGGCGGCCCACAGGTCGCCGCGGATGACCCGCGCGTCGCGGCAACGCAGCCGCGCGGCCCAGACCAGCGCGGTGCTGGACTCGATGCCGACCAGCTCGGCCTGCGGGTACGCCGCACGCAGCGCGAGCAGGCCGTCACCGGCACCGCAGCCGCCGTCGAGCAGCCGCGCCTGCGGCGGCAGCGGGGCCACCTCGTGCAGGCCGGCCAGCGCGCCGCGCGGGGTCGGGTACAGCGGCGCGTCGCGCCAGTTGCGCAGCGGGTAGAGCAGCAGCAGCACGGCCAGCGGCAGCAGCCAGGCCCAGCCGGGTAGCGCCGCGCCGCTGGCCGCCAGCGACAGCGGAAAGCCGGCGGCCACGAGCAGCCGCCGCCAGCGCGTGCCCACCGTCAGCGCCAGCGCCGCGCCGGTCGCGGTGGCCAGCGCCAGCGCCGGCACGGGGCCCAGCCCGAGCCCGCCGGCGGCGAGGTAGGCCACCCAGGCCAGCAGCCAGGCCAGCAGCGCCGGCAGCGGCCAGACCCCGACCGCGCGCAGGCTCACCCGCAAGCCGGCCCGCCACCCGCGCGCAGCCGCCGCGAATGCGTGTGCACGGCATCGACCAGCGCCGCGACATGCTCGGGCGGGGTGTACTGGCTGATGCCGTGCCCGAGGTTGAAGATGTGGCCGTCGACGCCACCGTCGGCGCGCTGCGGATCGCCGTAGCGGTCGAGGACCTTGATGGCTTCGGCGCGCACGACCGCAGGCGGCGCCAACAGCACCGCCGGGTCGAGGTTGCCCTGCAGCGCGACGCGGTTGCCGACGCGCGCGCGGGCCTGGCGCAGGTCGACCGTCCAGTCGACGCCGAGCACATCGGCGCCGAGCCCGGCCATGGCCTCGAGCCAGCCGCCGCCGCCCTTGGTGAAGACGATCTGCGGCACGCGCCGGCCCTCGTGCTCGCGCTGCAACTGGCCGAGCACGCGCTGGGTGTAGGCCAGGCTGTAGGTCTGGAACGCGCCGTCGGCGAGCACGCCGCCCCAACTGTCGAACACCATCACCGCCTGCGCGCCGGCGTCGATCTGGGCGTTGAGGTAGGCCGCGACGGCGTCGGCGTTGACGGCCAGGATGCGGTGCATCAGGTCGGGGCGCGCGTAGAGCAGGGTCTTGACCTGGCGGTAGTCGTCGCTGCCGCCGCCCTCGACCATGTAGCAGGCCAGCGTCCACGGGCTGCCGGCAAAGCCGATCAGCGGCACGCGGCCGTTCAGGGCGCGGCGGATCGCAGCGACCGCGTCGAAGACGTAGCGCAGGCGGTCGAGGTCGGGCACGGCCAGCCGGGCGATGGCGGCCTCGTCGCGCAGCGGGTGCGCAAAGCGCGGCCCCTCGCCCTGCGCGAAGCCCAGGCCCAGGCCCATCGCGTCGGGCACGGTCAGGATGTCGGAGAACAGGATCGCGGCGTCGAGCGCGTAGCGCTCGAGCGGCTGCAGCGTGACCTCGGTGGCCAGCGCGGGGCTGGTGGCCAGCGCCATGAAGCTGCCGGCGCGCGCGCGCGTCGCGCAGTACTCGGGCAGGTAACGCCCGGCCTGGCGCATCAGCCAGACGGGGGTGTGCGCGGTGGGCTGGCGCAGGCAGGCGCGCAGGAAGCTGTCGTTGGCGAGCGGCAAGGGCATGGCGCCATTATCGGCCGCGGTGGCCGGCGGGCCGCGCGCGGCCGGGGGGGCTCAGCCCGGCCTGCGCGGCCAGGGCCGGATCGGCTCGAGCGGGCCGTCGTAGCGCTCCTTCAGCGGCTTGCGCGGCAGCGGCGCGAGCTCGAGCGGCTCGACCGGCACCTCGAGGTCGGGCAGGCTGTCGAGCAGGTGGCGGATCAGCGTCAGCCGGCCCCAGCGCTGGTCGTTGCAGTCGACCAGGGTCCACGGCGCATGCGGCTTGTGCGTGGCGGCCAGCATCGCGTCGCGTGCGCGGCCGTAGTCGGCGTAGCGGGTGCGCGCCTCGAGGTCGATCGGGCTGAGCTTCCAGCGCTTGAGCGGGTCGGCCGCGCGCTCGGCAAAGCGCTTTTCCTGCTGCGCCTGGTCGACGGTCAGCCAGTATTTGCGGACCAGGATGCCGTCGTCGGTGAGCAGGCGCTCGAAACGCGGCGCCTGCTGCAGGAAGGCGCGGGTCTGCGCCGGCGTGCAGTAACCCATGACGGCCTCGACGCCGGCGCGGTTGTACCAACTGCGGTCGAACAGCACGATCTCGCCGGCCGCCGGCAGGTGCGCGACGTAGCGCTGGAAGTACCACTGCGTGCGCTCGGTCTCGCCGGGCTTGGGCAGCGCGACGACATGGCAGCGCCGCGGGTTGAGGCGCTCGCTGATGGCGTTGATGACACCGCCCTTGCCGGCGGTGTCGCGGCCCTCGATGATGACCAGCAGGCGCTGGCCGCTGTGCTGCAGCCAGCGGTGGGCGCGGTCGAGTTCGAGCTGCAGCGCCTCGAGGTGCTGCTGGTAGACGGCCCTGGGCAGCCGCGAGCCGTTGCCGTTGCCGTTGCCGTTGGCCTTGGCCTTGGCGGCCGCGGCGGTCTCGTTGTCGTTCTGTCTCATCGCTCCTCCGGTGGCGTCCGCCGTCAGGGCGCGTCGAACAGCCGCGCATGCGCGGCGCGCAGCTCGCGCTTGAGCAGCTTGCCGCTGGGGTTCTTCGGCAGCGCCTGGGCAAAGAGCACGCGCTTGGGCCGCTTGAAGGCGGCAAGCTGCGCAGCGCAATGCGCGAGCACCGCGGCCTCGTCGAGCGCATGGCCGGCCTTGACGACGACGACCGCGACCACCGCCTCGACCCAGTGCGGGTGCGGCACGCCGACGACGGCGACCTCGCTGACCCCGGCGAGGCGGTAGATGGTCTCCTCGACCTCGCGGCTGGCGACGTTCTCGCCGCCGGTCTTGATCATGTCCTTCTTGCGGTCGACGACGCTGATGTAGCCCTCCTCGTCGATCGTCGCGAGATCACCCGAGTGGAACCAGCCGCCCTCGCAGGCCGCGGCCGTGCGCTCGTCGTCGTGGAAGTAGCCGACCAGCAGTTGCGGGCTGCGGTGGACGATCTCGCCGACCTCGCCGGGGGCGACGTCGCGCATTTGCTCGTCGACCACGCGGGTCTCGACGTTGAGCACCGGGCGCCCGCAGGAGCCGGGCTTGCGCAACTGGTCCTCGGGGCCGAGCATCGTCGCCAGCGGCGCGATCTCGGTCTGGCCGTAGAGGTTCCACAGCCGCAGCGCGGGCAGCCGGCGCAGGATCTCCTGCATGACCGCGACCGGCATGATCGAGGCGCCGTAGTAGCCCTTGGCCAGGCTCGACAGGTCGCTGCGGTCGAAGGCCGGCGAGCGCAGCAGCGCGATCCAGACCGTCGGCGGCGCGAAGAACGAGTTGATGCGGTGGCGCTCGATCAGCGCGAGCAGGTGCTCGGCCACCGGCTTGCCGGTGATCACGTTGCTGGCGCCGACGTAGACCGCCGGGCCGAAGAAGACGTCGAGCTGGGCGCAGTGGTAGAGCGGCAGCGCGTGCAGCAGCAGGTCGTCGCCGGCGATGCTGGCATCGACGACGCAGCTCACGTACTGCCACAGCACGGCGTCATGGCTCAGCATCGCGCCCTTGGGCAGCGACTCGGTGCCGCTGGTGTAGACGATCTGCGCGAGGTCGCTGCCGGCCAGCGCGACCGGCGGCGGCGCGTCGGGGCAGGCGGCCAGCGCGTCGAAGCCGAGCAGGCCCGGCACCGGCGGCGAGCCGTCCTCGTCGGGCAGCCAGAGCAGGCGCTCGACGCCGCCGGCCTGCGCGGCCGCGGCCTGGGCCAGCGCGGCCAGCCCGCTGTCGGTGGCCAGCAGGCGCACGCCGGCATGGCGCAGGATGTAGGCGGCCTCGTCGGCCTGGAGCATGAAGTTGACCGGCACCAGCACGGCGCCCAGCCGCGCCAGCGCAAAGCGCAGCGCCGCGTAGGCGTGCGAGTTGCGCGCGAGGATAGCGACGCGGTCGCCGCGCGCCAGGCCCAGGCCGGCCAGACCGGCGGCGAGGCGGTCGCACAGCGCGTCGAACTCGCGGTAGGTCCAGCGCACCTCGCCGCAGGCGATGGCCAGCTTGTGCGGGTGGCGCGCGGCGCTGCGGCGCAGCAGGTCGGCCAGCGTGTGGCGGCGGATCAGGGCGGGGTCGGCGGCGGCTGGCATGCCGCCAGCCTAGCCGACTGCGGCGCGCGCGGCCACCGGGGCGACCCGCAGCCGCCGCCGCCGTGTCACTTCTTGCGGAACTTGCGGATCGCCGCGATCTGCGCGGCCATGGCCGCAAACTCGCTCTGCGCCGCGGCGAAGTCGATGTCGGTCTTGGCGTTCTTCATCGCCTCCTCGGCGATGCGCTTGGCCTCGGCGGCCTTGGCCTCGTCGAGGTCGTGGCCGCGGATGGCCGTGTCGGCCAGCACGGTGACGCGGTTGGGCTGGACCTCGAGGATGCCGCCAGCGACGAAGACAAACTCCTCGTCGCCGTTGTCGGCGCGCTCGATGCGTACCGCGCCGGGGCGGATGCGCGTGATCAGCGGCGTGTGCCGGGGCAGGATGCCAAGCTCGCCCGACTCGCCGGGCAGCGCGACGAACCTGGCCTGGCCGGAGAAGATCTGCTCCTCGGCGCTGACGACGTCGACCTGTATCGTGTGGGCCATGTGGGGCTCCTGTGCTGCTCGCTACGCTCGCATGACCAATGACGGGGCTGGATCATTCGTCATTCGTCATTCGTCATCCGTCATCCCTCACTGCATTTTCTTGGCCTTCTCGAAGGCGTCGTCGATCGTGCCGACCATGTAGAAGGCCTGCTCGGGCAGCGCGTCGCACTCGCCGTTGACGATCATCTTGAAGCCGCGAATCGTCTCCTTGAGTGGCACATACTTGCCCGGGCTGCCGGTGAAGACCTCGGCGACGTGGAAGGGCTGCGACAGGAAGCGCTGGATCTTGCGCGCGCGCGAGACGGCCAGCTTGTCCTCGGGGCTGAGCTCGTCCATGCCGAGGATCGCGATGATGTCGCGCAGCTCCTTGTAGCGCTGCAGCACGGCCTGCACGGCGCGGGTGGTGCCGTAGTGCTCCTCGCCGACGACGTTGGGGTCGACCTGGCGGCTGGTGCTGTCGAGCGGGTCGACCGCCGGGTAGATGCCCAGCGCGGCGATGTCGCGCGAGAGCACGACGGTGGCGTCGAGGTGGGCGAAGGTGGTGGCCGGCGAGGGGTCGGTCAGGTCGTCGGCGGGCACGTAGACGGCCTGGATCGAGGTGATCGAGCCGACCTTGGTGCTGGTGATGCGCTCCTGCAGCCGGCCCATCTCCTCGGCCAGCGTCGGCTGGTAGCCCACCGCCGAGGGCATGCGGCCCAGCAGTGCCGAGACCTCGGTGCCGGCCAGCGTGAAGCGGTAGATGTTGTCGACGAAGAACAGCACGTCGCGGCCTTCGTCGCGGAAGGCCTCGGCCATCGTCAGGCCGGTCAGCGCCACGCGCAGGCGGTTGCCCGGCGGCTCGTTCATCTGGCCGTAGACCATCGCGACCTTCGACTCGGCCAGGTTGTCGCTCTTGACGACGCCCGACTCCATCATCTCGTGATAGAAGTCGTTGCCCTCGCGGGTGCGCTCGCCGACCCCGGCAAACACCGACAGGCCCGAGTGCGCCTTGGCGATGTTGTTGATCAGCTCCATCATGTTGACGGTCTTGCCGACGCCGGCGCCGCCGAACAGGCCGACCTTGCCGCCCTTGGCGAACGGGCAGATCAGGTCGATGACCTTGATGCCGGTCTCGAGCAGCTCGGTGCTGGGGCTGAGCTCGTCGTAGGCCGGCGCCTTGCGGTGGATCGACGCGCTGCGCTCGCGGCTGACCGGGCCGCGCTCGTCGATCGGCTGGCCGAGCACGTCCATGATGCGGCCCAGCGTGGCCGGGCCGACCGGCACCGTGATCGGGTTGCCGGTGTTGACGACGACCATGCCGCGGCGCAGGCCTTCGGACGAGCCGAGCGCGATCGTGCGCACGACGCCGTCGCCGAGCTGCTGCTGGACCTCGAGCGTCAGCGCCGTGCCTTCCATCTTGAGCGCGTCGTAGATCCTGGGCATGCGGTCGCGCGGAAATTCGACGTCGACGACCGCGCCGATGCACTGGACGATCTTGCCTTGAGCCATGTCGTGTTCCTTCAAACGGTCTGTATGCAGGGCCGTGCGCCGCTCAGCCGCTGATGGCTGCGGCGCCGCCGACGATCTCGGAGAGTTCCTTGGTGATCGCGGCCTGGCGGGTCTTGTTGTAGATGAGCTTGAGCTCGCCGATCAGGTTGCCGGCGTTGTCGGTGGCAGCCTTCATCGCCACCATGCGCGCGCTCTGCTCGCTGGCCATGTTCTCGGCGACGGCCTGGTAGATCAGGGCCTCGATGTAGCGCGTGAGCAGGTCCTCGATGACGCTGGGCGCGTCGGGCTCGTAGATGTAGTCCCAGGCGTGGTCCTTCATCTCGGCCTCGCTGCGCACGAGGCGATCGGCACCCAGCGGCAGCAGCGGCTCGACCAGCGGCTCCTGCTTCATCGTGTTGACGAACTTCGTGTAGCACAGGTAGACCGCGTCGAGCCGGCCGGCGACGAAGGCGTCGAGGACGATCTTGACCGGGCCGATCAGCTTCTCGAGGTGCGGCGCGTCGCCGAGCTGCACGACGTGGCTGACCACCGTCGCCCCGATGCGGTTGAGGAAGCCCAGGCCCTTGTTGCCGATGGCCACCGCCTGCACGCTGGCGCCGGCGCCCTGCACCTCGCGCATCTTCTGCGTCACCAGCCGCAGCAGGTTGGTGTTGAGGCCGCCGCACAGGCCCTTGTCGGTGGTCACGACGATGAAGGCCACCGCCTTGGGCGCGCCCTCGACCTCGCGCATGTACGGGCTGCGGTACTCGGGGTTGGCCTGCGACAGGTTGGTCGTGATGACGCGGATCTTGTCGCTGTACGGACGGGCCTGGCGCATGCGCTCCTGCGCCTTGCGCATCTTCGAGGCCGCGACCATCTCCATGGCCTTGGTGATCTTCTTGGTGTTCTCGACCGACTTGATCTTGACGCGGATCTCTTTGCCGGCTGCCATCTCAATGTGCCCCCAAGCTCGCTGCCGCCCGCGCGGGTCGTGGTGTTGCGCCGCGGGCGATCCGGCTGCGCAACGCTGCTGGCGCGTACCGCATGTTCAGGCGAAGCTCTTCTTGAACGCCGCGATCGCGCCGGCGAGTTCTTCCTCGGCGGCCTTGTCCATCGCCTTGTCGGCCTCGAACCTGGCCAGCAGCGCGGCATGGCTGGACTTGAGGTACTGGTGCAGACCGCTCTCGAAGGCCAGCACCCGCTTGACGTCGACGTCGTCGAGGTAGCCCTTGTTGACCGCGTACAGCGTGGCGGCCATCAGCGAGATCGGCAGCGGCGAGTACTGCGCCTGCTTGAGCAGTTCGGTCACGCGCGCACCGCGGTCGAGCTGCTTGCGGGTGGCCGCATCGAGGTCCGAGGCAAACTGCGCGAAGGCCGCCAGCTCGCGGTACTGCGCGAGGTCGGTCCGGATGCCGCCCGAGAGGGCCTTGATCAGCTTGGTCTGCGCCGCGCCGCCGACCCGCGAGACCGAGATGCCGGCGTTGATCGCTGGCCGGATGCCGGCGTTGAACAGGCTGGTCTCGAGGAAGATCTGGCCGTCGGTGATCGAGATGACGTTGGTCGGCACGAAGGCCGAGACGTCGCCGGCCTGCGTCTCGATGATCGGCAGCGCGGTCAGCGAGCCGGTCTTGCCCTTCACCTCACCCTTGGTGTAGGCCTCGACGTAGTCGGCGTTGACGCGCGCGGCGCGCTCGAGCAGGCGGCTGTGGAGATAGAACACGTCGCCCGGGAAGGCCTCGCGGCCCGGCGGGCGGCGCAGCAGCAGCGAGACCTGGCGGTAGGCGACAGCCTGCTTGGACAGGTCGTCGTAGACGATCAGCGCGTCCTGGCCGCGGTCGCGGAAGTACTCGCCCATCGTGCAGCCCGAGTACGCGCTGACGTACTGCATCGCCGCCGACTCCGAGGCCGAGGCGGCGACGACGATGGTGTAGTCCATCGCACCGTGCTGCTCGAGCGCGCGCACCACGTTCTTGATCGAGCTGGCCTTCTGCCCGATCGCGACGTAGACGCAGACCATGTTCTGGCCCTTCTGGCTGATGATCGTGTCGACGGCCACCGCGGTCTTGCCGGTCTGGCGGTCGCCGATGATCAGCTCGCGCTGGCCGCGGCCGATCGGCACCATCGAGTCGATCGACTTCAGCCCGGTCTGCACCGGCTGCGACACCGACTGCCGCGCGATCACGCCGGGGGCAACTTTCTCGATGACGTCGGTCATCCTGGCGTGGATCGGGCCCTTGCCGTCGATCGGCTGGCCCAGCGCATCGACGACGCGGCCGATCAGCTCGGGGCCGACCGGCACCGCGAGGATGCGGCCCGTGCACTTGACGGTGTCGCCCTCGGAGATGTGCTCGTACTCGCCGAGGATGACCGAGCCGACCGAGTCGCGCTCGAGGTTGAGCGCCAGGCCGTAGGTCGGCTGGCCGCCGGGCGTCGGCGGGAACTCCAGCATCTCGCCTTGCATCGCCTCGGACAGGCCGTGGATGCGGCAGATGCCGTCGGTCACCGAGACCACGGTGCCCTGGTTGCGCACGTCGGTCGTGGCGCCCAGGCCCTGGATGCGGCTCTTGATGAGTTCGGAAATCTCTGCGGGATTGAGTTGCATGCTCTAGCTCCGTGGGGGCCGACGCGCTCAGGCTGGCGCCTTCAGCCGGTCAGCGCGACCTTCATTTTCTGCAGGCGGGCCTTGACCGAGGTGTCGAGCACCTCGTCGCCGACGACCACGCGGATGCCGCCGATCAGGGTGGGGTCGATCTCGACACGCGCGCTCAGTTGGCGGCCGAAGCGCTGCTCGAGGGTCGCGACGACCTCGGCGAGCTGCGCCGGCTCGATCGGGAATGCGCTCTGGATCACCGCGTCGCTGACGCCGCCGCGGGCGTTGACGAGGACGCGGTACTGCGCGGCGACCTCGCCCAGCGCGGCCAGGCGGCCGTTGTCGACGACCGTGCGCAGCAGGTTGCGCACCGCCTCGCCGGGTGCCGGCTGCTCGACCAGCGAGACGACCAGGTCGTAGACCTGCGTCGCGGTCACCCGCGGGTCGGCCGCGAACTCGAGCAGTAGCGGATGCACGGCGATGCTGGCGAGCGCCTCGACCTGATCGGCCACCGCGGCGGCCTCGGCCGGCGCGACCGCCTTGAACAGCGCTTCGGCGTACGGGCGCGCGATGGTGGCGAGCTCGGCCATGCTCAGAGCTCCGTCTTCAGGCGGGCGAGCAGGTCGGCGTGGACGCGGGCATCGACTTCGCGCCGCAGGATCTGCTCGGCACCCTTGACGGCCAGCACCGCGACGTCGTCGCGCAGCGCCTCGCGGGCCCGCACCGCTTCCTGCTGGGCTTCGGCGCGCGCGGCGGCGACGATCTTGGCGGCCTCGGTCGCGGCGCGGCCCTTGGCTTCCTCGATCATCGACTGCGCCAGCCGCTCGGCGTCGGCCAGGCGGCGGGTCGCGTCGTCACGCGCGCTGGCGAGCTGCTCCTCGACGCGCTTGTGCGCGAGCGAGAGCTCGGCCTTGGCCTTGTCGGCCGCCGACAGCCCCTCGGCGATCTTCTGGGCCCGCTCGTCGAGCGCCTTGGCGATCGGCGGCCAGATGAAGCGCGCCGTGACCCAGGCCAGGATCAGGAACGGGATCCACTGGATGATCAGCGTGGCATTGATGTTCACAGCGGGACTCCTCCCATCGGTGGGAACGGGACGTCCGGGATCAGGCCAGCACGAAGGGGTTGGCGAACGCGAACAGCAGCGCGATGGCCACGCCGATCAGGAACGCCGCGTCGATCAGGCCGGCCAGGATGAACATCTTGGTCTGCAGCTCGTTCATCAGCTCGGGCTGGCGCGCCGAGGCCTCGAGGAACTTGCCGCCCATCAGCGCGATGCCGATCGATGCGCCGATGGCACCGAGGCCGACGATGATGCCGCAGGCCAGCGCGACGAGACCGAGAACGTTTTCCATTTGGTGTGCTCCAGACGAGGTGGGTGGGAAAGGAAGGGGGCAGAGGGAAGCGGGGTACGGACGATACCGGGGTACGAAGGGTGCGGGCCGCGGCCTTCAGTGCGCGTCGTGCGCCTGGCCGACGTAGATCAGCGTCAGCGTCATGAAGATGTAGGCCTGCAGCACGATCACCAGGATGTGGAACAGCGTCCAGATCGTGCCGGCGATGACGTGGCCGAAGGCCAGGCCGAAGCCCAGCACGCTGACGGCGAAGAAGCCGCCCATCAGCGCGATCAGCGTGAAGACCAGCTCGCCGGCGAACAGGTTGCCGAACAGCCGCATGCCGTGCGAGACGGTCTTGGCGATGTACTCGATGATCTGCATCACGAGGTTGAACGGCCACAGCAGCGGGTGCGCCCCGAAGGGCGCCGAGATCAGCTCGTGGCCCCAGCCGGCCAGGCCCTTGATCTTGATGCTGTAGTACAGGCACATCAGCAGCACGAAGGTCGACAGGCCCAGGGTGGTCGCCAGGTCGGCCGTCGGCACGGCGTTGAGGTAGTCCTTGAGGCCGAGCGCCGGGCTGACCGCGGCCCAGGCCACCGGCAGGGTGTCCACCGGCACGACGTCCATGAAGTTCATCAGGAAGATCCAGATGAACACCATCACCGCCAGCGGGGCGACGAAGCGCCGGCTGACCTCGCTGCGGATGACCTGCTTGGCCTGGTTGTCGACCATCTCGACGAGCATCTCGACGAAGGCCTGGTAGCGCCCGGGCACGCCCGAGGTCGCGCGCCGCGCGCCGCCCCAGAGGAACAGCACGGCCAGGATGCCGAGCAGGGTCGAGAAGACCAGCGAGTCGAGGTTGAAGAGGCTGAAGTCGACGATCGCCGTCTGCTTGACGTTCTCGCCCTGGAAATTGAACTGCAGGTGCCCCAGGTGGTGGACGATGTATTCGCTCGGGGTCGGCCCCTGCTGGCTTTCGGCTGCCATGTCTGTCGCCTCTTCGTCGCCTAGTTCTTGCTGTTGCTGCGGCCACGCCACAGCAGCGCGACCCAGTACACCTTCAAGCACACCACCATGCCCGCGAGCAGCGCAAGCCAGCTCAGCGCGGGCACGACCCAGGGCGCAAGCACCAGCATCAGTACCGCGCCCGCGATCTTGACCATCTCCCACAGCATGAACCCGGCCACCCCGGCCGCCGGGCTCATGCCGGCCGAGCGGCGGGTCAGGCCCCAGGCCATCAGGGCCCCGGGCAGCACCACCACGGCCGCGCCATACAGCGCCGACCAGCCGACCGCGGCCTCGGCGGTGATCGCAGCGCCGAGCACCGCCACCACCAGCCCGACCGCGGCCTGCACCGCAACCACCCGCCACGGCGAAAGCGGCGGGCTGACCGCCCGCAATGCCGCGACCTGCTCGCGCGTCAGCGGCACGCTGCGATCGTCGGCCGCGTCGTCGAACGCAGCGGCCTCGACCCCGAAGGCCACAGGCCGCGCGCCCTGTCGGTCGGGCAATGTCGATGAGGACTGCCCGGACATCGGCGCCTGCTGTCGCTTGCTGATTTTCCTGCCGCCGGACATCGGCAGCAAAACCAGTCGATTATAGGGGCAAACCCCGGCCCTGCCAATGCCTGCCGGCGAGCGCGGGCGCAGAATGCCGAGGCAGCGCGGCCCCGGTCGGGGCTTCGATAATCGGCGTTGCGCAACATCGGCCTGTGCGCGGGCCCCCTCGTATGCCCTGCCTGCATCGACTGCTGTTCTGGTCGGCCCTCGTCGTTGCCTCGGCGCTGCCACTGCCGGCGCTGGCCGCCGGCGCGGTCGTCACCACCGAACAGGTGCGCGCCGAGCTCGTCGCGCATGCGCCCGAGGGCGTCGCGCCGGGGCGGCCGCTGTGGCTGGGGCTGGCCATCGACCACGCCCCCGGCTGGCACACCTACTGGCGCAACCCCGGCGACTCGGGGCTGCCGACGACGCTGCGCTGGTCGCTGCCGGCCGCTTTCGCGGCCGGCGACATCGAGTGGCCGCTGCCGCGGCGGCTGCCGGTCGGGCCGCTGATGAACTTCGGCTACGAGGGCGCGCTGCTGCTGCCGGTGCGCGTCACGGTGCCCGAGGGCTTCGACGCCCCGCTGCTGGCCGTGCGGCTGCGCGCCGACTGGCTGGTCTGCAAGGACGTCTGCATCCCCGAGGGCGGCGACTTCGCGCTCGAGGTCCCGGCGCAGGCCTCGACCTCGGCGCACGCGGCGCGCTTTGCCGCGGCCTGGGCGCAGCAGCCGCAGCCGGTGCAGGCCCAGGCCAGCGCGCGCGTCGAGGGCGGCACGCTGGTCGTCACGGCGGCCGCCCTGCCCGCGGCGTTGCAGGGGCGCGAGCTGCACTTCTTCCCCGAGCAGGCCGGGGTGATCGACAACGCCGCGGCCGCGGTGCAGCGCTGGGACGGTGCGGCCTGGGAGCTGCGCGTGCCGCTGTCGCCCTACCGCAGCGAAGGCCCGGCGGCGATCGACGCGGTGCTGGTCGACGCGCAGGCCGGCAGCGGCGTACGGCTGGGCTTTGCGGTCAGCGGCGACTGGCCGGCGCCGGGCAGCGTGACCGCCGCTGCGCCTGCGCCAGCGGCGGTCACGGCCACGACGCCGCTTGCGGGCCAGGCCGCGCCCGGCTTCGTGCTGGCGCTGTTGCTGGCCGTGATCGGTGGTGCGCTGCTCAACCTGATGCCTTGCGTCTTTCCGGTGCTCGCGCTCAAGGTCATGGGCTTTGCCGGCCACGCGCACGCGCGGCGCCAGCTCGTCGTCGGCGCTCTGGCCTACACCGCCGGCGTCGTGCTGTCGTTCCTCGCGCTGGCCGCGCTGCTGCTCGCGCTGCGCGCCGGCGGCGAGCAGATCGGCTGGGGCTTCCAGTTGCAGTCGCCGCTGTTCGTCGCCGCGCTGGCGCTGCTGTTCACGCTGATCGGGCTGAACCTGGCCGGGGTCTATCAGTTCAACCTGGTGCTGCCGGGCAACCTCGCGGCGCTGCGCGCGCGCCACCCGGTGGCCGACTCGGCGCTGACCGGCGTGCTGGTCGTCGCCGTGGCCTCGCCGTGCACGGCGCCGTTCATGGGCGCGGCACTCGGCGTGGCCGCGACGCTGCCGGCGGCGCAGGCGCTGGCGATCTTTGCCGCGCTCGGGCTGGGCATGGCCCTGCCATACCTGCTGGCCACGCTCTGGCCGGGCCTGGCGCGCGCGCTGCCGCGCCCGGGGCCGTGGATGCTGCGCTTCAAGTCGCTGATGGCGTTTCCGATGTTCGCCACCGTCGTCTGGCTGCTGTGGGTGCTGGGCCACCAGATCGGCATCGACGGCGCCACCGGGGTGCTCGGCGCGCTGCTCGCGCTGGCCTTCGTCGCCTGGGCCCTGGGCACGCCGGACATGGGCCGCGCCGCACGCGCCGGCTTCGGCGCGGCCTCGCTGGCCGTCTTCGGCCTGACGCTGGCCTGGGCCGCGCCGTCGCTGCGCACGCTCGACACGCCGGTGCAGGCCGTGGCCGCCGACGCGCGCTGGCAGCCCTGGAGCGCGCAGGCCGTGGCCGCAGCGCACGCACAGGGCCGCACGGTCTTCGTCGACTTCACCGCCGCCTGGTGCGTGACCTGCCAGGTCAACAAGCGCACCGTGCTCGCCGATCCGGTCGTGCTGGCCGACTTCGATCTGCGCGGTGTCGTGCTGATGCGCGCCGACTGGACCCGCCGCGACGCCGCGATCGCCGACGAACTCGCACGCCTGGGCCGTAACGGGGTGCCGGTCTATGCCTTGTACCTGCCCGGCCAGGCGCTGCCGCTGCTGCTGCCCGAGCTGCTGAGCGTCCAGATCGTGCGCGAGGCGCTCGCGCAGGTCAGCGTCGCGACGCGGCCGCCCGGCTGAGCGTCGACGCCGTCTCGAACCCTCTCGAAAGGAGTGCTGCCATGATCACCCGCCGCCCGCTGCTGGCCGCCGCCCTCGCCGCCGGCGCCGTCACGGCCGCCATCGGGCTGACCTCGCCGGCGGCGGCCACCGCCGCGATCGGCCAGCCGGCGCCGGCCTTTACCGCGACCGACGTCTACGGCCGCAGCGTCTCGCTGGCCGGTTTCCGCGGCCGCACCGTCGTGCTCGAATGGGTCAACCCGCGCTGCCCCTTCGTGCGCAAGCACTACGACAGCATGAACATGCAGCGCACCCAGATGGACGCCACCGCCAGCGGCGTCGTCTGGCTGGCCATCGCATCGACCGCGCCGTCGTCGAGCCAGCACCTCGCGCCGGCGGCGCTGGCCGCCTGGATTCAGCAGCAGGGCGCCGTGCCGACCGCCACCCTGGTCGACGCCGACGGCCGCATCGGCCGCGCCTTCGGCGCGCGGGTCACGCCGCACCTGTTCGTCGTCGACGCGCGGGGCCGTCTGGCCTATGCCGGCGCGATCGACAGCATCGCCTCGCCGCACGCCAGCGACGTCGACCGGGCGACCAACTTCGTACGCCAGGCGCTGACCGAGCTTGCGGCCGGTCGCGCCGTGTCGGTGCCGCTGACCCGGCCCTACGGCTGCGCGATCCACTACGCCGACGGCTGAGGGCGCGCGGCCGGCGCGGCCTTCAGACCGCGAATGGCGCGACGCCGAACAGCACGGCGTGCAGCCAGAACGCGAACAGCGCCCACAGGCCGACCCCGGCGACCACCGTGGCCAGCGTCCCGGGCAGCGTGCCGGCAGGCTGCACGAGCGCCGCGGCGCGGTCGCGCTGGCGCGCCGCGCGAAAGGCCAGCACGGCCCAGACCAGGAATGCGCCGAACAGCAGCTTGTCGGCCAGCGTGCCGTTGGACAGCAGGTGCGCCAGCGCCCACAGCTTGACGGCCAGCAGCATCGGGTGGCCCAGGCGCGCCTTGAGCCCGTTGCGCGGCACGAAGGCCGCGGCCAGCAGGACCAGCGCCAACAGCGTCAGCAGGCTGGCCATGTGCCGCGTGGGCACCGGCGGCTGCCACAGGAAGACCGGGTCGTGGCGGGCCAGCGCGTAGCCCCAGACGATCAGCGCGAGACCGGCCAGCGACAGCAGCGCGTGAGAGATCCTCCACGGCGTCGGGCCGAGCCGCGCGATCATGCCGGTGCGCCAGCCGTCGGCGAAGATGCGCACCGAATGCACGCCGAGGAACAGCACGAGGCCGAGAAGCAGTATCGTCATGACGTCTCGCGGGCGTAGTGGAGGCCGCGCGCATTGTCACTGCCGGCGCAATGTCCGCAAAGACCCGGCGCGCGGCCCGGTTGCCGGCCCAGCCGCCACGCGCGCGGCGGCGCGTGCCGGCTGTGCGGCTCATTCCACCGCCTTGGCCATCTCCTCGACGACCTTCTTGGCATCGCCGAAGACCATCATCGTCTTGTCCATGTAGAACAGCTCGTTGTCGAGTCCGGCGTAGCCGCTGGCCATGCTGCGCTTGTTGACGATCACGGTCTTGGCCTTGTAGGCCTCGATGATCGGCATGCCGTAGATCGCGCTGCCCTTCTGCAGCGCCGCCGGGTTGACGACGTCGTTGGCGCCGAGCACGATCGCCACGTCGACCTGGCCCAGCTCGCCGTTGATGTCCTCCATCTCGAAGACCTGGTCGTAGGGCACCTCGGCTTCGGCCAGCAGCACGTTCATGTGCCCGGGCATGCGCCCGGCCACCGGGTGGATCGCATACTTGACGCTCACGCCCTTGTGCGTGAGCTTCTCGGCGAGCTCCTTGACCGCGTGCTGCGCGCGCGCCACCGCCAGCCCGTAGCCGGGCACGATGATCACCGTCTCGGCGTTGCCGAGGATGAACGCCGCATCGTCGGCGCTGCCGCTCTTGACGCTGCGCTGCTGCTGGCCCGCCGCCACCACCACGCCCTCGCCGCCGAAGCCGCCGAGGATGACGCTGAAGAACGAGCGGTTCATCGCCTTGCACATGATGTAGCTCAGGATCGCCCCCGAACTGCCGACCAGCGACCCGGCGATGATCAGCATGCTGTTGTTGATCGAGAAGCCGATGCCCGCGGCGGCCCAGCCCGAGTAGCTGTTGAGCATCGACACCACCACCGGCATGTCGGCGCCGCCGATCGGGATGATGATCAGCACGCCCAGCACGAAGGCCAGCGCGACCATCGCGAAGAAGGCCGTCCAGTTGCCGGTGACGGCGAAGTACGTGCCCAGCGCGACCATGACCACGCCCAGCACCAGGTTCAGCAGATGCTGCCCGGCAAACACCACCGGCGCGCCCTGGAACAGGCGGAACTTGTAGCGCCCGCTGAGCTTGCCGAAGGCGATCACCGAGCCGCTGAAGGTGATCGCGCCGACCGCCGCACCGAGGAACAGCTCGAACTTGTTGGCAAACGGGATCGGCTGGCCGCGGTCGACGATGCCGAAGGTCCAGGGCTCGGCCACCGCCGCCACGGCGATGAACACTGCCGCCAGGCCGACCATGCTGTGCATGAAGGCCACCAGCTCGGGCATCTTGGTCATCTCGACACGCCGGGCCATCAGCGTGCCGATGCTGCCGCCGACGAGCATGCCGCCCAGCACCCAGACCATGCCCGACGCCCAGTCGCGCCCGATGTAGGCGGCCATCTCGACGATCAGCATGCCCGTGGTGGCGATCGCGATGGCCATGCCGACCATGCCGAAGACGCTGCCACGGATCGAGGAAGTCGGGTGCGACAGGCCCTTGAGGGCCTGGATGAAGCACACGCTGGCCACCAGGTACAGCAGCGTCACGAGGTTGAGGCTCATCTCACTGCCCCTTCTGGCCTTGTGGCGACTTCTTCTTCTTGAACATCTCGAGCATGCGGCGCGTGACCAGGAAGCCGCCGAAGACGTTGACCGCAGCCAGCGCGACGGCCAGCACGCCCATCGTGCGGCCGAGCCAGCCTTCGGTCAGCGCGGCGGCGAGCATGGCACCGACGATGACGATCGCGCTGATCGCGTTGGTCACCGCGATCAGCGGCGTGTGCAGCGCGGGCGTGACGTTCCAGACCACGTGGTAGCCGACGTAGATCGCCAGCACGAAGATGATCAGGTTCATCACGACGGGTGAGACGGCGTCCATGCTCAACTCCTCTTGAGTTCGCCAGCGTGCGTCATCAGGCAGGCCGCGACGATGTCGTCGTCGGCGGGCATCTGGAAACTGCCGTCCTTGGCCAGCACGAGCTTGAGAAAGTCCAGCACGTTGCGCGCGTACAGCGCCGAGGCGTCGGCGGCGACCAGCGCCGGCAGGTTGGTCTCGCCGACGATCGTCACGCCATGCCTGAGCACCGTGCGCCCGGCCTCGGTCAGCGTGCAGTTGCCGTCGCTGCCGCCGGGGCCGCGGCCGGCGGCCATGTCGACGATCACCGAGCCCGGCTTCATCGCCTGCACCATCGCCTCGGTGACCAGGGTCGGCGCGGCGCGCCCGGGGATCAGTGCGGTGGTGACGACGACGTCGGCCTGCGCCACGCGCCTGGCGACCTCGGCCTTCTGGCGCTCGAGCCAGGCCGGCGGCATCGGCCGCGCGTAGCCGCCGACGCCCTCGGCGGCCTCGCGCTCCTCGGCCGTCTCGTAGGGCACGTCGATGAACTTCGCGCCCAGGCTCTCGACCTGCTCCTTGACGCTCGGGCGCACGTCCGAGGCCTCGATGACCGCGCCGAGCCGCTTGGCCGTGGCGATCGCCTGCAGCCCGGCCACGCCGACGCCCAGCACGACCACGCGCGCGGCCTTGATCGTGCCGGCGGCGGTCATCAGCATCGGAAACAGCCGCTGGTAGCGGTCGGCGGCGATCATCACCGCCTTGTAGCCGGCGATATTGGCCTGGCTCGACAGCACGTCCATGCTCTGCGCGCGCGTCGTGCGCGGCGCAGCTTCGAGCGCGAAGCTGGTCAGCCCGGCTGCGGCCAGGCGCGCCAGGCCGTCCCTGTTGAAGGGCTCGAGCATGCCCACCAGCACCGCGCCGGGGCGCAGCAGGCTGAGCTCGTCGGCGTCGGGCGCGCGCAGCTTGAGCACCAGCTCGCAGCCGAAGGCCGCCGCGCGATCGACGATCTCGGCGCCCGCGGCCGCATAGGCCTCGTCGGTCACGCTGGCGGCCAGGCCCGCGCCCGACTGCACGCGCAGCGTATGGCCCTGGGCCTTGAGCTTCTTGGCCGTCTCGGCCGTGACGGCCACACGGGTCTCGCCCGCCGCCGTCTCCAGCGGCACCCCGATCTGCATGGTGGAGGTCTCCCTAATCGCCCTGGTCGCTTGGTGCCGCTGCAGCGGTAGGGCGCGAGCATATTACAGGCGGGGGGCGCAGTCTGGCGCAGCGACTGCGCCCGGCGCAGCTCGCCGGCGGGCCCGGCTCGGTTGGGCTGTCCGGCATGGTGGATTCGGCTGTAGCCAGGTTGCCCGCGCTGGACGAGGCCGGCGCTCGCGCGTCCGCGCCTGCCGGCTGCGGATAATTCAACGATGAGCTTCGCCCCACGTCAGCGCATCGTCGTCGGCCTCTCCGGCGGCGTCGATTCGGCCGTCAGTGCGTGGCTGCTCAAGCAGCAGGGGCACGAGGTCGTCGGGCTGTTCATGAAGAACTGGGAGGACGACGACGACGGCGGGCACTGCACGTCGCGCGAGGACTGGCTCGACGCCGCCGCGGTCGCCGACGTGATCGGCATCGACGTCGAGCATGTCAACTTCGCGGCCGAGTACAAGGACCGCGTGTTCGCCGAGTTCCTGCGCGAGTACCGCGCCGGGCGCACGCCCAACCCCGACGTGCTGTGCAACGCCGAGATCAAGTTCAAGGCCTTTCTCGACCACGCGCTGCGGCTGGGCGCCGACGCGATCGCGACCGGCCACTACGCGCGCGTGCGCGAGCGCGGCGGCCGCCACGAGCTGCTCGCCGGCGTCGACCCGGCCAAGGACCAGAGCTACTTCCTGCACCGGCTGACGCAGGCGCAGCTGGCGCGCACGCGGTTTCCGGTCGGCGCGCTGACCAAGGCCGAGGTGCGGCGCATCGCCGCCGAAGTCGGCCTGCCCAACGCGGCGAAGAAGGACTCGACGGGCATCTGCTTCATCGGCGAGCGGCCGTTTCGCGAGTTCCTGCAGCGCTACCTCGCGCACGCGCCGGGTGACATCGTCGACGAGCACGGCCGGCGGCTGGGCCGGCACCTGGGCCTGAGCTTCTACACGCTGGGCCAGCGCCAGGGGCTGGGCATCGGCGGCGTGCGCAGCGCCGCCGCGGCGGCGGCGCGGCCGGCCGGCGAGCATGCGCCGTGGTATGTCGCGGCGAAAGACCTCGCGCGCAACCGGCTGGTCGTCGTGCAGGGCCATGGCCACCCGCGGCTGCTCGCGCGCGCAGTCGATGCGCTCGACCTGCACTGGATCGCCGGCACGCCGCCGGTGCCGGGGCGCTACGCCGCGCGGACGCGCTATCGGCAGCCGGCCGCGGCCTGCACGCTGGCGCTGGCCGCGGGCAGCGGCGGCACGCTGCGCTTCGACGCGCCGCAATGGGCGGTGACGCCGGGGCAGAGCGCGGTCGTCTACGACGGCGAGGTCTGCCTCGGCGGCGGCGTGATCGAGCGCGCAGACTGAGGCGCCGGCGCCGCTCAAGCCCGGCGGTGCCGGGGTCGATATCGCGTCTGGGCGACCGGCCAGCGCGTCGCCCGGCCCGCGATGTCATCCACCCTGCCCCCGCTGCCGCCGCCTGTGCCGGCGCCCGAAGCCGACCGCCGGCGGGCGGCCGGGCTGGTCGCGCGTCTGGGCCGGCGGCTGGTCGCGGCGCTGGCGGGCGACACCCGCGCCGTC